>VSSQ01000001.1_pt2 | contig 665188 bp, 622 predicted proteins | sample 4763081 | NCBI WGS metagenome assembly VSSQ01 (sample SAMN12137344, study PRJNA551015) | bioreactor metagenome | isolation source: SDC9 anaerobic chlorinated ethene degrading culture | place: USA: Knoxville, Tennesee | collected 2015-01-01 | reverse complement strand
GGGATTCCTAGAGAATGACAAAGTGGCTTCGACGCCGCTCAGCCACCGGGCTTCGTGAACTTCGTTCGCAGACCTTCAGTCTGTGCTCAGCCAATGGGAAAAGTGATGAAGTGATGAGGTTATGAAGTTATGAGATGATTAAAGGCCATTAAAAAAATGGCTTCGACAAGCTCAGCCACCGGAATTCGACGGGCTCAGTCACCGGAATTCAACGGGCTCAGATACCGGACTTCGACTATTCTCAATCACCAGGATTGGTGTCTTTTTTCTTTTTGGGTTTGGATTTGGTGGGTTTTTCTTCTTGAAAAGAGATGACTTTTCCTTTGCTGTCGATGACTTTTTTGGTGAGTTGGGTTACCATTTCGATGAGTTCTTCTTTGAATTTTTGCGCTTCGTATTCGCCTTTTTCAATTTTTCTGAGTTTTTGTTCCCACTCTCCTGTTAATTCGGCACTTTTTAACAATTCATCTTCTATGGTATCAATTAAATCAATCCCAGTTTGAGTAGCGAAAAGATTTTTTCGTTTTTTATCGATGTATTTTCTTTTAAAAAGTGTTTCTATGATGTTTGCTCTGGTAGAAGGTCTACCAATACCATTATTTTTCAAGAGTTCACGCAGTTCTTCGTCTTCCACTTGTCTTCCTGCGGTTTCCATGGCTCTCAGTAATGTCGCCTCTGTGTATGGTTTTGGCGGAGATGTTCTTCCCTGATGAACGAAAGGTTCGTGTTCGCCTTTTTCGCCTACTGTAAATTCAGGAATAAGTTGTTCTTCGCTTTTTTCTTCTTTTTCAGTCGTATCTTTTTGGTCTTTGGCATAGACTATGCGCCAACCTGGCTCGAGAATTTGTTTTCCTGATGCTTTGAAATTGATGGTTCCTACCTGACCTTCTACCAAAGTATTGGAAATTTTACATTCTGGATAAAAAACCGCTATAAAACGCTTTGCCACCAAATCATAGACTAATTTTTCTTCTCTGGTTAAATTGGAAGTTGGCGGAATTTCCGTAGGGATAATCGCATGATGGTCTGTGACTTTGGCATCATCAAAAACGGCTTTTGACATTGGAATTGGCGCTTCTAAAAGAGGAGCCGTTAAGTCTGAATAAAAATTCATGCTTCTGAGAATTCCAGAAATTTTTGGATATAAGTTCTCCGAAAGGTAGGTGGTATCTACTCTAGGATAAGTGGTGTGTTTTTTCTCGTAGAGGCTTTGGATATAATTCAGCGTGCTTTCTGCTGAAAATCCGTATTTTTTATTGGCTTCTACCTGAAGTCCCGTTAAGTCGAACAATCGAGGATTTTTTTCTTTGCCTTCTTTGATTTCAAAGGCTATGATTTCAAAAAGATTTTGTTTGAGATATTCCAAACCTTTTTCTGCTCTTTCTGCCGATTGTAAACGGTCAATTGCCGCTGTGAAAACCACTTCTCTGTATTTTGTTTTCAGTTCCCAATAGTCTTTTTGCACAAAGGCGTCTATTTCTTTTTGGCGTTTCACGAGCATTGCCAAAGTAGGTGTTTGCACTCTCCCAATGGATAAAACGGCTTTGTTTCCGCCAAATTTTTTGGTGAATAAACGGGTAGCATTGATTCCGAGAAGCCAATCTCCTATTGCTCTAGCATTTCCTGCTAAGTAGAGATTTTTGTAATCTTCGGCAGATTTTAATTTTTCAAAACCTTCTTTTATGGCATCTTCCGTCAAAGAAGAAATCCAGAGTCTTTTTACGGGTTTATCACATTTGGCTTTTTGTAAAACCCATCGCTGAATGAGTTCTCCTTCTTGACCAGCATCCCCACAATTGATGACCTCCTCACATTCTTTGACCAAAGATTCTATAACTTTGAACTGTCTTTCTACTCCGGTATTGTTGATTAATTTAATTCCGAAATTTTTAGGAATTATGGGCAGTAAGAAGAGATTCCACGCTTTGTATTCGGGCGCGTAATCGTGAGGTTCTTTCAAGGTGCACAGATGTCCGAAAGTCCACGTTACGCAGTAACCATTGCCTTCCATATAGCCGCTTTTGGGAGTGGTGGCTCCCAAAACTTTAGCGATATCTCTTGCTACACTTGGTTTTTCTGCAATACAAAGTTTCATGGTTGAATTCTAAAAGGGCTGCAAAAATGCATTTTTTTTATTTTAAAAAAGAAATAAATTTACAAAAATATGCTTTAAGGAATGCGTTTTGAAAGTTAAATAATGTACCTTTTCGGGTATAAAAATAGATTTAATTGCGTAGATTATACCTTTTCGGGTACAAAATTTATTATAAACTAAAAAACACTTACAAAATTGCAAGTGTTTTAACGTTTATTTGTGGAGAATATGGGACTCGAACCCACCACCTCTAGACTGCCAGTCTAACGCTCTAGCCAGATGAGCTAATTCCCCATAAAAAAGAAAACTTAGTTTTCTTTTTCTGCCAAATAATGGTCTATAATTTCAAAAGCTTTTTGCTCGTCATGAATGTTTACCTCTAGTTTTAAAGCTGTAGCAGTAGGTGTAGCCAATAAATTATTAAGGTATTTATTGCTTACTGAACAAGCGATTCCTGCATCTTCTAATTTCTTTTTCACGATTTGTATTTGAACCATTTCATCTGCTTCAAATACCGAAACTCTTGGTAATTCTGCTCCCATATTTCTAATTTTAACACAAATTTATAAAAATTACTGATTTAATCGATACTTCTCTTGATATGTTTTGTAAAGTTCTTTCTGCTGATTGTCTAGATTAATTTTTCTACCCTCTATGAAGGCTTCGGTCACATTATTGGTCAATTGATCCAGTGCATCGCCCTCTGAAATGAAGAGTGTAGCGCTTTTTCCTACTTCTAAAGTTCCGTAGTTTTTATCAATTCCCAGCATTTTGGCTAGGTTAATCGTAATACTTTGTAGTGCTTTTTCTTTTTCTACACCATAGGCAACGGTAGTTCCTGCCAAAAACGGAAGATTTCTAGAATTCTGATATTCCATATCTCCGCTGTAATCTAACCCGTAGAGAATGCCTTTATCTTGCACCAATTTTGCAAATTCATACGGTAATCTCGGAGAATCTGAACTGTTGACTGGCAAGCTGTGAACTCTCTTGATGATGAGTGGGAAATTACTCTTTTTGATATCATCTAAAACCCCTACTAAATTGCTTTCACCAATCAAAACTACATTTTTGAGGTTTAGTTTATTGGCCCAAGCAATCACTTCTAGCGTTTCATTGGCTCCTGCTACTTCCACAAATAGTTTTCTGTTTTCAAAGACTGGCTTTATAGCATTCAGTTTATAATCTTTGACTTGCTGGTTGTCATATTGCTGCGCTCTCTGAAACAGTGAAGTGAGTTCTTTAATTTTTTCTGTTCTTCTGGTTTGGAATTCTTTGTTTCTTTTTTCGTCGTCAATTCTAAAAATTTCAGGCCAAGAAAGGTGCAAAACATTATCCGTAGCCACCACTGCATCTTCCCAGTTCCAAGCGTCTAATTGCATGATGGAAGAAGTACAAGACAATGTGCCGTGTTTCAGAACCGGCTGTGTCAATAAAACGCCATTGCTTCTAATCACAGGAATCACATGAGAGTCTGTATTGAAAGAGATGAGCGAACGTACTTCTGGCGAAATATCATTGGCTTCTCTATAATCTACAGTAGCATTGGTTGCGGAAATTTCAACCAAACCTAATGTATTATTCACCAAAATAAAACCTGGATACACGTGTTTATTTTGGGCATTGATGACTTCTGCGTTGCTCGGAATGCTTCCATTAATCTGGGTAATTTTTCCGTTTTCAAAAACGAGGGAAGCATTATTTAAAACCGTTCCTGTAGCGGTATGAATCGTGGCATTGGTAATGGCAATTGGAGTTTTTTGCGCAGGTGCAGGATTTGGTCTTTGTGCCAAAACCATTGCTGAAACCAAAATATATAAAGTGAAAAATATTTTTTTCATGAAATTTAATTTTTAGTGTTGATGAAAATCTTCTTCTAAAGTGTCACAGTGGTACAATTTCTTTTGCTCTGTTTTTACCGATTGGGTATTTCCTTTTTTGGCATCGTCAGAGAATAACATTTTTTGAATAATTCTGTTTTTCTCGTTCTTCACCATTTCATCTTTTTCGGCTTGTTTTTGAGCATCAAAAATGAGTTTTCCGTCTACAAAAGTTTTATTTACTGTGGCATAAATACTCAATGGATTGTCCGTCCACAACACCAAATCAGCATCTTTACCTACTTCTATCGTTCCCAATTTATGGTCTAGTTTCAGCATTTTGGCAGGATTCAGCGTTACGGTTTTCCAAGCTTCTTCTTGAGAAATGTTTCCGTATTTTACCAATTTCCCTGCTTCCTGATTCAGCCTTCTTGCCATTTCTGCATCATCTGAATTGATGGCGGTATTGACTCCAGATTTTAACAAAATCGCAGCATTGTAAGGAATGGCTTCTCTCACTTCTTCTTTATAACCCCACCAATCTGAGAATGTAGAAGCGTTTGCTCCGTGAATTTTCATCTTGTCTGCCACTTTGTAACCTTCTAAAATGTGCGTGAACGTGTTTACTTTGAAATTAAATTTCTCTGCAATTTTCATAAACATATTGATTTCGCTCTGCACATAAGAGTGACACGTGATATAGCGTTTAGATTTTAAAATTTCTAAATGCGTTTCCAGTCTTAAATCTTTTCGGTAATTTTTATTGGTTTGCTTTTCTTTTTCATATTCGAGAGCTCTGGTGAACCAAAAGTCAAAAGCCTGTTCTACTCCACCTCTAGATTGAGGAAAACGATTAGGGTTATTGCCCCAATTCGATTGTTTTACATTTTCACCCAAAGCAAATTTGATGAACTGAGGCGCATTTGGGAACTTCATGTTTTCGGCATTTTCTCCCCATGCAAATTTCACAATGGAAGACTGTCCGCCAATCGGATTTGCAGAACCGTGTAATTGTTGTGCCGAAGTTACGCCTCCTACAATTTGTCTGTAGAAATTCACATCATCAGGATTGATGACATCGCTCATTCTCACCTCCGCAGAAGAATTGCTTCCCGCTTCATTTACGCCTCTAGAAAGTCCGATATGCGTGTGTTCATCTATGATTCCATTGGTTAAGTGTAAATTGGTTCCGTCAATTTCTTCAGCGTTTCCTTTGCTTAATTGGGTTCCTACTTCTACGATTTTTCCTTTAGAAATTTTGACATCATAATTTTTCACAATTCCTTTAGCGGTATTGGTCCAAACCGTAGCATTTCTAATGATATAGTCTTTTTGAGTCGGCACATTTTCGCTTCCAAAAGCTGCAAAAGGATACCAAATTTTACCAATTTCTTTTGGCTTTTCTTCTTCTTTTTTGGTTTCTACTTCATTATTTTTTACAAAGTTGATGCTGTAAGGCACTTTGTTACCTTGTTTGTTCAGGGCAAAACCATTGGTGTTTTTATAATCTGCAAGCGGATAAAGAATTCTATAATTCTGTACAGAATCTTTTGGTAAAACCAATTCCAGAGCCATTTTATAGTCGCTCACGTTTAATTTTACTTTTCCATCTTTCTTCTCCTGACTTACTTTGGCTTCTGGCTTCAGAAGAGAGCCTGCAATTTTTAAATCATAGTTCTGATTGTTTATCGTAAGTTGATACACTCCTCTAATGTCTTGGTCTAATAATTTATTCACCACGAAATTTTTACCTGCTACCCAATTTTCTTGCAAAACGGCATCTTTGCTAAACAAGTCTTCAGTAAATAATAAGAAATTGGCATAACTTCCTTTTCTTAAATTCCCCAAATTTGCTTCAGATTTTACAATTTTTGCAGGATTTTCGGTCAAAGATTTCAGAATCGCTTCTTTAGACAAACCATTTTTATAGAGTTCTCTAATTTTTCCTAAGAATGAAGATTTGTCTTTCAACTTGTTCATGGTGAAGGCAAAGTCTACATTTTCTTTTTGAAGAAACATTGCATTATAAGGCGCTAATTCCCAATGCTTTAATTCAGCAACATTGGCATTTTCTACATCTAAAGCATCATTAATCTGATACGGTTTTGGATATTCTAAAGGCAATAAAAAGAAACCGCCTGTAGATTTCATTTCTTTGGCTCTTTGGTATTCATTTCCAGAACCCATAAAAACGAATTGTTGTAAGGCTTCGTCCCCAATTTTATCCGCTCTTAAAACATCCCATTTTTCGGTAGTTTCTATGATGGTTGGTAATTTTTTATATTGATTAAATGCTTCTAAATTTAGATTTTTTTCTACTGCACTTCCTCCTTTTTCATACCAGTCTGCATCTAAATAAAACTGTCTCAACAAGGCAATAGAACCCGCCAAAGAAGTAGGATAAGACTGTCTAGAACTGCCTTTGTCAAAAGAAAGCATGAGTGCAGCATCTTCTTTGATGATTTTTTCTGCAGGCTTTCCGTTTCCTAAATTGTACAGCACCGCAGAACCTCTCACGATTCCATCTTGGTTGAAACTTAACACCGTTCCGAAACCTTGATTTAAGTATTCTTCGTAGTCTTTTCCTTGATTGGTGAGTTGATCAACTGCTCTAGAATAGGCTTTTACAGCATCATTATACGCCGCTGCAGAAGCGGTATTAGGCAAATATATACTTCTAGAATCTGCTTGTTTTGCCTCAGTTTTTTCTACGCCAATATTGGTATACAAATCAATAAATGAAGGATAGACAAACTTTCCTTTCCCATCAATCACCACTGCATTTTTCGGGATTGCTACTTTACCCGATTCTAGCACTTTCCCATTCTGAATGACCAAAACTGCATCTGTAATCACTGTTTTGTAATCCTGATACAAGGTAATGTTTTTAATTGCATAAATGCTTTGATCTTTGGTAGTGGTATCATTTTGCCAATACCCTAATTGCGCTTGCATCCAACTGAAAAGAATGCAAGAAAAGAGACTCAATACTTTCTTCATATCAATAATAATGAACTATTTTTAGATTTTTTAAAAATAGGAATATTTTTTGAAATGAAAAGAGGTCAAAAAAAATCGCCCAATTTTTAAAAATTGAACGATTGTGAGAAATATAGTAAATGTTAAAAGTTTTAGTAGTTGGAAGCTATTTTCTCTATTTTATCCAAAGCAAATTGCAAGTCTTCTTGAGTTACATTTAGGTGTGGACGGAATCTAATCGATTTTTCGCCACAGATGAGTACAATTACGTTTTCTTCGAAGAGTCTTTCTTGGAAATCGGCTCTTGCTTTTCCGTCTGGTAAATCAAAAGCACACATTAATCCTCTTCCTCTTGCATTAGAAATTAGGTGTGGGAACTTCGCTTGAAGTTTTTGTAAACCTTCCAATAAAAATTCGCCTTGTTTCTGAACATTTTCTAAAAGATTTTCTTTTTCAATAATTTCTAAAACCAATTGGAATCTTAGCATATCAATGAAATTTCCTCCGAAAGTAGAGTTGATTCTAGAACTTTCAGCAAAAACGTGGTGTTCTACTTCATCTAGCTTGGTTTTGCTTGCCAAAATACCACAAACCTGTGTTTTTTTCCCGAAAGAAATCACGTCTGGAACTACGCTGTAATTTTGGAACGCCCACATTTTACCTGTAATTCCGATTCCTGTTTGCACCTCATCAAAAATGAGCAACATATCGTTTTCGTCGCAGATTCTTCTTAATTCCACTAAAAATTCATCACGGAAATGATTGTCGCCACCTTCTGCTTGAATGGTTTCGATGATGATACAAGCTGCCTTATCTTGATTTGATAAAATCGCTTCTTCAATCTGTACCAAAGCCAATTGTTCATTCTTGATGGTTTCCTGTAAATTTTCTTCGGTGATTGGGAAATGCAATTTCGGATTGATGATTCTTGGCCAATCAAACAATGGAAAATATTGATATTTTCTAGGGTCGTTGGTATTGGTTAAACTTAGTGTATACCCACTTCTTCCATGGAAAGCCTGTTTAAAGTGAATTGCTACAGAACCCTCTGTTTTACTTCCTTTGAGCCAATTTTTTCTGGTTTTCCAATCGAAAGCTGTTTTCAAAGCATTTTCTACTGCAAGAGCACCTCCTTCTACAAAGAAACAATACGGCAATTCTTCTGGAATCGCTACTCTGCTGAAGGTTTCTACAAAATCTGCATATTCTTGCAAATACACATCAGACATGGTAGGTTTGTACACTGCCATTTTGCCTAACCAAGCAGATTTTCCTACGATATATGGATGATTATACCCAACTGAAGCAGAACCGAACATAGAAAACATATCCAGAAATTCTGTTCCGGTTAAACGGTCATGAATCCAAGAACCGTGAGATTTTTCGTAATCCATCACGAAATCAAAACCATCTGCTAAAATATGTTTTCCTAATGTTGCTTTTACTTTGTTGCCTGCAACTTCGTGGCTTAATTCTATTGTTTTGTTCATAATTTTTATTTTAGATGTTAGATACTAGAGCCAAGAATCAAGAGTCAAGAGTCAAGATCCTAGATTTTGGTTATTTGTTAAGAGTATTTTTAAAACTATAAATCATTTTTTGGATTTCTATAGTGTCATTTATTAATTCTAATGCTTTTTCTTCTTTTAAAATTTCCAATTCTTTGATAAGAATTAATTGTGTTTGTAATTCAAAAGCAGAACCTAGAGAAATTGCAAGGAAATGAGAAAACTCTTTATTGCTATTTCTTCCTGAACCTTCTGCAATATTTGAAGGTATTGATACAGAAGCTCTTTTCATTTGAGAAATCAAGCCAAATTTTTCATCAGAAGAAATTTCTGTAGAAACTAAATAAATCTTTTTAGCAAGCTCAATAGATTTTTTCCAAAAATTTAACTTTTCAAAATGATGCATAACTAATTTTTGATTCTTGATTCTTGATTCTTGGTTCTTGGCTCTTATATCAATTCTACAAATCAAACTTAATTCCTTGTGCTAAAGGTAGATTAGTGGTGTAATTGATGGTGTTGGTTTGTCTTCTCATGTAAACTTTCCAAGCGTCTGAACCTGATTCTCTACCGCCTCCTGTTTCTTTTTCGCCACCGAAAGCTCCACCAATTTCAGCACCAGAAGTTCCGATGTTTACATTGGCAATTCCGCAATCTGAACCTGCGTGAGAAAGGAATTTTTCGGCTTCTCTTAAATTATTTGTCATAATCGCAGAAGATAAACCTTGTGCTACTCCATTTTGAATTTCAATGGCATTTTCTACGTCTCCTGAATATTTTAACAGATATAAAATCGGTGCAAAAGTTTCGTGCTGTACGATTTCATAATGGTTTTCTGCTTCTGCAATCGCTGGTTTTACATAGCAACCACTTTCGTAGCCTTTTCCTTTTAAAACTCCTCCTTCTACAATGAGTTTACCGCCTTCTTTTTTCACTTTTTTCAATGCCTCTTCGTACATTTTCACCGCATCTGTATCGATCAACGGACCTACGTGATTATTCTGATCAAGAGGATTTCCTATTTTTAATTGTCCGTAAGCTGCTACAATCGCATCTTTTACTTTATCATAAATGCTTTCGTGAATGATGAGTCTTCTGGTAGAAGTACAACGTTGACCCGCAGTTCCTACCGCTCCGAAAACCGCACCAATTACCGTCATTTTAATGTCTGCATCTGGTGTTACGATAATCGCATTGTTACCGCCTAATTCTAGTAGAGATTTTCCTAATCTCGCTGCAACATTTTGGGCAACAATTTTTCCCATTCTGGTAGAACCTGTTGCCGAAACTAGAGGAACTCTGGTGTCTTTTGCCATTAAATCTCCAATTTCAGAGTCACCGATAACTAAATTTGAAATTCCTAAAGGAAGATTATTCTCTTGAAGCACTTCTGTGATGATGTTTTGACAAGCAATTCCGCACAATGGAGTTTTTTCTGAAGGTTTCCAAACGCAAACATCTCCACAAATCCAAGCTAACGCAGTGTTCCAAGACCAAACCGCCACTGGAAAATTAAAAGCAGAAATAATTCCTACTATTCCTAGAGGATGATATTGTTCGTACATTCTGTGACCTGGACGTTCTGAATGCATAGTTAAACCATGTAACTGACGAGATAAACCTACTGCAAAATCGCAGATGTCTATCATTTCCTGAACTTCGCCCAAACCTTCCTGCAGCGATTTTCCCATTTCGTAAGAAACGAGTTTTCCTAAATCTTCTTTATGTTTTCTGAGTTTATCGCCAAACTGTCTTACGATTTCTCCACGTTTTGGAGCTGGCATCAGTCTGAATTCTTTGAACGCTTTTTCTGCTTCTACGATTACTTTTTCGTAGTCTTTTTTAGAAGAAGCGGTGACTTTAGCAATTAAATTCCCATCAACTGGTGAGTAACTTTCGATTACTTTTCCTGTGGCAAAACATTTTCCGCCAGTAGAAGTACCTTTATTCTCTGCTTTAATTCCTAAATTTTTTAAAACTTTTTCAATCCCGAAATCTTTATTTTTCTTTGACATTATGTTGAATTTGAATTTTGGTAAATATATCAAATTTTAAAGAATCAATAAAAAAAATCGCATTTTGTTAAATATTTTTCAAAATTAAACGTTAGATAAATTTATTTTTTACAATAAAAGAATTTGAAAGATAAAATATCTATTATATTAAAAATTTCAGAAAAGAAAATGAATGGTATAGAAAGGGAATTTTGCAGAAATTGTGTATTTTTGGGCAAAGAATTGCTATGACCAAACATGAAATTGTATTAATGAGTATTACGGGGGAAGACAAACCCGGGGTAACCTCATCACTCACTGAAATTTTAAGTAAACACAATGCAACAATTCTCGATATTGGTCAGGCAAACATTCATCAATCTTTATCCTTAGGCATTTTGTTTCGTTTAGACCCACAAATGCAAGGCAATATTTTGAAAGACTTGCTTTTTAAATCTTATGAACTCGGTGTACAAGCGAAATTTACGCCCATCGAAAGAGAAGACTATGACCAATGGGTTTCTAGACAAGGCAAAGAAAGCTACGTGATTACCGTTCTTGGTCAAAAAATAGAAGCCAACCAATTGGCTCATGTCACCAAAGTCATTGCAGAGCAAGGTCTCAACATTGACACCATTAAAAGATTGACAGGAAGAATTCCACTCGATTCTGAAGACGATAGTCAGAATAGGTCTTGTATAGAATTTTCGGTGCGTGGAACTCCTCAAAATGTGAATTTGATTCACGAAAAATTTGTGACTTTAAGTGGCGCATTAGACATTGACATTTCATTTCAAAAAGATAATATTTACCGCAGAAACAGACGATTAATCTGTTTTGACATGGATTCTACTTTAATCAAAACAGAAGTTATTGATGAATTGGCAGAAAGAGCTGGAGCTGGTGAAGAAGTAAGAGCCATCACCGAAGCAGCGATGCGCGGCGAAATAGATTTTAGCGAAAGTTTTAAAAAACGTGTTTCTCTTTTGGAAGGTTTAGACGAATCTGTATTGCAAGAAATTGCAGAAAATCTTCCGATTATGGATGGTGCAGACCGACTGATGCATATTTTAAAGAAATGCGGTTATAAAATTGCCATTCTATCGGGTGGATTTACCTTTTTCGGGAAATATCTAAAAAAACGTTTTGGGGTAGATTATTTATATGCCAACGAACTCGAAATAAAAGACGGAAAGCTTACGGGGAAACATTTGGGAGACATTGTAGATGGAAAAAGAAAAGCAGAACTTTTGAAATTTTTGGCTCAAGTAGAAAATATAGAATTGGATCAAGTAATTGCCGTAGGAGACGGTGCCAATGATTTACCGATGCTTAACATTGCTGGTTTAGGAATTGCTTTTCACGCCAAACCAAAGGTTAAAGAAAATGCAAGACAATCAATCTCATCAATAGGTTTAGACGGAGTTTTATACTTTTTAGGATTTAGAGACAAACACATCAACGAAGATTTTTAACATTTTAATTAAAAAATATATTCATGGAAGAAAAAAAGACTCCAAAATGGAAAACCCTTCTAAAAAAATACGGTTGGTTAGGCATTTTATTTTTCTCAGTCAAAGGCACGATTTCGCTGATTGCTATTATTTGGGGTGCTAATGCGCTGAAAGGCTGTATGTAACTATTTCCAGTTTTCTTTTTTAATCCAATATTCTACATTTTGTTTGGTAGGTTCGCCGTGATACGCTACCATTACTTCCCCTTTAAATTCGGCTCCTAATTTTTCCATGGCTTTTCGGGAACGCCAATTTTCTGCGCCTACATGAAACTTCACCAAATCTACATACTGGAAAATGTAGTTTAGCATCATTTTTTTAACAATAGGATTCAACTGACCGCCCCAAAATTTCCTACCATAAAATGTATAGCCTATGAAAATAGAGTTTTCATCTTCGTCATAACTGTAAAATCTGGTACTTCCCGCCACTTCATTACTTACTTTATCGATGATGATAAAAGCGCCTTCGGAAATCATGGCTCCATCAAAAAAATTTCTAAAAATATCTCTTTGAAAACGGTTTTTATTCGGGTGTTGTTCCCAAACCAAAGGGTCTGAAGCGACCTGATACAATCTTTCGAAATCTGATTCCTGAAGCGGAACCAGTCTTACTTTATTGGTTTCTAAAATGGGTTGTATGCTGAAATCCATGACTTTAATTTTAACAAATGTAATAAAAAAAGGCCCCATTTGTAAAATACAAACAAAGCCTATAAACACAATTGAAAATTTTTTAGTTACAACAAGTGTCTTTTTCGTCTTTTAAGCCCAATTTTTCTAAAATAGTACTTAATAAACACCAGTTGGTAAAAGCGTTTTGAAACAAATTAGCACCTACGAAACCTGTTAACCAAAACCAATTTTGGTGTACAAAAATTCCTAGTAACAAACTTGTTAATATCATGGTTCCTGCGAACCCGTGGATTACTCTTGTCTTCATATTTTTATTGTTATATTGATTTTTCTATATTCATTGTAGCCACGTGGATTTTAGAAAGGGATTTTTGTTTTCCATTGAAAAACTCCACTTTTCTATACACTTCTTCAGTAAAATTCTCGTCGATAAAAACGGCAAATAATACAGAATCTATCTCGGTGTGTGAAGCTCCGAACCAGTTTTCTGAACTGCCATCGCTTTCATTTTTGTAACCTTTTACATAGTGATATGAAAAAGATTTTACTCCAGAATGATTGAGAATGTCTTTTACATTTTTCTCAAATTCTCTAATCGCTGTAATCATTAAAAGTTTCATATTGAATACATTTTTTTATAGGTTATCCTCTGAAGAAATCTCACCATATTCACTTTTTTCATCTGCGTGTATTTTCTCCCATTTTTTCTTTTCGGTCATGTAATAAATCAACGGAATGACAATTAGTGTTAATAAAGTAGAAACGATTGCTCCAAAAACCAATGAAATGGCTAATCCTTGGAAAATAGGGTCGAATAAGATGATTACCGCTCCTATAACTACTGCACCCGTTGTTAATAAAATTGGTGTAGTTCTTACTGCTCCTGCTTCTATAATCGCCTGTTTCATCGGAATTCCTTCATTGAGTCGAATTTCTATAAAGTCAATGAGCAATACTGAGTTTCTTACCATGACTCCCGCTAAAGCAATCATCCCGATGAATGAAGTTGCGGTGAAGAACGCTCCTAATAACCAGTGTCCGAGAACAATACCAATTAGAGAAAGCGGAATCGCAACCATCATGACCATTGGTGTTTTAAAGTTTTGGAACCAACCTACAATCAGCATGTAAATAATGATAATTACCACTGCAAAAGCTGCTCCTAAATCTCGGAATACTTCTAACGTAATTTGCCATTCTCCGTCCCATTTCACGGTATAATCATCTTCATTGCTTGGTTGATTCATGTACAGTTCATTAATCGTATATCCTTTTGGAAGTTGCATTTTTTTCAATTTCTCTTCCATTCCTAGAATTGCGTACGCTGGACTTTCTAAACCTCCTGCCATATCTGCCAATACATACACTACCCTTTTTTGGTCTTTTCTGTAAATGGTTTTCTGTAATTCTTCGCGCTGAACTTTCACTAAATCACTTACAGGAACCATATTCCCCATTTGTCCTTTAATTTTTACATCAGTAATGTCTGTAATTGATGTTTTATCCGCATCATTCAATTTCATGACAATGTCTACCGCATCATTCGATTTTTCATCATACAGATTTCCGATAGGATGTTCGCCCATCAAGTACGTAAGATTTCCTACAATTTGCGCTGGTGCAACACCGTTCAACATTGCTTTTTCTTTATCAGCAACCAATTTGAACTCTTTTTGTGGCGCTTCAACCATCCAATCTACATCTACCACATCATCTGTATTGTTCAGAATATTTTGAACCTGATTGGCTACTTTAATTTGCTCATCATAATCAGGACCATAAATTTCTGCAACAATAGTAGACAAAACTGGCGGACCAGGTGGAACTTCTACGATTTTTACATTGGCATTGTATTTTTTCGCAATTTTCTGAATTTCTGGACGAATATTTTTTGCTACATCGTGACTTTGATTATCTCTGTCTTCTTTGTGTAATAAATTCACTTGAATATCAGCGGTATTGCTTTGTCCACGCATATCGTAGTGACGAACCAAACCATTGAAAGTAATCGGTGCAGAAGATCCAACGTACGATTGATAATTCACCACTTCTGGAACCGTTTTCAGGTACTGTGCAATTTCTTGAGAAACTGATGCCGTTCTTTCCAAAGTAGTTCCTTCTGGCATATCAATTACCACTTGGATTTCATTTTTATTGTCAAAAGGAAGCATTTTTACCGCTACCCATTTTGTAGCGAAAGCCAACATAGAAATCAATAGTAACACTACAGTAATTCCCATCATCGTCCAACGTTTTTTGCTACTATCTAAAAATGGCTGCTCTATTTTTTTGTAAATTTTATAGATTTTGCTGGTTTCCATTCCCTGTTCTTCCTTGTGCTCTTCGTCATCTTTTACTTTCAATAAATGATAACCTAAATAAGGTGTAACCGTTAACGCTACAAACAACGAAAGCATCATCGCAATAGAAGCACCAATTGGCATTGGAGACATATAAGGCCCCATCATTCCGCTTACGAAAGCCATTGGTAAAATGGCGGCAATAACGGTGAACGTTGCCAAAATCGTAGGGTTTCCAACTTCATTTATGGCATAAATCGCAGCTTGTTTGAATGGCAATTTCTTCATGTGGAAGTGTCGGTGCATGTTTTCAGCAATAATAATACTGTCGTCAACCACAATTCCCACCACAAAAACCAATGCGAAAAGCGTAATTCTGTTCAGCGTATAACCCAACATATAGTAACTGAAAAGCGTCAATGCAAACGTTAATGGTACTGAAAAGAATACGACTAGTCCACCTCTCCAACCCATTGCCAGCATTACCAAAACGGTAACTGCTAAAATCGCAACTCCAAGGTGCATCAATAATTCTGAAACTTTGTGAGAAGCCGTTTCACCATAATTTCTGGTGACTTCTACATGAACATCATTCGGAATTAAAGTTTTCTTTAAATCTTCTACTTTATCCAAAATCTGTTCAGAAATTTTCATCGCATCTGCTCCTTTCACTTTAGAAACAGAAAGCGTAACCGCAGGATATTCTGACTTGAATTTTTTACCATTTTCTACTGCATTTCCATAACCAAAACTTACATAATTGGCTGGAGTTTGCGCTCCATCTTCTACTTTTGCAATTTGTTTCAGGTAAACCGGCATGTTTTGCGAAGTTCCTACTACCAAATTTTCTACATCTTCTGCAGAACTTAAAAACTGTCCTGTCGTCAATAGATATTCAGTGTCATTAGCATCAAAACTTCCTGATTGTGAACTTCCGTTATTGGCTTGAATCATTTGCATCACGTTTAATGCGTCAATGCTCAATTCTGCCATTTTATCTTTGTCTAATTCTACTTTTAACTGGCGGTTTCTTCCTCCAATGACTTTGGTTAAAGAAACGTCTTTAATTTTCTTGATTTCCGAAGACAATTCTTCTGTCATCTGACGAAGTTCGTAATCGTTGTATTTTTCGCTCCAAAGTGTTAAACCTAGCATAGGAACATCATCAATAGAACGGGTTTTCACCATCGGTTCATAAACGCCTTTCGGAAAAATATTTTTATTTTTCATGAGTTCGTCATAGAGTTTCACGTAAGAACGCTCTGTATCTTCGCCTACATAAAACTGAACGATAATCATGGCTTGTCCGTTCATTGCCATAGAATGAACGTGCTCTACTCCTTTGATGTTTGAGATGATTTTTTCTAATGGTTTTACCACTCTGCTTTCTACCTCTTTCGGTGAAGCACCTGGATAACCTACCATTACGTCTGCCATCGGAACAATAATCTGTGGCTCTTCTTCTCTTGGTATTAATGTGGAACTGTACACCCCTATAATCATCAATGCAATCATCAACAAAATTGTTAATTTTGAATTGATAAAAAACTCGGCGATGCGTCCTGCAAATCCTTTTTCCATAATATTTATTTTAGAAGTTAGAAGTTAGATTTCAGATGTTAGAGTAGCAAACCGCATTTTATATTAAACTATCTAAAGTCTAACATCTAATTTCTAACATCTATTTTAAACTAACTTTTGCACCGTTAAACAATTTTCCTTCTGCTGAAATGATGTACTGGTCATTTGCATTAAGACCTGATAAAATTTCAACTTGATCACCGAAAGTTTTACCCACTTTCACCCATCTTAGAACTGCGGTATTTTGTGAACTCACGGTATACACTCCTGTTAATTGTCCGTTTTCTACGATTGCAGATTTCGGAATCATTACGCCATCTTGGAAATCCTGATTCACATTTCCAGAATTTTTGAAAGGAAACTGAACATTCACAAACATCCCTGGTAATAAATCTTTAGAAGCAGGAACATTGATTTTCACTAAGTATTGTCCACCAGTATTCGTTGAAGATTTACTGATTTCTGAAACCGTACCCGAAACTTCTTTATTGGTAGATTTTAAAGTTACTTTTACAGACATTCCAGATTTTAAAAGGGTAATATTCTGTTCAGAAACTAAAACTTGTGCTTGTAAAGCTCCTGGAGATTCTATGGTTAACAAAGGCATTCCCGGACTTGCCATATCACCTTGACTGGCATATTTCGCAGTAACCGTACCAGAAATAGGTGCTGTAACGTTGGTATATCTGTACTGAGCGTTTACTTCGTTTTTCATTTGCTGAGCTGCTTGTAAACCAGCTTGAGCCATTTCGTAACGCGCTCTCATATCATCTAATTCTTTTTGAGAAGCCGATTGATTTTTGTATAAATTTTGAAATCTTTCAAAATCTTTTTTAGCAATATTATAATTGGCTTGTGCTTGAGCTATACCCGCAGAAGCCTGTCCACCTTTTGCTTGAATATCTGTACTATTGATGCTTACTAAAAGTTGACCTGCATTTACGTATTGCCCAACTTCTGCGCGCATTGCAGTAATGTAACCCATCATTCTGGTAGAAACATTTACAGAATTTTTAGCTACTAATTTCCCACTTGCTGTGGCATTAGAACCTACTGCATTGGTCGCAGATTTATTTACGGTAACCGCGATAGGTTTGTCATTCAATTCTGCAGATTTATTTTCGTCTGAAGAACAACTTGCAAGGAATACGCTTCCTAAAAATAATGCTGAATAAATATATGTTTTCATATGTAGATTTTATTGTTATTGTTTTAAAAATTTATAGTATTCTAAAGCGACATTGTATTCAAAAATAGCTTGTTGATATTCCAAATCTTTTTGAGACATGGTGGTTTCACTCATTAACAAGTCTGATGATTTCTCTAAACCTTGGTCGTATCTGTTTTTACGAATTCTGTAGGCTTCTTTGCTTTGTTCCAGCGCTAGTTTAGTAAGATTTACCTTATTTTCTGCATCTTGAACTTGGCGATTTGCTTTATTGAGTTCTAACTGACTTTGTCTATTATACTGAGTGATTTCCGTTTGTGCTTTTGCGAGTTCTGCTTTATATTTTTCCTGTTCAGATTTTGCTTTTAATCCATCAAAAACATTCCAAGACAACTGAACTCCCGCCAAATAACCATTGGCACCAAACTGAGCGAATTTATTATCATATAATTCAAAGCTTCCAAAAGCATTTAATCTTGGCAAAAACTTGGCTTTGGTTGATTTAATAAGATAATCGTACGCTTCTAGAGATTTTTGATACGCCTGCAAGTCTTTTCTTTCCACATTTAGTGTAGCCGTATTTTCTAAAATCTGGTTTTGAAATTCTAATTTTTCAGTAGGCTTGAAAACCTTATTGAAAGACTCTTCGTCTAATAAGAAATAAAGGTAATCCGAAGCATTTTTTATGTTAGATTTTGCATAAGCAATCTGATTTTCTATCTCTTTTACACGAACATCTATGTATAAAACTTCCGTTTTCTGAATCATTCCGTTTTTGAAATAATTGTCGATTACTTTTTTATTGGCTAGCGTTGTGGTTTTAGCATTTTCAAGTGTTTCGAGCATTCTGAATGCTAATTGCAGTTGCATGTATGCTTTTTTGAACTCAAACTGAATGTATTCTTTGGTTCTTTCTGCTTTAATTTTTAAAACCTCAGATTTTACTTGTCCTGCTTTTTTAAGATACACTGCATCCATGTTGATGATGGGTTGTTGCACCTCAATTTTAGTAGCGAAATTAGAAATTGCGTCTGGAGCATTTAATTTAGCTGGGTCAAAATCCATTTGCGTAATACGCTCCTGATTCAATTTAGAACCGAAAGCATACAAAGGATTATTGGTATTCGAAAAGGTGTAAGAAGCATTTACGTTGGGTAAATACATTGCTCTCGTTCCCAATAGTTCTGCTTGTGCTAATTTGGCTTCGTCATTAGCCAATTTCACTTGAAGATTTTGGTCTACCATTCTTTGTTCTAATTCTGCTCTAGAAATTCTGATGGTGTCTTGAGAGTAACCTTTCAGAACGAGCGAAAAAACAAAAACTACAGTAAAAAATTTTCTCATTGTATTTAATTTTTTCTTTTTTTAATTTATTTTAATTATTGAAATCGAGAATTTTGATACACGTTCTCTATTTCTTCGGCAAAAATATAGGTGATAAAAGTCATATGCAGTAACTTATGTTACATTCAGAAAATTCTTTTGTTAGAAAGAAAAAAAACAAAACGATAGACTATTAAAATCTATCGTTTTCAATTAATATAACAACTACTTGTTCAGTATACTATATAGTTCAATAGTTAGTCTTTAATGAGCTTACTATAGATTTCTTTTTCGTCTAATTTTTTTGTGCAGAAGAACCAATCTTTGCAATCTAAATTTTCTTTATCTTCCATCCTTTCTTTTGCAACACCACAAGATCCGGCAGTAGGAACAATCACGTCATCTCCAGGTCTCCAATCTGCAGGAGTGGCTACTCCAAATTCATCTGTAGTCTGCATCGCAATAAGGGCACGATACAATTCATCAAAATTTCTACCGATACTTAATGGATAATAGATAATTGCTCTAATAATGCCTTTTGGGTCAACAAAAAACACTGCTCTTACTGCTTTGGTATTGCTTTCCCCTGGTTGAATCATACCATATTTCTTAGCAACTTCCATTGTAATATCTTCAATCAATGGAAAAGTAACTTCAATGTCTTTCATTCCATTAAACTCTATTTTTTCTTTAATGGTTCTTAACCAAGCTATATGACTGTAAAGACCATCTACAGATAAGCCAACCAATTCACAATTAGCTTTTCTAAATTTCTCCTGAAGATGTGCAAAAGTCATAAATTCTGAAGTACACACCGGTGTAAAATCAGCAGGATGACTAAATAGAATACTCCATTTTCCTTGATAATCAGAAGGGAAATTAATTTCACCTTGAGTTGTAACTGCTTTGAACTGCGGAGCTTTTTCTCCAATTCTTGGCATGCTGAATGTTTCTTGTACTTGCTGTTCCATTTTATTTATTTTTAAGTTATAGAGCAAATTTAAACCCTTTTAATAGAAGAAATGTTACTTGAGTTACACTTACGATAGATGAAACCGATTACTCTAATTTGCTCTTTTTTTATATATTTATTAATGTTTATCCTCTCCTCTTGTTCCTCCATGACCAAGAGCTACTACTCGCAATATTTTAATATTAAGAATAAGAAATCTAAAAAATTGATAGAATGGATTTTGCATTTTAGATTTCATTTTTGCAGATATTCTTTGTGCCATAACTTTTATTTTGAATTAAGATTAAAAATTTATTCAGGGATCATAAACCAGAATGGTTTCATCTTAGCTTTCCAGAGGAATGCAAAATGTAAAGAATACTTAACCCAATGACCTCCTAAACCAATTTCGCCAAAAGTTTTTTTCAAATCTCTACCGCCAGAATTTTTATATTTTACATAGTCTGGGACAATAGGAAAAGTAGTAATGGTAACCGCAGAACCCTTGGTGAATCCAAATCCTGCAGATGCTACACAAGCAGCTCCCATATTTCCTAAAGAACCACGATGCGGTGTAATAATTTCACCTTTCTTGATACTTTCTATGATATTATCTGCAACCAATTTGGCAGTAATTCCAGATGGCATTCCTGTTCTTGGTGGCGCTGGAAAAATTTCGGTTCCATTTGGTGATTTTCTCGGTTTAGAAATAGAATGCGGTGGTGCAAAAGCAATTCCCGGAGCAAAAATATTAGGATAGCTAGGATTTTGATAGGTTTCTGGCCAGTCTTGCACCGTCCATTCTTCATAAGGTTTTGCTGTATAATCTGCGTCTACTACCATAAATCCACGAAATAATTTTTCGGTAATATCTGCTCCATGCTTGTCATATGCTTTAAAACCGTGTCCTGAAAAAGCAGGAATTAACATTGCAAAATCAAATGTTTCTGTTTTATATTCTCCATCTAAGTTTTCGTAATGAGCAATCCCATTTTCAATTTTGTTTACACCAGCTCCTAAAATCCACTTAATTTCTCTATCTTCAAAAATCATTTCTACCATATCGCTCGATTTCATAATCATATCGCCATAAGTGAGCAACATACCGTCCATCCCAAAATCTCCGAGATGATATTCATTAGAAATCCAAGTAATTTCTGCTTTTTCTCTTAAGCCACAACGTCTTAACTCCGAGTCTACATTCAGAATATATTCAAATGCTGCACCTTGACATGTAGCTTTTGCATGACCAGTTCCAATAAGAATTTTCATTTTCTCATTAGATTTTTTGAGTTTTAATTTTAAATTAGTGAATGCAGCAGAAGCATGCTCTGCATGATCATAGCTACAAACCGAATAACACTTATTCGTTCCGGGGTTCAAACCCTCGGTTAGGTCAAATGCTAGTTTCGGTCCTGTTGCATTAATCAAAAAATCGTAATCAATTATTTCATGTTTTCCCTTATTAACTCCAAAAACATATTCTGCAATTACATAAGGTTTAGCATTTTTTACATCCCCTTCTGGATAAAAAGAAATTACTTTTGCTTGTTTATAGCCTATATGATGTTTTTTATATAGTGGAGCTAATGGAAATTTCACATCATTAGGAGACATTCTGCCAATACCAACCCAAATATTAGACGGCACCCATTGATAATTAGAATTGGGAGAAACCACCAAAATTTCGTGCTCATTACCCAATTTCCTACGAAGATGCGTAGCTGCGGTATGACCAGCAATACCAGCACCAAGAATTACAATTTTCGACATAATTTATAAGTTTGTTACCAAAATAGCAACAATTATTGCTTTTAAACTGTAACCCATGTTACAAAAAGCATTTTTTATTAATAATTTTAAAAATTTAAATTTTCAATAATTTCTCTAATTTCAAAATATTTTGCTTTTTCGAAATTGATATGATTCTCCGTCAATTCATTGCGTAACCCCATTCCCATTCCGTAATAATAGAATTTATCTACTCCAGAAAGTTGATTGAGGATTTCTGCATGAGAATGATATTTTTTTTCATTACTATCATGATGATGATTACAGCAACCGTCTTCGTGATGATGAGCATGAAGATTTTCTTCGAATTTCTCTGAAATTAACTTTCCATTTTCTATTTCAAAAAATGCAAATTCTCTACATTTTCCTGTGTGAGCAGCAATGGTTTTCCTGTCGTTGGTTGGGATTACTATTTTCATTTTTAGTTTAATTTATTTTCTTTTTCTAATTTTTTAAAAAGCCAGAAAGTGATTCTGTATGAAACGTAAATCATGACGGGCAAACTGATGAATTGTATAATTTCTTTGGTGTACATTTTGAGGTTAAGGTTAAGGTTAAGTTTCTTTTAATAAATATGTGCTTCTGTTTCTTCTAAATCTTTTTCGGAAATATTTTTAGCATCTAATTTCTTCCAAACAAGAGCGATATAAGCCAAAACAAAAGGCACTAACAATGAAACATAACTCATCGTTCTCAACGTAAATTCACTGGAAGAAGAGTTGTAAATTGTGAGCGAATTTTGCAAATTATAAGTTGATGGATAATACGCTGTATTGTTGAAACCAGCATTTAGAAACAACATCCAAACGGTGAGAACTGTACCAATTCCTGAAAACCAAATTCCGTTTTTGCTTTTTTGGAATACATTGATGAAAATTCCCATTAAAACCATCACTACTCCAACTAAAAACACGACTAAAACAAAAGGCATTTCTAGGAAATTATTAAAATATTTATAAGCTTCCATAGAAACCTCTTGATTGGTAGGATTTACCGCAAAACCATCGATAAATAATAATCTTATCAACCAAAAAAGAAAGAAAACCAAGAACAAAACGCTATTTATTTTCAAACTTTTTATTGAATTTTTTTGAATATTATCATTATCAATGATTTTTTGGAAATATAAATTCGCTAAAATTCTTGCCAAGAAAAAAACGGCTAATCCTAAGCTTATATTTTGAAGAAAAGCTAGTTTTTCAACCGTCCAAACTGCTTCTAATCCGTGAAATGGAGTTTCCCAAACAGAAATAATCGGCATTTTCTGTAAATTTTGATTAATGATATTGCTTTTCTCTACAGAAAATTCGGAACCTGTAAAAAATGTAGAAACCGCCACTCCCAATAAAATACTACCTAAAACTCCATTGATGAATAGGAAAACATCGAAAGTTTTAGTACCTAAAAAATTATTGGCCTTGCTTCTAAATTCATAAGAAACCGCTTGAACAATGAATGCAAAAAGAATCGCCATCCAAACCCAATAAGCACCACCAAAACTGGTAGAATAAAACAATGGAAACGACGCAAAAAAAGCACCTCCAAAAGTTACCAAAGTAGTGAATGTGATCTCCCATTTTCTACCTGTTGCATTTAGAAGCATGGTCTTTTCTTTTTCGGTTTGGGCGAGTGAAAAGATGAGTGTTTGTCCGCCTTGAACAAATAGCATAAAAACCAACAAAGCACCGAGAAGCGAAACAATCATCCACCAATAATGCTGTAAGCCGTTATAATCTAAAAATGAAAACATTTTGTAAAATTTAAAAAGTTAAACTCAAATTTTTAAAATTAATGAGCTGTACGATTTTTGATTGCAGAAAGCATTATCTTAATCTCTGCAATTAAAAGTGTAGTAAATATGATTAAGAAAAGGAAAAATGTAATTTGCACACTATACGCATCAATCTGTGAAACCGCTGCAATATTGGGTAAAAGATTTTGTATTGTCCAAGGTTGTCTTCCTACTTCAGCCACAATCCAACCAGCTTGTGAAGCGACATAACCGAAAGGTATGCTCCAAAGCGTAAGCCTCAAAAGAGTTTTGTTATTTTCCAATTTTCCTTGTAAAATTTTAATGAAAAGTAAAACAAACAACACCAAAAACCAAGTTCCTAAAACCACCATAATGTGAAAAGAATAGAAGCTCATTTTCACGTTCGGAATGAGCATATGAGGATCTTTCCCAAAATAATATCCGTAACCAAAATCTTTTTCGTGAGTTCTGAAGGTTGCCAATTCTTTTTCAGCATTGGTTACATCTCCAGATTTTTTGAATTGAATATAATTTCCGAGTGCATCGATGGCAACTTTTCCGCTGTTTATTCTTTCTTGATACGAAACGATTCCTTCTTTTTTATTTCCGTGAACCAAATCATTAATTCCTGGAACAAAAGCATCACCTTGAAGAAAAGCTAAATAAGACAAAGCCATTGGAATTTTAACTTCAAAAATGAATTTTTCTCTGTGGTGTAGATTTTTTTCAGGATCTCCGAAAATTCCCATTGCAATAAGAGGAGCGCTTCTATCACCTTGATACAAACCTTCCATTGCAGCTAATTTCATCGGTTGAGTTTTGGCAACTTGTCTTGCAGATTCATCACCACTCCACATGGTTCCTATGCTTGCTAATAAGCCAAAAATTGTAGCAACAAGAATACTTCTTTTACCAAGAACTACATCTTTTTTCTTTAAAATAAACCATGCGCTAACTCCCGCAACAAACAAGGAAGCTACGATATATGAAGAAATTACGGTGTGTAGAAATTTATTTACAGCCACTGGATTCATGAGAACGGCCCAAAAATCTACCATTTCGTTTCGCATCGTATCTGGATTAAATTCCATTCCGACTGGATGTTGCATCCAACCGTTTGCTACCAAAATCCACAATGCAGAAAGATTAGAACCTAATGCAACCAACCAACTCGAAAGTAGGTGAAATTTCTTGCTTACTTTGTCCCAACCAAAAAACATTACTGCGATAAAAGTACTTTCCATAAAGAACGCCATAATTCCTTCAATCGCTAACGGTGCGCCGAAAATATCACCTACAAACCAAGAGTAATTACTCCAATTGGTTCCGAATTCAAATTCCATAATAATTCCTGTGGCAACACCAATTGCGAAATTAATTCCGAAAAGCTTCATCCAAAATTTGGTAATTTCTTTCCACTTTTCATCGCCTGTTTTCACATAAATGGTTTCCATGATGGCAATGATAAAGGTAATTCCTAAAGTTAGCGGAACAAAAAGCCAATGGTACATTGCTGTAAGTGCAAATTGCGCTCTGCTCCAATTGACGAGTTCCCAATCTATATGATTCATCGTTGTAATATTTCTATTTTTTAATTTTTGTCAAAGTATTTTGCAAATATTCTATTCTTTGTTCGTTACTCTCAAAATTAGTTTTAAGAAAATCCTTAAAGAAAAACATCTTAAGAATCCCGAACATGATAAATAGTTTAACAACAGCAATAATCCAAAGAGATTTACTTTCTTTTGACATAATGCTAAAACCATGTTTATAGAGCTTTACGAACTCGATAAAAGGATACAATAAAAAGTTATAGAAAGTTTGCATTGTTGAAAAATCAAAAATTTATGATAAAAAAAACTTTAATTTTCACAATACAAAGTTAAGCTAGAAACGCTCAAACTTCTTGGCTTACAAAACGGGGAAAATGGTAATAATTATTTATTTAGATTTTTTCTAAAATCTATTGGAGAAACTCCAGCATTAGATTTAAAGAATTTAGTAAAATAGGAATTGTCTTCAAAATTAAGTTCAAAAGCAATCTGCGAAATGGTAGATTGAGTATTAACCAATAATCTCTTAGCCTCTAAGATGATTCTGTTTCTAATCATTTCACCAGCTGTTTTACCCGTAATAAATTTACAAACGGAATTCAGATAATTTGGAGTAACAGCTAATTGATCTGCATAAAATTTGGGATAATGTTCTTCTTTGAAATACTTTTCAAGTGACCCTTCAAATTTTCTTACTAAATTATTTTGAGTATAATTAAAATTAGTTTGGTTCACTGATTTTACATCTTCAGAAATTAATAGTAAAATTTCTAAAATGCACAATTTTATAAGTTCTGATGAATATTTATAACTTCCATCATTAAAATCTAAAATTTTTTCGAAAGCATATTTTATATCCCTTTGATTATTTTGAATCTGATGATAACAATTCTTACCACTTTTACTAAATAGAGGTAATTGATCAATGAAATTTGCTTGTAAAAGAAATTGATTGAATAAATTTTCATTAAAATTTATAAGAAAACCTTTAGTATTTTTATGGTTAAAAACTAAGTCGTGAACTTGACCAGGTCTAAGAAAAAAAACAGAATTATCTTGGATTTCGTAATCTTCAAAATCAATTTTATGAGTACCCGAACCCTTCTCTATATAGAGAATTTGATAAAAAGTATGACGGTGCGGTTTTTTAGGAAGGTAAATATCTTCATGAAGCAATTCCTTCAAATCATGAATAATGTAGTTTTGAATATTTTTTTCATTATTCACTAAATCGCAGACATTTAAAACTGGAAATTTCATAAAAAATTAGTTAGAACACTCTCCAGTTATAGAAAGGGAATGTGAAATAATTTCTGGTGGATTTCCAAGAAGAGGTAAATCATTTTGTTGCCATTTTACCAAACCACCTTCTAAATAGTAAATCTGGTTAAAGTCTCTGTCTTCCAAATATTTGGCAACACTTTTACTTCTGACACTGTTGTTACAAACCAAAACGATTTTTTTATCTGCATCAAAATGTGACCATAATTCTTCTATCTCGCTGAAGGGAATATTTTCTACGATAGGAAGTCCCATTTTATACAATTCAAATTCATAGCGTTCTCTAACGTCTACCAACTGAATGGTTTCGTTTATCATCGTTTGAAAGGTATTCGGACAAATGCTTTTCATGGAAATTCTCAATTTATTGGGTTAAAAAAGACTCTGTTGATCTTTATTAAATGCAAAATTGAATTTTTCTGAAAAACCGCTTTGTAACAAGTGTTACAGAAATTAAAAGAATTGATGCTATCTATTTAAAACCGAAGTTTTAATTGAAAAAACATAAATAATTAGAATAGAATAGCGCCTTCTAATTCTAGGAGTTTTTGTTTTCGCCAAATTCCACCGCCATAACCCGTAAGATTTCCATCGCTGCCAATCACTCTGTGACAAGGAACCAAGATGGAAATTTTATTCATTCCATTGGCATTTGCCACTGCTCTCACTTTTTTGCTATCTCCCAAAATTTCAGATTGCTTCGCATAACTCCAAGTTTCACCATAGGGAATTTTCATCAACACTTCCCAAACAGATTTCTGAAAATCTGAACCCACAAAATGAAGCGGAACGGTAAATTCTTTTCTTTTTCCTTCAAAATATTCGGTAAGTTGTTCTTCTAAACTATTAAAATGAGGATTTTCTCCTTGAATAATATTGGCATTTAAGGATTTAGAGAGTTGTTTCAGTTCGGTTTCCAGCATTTTTCTGTCTGTAAATTCTAGCATACAAATTCCTTCATCCGTTGCAGCAGCATACATGGTTCCGAGTGGTGTTTCGAGGCGTTTTAAATCAATCACTTTCTGATTTTTAGAGTTTTTAGGAGACACTCCGAAAATATTTTTAAAACTTTCGGTAAAACCACTTAAACTTTCGTAGCCACTTTCTAGAGCGGTTTCCGTTACGGTTTCTCCTTGTTGTATTTTCTTAAATGCAGAATTAATTCTGAACATTCTTTGATATGCCTGAAACGTAATTCCATGATTTTTCAGAAACCAACGTCTCATGGTTGCAGGTTCTATTCCGCGTTTTACCAAGTCGTAATCTTTGAACTTCAAAGAAGGATTTTCTGCTAATTCTGTGATGATTTCCTGAATATATTTCGGTGTTTCATTGAGTTTTTCTAACGGTTTACAAACCTTACATGGGCGATATCCTTTTAGAATCGCATCTTTCGTATTGCTGAAAAATTCCACGTTTTCGGGTTTTGGTTTTCGGGCAGTACAAGTTGGTCTACAGAAAATTCCCGTAGTTTTTACTCCCATCCAAAAAACGCCTTCAAAACTTGCATCTTTATTGAAAGAAGCATTATACATGATATCGTTAGGTAAGTTCATAAAGTCAATATATGTAATGCAAATGTAGATTTTTAGGAATGAATGATACAACCGAAAAATGAACAAGTATTTTTTATATCAACCTTTCTAGTTCATTACAACTTTTTTCCATTTCAAGAAATAGTGTTTCTGAAAATGTTTTTTGAATATTTTCTAAATTAATTTCGGGAACCTTATTGTGAAGTAGTTTATTTCTAATTTCAATTATTTTATTTGCTAATTTTTGATTTTCTAAATATAGTTTATTTACATTCTCACTAAACTTCTCATGTATTGAGATATTCTTACCTATTAAGTTATTATAAATTTGCTTGTCTATTTCTAAAACTCTTTTTAAAATAGATATTTTATAATATTCAAAATCTAAAATTTCATTTCGAATAATTTCTTCATTAATACTGCCCAATTTTTTATATTTAGTATAAAAAGCTAAAATTGAAGGAACTCTTCTATCTTTTATTAAATGTCTGAAAATCCCAAAATCTTTTATTTTACGATAGCCTTCAATTTTTATTTCAAAATCCCTATCAAAATCTAAATATCTAAAATCTTCTTTTGCTAGTTTAAAATTTGAAGACATTCTAATTTGCTTTTCTAATAAAGTTTGTTCAGAATTATATGCTGCTAAATTATTTTGTTCAAATATTTGAGAAAATTCTGGAATTTGTGTGTTGATTTTAAGCATATTCCAATACAATCTATCCAAAGTAATAGCCTTCCTTATTTGTTTATCTCTTAAATGCGATTGATAAGTATCTAAACCTTGTTGATAATTTTCTTTATTATAAAACCACTGATTTCCAAAGTATTCTAAATTTTTAGAAATTAAGAAATTAGTATTTGCCTTTTCTACTGCAAAATTTGAATTTTCAAGAATTAAATCTGAAAATAAATCATTCGGAAGATAAATTGTATGATTTAGCAAGTTAGAAGCATAAGCTTTGATTTGAGTGTCATTTTTACAAACCTTGTAATCATCTACAAAATGATAATTTTCTTTATTGATTTCTAATTTTAAATCATTTAACCAATATTTTCTTTGATAAATATAATTTTTAAAGAATTTTTTTATCCCAATTTGTCTTTTAAAACCTCTTCTATCTTCTACTTTTTCCATACTTACATCTTTCAAGAAAGGATGTCTTTCATTAAGATTCCATTTTTTGAAAAGTAGCTTTAAATCTTCTTCATGTTTTCCATAAAAAGCCAATTTAGATTGTAAAACATCATATTCAATTGAACTTAATTTTGAAACCACTTTTTTCCCATTCACTATTTCTTCTTTTAATTCCATAAAATAGATGATATCTTTTGCAACAAAAGTTGCCAAATCTCCTTTCTTGAAAGAAAATTTGATATTTCTATCTCTATCCTCAGGTTTTTTATTATTATTTTCTATTAGTTTTTGGGTTTCTTCTTTCAAGGAATTTATTTTTTCTTTTACTACGTCCTCAAAAGTTTTATCATTGTCATGAAATAAATTATCTCGAATTAAAGAAGGAATCCAACCTATTTTCAAGGAATAATTTTGCTCGATTTCTTGTACTTTTATAGATTTCCCAATTGAAACATCATTAAGAAATCTTTTAAAATTTGTCTCAAAATTTTTTATAACACCTAACGTTTTATCTTCACCAAAATTTATCATGCAATAAGTAAAATATGGAATTGCATTTTCACTCAAAAAATAATCAGGTTGGTTATTTATTACAACAAATTTCCCATCTTCATCATATTCTTTTAGTTCTAATTTTAAATTTTTATTGTAAAGTTTAATTCCTATCCTGTTATTACTGAAATGATATTTCGGACTATAAAACTTCAAAGGTTGCTTAAAAGTAGTTACTACTCCATTTTCGGTTTCTTTTCTTTCTATATATCCTTCAAAATAACTATCATCAAAATCTTTTAACTTGCCGAAAGTGTGTATTTCTTTATCTAAAAATCTATCATATTCATCATTAATAATCGTTTTTTTATAAGGTTTATTTATAAAAACTTTACCAAGATTAATATTGAAATTTATATTTTTCGCAAAACCAAATAGCTCTAAATATTGTAAGCATCTATAAGAAAACATTTTATCATGTTTCGTAACAGCTTCAGATTTTTGTTCTAAAATATTTCCTTCTTCATCTTCTGTTTCCTGAACAGTGTAAATTAATTTTTCTTTGGCTTCTTCTGTTAAATATTTTTTAAGATGAATTGGGATTTTAGCCAAATCGTTTACAATATTTAAAATAAATGCTTCCTTAGGATTGTCACTTTTTATTTTATTTTGAAATCTTTTAGCATTGAAAATGGTAAAAACTCTTCTTATCCACTGAAATTCTTCTGTAGTAGTATTTTTCTTTCCCTTAATTCCGTTCAGAAGCTGCATAGTTTCCTTGGTACTGAGAAACAAGCAAAGAAAGAAAATGAAATCTTCTTCTGTGAAATTTTGTCTTGAAGAAATTTTTAAAAATCTATTTTTAAAACTTTTGTAAACAGAATCAGATTCTAATTCTTTATTATTAATTTTTAATCTTTTTTCTAATTCTTCTACAGCCGATTTTTTGAGTTTTAAAAGCTCGTCTGCAAAATCATATTTAGAAAAACGTTTATTAAGATTTTCTCTCTTTTTAAAATCTTCTTCTCTATCTAAAGTAGTTCTGGAATCTAACTCTCTTTCGTGATAATGTGCATATTCATTCCTGAAATTTTTTAGTAACCAAAGAAAATAAGACAATCTGTTTTTAACTAAAAATGGATCTGAAATAGATTTTACAGAAAAAGGCAAATTGCTATCTAAAAGGTTAATAACACTTTTTTGTGCTACGGAATTATTACTTTCAAGAATTTTAATTACCTGTGCATTAGAAAACAGTTGGTTATCATCATTGGTTTTATCTACTTTATTTTCAATAATTTCAGATATGTTTTTAAGAATTATTGAAGTATTATTAAGAGCTTGGCTTGTATAAAATGCAAAGTAAGCGAAGTCTGCTTTGTCTTTCCAGTTGTAATAAATCGTTTTTGGTTGATTAGTTTTCATTTTTATTTTATTCTTTTTTAGTGATAATGAGAATAGCAAAAAAGAGGAAAAAAATTATACCACTTTTCTTAAATCATTCTCAATAATAAATTTAAAAAAAAATTCTAAAACGAATAAAAAATCCGTAAAAACCTTTTAATGAAAAGATTTTTACGGAATCATGTTGTTTCTACCTTTCAAAAATATGGCATTCACAACTCATGATAACAGCACTACATCAAGTTTTTGGTTGTTTCTACCTTTCAAAAATATGGCATTCACAACAAGAAATGAGAACACAATTAGAACTTTGGAGTTGTTTCTACCTTTCAAAAATATGGCATTCACAACATTTCTCTGCAAAGGTTCAAAACTCACAGAGTTGTTTCTACCTTTCAAAAATATGGCATTCACAACTAAAGGTTTTTATTGGTTGGAAAATCCTATGTTGTTTCTACCTTTCAAAAATATGGCATTCACAACTGTAACGCAAAAGTAATGAAAACAGAAACAGTTGTTTCTACCTTTTAAAAGAAGGATTAAAAAAAGTCCTTAATAAATTACTTTTTCGGTTCGTTTTTCTTTTTGATGTCGCTTTCTATTTTTTTAATCGCCTTTAAATTATCAATAATCTGTAGCGTTTCTTCTACATTTAGAATTTCTACCGGAACATCTGCTCTGGTTTTGTCCCACTCGAAAACCAAATTCAGTTTTTCGTCTGTAATATCTTCGAAATTAATGGTAAAACGTTCCATTTTTTCGTTCATCATTTTTACAGGAACGGTAGTGGTTGCTACATCGTCTTTTGCATCATAGGTATAAGCTCCCCAATTGTTAACCCCTCTGTTTAAAATAATTTTCCATTCTTTTTCTTGAGGAACTACATACAATGCATAGGTTCCTTTTTTCACTTTTTGACCGCCAAAAAGCACTTCTTGACCAAAAGTAATTCTTGTGGCTTCATTCGCTCCAGCTCTCCATACTTGACCGAAAGGAACCAATTCTCCGAAAATTTTTCTTCCTTTTACCGCAGGTCTACCATATTCTATAGAAATTTTGGTTACCGAAAATTGCTGTTCTACGGTTTGTCTTGGGCTTACAGCCGGAATGTTATATTGTTGCGCAAAAGCGTGAACACTTACTGCCAATGCTAAAGAAAATATCAGTTTTTTCATAATGTTAAATTTTGATAAAGATAAAAAAAATCCTTCAAGACAAAAAAATCCTTCAAAGTTTTAAAACCTTGAAGGATTGGAATTTCTAGAGAAAATTTTTACATTTTTTCCATTTTGAAAGTCATGCTTTCGATTACTTTGAGCATTGCTTCTACAGTATCCATACTGGTAAGACAAGGAACGCCATTTTCTACCGAAGTTCTACGGATTAAGAAGCCATCATTCATCGACTGTTTTCCTTTTGTAGTGGTATTCACTACATATTGTACTTTTCCTTTCTGGATTAAACTGATTAAGTTCTCTGTTTCTTCTTCTATTTTATACCCAATTTTGGTTGGGATATTGAGTTCATTAAAATATCTAGAAGTTCCTCTGGTTGCCCAAATTTTGAAACCTATATCGTAGAATCTTTTCGCTAATCTTGCGGCTTCTGGTTTATTTACATCATCTATAGTGAATAAGATAGAACCATGTAAAGGAACTTTTCTACCTGCACCGATTAAACCTTTGTACAAGGCTTTTTCTAGCGTAGAATCTTTGCCCATTACTTCTCCCGTAGATTTCATTTCTGGACCTAAAGTTACATCTACTCTTGTTAATTTACTGAACGAGAAGACTGGTACTTTTACAAAAATTCCTTCTTTATTTGGAACCAATCCCTCTTGGTAACCTAAATCTTTCAGATTTGCTCCGAGAATTGCTTTGGTCGCTAAATTCGCCATTGGAACTTCTGTAATTTTTGACAAGAAAGGAACGGTTCTCGATGAACGAGGATTTACCTCAATCACATAGACATTTCCATCAGAAATTACATACTGAATATTCATTAAACCTACTACTTTCAAACCTTTTGCTAAACGTTTGGTATAATCTTCCAATGTTGCAATCTGGTCTGGAGTAAGCGTTTGTGGAGGATATACTGCAATAGAATCTCCTGAGTGAACTCCCGCTCTTTCGATGTGCTCCATAATTCCTGGAATCACAGTGGTTTCGCCATCGCAAATCGCATCTACTTCTACTTCTTTTCCGGTAAGGTAACGGTCTACTAAAACTGGGTGTTCTGGACTTGCATCTACCGCATGTTCCATGTAATGGTCTAGTTCTGCATCGTTGTATACGATTTCCATTGCTCTTCCTCCCAGAACGTAACTTGGTCTCACTAAAACTGGGAATCCAATTTCATTGGCAATTTTAATTGCTTCTTCTTTAGAGAAACATGTTTTACCCAATGGTTGAGGAATGCCTAATTCCTGCAGTGCATGTTCGAATTTATCTCTGTTTTCGGCTCTGTCTAAATCTTCTAGAGAAGTCCCCAGAATTTCTACACCATGAGCGGCCAATTTATCTGCAAGATTAATTGCGGTTTGTCCACCAAACTGTACAATCACTCCTTTTGGTTTTTCGAGTTCTATGATGTTCATTACATCTTCCTCTGTTAAAGGCTCGAAATATAGCTTATCCGAAATCGAGAAATCTGTAGAAACTGTTTCTGGATTGTTATTGATGATAATCGCTTCGTAACCCATTTGTTTGATTGCCCAAACTGAGTGAACGGTAGCGTAATCAAATTCTACCCCTTGACCAATTCTGATAGGACCAGAACCTAAAACGATGATTTTTTCTTTATCAGAAGGAATGCTCTCGTTTTCTTCTTCATACGTTCCGTAGAAATAAGGAGTAGCAGATTCAAATTCTGCGGCGCAAGTATCTACCATTTTGTAAACTGGCATTACTCCGTTTTCTTTTCTGAACTTGAAAATTTCTCTGTGGTCTGTTTCCCAAAGATGTGCGATATTAATGTCTGAGAAGCCTAATCTTTTCGCTTCCAGTAATATTTCTTTGTTGAATTTATTTTCCGCAATGGTTTTTTCAAAATCAATCAGTTTTTTGAATTTCCAAACGAAGAATTTATCTATTTTACTCCATTCTACGATGGTTTCCCAATCATAACCTCTTCTTAAAGCTTCGCCGATGATGAATAATCTTTCGTCATCACACACTCTAATTCTGCGTTCGATATCTTCGTCTGTTAAGGCAAGTGCTGGTTTGGTTTTTAATCCTAAATGTTGCAATCCCGTTTCTAAAGAACGAATGGCTTTCATTAATGATTCTTCAAAACTTCTACCAATCGCCATTACTTCACCCGTTGCTTTCATTTGGGTAGAAAGTCTTCTGTCAGCCGTTTCGAATTTATCAAATGGGAATCTAGGAATTTTAGTTACCACATAATCCAGAGCAGGTTCGAAACAAGCATAAGTTTTTCCTGTAACTGGATTTAGCATTTCGTCTAAAGTAAGTCCTACTGCAATTTTAGCCGCTAATTTCGCAATTGGATAACCTGTTGCTTTACTTGCTAAAGCCGAACTTCTAGAAACTCTAGGATTTACTTCGATGATATAATAGTTGAATGAATGAGGGTCTAAAGCCAATTGTACGTTACAACCTCCTTCAATTCCGAGTGCTCTAATAATTTTGAGTGAAGCATTTCTGAGCATCTGATATTCTCTATCAGAAAGCGTTTGCGAAGGCGCTACTACAATAGAATCTCCAGTATGAACACCTACTGGATCTATGTTTTCCATGTTACAAACTACGATAGCGTTATCGTTTTTGTCGCGCATTACTTCGTATTCTATTTCTTTAAACCCAGCAATTGATTTTTCAATTAAACATTGAGTCACTGGAGAATATTTCAGTCCAAGTTCTGCAATTTCTGTCAGTTGATATTCATCATGAGCGATTCCACCACCTGTTCCACCCATGGTAAAAGCAGGACGAACAATTACTGGATAACCAATTTTTTCTGCAAAAGCTAATGCGCCTTCTACTGTATTTACAATATCAGAATCTGGAACCGGCTCGTTTAATTCTCTCATTAATTCACGGAACAAATCTCTGTCTTCTGCTCTATTAATCGCAGAAAGTTTGGTTCCTAAAACTTCTACTCCACATTCTTCTAAAATTCCAGAATTCTGTAATTCTACTGCCATGTTCAATCCAGTTTGTCCACCCAAAGTTGGCAAAAGCGCATCTGGACGTTCTTTTCTGATGATATGACTTACAAAAGAAAGAGAAATAGGTTCTATATATACTTTGTCTGCAATTTCTACATCGGTCATGATGGTTGCAGGATTAGAATTGATGAGGATTACTCTGTACCCTTCTTCTTTTAATGCAAGGCAAGCCTGAGTTCCTGCATAGTCAAATTCTGCAGCTTGCCCGATGATAATTGGGCCGCTTCCTATTACTAAAATGGTTTTAATATCTGTTCTTTTCATTCTTGTTAAAAGTCGGAAGACGGAAGTCCGAAGTCCGAAGATTTTTATTGATTTATTTAATTATTTTTCACTCTTTCGTTCCAAATTTTCATTTGTCTTTCCTTTATATTTTCAGGAGAATAATAAATTTTAAAATAAATATATCTTCCAATAAAAAATAATGCAATTAATATTAAAATTATTCTAATTATTTTTCTCATTTCTATATTTATATTCCTACGGAAATCGAAGATTAGACGGAGTCAATGATAAACTTTGTGTTTAAAAATTTTTAAACCTCTCCTACTTTTTAAACTCTTCCATCATTTCTACAAATTCATCAAAAAGATAATTCGCATCTTCTGGACCTGGACTTGCTTCTGGGTGATATTGTACTGAAAAACACGGATATTTCTTATGACGAACTCCTTCGTTTGTTTTATCATTCAGAGCGATGTGCGTTACTTCTAAATCTGTATTTTCTAGAGATTCTTCATCTATTGCATAACCGTGATTCTGAGAAGTAATCGCTACTTTTCCTGTTTTTAAATCTAGAACTGGGTGATTTCCACCTCTGTGACCGAATTTTAATTTATAGGTTTTTGCTCCACAAGCCAAACCAATTAACTGGTGACCTAAACAAATTCCGAAGATTGGAACTTTCCCCAGTAAACCATTGATTAATTCTGAAGCACCTTTTACATCTTGTGGATCACCAGGACCGTTAGAAAGCATTACTCCATCTGGATTCATTAATAGAATCTCATCTGCAGTAGTATCTTGAGACACCACGATAATGTCGCAATCTCTCTGCGAAAGTTCTCTGATGATGCCTAATTTAGAACCAAAGTCTACTAAAACCACTTTGAAACCTCTTCCTGGACTTGCATAAGGCGTTTTGGTAGAAACTTGCTCCACTTGATTGGTTGGGAAATTTTTAGTTTTCAGTTCAGCAATTACTGCTGTTTCATCTGCATTTCCATCTACAATTTTTCCTTTTAAAACCCCGTGATTTCTGATAATTCTGGTCAGTTTTCTGGTATCAATTCCTGAAATTCCTGATAGCCTTTTTTTGGCAAAAAATTCATCTAAAGACAATTGACTTCTGAAATTAGAAGGAAAATCACACAATTCCTTCACGATTAAGCCTTTGATTGCTGGCTCAATACTTTCGAAATCATCTCTATTAATTCCGTAATTACCAATTAATGGATAAGTCATGGTTACAATCTGACCGCAATATGAAGGGTCTGAAATGAGTTCCTGATAACCAGTCATCCCAGTATTGAACACCACTTCTCCTTCAGTATCGGTATTTGCACCAAAACCTTGTCCGTGAAAAACTTCACCTGATTCTAAAATTAATTTCTTTTTCATTCCTTTTTAATAGATTTTCAGAGCAGTATTACTCTGACTTTTCACTTTTATCTGTATTAATTTATTCAAATTCAAAACCTCTCTCTTCTAACACTTTTTTCAAGATGGCCATTCTTGCAAATACTCCATTTTGCATTTGTTTAAAGATTCTAGAACGTTCACATTCTACCAAATCATTGTCTATTTCTACCCCTCTGTTGATTGGAGCGGGATGCATGATGATGGCATTTGGTTTCATTTTTTGCTCACGCTCTTTGGTAAGACCATATTTTTTAAGATAATCTTGAGGCGTCAATTTCATTTTTTCATCATGTCTTTCGTGCTGAATTCTTAATAAAATAAGCACATCTACATCGGAAATCATTGCGTCCAAATCTCTGTAGGTTCCATTCATTATACTTCCTTCGTCAAACCATTCCCTTGGTCCAGAGAAATATACTTTCGCTCCTAATCTTCTCAGTGTATCTGCATCAGAATTGGCTACTCTACTGTGTTTGATATCTCCTACGATTCCCACTTTCAAATCTTTAAAATCACCAAATTCTTGTTTGATGGTTATTAAATCTAGTAACGCTTGACTTGGGTGATGCCCAATTCCGTCTCCAGCATTTACCACACCCATTTTCACACCTTTTAATTCATCATAAAATCTGGTTTTTTGATGCCTGATTACGGAAAGGTTTATCCCAATTGATTCCAGCGTTTTAATTGTATCTAAAAGACTTTCGCCTTTATTGATTGAACTTTTAGACTCATCAAAATGAACTACGTGCAATCCTAATTTTTTCTCAGCCACCTCAAAACTAATTTTAGTTCTGGTGCTGTCTTCAAAGAAAAGATTCGCTACAAAAATGTCTGATTTGGCCTTTACTGTTTTGCCGTTTGCGAATTCTAGCGCTTGATTTAATAATTTTTCAACGCTCTCAAGTGACAATCTGGATAATTTAATCATGATTTAATGGTTTTTAAGCAAAAAAAACGAAGCCCCAACAGCTTCGTTTTCAATAAATAAAAATATTTTGTCCGTCGGATTGAAGTCCGATATTTATGTTCAATAAAAAATTTATCGTTTTCATTGGTTGCAAATATACATATTAACTTTTTGCCTTCAAAATTTTTAGAAAAAATTAATTTTATTTAACATTATTATTGCAAAATAAGTATATCTTTGCTAAAAACGTATATATGAAAATAAATTGTTGCCCTAAATGCGAAAACTCCGAAATCGTGAAAAGTGGCATTGTTAAGGGAAAACAGCGCTATTTTTGTAGAGACTGCAAATACTATTTCACTGTCAATAAAATTGGCAAAAAAATAGATGATTACTATGTAACGAAAGCTTTACAACTTTATTTAGAAGGCCTTAGTTTACGAGAAATAGAGCGTATTTTAGGCATTTCGCATGTCACCATCAGTTCCTGGATTAAGGAATACAATATAAAAAAACCACCACATTCTGATTTCCATGCTACTTATAAGGTTTTCAAACAAATAGAACTCGCAGAATACATCAGAAATGAAGAAAATCTTAAAGGTTCTGGGCTCATCATTACCGAATTCGGAGATAAGTTTATGATGATAAAATGGGAACGTTTTAAAAAGTAACTATACTTATTTACAAAAATATATACAAAATTTTTACAGAGTTTTTTTTATTATCAGTTTAGCGGTGTTAAAATCACAAAAAACTGTTTAATATTATGAAGAAAACTCAATTAATCTTCGCTGGTATTGCTAGTTTATTATTTAGCAATGCATTATTCTCTCAAGAGAAACCAAAAGAATGGGACGTAAGTCTCTATGGTTTTGCAAGAGCAGATTATATTTTCGATTCGAGACAGTCTGCACAGGTGAGAGAATACCATCTCAACCTTTATCCTTTAGACAAAAAATTAGATGCAAATGGTGATGATATTAATGCTACTGGTGCCAGTAATTTTTTATCAGTAGTTTCTCGATTGGGTGTAAATTTTAAAGGTCCCAATGTTTGGGGCGCAAAAGCGAGTGGAAAATTAGAAGGCGACTTCTTTGGAAACACTCAAGAAAGCATCGGACTTTTCAGATTAAGACATGCTTATGCACAGTTGGCTTGGGAAAAATCTTCCCTTACTTTAGGACAGACTTGGTATCCTTCTTTTGTTCCTGAAGTTTTCCCGGGAGTTGCCAATTTCAGCACGGGAATTATGTTTAATCCTTTTGGCTGGGTTGGTCAAATTCGATTCAGACAAAGTTTAACCTCAAATCTTTCTTTAGATTTAGTCGCTTACAAAGACAGAGAGTTTCAAGCTCCTGTAGTTTCTGGAAACGCTAATAACTCTCCTACTTTTAATTCTACCACTCCTACTTTACACGCGCAATTGCAATACAAAACCAAAAATGTGATTGCAGGTTTAGGTGCAGAATATCAATCTTTAAAACCTGTGATTACCAGTGGAGGATTGGCTTCTGATGAAAGACTGAATTCTACCATGCTTATGGGATATCTTAAATATTCTAATGAAAATGTAGTTGCAAAATTCTATGGAATTTCTGGTGGAAATTTGCATCATTTAGTGATGCTTGGAGGTTATGCTTCTTATGCTGAAACTAACGGAATAGATTCTTACAAACCTACTAAAACCTCAGCTTTTTGGGTAGACATTGCGAGTAATAAACCTAATGTTGCTCCTGGCGTTTTCTTTGGATACACGAAAAACAGTGGCTTAGAAGATGCTAATTACAAATCACTTTATGTAAGAGGTGTTTCTGGAACCAGAGTGGTAGATAATGTTTGGAGAGCTTCTGCTAGAGTAGATTTCAAGCAAAATAAATTTAAAATTTCGCCAGAATTAGAATACACAGCCGCAACTTGGGGCGATTTAAAAACTGATGCTACTTCTGGAAACAATGAAACCAATGTAGGAAATTTCCGCGCGTTGGTAAGTGCTTCTTATTCTTTCTAAAAACTTCATTCAATAAATTATTAACAAAACTAAAAAAATAAACACATGAGTCATCAATTTAACACACAAGCAGAGCATGATGCTTACGTAGATGAACGTAAAAAATCTTCAACTCTTTGGAGCATTATCATGGCGTCTTCTCTGGGAACGCTTATCGAATGGTATGATTTCTATATTTTCGGGAGTTTAGCTGTAGTTTTATCTACTAAATTTTTCCCAGCAGATAATCCTACTGCAGCATTTTTATCTACACTAGCTACTTTTGCAGCTGGATTCGTAGTGAGACCTTTCGGAGCTTTATTTTTCGGAAGATTAGGGGATATTATTGGTAGAAAGTACACTTTCTTGGTTACTTTATTAATCATGGGATTCTCTACTTTCTTAATCGGGTGTATTCCAAGTTACGAAACCATCGGTTTTATGGCTCCAGTTTTAGTATTAATTCTTCGTTTATTACAAGGTTTAGCACTTGGTGGTGAATACGGAGGTGCAGCAACTTATGTAGCAGAATACGCAGAACACAACAGACGTGGTTACTGGACTTCTTGGATTCAGACTACTGCAACTTCTGGTTTATTCATTTCACTTATCGTGATTTTGGTGACTAAAAGTTCATTAACTGCAGAAGAATTTGACAATTGGGGATGGAGAGTTCCTTTCTGGATTTCTATTTTAATGGTGGGCGTTTCTTATATCATTAGAAAAAACATGAAAGAATCTCCACTTTTTGCAAAAGCTAAAAAAGAAGGAAAAACTTCTACCAATCCATTAAAAGAATCTTTCGGGAATAAATACAACTTCAAATATGTTTTATTAGCATTATTCGGTGCTGTAATGGGACAAGGTGTAGTTTGGTACACTGGTCAGTTCTACGCAATGTCTTTCATGCAAAAAGTAATGAATATAGAATCTGCACAAGTAGACTCATTAATGGCAGCCGCATTATTTATCGGAACCCCTTTATTCGTATTATTCGGTTGGTTATCTGATAAAGTAGGAAGAAAACCAATTATGATGCTTGGTCTTTTATTGGCAATTTTCGCATACAGACCTATTTATAACCAAATGTTTAAACTGGGTGATTTTTCTCAAAAACAAGAATTAAAAGACAAATTCACTTCTGAAGCAACTGCCAAAGTTCTAGAAGGAACTAAAGTAGACTCTATTTACACTACTCAAAAATTCTATGCAGACGGAAGCAATGTAAAAGAAGTGGTGACTAAACATCTAGAAAACGGAAAAGTTTTACTAGACGAAAAAGGAAAAGATAAAGTAGAAACTAAAATCACGAAAACAATAGACAGTAATACCAAATGGACACTTGCTTTCTGGGTTTTCTTACAAGTTGTTTTCGTAACGATGGTTTATGGACCTATTGCTGCTTTCTTAGTAGAAATGTTCCCAATCAGAATTAGATATACTTCTATGTCACTTCCTTATCACATTGGTAATGGTATCTTCGGAGGTTTATTGCCTGCAGTAGCTACTTATTTGGTAACCTCGGCTAAAGACGCTGGGAATCCAGAATATTACTTACAAGGTTTATGGTATCCAATTATCGTAGCGGCAGTGAGTTTAATCATTGGGGTAATTTACTTAGACGGAAAAGACAGAAATGTAGAGGATTAAAAATGTGATCATTTGTGAGTGTGATCATTTGTTGATCAATTTAAAAATCTTATTACTATTTAAAATTATCACATTACCACATTTTCAAATTATCTAAATAAAATTTATTAACTTTAAAAAACAAAAAAATGGACGCAATAAAAAAAATATTAGGTATCGTTTGGCTAGCTCTAGCAGCAGTGGTAGCTTACCTTGGATTGACTGTTCTAGGGATTCCAAAAATAACTTCGGGTAAACAAGAAGACTTGGTTTTCGGGAGCATCATCGTTTTTATTTTAATGCCTATTGTGGTAGGTGGATTAGCAACTTTCGGTTTGTATTCTCTGAAAGGCGAATATTCTGCCGATAAAAAATAATTTTTGGTATCAGAAATAAGAGATTTCAGCTTTTCCAGATTTTGGAAAACTGAAATCTCAATTCTGATTTTTATATACCCTTTCTGAAAATGAAAAAAAGACACGAGCAAAAATTGGTGATTCTAAGTATGGTGCTTTTTGTATTGTTCAATGCACCTATTTTGCTTTTGTTTAATCAGGTAAAAGAATATTTCGGACTTCCGTTTATTTACATTTACATTTTCGGAATTTGGTTCGCTTCAAGTATCATTTCTTTTGTAATATTTAAAAAATTTGATGAATAATTTACAGTTATTTGCCATCATTATGCTTTATTTAGCGCTTTTGTTCTTCATTGCTTACTGGGCAGAGAAGAAGAAGAGTAATTTTTGGGCGAATAATCCTTACATTTATTCCCTTTCATTAGCGGTATATTGCACCGCTTGGACGTATTACGGAAGTATTGGTGTCGCTGCTAATCAAGGTTTAGAATATCTGGCAATTTACATCGGTCCTATTATCATTATTCCCGCCTGGATTGTCATCAATAATAAAATCATTAGAATTTCCAGAGTCAATAAAATCAGTTCAATTGCCGATTTTATTTCTTTGAGATACGGAAACAGTAGATCTTTTGGCGCACTGATTTCCATCGTTTGTATTCTCGCGATTATTCCATATATCGGAATCCAAATTAAAGCGATTTCTGATACTTTTCATCAGATTACCCTTTCTGAAAACTCAGACAATGTTTTTACCGATACTGCAACGTATGTGGTGATTCTCATTGCTATTTTTTCATCTTATTATGGAACCAGATATGTAGATGCTTCAGAAAAAAGATTGGGAATTATTTCTGCTGTAGCTGTAGAAAGTTTCTTAAAACTCATCTTTTTTGTAGTTCTAGGATTATTTGTAACGTATGGCGTTTTTAATGGTTTCGAAGACATCTATCAACAAGCTCAAAAATTTGAAGATTTCGCCGCTAAAAACACTTTTAACGGATTAGAAGGAAGCATTAATTTCGCAATAACTTCTCTCCTTTCTATGTCTGCCATTTTTTTATTGCCAAGACAATTTCACACAACAATTGTAGAAAACAGAAAAGAAAAACACTTAAAAACAGCCATTTGGTTATTCCCACTTTACCTTTTGATTTTCAATTTTTTTGTATTCCCAATTGCATGGGGCGGAAGAATTTTGTTTGAAGGTCAAAATGTAAATCCAGAGCTTTTCCCTATTCTAATTCCTCAAAAATTTGGGAATATATTGGTTTCTGTAATGGTATTCTTAGGTGGTTTGAGCGCCAGCGTTTCTATGATTATCATTTCGAGTATTACACTCTCTGTCATGCTCTCCAACAACGTGATTATTCCTTATGGCTGGATAGACACTTTCAAGAAAAATCCGGAAAATTTCAACACCAAAAATATCGTGAGCATCAGAAAAGTAAGCATTTTCATGTTGATAATTTCTGCGTTTTTATTCTATAAATACCTCATTATCAAATCCAGTTTATTCTCAGTAGGTTTGGTTTCATTTGTGCTCATTGCACAATTAGCGCCTTCGTTTTTTGGGGCGATATTTTGGAGAAGAGGCAGCTATTATGGCGCTGTAACAGGAATTATCGCGGGAGTTATTATTTGTTATGTAAATTTGATTATTCCCCAATATATCCAGACTATTAACCCAGAATTTTCATTGGAAAATTATAAAATTCTTGATTTTTTCAGAATTCCTTATCTGTCTACCCTTGCTCAAGTTTTTTTCTGGAGCTTATTGGTTAACACTTTCCTTTTCGCAGTGATTTCTGTAAGTGTAAAAGGCAATTACAGAGAGCGAAATTTTGCAGAAATTTATATTGATATAGACCAATACATTCAAAATCATGAAGGCGCATACATCTGGAAAGGAAAAGCGAATATTTCTGATATTGAAAAAATTCTGGTAAGATTTTTAGGCGAAAAAAAGACCAAACAAGCGCTGAAAATCTTTAACACAAAATATAATATTACCGATGAAACCGATACTGCTGACTCACGTTTGATTAAATTTTCAGAAAACCTTTTGGCGGGAAGAATCGGTACTGCTTCTGCCAAAATTTTGGTGGAAGGCGTCACAAAAGAAGATAAAATTTCTTTGCCAGAAGTGCTCAATATTTTAGAAGAATCTAAAGAAAACATCACCCTCAATAGAAAACTCACCGAACAGTCTAAACAACTCAGAAGACTTTCGGAAGATTTACAAGTTGCCAACACCAATTTGATTGAAAAAGACAAACAAAAAGATGATTTCCTAGATTCTGTTGCCCACGAACTCAGAACGCCCATCACCGCAATTAGAGCTGCCAGCGAAATTCTGCTAGATGATGACGAAATCCCTACCGAAATTAAAAAAGAGTTCTTAGGAAACATCATTTCTGAGTCAGACCGATTGAACGAAATCATCAATGATATTTTGTATTTAGACAAGTTAGAATCAGGAATTATTCAACTTAATATTCAGAAAAATAATATTGTAGAGACTTATCACAAAGCGTTGAAACCTATTCAGCATTTGATTCAACAGAAAAATATTCACCATTCTGAAATTGATTTATTGAACCAAAAAGAATACGAATATGATGAAGCCAGAATGATTCAAGTTTTTCAGAATATTTTAGGAAATGCCTACAAATTCACAGATGAAAGTGGCATGATTCAAACTAAATTTATTGAAAAAGATGACCAACTGAACATGAGCATTTTCAACACGGGTAAAAAAATCCCTGAAGAAGATATAGAACTTATTTTCGATAAGTTTTATCAATCCAAAAATCAAAACATTAGAAAACCCATAGGAACAGGATTAGGATTGGCCATTTGCAAAAAAATTATTGAAGCGCACAAAGGCGAAATCTCCGCAGAAAATAAAGAAATTGGAGTGGTTTTTAACATTAAACTAAATTCGTAAAAATGAAAAAGATACTTATAGCAGACGACGAACACAAAATCATCATGACCTTAGAGTACACCTTCCGAAAAGCGGGTTATGAAGTCTTCATCGCAAGAGATGGCTCGGAAGTTTTAGAATTATTAAAGGAGGAAACACCAGATATTATTTTACTCGATATCATGATGCCCAATGTAGACGGTTACACCACGTTGCAAGAAATAAAAAAACAAGAAAAACTCAATCAATGTAAAGTCATTTTCTTATCTGCAAAAACCAACCCAGCAGACATCGAAAAAGGATTGAGTTTAGGAGCTGATGCTTATGTTACCAAGCCTTACTCTATCAAGAAACTGGTACAGCAAGTAGAAGAATTGTTAGCATAAAAAGTAAAAATAAAATCTACAAAATATTAATTGTTTCAGCGTAAAATCTGAAATCTAAATTCAAAAAATCTAATGTTATGAAAGCGCATGAAATGTTCTTGAACAGTATTGAAAACAAGGAACAATTTTGGGCAGAACAAGCCGACCAAATTCATTGGTTTAAAAAACCTCAAACGATTCTTTCACAAGGAGAAAACAACTATCCTGTTTGGTTTGCAGATGGAGAGTTGAACGCATGTTATCTCGCCATAGACAAGCACATAGAAGATGGTTATGGTGACCAAGTTGCCTACATTTACGACTCACCTGTTACTGACACAAAACAAAAAATTACTTTTAACGAATTAAAAGAAAATGTTTCAAAATTCGCGGGAGGATTACAATCGTTAGGGTTAAAAAAAGGTGACAATGCCATTATTTACATGCCTATGATTCCTCAAGCAGCCTATGCTATGCTAGCTTGCGCCAGATTAGGAATCACTCATTCTGTGGTTTTTGGAGGTTTTGCGCCACATGAATTAGCCATTAGAATAGATGATTGTAATCCAAAAGCAATTATTACTGCAAGCGCTGGTGTAGAAGTAAAAAAGAGAATTCCTTATTTGCCTTTCGTGAAAGAAGCTTATGAAATGGCTGCTCATAAACCTGAACATATTGTGGTTTTTGACCGTCAACTTTTGGGAAATAAAGTAGATTGGGAAAACGAACCTCAACTGACCAATTTTCAAGAATTGTTAGAAAAATCAGAACCTGCAGATTGTGTCCCCGTAAAATCTACGCACCCACTTTATATTCTTTATACCTCAGGAACTACAGGAAAACCGAAAGGTGTAGTTCGTGATACAGGTGGTTATGCTACCGCACTTAAATTTTCCATTGAAAAAATTTATGGCGCAAAACCCGGAGAAGTTTTCTGGGCTGCTTCAGATATTGGTTGGGTAGTTGGTCACAGTTACATTATTTACGGACCGCTCATTAATAGAAACACCTCTATTATCTTCGAAGGAAAACCGATTATGACGCCAGATGCAGGAACTACTTGGAGAATTCTTTCTGAGCACAAAGTTTCTGTAATGTTTACCGCTCCTACTGCTATTAGAGCGATTAAAAAAGAAGATCCAGATGGTGAATTCATCAAAAAATACGATTTATCCCATTTCAGAACCCAGTTTTTAGCGGGTGAAAGATGCGATGTAGCCACGTTAGACTGGTACGAAGAAAAAGTAGGCATTACTCCTATTGACCATTGGTGGCAAACAGAATCTGGTTGGCCTATGTTATCACTGATGCGAGGCGTAGAAGATGATGGCGTAAAACGCGCTTCCGCTGGTAAACCAATCCCGGGTTATGACATTAAAATTTTTGACGAAGAAGGTTATGAACTTGAAGCGCACCACGAAGGTTATTTGGTGATAAAACTACCGCTTCCTCCAGGAGCTTTAATGGGAATTTGGGGAGATTACGAAAGATTCCACTATGGTTATTTAGCAAAATTCCCGGGATATTATTTTTCTGGAGATGGCGCCATCAGAGATGAAGACGGATATATTTTCATCACAGGAAGAGTAGATGACATCATTAATGTAGCAGGACACCGACTTTCTACTGCAGAAATGGAAGAAGCTGTTTCTGGGCACAAAGATGTTGCAGAATGCTGTGTAGTAGGAATAGAAGACGATTTAAAAGGTCAAATTCCTTTCGGATTGGTGGTTTTAAAATCTGGAACTCAAATTTCTGAAACCGAAGTTGAAAAAGAAGTCGTAGCATTGGTTAGAGAAAAAATTGGAGCAGTTGCCGCATTAAGAAACATTGTCGTGGTAAAACGACTCCCAAAAACCCGAAGTGGAAAAATTTTAAGAAAGCTCATCAGAACTATGTTAGACGGAAAAGAATTCCAAATTCCTTCTACCATAGATGATGAAGCAATCATTGGTGAACTTCAAGAAAAATTCGAAGAATATAGAAAATAAAGATACTTTCCTTACAAAAGGAATATAAAAAAATTAAAATTTGATATGAAAAATTATGTAATTCACGATTTGCCTGATTATTTCAAGCAATACAAAAAATCAATTAAGAATCCTAAAAAATTCTGGGACAAAATTGCAGATGAAAATTTTGTTTGGTACCAGCGCTGGAACAAAGTGGTAAAATTTGACATGGAAGAAGCCAAAATCGAATGGTTTAAAGGTGCAAAACTCAATATTACCAAAAACTGTTTAGACCGACATTTGGCAGAAAGAGGTGATAAAACCGCGATTATCTGGGAACCTAACGATCCAAATGAAGAAGCGCAATACATTTCTTATCGCGAACTTCACGAGAGGGTTTGCAAAATGGCGAATGTTCTTACAGAATTGGGCGTAAAAAAAGGAGACAGAGTTTGTATCTATTTACCCATGATTCCAGAATTGGCGGTTACCATGTTGGCTTGTGCTAAAATGGGTGCAGTACATTCTGTTATTTTCGCTGGATTTTCTGCTTCTGCGGTAACTTCTAGAGTGAATGACTGTGAAGCCAAAATGATTATCACTTCAGACGGAAGTTACAGAGGAAACAAAGCTATTGACTTAAAAGGAATCATCGATGAAGCCGTAGAAAAAACACCTTCTGTAGAAAAAGTATTGGTGGTAAAAAGAACCAACACCGAAGTAAAAATGAAAGAAGGAAGAGATGTTTGGTTAGATGATTATTATCCAAAAGCTTCTGCTGATTTCGTTACCAAAATTATGGATGCAGAAGATCCATTATTCATTCTATACACTTCTGGTTCTACAGGAAAACCAAAAGGAATGTTACACACTACTGCTGGTTACATGGTTTACACCGGTTATACTTTTAAAAATGTTTTCAATTATAAAGAAAATGATATTTATTGGTGTACTGCAGATATTGGTTGGATTACAGGTCACTCTTACATTCTTTACGGACCTCTAACTAACGGAGCAACTACCGTTATTTTTGAAGGCGTTCCTACTTATCCAGAGCCAGACCGTTTCTGGGCTGTGATTGAAAAGCATAAAGTAACGCAATTCTACACCGCTCCTACTGCGATTCGTTCTTTGGCTAAAGAATCTTCTTCTTGGGTTGAAAAACATGATTTATCAAGTCTTAGAGTTATTGGTTCAGTAGGTGAACCTATTAATGACGAAGCTTGGCACTGGTATAATGACCATGTTGGCAAGAAAAAATGCCCAATTGTAGATACTTGGTGGCAAACAGAAACAGGCGGAATTATGATTTCTCCACTTCCTTTTGTTACGCCAACTAAGCCAACTTACGCTACGCTTCCACTTCCGGGAATTCAACCGGTTCTAATGGATGAAAAACGCAACGAAATCACAGGAAATCAAGTAGATGGAAATCTTTGCATCCGTTTTCCTTGGCCTGGAATTGCCAGAACAATTTGGGGCGACCATCAAAGATATAAAGAAACCTATTTCACCGCTTTCCCAGGGAAATATTTCACAGGTGATGGCGCATTAAGAGACGAAACAGGATATTATAGAATTACAGGTCGTGTAGATGATGTGATTATCGTTTCTGGACATAATTTAGGAACTGCGCCAATTGAAGACAGCATCAACTTACACCCTGCCGTTGCAGAATCTGCAATTGTAGGTTTCCCTCATGATATTAAAGGAAATGCATTGTACGGATTTGTCATTCTAAAAGAAACTGGTGAAAGCAGAGACAAAGACCACTTGAGAAAAGAAATCAACATGCTGATTTCTGATACCATCGGTCCAATCGCTAAACTAGATAAAATACAGTTTGTTTCTGGCTTGCCAAAAACACGTTCTGGAAAAATTATGCGTAGAATTTTAAGAAAAATTGCCGAAGGAGATTTCAGCAACTTCGGAGATATTTCTACCCTACTCAATCCAGAAATTGTAGACGAAATAAAAGATGGAAGGATCAACTAATGATTATTGTTAATTTTTGGTCACACGAAAACCTCTCATTTTTGGGAGGTTTTTATTTTCCGTTCAAAATTTTTACATTTGTTCTATGAAAATCGCTTTCCTCGGACCACAAGCTAGTTTTACACAGCTTGCTACTTCACAAATTTTTCCCAATGAAGAACTCTTGCCACAGTCTAATATTTTAGATTGTTTCAAGGCAGTTCAAGATGATTTGGTAGAAAAAGCCGTTGTTCCCCTCGAAAATTCTATTGAAGGAACTGTTTCTATGACGCTGGATTATCTTTATGATTTTGATGGAATTTTTGTGGAAACAGAAGTAGTGATGCCCATTTCTCATCAACTGATGATTCACCCAAATAATACCGAAATTGAGAAAATTTATTCTCATCCTCAAGCTTTGGCGCAATGTTATCATTTTTTGGACAAAGAATATAAAGATGTGATTAAGCAAGAATTCGGTTCTACTGCTGCTGCTGCAAAAAGAGTGGCCGAAAATCCTGAAAAAAAATATGCTGCGATTGCCAATTCTTATGCCGCAAAATTATACGGACTGAAAATCATTCACCAGAATATTCAAGACATTGAACAAAATCACACTAAGTTTATTGTGATTTCAAAAAAGGGAGAAAGACTGAACCTTCCCCATAATAAAACTACCGAAAAAACCTCTCTCATCATTACTTTGCCAGAAGATCATGCAGGAGGTTTGCATCAAGTTCTCTCTGTTTTTGCATGGCGAAAAATGAATTTAACCAAAATTGAAAGCCGAACCCTGAAAACTGGATTAGGAAATTACTTTTTCTTCATTAATGTGGCGAATGAATGGCATCCTGTCTTGTCTAATAACGCATTAGAAGAACTGAAATCTCTCGGTACAGAAGTGAAATTTCTAGGTCACTATTATGAATATTTATTAGAAAGTTAAACTATTGATTTTTAGAATATTAAATTTATAAATTATAGAAATTTTCAATCTAAATTTATCTAAAAACACTTTCTAAAATCTTTTAATCGCTGTAATTTTGTTTTGAAAATTCAGCGATTTTTTATTGCTGTTTCATCACGGAAGTTTAACCTTAAAACTTAAAAAAATGTCAACTTTAATGAAAAGAAATCCAATGACAGGGTTAAATAGTTTCTTTGATGATTTTTTTACCAAAGATTTATTTAACTGGAATGAAAAAAACCTTACAGAAATGGGATTTACCATGCCTTCTGTAAACGTGAAAGAAACCGAAACCAATTACGAAATTGAAATGGCGGTTCCAGGATTGAAAAAAGAAGATTTTAAAATTAACATCGACCGAAACATCCTTACCATTTCTTCGGAATCTCAAACCGAAAACGAAGAAAGAGATGAGAAGAAAAACTACACCAGAAGAGAATTTAATTATCAATCATTCACCCGTTCATTTACCATGCCTTCTGATATTGTAGATGTAGAACACATTGAAGCAAAATATGACAACGGCATTCTGAAATTGGCAGTTCCGAAAAGAGAAAACGCTAAAAAAGAAGTAAAATCCATAGAGATTAAATAACAAATGAAAACGGTGAGAAAATTTCTCACCGTTTATTTATTCTTCTAGAAGTTTCTGAATATCTTCTATCAATAATTTTCTGTCTGGCTGGAATTTGCCTTTTAAACTCGCATTTTTTCCTTCTTGATCATCATAATTCAATCCAGAATAATAAAGAATCGGCATGCCATCTTTTCCAAATCTGCATCTCACATTGCCTTCTTTGTCTACCAAAGCCAGCATTCCGCTGTGATTAAGACTTTCTGATTGGTCATCTTTATCGCCTACATAAATATCAAATTCATTGGCTAAATCACCGATGTAATCTCTATTTCCTGTCAAAAAATGCCAATTGGGATTGGTAACGCCTAGTTTTTTGGCATGTGCTTTTAAAAATTCTGGCGTGTCATTTTCTGGGTCTATAGAAATGGAAATAATTCCAAAATCTTTACTATTAATCGCTTGATCTACGAATTTCAGATTGTTATTCATAATCGGGCAAATTGTAGGACATCTCGCGTAGAAAAACTCTACTACATAGACTTTTCCCAGCATATCTGTATTTGAGATTCTGCGATTATTTTGGTCAATTAATTCAAAATTAGGAGCCTTCATTACGGTATGAAGACTTTTCTTGAAAAAGTAATTTCCTGCGATAAATGCCAGAACAATAGCCACTAAAGCTATCATTTGGTACACCAGCATTTTATTCATTCCAAAACCAGACGCTTTTTTAGGTTTCGTCATGTTCAGAAATTATTTCGCGTATTTTTTTGGATTTTTTTTGAATTCTTCTTTGCAAAGTTTATTGCAGAAACCATAGGTTTTTCCTTTATAAACAGCAGTATCTTTTAAAAACTGTGCTGTTTTCATTCCGCAAATTGGGTCTTCTTCGTTCACCACTTTTACGTCTAGTTTTTGGGTAGTTTTTTTATGGTCGTGAACTTTTTTAGTTTCTGGAGTCTGTTGACAAGAAGATAATATAGAAATTGCTACAAAAGCAACGGTTAATGTATATTTCATTTTTTGATTTTTTTTAAAGTTAAAATTAATTGAATAAAAGTACGAAAATTAATTTCAAACTAAAGGTGGATGAAAAAAATCAGGGTAAAAATCTTGAAAATTAAAATTAAAGTGATGGATAAAAACTTTCGTTTTTGAAAAATCCTGATGTTCCTGTTCCTCTACCACTAAACTTTCCGTGGGAAGAAATAACTGTAAAAATTCCACTTTATGAATTTTAGTCGACTGATTTTCCGAAGATTTTGCCATTTCATGTTTCACGTAGCATTTTCCGTTGCAGAGCAATTCTGGTTTGGCTTTATTCTCACAAAGTTGAGTAGAAATATAATCGTAATTTACAGCATAATCTAATAATGGCAGCACAGAACGCACTGACATTACCAAAAATAAAAATATGGCAATTACAATTCTCATTTTTTAAAGAATGACAAATTTAAGGAATTTTAAATATAACTCTTTGTGATTTTTGTAACTTTTAAGTTCTACACATATAGCGTTCCTACGGAACGCCTTTCTAGTTGTTCATTATTTCTACAAATCTTTCTTTCCTATGGAACTTATTTTATTTGGAAATATTTTATTTACACACATAGCGTTCCTACGGAACGCTTCTTAGAAATCTAATCTTCCATCATCTACCTTCCAACATCCTTTCTAAGAATATTTTCCCTTCCATTTTTTCTGCAATTCTTCGCGGATTTTCCTTTCTGTAGCGTTTTCGCCAGGAACATAGAATTGAGTTCCCGAAATTTCATCGGGCAAGAATTCTTGGTTTACAAAATTTCCTTCGTAAGAATGGGCATATTGATATTCTTTGCCATAATCTAAGTCTTTCATCAGTTTGGTTGGTGCATTTCTCAGATGCAAAGGAACTGGTAAATTCCCGGTTTGTTTTACGACAGCAAGTGCTGCATCAATCGCTTTATAAGTAGAGTTAGATTTCGGTGAACAAGCCAAATAAACGGCTGTTTCGCTCAAAATAATTCTAGATTCAGGATTTCCAATGACATTCACCGCTTGAAAGCAATTATTGGCAACCGTCAAAGCATTTGGATTCGCCAAACCAATATCTTCAGCTGCTAAAATGAGCATTCTGCGTGCTATAAATTTCACATCTTCGCCACCTGCAATCATTCTGGCAAGCCAATACACCGCTCCATTTGGGTCAGAACCGCGCATAGATTTGATAAACGCCGAAATAATATCATAATGTTGTTCTCCATTTTTATCATAAAGCGCCATCGTTTCTTGTAAAACCGAAAGTACATCTTCGTTGGTGATTTCTTTTTCTTTTACATTTTTGAATTGATTGAGAACCAATTCTATAGAATTGATGAGTTTTCGAGCATCACCACCAGAATATTGAATCAGCGCTTCTTTTTCTTTGAGTGCAAAATGCGTTTGTTCTTCTTCATTATATCTGGAAAGGGCTATTTCTGCGAGTTCTTCTAATTTTTCAAAACTTAGAGACTTCAAAACATAGACTTGTGAACGAGAAAGCAACGCCGAAACCACTTCGAAACTTGGATTTTCTGTAGTAGCTCCAATTAAGACTATCCAACCTTTTTCTACCGCATGAAGCAGTGAATCTTGTTGAGATTTGTTAAAACGGTGAATCTCGTCTATGAACAAAATCGGGGATTTTCCCGTGAAAAGATTCTGCTTTTTGGCATCTTCTATCACCTCTCTCACTTCTTTTACTCCAGAAGAAACCGCCGAAAGCTTGAAAAATTTCCTTCCAGAAGTAGAAGATATAATTTCTGCCAAAGTAGTCTTTCCAGTTCCGGGAGGTCCCCATAAAATGAGAGAATTGAGCGTGTCATTTTCTAGCATTTTACGGATGGTTCCGTTGTTTCCAGTAAGATGTTCTTGCCCTAAAACTTCGTCTAGTGTTTTAGGTCTGAGTTTTTCGGCTAAAGGTATATTTGGGTTCAATTTTTTTGGGTTTGAGATACAAATTTGAGAAAATTTTTAGGATTTTATATTTGAATTTGATTTTAAATTCCGTTAAAGTATAAAATCTTTAAATTTTGGCTAAAGCCAAATGGAATTTTCTAAAAAAAGAAACGGGCTAAAGCCCGTTCCAATTGATATTTTTAAAATTCGCGAATTTATTCTTTTTATTATTTCTAAAATTTGAAACCTATTCTTTTAAAAAAATTGAAAAGAAGAAAAATGGTGAAAAATAGCCGTGATGCTGCCATTGTTTGAGCTCTTTTTTATGTTGGCATAAGCTTTGGAAAAAAAGCGAGTGGCTGCAGCACGAAGACAAGTGAAAAAATGCAGAAAATGTGTGCTTCTAAAAATTTTAACCCATAATGTGAAAACCACCGTCTACATGACGAATTTCACCTGTAATTCTAATGTCTTTTCTGAATAAATGTACGACTTCGTGGGCTAAATCTTCGGGATTAGCATTTCCTAAAGGACTGATTCTATTGGCTCTTTCTACATCTTCAATTTTTAGCGTAGCATTTCCTGCTTTACTTCCCATATATGGTGAAAAACGAACACAATTTGCTCTAATGCCGAAATCTCTACCTAATTCATAAGCCATTTCAATCGTCAACCTTTCTAATGCTGCTTTTGCAATACTCATATTGATATAAGGAAAGAATGAAACCTTCTCTGCTGCAATGTAACTTAAAGTAACTATAGAAGCTCCGTTTTGTAAAACTTTACTTTTCAATAATGCGTGAGAAAGGCTTATTAAAGAAAATGCAGACACCGTCATGGTATCATTAAATTCATCTGCTGTAACTTCCAGCATGGGTTTTACAGATTTCTGACGAATGGTTTTGTCCATAGCAATCGCATGAAGAAAACCATTGAGCTTAACATTCTTTTCATTTAGAAAATCTGTGAGAGCCTCTAAACTTTCTGGCAAGGTAATATCTAATGGAAAAGTTAGCACATTTTCTCCTAATAATTTTTTACAAGCATTTTCAAAGTCATTGTAAGATTTATTAAGAAAACTTTCTGCTTTTTCTGAAAGATTTTTATGAAATGGAGTTACGCCTAGACCTGTACACACTACGTTTCCGTTATTTTTGATGATTTTTTTGGCAACGTACATAGCGAGTGAATTTTCGTCTGCGATTCCTGTAATTAAAAAGGTTTGATTAGTAAACATAATAAAATAGGAGGTTTGAAATAATTGATAAAATTTTAATACACGTCTGAAATTTTAGACTTTATATAAGGCTGCTCCCCAAGTCCAACCAGAACCTACGGCTGCAAAAAGTAAGGTATTCCCTTCTTTTATTTTTCCACTTTTATAGGTTTCGTCTAAAACTATTGGGATGGTTCCCCCAGAAGTATTGGCGTATTTATCCATATTGGTCATTACTTTTTCAAACGGAATATTTACTTCTTCTGCTACTTTTTGTAAAATTCTAACGCTTGGCTGATGAGGAATCACCCAGTCAATATCATTTGCCGTTAAGTTATTATCTGCTAAAACTTCATGAATTACTTCTGGCAATACTTTAGTCGCTGTATTAAAAACTTCTTTGCCATTCATCTGGAAATAGTGAAGCCCTTGTTTAATGGTTTCTTCACTTGCCGGAATTTCACAACCACCAGCTGGAATATTAAAATGATATTTTCCTGTACCATCTGCATGAAGTTTAAAATCTATAAACCCTTTGTCTTCAGTAGTTGCAGATAATAACACCGCTCCTGCTCCATCTCCAAAAAACACAGAATCTTTACGTGACCAATCTGTAATGCTCGAAAAAACATCAGCTCCTATCACCAAAACATTTTTATACATTCCGGTTTGTATAAATTGGCTACCAATGGCTAAACCATAAATTCCGCCCGAACAAACTGCCGAAATATCAAAAGCGACAGCATGAGGTGCATTTATTTTTTCTTGTACGAAACAAGCCGTAGAAGGCGCTTGTCTGTCTGGTGTAGAAGTAGCTACGATAATGAGGTTCACTTCTTCAGCTGTAATTCCAGCATCTTCTAGTGCAATTAAAGCCGCTTTAGAAGCCAAATCGCTGGTTACTTCACCTTCTACAATCCTGCGTTCTTTAATTCCTAAATTTTTAAAAATCCATTCATCATTAGAACCTACTGCTTCAAAAAAATCATTTTTTATCACTTTTGGCGGAGTATAAGAACCCGTACCTTTGATATACGCTCTCTTCATAATCTTATTATTTTATAAACAAATGTCATGATAAAAACTGTAAATAAAAAATATTAACGCATTTTTTTATCATTTTAAAAATGAATAAGACAAATTTTTACAAAATTCATTGCTAATATTCTAAATTGAAATAAATAATTTAAAAATCAAGTTTCAGAAAAACTTAAAAAAAACTTACATTTGTATTTTATACCTCATGCTGAATAAAATTCTCATATTTCCGCTCATTGTATTGATCAAAATATATCAATACGGAATTTCTCCGTGGTTGGGAAAAAATTGCAGATATGAGCCAACATGTTCGCATTATACTTTGGAAGCATTGAAAGTTCACGGACTTTTTAAAGGAATTTATCTCAGTGCAAAGAGAATTTCTAGCTGTCATCCTTGGGGTGGAAGCGGTTACGATCCTGTTCCGCCCAAAAAAGAGCATCAACATTAAAAAAATACTAACAAATCAATAAAAATATATGAATTTAGCTACGCTATTATATTTCACTTGGGATCCTTATAAAGGAATAGAAATCGGGACTTTTACCTTACACTATTACAGTTTAATGTTTGTTTTAGCCTTCGGAATTGGTTACTATTTATTTGTAAAAATGTTCAAAATAGACCACGAAAGCGAAAAAAGTTTAGACACCATTTTCACTTGGACTTTAATCGGAACAATTCTCGGCGCGAGATTAGGTCACGTAATTTTCTATCAACCCGAATTATTTAAACAAGATTTCTGGAGTGTTTTCTTGCCCATTCAGACAGTTCCAGAATTTAAATTCACAGGATTTTCAGGACTTGCAAGTCATGGTGCTGCAATAGTTTTGGTTATTTCTACCATTATTATTGCCATAAAAGTTTTGAAGAAAAATCCACTTTGGTTATTAGATAGATTGGCGATTACCGTGGCATTAGCTGGATTTTTTATCAGAATGGGAAATTTTTTCAACTCAGAAATCGTAGGAAAACCAGCACCAGATTCACCATTTGCCGTATTATTTCCTCAACAAAGTATGGAATATGGAGAAATTGTTCCACGTTATCCTACTCAATTGTTTGAGGCATTTTCTTATTTGGCATTATTTTTTGTGATGTGGGGAATTTATCTTTACACGAAGAAAAAATACAGTCAAGGTTGGCTTTTCGGGTTTTTCTTTGCTGTACTTTGGACCATCAGATTTTTAGTAGAATTCTTAAAAGAACCTCAAGGTGAAGAAAAAATCACACTTGGAATTCTCAATACAGGTCAGGTTTTATCTATTCCACTGGTCATTATAGGATTAGCGGTAATGCTTTATTCTAAAAATTTCAAATACGAAGACAAATTCTAACATCATAAAAAAGGGAAACAATTTACTGTTTCCCTTTATTTTTGTAAATATTTAAAGACTTCGCCAATGTGCTGAATGACATCGGAAGCGAGCATCGCTTCTTTGGAATATTTTTCGGCGGTGAAATCCGCAGCTTTCCCATGAAGCCAAACTCCAAAAATCGCTGCATTTTCAGGCGAATAACCTTGTGCTAAAAATGAGGTGATAATCCCCAACAAAACATCACCACTTCCTCCTTTTGCCAAGCCAGAGTTTCCTGTAATGTTATAAAATACGTTTCCTTCAGGAGTGATTATTTGGGTATGATGACCTTTGAGAACGATATAAACACCCAATTCCTTTGCCTTTGATTTGGCTAATTCTAATCGCTCAAAAGAATCTTTAGCTTCCCCAAAAAGTCTAGAAAACTCTTTAGGATGAGGCGTGATAATCGAATTTTTTGGAATTAATTTTAAATTTTCTGAATTTTTGGAAATCAAATTCAACGCATCTGCATCTAAAACCAATGGCTCATTATAATTTTTGAGAAAATGCATTAATTTTTCCTCAGTTTCGTAATCTGTTCCCAATCCAGGACCTATTCCATACGTGAAATCATTCTCTACCAAAAAATTTTTAATAAAGTCTTCTCCTCCGTATAAATACATCGCTTCTGGACAAGTGGTTTGCAGGATTTCGTAACCGCATTTTGGCGCCAAAACATAAGTTAAGCCGCTCCCGGAAAACAAAGCTGATTTCGTGGCCAAAACCGCAGCTCCTATTTTCCCAAAACTTCCCGCTATAATGCATGCTTTGCCATAATTTCCTTTGTGAGAAATATCTTTTCTTTTTTTATAAATATTTCTAATGACTTCTTCGTCTATAATATAATGTGGTGTTTCAGTATTTTCTATATATTTTTTACTGATTCCGATTTCTAAAATGTGAATTTTACCACAATATTCGCTGATTTCTGGATGCAAAAATGATTGTTTGCAAAACTGTAAAGACAAGGTTTCATCTGCTTTGAAAACAACTGCATTTTCGGGAATATTCTCATCGGCAAAGACTCCTGAAGGAATATCAATCGCGATTTTATGAACATGAATTTGGTTGAGTTTTAGAATAATTTTGGCTACTTCACCTTCGATTTTTCTGTTCAATACTGTCCCGAACAAAGCATCTACAATGATGGAATCTTCATTAATGAAACTCTCATTAAAATCGGTAAAATCTAGAATTCTGATTCCTAAAAACTCTTTTAATCTATGGTAATTAATTTCCGCATCTTTTGAAAAATCTTTCTTACTTTTATCAATGAATACATCTACATCAAAACCTTTTTGATAAAGCAATCTGGCTATTGCCAAACCATCTCCCCCATTATTTCCGTTGCCACAAAAAATAAGAATATTTTGCGTTTTAAGATACTTATGGTGAATAAAATCTGTACAAGCCATTGCTGCTTTTTCCATTAAATAAACAGAAGCAATGGGTTCATTTTTGATGGTAAATAAATCTCCATTTTTAATTTGAGCAGCTGAAAAAATTTTCATAACAGGGATTGTATTTTACAAATTTACAACAAAAAATAATCAATATAGAGACTGTTTTTAGCTAAAATTTTTAACAAATTTCAAAGAATGTTTAGATTAAATTTTTACATTTGTTAAAATATAAATTATAAAACTATGGGATTAATAAAAGAATTTAAAGAATTTATTGCTAAAGGAAATGCAATGGATTTAGCAGTAGGAGTAATCATAGGTGCTGCTTTCGGAAAAATTGTTAGTTCATTGGTAGATGATGTCATCACTCCTGCTTTACTAACACCAGCTCTAAAGGCTGCAAACTTAGAAAAAATCCAAGAATTAAAAACTGATGGTGGAATTTTATATGGTAATTTCCTTGCTGCTGTACTCAGTTTCTTGATTATTTCTTTTGTCATCTTTTTATTGATAAAAGGGATTAATGGAATGAAAAAGAAAGAAGAACCTGCTCCAGCTACACCTGCAGGACCAACACAAGAAGAACTTTTAGCAGAAATAAGAGATTTATTAAAAAACAAATCATAATATAATACAAAAAGAAACTCCGAAAATTTTCGGAGTTTTTTTTATTATGAAATTTTTAAAATACTTGCAACCTGCATCGCCAATTCTTCGCCAATTCTGTCTTGGGCTTCTAGCGTAGAAGCTCCAGTGTGAGGCGTTAAAGAAATTTTAGGATGGGTAAGAATTTTTTCTGATGGTGTAGGTTCATTCACGAAAACATCTAATCCCGCAAAAGAAACTTTACCAGCATCTAAAGCTTCAATTAAGGCTTCTTCATCTATTACTCCACCTCTTGCACAATTGATTAACGCTACTCCATCTTTCATTTTAGCGATTTCTTCTTTGCCGATAATCGCAGATTTTTGAGCAGGAACGTGAAGCGTTATAAAGTCTGCTTTTTTTATCACTTCTTCGAAAGGTTCGGTTACAATTTCTATATCGATATATTGATTGTTATAGAAATCTACTCTCACACTTGTTTTATCGATCATTAGATCAGAAGCGATTACTTTCATTCCTAATCCTAGTGCGATTCTTGCGACTTCTTGACCAATTCTACCCAAGCCAACAATACCAATGGTTTTCCCTCTTAATTCTAAACCTTTTTCGTAAGATTTTTTAAGTTTTGCAAATTCTGTTTGACCAGAAATTGGCATTTTTCTATTAGAATCTTGTAAAAATCTGCATCCTGTAAATAAATGTGCAAAAACCAATTCTGCAACGCTTTCAGATGAAGCAGCTGGTGTATTGATTACATGAAGTCCTTTTTCTCTAGCGTAAGCCACTTCTATGTTATCCATTCCTACTCCACCTCTTCCTATAATTTCTAGAGATGGGCAGTTGTCTATGATTTCCTTAGTCACCTTAGTTGCACTTCTTACCAAAAGTGTTCTGATTTTTTCTGCAATAATGTAAGAAACAAGTTCTTCTTGAGGAACTTTTTCTGTAATTACAGTAAAACCTTTTTCTTCTAAAGCATTGATTCCTGATAGTGTCAATCCATCATTTGCTAATACCTTCATTTATATTTTTTTTAGATTAATCATTAAAATTTTAGAATCTATAAATTCTTGTTGCTCAAAAATTTTGTCTTTAACAATAATTTCAGTAGCAGCATTTGTATTGAATGCTCCAATATCTGATTTTCAAGTTGCAAAGTTAGAGAAAATTATAGATATTAAATCCCTAATTAATAAAGGTTTTTTAAAAATTTTACGCACAAAAAAGCTATGTAAAGTATAAAAAATTCAAATTTCTAAAATCAATTCTTTATCTCGTAGATTATCATTAAATTTGAGAATTCGAACAATTATGGAAGAAAAAGTAGTTTTAGTTACCGAAAATGATGAAGTTCTAGGCTTGATGGAAAAACAACAAGCACATATCAATGGTTTGTTGCACCGAGCGTTTTCTGTATTTTTATTTAATTCAAAAGGCGAAATGCTTCTCCAGAAAAGAGCCGCAGAAAAATACCATTCTCCCAATCAATGGACCAATGCTTGTTGCTCCCATCCTAGAGCGAATGAAACCTATGAAGAAGCGGCAAAAAGAAGATTAAAAGAAGAATTGGGAATAGATACCGAAATTTCAGAAAAATTCTATTTCATCTATAAAGCAGATGTAGGTGGTAATCTCTGGGAACACGAGTTAGACCATGTTTTTGTAGGAAATTACGAAGGAGATTTTCAACTCAATTTAGAAGAAGTAGCCGAAGTAAGATACATTTCTATGGAAAATTTAGACCAAGAAATGAAACAAAACCCTGAACATTTTACTGAATGGTTTAAAATTATTTTAGAAGAATACAAGCATCATCTTTAAGGTAGAGGTAGAGGTAGAGGTAAAGGCAAAGGTTAAAAATTAAAAAATATCTTTTATCAAGTTAAAAAAATAAAAAATGGATAAAAAAACAGCGCTGTATAACAAGCACGTTTCTTTAGGAGCTAAAATGGTTCCTTTTGCAGGTTTCGAAATGCCTGTACAATATTCTGGCGTTACAGAAGAGCATTTTGCTGTACGCGAAAAAGTAGGAATTTTTGATGTTTCACACATGGGACAGTTTTATGTAGAAGGTCCAGAAGCTAAAAACTTACTCCAATTTATCACTTCTAATAATGTAGAAAAACTGACGAACGGACAAGCGCAATATTCTTGTTTACCGAATGGAAAAGGCGGAATAGTAGACGATTTAATCGTTTATAAAATGATTGACGAAAAATATTTTGTAGTCGTTAACGCTTCTAACATCGAAAAAGATTGGAATCATTTTTCTCATTATAATGAAAAATTCGGAGCTCAATTAAGCAATATTTCAGATGAAACTTCTCTTATCGCGATTCAAGGTCCAAAAGCCGTAGAAACCCTTCAAAAACTTACCGACACCAATCTTTCTGAAATTCCTTACTATCATTTTACAGTAGGAACTGTTGCTGGCGTAGAAAACGTAATTATTTCAAACACTGGCTATACAGGAAGTGGCGGTTTTGAAATTTATTTCGGAAACGAAAATGCAGAAAAACTTTGGGACGAACTGACAAAAGCAGGTGAAGAATTTGGACTAATTCCTTGTGGATTGGCTTCTAGAGATACTTTGAGACTAGAAAAAGGTTTCTGTCTTTACGGAAATGATATTGATGACACCACTTCTCCATTAGAAGCTGGATTAGGCTGGATTACTAAATTCGACAAAGAATTTGTAGATAAAGAATTCCTTTTGAAACAAAAAGAAGAAGGCGTTTCTAGAAAATTAGTAGGCTTCGAAATGCAAGAAAAAGCCATTCCTAGACATGATTATTTGGTGGTAGATGCTGAAGGAAATGAAATCGGGAAAGTTACTTCTGGAACCATGAGTCCTTTGAAAAAAGTGGGAATTGGTCTTGCTTATGTAGCTAAACCTTACTTCAAATTAGATTCTGAAATCTTTATTCAAATCAGAAATAAAAATATCCATGCTAAAGTGGTAAAATTACCATTTGTATAAGGAAGTTTTTTTAACATACTCAAAAAGCAGTTCTTTCCGAACTGCTTTTTTATTTTAATTTTTCTCTTAAAAGTTCAATATTCTTCTTGTCACTTCCTATAAAAATCTCTTGATGGATGATAAAAACGGGACGTTTTAGAAAACGATAATCCTCTAAAATCAGTTTTTTAAAATCCTCTTCTTGTAAAGATTTTACCTCTATATTTCTTTCCTTGATTTGAGTAGATTTTTTGCTAAAAAGTGCTTCATAAGAATTGGACAAGTCATACATTTCTTGTAATTCTTCCTCAGAAACAGCTTTTGATTTGATTTCTCTTTGTTCAAAATCAGTTAAATCAAATTCAGACATGATTCTTTTGCAAGTGCTGCAAGTCTTTAAAAAATATACTTTTTTCATCTTTCAAAAATAAGATTAATCTCTATATTTCAAAAATTATTGAATATCTTTATTCAAATTTTAGAGCAAATGAGCAACAAGACTATTTTTCAGTTTATTTCTGAGCCTGGAGATGTAAATTATGGCGGAAATGTACACGGTGGAAGCGTAATGAAATGGATAGACCAAGCTGGTTATGCATGCGCAAGTTCTTGGAGTTCTAGTTATTGTGTCACAGTTTATGTAGGTGGGATCAGGTTCTTTTCGCCCATCAAAATTGGTCACATTGTAAAAGTAGAAGCCGAAGTTATTTACACCGGCAAAAGCAGTATGCATATTGCCATCAATGTATTTTCTAGAAATATAAAACGCAAAGAATTTGAGAAAAAAACGCACTGCATCATCGTTTTTGTGGCAGTAGATGACGAAGGAAACACCATAGAAGTTCCCAAATTTATCCCCGAAACTGAACAGGAAAAACAAATGGAACAATACGCCATCAAATTGATGGATCTGAGGAAACAAATCGAAGACGAAATGAAACCGTTCTTGTAATTAAAAAAACTCCTTTCAAAAATTTGAAAGGAGTTTCAATTTGTTATTTTGAAGAGTAATTATCTTGCGATATTTACGGCTCTTGTTTCTCTAATTACCGTCACTTTTACTTGACCTGGGTAAGTTAACTCATTCTGAATTTTTTCAGAAATATCATAAGAAAGTTGATGAGCCACTTCGTCTGTTACTTTTGCAGATTCTACCATCACTCTCAATTCTCTACCTGCTTGAATCGCAAATGCACTAGATACGCCATCAAAGCTTAATGCAGCAGCTTCTAAATCTTTTAATCTTTGAATATAAGATTCTAAAACTTGTCTTCTAGCTCCTGGTCTTGCACCAGAAATTGCATCCGCTACTTGAATAATTGGTGATAATAAAGAAGTCATTTCTACCTCGTCATGGTGCGCTCCAATTGCATTTACTACTTCTGGATTTTCTCCAAATTTTTCTGCCCACTGCATTCCTAAAAGTGCGTGAGGAAGTTCTGATTCTTGCTCTGGAACTTTACCAATATCGTGTAATAAACCTGCTCTTTTTGCTAATTTTACGTTTAAGCCTAATTCAGCAGCCATAGTAGCAGCGATATTTGCCACTTCTCTAGAGTGCTGTAGTAAGTTTTGACCATAAGAAGAACGGAATTTCATTCTACCTACGATTTTAACCAATTCTGGATGTAAACCGTGAATTCCTAAATCAATGATGGTTCTTTTCCCTACTTCTATGATTTCTTCTTCTATTTGTTTACGTGTTTTTTCTACTACTTCTTCTATTCTCGCTGGGTGAATTCTACCGTCTGTTACTAATCTGTGAAGTGATAATCTCGCTACTTCTCTTCTTACTGGGTCAAAACAAGAAAGTAAAATCGCTTCTGGAGTATCATCTACGATGATTTCTACACCTGTTGCAGCTTCTAGCGCTCTGATGTTTCTACCTTCTCTACCGATGATTCTACCTTTTACCTCATCAGATTCTATATTAAATACAGACACTGAATTTTCTACTGCTTGTTCTGTACCAATTCTCTGAATGGTTTGAATCACAATTTTTCTTGCCTCATTTTTAGCGTTCAATTGTGCTTCTTCCATGATAGATTGTACGTGAGCCTGAGCTTTTGTTTTCGCTTCAGCTTTCATAGACTCTACGAGTTCTGCTTTTGCTTCTTCTGCCGAATAGTTAGAAATTTTTTCTAACATTTCTACTTTTTGAGCAATCGCAACGTCTAATTCTTGTTGTTTTTTCTGTACGATTTCATGTTTTTTATCGTACTCTGCCTTTTGTCTTTCTAAATCTTTTTCTAGTTTTCCTGTTTTAGAAAGTTCGTCATTCAGTTTCTGTTCTTTGTCTCTAATTCTTTTCTCAGCCTCATGCATTTTTTTCTCACGACTGTTAATGTTTTCGTCATGCTGAGATTTGAGTTCTAAGAATTTTACTTTTGCTTGAGCTTCTTTTTCTTTTTTAATAGCTTCAGCCTTTACATTCGCGTTTTCTATAATGTTTTCGGCGCTTTTTTTAGCGTCTTTTACGATGAATTTAGCTTTAGAGTTTAGGGAACTTTTTGCGAACAACGTTCCTGCAACCAAACCTAAAATCAAGCAAACAGCACCGATAATAATAGCGGTTAGTGTCATATATGTTGAGTTTTAATTGTCAATTACTTAATTTTTAAAAATAAAAAAACCTACAACAGTTCAGTGATATAGAGTAAACTCCTAATCAACACGATTTGAACTGTTTTCTATGCTCTGTAATCTGCGTAAAGCAGCACGCCATTGCAAAGACATTCGTTCGGTAATTGTTTAGCGTTGAGTTTACCTGTAATGTGTTAGAACTATTGTAGGCAAGCTTTTATAGAAAAGTTTTTACTTTTCTAGTTCGTCTAATTGCTGATTAATTTGCATTAATCTATCATTAGCATTTTTTATAATTTTTTCTGAGTTAAGTTGATGTACTTCTGCATTTGCTCCTAATTTTAGGGCGCACATTGCGAGTGCATCTTGTTTATCCTTAACATCAAAATTAGCTTCAAATTCTCTAATCATTCCTTCTATCTGTTTCCCTACTCTACGAAGTGTTTCTTCTTCTGCAGCAGGAACATTAAGAGGATAATTTCTTCCGGCAATGTTTATGGTAATTCTTCTTACTTCCATTACAAGCCACTATTTTGAAGTTGTGCAATACAAGCATCTATTTCTTTGACCAATCTATTGATATGATTTTTCATCAATCGATTGTGGTCTGGATTGCCAGATATTGCTGAGATTAATTTTATTTTTTTTTGCTCTTCTGTTAACTCCTGATTTTTCTTATGCTCTTCTTCATACTTAATTTTCAGATTTTCAAAGTCTTCTGAGAGAATAGCATGCTTTTCTAAAAGATTTTGATAACTTTTATTCATCTCAAAAATCTTTTTTTCAAGTAAAGAAAAATTATTCTCTAATTCTTTAAGCATTTCAGGTGTTAGTTCTAACTTATGCAAAAATATAAAAAAAATAATCAGTTAAACAGAAATTTAATAATAATTTAAAGCAAAACTTTAAATAAAAAAAGAAGACTCCTTAGAATCTTCTTTAAATCAAATATTTAGAAAAATTTTTCTTATTCAAATTTCAATACAAACATGAAAGCTCTGGTTTGCATCGTAGAGATTGCTGCCGTCCAATAAGGCGGCGTTCCAGCGTTATCTGCTACAATTTCGTTATTAAAGGCAAAGGTTCCTCTAAAAGCTGGAGTTAACTTAAATCTTGAGAAATAAAACTGTATTCCTGCTTCTGCGCTCCATGCAAAATTATGGGTTGTACTTCTGAAAACCCCTTGTTGATTGTCATCAGTAGAACTAGAATTAGACTGTAGGTTCACCATATAATTAAGTCCAGCTGCTGCATAAGGTCTAGAATTATACCATCTGTCTGCGTGAATTTCTAGCATAATCGGGATGTCTACATACGTAGATTTCACTCTTCTTACCATATCTGCCTCAGTAAGCGTTTTTGGTGTAAAAGGATTACTAGCATCTGCAGCGTATTGGTCGTTTGATTGTGTATTAAAAGTAAGTTCTCTTTCTACAAATTGTAAACCTGGCTCTATTCTTAAATCAAAGTTGTCATTCAATCTCATTCTCCCAATCAAACCAGCTCCAAAACTGTAAGTGGGTTTGGTTTGAACAAGATTTACTTTGTCTTCCATTCCATATTTTGGGTCTAGAACGAGTTTATAATCAAATTGGTTAAGATTTAAATAAAAACCATAACTGTATTGATAAGAATCTTGCTCTTGTCTTCTATCTTGTCTATCTCGGTTTCTAAATTGAGCTTGAGTAAACAAAAACATTCCTAAAAAAAGGAGCGAGAATGTTTTGATTAACGTTTTTTTCATGGGTGATTATTTGGTCGCTTTATAAATGGTAGCTATCCCTAAACTTAGTTTTTTATATTCTACTTTGCTGTATCCCGTGTCTAGTAAAATTTGTTTCATTTTTTCACCAAAAGGAAAAGCATTTACAGAATCTGGCAAATACGTATATGCTCTATTATCTTTAGAAACTAACTTACCGATTTGCGGTAAAATATTTTTGAAATAAAACATATAAAATGGCGCTAAAAACCCTTCTACTTTTGAAAATTCTAAAATGTAAACACTTGAATTTTCTTTTACTACTCTTCTTAGCTCGGCTAAACCTTTTTCTAAATTTTCAAAATTTCTTACTCCAAATGCAACGGAAACTGCATCGAATTTATTATCCTCAAAAGGAAGATTTTCTGCATCTCCTTTTAGCATTGATATTTTTTGGTCTAGATTAATCTTCTTAATTTTATCAATTCCTACATTTAGCATTTGTTGAGAAAGGTCTAAACCTACTACTTCTGCTCCAGTTCCTTTTTGTACCGCAATGGCAAGATCACCTGTTCCTGTTGCTACGTCTAAAACGAGTTTTGGCGCATCTTTATTCATCCATTTTACTAAAGTATTTCTCCAAAGTACATCTATTTTCATCGATAAAACATGATTTAATAAATCATATTTTGGAGCGATGTTATCAAACATATCTTCTACTTCAGTTTTTTTACTTTGATCGGTATTGTATGGTTTTACTTGCATGTATTTATGTAATAAGTATTGAGTAATATTTTTAGCTAAATTTTTTCTGGGTGTTTTATTGATAATTCTCTTTGTAGAAAAGTTTAAAATCTTCTTTTCTATAAATCTTAGTTCTAGATTCTACTTTATCAATATTTTTAATGACTTTATCATAATCTTCGTCTACATTATAATAAAAGTCTTCTATATATAATTTTTTATGCTTTGTAACATGTCCAGGAAGTTTTACGCCGTCCATTTCAAAAGTACTCGCCATCATTAGGGAATCTTTATTCGGAATATAGCCATAAAACTGTCGGTGTACAAAATATTCTTCTCCGGCAATATTCAGTAAACCTCTGTATTGAGAAACATTGAAAGCTGAATCAAAAAGAAGCTTCTTTTTATCATCAAAAACCTTAATGCTGTTTTGTTTCCCTCTGTTAAGGTCTACTTTTACGAACTGACCAGAAGTAATGATTTTTTCTTCGCCGTTATTTATTTTAAAGTAATACGTTTTAGTAGTAGGATTATCTACTAAATATTCATTTTTCTTTGCTAAAAATAAATAATAAATTCCGAAGGCAATTAGCATTACACTTGCCGAGACAATAAGCCCAATAAGAGGAGCGTTTTTTTTCATATTTAAAAAAATATTGAGAATTGCAAAGTTAATAATTATTTTCTATGCGTTTGTTATGATTTAATTTATAAATTTGCTCCTTAATTATAAATGTATATAGAAATTATGCCAAGTTCAGTAATTGTAGGTTCAGGTAGTTGCATTCCAGAAAGAGTAATTGATGGCTCTCATTTTATCAACTCTAAGTTTTATACAGACGCAGGAGATTTTATTGATAAACCCAATGAAGAAATTATTAAAAAATTTGTAGACATCACAGAAATTGAGGAAAGAAGATATCTGAGAAATGACCAATTTAATTCTGACTTAGGTGTACAAGCTGCTAAAGAAGCCATTTATGATGCTAAAATAGAAAAAGAAGAAATCGACTATATTATTTTCGCTAGTAATTTTGGAGAAGTTTCTGCTAACGGAATGGCGAATTTCATGCCGAATATGGCGGCAAGAGTAAAACACAAATTAGGCATTAAAAACAGAAAATGTATCACTTATGATATGATTTTCGGTTGTCCAGGTTGGGTAGAAGCTATGATTTTAGCTGATGATTTAATTAAACTAGGAAAAGCAAAAACCATTTTAGTGATTGGTGGAGAAACATTAAGCCGTGTAACTGACCCATTTGACAGAAATAAAATGATTTTCGCAGATGGAGCTGGAGCTGTAGTTTTACAAAAATCTGAACAAGAAAACGTAGGAATTATTGCTACCAATACCGTTTGTGATAATGCAGAAGAACTTTTGTATTTAGAAAATTCTCATTCGCTTAATCCAGAAGCAGACCAAGAAAAAATGTATATCAGAATGCATGGTCGTAAGATTTATGAATACGCTCTCAAAAACGTACCTGCTGCGGTAAAAGAAACTATGGATAACGCTCAAATTGGTATTGAAGACATTAATAAAATCTTAATGCACCAAGCCAATGCAAAAATGGACCATGCTATGGTTTCTAGATTGTATAAATTATACGGGAAATCAGAATATGACGAAAATGTATCTCCTATGACCATTCAATATTTAGGAAATTCTTCTGTAGCGACTATTCCTACTATGTTTGATTTAATCGCAAAAGGAGAAATGAAAGGTCATTCTTTCAAAAAAGGAGGTTACGTAGTAATGGGTTCTGTAGGTGCAGGAATGAACATCAACTGTATTGTTTACAAGATGCCTTAATCAGAATTTTGAAACAAAATATACAAAACTTCGACTACTCTACTTGTCGAAGTTTTTTTATGAAAAATTATTTATGAAAACAAATTTTATAATATTACTCGCTGTATTTTTCATCATCGAAATATATGTCTATCAAGCGATTAGAAATATTACTACCAATAACTACATTAGAATTGGGTATTGGGTTTTTACGCTTTTGGCATACGGAATCATCTTATATTGGATTTTAACATTTAATAGAGCTTCTAGAGACCATCAACAAATTCAATTAATGGTTTCTGCGATGATGATTTTCGTTCTTCCGAAACTATTGTCTGTAATATTTTTATTGATTGGAGATTTTACCAGATTTGTAGAATTTGGTTTTAAATATTTCACCACTAAAGAAAACTATTTCCCTGAGCGCAGAAAATTCATTTCTACCACCGCTCTTGCTGCTGCTGGAATTTTCTCAGCATTGGCAATAGATGGCATAATTTTCGGAAAATACAGACACACGGTAAGAAAAGTAAAATTGAGATTTAAAAACCTCCCTGAAAGTTTTAAAGGCTATAAAATTGTACAAATCTCAGATGTTCACAGTGGAAGTTTTTTCAATCCTCAAAAATTACAAAAAGCAATTGACCTGATTAATGAACAAGATGCAGATGTGGTTTTATTCACCGGTGATATGGTGAATAATTATGCTGATGAATTCAAACCATTTATTCCACTTTTTAAAAGCATTAAAGCCAAAGATGGAAAATTTTCTATTTTAGGAAATCATGATTATGGCGATTATGGCGCTTGGAATTCTCGAGAAGAAAAAGCGCAAAACATCCCAACTTTGAAAAACTATCAAGCCGAAGCTGGTTTTAAAATGCTGCGCAATGAAAATATTGCCTTAGAAAAAAATGGAGAGAAAATTTATCTTTTGGGCGTAGAAAATTGGGGAATCAAACCTTTTCCACAATATGGTGATTTAGACAAAGCTTTGAAGGGCGTTCCTGAAGATGCGATTAAAGTTTTGATGAGTCACGACCCAACTCACTTTGACGAAGTGGTAAAAAAACATAAAACCAATGTTCACCTAACCCTTTCTGGTCATACTCACGGAATGCAATTTGGTTTAGATTTGAAAAACATCAAATGGTCGCCTGTAAAATTCAAATATAAAAAATGGGCAGATTTATATAAGTCAGAAGGAAAATATCTCTATGTAAACAGAGGTTTCGGCGTTATTGCCTATCCTGGAAGAGTGGGCATCAATCCAGAAATTACGGTTATAGAATTGGTGTAATTTAGAAAAAGAAATCCTTCATTCTGGTAATGGCCAAATCATTTTCTTCTACAAATTTTAGAAAACGATCAAGTTTTTCTTCCATTTGTACGCCAAGATTGTATTTTCTGTAAAAAGACAATCCAAACTTTTTATCATTGAGTTCTACAAACTGCCAAGAATTAAGATAAATCATCACATATTCTTCTTTTTGCAACGTTTCCGTTACCATATTTTGATAAAATGTCATGGGAATCATCTGAAACGTAAAATCATTATAAGGAAGTCTGGAATACGGGGAAACACTTTCTGGAATCACCATAATTTCATGTTCTTCATAGGCAATTTTTCTTTCTAAAGTATTCTTGAAAAAGAAAATATTAGAAAAGTCCATCGGTGAACGATAAATAAATTGCATGGCTTTCAGTTTTTCAGAACTTAGCCTTTTTTCGGGAAACTGTCTCATTCCTCTGATGGTTTTTCCGGTCAGTTCTTCTAAGAAATCTTTAGCCGTTTCTATTTCTTTTTGATAAGAATATTTATTGAGTAAACTCAATTCATGCCCTTTTTTAGCAATGGTTTTTAAAAGTTCTGGTAACTTTTCCACCAAAGAAATTTCCACAAAAAAAGTAGTGTGAACTTGATATTTTTCTAGAATTTCCAGAATTTTCTGTGTTCCATCTGTTGTAATCTTCAATAGTTCCTCTTCTGTAACTATTTTTTGATAAGAAACTGGAATTTCGGGAGCGATGATGTTAAAAGTAAGTAAAACCATATCGTAAAAATAAAAAACTTTGTCTACAATCCGCAGACAAAGTTTAAAATTATTTTGTGGTGAAGAATTTAAGTTCTCTAGAACTCTACCATTCTAAAATTCTATCACTTGACTATTTTCCCAATTTAACTTTAAGGTTTTTAATCATATCTTTGGTCATTTCTGTAATGCCAAAATCATAGGTTAATCCCCAATCTTTTTTCGCCACAGAATCATCTATAGAAGCTGGCCAAGAATCAGCAATGGCTTGTCTGAAATCTGGCTCATAAGAAATCTCAAATTCTGGAATTTCTTTTTTAATTTCTTCTGCCAACTCTTTTGGCGTAAAGCTCATTCCGCCTAAATTATACGAACTTCTTACCGTAAGATTTTCAGATGGAGCCTCCATTAATTGCAATGTTGCATTAATCGCATCATCCATGTACAACATTGGCATGGCTGTATTTTCAGAGATGAAAGATTTGTATTTTCCTTCTTCAATCGCTTCGTAGAAGATTTCTACTGCATAATCCGTAGTTCCGCCACCTGCTGGAGTTTTCCAAGAAATTAAACCTGGATATCTGATACTTCTAATGTCTACACCATATTTTTCATGGTAATATTCGCACCATTTTTCTCCTGCCATTTTAGAAATTCCGTAAACCGTTGTAGGGTTTAAAACCACATCCTGACCAACATTTTCCTTTGGAATTCCTTTCCCAAAAACCGCAATAGAACTTGGCCAAAAAACTTTTTTTATCAAACCTTCTTTCGCCATTTCTAATAAATTCAGTAGCGGCTCTACATTCAATTTCCAAGCAAATTGGGGCTGTCTTTCCGAAGTCCCAGACAATAAAGAAGCCAAATGATAAACAGTAGTAATTTCGTAATCTTTACAAACTTGTCTTACCAATTGCGTGTTAGAAACGTCCATTCTTTCATAAAATCCCGCAGAAGTCAGCTTTTTGTCCCATCTATCCAGTCCAGAAGCAATCACATTTTCTGCGCCATGAATTTCCACTAATCTATTGGTCAGTTCGGTGCCTATTTGTCCTAAAGCACCAGTAATAAGAATTTTTTCCGTGTGCGTATCGGTTTCCATTTTTAAATTTTAGGATTTTCACAAATTTAGAAAAATTAAAGGGTTATTAAAAATATTATGCCTAAAATATTTTGGGCCAATTTTGTTGTCATTAGAAACTTTTGAAAAACATTTAAAATTTTCGATTATTTTTGATAAAAATATTTCCCAATGAAAAACCTCCTATTCCTTCTCCTCTTTTTAGCGCAAACTGTTTCTGCTCAATTCACTGACATTTCTATTGTCAAAGAAGTTAAGGCAAAAGAAAAAGGATTGGTCGTTTCTGCGCATCCATTGGCAAGTGAAGCAGGTGCTCAAATTCTAAAAAAGGGTGGAAATGCCTTTGATGCTGCGATTGCTACGCAATTTGCTTTGGCAGTAGTTTATCCACAAGCTGGAAATATTGGAGGTGGTGGGTTTTTGGTAGGTTACACTAAAGATGGCGAAAAAATCGCATTGGATTATAGAGAAACCGCTCCAAAAAATGCATCTAGAGATATGTATCTCGATGAAAAAGGAAAAGCCAATACTGATTTATCACAAAACGGAAGATTGGCAGTCGGTGTTCCTGGTTCGGTTTCTGGGATGTTTTACACGCATCAAAAATTCGGGAAATTACCGATGTCAGTTTTAATTCAACCTTCCATTGATTTAGCACAAAAAGGATTTGCCCTTACAGAAAGAGAAGCGAATTTACTTAATGAAACCAGAGAAGATTTTCTAAAACACAATTCACATCCAACAGCCTTTACCAAAGAAATTCCTTGGAAGAAAGGAGATATTTTAGTTCAAAAAGAATTGGCTCAAACTTTAAAATTAATTCAAAAACAAGGTGAAAAAGCTTTCTATGAAGGAAAAAATGCTCAACTCTTAGTTACCGAAATGAAACGAGGAAACGGAATTATTACCCTTGAAGATTTGAAAAATTATAAAACCAAAGAAAGAAAAGCATTACAATTCGATTATAAAAATCACGAAATCATTTCTATGCCGCTTCCTTCGAGTGGCGGAATTCTTTTGGCTCAAATGCTTAAAATGAGCAGTTTTGAAAATTTAGAAAATTTCCGACAGAATTCTCCAGAAGCAGTTCAAGTAATGGTAGAAGCAGAACGCAGAGCTTTTGCAGACCGTGCAGAATTTATGGGAGACCCAGATTTTATAGAAGACAAAACCGAAATGCTTATTTCTGAAGAATATTTAAAAAATCGTTGGAAAAATTTCAGTTTTGAAAAAGCTACTCCAAGTGCAGAAGTGGGGAAAATTATTGCTCAACCTCAAGAATCTACCGAAACTACGCATATTTCTATTATTGATAAATTTGGAAATGCAGTTGCTGTGACAACTACTTTAAACGGTTTATACGGAAGCAAAGTCGTGGTAAAAGATGGAGGTTATTTCTTGAATAATGAAATGGATGATTTTTCTGTAAAACCGGGCGTTCCGAATATGTTTGGCGCAGTAGGTGGTGAAGCCAATAAAATTGAACCCAATAAAAGAATGCTTTCTTCGATGACACCAACTATCGTTTTGAAAAACGGAAAACCTTATATTGTGGTGGGAACTCCTGGTGGAACCACGATTCCTACTTCTGTCTATCAAAGCATCGTGAATGTGATTGATTTTAAAATGACTCCCAGTTTAGCGGTGAATTCTTCAAAATTTCATCATCAATGGTTGCCAGAAATGGTTTTTGTAGAGAAAAATTTCCCAGAAAACACTTTGAAAATTTTAGAACAAAAAAATTACAAATTTGAAAAACGTGGCGGAATTGGCAGAACAGAAATGATTGTTATTGATGAAAAGGGCAATGCTACTGCTGTTGCAGACAGTCGTGGTGATGATTCTGTTGCCGTAGAATAATTATTTTCCTGCTAATTTTCTTAACATTCCATTGAAAATTAATCCATGGAATGGTAAAACCGAGTACCAATACAATCTTCCCGATAAACCTAGTGGTCGGAAAGTTGCTTCTTGGTACAACTCTCCATTTTTAATGTAAAATTCTAACCAAGCTTCGCCAGGAACTTTCATTTCTGCGAAGAGTAAAAGGCGTTTTTCTTCTTTGTTGGCATATAAAACGCGCCAAAAATCTACAGAATCTCCTGCTTCTAATTCGTTTTGGTTTCTTCTGCCTCTTCTTAATCCTACTCCACCGATTAATTTATCTAAAAAACCTCTGATTTTCCAAAGAAAATTAGCGTAATACCAACCTGTTTTTCCACCAATACTGAAAACTCTCTCCAACGCCAATTCCTCATTGTCTACTTTCATAATTCTGAAATCAGTAAAACAACCTTTCTCTGGAACTTCTAAATATTGCCAAACATTTCGCTTGTGAAACTGATTGGTAAAAGAATCATACCAACTGCTTAACACGTCATTTTGCTTGATTTTGTCAAAAGCCATGTTAATTGCTTCTTTGTAAGAAAATAAATGAATCCCTAAGTCCGAAGCCAAAGAATTTTGTCTTGCAATGACATCTATTTTCATGCTGTCAACTAAATTCACCGCCAAAGAATAGGTGGTAGAAGTAATAAAGTATAACCAATACGAAGACAATTTAGGCGTCATTACAGGAACGGTAAAAATCCAACGTTTCAGACCTCTAACTTCGGCGTATTGAAGCAACATTTCTTTATAAGTAAGAACATCTTGACTTGCAATATCGTAGTTTTGATTATATGTTTTTTCCACGCCTAAAACTTTGGTTAAAAACTGAATTACATTTCTGATGGCAATCGGCTGACATTTTGTTTTCAACCATTTTGGAGCAACCATAATCGGCAGCTTCTCTACCAAATCTCTGATAATCTCAAAAGAAGCACTACCAGAACCTACGATAATTCCAGCTCTGAGACAGGTTAAAGCATACTTCTCACTTTTAAGCGCTTGTTCTACATTTTTTCTGGATTGAAGATGTTCTGAAAGTTTTTCCTCATTGATAATTCCTGTGAGGAAAACGACTTGCTTTACTGAAGTTTTTTCTAATACTTTTCTGAAATTTTCGGCAGAAATTCTCTCTTTTTCCGAGAAATTTCCACTACCAGAAGACATAGAATGTACTAGATAATAAGCAAAATCTATATCGTGAGGAATATTTAGTAAAGAATTTTCATCTAGAAAATCATTTTCTATAATTTGAATTTTTTCAAGATGATTTTGATAGAGTTTAAGGCTTAATCTTTTTTGGTCTCTTACAGAACACACCACATCATGACCTTCTTCTAACAACTGAATGAGAAGTCTTTTCCCGATATAACCTGTAGCTCCTGTAAGAAAAATTTTCATGATTTAAAGATTTCTTCTAAAATTTTAAAACGACTTTCGAAAATAAATTTCACTTTATTTTTCACATAAAAACCTACCAATAAATCTCCAAAAACTCCAAGAGGAAGTTTGAAATTTACGATATCCGTCATTTTCACTTTTCCATCTTCTGTAGCTTCGAAATGGTGTTCGTGATGCCACATTGCATAAGGTCCAAAACGCTGTTCATCTACGAAAAATTTTTGGTCTTCGAAATGCGTAATTTCTGTAATCCAATTGCTTTTTACCATTGGTAAAATTCCTATTTTATAGGTAATTATTTGACCAAGATATGTTTTTGGGGGTGGATTATTGGTGATTTCGAATTGCATTTCTTTCGGCGTAATTCTGTCTAAATTATTAGGATGGGTAAAAAATTCCCAAGCTTTTTCTAAAGAAATAGGAAGAATCTGTTCCGAAGTAAGTGTATAAATTCCTGACTGCTTTTTTATATTGATTTTCATCTTTGAATTTTATTTTAAATTAAGATTTTACAGACATTGATAGAGAATAGTTCCATTTTCTTCTAAAATATTCAAACAATAAAACGCTTCCGTAAAGCATCGAAAAACAGTAAAAACTGTCTTCTAAAGGCATGGTTCCTACTCTGATTCCGAGGTTTTCATTGTTGTCATAAAAAACCAATGGATTTTCTGAATAACTTCCCGTTAAAGCAGAATTAACAAAGAAAAACGGCACATAAATCAGCACAAAACTGATGTAAAACTTTCGCGCATATTCCCATTGATAAAAAATTTGGAAAATCATCAATAATGCAAACAAACCAAAACTTGCTGCGGTGTAAATTCTATCTAAATTGGTGGCAAAAACACTTGCACTTACGATTAATAGAAGAACAGAAATCCATTGTGTCAATTTTTTGGTCAACTGCAATTTCGGGAAGAAATATTCTAATGAATAGTGAATAAAATTGCTGGAATAAGGAATAAGCAAGAAAAATAACCATTCTTCGAGTGGCAATTTAAACCATCTGATTCCCATTAAATATTCGTCATTAAATCCCCAAACATTTTGGTAAGCAAAATAAATATCCCATAGAATGAAGAAAATTCCCACCGTGATAATTGCCAAAAAATAAGGCTTCCAAAAACGGATAAAATTCATCCATTTTTTCTCAAAACTGAAGATAAAAGGAATGCTGAAACTCAAGATATCTAGAGCTATGTAATAATATTGTTGCAAAACTTTGATTTTAAATTAATGAATAATTAACCAGTAAATTCAATAAGAAAAATTGATTAAGCTATTTTTGAATTCATTGCTTCTCTGAAATATTTCAAAGGCACGAAAAGCATCCCGAAACACTCTCCTTCTTCTTTCCCAAGATGTTTATGGTGCATTTTGTGCGCTTTTCTCAATCCACGTAAATACCAATTATTGGTTTTATCAAACCATTTAAAACGTCTGTGAATGAGAACATCATGCACTAAAAAATAAGCCATTCCGTACAGTAAAATTCCTAGTCCTATGAAAAAAAGATAGTTAATTCCATTTACCGTCCCGAAATAGAATAATAGAATACTAGGAATCGCAAAAATCACAAAAAAGAAATCATTTTTTTCAAAAACATGAGGATAACCTGGTTGATGGTGATCTTCGTGAAAATACCAACCTAAACCATGCATAATATACTTGTGTGTGAGCCAAGTAATGCCTTCCATGGTAACGAAAACGCCTAATGTGATGAAAAAATATTGCAATGCTTCCATTTTTTAATTTTAGATTTTTAAATAGTTTTTGATGAATTTCACTAGATTTTCATCGTCTGAATTTTTATAGTTTTTGATAATGAAATTTCGGTCTGCTTCTATATTTTTATTGTAACCCAAAAAACTTGGTGTTTTTTCTTGAGAAATCAATCTCATTAATCTGATTTCTATATTGTTGGGCTCTTTTTTAATTGCATCTTCAAGCAACTTTTTCCCTTTATTGAAATAAGAATATTTATTCAAAGGATTAGATGCGTGTTTTGCCATAAAAAAATTACCTACCGCATAAAATGCCATATAAATAGGCTTTTTAGTTGTATCATACGCATTTTTAGATTTTGAAATAAGGGTTTTACTTACTTCTTCTGAGTTTTCTCCTTTTTGAAGGTAACCTCTTAACTCTACTAAACTTTGTGCATTCACGAAACTGCAAAACAATAAAAATACAAGAACTAACTTTTTCATAGATTTTAAATTTATCTTACGAAGTTAAGATTTTTAAACAAAATCATCTCTCCGAAAAGATAAACTTTTCTCGCATTGGAAACACTGATTCTTTTGTGCATCAATATTTCTGGCTTACATTTTTTAATTTTCTTGAATAAATTCGTGTAGTATTTATACGCCATAAAAACCGCTAATCTAGAAGACATCGGCAACATTTTAATCCCGATCAAAGAATGTTCAAAATCTTTAGCAATGTCTTTCTCGATTTCTAATTTATCTTGTTGAGAAAAATTTCTGAAATTCACATTTGGGAAATAAGTTCTTCCTAAATCTGTATAATCTGCAGAAATATCTCTTAAGAAGTTGATTTTTTGGAACGCCGCACCTAAACTTTGTGCATAAGGTTTCAGTTTTTGATATTCTTCTTCATTGCCATCTACAAATACTTTCAAACACATTAACCCTACTACTTCTGCACTTCCGTAGATGTATTCGTTGTATTTTTCGTCATTCAAATCCTTGATATCGCCCAAATCCATTCTCATAGAATGCAAAAACGCATCTACCAAATGCTGAGGAATATTTTTCTCTCTCTGTGTGGTACAAAAAGAATGAAGAATAGGATTGAGAGAAATCCCATTTTCTAAGGCATCTCTGTAGTTTTTCTCGAACTCATCTAGCAATTTTGCTTTGTCATAATCATGAAAAGTATCTACAATCTCGTCTGCAAAACGTACGAAACCATAAATATTATAAATATGCTGACGAATTTCTGGCTTAAACAAAGTAGAAGCTCTAGAAAACGAAGTACTGTATTTTTCGGTAACCATCTTTGAGGTTAATCCAGAAATGTGATTAAAAATTTGAAAATTATTCATTTTTCTTGTGTTTTGTGTGGTTTAAAATTGAGTCTAACAAATTTCAATAGATTAATTATTCTTTAGAATATAATCTGTCACTACTTTTCCAGAAATTAATGCAGGAGGAACTCCAGGTCCTGGAACAGTTAATTGCCCTGTATAAAAGAAATTTTTCAATTTTTTATTCTTAATCGTTGGTCTTAAAACCGATGTTTGCAATAAAGTATTTGCCAAACCATAAGCGTTTCCTCTACAAGAATGATAACGCTCTTTGAAATCTTTTACACCGAATGATTTTTTGAAAACTATGGCATCACTTAAATCTTCTCCCGTACATTTTTTAATTCTATCGAGAATCAACTGGAAATATTTTTCGTGAATTTCTTCGTTGTCTTCTAAATCTACCGCAACTGGAATAAGGAAAAAGCCAACTTCCTTACCTTCTTCACAAAGAGAATCATCTGTTTTGCTTGAAAAATTAGCATAAAACAAAGGTTGTTTTGGTAATTCTTTGGTATCATAAATTTCTTTTGCATGCGCTTCAAAATCGGTATCAAAGAACAAATTATGATGCAAAAGGTGGTTCACTTTTCTGTTAAAAGCTACATAATATAAGAATGAACTCGGCGCAAAGGTTTTCTTTTGCCAATATTCTTCACTGTAATTTCGGTTTCCGTTCAAGAGTTTTTCGGTGTGTGCATAATCTGCTCCAGAAATGAAAACATCTGCTTCATACACTCCGTTTTGAGTTCTGATTTTTTTGGCTTGATTATTTTCATAATCTATTCCAATAACTTCTTCATTCACATGAAATTCTACGCCTAATTCTTTGGCTAATTTCACCATTCCAAGTGCAACCGCATTGAAACCACCTTTCGGATACCAAGTTCCCAACCCGAAATCTGCATGATTCATGAAGTTGTAGAAAGCAGGAGTTTTATTCGGTTTTGCACCTAAAAACAATACAGGAAATTCTAAAATACTTCTCAATTTAGGATTTTTGATTTCCTTTCTTACTTGCTCAGAAATATTTTTGACAAATAAATTTAGTCTTTTAGCACTTTCTACAGAAACCAATTCTAGCAATGATAAACCTGGATTATACACCAAATCCTGCATCGCAATTCGGTAGTTTTCTTGAGCTTCATCCATGAATTTTTTCAAATGTTTTCCGCTGCCTGGTTCTATTCTTTCGAAAGTTGCAATGATTTTTTCTGGAGTATCTTCGATGTCGATGTAATCGTTTTCACCAAAAACCACTCTATAAGCTGGCGAAAGTTTTTCTAGCTCATAATAATCTGAAACTTTTTTACCAAAATCTGCAAAAAATCTCTCGAAAATATCTGGCATCCAATACCAACTTGGGCCCATATCAAACTTATAGCCATCAATTTCCATCATGGAAGCTCTTCCTCCTAATTGTTCATTTTTTTCTAAAACCGTCACTTTGTAACCCGCTTTTGCCATATAACAAGCAGAAGCTAGCGAAGAAAATCCGGAACCAATAATTACTGTTGTTTTCAAGGGTATTTAATTTTTATATTGATGATAATGCTTCTTCTAATTGATGTCCAAAATAACTTTTTTTGGTTTCTAAATATGATTTATTGATATGATTAGCCTTAATATTCAGTGGAATTCTTTTAACTAATTGAATATTACTGTTTTCCACAAAACTTAATTTCTCGGGATTATTCGTTAAAAGATTGATTTTTTTAACGCCTAAAATATTTAGAATTTCTATGGCTACATTAAAATCTCTATCATCTGCTGGTAAACCCAACTGAAGATTAGCTTCTACCGTATCAAGTCCTAATTCTTGCAACTGATAAGCCTTGATTTTATTGATAATCCCAATATTTCTACCTTCCTGACGAAGATATAAAATAATTCCTCCATTTTCATCTATATATTTCATAGATGCATCTAATTGTTGACCACACTCGCATTTTTGAGAATGAAAAATCTCTCCCGTAATACATTCTGAATGAATTCTTACGTTTACCACTCCGTTAAAATCTGTATTTTCAGAGATTAATGCAATGTGCGGCATCCAATCTTCTTGTGATTCTGAAAACGCTACAATTTTGAAATTCCCAAAATCTGTAGGCAATTTTGATTCTGCTTGTATCTTGATCATATTATCTATTTTTTAAATCATAATTATTGTACAAATTTATACTTTATTTTATTAAGTAGTAAAATATTTTACTATTTTTGTCATCAATAAATTCTATTGAATGTATCAATTAATAGAAATTAACTCAAAAAAGACTCATTATTAAAGGAATACAAACCGATTTAAAAAAATTGAAATATGAAAAATAAAACCATCAATTCAGAAAAAATATTATCCGATTACGGAAATTATTTACTTATTCACGGAGAAAGACCCAAAAACATATACGTTTTTGCTCAAGAAAACCACTTTGATGAAAAAGAATTTTATCAATTCTTTTCAAGCTTCGAACATCTGGAGAAAGAAATTTTAAAGCATTTTTTTCAAAAATCTTTAGAACTTTCTCTAGAAATCGAAGGTTATGAAGACATGAGTGCTAAAGAAAGATTACTGAATCTTTATTTCATCTTTTTTGAAAACCTTACCATGAATAGGTCTTTAGTTCTTATGATTTTAGGAAAAAAGAATCTTTCTACACTACAAAAACTCCATGAACTAAAATCTGAACATCAAAAATTTATCAAAACATTAGACTTTAATGATTTAGAAATTTTAGAAAAAGCTAAAGATTCTATTAAAAATTTCAATGAAAAATCTAGAGAAGAAGTGCTTTGGTTACATTTTCTCTCTATCATTGAATTTTGGCAAAAAGACGAATCTCCAAGTTTTGAAAAAACAGATTTATTCATCGAAAAAACCATTGACACAGGCTTTGAATTCTTAAACAATGAACCTTTGAAAAAAATTATTGATTTAGGAAAATTCTTGTGGAAAGAAAAATTTCAAAAATCGTAAAAAATGAAAACCCTCAATAAAATTCCCACGGGAAAAATAGAACGAGCCAGTAATTTACTGAAAGCCGGCGCAAAAGTTGGCGTAAATTACATTAAATATTACGGCAATAAAATCACCAAAGACGAAGAAGAAGCCAAAAAAATTCTAAACGAAGACAATGCAGCAGACATCTATGACAGTTTAAAGGAATTGAAAGGTTCTGCGCTGAAAGTAGCACAAATGCTGAGTATGGAAAAAAACATCATGCCACAAGCTTATGTAGAAAAATTTTCGCTTTCGCAGTTTTCGGTTCCGCCACTTTCTGGAGCTTTGGTTAAGAAGACTTTTAGAAAATATTTTGGCAAAAATCCTGAAGATATTTTTGATGAATTTTCGCCAGAATCAGTTAATGCAGCGAGTATTGGTCAGGTTCATAAAGCCAAAATAAAAGGTCAAGAATTGGCCGTAAAAATTCAATATCCTGGAGTTCAAGAAAGCATTTCCAGCGATTTGAAATTGGTAAAACCTATTGCGATGAAGATGTTCAACATCAGAAAAGAAGGTTCTGAATCCTATTTTAAAGAAGTAGAAGATAAATTGTATGAAGAAACCAATTACGATTTAGAACTCTCACGAAGTGAGCAAATTGCGCAAGAATGTGCTCACTTAGAAAATATAAAATTCCCAAAATATTATCCAGAATTTTCGTGTGAAAAAATCATCACGATGGATTGGTTGCAAGGAAAACATTTCTCTGAATTTATCAAAACCAAACATCCACAGAAAACGCTGAATAAAATCGGACAAACACTTTGGGATTTTTACATGTATCAAATGCACGTTTTGAAGCAAGTTCACGCAGATCCACATCCTGGAAATTTCTTGATTTCGGAAAAAGGCCAGTTAATGGTGATCGATTTTGGTTGTGTGAAGGAAATTCCGAGTGATTTTTATGAGCCTTATTTTGAATTGGCAAAAGTGGAAAACTTAATGAACCAAGCGTTTTTTGAACAAAAATTATATGAATTAGAAATTCTAAAAGCAGAAGATTCATCTGAAGAAAAAGTCTTTTTCAGTAAACTTTTCCATGAAATGTTAGAACTCTTTACCAGACCTTTTAATCAAGAGTTTTATGATTTTTCAGATGAGAGTTTCTTCCAAGAAATTGCAGATTTAGGTCAGCGTTATGCCAAACTCAGCGATTTAAAAAACATGAATACCAATCGTGGCTCTAGACATTTTATTTATCTGAACCGAACGTTTTTTGGTTTATATAATATGATGCACGATTTAAGAGCTGAAGGAATAGAAATTAATCATTTTCAAAAATTTATGGTAGAAAATGCCTAAAAATTTGCCCTCAAAAATCTGTGAAGTTTGCGGTTTACTTTTTAACTGGCGCAAAAAATGGAAAAAAGACTGGGAAGAAGTGAAATACTGTAGCGAAAAATGCAGGAAAAACAAAAAATCAACATCGTTTGGTTCAAAAATGATTTAAGAACCAAAGACCAAATATCTCTATTTAAGGCATATCAAGAAGATTTGCCTTTTATAGCTTTGTATATTTTCGATGAAGATTTTTATCAAAAAAAGCAGTTTGGTTTTAGGAAAATCGGGAAATTTCGTGCAAAATTTTTGTTGGAAAGTGTCCAAGATTTACAACTCAATCTTGCTGAACTCAACATAACTTTTTTGATAAAATTTGGAAAGACTAAGGAGATTTTTGAAAAATTGAATGAACACTACTCTATTCAAAAAATCTTTTGTGAAGAAGAATTTACTCAAGAAGAAATAGATGTAGAAAAGAGCGTTTCTTCTGCTCTACAAAATGTGAAATTTGAAAAATCTTACTCACAATTCTTGCTAGAACCTGAATTTGTTTTCGAAAGATTAGAAGAAATCCCTGCACTTTTTACCACTTTCAGAAACAAGGTTGAAAAGAATTTCAGCGTAAGAAAACCTTTAAAAATAGAAAAAAGAAAAGCGTTTTTTGAACTAGAAATTCCATCCGACAAAATTGATTTAGAAAAATTAGGTTTTGAAAATTTTAAAACGCATCCTCATTCAGCATTTCCTTTTTCTGGCGGTGAAAACGCAGCTTGGGAAAGATTGCATTATTATTTCGAAGAAACGCAACTGCTTAAAGATTATAAAAACACCAGAAATGGATTGGTAGGAAGTGATTACAGTTCCAAATTTTCGTCGTGGTTGGCCAATGGAAGTATTTCTGCAGTTTCCATTTATGATGAAGTGAAAAAATTTGAACAAAAATTCGGAGCCAATGAATCTACGTATTGGTTGATTTTCGAATTGCTGTGGCGAGATTATTTCAAATTTATTGCTTTGCAACACTGCAACGAAATTTTTCACAAAAACGGACTTCAACCTTATAAAAATTTAGAATTTCAGCACAATCCTCAAAAATTGGAACAATGGATTTCTGGAAAAACGCACTCAGAATTTGTGAATGCCAACATGATAGAACTCCAAAAAACGGGATTCATGAGCAATCGAGGAAGACAAAATGCAGCTTCCTATTTCTGTAAAAATCTGAAACTAGATTGGCGAATTGGCGCAGCCTATTTTGAGGAAATGCTCATCGATTATGATGTTCACAGCAATTACGGAAACTGGTTGTATTTGGCTGGAATTGGCAATGATTCACGAGACAGAAGTTTCAACCCAGAAAAACAAGCAGAACAATACGATAGCGATAAAAAATTTAGAAATTTATGGCTGAAAAACCATTAAAAAAGGCGCAATTGATATTTCCGCATCAGTTGTTTCAAGAGATTTCATTTCTTGAAAAGGAAATTCCTGTGTTTTTAGTGGAAGAATTTTTGTTTTTCAAACAGTATACATTTCACCAACAAAAACTGGCATTTCATAGAGCTACGATGAAATTCTATGAAAACTTTTTACTCGAAAAAGGATTCAAAGTTCATTATATAGAAAGCATTTCGGAACTTTCAGACATTCGAAATTTAATTGGATTTTTAGAACAAGAAGGTTTTGAAAAAATCAAAATCATAGATGTTTGTGACGATTGGTTGGGGAAAAGGATTTTAAAGACAAAACTAGAAGTTGAGATTATTGAAAACCCAAGTTTTATCAATTCAAAAGAAGATTTAAAGGTTTATTTTGAAGACAAAAAGCATTATCATCAAACCGATTTTTATAAGCAACAGCGCATTTCTAGAAACATTCTTTTAGAAAATGGAAAACCAGTTGGCGGAAAATGGACTTTCGACACCGAAAACCGAAAAAAATATCCCAAAAATAAAAAATCGCCTTCTATTTCATTTCCTCAGAATAACCTTTTTTACGAAGAAGCGAAAATTTATGTTTCTAAAAATTTCAGAAATCATTACGGGGAATTAACAGATTATCAAATCTATCCTACTACCTATTCAGAAGCGGAAATTTGGTTCGTAAATTTCTTAGAAAACAGATTTTTAGAATTTGGAATTTATGAAGACAGCATTGTAGAACATGAACATTTTTTGCATCACAGTGTGCTGTCTCCATTGATAAACATTGGATTTTTAACTCCAAATTACATCATCGAAAAATCCATAGAATTTGCTCAAAAAAATGAAATTCCGATCAATTCATTAGAAGGATTCATTCGTCAGATTTTAGGTTGGCGAGAATTTATTCGAGGAATTTATTTGTATAAAGGAAGTTTTGAAAGAACCCGAAATTTTTGGAATCATCAACGAAATATTCCAAAATCTTTTTACGATGGAACTACAGGAATTGCTCCGATTGACAAAACCATTAAAAAAATATTGAAAACGGGTTACGCTCATCACATTGAACGACTGATGATTCTCGCCAATTTTATGAATTTGTGTGAGTTTCATCCAGATGACGTCTATCAATGGTTTATGGAAATGTTCATCGATGCGTATGATTGGGTGATGGTTCCTAATGTTTATGGCATGAGTTTGTTTGCAGATAGCGGATTGATGAGCACAAAACCGTATATCAGCGGAAGCAATTATCTCAAAAAAATGAGTGACTATTCCACCGAAAATTGGGGAGAAATTTGGGATGCTCTTTTTTGGAATTTCATTGATAAAAATCAAGAATTTTTTAGAAAAAATCCAAGATTGAGTATGATGCTCATCACTTGGAATAAAATGACAGAACAGCAAAAAGAATTACATCTCGTGAGAGCTCAAAACTTTTTAGAAAAATTACACCAATGATGAAAAAAAATTTTAGTATAGAACAAATCGACAGAATTATAGAAATGGCTTGGGAAGACAGAACGCCATTTGAAGCAATCACTTTTCAGTTTGGTATTTCTGAAGCTGAAACCATCGCTATTATGAGAACAGAACTGAAAAGAAGTTCTTTCAATCTTTGGAGAAAAAGAGTAAATTCTGGCATTAGCCAAAAACATCTCAAAAAAAGAAATTCAGAAATTGAAAGATTTAAATGTACCAGACAGAGAACCATTAGTTTAAATAAAATATCAAAGAGATAAATGAGATTTTAGATGTAAGATTTTAGATTTTAGATTTAAAATCTGTGAGAAAAAATAAAACAAAAAATTAAAATAACATGAAAAATATAGTCATCATCGGTTGTGGAAGCGGAATAGGTTTAGCCACCGCAATGCAATTACAAAACGAAGCTCAAATCATCGGAATTTCTAGAACAGAAACTCCAGAATTGAATAATGTAAAACTTCATTTTTATCAAAAAGACATTCTAAAAGACAGTTTAGATGATGTTTCTTTCCCTGAAAAAATTGATGGATTGGTTTATGCACCAGGAAGCATTAATCTGAAACCTTTCGGAAGATTATCTGACGAAGATTTTAAAAAAGATTTCGAGATTAATGTTTTGGGAGCTATTAAAATCATTCAGAAATTATTGCCAAATCTTAAAAAATCTGAAAGTGCAAGTGTGGTTTTATTCAGCACCGTTGCAGCAAAATTAGGAATGCCTTTTCATTCTTCTATCGCCGCAAGTAAAAGCGCTGTAGAAGGTTTGGTAAAAAGTTTAGCGGCAGAATTTTCGCTACAAAAAATAAGATTTAACGCTATTGCTCCATCACTTTCAGACACCAATTTAGCCACTGCTTTATTGGCATCGCCAGAGAAAAGAGAAGCTGCTGCGAAAAGACATCCGCTACAGAAAATAGGAAATCCTGAAGAAATTGCAAAAATGGTTGTATTTTTACTTTCTGATTCTTCTTCTTGGATTACCGGACAGATTTTTGGCATTGACGGAGGAATGAGTACTATTAAATTATAAGCAATATGGAAACCAGTTTTTTAATTAATCTCCTACTAGAAGTTCAGGAATATGAACAATCTAAATCGTTTAAAAATCATGCTACGATAGAAGATTTCAGAATTTGGCTCAACGAAAAAAAATATACTACGGAAAGTCCAACCAAACTTTTTAAAAATGAAAACCACGAAGTAAGTTTCACAGAAAATGAAATTTGCAAACAGGTTTTGCTTTTGGGCAGATTTTCTAAACAAATGATTCGCAAAGGTTTAAGCGATTTTCCAACTTTAGCGAACGAAGAATTCACTTATCTCTACAGACTCAAAGATGAGCCTTCTTTGACCAAAATGCAACTCATTGAAAAAAACGGTCACGAAAAACAAACGGGAATTCAAATCATCAAAAGACTTCTTGACGATGGCTTGATTCAAGAAACCGTAGATGAAAATGACAAACGTGCCAAAAGATTGAATCTGACCAAAAAAGGAGAAGAAGCCTTCCATAAATCGGTAGAAAAAGTAAATACCACTTCTAGAATTCTTTCGGCTAATCTTAAAAGTGATGAAAAAACAAAATTGCTGGAATTACTAAAAAAAGTAAATGATTTTCATTACACTTTGTACACAGAATACAAAAATTCTGAGATTAAAGAACTCCTTCATTTGATAGAATAAGCATGGATAAAATATCTATTTTTTGGTTCAGAAGAGACCTTCGTTTAAAAGACAATCACGGATTATTTCAAGCATTAGAATCTGGGAAAAAGGTTCTGCCGATTTTCATTTTTGACGAAGATATTTTAGATTTATTAGAAAATAAGTCGGATAAGAGAGTTGATTTCATTGTTCAAGCATTGCAAACCTTAAATTCTTTTTTAAAATCGAAGAATAAAGGCATCAAAATCTTCAAAGGAAAACCTCTTGAAATCTATAAAAAACTAACTGTAAACTATGAAATAGAAGCCGTTTATAGCAATGAAGATTATGAACCTTACGCCATAAAAAGAGACCAAGAAATTGCTAATTTTTTGGCTTCAAAAAACATAGCTTTTCATCAGTTTAAAGACCAAGTTATTTTTCACCAAGACGAAATTGTAAAAGCAGACAAAAAACCTTACACGGTTTATACTCCGTATTCAAAACTTTGGCTCAATGAATTTCAAAAAGTTGATTTACAAGGATTTCCATCAGAAAAAAAACTAGACAATTTATTAGAAATTCCTTTTGTAGAATTTAAAATTGAAGACATTGGTTTTCAAAAAACAGATTTAACATTTGAAGTTCCAGAAGCAGATCTTCACATCATCAAAACTTATGAAGAAACTCGAAATTTCCCTGCGGTAAAAGGAACTACACAATTAGGTGTTCATCTGAGATTTGGAACCATTAGCGTGAGAAAATTAGCAAAAATTGCCAAAGAAAATAATCTTACTTTCCTTAAAGAATTGATTTGGAGAGAATTTTTCATGCAAATTCTATATCATTTTCCGAAAGTTGTTAATCATTCTTTCAAGACAAAATATGATGCCATTCCTTGGGAAAATAATCCTGAATTTCTAGAAAAATGGAAAGCTGGAAAAACAGGATTTCCTATTGTAGATGCGGGAATGCGTGAACTGAATACTACTGGTTTTATGCACAACAGGGTGAGAATGATTACGGCGAGTTTCCTTATCAAACATTTGCTTACTGACTGGCGAATTGGCGAAGCTTATTTTGCGGAAAAACTAATGGATTACGATTTAAGTGCAAATAATGGAAACTGGCAATGGTGCGCAAGTTCTGGTTGTGATGCCGCTCCTTATTTTAGAATTTTCAATCCAGATGAACAACAGAAAAAATTCGATCCAGATTTTAAATATATTAAAAAATGGATTCCTGAATTTGGAACAAAATACTATCCAAAACCTATCGTAGAACATAAAAAAGCCAGAGAAAAAGTACTGAAAGTGTACAAAGAAGCTTTAGATAATTTAGACTAAAATTCTTAAACTTTTTGGGAGCACTTTTACTTTAACTGGAGAAGAAATTTGGTTAAATTCACCGTCGAGATGCCACAAATCAGAATCAACTGAAAACTCAATTTCTGGAACTGACAAATAGTGAATGTACTGATTGGGAACCAATTTTTTGGTAAACATTCTGTAGGCAAAAACGCCAGAATGTGCAAAAGGAAACTTCTTAACCAAAGCAATTTCTAACAAACCATCACTTTTACTTGCATGAGGAGCAATGTAGGCATTATTTCCGAATTGACGGGTATTTGCAACGTTGAGCATCAAATATTTTCCGTCAAATTTTTTATATTTTTCTTCGAATTTGATGGTAATCGGTTGGTATTTAAAAAAAGTCTGAATAGAAGTTTTGATGTAGTTTTTAAAACCTCTGGAAGTCTTCTCAAAAGCTTCAATTACAGCACCATCAAATCCTACTCCAGCTACATTAATCGAAAATCTTTCGTTTACTGTAAACGTATCAATTTCTTTAAAATTTTTCTTTTGGATTTTCGCTAAAAGTTCGTCTAAATTTTTAGAAAACTTGGTTTCATTCGAAAAACCGTTACCACTTCCTGCTGGGAAAATTCCCAAAATTTTATCCGTATGAATTAGATTTTTCGCTACCGTAGAAATGGTTCCGTCACCACCAATAGCAACGAAAACGTCTATTTTTTCAAAATTTTCCTTGATGAAATCTTCAGTATCTTGAATGGATTTAGAAATTAAATACAACGGATTTTCAACCTTTGCTTGTAAAGAATTAAGAAAAGGCTGATAATTTTTCTTGGCAGAAAAAGGATTGATGATAAATGCTACGTTTTGCATGGGTGCAAAAGTACGGAATTATTTAATGTTATTCCTCGAAATAAATTCTGGTTTTAAATAAGGTTTCAACTCAGAAAAAGGTATAGAAATTTCCACTACTCCTGCTGCATAAGCTGTAATTTCGTATTGATTGTACACAAAAGTGATGTTTTGGGAATCAAAATAGAAATTGTTATTTACAGGAATTTTATCGACTAAAAGCATTTCTTTTTGGTCTGGATTTTTAAAATTTTTCATTAAAATTTTATTCCAATCTATTTTATTGATATCCATAAAAATATCAGAAAGCTGAATGGTTTTATTATTTTTTAAGTCGAAGTTTTTAAACAATATATTATAGTAACCATGCGCTCCACCAGAAAAGCCATCATTTTCATAGGAAATGGTAAGGATATCATTTTGATTAGAAAAAACCTTCATGTAAGAATTTTCTTCCCAAGTTTGTTCAAAATCTGGAGTATATTCTTTTGCATCTTCTTGACCTTGAGAAAAATAAGCTTCTTTTTGATTTACCAATTCTTTCTGCAATTTTTCTTTAGAATATGTCTCTAATTTGATTCCAGATGGACTATAAATACTGTCTAATAAAGTTTTATTATGCAGCGTAGGAAATAACAAAATGGTTGATGAAGTTCGTAATTTCAAAGTTTTCGCAACAGCAATAGAATCTTGCAATTGAAGAGAATCTACCGCAAAAGGTAAATTTTCAGAAGCCAATTCATTGGCATTTTCTGGAATAATTCCTTTATTTCCAGTGGTTTTTGGGCTGCAAGAAAAGAGTACGAAAGCTGTAGCTAAAGCTAGAAAAATGGTTTTCATGGAATTCATATTTTTGAACTTAAATATAGCAAAAAACCGTCCAAAGATTGAACGGTTTTGAAATTATTGATAAAATATTGAGTTTAAGCGTCAATATTTGCATAGATTGCATTCTTCTCGATGAATTCTCTTCTTGGTGGCACTTCGTCGCCCATTAACATAGAGAATACGTTATCTGCTTCTGCAAGGCTTTCTATGGTTACTTGTTTTAAGATTCTGTTTTCCGGATTTAAAGTCGTTTCCCATAACTGTTCTGGGTTCATTTCCCCAAGACCTTTATAACGCTGTACTTCTACTCCTTTTCCATCTGGAGCCATTTCTAATGTTTTTGCTTCTCTTTCTTTCTCGTTGTAAGCATACATTTTTTTGTTTCCTTTTTTCAATAAATATAAAGGCGGTTGTGCAATGTAAATGTATCCTTGTTCAATGAGTTCTTTCATATATCTAAAGAAGAAAGTAAGAATCAACGTAGAAATGTGAGAACCATCAATATCAGCATCGGTCATGATTACGATTTTGTGATATCTTAGTTTTGCCAAATTCAAAGCTTTAGAATCTTCTTCAGTTCCTACAGAGACACCAAGAGCAGTATAAATATTCTTGATTTCGTCATTATCATAAACTTTATGAAGCATAGATTTTTCTACGTTCAAGATTTTACCTCTTAATGGAAGAATCGCTTGGAAATGTCTATCTCTACCTTGTTTAGCGGTTCCACCTGCTGAATCTCCCTCTACTAAGAAGATTTCTGAAATTTCAGGATCTTTAGAAGAACAGTCAGATAATTTCCCTGGTAAACCAGAACCTCCCATTGGAGATTTTCTCTGAACCATTTCACGAGCTTTTTTCGCAGCTTGTCTAGCTTTTGCAGCTAGAACTACTTTTTGTACGATTTGCTTCGCTTCATTAGGGTTTTCTTCTAAGAAATTAGTAAGCATTTCGCCAACAATTTTATCTACTGCACCAGAAACTTCTGAGTTTCCTAATTTGGTTTTGGTTTGCCCTTCAAACTGAGGCTCCATCACTTTTACAGAAATAATCGCGGTAAGACCTTCTCTAAAGTCATCACCCGTAATTTCTACTTTTTCTTTTGCAGGAAGACCTAGTTCATCCGCATATTTCTTTAAAGTTCTGGTAAGAGCTCTTCTGAAACCTGCTAAATGCGTTCCACCTTCGTGCGTATTGATATTATTTACATAAGAGTGTAAATTCTCGTTGAATGAAGTATTGTAACGCATGGCTACTTCTACCGGAATATCATCACGTTCACCTTCCATGAAGATTACGTGTTCCATGATTGATTCACGGTTTCCGTCAATGTAGGCAACAAATTCTTTAAGACCACCTTCTGAATGGAACGTTTCTGTTGGGAAACTTCCGTCTTCATTTTTTCTTCTTTCGTCTGTTAAAGTAATGGTAATTCCTTTGTTTAGGAACGCCAATTCTCTTAATCTAGCAGCTAAAGTATCATAATTGTACACCAATTCTTGGAAAATGCTTCCATCTGGCTGAAAGAAAACTTCAGTTCCTGTAGAAGTAGAAGTTCCTATTTCTTGTACATCTGCTAATGCTTTTCCTTGAGAATATTTTTGTTGGTATAATTTTCCGTTTCTAGAAACAGTAGCAATTAACGAAGTAGAAAGTGCGTTCACACAAGAAACCCCAACTCCGTGAAGACCACCAGAAACTTTGTAAGAATCTTTATCAAACTTACCACCTGCACCAATTTTGGTCATTACTACTTCTAGCGCAGATTTTTGTTCTTTTTGGTGAAAGTCTACAGGAATACCTCTACCATTATCTTTTACAGAAATTCCGTCTCCTTCGTGAATGGTTACTGCAATGGTATCACAATGACCCGCCAAAGCTTCATCAATAGAGTTATCAACTACCTCATAAACCAAGTGATGCAAACCTCTAACACCTACATCACCAATGTACATAGAAGGTCTAAGACGTACGTGTTCTATTCCTTCTAATGCCTGAATACTGTCTGCTGTATATTGTTTTTGACTCATATTTTTTGCTCTCTGCTTTCAGCTTTTTGCCTTCAGCAAATTAAAATTAATATTATTTTTTTTGAAATTTTTCTTTTTTCAAAGACTTACAAATATCGTAAAAATTAGTGAGATATGAAAGAAAAAACGGCTTTAAAAATCATAAAAAGTTATCAACAATAACACAAAATTTCCCTTCAAAACAAATCCAATTTCTTCCAAATAAAAAAGCGGACATAAGTCCGCTTTTATCAATTATATTTATGTAGTTTTATACCAATTTCATTAACAAATCATCATCTGTTTTCTCTACCTTCACTACATTCAGTTTGGTAAGGTTTTTAGAGGTTTTGTCCCATTTTTTTCCTGAAAATTGAGATTGCGTTTTTACCTCAGCTAAACTCATTTCGCCACCATTTTTTTCTAAAATCTCAATGATTAATTTATCATCTTCATTCAATTCTACTTTTGGAACCGCTTTTTCTGGTCTCATTTGTGGGAAAAACAATACTTCTTGAATAGATGCATTATTGGTTAAGAACATAATTAATCTATCCATACCAATTCCCAAACCTGAAGTTGGTGGCATTCCATATTCTAACGCTCTTAAGAAATCCTGGTCTATGAACATCGCCTCGTCATCACCACGCTCAGAAAGCGCCATTTGAGACTCGAAACGTTCTCTTTGGTCAATTGGATCATTCAACTCTGAATAAGCATTGGCAATTTCTTTACCACAAACCATTAATTCAAAACGTTCGGTAAGACCTTCTTTGCTTCTGTGTTTTTTAGTTAAAGGCGACATTTCGATTGGATAATCAGTAATGAAAGTCGGCTGAATAAAGTTCCCTTCACATTTTTCGCCGAAAATTTCATCAATTAATTTTCCTTTACCCATCGTTTCATCTACTTCTATTCCGATAGATTTTGCAAAATCACGCAATTCATCTTCAGTTTTTCCAGTGATATCAAAACCTGTGAATTTCTGAATCGCTTCCGTCATCGAAACTCTTGGATAAGGAGCTTTCCAATTGATGGTATGTTCACCAAACTGAGATTCTGGAGTTCCGTTAACAGAAACCGCGCAGAATTCTAATAATTTCTCAGTGAAATCCATCATCCAGTTGTAATCTTTGTACGCCACATAAATTTCCATCGCGGTAAACTCTGGATTGTGGGTTCTATCCATTCCTTCGTTACGGAAATTTTTAGAAAATTCATAAACCCCATCAAAACCACCTACGATTAATCTTTTCAGATATAATTCGTTTGCAATTCTCATGTACAATGGAATATCTAGTGCATTATGATGCGTAATGAAAGGTCTTGCAGCAGCTCCACCAGGAATTGCCTGTAAAATAGGCGTTTCTACTTCGAAATAACCTGCGTTATTGAAAAAATCACGCATCGCATTGAACAACTTAGTTCTCTTTACGAAAATTTCTTTAACATGAGGATTCACCGTCAAATCTACATAACGCTGTCTGTATCTAAGTTCTGGGTCATTAAAAGCATCATGAGTTACTCCATTTTCATCAGTTCTAGGTTGAGGAAGCGGACGAAGTGCTTTGGTTAATAAGGTGAAGTTTTTCACCATTACCGTCATTTCTCCTACTTGAGTTTTAAACAATTCTCCTTCTACACCGATGATATCACCAATATCTAAAAGATGTTTGTAGACTTCATTATAAAGCGTTTTATCTTCGCCAGTACAGATTTCATCACGATTAAAATACACCTGAATTCTACCTTCAGAATCCTGTAATTCTGCGAAAGAAGCCTTCCCTTGAATCCTTCTAGACATTAATCTCCCTGCGATTTTCACTGCTTTTCCTTCAGTAAAATCGTTCTTGATAGACTTGGTAGTATCTGTAATTTTATATTCATCTGCTGGGAATGCGTTTATTCCCATTTCGGTCAGTTTCTGTAATTTCTCTCTTCTGATGATTTCCTGTTCTGATAAAGACATTGTTTTTCAATTTTTTGGAATTGCAAAAATAAGGATTTTTTTACGAATTTTTAAATTTCTTAAAAATTAGCTTGGTCAAGAAAAAAGCAACCCAAAAAGGTTGCCTTCTGTTAAAATCACAATTGGTCAATTGTTTATTTTTTTAGAGTAAGAATATATTTCACCATTTTTTTAGCATTTTCTTTATCCATACCAGTATGTGCAGCCATAGGAACTTCTCCCCAAACTCCGCTACCACCGTTAATGATTTTATCTGCTAACATATCAATATCCGCTTCAGTATATTTTGCCGCTACTTCTTGATAAGAAGGACCTACTAATTTAGCATCTTCTTTGTGACAAGTAAGACAATCTGAACCTGCAATTAATGCTTTACCTTCTTCTTCAGGAGTTGCAGCAGCTGTAGCAGCAGTTTGCTCTGTAGGTTCTGGCAACATTACATTTGATTCTTTTACTGGCTCTTCTTTCTTAGAACAAGAAACCGCTACTAATGCACCGAAAGCTAGTGTTAAAATTACTCTTTTCATAGATATAATATTTTATTTATTTTAATTTTTTCAAATTTAGTGAATAAAGCCTTCTCTTTTTTCAAAATGCTAAAAATCATATCAAATTTTTTTAAAAATTTATTCGAAGCATAATTATTAAAAAAAACTTATTTTTGTGAACCAAAAATTAGAAATGAACGCTTCACAAAACAAAAAAATAAAATTCGAAGAACTAGGTCTTAAAAATTATCTTGAGGCTTTTGAATATCAACAATCTTTAATGGATGAAATCATTGCCATTAAAATCAAAAACAGAGAAAACGAAGACCAAGAACCCGAAACTACTCCTAATTATTTACTGTTTGTAGAACACCCACATGTTTACACTTTAGGAAAATCTGGAGATGAGCACAATATGCTTGCTAATGAGAGTAAACTGAAAGAAATAGACGCCACTTTCGTAAAAACCAATCGCGGTGGAGACATTACTTATCACGGTTTTGGTCAACTTGTAGGGTATCCTATTTTGGATTTAGACAACTTCAAATCAGATATTCATTTATATATGAGAAATCTGGAAGAAGTAATCATCAGAACCATTGCAGAATATGGCTTAAAAGGCGAAAGAAGTATTGGTGAAACTGGCGTTTGGCTTGATGTAGGAAAACCGTATGCTAGAAAAATTTGCGCATTGGGCGTTAAAACTTCAAAATGGGTGACTATGCACGGTTTTGGCTTAAATGTCAATACAGATTTAAGATATTTCGAATACATTATTCCTTGCGGAATTAAAGACAAAGCCGTTACTTCTCTAAAAAGAGAGCTTGAACATGAAATAGACGTAGAAGAAGTAAAAGAAAAAATAAAAAAACATTTTCAAGATGTTTTCGAAGCGGAACTTTTTTAAGTTTCGCTTTTTCTTTTTAAAAAATCTTCGCTCCTCTGTAAACTTCGGTTTGAGATTCCATCAGTGGAGCTGCGTTTTGTCTAAAAGTAAAAAGATGCTCTGTTCCTGCATGTAAATGATGATGTTCTTCGGTTTCCCAAAGTTCAATTAAGAAAAAAGTGCCTTTATTTTCTCTATCTTCTATTAAATCATATTGAAGACAACCTTCTTCTTTTCTGGTTTCTATTACTAATTTTTTCAATAATTCTATCGCATCAAAAAGATGATTCTCTTTAAATCTAAATAACGCTACAATGTGTAAATTCATAACTGACTGTAATTTCTAAAACAAAAGTATTGATTTTTAAAAGCACATCAGAAATAAATTTCTGAAAGTTTATCAGAATCCTCAAATTCTTCCATTAGAAAATTCATAAAAAAAGTATCTAATTTTTATTAATTCGTAATTCCAAAAAATTTTTATCTTTGTGAAAATTCAAAAAGTAAAATGGCAGAATACAAATTAATCCTTCCAAGCATGGGAGAAGGCGTGATGGAAGCTACTATTATCAGTTGGTTATACAATGAAGGCGACACCGTAAATGAAGATGATTCTGTGGTAGAAATTGCTACCGACAAAGTAGACTCTGATGTTCCTACACCAGTTTCTGGGAAAATTGTAAAAATTTTAAAACATAAAGACGAAGTTGCTAAAATTGGTGAAGCAATCGCTATTTTAGACATTTCGACTCCGCTCAATGGTACTACAGGAGAAGGAGAAGCTGCACCAGTTGTAGAAACTCCGAAAATAGAAGAACCTAAAACTGAAGCTCCTGCTGCAGAAGTAGTAAAAGAATTAGAAAAACCTTTAGCTACCACTTCTACTCCTCAAGAATTTTCTGGAGATGTATATCTTTCTCCACTCGTAAAATCTATTGCTCAAGAAGAAAACATCTCTGAAGCAGAACTTAAAACCATTAAAGGTTCTGGTTTAGAAGGCAGAATCACCAAAGAAGATATTCTAGCTTTTGTAAAAAATAGAAACACTTCTACTCCAATTGCTGCGCCAGTTCAAGTTACAGCTCCAGTTGCTGCTGCACCGCAATCTGCGCCAGTTCAAGTTGCAGAAGGTGACGAAATCATTCCAATGGATAGAGTTAGAAAAATCATTGCAAATGCTATGGTTAATTCTAAGAGAACTTCACCACACGTTACTTCTTTCATAGAATCAGACGTAACCAATGTGGTAAAATGGAGAGTAAAACACAAAGATATCTTCGAAAAACGTGAAGGCGAAAAATTAACTTTCATGCCTATTTTTGTAAAAGCTGTGGTAAAAGCCATTCAAGATTTCCCAATGATTAATGTTTCTGTAGATGGTGACAAAATCATCAAAAAGAAAAATATCAACATTGGTATGGCAACTGCTTTACCAGACGGAAACCTAATTGTTCCTGTAATTAAAAACGCTGACCAACTTTCACTTTCTGGATTAGCAAAAGCGATTAACGATTTGGCTTACAGAGCAAGAAACAAAAAACTTCGTCCAGAAGATACTCAAGGTGCTACTTACACCATTTCAAACGTAGGAACTTTCGGAAATTTAATGGGAACTCCTATTATTCCTCAACCGCAAGTTGCGATTTTGGCAATTGGTGCGATTGTGAAAAAGCCTGCAGTTATCGAAACCAAAGATGGCGACATGATTGGCATTCGTCAAATGATGTTCATGAGTCATTCTTATGACCACAGAGTTGTAGACGGTTCTCTTGGCGGAATGTTCCTAAAACACGTTCATGATTACCTACAAAACTGGGACATGAATACAGAAATTTAAAAGCCAAGTAAAAAGACAAAAGCAACCTTCGAAATTTTTCGGAGGTTTTTTTGTAGCCATTCCCGCTTTCACTACTCGCTTTTTTAAAATTTTCCCCAACTAAATCCCCAGCAAAAAAAATTAAAAAGAGCTCAAACACACCGTTCAATCGGGGCTAGTTACATTTTCGGCAAAAATTTGTTATTTTTGAAAAAAAAAAAATAATAAACCTTGTTAACAAAAGAAGAAATAAGAGCATCCTATAAAAATTTTGATGATAATAAAATTCTAAAATTAGCTCAAAATCCAAAAGGATTAACCAAAGAAGCAATTCCAGCTCTAATAGAAGAGGTGAGATTAAGAAATTTAGACACAAGTTTCATAGAATGGATTCAATTAGAAAACAATCCTTTAAATCAATTAGAAAAAGATTCTATTTTCAGCAATATTAAAAACAGTAAGTGTAGTATTTGTAAAACCAATTCAGACTTAAAAGCATACGAGTTTCATTCTGTAATCTCAGGAGTTATTTTTTGTGATGACACTTTGCAACATTTAATCATCTGTGAAAAATGCAATAAAAAAATTAGATGGAAAAATTTCTTTAATACTATTCTGTTAGGATGGTGGTCTAGAAAAGGATTCATTGCAACTATCACAGCATTATTAACTGAGTTTTTCAATCTTTTTTTAGTCAAAAGAATTAACGACCGAATCTTAAATACTTTAATAGAAGAGAATAATGGTACTTTTAGAAAAATTCTCTCTAGTGAAAATCCAAAACAGCAAATTCAAAATTTTATTGAAAATAATAATGTAAGAAATCTAAATAAAAACGAATATGAATAACTTCCAAATCCGTAAAGCAACACCAGAAGACACCCAAACCATCTTTGACTTAATCTACAAATTAGCCGTTTACGAAAAACTAGAAAACGACGTTATTACCTCAGTAGAAGAACTTCGTACCAATATTTTTGAGAAAAAATTTGCAGAAGTTCTCATCGCAGAAGAAGACGAAAAACCAGTAGGTTTTGCACTCTATTTTCATAATTTCTCTACGTTTGTTGGCAAACCAGGCATTTACTTAGAAGACCTTTTCGTAGAACCAGAAATGCGTGGAAAAGGTTACGGAAAAGCACTTTTAGTAGAATTGGCTAGAATTGCCAAAGAAAGAAACTGTGGAAGATTAGAATGGAGCGTACTTGATTGGAATACGCCTTCTATAGAATTTTATAAATCTCTCGGCGCAAAACCAATGGATGAATGGACGGTTTTTCGTTTAGACAAAGCTGGAATAGAAAATTTAGCCAAATAAATCCAAATTCTAGCATTAACACATCATCAAATCAACAAATTATCACATCATTATTGTGTATTTCAAAAAGTTTCAATACTTTTGCACCTCGAAATAATTAACAAATATTTTTAACATTATGAACAATTACGAAACTGTTTTCATTTTAACTCCCGTTCTATCTGACGCTCAGGTGGAGGAAGCAGTTAAAAAATTCGAAGACTTCTTAAAAGAGCACAACTGCGAAATCGTTGCTAAAGAAAATTGGGGTCTTAAAAAATTAGCTTATCCTATTCAATTAAAAAAGAATGGATTCTACACTTTGATTGAATTCAAAGGTGAAGGTACTGTAGTTGCAGGTTTAGAAACTGCTTTCAAACGTGACGAGAGAGTAATCCGTTACTTAACTACTAAACTTGATAAGCATGGCGTAGAATACGCAGTGAAAAGAAGAGCTAAAGTAAAAACTGCTAAAGCTTAATTTTTAACCCTTAAAAAATTTACAAAAATGGCAATCGACGACATGGCAAAACAAGCATCAGCTGGAGGTGAATCAGAAGTAAAATTCCTTACTCCACTTGATATCAATACTAAATCTGATAAAAAATACTGTAGATTTAAAAAATATGGTATTAAATACGTAGACTATAAAGATGCTGACTTCTTATTACAGTTCGTAAACGAACAAGGTAAAATTTTACCAAGAAGATATACAGGTACTTCTCTTAAATATCAAAGAAAAGTTTCTGCAGCTATTAAAAGAGCTAGACACTTAGCTTTAATGCCTTACGTAGCAGACTTATTAAAATAATTATTAACAAAAAATAAATTGTTGGTTTTAGCTCACTAAACCTAACTTTTTAAAACAAAAAAGGACAACAACAATGGAAATTATCCTAAAAAAAGACGTAGAAAACTTAGGTCTTGAGTTTGATACAGTAAATGTAAAACCAGGTTACGCAAGAAACTTCTTAATTCCTCAAGGTTATGCACTTCTTGCAACTCCTAAAAATAAAGCTGCTCTAGAAGCTACTTTAGAAGCTAGAAAAGAAGAAGAAGCTAAATTAATCGCTGCTGCAACTGCAATCATCGAAAAATTAAAAGCTACTACCGTTTCTATCTCTGCTAAAGCTGGTGCAGGTGATAAGATTTTTGGTTCTATTAACAATGCTACTTTAGCTGAAGAATTAGCTAAAGCAGGTGTAGAAGTAGACAAAAAATACATCAAAATCCCTGGAAATACTATCAAGAGAACAGGTAAATTCTCTGCTAAAGTAAGACCTCACAGAAATGTAGAATTCGAATATGAATTCGAAGTTGTTTCTGATGTAGTTGCTGAAGAAGCAAACACTGAAGCTTAAAATTCAGACTTATAAATATTAAGAACGCTCTCAAAATTTTGAGAGCGTTTTTTTATGCTATTCATTTCACAAATAGATAATTTATCTAGACTTTATTGAAAATTTGGCAATTTATAAATTGTTGCTCTCATCACATTTGATTATTTTTGAGTTTAAACTTTCCTTATGAATTTCAACACCGAAAATCTTGATAAAGAAACACTACTCCACCTTTACAAAGCAATGGTTTTACCCAGAACCATAGAAGAAAAAATGCTCATTGCTTTGCGCCAAGGTAAAATCTCGAAATGGTTTTCTAGTTGGGGACAAGAAGCCACTTCTGTAGGTTCTGCTCTTGCGATGAACAAAGAAGAATACATCTTAACCATGCATAGAAATTTAGGTGTTTTTACTTCTAGGGAAATTCCATTGGATAGACTTTTTTCTCAGTTTCAAGGAAAAATGAATGGTTTCACCAAAGGAAGAGACAGAAGTTTTCATTTTGGAACTCAGGAATTCAAAATTGTGGGAATGATTTCTCATTTGGGTTCGCAAATGGGAGTTGCAGACGGAATTGCACTTTCTCATTTATTAAATCAGGAAGAAAAATGCACACTGGTTTACACTGGTGATGGTGGCGCTTCTGAAGGTGATTTCCACGAAGCGGTAAACACTGCCGCTGTTTGGAATTTGCCTGTGATCATCGTCGTTGAAAATAATCAGTGGGGACTTTCTACTCCATCTCGTGAACAGTTTAGATGCAAATCATTCGCAGATAAGGGAATTGGCTACGGAATAGAAGCCCATTCTATTAATGGAAATAACATTCTGGAAGTTTATCAGACTTTCAAAAATTTAGGAGAAAACATCAGAAAAAATCCTAGACCTATATTGGTAGAATGCAACACTTTCAGACTTCGCGGTCACGAAGAAGCTTCTGGAACGGCCTATTATCCAAAAGGAATGATTGAAGAATGGACAAAACAAGACCCAATTGCTAACTATGAACAATTCTTACTTTCTGAAGGAATTTTAAATCAAAATTTGATTGAAGAAATAAAAGAATCCTATAAAAAGCAAGTTGACGATGCACTTGACCAAACCATTGCAGAACCAGAAATCATTCCGAATAAAAAAACGGAATTAGAAGATGTTTATGCACCTTTTGATAATCACGAAATCTTACCACAAAAATTACAAAACAGAGAAATCAGATTCATCGATGCGATTTCTGAAGCTATAGAAATTTCCATGAAAAACCATCCCAATCTCGTTTTGATGGGACAAGATATTGCAGAATATGGTGGCGCTTTTAAAATTACAGAAGGTTTTGTTGAAAAATTTGGTAAAAAAAGAGTCAGAAATACACCATTATGCGAAGCAGCGATTGTAGGTTCTGGTTTGGGACTCAGCATTAATGGCTACAAATCTATGGTAGAAATGCAATTTGCAGATTTTGTAACGGAAGGGTTCAATCAAATCATCAATAATTTGGCAAAAACGCATTACAGATGGAACCAAAACGCAGATGTAGTGGTAAGAATGCCAACTGGAGCGGGAACTGGAGCGGGACCTTTTCACTCACAAAGTAATGAAGCTTGGTTTACCAAAACTCCAGGATTGAAAATCGCATATCCTGCGTTTCCTGATGATGCAAAAGGTTTATTGATTCAAAGTTTTGAAGATCCAAATCCAGTATTGTTTTTCGAACATAAAAAATTATACAGAAGTCTGAAAGGAAACGTTCCAGAAGGATTCTACACTACTCCATTTGGTAAAGCCAGAAAAGTAAAAGAAGGCGAGGAACTTACGATTATTACTTACGGTTTAGGAGTTCATATCGCTCTAGAATTTGCAGAAAAAAATCCTGAAATTTCTTTAGAAATTGTTGATTTAAGAACGTTGATTCCACTCGATACTGAAACCATTTACGAATCGGTGAAAAAATGCAATAAAGTGATTATTTTGCATGAAGACACTTTAACTTGTGGATTCGGAGCGGAACTTTCTGCGTTGATTTCAGAACATTGTTTTGAGGATTTAGACGCTCCTATTTTACGTGTAGCTTCTATGGATACACCGATTCCATTCAACAAAAAGCTAGAAGACCAATTTATGCCCAATGAAGAATTGGCAGAAGCTGTAGAGAAAATTTTGAAATATTGAGAAGCTAGAAGTTGGATGTTAGATATTGAAACTCGGAAATGTTTTGCGTGAGCGATTGCAGCGAAAATCCCGCAGTGAAAATGGCGCGAGCGAAGCGAGCGTTAGTTTTCACGAGGAATTGCAGCGAAAAGCGCGGTATTTTCTTGCATGGAAAAAGCAAGGGAAAAATACACGCCCAAAAAAATTGTAACTTTGGCTTGATATTTGAAAACTTCTCTTAAAAAAAAATATTATGAAAAAATATATTTTAGCAGCAGGATTAGCATTAGGTTCAGTGGGAATTATTACCACTACCACGCAATCTTGTATGACGATTGCCACTACAGTAGGACTTTCGGTTCTTAAAAAGATTTTAATTGGTGGCGTTTCTAAAGGTTTAGGAATTTTTAAAGATAAAAATAGTTTCTTGGGCAATGAATTGATTAATGCTGCACTTCCACAACAGCTGAAAGACATTAATTCTACCCTAGAAAAATTAGGATTAAGCAATTTGGTTCAGAAGGAAAAAGGCTACATTGCAGATGCTGCTGCTTTTATCGCACCGATTGCAGAACCTATTTTAATCAATGCGATTAATGATATGACTTCTGCAGAAGCTCAACAAATTGCACAAGGTGGAAGTGGCGCTGCAACTGCTTATCTTAAACAAAAAACCAGTGCACAACTCATGGCTGCTATTGCACCAAAAGTAGATGCGAAACTCAATGAATTCGGAATTGTAAGAAGTGTAAATCTCGCTTTACAGGGAAATAATTTGCTTGGAGGTTTATTAGGAAATCAAAATTCTAGTTCTTCGGCAAGTTTAAGTTTGAGCAATTTAGCAGCTGAACAAATGGTGAATGGACTGTTCAACATTGTAGAAAATTACGAAAAAACAAATCCAGAAAATCCTATGAATATTTTGAAATAGAGGTTTTCAATATCATGATACGTAAAATCAATTGCGAGCTATTGCAATTGATTTTTTTGTGCATTACTTTTGACAAAATTTAAAACACAATGACGGCAAAAGAGCAAGGAAAAAGGCTTCTGAAGTATATTACTAAAGAAAGAAAAGATGTTCTGAATATTTACTTTTATGCCATATTAAGTGGTCTCGTTCAGTTGAGTTTACCACTGGGAATACAAGCCATCATCAGTTTTGCGATGGGTGCAACTATGGTTACTTCTATTTATATTCTCATTGCATTTGTAGTACTAGGAACGTGGTTGGTAGGATTTTTCAGGGTCAAAGTAATGGAAATCATTGAAAAAATTCAGCAGAAAATATTCGTAGAATATGCCATCTCTTTTTCGGAAACTTTACCTAAAATAAAACTCGAAAAGACCAATCAATATTACTTACCAGAACTTATCAATCGTTTTTTTGACACCCAAAATCTACAAAAAGGGATTTCTAAAATTCTCCTCGAAATTCCGACTGCAATTATTCATATTTTATTTGGGATTATTCTCCTCTCTTTTTATCATCCATGGTTTTTAGCTTTTGGCGGAATTGTATTGGTAGGAGTAGTTTTGATTTTTAATTATACTTCAGAAAAAGGGATAGAAACAAGTTTAATCGAAAGTGATAAGAAATATTTTGTCGCATCTTGGTTAGAAGATATTGCCAGTTCGGTGAAATCTTTCAAAGCTAATAAACATACCAACCTTCACCTTAGAGAAACGGATGACAGACTTCTGGATTATCTAAGTTACAGAACGCATCATTTCAAAGTTCTTTTATTCCAATATAAAACCATTATTTTCTTCAAAGTTTTGATTACGCTGGTTATGTTAGTAATCGGAACCTATCTATTGGTCAACCAAAAGCTAAACATTGGTGCGTTTATCGCTGCTGAAATTGTAGTGCTTACCATTTTAACCGCCGTAGAAAAACTCATTAAAAGTTTAGAAAGTTATTATGATGTCATTACGGCGCTCAGCAAACTTTCGAAGGTTACCGATTTACCGCTAGAAAATGAAACAAGCGACATTATCCATATCAAAGATGATATTCAATCTATTGAATTTAAAAATGTTTCTTTTGGTTTTGGAGATGAAGATATTCTGAAAAATTTAAATTTCAAAGTTCAACCAAGCAGCATCAATGTGATTTCGGGAGAGCTTTCTTCAGGAAAATCACTGCTCATCAATTTGATGTCTGGAATTTACGCACCTACTTCTGGACATATTTTATACAATGGTGTTTCTTCTAAAAATTTAACTCAAGACCAAATCAGAAGAGGAATCAGTATTCACACAGATGATATAGATGTTTTCAAAGGAACAGTACTGGAAAATATTCAATTGGGAAATGAAAAAATAACCGTAGAAAAAATCAATCATATTGCTCAAAAAATAGGAATTGATGATTTCGGGACTAAATTTACCAACGGATTTTTGACCAAAATTCAAGATGGAAACTCACAACTTTCTTACAGCAATAAGAAAATAATCCTTCTGCTAAGAGCTCTTGCTACGGATAATAAAATCATCATTTTAGAAGATCCTTATGACGGACTTTCTAAAGAAATCAAAGAAAAAATGATAGCGTTTTTACAAGAATTAGCCAAGGAAAAAACCATTATTGTGGTTACTCAAGATGATGACTTTATCCAAAAAGCTCATCAGCATTTTCACATGATTAATGGCCTATTAGAAACTAAAAAATAAAACGATGCAACTCAAATCACTCGAAAATATTTATCATATCAATAAGAAATCAAATGTTGCCAAATGGTTTTTATTTACTTTTTTAGCATTTGTTTTCATTATGTTTTTGCCTTGGACTCAGAATATTAAAACTCAAGGAAATGTTAATACTTTATTTCAGGAACAAAGACCTCAAAAACTCAACTCTCCTATTCCTGGAAGAATCATCAAATGGTACGTGAAAAACGGAGATGTCGTAAAAAAAGGTGATACCATTCTTCAAATTTCTGAAATTAAAGACGATTATCTAGACCCACTTTTAGTAGAAAGAACTCAGGAACAAGTTCAGGCAAAAAAAGGAGTCAGAGAATATTATAATGCCAAAATTTCTACCACAGAAAACCAAATTGCAGCCATTACTGCCTCTAAAGATTTGAAACTGAATCAAATTAAAATTAAAATTGCTCAGTTACAGAATAAATTAAAAGCAGAACAAGCCGAACTTACCGCCGTAAACAATGAATTAAAAATTGCTCAAGACCAGCTTAATCGTCAGAATAAAATGTATGAAGAAGGTTTGGTTTCTCTTACTCAGTTGCAACAACGAAATGTAAGTTATCAAAATGCTCTCGCCAAGAAAACTTCTGCGGAAAACAAATTGGCACAAACTCAACAAGAAATCACGGCTCAAAACATAGAACAAAACGCTGTTATTCAAGAATATACAGAAAAATTGAGTAAAACTGAAGGTGATCGTTTCCAAAGTATGGGACAGGTTGCAGGAAGCACTGGTGACATTGCAAAATTAGAAAATCAAGTGGCAACCTATAAAGTGAGAAAAGGTTTGTATTACATTTTGGCAACACAAGACGGACAAATTACACAACTCACGAAAGCCGGAATTGGCGAAATTGTAAAAGATGCAGAAACCATCGGAATTATTGTTCCGAAAAAGATAGATTACATCGCAGAAATTTATGTAAAACCTGTAGACTTACCGCTGATTAGAGAAAATCAAAAAGTAATGCTCACTTTCGACGGATTTCCCGCGATTGTTTTCTCAGGTTGGCCTAATTCTAGCTACGGAACTTTTTCTGGAAAAATTATTGCCATAGAAAATTCCATCAGTGAAAACGGTTTGTTTAAAGCAATTGTTGCCGAAGATAAAACTCAAAAAAGATGGCCACCCAACATGAAAATCGGAACAGGAGCCAGTGGAATTGCCATTCTGAATGATGTGCCGATTTGGTACGAAATATGGAGAAATATCAATGGTTTTCCGCCAGATTATTATCAAGTAAACACCCAAAAGAATGAGAAAAAATAAAATTTTATTGCTTATTTTTCTTTTCACGTCTTATCCTTTTTTCGCTCAAGATTCTATTGCTTTGAGCTATGAAAATTATATTTCTTGGGTTCAAAAAAACCATCCAATTATTAAAATTTCTGATTGGGAAAAAAATATTGCTCAGAATAATATTTTGAAAGCCAAAGCTTTACTTGACCCAAATATTTCTGCAAAAATTGGCGAGAAAAAAATAGACAACACGCTTTATTACAGTCAAAAAAACATAGAACTGAATCTACCAACTTGGTACGGAATAGATTTCAACATTGGAACCAATGATTTGACTGGAAATAAACTGAATAATGAAGAAACTAAAGGCGTTCTAAATCATGTAGGAATAAGCATTCCGCTTGCAAGAGATTTGGTTTACAATAAACGAAGAACTGCTATTCAGCAATCTAAAAATTTCAGCAGAATGACCTTTTACGAGCAAGAAATGCTCAAAAATGAAATCCTTTTGGAAGCCAATTTTAGTTTTTGGGAATGGGTGAAAAATTACGAAATTTTAGAATTGAACAAAAAGGTTTTTGACCTCAACAAAAAAAGATATCAATTGGTCAAAAAATCTTTTGAATTGGGAGAAAGACCAGCTATAGATACTGTAGAAGCTTTCGCGCAACTGCAAAGTTTCGAAGCCAAAACCATAGAATATCAGAACAAGTATAATATTTCTACCATAGAACTTTCACAATTTCTTTGGAAAGAAAACGGTGAAAATTACAATCTTCCGCTGTTTACCAAACCAAGTGAACAACTGAACACACAGTTTACCCAAGATTATTTTTTCATCACCGAGAAACTTTTACAAAATATTGATGCACAATATGCGCTGAATTATTATTTTGAAAAATCTAAATCTTTGGAACTGGAAAGGAAACTAAAATGGCAAAATTTTCTTCCTAAAATCAATTTCAACTACAATTTGTACAATAAAGAGTTTAAAAATCAGGACATTCTGCCACTTTTTGACAATAATTACCAATATGGTATAAAATTGGAGTTACCCATATTCATGAGAGAAGCTCGTGCTGATTATCAAAACATTAAGTTGAAAATTCTCCAAAATAATGAGAATATAAAATTTAAAAACCAAGAATTAAAAACCAAAATACAGACTTACAATGCAGAAATGGGCAATTTCTTATCTTTAACTCAAAATAATGAATCGCTCATTGAAAATTATAAAAGGCTTTTAAAAGCCGAAGAAATAAAATTTTCTAATGGTGAAAGCTCACTTTTCTTAATTAACAGCAGAGAAAACAAACTATTAGAAACTCAAGAAAAATTTTTAGAACTGAAAGCCAAAACGATTAAAACTTATTTTAAACTGAACTGGCTGGAAAACAACACTTTAAAACAATGATAGAAGTAACAGGAAACGAACCATTTGATGAACAAGCAGAATTTTATGCTTCTTTAAAAATAAATTTAGAGAAAAATCACAATTTCCCTGAAGATTATCTTTATAAATTCATCATTGTCAATAATCAAGAAAAGCTTACCGAAATTTATAAGGTTTTTGACGGCACCAAAAATACTTTTTCTACCAGAGAAAGCAGTAACGGAAAATACATCAGCATTACGATACAATGTTTCGTACTCGATGCGGAACATGTGATTAGACTTTATCAGGAAGTTGCCAAAATTGAAGGCGTAATTATGTTATAGGAAAAGGTTGATGGTTGATGAAAGACATAAATACAAAGTACACATTTCTCAAATCTCAAATCTAATGTCTCAAATCTAAATTTTATGAAAATATTAATCACAGGAGCCACTGGTTTAATCGGGAAATACTTAGTTCGAAAACTAAAAGAGAATGGTCATGAAATTGTAATTTTGACCAGAAAAAAAACGGGAAAACCTAATGAATTTCAATGGAATCCAGATCAAAATTTCATAGAAGATGCTGCTTTTGAAAACATAGAAGCCATCATTCATTTAGCTGGTGCTACCATTGCCAAAAGATGGACCAAAGAATACAAAAAAGAACTTTACAGCTCTAGAATTAATGCTGCTAATCTTCTTAAATCTTACTGCGAAAAACATCAAATCAAACTAAAAAGTTTCATCTCAGCTTCTGGAATTAATTATTACGGAACTTTTACGAGTGATGAAATTCTCACGGAAAACTCTCCCATCAAAAAACTAGATTTTTTGGCTAAACTTTCAGTAGATTGGGAAAAATCTGCCTATCAATTTTCTGAGATTTCAGAACGTGTCGTTTGTCTAAGAACAGCAATGGTTTTGGCAAAAGAAGGCGGAAGTTTTGTTCCATTGAAAAAATTAACGGATTTCAACTTGGCTTCACCTGTAGGAAAAGGAAAACAATGGATGAACTGGATTCACATAGAAGATTTGGCGAATATGTATGTAGAAGCGATTGAAAATTCTCAATACAATGGAAGTTACAACGCGGTAGCAGATGAAACCGTTACCAATGAAGCTTTCATGAAAAGTATAGCTCAAAAATCAAATAAATTTTTCTTGCCTATTCCTGTTCCAGCATTTATGATGAAACTGATTATGGGAGAAATGTCTTCTATTATTTTAGAAGGAAGCAGAGCGTCAAACGAGAAAATAAAATCCACAGGATTTACTTTTAAATATCCAGATTTAAATGCTGCTTTGGAAGATTTAATCAACAAATAAAAAACTTTAAATCAAAAAAGCGAACTCTTTCGAGTTCGCTTTTCATTTATTTTATAGAAATTTTTCTAACTTTTCTATTTCTCTTGCGATGATGGCTTTATTATCTTTTATCACAATTGGTCTTTGCAAAAGTTTAGGATAATTTGCCAAAATAGAAACTAAACCACTATCAGAATACGTTGTTTCTGAGAAATTTTCTTTCCACAAATCTTCATTTTTTCTGATAATATTATGTATTGAAGTATCTAATTTAGATAATAAATCTTCTATTTCTACTTCAGACAATGGATTTTCTAAGTAATTTCTTACTTCAAATTGTAATCCTTTAGATTCTAAAAACTGTAAGGCAGCTCTAGATTTTCCGCAGCGATTATTATGTAAGATCGTGATCATAAATTTTGGATATTAGATGTTTAATGATGAATTTTTATCAATCTTCTCTAATTCTCAATCATTCTACAACGCTAATGCTTAAAAAAGTCCGTGCAATTCTGCTTCTATTTTCTCTAAAATATACCCGAAATCTTCTGGTCTTTCTACAAAATCTAAATCATCTACTTCTATAATGAGTAGTTTTCCTTCTTTGTAGTTAGAAATCCATTTTTCGTATTTTTCGTTTAATTTAGATAAATATTCTATGCTAATGCTGGCTTCATAATCTCTTCCTCTTTTATAGATTTTCTTTACTAAATTAGGAACATCTGACTTTAAATAAATAAGCAAATCTGGTGCCGAAACAAAGGATTTCATCAGATGAAACACCGAAGAATAATTGTTAAAATCTCTTTCGGTAAGCAAGCCCATATCATTTAAGTTTTCTGCAAAAATATACGCATCTTCGTAGATGGTTCTGTCTTGAACTATATTCTTACCACTTTCTCTAATTTCTTTTACCTGGCGAAATCTGCTTCCTAAGAAATAGATTTGGAGCGCAAAACTCCATTTGCTCATGTCTTCGTAAAAATCTTCTAAATATGGGTTATGATCTACATCTTCAAATTGCGCATCCCAACCATAATGTTTTGACAACATGGTAGTTAGAGTAGTTTTTCCCGCGCCTATGTTTCCAGTAACAGCAATATGCATCGATTCTATTTTTCTATTCCGTAAAGATAAAGTTTGTCTTCTATCAAAGCCAAAAAATGATTGCTGTTTTTTTCCACAATGATAAAATTTTCTTTAGAAAATACAGGATAGAATAATTGAGCTGGTGTGTAGAGTGAAATGGTATTTTGTTCTATCACGTAAATTTTATCATTTACGCGTCTTAATCTTTTACCATTTTCTATGTCGATAGAATATTTCTGGGCACCTTTGAGTTCATAAACACTGAAACATTTTTCTCTAAGTAAGTATAATTGATTTTGATACACTATAAAATCTACCACAGTACTCAAATCCATATCAAAAGGAAAGATATTGATAATCTTATCCTCTCGATAATTGTACTGTATCAATTGCTTTCGTGCTGAATCTATCACCCAAATAAACTGTAAATCTTGCGAATAAACCGCTTTTACATGTCCGAATTTTTGGTATAAATTAAGGTACTGAATTTCATTAAGATTCTGGTCTAGAATTTTAATTTCTTGTCCGTTTTCTGAGAATAAAAAAATATTCAGAGGGTTTTCAACCGATTGTATTTTAAACGGTTGCAGAAACATGACTTGTGCTTTTTTATGACCTAGAGAATCATATTTCAGAATACTCAAATCGCTATTGCGATACACATAAATGTTCTCATAATCATCTATAAGAACATCTATAATACTATCTTTTATGATAATAGGAAATTCTTTTTGTGCAAAAAGTGCAGCACAAATAAATGTAAAAATAAGTGATAATCGTTTCATGGCATTTGTGTTTATAAAATGTATTGTCAAGAAAAAACCAGAAACTTTCAGTATGAAATTTACTTAATTTTTACTTCATAAATTTTGTCCCAATTTTTTCCTGTAACAAGCATATTCTGCCCTTTGAAGGCAATTCCGTTGAGAACATCATCTGTTCCTGTGTTGTGTTTTTTCACAATTTCTGAGAAATCTATTTTTGCCAAAACTTCTCCTGATTTTGGATTAATTTTTAGAATATACGGTTTTTGCCAAACATTAGCGTAAATAGAATTGTCGTGATATTCTAATTCATTAATACTGTCATACACTTCAGTATTTCCAGCTACAGAGATGTATTTTACCATTTTAGAAGGGTCATTTACATCTAAGAAATAAAGATTTTTAGTTCCGTCTGAAGCGATAAGATTTTTACCATCATACGTTAAACCCCAACCTTCTCCCATTACATTAGGATAAGGAAATTCTGATAGAAGTTTAAGCGTAGATTTATCATAAATAAAACCTTTTTTATTTTGCCAAGTCAGTTGATACACTTTGTTTCCTACAATCGTGCTTCCTTCAGAGAAAACATCTGCTGGTTGTGCGGTAAAAGTTGTAACATTGGTTTGACCTAAGGTATATTTTAAAATTTTAGATTGTCCGGTTTGTCCATCACTTTCATAAATGGTGTTTCCTTCTAACTGAAATCCTTGTACAAAATTAGCCTTATCGTGAGGATATTCTGCTACGATTTCATAAGTCAATTGCGCTTCTGGATTTTTGGCGAAAACATTTATGGTAGCATCTTGAGTCAATACTTTTCCATCTCTGGTAATATTGATGGTTACTGCATTATCTCCTAAAGTAAAAAATGCTGGATCTACTACTAAATCGCTTGTTTCTTTGTCTCCAAAGCTGATGCTGATGCTTTCGGCGTTTTCGGTAACTTCTTTGGGTAGGTTTATTTTATCCCCGAAATGATAACCTTTGGTTTCCATTTCTGTATTATAGGTATTAAGAGCGTCTAAAATCTCTTTGTCTTTATTACATGAAGTCAATAAAAATAGGGCAAATATACTTACGAAAAGTGTTTTTTTCATTCTTAAATTATTTAGTTCAAAATTACAAAAAAAGCACCACTCTATAAGAATGATGCCTAATATTTAATAAATTTTAAGAATTTTTAGTTTTCAACAAAATTTTTCAAAGCTTTGTTTAGGATTTCGTCCCAACCGTTTTGGAAATTTTCCTTCTTAAAATCAGCGCCTAGATGATCAAAGTTTTCTAAACCTTTGTGTGTAAGAGTAACCAGCGTTCCGTTGCTTTCTGGTTGAAGTTCCCATTTTACTAAAGTTTTATCATGGGTATAATCAGGATATGTCCAAGAATGTTTTAATTTTTTCTGAGGAATAATCTCTACGATTTCGCAGTGATGGTGTAATTTTTTATCTTCTCCTTCAAAGAAATTAAAAGCGGTATGCTCTTTTAATTCGAAGTCTGGTATATTAAAATACCATTCTTTCATCTGTTCTCTATTCGTAATCGCTTCCCAAACTTTTTCTATTGGTGCGTTTACTTTTACGCTGATTTTAACATTATCGTGCATAGCGTTATCATTTTTAAGATTGAACAATTATTTATACTCGAATTTACAAAAAATATCTTGATTAATGTTGCTGAATTTTATCAGGGTCATCATAGTTCACCATCCATTGAATCCCAAACTTGTCTTCCCACATTCCGAAATATGCTCCCCAAAAAGTATCTTGTAATGGCATCGTTACATTTCCTCCTTCTGAAAGTCCGTTAAATAATTTTTCTGCTTCAGCTCTAGATTGTGCATTGAGTGAAATTGAAAAATTATTTCCTTTGGTAATCTTATGAATTCCTGGCATAGAATCGCTTCCCATCAAAACAGTTTCTGTAGAAATAGGAAGTGTAACGTGCATAATTCTGTTTTTATGTTCCTCAGAAAGTGGTGGCATTCCTTCTTGTGGAGGCATTTCGCCGAATCTGTTCCACATAGGAATTTCTCCTCCTAAAACCGATTGATAAAACGTGAATGCCGCTTCGCATTCTCCATCAAAAGTAAGATAAATGTTTGCTGTAGCCATAGTATTAATATTTGTAGATTGGGTTTAAAAAATTATTAAAATAGAATTTACTTTCCCTCTTTTATCTATGTTGGTCTATTAAAATAGAATTTCCGTCAGGGTCTGTTAAGACGATGTATTCAGGTCCTTTTGTGGTTTCATTTGCCTCTCTGTCAACTTTCACTCCCTTTTCTTTCAATTTTTTTTGAATTTCTCTTACATCGGTAAATTCAGGAAGATTTTGCGCTTGTTGGTCCCAACCTGGATTAAAAGTAAGTGTATTTTCTTCTATAAACCCTTGAAAAAGTCCAATAACTGTATTTCCGTTTTTAAGAACAATCCAATTTTGATCTATGTTTCCAGCTTTGTAAGTGAAACCCAGTTTTTCGTAAAATTCAACAGATTTTTTAATATCTTTTACTTTAAGACTTATTGAAAATGCTCCTAATTCCATATTTTTTTGATTTGAAATATTATTTTCTTGAGCAAAAGCTAATTGCGAAAGCAAAAGAAAACTAAATAATATTTTTTTCATGTTTAAACTCCAAATTGATCTAAATGGTGATTGAGATGTTTCGCAAACATATTATTCCAACCTTGAGCCGTCATTTTACCGAAATTGATATTTTCTTTTCCTTCGAAAGCTTCTCTACCCAATTGTTGCACACGCTGAATATTGCCAATTAATTTGGCTTTTTCTTCTTCAAAGTTTCTCTCATCTGCAATGATAAAAGCTGGACTTGTTGGCAAACTCGGTTTATATGGAATTTCGTTGGTGATTTTCGGTTTTACAAATCTCGAAAGTAAAAATTTGGCAATAAAATTAGGTTTTGGAAATTTTTCAGGCGTAAAAGTTAGGTCATAGGCTACATTTAAATGTGCTAAAACTTGGTCTACACTCATTTTGCCCCATTTTCTTTGGGTTTCTGGTGTTAAATTATTGATTCTATTGATGTACTCTTTTGCATCTTTTGCATCAAAAACGTTTTGCATGGATTTTATTTTTAGAGAATCTCAAAGTTAATTGAAATTTCTAAAACGTCTACCAAAAGAATCTTAAAAATATGATAAAATTTAGAAAACAAAAATCGTTTTTGACCTTAAATATCACTTCTGATGCGGCTTAAAGTCTCCTGAGAAATTCCCAAATAAGACGCAATCATTCCGAGTGGAGCTCTGAGAATAATGTTAGGATTTTCTTCTAGAAGTTGAATATATTTTTCTTTTGCCGTCATATATTGCAGCGAAGAAATTCTGCGCGACATCTCTATCATTAAATTTCCTAGAATATATCTGCTGAAATTTGCCGCAGTAAGCGAAACCGAACATAATTCTTCTAATTTATTGAAATTACAAGTGGTAATTACCGATTTTTCTAACGTTTCTATGTTATTTCGAGTAGGTTGGTTCTTAAAGAGTGTATCAATATTAGCGGTAATCTTTCCTTCAGAATAAAAATTGGTAGTGATATCTTTTCCGTTTTCGTAGTAAAACATTCTTAGCAAACCTTCATCTACAAAGAAAACAGTATGATTGTATTGATTCTGCTTGCTTAATATTTCACCTTTTTCAAAGACTTTCGTTTCACATTCTTCATTTAAAAAACGCTCTATTTCTGCATCTACCTTAATGTGCTTATTAAGTTCTTGAATTAATTTCATGAAAACCAAATTTCTGGCAAAATTACACAAAAAAGGCGTTTCAGTAAACTGAAACGCCTTCGAATAAACATTAATAAAAAAACTATATGGATTAAACGAACCTCTGGTCGTCATAATCTTCAGAGAGATGATATTCTTTGAACAGCATTTTGATTTTGATTTTCAAAGCTATCCAACCTAAAAGGAAATAAACCCAACCTAGAATAAATAAGTGCCAGAAATATTTTTTGGTTAAAAAATCTGAACCTTTTTCTACCACCATAATTTTCAAAGCTTCTAAATATGGTGTTAAAGGAATAATTTTAGTGAAATAAGTAATGAAATCTGGCATCGCATAATTTGGCCAAGTAAATCCACTAATGATGAACGCAGGAGAAGCAATTACCATTAAAATCTGAGTCGCTTTGAGCGCATCTGGAACTAAAATACTTACCAAAACGCCTAAATTGGTTGCTGCTACTACAAAAATTGCAGTTATCAAAAAGAAATTCATAGCGTTTTCAGGAGCTGGAATTTTAAAATACAAGCTGCACAAGTAAAAGAATAAAATATTTAAATTGGAAAAAATCCAAACGGGTAAACATTTAATCGCCATTACCAAAATTGCATATTTGTGTTTCCCTGCAAAATCTTTTATGAAAGAATCTCTTTTAAATTCCTCGGAAAACGTAACTGCCATTGCCAAAAGAATAACTTGCTGCAAAACCACCGCCATCATTGCTGGCCACATAAAAATTAAATAATTACTCGTGGTGTTAAAAAGCGTAATATAATTGGCTTTATAAGGTTCTATATTGGCTTTTGCTTGGTCTGCATTCATTCCTTTTTTCTGCAAAGCCTTCATTTCGGCACCTGCTGAAAAAGTTCCTAAGGTTAATTGAATCGCTTTTGAAGCAAAATTAGCGGTCAACACATTTGAAGTATTGAGATACACGTTAATTTCTGGATATTTCTTTTGCAGCATATTCGCTTCGAAACGTTCAGGAATAATCACTACTGCACCTGCTTCTGTTTTGATGACCTCATCTTTCAAAATCGCTGGTTCTTCTACATAATTCAACACTTTCAGCGTTTGATTATCATCTAACATCTCTACAATTTGGTTAGACAAAGGAGTTTGGTCATGATTAATCACAATCACAGGAATGTCTGTCACTTTTCCCTTTTCGTAGGTAAAACCTAACAAAAGCGCGTAGAAAATGGGAGCCATAAAAAATACAGAAAGCATTGTTTTGTTCGTGAAGAACAAATGAAACTCTCTTTTTAAAAGGTATCTTAACTGTTTCATTTTTGTAAATTTTTTAAGTCAAGATTATTTTAAAGTTACGCTAGAATTCACCAAAATATTATTCACTTTTGCTCTATCTGTAGGAATTACTTTAATCTCGTAAACCGCATCTTCTGGTTGATAATCTGGGAAAGCAGTGGTAATATCTGCGTATTTTGTCAATTGTTTGATGGAAACTATTTTTCCTGAAAACTCTTGATTTCCGTAGGTTGACTTCATATTCACGGTCATTCCTTTTTGATATTTAGAAATTTTACTTTCTGGAATGGTAAAACGGAAATAAGTAGAGTTTGGAATGTAACCATTAAATAAAGCATAACCTGCAGTTGCCAATTCGCCTACATTTAGAGAAATAGTTTCAATTTCCATATCATTGGTTGCGATAATATATCTTTCAGAATAGGCAACATTAGCTTCCTGAAGAACACCTCTCGCTTGATTTTCTTGACCAATTGCCATTTCTATTTTTTCTAATCTTGTACCGATTTCTACATCATGTAATTCTGCATTTACAGCGTCATATTGCGCTTTTGCACCTTGTAATTTTGCGAAAGCTTCATCATAATTTTGTGGAGAAAGCAAACTGTCTTTGTACATATTTTGCGCTCTTTTAAAAGATTTTTGAGCATATTCATATTGTTCTGCTAAACCTTTTTGTTTGGCTTTTAACTGACGAAGTTGGTCTGCGGTTGCGCCGTTTTTCGCCATTTGTGCTTGTGCAGTTGCTGCAGCAGTGGCTCCTTTTGCTTGAGCAATTTTCGCTGAAACTTCGGGAACGTCTAACATTGCGAGGGTATCTCCTGCTTTTACGGTTTGTCCTTCTTCTACATAAATTTTTAAAATTCTACCTGTAACTTTTGGCGCGAAAGAAACAATTTCTTTTTTTGTTTTTCCTTCGGTTAATTGTTGTGGAGTTTCGTTTTTACAAGCTCCAAGAGAAAGTAAGGTTACTAAAAATAAAGATTTTACAATATAGTTTTTCATTGGATTAAAATATTTAATTGATTAATGTTTATCGTTTTATAGTTTTTCTAAGTTTAAATTTTGAGTAGATTTCATCAGTTCTACCGCTGCTCTTCTTTGATTGAAAACAGCAGTTTGATATTCTAATTCTGCATTTTCTAAATCGTTTTCTGCTTCTATCAATTGAGTTGATTTAATCAAACCATATCTGAATTCTTTTTCGGCTTGTGTCATTGCATTTTTAGCAATTTGTTTCGCCTTCGCTTTTAAGTCGACTTGCGCATTTGCGATGTTGTAATTGGTTTGATTATTGGCTAAATTGAGTTGTAATTTTCTTTCGGCATCAGATTTTTTACTTTCTAAAATCTCTCTTTCAATTTTTGCTTTTTCTACTTCATGTTTTCCTTCATTTCCATCAAAAACATCCCATTTAAAACCAATTCCCGCTTGAAAAATCGGCAGTAAATTAAGATTGGTCAAGTCATAATCTAGCTTTGCGCCAGTTCCCGGCATTAATTCTTTTGATGAAGAAAGATTGGTATTATAAAATCCCATGTAAGAAAGTGAAGTCATGGCTTGAACTTTCGGAATCCACCACGTTTTTTCTGCTTTAATTTTGGCATCAATAGCTTTAATCCCATAATCCAAAGCTTTTAATTCTGCTCTATTTTCGATGGTTTCATTGGTAAGCAAATAATCTATTTTTTCTAAATCAGGATGGATGAGAGCAATTCTCTCTTTTTCAATTCCCGTTAAAACATTTAATTGCGTAATCAGCAACTCTTTTTTGCCTTCGTATTCTACCATTTTAGAATCCAAAGTAGCTTGTGCCAATTCTATTTTTTTGTAATCATAAGGAGTGATTAAGCCATATCCTAAAGCTTTTTCTGCTGTTTTTTTATTGGCATCGAGACGTTTTTTGCTTTCATCTAAAACTTTTTTAGATTCTATTACAAGTGCAAATTGATCATAAGCTTTAGAAATTTGAGTAATGACTTCGTCTTGATTTTTGACTTGTAAAGCTTGAGTGGCATTATTTTTCTCGGTCAAAGCCTGTTTCATATATTTTACTTTTCCGCCAGAATAAAGAAGCGCTTTTGCTTCAACTTTTGCGGCTGCATCAAAACCCGACAAAGTAAAATTATTGTCAAAAGTTCCTTCTGGAAAAACCGCACCTGGAAAAATAGGTTTAATCGCAGGAATGGCAATTTCTGGTGAAAGGAATTTAGCTGTAGCATTTAAATATTCTCCTTTTCCAGAAATTTCAACTTTGGGTAAGAAAATGTCTTTTAATTTTTGTTGGTCTAATCCATTTGCTTTAGACTCTAAGTTTTGTTGTTCTATGGCAGCATCTTTACTCATCGCTGCGTCTACCAATTCCTTGAATGAAGGAGCAGTTTGCGCAGAGAAGGACAAAGGAAAGCCCATCATTGCTGTAAAAAATACTATTTTATAGTTTTTCATTTTTAATGTTTGTTTACAGATGCAAAGTTGTAACGATTGAAAAAATATTCCTTTGACATTTGTCAAAAAATAAAATCGCCCACAAAAAATTTGTGGGCGATTTCATTTTCAATTATTCTGAAATAGAAACTTTCGTTCCTTGTGTATGAGCGTTCATTTGTGGTGCGTAATAGTTTTGCATCGTAGTAATTCCATTGCTGAACATTCCCGCTGCATTACAAATATAATCATACTCAAAAACGTATTTTCCTTTCGGCATGTATTCGATGTAGAAATTGGTAGATGCATCCTTAGTTACCTGGTAATAACCCAAATTATTCTTCCATTGATAGCCAGAAAGTACGTCAACTGGTTCAAAACCTGCCGCTCTCATATCTTTCAGATGAATAAATTCCATATTTCTATCGGTGTTCAGAATCATTCTTACCGTTACTTTATCCCCGATTTTAAGAGGAGCATTTCCCGTAATTTTCTGCAATTCTTCACCATTTACCGTTTTCACTTTTTTGTACAATTCTTTGGTGATGGAAATATACGTTTCAGAAGATTTTATTTTGTCTAAATCCTCATAATATTGCCAGAATAAACCACCTTGAACAATTCCAGCTCCTGGTTTTGTAATGGTTACAGTAGCTAAATTTTTATCTATTTTATCTGAATTTATCGCTGATTTCACATAACCAGTTGCTTTTGTATCAGGATTTACCAAATCTTTTCCTCCCCAAATTATGGTGGCTTTATCAGATTCAGCGGACGTCCAAGATTTTCCAGAATTGAGAATCGTGTAAATCACTTCGGCAGTACTTCTAGAAGTATCCCAATTGGAAACTTCTTTCTGTGTAATCAGCCAAATTTTCATTTCTTCTACAAAATTTTGGTCGGTAGTCAATTTATTGAAAGCTTCCAAAGCACCAGCGTGATTTACGGTTTTTGAGGAATACCAACCCCAATCGTTGAGATTTTGTTTCCAATAAACACCTTGCGTTTCGCTTTGTACAGAAGTTTCTTTCAGATAAGTCATCAATTTTTTAGAAACGTCTTTCAAATTATACGCATCAAAAAGTAATGCAGCTCTATGCAAACCAAAGAAAGTAAAGTCTGTAATTTCTGCTTTCTTCGCTTTTGCAATCACTAAATCTTTCATTGTTTTACCGTTTCCTTTTAACGGAAATTCTTTTTCCCAATAATGACGAGTGTCCAGATAATCCAGCACATAATTACTCCAAACATTGCTTCGACTACGCTCAGCAACCGCCTTTACATCGAAATATCTGCTCACTTCATTATCCACAAATTTCACCAATTGAGAAACCATTTCTTTTTGCTCAGAAGACTGATAATCTGCCAGATTTCCTTTCAACCATTCATTAATTCTGCCTAAATTTTTCAAAATATACAATGAATTGTAGTAAGAACTTGGGTAACCAGCATACCACGAAAAACCGCCATCAGGATTTTGCAGTTTTTTCAATTCGCTCCAATCATCATTGATGGAATTTCGCATGGTATTGGCATCAAATAATCTTGCCAATTTCTGCATTTGTTCGGTTTCGTTTTTAGCATCTAAAACCCAAGGTGTTTCTTCTAGCAATAATTGTTTCAATTCTTGGTTTTTCTCCAAATTTGAATTGAGTAAACCTTTAGATTGATATTCATCGAAAACAGTTTTCAATTTCGGATTGGCTTTGAAAATTTCAGACGCCAAAACATCAGCAAACCATTTATTGAAAACCACATCAGCAGAAAGATTGTTATCATTTTTGAGACTTGGCAACGCAAAAATCACTTCCCAAATTGGATTGGTCGTCAATTCTAAAGTATTAGAAACATTGGTTGCCGTTTTAGACGAATTATTTTTCAAATTTTCTAAAACAAAAGTCTTGGTTTGACCTTCTTTCACAAAAACCGGAACTGCCTCTGTTACCAACATTCTGTTTGGAAGAACCGCAATTACTTTTTGTTCGCCATCAGAAAATTTTCCTTGTCCACTGAGCGAAGTCGAAGTGGCTACGTTTTTAATAATGATAGAAGAAACACCATTCGGAACTTTTACATTCCATTGAACGGTTGTGCTTCCATTTGCATTGAGTGTAAATGATTGTTCTACGTTGTAACCAGCAGCTGCATTTAACTGGTTAATTCCAAATTTATCAGTAATATCTTCATTGGTAAAAGCGTCTAATATTTGCAAATTCGCAAAACCTTTGAGTTGTTGAGTCGTTAAATTGCTCAATTTAGATTTGAAAACCAATTCATCACCTTCTCTCAAAAATCTAGGATAATTAGGTGTTACCGAAAATTTTTTTTGCGTAACAATGGTTTTTTCTAAAGTGGCACTTCTTGCATCTTTTGTATGAGCCAAAAACATTAATTTCCATTGTGTAAGAGCTTCTGGAGAAGTAAATTCAAACGATACATTTCCATCTTTGTCTGTCATTAAATTAGGATAGAAAAATGCAGTTTCGTTTAGATTTTGACGAACTGGGATTTTGTCTAAATCTTTTTTAAGAACCTTTTGTCCATAAGCGTTTGTAACTACTTCTTCTATATTTTTAGTTTTTACAGAATCTACTTTTCTATTTCCATACATTTTATCAGAAACTGCTTCCATTGCAACTGGAGCTGTTGCATAACCTAAACTTGCCTGTTCTCTTTTTATTCCTAATGCTGTTACGACAACGCCTTCAATATTTTTCCCATAAATCGCTCCATCAAACCAATTAAATTCAGGTTTTTGAATTCCATAATAATTAAAATATTTTAATCTTTTGCTGAAATATTTTTGGTCTAAAGCTTCTCTTATATTGTAATCGGTAATCCAATATGGTTTTTGATAAAGACTTTGCCAAGAATAATAATTCGCGGCAAATTGGTCTAAAGATTTATCATACATATTCGCCAAAACTTCGGCGGTTACTTTTTCTTTGTCTTCGCCTGAAAGTTTTATTGTCCATTTTTCTTTAGAATTCGGTTGTAATTTATCTCTAAACGTTACCAATTCTATTTTCAAAGGCTTTTTATCCGAAGAAATTTTCACATCTTGCGAAACAGTTTGCACATCATTGAAAGCAATCATTTGAAACTGAATATTCAGATTTTCTATGCTTGCATCTTTCGGAAGTTGAACTTCGTAAACTAAAATTCCGTTTTTAATCGGTAATTGCTCAAATTGCGTTTTTCCATCACCGTTTTGAACATACACATTCAATAAAGCATCTGGAATGGCTGAATAAACATAGAATTTCGCCTTTTCAGTTCTGTTGTATTCAAATTTTACAGGAATCACTTTTAAGAAAGGCTTTTGACTTTCAGAAAGTTTAGCTTTGTCAAAAACTTCAAAAATTTTCTCGGTTTTAATGGTATCTTTTCCTTCGATGTTAAAGAGTTCGAGTTTATATTTTCCTGCTGATAAAGAGCCAAGAGCCAAGATACTAGAATCAAGATTTTTTGATTCCGAAACATCGGTTTTCGGTTCTTGATTTTTTTCAAAAATTACTTTCTCTACTCTATTTTCTTTCTCCGATTTTTCAAAATAATCATGAGGGAATTTTTGTACAAAAACTTCTTTGCTAAAGAAAGAGGCATTCTGAATTTCACTCTCAAAATTGGTTCTAAAAACTCTTTCTTGAGATAATAATTTTGACAATTTTGCGGTGTAACTTTTCTTTAAAATCTGGTCGTTATAATTTTTAGTTTCGACTTTAAATTTTATATTTTCATCCGTAAAATAATCTTTCACACTGAGCGGAGTCGAAGTGTTCGCTTCTGAAAGTGAAATATAATGCGAAACCGAAGCTACTTTTAGATTGGTTTGGTCAGATTGTGTTTCTCCGTTAATATCGGTAACCGAAGCATTGATTTGATAATTATCAATCTGTATTCCTTCTAAAGTTTCATCTTTTTTAAGGTCTATTTTTATAGTAAACTCCCCTTTTTCATTGGTTTTTACTTCACCAAGAATTGAGTTCTCGTTATCATTTCCACGAGGATACCACCAGAAATATCTCCAACGAATATTCTGTTTTTTGATTTCATAATTTACGGTAGCATTATTGAGCGGAACTCCCGAAAACATCATCGCTTTTCCTTGCAATTCTATGGTTTGTCCGTACTGATATTCTTGTTTTACCGGTTCAAAACTCACTTCAAATTTCGGCCTTTTGTATTCTTCCACTCGGAAACTTTTATAACCATCCATCACATAATCTGTAGCTTCGTCATCGTCATTATCTACTTCTATTGTAAATTGTCCGTTCAGTTTTCCTTGTGGAAGCGTAAAACTTCCGTTCACAGAACCAAATTCATTAGTCGTCAATGTTTGTGTAGAAATTTCTTCGCCATTTGTATCTTTCAAAATGATATTCAACTTCACTTTTGGCGTTACTTTTTCTTTGTTGGTTTCACTGCTTAAAGCGGATCCAATCACTTTAAAATAAACAGTTTGTCCAGGTCTGTAAATCGCTCTGTCTAAGAAAATTTGCGCTTGTTCTACTTCATTTCTAGTGTTAAAAGAGGTATCATACTGATTGCCATAGACTTGCAAAAGATTCACATCATTGGTAGAAGGTTGACGCACCAAAACATAGCGATAATAGCGTTTTTTATCATTTTCTGGAATTTTGAAACCAGCTTTATCATCTGTAACTCCCGCAGATTTTTCTATATTTTGTTGAGCAACATATTCATAAAATTCTAAGTTTTCTTTTGGCAAAATTTTCCCATTTTTTCTGAGCACCAATTGCAATTCATTTTCGAAAATTTGTTGGTCTGATTTATTCTTAAAAATAATTCTAGAATTTGTGGCTATAAAGTAAAAATGGTCTTGAACATTGCCATCTACCAAATATTCTCCCACGTAAATTCCCGAAGGAAGTGGCGAAATTTCCAGCGAAGTTTTATGAGAAGTGTAATCTTTGAAATTTTTCAAAGGAAAAGTTTCTTTTTTTACCAAAGTTTTCTTGAGTTGAGAAAAATAATCTTTGTTCCATGAATTATAAATATACTTCAAAAAGCCTTGATAATCAGATTTCACTTCATAAATATTGAGCGAAAACTGTGAAGTATTTTTGTATTCTGCAACCAAATGAATCGGTTGATTCGGCAAAGTGGACGTTTCAAATTTTATATTGACAAAAGGCTGTTTGATTTGATTTTCCTGATTTTTGATGTTTTCTAAAAATTTGGATTTTGGATAGGCTTTTTTCACTTTTTCAATCCAAGAAAGCGCTTCATCAAATTTTTGTTCTCCTTGAAGACTAGAAATGATTTCTTGAGCAATTAAAACCTTATAATCACCTTCTGTTGCAGAATTATAAAGAGAAATTAATTGTTCTTGTTTGTTTTTACAGTTGGTAAAAGCACAATCGTCATTCAGTTTTTGATGTTTGAAATACAATTGTGCGTTTCCTGAATTTTTAATAATTAACGCATCATAAATTCCTAAAATTTTAGGATGATTTTCTTTCAGTTCATTTTTAGTAAAATAATAATTATTTTGAAGATAATCAACATATTGCATTGATTTATAATCAAAGAAGCTTGGAAAATAAGCAATATCTTCTACTCCATCAAAAATCTCTGCATATTTTGAAATCGCGATTTTTTGTAACGCTGCATCTTGTTTTGAAATTTCAGAAAAATGTTGGGCAAAATAATTTTTAAAATCTAATTTGCTCCAAGTTTCGATTTGAGAAAAATCTTGCTTTTCGCCAGTGTTTACATTCGTTCTTTGGTTAATTTTCCATTGATTTTCATCGTAATAATCTTGAAAAAAGTCTCCCAACAATACTTGAAAAACCAATTTTTGTTCGCCTTTTAATTTTTGGTCAAAAGATTGTAATTTTTTAAAAAATTGAGAAGCAGTATCATTTTGAGTATCATCTTCGGTAAGGTCTATCACGCTTAATTCCGCTTTCAAAGATTTAATCAATTGAATTGCGTTATCTTCTGAAATTGCACGTTTCTGAATGTCTAAAATGAGCGGAAGATTAGATTTATAAGTTCCTTTCTTATAATTTTCAGAAATTTTCTTCCATTGTTGGTCATAGTAATTTTGAGCTTTCATAGGAGTAATATTCCAAATGAGGAATAGTAAAATGAAGATTTGGGTTAGTTTTTTCATAATCAAAAAAGATTTTTATTGCATTAAAATAAAATGTCACGAAAAATCAAAAATAGATTCTTCATTTCGCTTTGCTTCATTCAGAATGACAAAGTGTTTTTATATTTGCTTAATGAACGTTATAAATTTACTAAAAAATATTCTACTAAAATCGCAGATTTATGTTTCTCTTTGCGCAACGCTATTAGGCGTTTTCATCTTGCAAGAGCAAGAATCTTACCAAAACTCTTTAGCATTCATTCTTTTCCTTACGTTTTGGAATGGATATTTTTTTACCGTTTATCATAGAAGAAAATTTGCAAAAATTTGGAATATTTTAGGATTTGTTCTTATCAGTTCCATTCTTTTGAAATATTTTGACCTGAATTTTTACTTGAAATGGCTGATTGTTTTAATTCTTGGTTTTATTTACAACGCAGATTTTCTAAATATTAACCTTCGACAATTTTCTTTGGTCAAAACTTTTTATGTGGGATTTATTTGGGCGCTGAGTTTGGTTTGGTTTCCTCTGAAAGAGATGAATTGGGCGTGGTTTTTTATTATTTTCTTCTATACTTCTGCCATTACTTTCCCATTCGAAATTAGAGATTTAAAACGAGATGATTTCACAACTTTACCTATGAAAATTGGCATTCAAAACACCAAATATTTGAGTTATATTTTTTTATGTTTGAGTTCAGTTTTGACAATATATTTTCTGAAATTTGAATTTGCAATTTCGCTGTTATTAACATTTACCTTTGCCTCTATCTTAATTTATTTTTCTCATCAAAAACGTGAAGATTGGTATTATTCTTTTTTAATGGAAAGTTTAAGCCTAATGCCGTTTTTAATTCTCGTTTTATTGAAGTAATTTTGCTACATGATCATCAAAAATCTGAAAATATTCAATTTCAAAAATCACAGTGAAAAATCATTCGATTTTTCGCCAGAAATCAATTGTTTCGTGGGAAATAACGGCGCTGGAAAAACCAATATTCTGGATGCACTTCATTATCTTTCGATGGCAAAAAGTTTTCTGGGAAATCTTGATGCTCAAAACATTTTACACGACAGTGATTTTTTTGCGATAGAAGCAGAAATTCAAGGAGAAGAAAAAAATGACATCATCAAAGTGCAATTGCCCAAAGAAGGAAAAAAAATCATTAAAAAAAATGATAAAACCTACGAAAGAATTGCAGACCACATTGGATTTTTGCCCAGTGTGATGATTTCTCCTTATGATGCGAACCTTATTTCTGACGGCAGCGAAAGCAGAAGAAAGTTTCTAGATGCCATGATTTCTCAGACCGATTCTGATTATCTTTTTGCGTTGATTCAATACCAAAAAACGCTTCAACAAAGAAATGCTTTGCTCAAATATTTTGCTAAAAACAGAACTTTCGACCTCGATTCTCTAGAAATATACAACGAACCTTTGACCAAATTTGGAACTCAAATTTTTGAAAAAAGACAACGTTTTGTAGCGTCTATTTTGCCAACGATTCAGCATTTTTACGAAATTATTTCAAAAGGAAACGAAAAAGTTACTGTGATTTATGAAAGTAATTTGAATGAACAAAATTTTGAAGAAATCTTAAGCGAAAACCTAGAAAAAGACAGAGTTCTCACTTATACTTCACGAGGAATTCATAAGGATGATTTGCGCTTCGAAATGAACGGAAATTTGATTAAAAAATTCGGAAGTCAAGGTCAACAAAAATCTTTCCTCATTGCCCTGAAATTAGCTCAAATCAAAAGAATTAAAGACATCACGAATAAAAATCCTATTCTTCTTTTGGATGATATTTTTGATAAATTAGATGACAATAGAGTTTCTCAGTTGATAGAATTGGTGAACCAACAGAATTTCGGACAGATTTTCATTACAGACACACACAGAGAACGAACAGAATCTGTGGTGAAAAGGATTAATGAAGAAAGTAAAATTTTTCAAATCTGATGCTAGATACTAGATGCTAGATAAAAGAAAAAAACTGAACCATGAAACATTTAAAACTCTTATTATTTTTAGTTTTCTCTATAACATTTTCAAGTTGTAGCGAAGTTAATTCAGAAAATCCAAAAGAAATTTTTGAATTATGGACAGGTTCTGAGCTTCCAAAAGACATAGAATTAGTAAACGGAAAATACTGGGAATCGGCACATTGGAGTAAAGAATACGAAGTTTATGCTGAAATAAAATCTACGGAAAATTGGTGGAACGATTTTAAAAATAATAATCAATTAGAAGATTTCAAATCCTCTTTAAACAATGATATTGAAGAAAAATTTTTTAAAAATAAAAACGAAGAAATTATAAAACAGCCTAACTGGTTTAAACCTGAAAAATCTTCAGAAATTTATATAAAAGGCAGTTCAGAGTTTTTTTGGAACCCAAAAACAAACACTATTTTCATTCACGAAATTCAATTGTAATTTCAATAGATTGTTCGCTGCGCTCAAAATGACACAAAATAGAATCTCGTAACACTAACATGAAAAAGAAAAGAGAATATCAAAGTTCTGAATTGGTGAAAAGTTTTGCCAAGTTGTATGGTTTTGAGGATAAATTATTGGCTTTACAAGTCAAGGATTTTCTAAAAAACTATTTAGACGAAGCATTTTTCAAAGAAATAGAAAGCGTAAATCTGAATGAAAAAATTCTAGAAATCAGAATAAAATCTCCACTTTTCAGAAATGATTTTAGAATGAAAAAGTCATTTTTCCTCAAGAAATTTCAAGAAGAATTTGGCACAGACCAATTTATGGATGTGTATGTTTTGTAGTGTCCGAAATTAATTTTTTGGCTCTTTCGTCTAACACAGAACGAATTGGGAAAAAGAAAATCAGCGGATTTTTGAAGAAATATTTAATGATACTTCGGTTAAGGTTTCTCACCTCACCAAAGTTCACTTTTCTAGAACGGAATGCTAAAACCATCGACAATCCAAAGCTTACAATAAAGTTTAAGAATCCAATTAAAAACACCGTTACAAAAGCAATGATAAACGTTTGGGTATCGATGGAAAATTCTTTTCCATATAATCCTAATGCAAAATTTCCGGCTGCGAAAGTAATGTGACGAATATCTAAATCCAGTCCAAAAAACTTACCGATGGTGGCTGTAGAACCTAAAAAAATCCCTAACCAAAGGTTAGACATAATTCCCGCCCAATTTTTAGAATAATATTGTGAAAGATTTTCAGCAAAATTTCTTCCGAAAAGGTAATGGATATAAGGATTTTTGGCAATTCGCTCTGGTATTTTATAAAAAACAGAGGTGTTTCCTACATTTCCTGCAATAATCCCCGAAATGAAAAGATAAACTCCCGCTAAAGCGGCATGTAATAAGGCTTTAGAATGAAATGGATCTAAATCTTTGAGCAGAGTGGAAGATTTTTCAATGGCAAAATTCTGTCCGAAAAGAATCTCTAAACCATAAATAATGGCCAACGCAATCGGGAAACTCAGCAATACATTTCCTACAAACGCAATGAACTGACTCCTGAATAATTTGGAAACCAAATGGGCAAAATCTAGATAATTTTTAGAATTATTTTTCCCTTCAGAAAGCACTTTTGCCATCGTTGCAGCAGTCATGGCTGGTTGTTTTGTAGCCAGCGTGAAATTCATTAAATAAATCATAATGAAACCCATCGCATAATTAAATGAGTATAAAAATGCATGGTAAAATTCACTACCTGGAACATAAGCATACAACATTTTTATAACACAAAGCGCACCTACGATAATTCCGCCACCACTTGCTTTTTTGAACATTTTAAGATATTCTTTTGGCGAAGTTGTAATGTAATTGGTTCCTGTTTCTGCGGTATGTGTAGTAATGAGATGCGAAAGCAATGTGGTGCTATCGTTAAATAAATCTCGGATGTTATTACGGTGAGATTTATAATCTAAAATATTGATAACCAAATTTTTAGACTTTCTTATCACATCTTTTTCATCATCAATGACTAGAAGTTCTAAAATTTCTGAAATGCGTTGTAATTGTTGACGAATTTTCAGCAAAGATTGATTGGTTTTACCAGAAATTCCGTATTTAGAAGCATTTTTGAACGCTTTGCTGATGAAAGCAAAACATTGTTGAAGATAAATTTTAATTTGCTTATAATGGCTGTCTTTAGAGGTAAGAACGATGGCTTGATTCTTTTTGAAATCGCTGATGAGAATATCTAATTCATCTTGTAATGCCAAAAATGGATTGTCGAAATTTTTATATTCTGGAGCCATTTTCAGCACATCTACATCTAAGGCGTTTCCAATAGCTCTCCACGCCAAAATATTCATCGAAAAAAGAAGTTCTTTTTTCACTTTTGGCTGTAGAATCATGCGGTCGATTTCTAACATTCTGAAAAGTTCATCAGATTCTTGTCTAGAAACTTTTTTGATGAATTTAAAATCAGCATTATCTCTGAAAAAAACGTTTGAGATGACGTTAGAAATATTATTATCATCTTCTACTGGTGGTAGAAATTTAGACAAAATTCTTTTTCTTAATTCCGGAAAAAAAGCGTCTTCTGAAAGAATATTGGCTTCGGTAAGAGAAAGGTTAAAAGCTCTTCCCATAAAGACAGTATTGATGTAATACACCAAGTTTTGTCTTATTTCTTCGTGTTCTTTAAGAAAAGTTAAAAAATCAGAGAAATTTTCTTTTTGTAAAGAATGAAAAAGCTCTGTAAGAGGTTTTAAATCACGCGTTTCGTTCTTGATAGAAAAATATTTATCAAGAATCTCTGCTGAACTTTGCGATGTATTGAATTGAAACCTCACGAATTGTCTTTATTTACTCCAAATTTACGTAATTCATTTGTCTCATCACCCAAGAATGTTTTCTAGAAAGATAAGAACTAGGATTTTTCGGGTCATATTTTTTAGGATTTGGAAGACAAACTGCAATCCAAGCTGCTTCTGACTTGGTTAAATCTGCCGAAGATTTCCCAAAATAGTAGTGACTTGCTGCTTCTACCCCGAAAACACCTTGTCCCATTTCTATGGAATTCAGGTAGCGTTCTAAAATAATATCTTTGCTCCAAACTTTTTCTATGATAAAGGTGAAAATAGCTTCTAGACCTTTTCTTACGTAACTTCTACCGTTCCAAAGGAAGACATTTTTAGCGGTTTGTTGAGAAATGGTACTTCCTCCTTTTAATTTTTTTCCTTTTTGATTATCGGCAAATGCTTTTTGGATGGCTTGAAAATCAAAACCATTATGTCTGTAAAAATTCTGGTCTTCGCTAGCAATGACAGCCTTTTTTACGTTTTTTCCCATTTCATCAAAACTGATGTAATCTCTTTCTAGTTTTTGATATTTCACCAAACCTTCTATTTGCGTAATGGTAATAATAGGATTAAAAAATCTTCCCCAAATAATAGAAAAAATGCTGATGATGGCAATGGTATAAAATAGTTTTTTAATAAATTTCCACATAAAAATGTAATCTATAATAGTTGATTTAAGTTGCAAAAATAACGACTAATTCAGTTTTTTCATATACAATAATGAATCTTTTGGAAAAATCTCTGGATGAAAAATTTTAATATAGTCTTTCAAAACTAAATCTGCTCTAACTACTCCACTTTCGAAATAATCATTGGCAGAACCTTTTTCTCTACCAGAAATCGTGTAAATATCGCCTTTTTGGTAGACTTTCATCTTCGCATAATTCGGGTTGATGTGAAGTAAATCTTTCTTGTTTTTATGATTTCCTACATTTACCCAAAATTCTGCGTTTTCGGCTCTAGAAAAGACTTCTTCGAAGCTTTTCGGGGTAGATTTAGATTCTGAATTGTCTCCAAAAATATATTGGGCATTTGCATCTTTTATAAAATGTGCGATTTGAGAGTTTCCACCTGCTACAAACCATTGATTTCCGTAGATTTCATTGGTTAAAACTTGCGATTTATTCGTAGATTTCGCTGCTAAATTTTGAAAATTTTCATAATTATAATGAATTTCTCCCATTATTAATGCAGCAGATTTATCTCTGCCTAATAATTTCCCGAAAACTCTAATTATGTCTGCTTTTTCAAGAGGTTTCTCTTCTAAATATTCATCAATAAAGATAATTTCTATTCCGTTTTTCTTTAAAACTTCATAAGTATTCTCGAAACTGGCAACGTAATTGGTGAAAATAGCATCTGGTTGATACGCGATGATTTTTTCTACGTTGTATTTCTGTTCGTTTCCGATGTTTTGAATTTTATTTTCTTGGATTCTTTTCTGTATTTTCTCTGAAAAAATATATTCTGGACTAGAAACGCCAATGATTTTTTCTTCTGCGCCTAATTCCGTAATGTATCCTACCAAACTTGCGTTGAGCAACATAATTTTTTGGTACGGCAATTTAGAATGCGGAATTTTATACTGATGTTTTCCTGATTTTAAGAGTAAAAAATCGCCATTTTCTTTGAACTGAATGTTTTTAGAAATAACAATCCAATCTGTGGACAATTGATAAGTTTCTTTTTTACAAGAAATTACCATCAATAACGCAAAAAAAGCAAAAAAATATGATTTCATTCTTCAAAGAAAGCAAAAAAGCATTATATTTGCAAACCGAATTTCGGCCTCGTGGCGCAACTGAATAGCGCATCTGATTACGGCTCAGAAGGTTACAGGTTTGAATCCTGTCGAGGTCACAAAAATCCCAAGAAATTTCTTGGGATTTTTTATTTTTAAAATCTTTTTACAAGACCAATGCGACTTGTATTACAAGATGGAATAAAATACTTATTTTTGCGTTAACAAATTACTATTTCTTATTACGGATTACTTATGTCTTTAGAAATCAAAAATCTTACAAAAAAATTTGGCGAACAAACAGCGCTTCACAACATCAATTTAGATATTCACAAAAATGAAATCATAGGACTTCTAGGACCAAATGGTGCGGGAAAATCTACCTTGATGAAATCTATTGTAGGTGCTCTAAAAATAGAGGAAGGAGAAATTATTTTTGATGGAAAAAACATTACCGAAAACGAAACAGAAGTAAAGAAAAACATCGGTTTTTTGCCAGAAAATAATCCACTTTATTTGGAAATGTATGTGAAAGAATATTTGCAATTTGTGGCAGACATTCACCAGATTTCTAAAGAAAAAGTAGATGAAATCATAGATTTAGTAGGAATTACTCCTGAAAAATCAAAGAAAATTTCTCAGTTATCGAAAGGTTATAAACAGCGTGTTGGCTTAGCTCAAGCAATTCTTCACGCTCCAGATTTATTGATTCTAGATGAACCTACTAATGGTCTTGACCCGAATCAAATTCTAGAAATTAGAAATGTCATTAAAGAAATTGGCAAAGAAAAAACCGTAATTCTCTCTACTCACATTATGCAAGAAGTAGAAGCACTCTGTACTAGAGTGATTTTGATTCATCAAGGAAACATTGTTCAAGATGCTGATATTGCAGATTTCAAAGGAAAATTCAATAATTTAGAAGAAGCTTTTGCTCATTATACCAGCGTAAAAATAGAAGACTAATCGTTTTCTATTTTTCTTTTATGAGCGAATTTCAGCATTTTCACACTCGACTGTCTAAAAAGCAATACACTGATGGAAATTCCTACTGCCAAACAAAACAATAATGAAGCGGTAAGAACCAAATTGTGAAAAGTATTGTCTAAATCTTGAGGATTTCTGACTAATCCGCTTTCGTCTGTCAATCGAATGAAGCCCAACATGGTTTTGTAGGCGTACATTCCGGGAATCATGGTAATACAAGCTGGCATGGTAAAAACAATAGGCGGAGTGTGAACTCTATGCGCCAAAACAATTCCCAATAAACCAATAAGCACTGTTCCCGAAAGTGTAGAGGTAATCAATCCCAAACCTACGCCTTCGTACAAAGTAAAACGCAAAGCGTGACCTAGACCACCTAATAATCCCGCGATTAATAAAACTCTGTTTGGAGTGTTAAACAAACTTCCAAAACCAATGGCTACACAAAATGCGAAGCTAAAATCTTTTATGATCAGTAGAAAAAAATCCATTTTAGTAAAAATTATTAATTCCAAAAATAAGAATGCTCAAAGCCATTCCTGCAGCAATACACAATAAAAGAAATCCTGCGTAAAAACCTCTTGCAATAGCAGTAGCTACGTATCCTTCGATTAAATCTATAACGGCATTCACCAATTGAACTCCCGGAACCAAATACAGTACAGATGTAGCCAATGCTTTTTCGGGGAGCGCTCCTATTCCATAAAAAACATTAATCGAAGCAATAAAACTGGTAACAAATGCTCCACCACTAATCGCCAACATCACATTAAACTTTCGTTTTGAAATTTCTTGTCTAGCAATTAATCCCAGCATAGAAGCAAAAAACGCAAAAGTGGCATCTATGAAATCTCCTTTGGCTAAAATACAAAGAGATGCACAAGCAATTCCCACTCCTAGAATAATTTGAATTCGTTTATGATGAGAAAGTTTTTTAATTTTTTCAAACTCTCTTTTAATATGTGGATAATCTAGATGATCGCTCACTACCTTCCAAGAAAGCAAACTTATTTCATTGAGAATTCCGAAATGTACACCATGACTTGGTAATCTTTTATAATGAGTAGCAGTTTCCGAAGGGTTATTCCTCATTTTAGTAGTGAGAATAATACCATTGAAAGAATAAAAGATTTCTATATCTACCTCGAAAACATCTGCAATACGCTTTATATTTCGGTCTATTCTACCACAATGCGCACCAGCAACCATCAATGTAGAGCCTATATCTAAGAGTAAATCATTATATTTTTCGATTAAAGGTTTCTCTTGCAACATTTCTGATTTCATCTTTAAGTTTTTACTGCGCAAAGTTAGGAATTCCTAAAACGAAAAGATTAAAATTTAAACCTATTTTATATCATAAAAAAAACAGTTGCAATTTTCATTGCAACTATTCTGCTAAATCAATAGCGTATTCAAAGAGTTGTTTTTTTTATTATAATTGTTTTTATAATGTAATATTAACTACACCATAGTCTATGGTGAGAACTGGTTCATAAAAATTTAAAGGAGAGTTATCACCACTACCAATGTAAAGAATAATTCCATGGTCTATGATTTCTTGTGTAACGACTATTGGTGAAAGTACCAATTCGTCTCTTACATAAGGAAAACTACTAGTTTTGGTTTTTTTAAACATTAAATCTTTAATTTTTCTTCCTCCTGTATAATTTCCTGTAGAAGTATTTACAACAGCATTACCTGTATATGCTACAAATCGAGAAGCTTCTGAGTTAGAGGTAGTTTGTTGGTATTTTAAAGAAATATTAACGGTAATAGAATAGCCTAATAATTGCTGTGGAACATTAATTCTCTTATTAACATTATCCCAAATCACAAAATTGTTTGGAGCATCAGACAATGGATTATTGATAATAATATCATCACCTGGAGCAGAGTAATCGCAATCAAAACGTCTTAGTCCAGGAGAAGAAGGAGCAACCATTGCATTAATAAGATAAGGAAAAGTATCCATATCATTTAGTACTGCATTAAGTGGCTTAATCACACTATTGTAAATATTTGTGAAATTCACTTGACCTAATCCAGACCATTTGGTACCATCCCAATAATAAATTCCTTTTCCTGTAGTTGTATTGGTATTATAAGCAAGTAAACCCTCTGCAATAGTTGGGGAAATTACGGGTGACTTAAGATTCAAATCTGTAATATTAAAGTAAGGTAAAAGAAAACCTTTATCACTAGAATTGAGATGAAGTACTGAAGATTCATGAGGCTCTGTAGTGTTAATTCCTACCTGTGAGAATGTGAGAATAATGGAAAACACTCCCATTATAAACATGTAGAGTTTTGTTTTCATCTTTGTGTTTTTTGTACCTTAAAGTTACCCTCATTTACTAACAATTAAAATACTACATTCTACGTATTTTAAAAAAAATTCCCACCAAATAAATTGGCGGGAATTCTCAAAATAAACTATTAAAACAAAACTATGAATAGTGTAATTAAAGCAACTAAGCGTTACTTAAATTTTCTTTCAATCTCAATTTTTCTAATTTTTTAGCTCTTCTTCTTATTTTTAACTTACTTACCAAGTAGAACATTACTGGCACTATAAGCAATGTTAAAAACGTTGCAAAAGTCAGACCAAAAATAATCGTCCAAGCAAGTGGTCCCCAGAATGCTACGTTATCTCCACCAATAGAAAGATGTGGATTAAGTGTAGTAAGGAAACTCCAAATATCAAAGTTAAGTCCGATTGCTAATGGAATAAGTCCTAAAACTGCAGTAGTTGCGGTTAATAATACAGGTCTTAATCTCGCTTTACCAGATTCTATTATCACTTCTTTTACTTCTTCAATAGTCAAATCATCATGCGTTTCTACACCTTTTTCAGCGATTTTTTCGTCTAATCTCAGCACGAAGAAGTCCATCAATACAATACCATTCTTCACTACTACACCTGCAAGAGAAATAATTCCCATCATGGTCATTAAGATTACGAAATCCATCTTAAAGACTGTTAATCCTAAGAACACTCCACTAAAACTCAACAAAATGGTCGTCATAATGATGAATGTTTTAGATAATGAGTTAAACTGGAATACAATAATACCGGTTACCAAACTCATTGCTAAAAATAGAGCCATGAAAAGGAAGTTTTGATTTTTACCTTGCTCTTCTTGCTCACCAGCAAATTTGAAGGTTACACCATCTGGTAATTGGTAATTCTTCATATCCTGTTTCAACTTCTGCACAATTTCATTAGCATTAGCATCCTTTGTGATGTTAGAATAGACCATAATGGTTCTGGTATTGTCTTTTCTCTTGATTTTGCTGAAGGTTTTTTCTTCATTAAATCTTGCAAAAGTAGAGATAGGAATTTGCAACAACTGTCCTTTATTATTTTGGAAAGTAATCGGTTGGTTAAATAACGCACTCTGATTTTTACGTTGATCTTCCTGTAATCTTACTGCGATTTGATAATCATCTTTAATATCCTTAAAAGTAGAAATCTCTTGACCAAACATGGCTCTTCTCAGTGTAATACCAGTATAAGCGGTAGAAACACCCATATTACCAGCAACTTCTCTATCAATGTCAATAATCAACTCTGGAGAATCTTTATTTACGTCTGCCTGAAGTTTTTCAATTCCTGGAATATTTTTAGAATTGATGAAGGCAATTAATCTCTGAGATTCATCAATCAATTGGTTGTAATCATCACCTTTTAATTCGATGGAAATAGGATAACCAACTGGCGGACCAGAAGCTTGTTGTTCTACGGTAATATTAGCACCCGCAATCTGAGGAATAGTCGTTCTAATTTCTTCCAAAACTTCTTTGGTATCTACTCCTCTTCTGTCTGCAAACTCCACAAAATTGATGGTAATTTTAGATTTATGAGGCGTTTCAGCTTGTGAACCTGCATCTACTTGAGGATTCACAGCACCTTTACCTACTTGAGTCACCATACTTTCAATCAAGAAATTTTCTCCAGTTTTTTTGTCTTTAAACTTAGAAATGGTATTCAAGATGCTTTTTTCTATCACTTTAGTCGCTTGATTGGTTTTGCCAATGTCTGTTCCTTGTGGGAAATCCATGTAAACATACATTTGCTTCGGCATAGAATCTGGAAAGAATAATACTTTTGTCCATTTTGTAGCAAAAGAAATTCCCATAATAATAAACGATGCCACCAATAAACCTACTACATACATTAACGCTTTTTTCGGTTTACCATCTAACAGTTTTCTTAAGAAATCTTGGTATTTCAACTCTAATTTAGGGAAGAAAGTCTCTTGGAAATGTACAATTTTTCCGAAGAAATAATTTTTGTACAACCAAATCGCGGCAATGGCTAAAACTGAAAGGGTAGCCAAAGCAAAATATGCTTTTCCTACAAAAATTCCTAAAATAAGTCCTAACAAACCTATTCCACCAAAGATTATGGTAAGTTTTTTATTGGTTTCTGTGGTTAAATTTTCGTCTTTCAGCGTCATACTTCCACCTGTCATCGATGCGTTGATAATCATCGCTACAAATAATGATGCTGATAAGGTTACAGAAATCGTAATTGGGAAATATTTCATGAAATTACCCATAATTCCTGGCCAGAATAACATTGGGAAGAAAGCAGCTAATGTTGTCAATGTAGAAGAAATTACAGGGAACGCAATCTCGCCAATACCGTATTTAGATGCTAAACTTCTAGAAAGTCCTTTCTCCATATTGGCGTAAACATTATCTACCACAACAATTCCGTCATCTACCAACATTCCTAATCCCATTACCATTGCAAAAAGTACCATGGTATTCAAGGTAATTCCCATCGCATGAAGAATCGCAAACGCAATCAACATAGAAAGAGGAATCGCAGTTCCTACGAAAAGTGAATTTTTCATTCCCATCGAGAAACTTAAAACTCCCATTACCAAAAGAATACCAATAATAATGTGATTGGCTAATTCATTTACCTGATGCTCTACTTGCGTAGATTGGTCTGAAGTAGTGGTAATATTTACATCTTTCGGAATGTAGGTTTCTTTCGCTTTTTCTAATTTTTCGTTGGCTTGTTCTATGGCATCAATCATGTTAGAACCCGAACGTTTTTTCAGGTTAATCATCACCACATCTTGCCCCATTTCTCTGGCGTAAGTCGTTTTTTCTTTTTCTTTAAAAGAAACAGTAGCAATGTCTGAAATTTTCACGCCTTCTTTCACCACAAAATCATTGATTTCACTTGGCGAAACTACTTGACCTTTAATCCTAACATTATTTCTATAACCATCAGTAGTAAGGTTACCTCCAGAAATGGTAATATTTTCGTTTTTAATCGCTCCGATAACGTTGTCAAAACTTACTTGAGCAGCATTCATTTTATACAAATCAAGTGCTACTTCTACTTCGTTTTCGTCTACTCCTAAAATTACCGCATCTTTGATTTCTGGAATATCTTCCATGTCATCTTCTAACTGTTCTGCGTATTTTTTGAGGGTTTGTTTCGGATAATTTCCTTTTACGTTAATATTTAGAATCGGAAATTCTTCGGCAATATTTAAGTCAAAAACGGAAGGTTCTACCTTAGAACCACTATCTAGATTAGGCCAGTCCTGACTTCCTTTTGCTTCGTCTACTTTGTCTTTAATTCTCAGTTTCGCTTCTTGAAGCGGTGTTTTATCATCAAATTCTACGATAATTAAACAGTAATCCTGAAATGAATTAGAAGTTACCTTAATTACGCCAGAAACGTTCTTAAATTTATCTTCTAATTTTTTGGTAATCAGTTTCTCTACATCTTCAGCCGAGTTCCCTGGATAAACAGATGAAATGTAAACCTTATTTTCTACTACTTCTGGAAAAGATTCTCTTGGCATAGAAAAATAAGCAACTATACCTAGAACTACGATGATGAAAGTAAGCAAATAAACGGTTACTCTATTATCTACAGCCCAGCTTGAGAAGAAAAATTCTTTTTTATGATTATTATTTGAACTCATATATTTATTTGTTTCAAGTTTTCAGAATTCAAGTTTTACACTTGACTCTTTTTACTTTTTACTTGGCACTTTATTACTGAATTTTAATTTTTTGTCCGTCTACTAAAGTTTTAGAACCATCGGTAATTAAGATATCACCTTTGTTTAATCCGCTCTTAATTTCAATAGAGTTTTCAGATTTTTCACCTTTGGTAATGAATACTTTTTTAGCCACTCCTTGGTTTCCGTTTACATTTTTCGCTACAAAAACGAAAGATTTATAAGCTGCATCTTCATAAATGTACTGCGATGGTACTACAATCGCATTTGGATTAAAATAATCTTCAATTTTTACTTTAGCCAAAAGGTTTGGTTTAATAATTCCACCTTGGTTAGAAATCGGAACTTGAATGGTAAAAGTTCTATTCGCTGGGTTAATAAAATTAGAAGTTAATCTTACTCTAGAATTTACCGTTTTCTTCAACATTGGGAAATCTACAATAACAGAAGTTCCCGCTTTTACGTTTGATAGGTAAGTTTCTGGAACTTTGGCTTCTACTCTCATTGCTGTAAGGTTAATCAACTTCACAATGGGCATTCCTGGAGAAACCACCTGTCCTGTTTGTTGCATTACTTCGTCTATCACACCAGAAAATGGAGCTCTAATTGCTGTTTTGCTAAGAGTAGCTGCTACTGCATCTGCAGCTTTTTGAGTGGCTGCCACTTGACTTTGTACCGCAGAAACTTGTTTTACGCTTGATTCATAATTGGTTTTAGCTTGTAAAAACTGAATTTCTGAACCGATTTTTTGTTTCCAAAGAGAAGCTTGCTTTTCGTAAGTGATTTTTGCCAATTCCGAAGCAGATTTCACTTGTTGTAATTGAGCGTTTACTGCCGAAACTTGAATTTGTGCTTGTTTTAATTGGTCTGCCAAACCACCATCTGCTACTCTACCAATGACTTGACCAGCACCTACATATTGACCTTGACGAACATAAAGTGTTAAAGTACCAGGCATTTGTGGCTGAACTGCTACATCTTGGTCTGTGGTAACATTTCCTTGAAGTTCTATATAGTGAGCAAAATTAGTAAGTTCTAATGGCAAGATAGAAACAAAACCCTGAGTTTGGTTTACGCCAAAAGTTGACAAATTTTGGTCTACATTTTCCATTAAAGCATTAATGCTGTCAATTCTTTTTTGCTGTTGATCACGGTAAGCTTGCAAACCTTTTACGTCTTTTTTAGCGATAAGGTCTGCTAAAGTGTCATCTGTATTTTCTTTTTTACAAGAAATTACTGCTAAAGATAATAAGATGGGTAAAAATATTTTTTTCATAATGGTAGATTTCAAATTTTTTGAAAAATAATTTAATAAAGATTATAGAATTCCTTTTGCTTTGTCTAGTTGAACTTTTGCTTGAATTAATTCTATAGCGGCTTGATAATATTTAGTTTGAGCCTCATACAATTGGTTTTCTGCTTGCGAAAGCTCGAAACTTGTACCCAGACCTTCTTTAAATTTCACATTTTGTTTTCTGTAGATTTCAGAAGAAAGTTTTACCAAATCTTCTGCTGTATTATAAGAAGCTAGAGCGTTTTCGTAGTCTGTTGCTTTTTGATAATATTCGCTTTGCAGTTGTTTTTCGGCATCTTCTTTATCTAATTGTGCTTTCACTAAATTTAGTTTTGCCTGTTCTGTTTTCCAATGTCTTTGTAAACCACTGAAAATAGGAACATCTAACTGAATTCCCCAAAGTGTAGGATAATTCCATCTTAAGTCATCTAAACTGCTTCCTAAAGCGTTGGCATTTGTAGAAAAGAAGGTAGATAAACTTGGTAAAGCTTTAGATTTTTCTAATTTTAATAACAATTGATTTACTCTTACTTGATTTTGTTTTAGTTTTAAGTCAATGTGATTGCTAAAATCATAGCTTTCTCTTGCAATTAATTGCTTATTTTTATCTAAAACTTCATCAAATGTAGAAGTAAGTTCTAATTTTTCTTCTAAAGGAAATCCTATCAAATATTTTAAACCGTTGTTCAGTTTATTTTTAGTTCTCTTAAGATTTTCAATTACAGTAGAAAGGTTTTTATAAGAATATTCTAACTGCTCTACACTTTGTAATTCTGTAAGACCCGTTTTGTAAACTTGTCTTGTATCATTAAGATTTTTCTCTAGAACTCTTTTATTTTCTTCTAAAGTCTTAATATTTTCTTCAGTCGCTAAAACTCCAGCATAAGTCATCATCACTGCTTCTTTGATAGAAATTTCTGTTTTTTCTTCAATTAAAGAAGCGGTTTCCTTATACGTTTTTGCACTTTCTAATCCTACAATGTAAGAACCATTGAAAAGGAGCTGAGAAACTGTAATTCCCGTATTAATATTCTGTTTTTGAGCCATAGGAAACTCAGAAACTTCTGTACTACCAGGAAAAGTAACAAACATTACAGGAATTTTTATATAATTCGTGTATTTTGCTTGTCCACTCACTTGTGGTAAACCAATACCTACCGTTTCTTTTACTTTTTGCTGCGCAATGGTTTGATCAATTTTTGCTTTTTTTACGTTGACGTTATTTTCTAGCGCATAAGAAACTGCCTCATCTATCGTGAGGCTTTTCTGAGCATACATTTGCGTAGAAAATGCGGTGAGCGCGAAGATTTTAATCCAATTCTTCATACTTTGTTTTTAATTCTTTTAGTCGTTGTTGTCCTTTTTCTGTTACGATGGCGTTTAGATAAAAAAACTTAATTCCTGTGGAAATGTATTTTTTATCTTTAATATCTTCAAATAGCGGAGAAACATCTACAGAAAATAATAATGTGGTCAAAAATTTAATAAATAAATCAGTAGGAATATCTGTTCTGTAATATCCTAATTCTACTCCTCTTTCAAAATTTTGTTTTAAAATTTCTTCAATTTTGATTGATATTGATTTCTGATGCTGATGAAAAACTTCCGGATAATATTTTATCAATTGTAATACAAACGCATTTTTCTCCTGACTTGTTGCATCGTCTATTCTCGTTCCCGAAACAAACATGATTTCTATAGGACACTGATGATTTTTCCTTACGGTTTCTACTTCTTCAATCGCCTTATTAGAAATGTGCTCTAGAACTTCGGTCAGTAATTCTTCTTTGTTTTTATACTTTTGATAAAGGGTTTTCTTAGAAATACAAAACTCTCTTGCAATATCATCCATTGTAAGTGTTTTCGCACCGTGAGTACGAAACATATCAAACAATCTATCTAATGTACATCTTGTATTTTTCATAATTACGGGTGCAAAGATAGAAAAACGGAAACTAAAAAACAAAAAAAGTTTCCAAGTTTTTATCTATATCGTTTTAGATAAAATCAATCAAAAAAAAGTATGAATCCTAATTAACTATAATTTAAGTCAAAGTACATATCACTGAAAACAGTGATATTATTAAAATAACAATTTTTGATGAAAAAAATGATTTTTATCATGTATACATTTGTATCGCTAACCAAAAATATTTAATCATGAAAAAAATTATTTTAAGTGCTTTTGCACTTGTTGCTTCTGCAACTTTATTCGCACAAGCAAATTCTGATGTAACCACTCAAGTAGGAAATCTTAATTTAGCTACAGTAAATCAAGTGGGCATTTTAAATGACAATGTACTAGATCAATACGGAGATGAAAACACAGCCGCTGTTGGTCAAAATGGAGCATTAAATTCTAATTATACGCTTCAGTGGGGAAATAAAAACGACGCTATTATTTCTCAAGTGGGGCTCATGAACAGCAATCAATCATATTCAATTGGAAATAGAAATTCTGTAAATGTAGATCAATTTGGCTGGTTTAATGAAAGTTTAATCATTCAACAAGGTAACAGAAATTCTGCAGAAGTAGACCAAGTAGGTTTGGCAAATTCTAGTGAACAATACCAAACAGGAAATAGAAACTCTGCTTCTACCAACCAATGGGGAACTGCAAACTACAATATGCAAGACCAATGGGGAAATAGAAACAAAGCTGTGACATTACAAGTTGGATTATCTAACTCTGCCGAACAATGGCAATACGGAGATGACAATAACGCTAGAAGCAAACAAACAGGAACCAACAACATGTCTCAACAACAACAAATGGGCAATGATAACGTTGCCAGAGTAGTACAAGATGGTTCAAATAATTACGCTGGACAAGGGCAATACGGTAATGCTAATTTTGCTAGATCAAAACAAGTAGGTGATGGAAACTATAGCTTACAGCTACAATATGGAGACAATAATGAAGCTAGAGTAAGACAAACTGGGGATGATAATATGGCATTCCAAACTCAGCTTGGTTTTGGAAATTATGCAAAAGATATCCAAACTGGTAATGATAATCTTTCTGTAGTAAATCAAACAGGTGGATTCCACTATCATCTTGGAACACAAATTGGTAATTCTAATGCTATGTTTATTAATCAATCAAACTAAATTTAGCACATTAATAATTGAATATGAGAGACTAAAGTCTCTCATATTTTATTTAAAATAGATTTTTATATTATATTTTTTGTTATATTTACATTAAACAAAAACACAAACCATGAAAATTATAACTTTAGCTTTCATCCTAATATTTGCATTATCTGCTCCCGCTCAAAATCTAAATTTTGACAATATGGATAGTGCTAAACTACTTTCATTATTACAATCTGAAAATTTAGACAGTAAAAACACTATTAATGAACCTAATATTGTGAGTAAAATCTTACAAATTGGTGATAAAAACATTGTAGATGTTACTTTATACCCTGATAACAAATTAAATTCTACGCAAATTGGAGACTATAACACTTTAATTTATCAAGAATTTTACCCACAAAAAAATAATTTCGAGCTAAACGTTACCACTCAAGGTAATGGGAACTACTTAGATATTCTAGGAAGAAACAGTATTTCTGATGGTATGATCATTAAAACCTTTGGAAATAATAAAATGATTTTCATAAGAAACTTCTAAAAATTAAACTTATGAAAAGGTTAATTTTATTTTACATATTCATAAATATGATTTTATTTCAAAAAATATCTGCTCAAGAAAATATAGAAGCAAAAATAAATCATGAAGAAATAAATAATTTCATCAAAATAGAAAATGTAGCCATCAATAATTCTGAACTCCATAAAGAGTTAGAATATTTATTTATTAGTATTAGAAAAAATAAACAAGGGAATATATCATCTAACAAACAAAGCGGAAAATTCTCTATCCCTCCTAAAAGCACAAAAAAACTATCTGAAACAACCATCAATATTGATCCCAGTGATGAACTGAAATGCTATCTTTACCTAAAAGATGAAAACAGCAAGGCTTTAATTAGCAAAGACAGCCTAATGTTTAATGTAAAAAAAAAACTTTAGAACTCGATAACAGCGACCCGAAAATATTTTTACAAAATCTTACAATAGACGAAACTAAAACAAGAGCGGGAAAAGATTTTTATGATAATTTCTACATAAAAATCAATCAAATGAATAAAAAATACAATAAGACAATATCCATTGTAGAGCTGCCTACTTTTGCAAGAAATACCCAAATTCAAATTTTCGTAGAAGATAGATTAATCAATCAATTTATTGTAAATCCATCTGAAGAGTTTTTAGAGAATCAAGTAAATTTTACAATCAATATACTTGATGAGCTTTTTGCCAATGACCAAAATTTTAAAAAAGAATTTTCCTACTAAAAATTAAACAAAATGAAAAAAATTATCGCCTTATGTTTTCTTTTAGCATTTGCCGAAAATAATGCTCAACAGTTTGTCTATAAACCTTTAAACCCTAATTTCGGAGGAGAAACATTTAATTATCAAATGTTACTAAGTTCTGCTAATGCTCAAAATCAGTTTGATAATAATGATAACGCTTTACGTGATTTTAATATCAATAGTTTAGATAATTTTACAGAGTCTCTTAACCGTCAATTATTAAGCCAATTATCTCAAAAAATTTTCCAAGAACAATTTGGCACAGGAGATTTAAAACCTGGCGTTTACAATTTCGGTTCACTTTATATTGAGATTACCAATGGTTCTGGTGGTCTATACATTAATATTCTAAATACAACCACTGGTGAACAATCACAAATCTTTATACCTCAATAATATGAAATGGACACATCAATTTTTATTTTTAATTGCCACAGCTTTTATTACAAGTTGTGCCACTTTACTTAAAATACCCGATGGTAAATCTGATCCAAAGCTAGGAGAAAAAACTAATCTGCAATTTCCAATTAAAAAATTACCACCTCCTAAAGAAAAAATTGTGGTAGGAGTTTATAAATTTAGAGACCAAACTGGCCAATACAAACCTACAGAAAATGGTAGCAGTTTTAGTACAGCAATTCCGCAGGGAATAACCTCTATTCTTATAAAAGTTTTAGAAGACAGTAATTGGTTTATCCCTATAGAAAGAGAAAATGTAGCCAATTTATTAAACGAAAGACAAATCATAAGAACTACAAAACAAGAGTATAACCAAAATAATAAAAACAATAGCAATCAACAGTTGCCTCCATTACTATTTGCGGGTGTTTTGTTAGAGGGCGGTGTAATTTCCTATGACACCAATGTTTTAACTGGAGGATTAGGCGCTAGATACTTTGGGATAGGCGCCTCTACACAATACAGACAAGATAGAATATCTGTTTACCTAAGAGCGGTTTCTACCATGAATGGAAAAGTTTTAAAATCTGTGTATGTAGATAAAACTATACTCTCTACCACTTTAAACGGAAGTATTTTTAAATACGTAGACACAGAGAAACTTCTAGAATCAGAAGTAGGAATCACCCAAAACGAACCCGTACAAATTGCAGTAAAAGAAGCTATTGAAAAAGCAGTACAAGCACTCATCATCGAAGGAATTCAAGACAAAATATGGGAGCCAGACCCTAATTCCATAAAAGAAACAGATGCGGCAATAAACGCAATTAAAGAAGAACAAAAACAAGTGGATTTTTTAGCAAACAAAGCTAAATATTATGATGTAAAAGGAAAACACTACTCTATCATTGGAATGGCAGAAGCAAATACTCTTCAAGGAGATTATGAATCTCCCACTACTACTCCCGGTCTACGATTTGGCATAAGATATAATTTTAATAGATTTTGGAACATAAATCTTTCTTCTGCTTTTATAACCTTGGAAAACAAAGAAATCGTAAGACGCAGATATCAAGCTACTGACCTAAATTTAGAATATCTAATGCTTCCTGCCAATAAATTCTCACCATTTCTTTTCGCAGGAGGAGGTTTTATAGTTAATAGAGAACCAATGAAATTTAAGTATCAATTAGGTGGAGGTTTTGAATATTTCTTAAAAGATTTCTCTATAAGATTACAGTCACAATATGATTTAGGTTTTGATGATGATTGGGATACTAAAATAAATGGAGACTTAAACGACAGAGCTTTACGATTTGGACTAGGAATCTCCTATCACTTCAGAAAAAAATAATAATTATGAAAAATTTCTTAAAATTAACCATAATTCTGGTTGCATTATTTAGTTTATTTTCTTGTAGAGAAGATTTAATTTCTAAGACTAAAACAGCCACACTAAGAGGTGTAGTAACGGCAAAAGAATCAGGAACTCCGCTTTCTAATGTTAGAATCACTACTTCTCCCACTACAGAAGCAGTGACTACGGACGCAAGTGGAACCTTTGAAATTAAAGATATTCCAATTGGAGATTATTCATTAAAAGCAGAAGCTGATGGTTACGTTACAAAAGCAATGGGGATTTCTATAAAAACTGAAGGGCAAATATCTTCTGTGGCAATAGAATTATTAGATGACAAAACCCTCAATTCATCACCTGCTATTCCTGATTTAATTACTCCTGCTAATAATGCTGTAGATCAACCTTTAAGTATTAACTTTTCATGGAACTGCTCAGATCCTGACACCAAAGATATTTTGAAATATACACTTATTTTAAAGAATAGCAGCAATACAGATGTAATTGAAATCAATGATATTAAAGAAAAAAATTACGAAGTTAAAAATCTAAAATATGGAACCACTTACTTTTGGCAAGTTATTGTAAATGATGGAGTAAACACCCCAGTTTATAGCGTTAGTAATAAATTCACCACCTCTAATTCTCCTTTAAATAGGCTTCATTATGTACAAAATAACAACGGGAAACTCACTTTAGTTTCTAATAACTTAGAAAACAACAATCTTTTTACTTTAAAAGAAAATGCATGGAGACCAAGAAAAAACAATAGTGCTAACTTAATCGCTTATCTCAAATCCGTTGCAGGAGATATCCATATATTTACAAGCAAACCAGATGGTTCTGCAGAATTTCAAGTAACTAAAATTCCTATAGGAGGATTTAATTCTAAAGAATTAGACTACTCTTGGAACCAAGGTGGAACACAATTAATCTATGGCAGTTTTGACAAATTGTATAAAATAAATAAGGATGGAACGGGAACCACTTTAATTTACACAGCGCCTGCAGGAGAATTCATTACTGAATGTGACTGGAGTTACGACGAGGCTAAAATTGCAGTTAAAACTAACAATATTAATGGCTACAATTCTAATATTAGAATCTTAGATATGGTAGGAAATGTGTTGACAACCATAGTAAATAATAGTATAGGTGCAGTAGGCGGAATAAACTTTTCGGTAGATGGAAAAAAATTCATTTTCTGTCAAGATGTTTCTAATTATCAAGATTCCAGTTATAGACAACTAGACACTAGAATTTTCTTATATGAATTTACTACAAGTACCATTACAGATTTGTCTGATTTAAGCAAAAAAACATTAGGAACCAATGATTTAGATCCTAGATTTTCTCCTAATAATGCAGAAGTAATCTTCACCAACACTTCTAATGATGGTATTTCAACAAAAAATATACAAAAAATATCACTAGACTTGTCTCTTCAGAATTTACAAAGAACTACATTGTTTATTAATGCAGAAATGCCAGACTGGCAATAAACTCAATAAAAAAAAGCCTTTCTATCATGTGACAGAAAGGCTTTTATATATAGAGTGAGTGTGTTTCTAAATCATATTATTCTGCATTGCAAATCTTACAATACCAATTGAATTTTTCACATTAAATTTCTGAATAATTTTTTTTCGATGTGTTTCTACAGTATTTATACTTATAAATAACTCTTCTGCAATTTCTTTACTATTATAACCTTCACAAATAAGTCTCATAACATCTTTTTCTCTAATTGTTAGTAAACCTTGAACCATTTTTACCGAATTTTTACATGGGCTATTATCAAAATATTCTGAAAAAAACCGCTCTCTTATTTTTACATCTAAATATATTTTACCACTCATCACAGAATCTATAGAATTAAGAAGTTCCCCATTATGAGATTTTTTTTCTAAGAAACCATGCACCCCACTTTTATAGAGTCTTCTAATCTCTTTAATATCTAAACCATCATTTAGAACAATAATTTTAAGATTTTTAAATTCATTTTTAATTTGTTCTATCATAAAGTGAGAATTAGAACTCATCATACTAATGCCAAATAAAATAATGTCAGCATTTACCCCATAAAGATACTCTAGTAAAGAACCTTCATCACTATGAGAACCTACAACACTATAATTTGGCTGTGAATTAATAAAAAACTGCAAGGCTTCATTAAAAAGCTGTTGTTCTTCAAAAAGAAAAATACGAGTCATCATTTTATGTTTTTATGTTTGGTCAAATTTATATTTAAATAACCAACAAAAAAAACGAAAACCCTCACAAAACCTTAAAATCATACAAAATACGTATACAAATTTAACACTTCATTAAGATTTTTTCCTCGAAACATTTATGTTTAAAAATCACTTTTTCTAATTAAAAAAACCGAGACAAAATCTCGGCTTTATGTTAATTTAAATAAATTTCAAATTTTCCAAATTCATGAATTTTTTCAAGCAATTGATTATTAATATTAATCGTTTGATGTAAAGCCCTAGCTTCTACAAAAGTATTGTCTAAAGGATTCTGGAGAAAAACATTCAATTTATGTTCTCCTTTTTCTGCCAACAATTGCGTTTTGAAAAATTCTATATCAGTTTTATTCAGTTCATTTACAGGAATAATCAGCGACAGCGATTTAGCATACTTTTCAAAAGCATCTTTCAAATCCATAATATCTGTAACATTGGTGAAAACTCTTCCTTCGCTTCCTTGTGTAAATTTCATTTTTACGATGACAAATCGGTCTTTGGCTATTTTTTCACGCAACTTCATATAATCTCTATCACCTAATCTAAAACTGTAACTTCCCGTGTAATCTTCTAAAGTCAAGAAACAAATCTTTTCACCAGAATTTTTTCCATCTCTCAAAATCATTTCGGTAATCAAGCCAGAAACCGTGTATTCTCTAGCATTATCAAACATTTTTTGTCTTTCTTTCCAATCTTTTGGCGCTTCAAAAAGACTTCCTGCAGGAAATAATTGCTCTTTAAACGCATCAATTTCGTCTAAATTTAAGAAATTGAAGTTTCCTTTTGGTTCAGCTTTTTTCGCAGAAGATTCTTCTACCAATTCTTCATCTTCTGAAACTTCTAAACTTATATCAATGCTTTCATCATCGTCTGTTTCCTCATCTAAAATTTTGGCAGACAAATCATTAGGAGCAATTTCATCTTTTTTGTTGTCTTCTAAAACGAAATTTTTAGAAAATTCTCCATTGATAAACTTATACTGGAACTTATATTCATCTAAAGGATGCGCCGAAAGATAGAAACCAATGATTTCCTTCTCACGATTCAGTTTATGCATATTTTGCCATTCTGCACAAGGTAATAGCTTCGGTCTTTCTATCTGAACCTCATCTGCAAAATCAGCAAAAAGTGAATTCTCCACTGAGTTTTTATTGTCTTGGAAGGATTGTCCGTAACGCAAAAGCTTTTCAATATTGGTTCTTCCTGCATTATCCACATCGAAATATTGCGCTCTGTGATAAGAATCTAATTCGTCAAAAGCACCAGCAATCACCAAACTTTCCACTACTCTTTTATTGACTTGCGATGAAGGCATTCTTTCAAAAAAGTCATAAATATCTTTGAATCTTCCGTTTTGTCTTTCTAAATAAATGGCTTCAGAAGGCGCTTCTCCCATTCCTTTAATCGCTCCCAAACCAAATCTGATTTGTCCTTTTTCGTTCACCGCAAACTGGAACTGAGATTCATTAACATCTGGCCCTAAAACATCTACACCAATCGTTCTACAATCTTCCATAAAAAGCGTAATTTGCTTGGTGTTATTAATGTTATTACTCATCACACTCGCCATATATTCCGCAGGATAATTGGCTTTGAGATAAGCAGTGTGGTAAGCAATTAAGGCATAACAAGTGGAGTGAGATTTGTTAAACGCATATTCTGCAAACGCTTCCCAGTCTTTCCAAATTTTATTGAGTTTTTCTTCGTTAAGATTATTCTTTTTTCCACCTTCAATAAATTTCGGGTACATTTTATCCAGAACATCTTTCTGTTTTTTACCCATCGCTTTTCTCAACGTATCGGCTTCACCTTTGGTAAAATTCGCCAATTTCTGAGAAAGCAACATTACCTGTTCCTGATAAACCGTAATTCCGTAGGTTTCTTTTAAATATTCTTCGGTTTCTGGTAAGTCGTACACAATTTCTTCTAAACCGTGTTTTCTGTTGATGAAATTCGGAATGTACTTAATCGGACCAGGTCTGTACAAAGCGTTCATCGCAATTAAATCTGCAAAAACCGTAGGTTTCAGTTCGCGCATGTATTTTTGCATTCCCGCACTTTCGTATTGGAAAATCCCAATCGTTCTTCCTTCTTTGAAAAGTTCGTAGGTTTTTTTATCATCCAACGGAATTTCATCCGTATTGATTTCAATTCCGTGACGTTGTTTAATGAGTTTTATCGCATCTTTGATAATGGTTAAAGTCCTTAAACCTAAAAAGTCCATTTTTAGCAAACCAGCACTTTCTGCCACAGAGTTATCAAACTGCGAAACCAAAATTCCTGCATCTTTCGCTGCAATAGAAATCGGGACTAAATTTGAAATGTCTTCTGGCGTAATAATCACACCACAAGCATGAATTCCAGTATTTCTGATGCAACCTTCCATTTTCTGTGCCGAAGCCAAAACCTGATGTCTGGAATCATTAGGATTCGCCAAAATCGCTTTCATTTCTTCGGCTAAAGGTTTATCTTCTGGTTTTAATTTTTCTGGTTTATTGAGTGCTTTTGCAATATTCATTCCCGGAGTTTCAGGAATTAATTTCGCAATCGCATTCGTATCAGGAATCGAAACATCCAAAACTCTTCCCGCATCTTTAATCGCTGATTTTCCTCCCAAAACGGAGTACGTAATAATCTGCGCCACGTTCATTTGTCCGTATTTTTCAATTACCCATTTGATAATCGCATCTCTACCTTCATCATCAAAATCGATATCAATATCGGGCATCGAAACACGCTCTGGATTCAAGAAACGCTCAAATAGTAAATCGTATTTAATAGGATCTACATTGGTAATCCCGATACAATATGCAACAGCAGAACCTGCCGCAGAACCACGACCAGGCCCAACTGAAACGCCCATTTTTCGGGCTTCGTTACAAAAATCTTGAACAATCAAAAAGTAACCAGGATAACCTGTATTGGCAATAACTTCAAGTTCAAAATCTAATCTTTCTCGAATTTCATCGGTAATTTCTTCATATTTTTTCTTTGCACCTTCATACGTGAGATGTCTTAAATAAGCATTTTCCCCACGTTTTCCGCCGTCTTTTTCATCTTCTTCACTTTGAAACTCTTCGGGAATATCAAATTTTGGAAGCAAAACATCACGCTTTAAAGTATAAGGTTCAAATTTTTGTAAAAATTCAGAATAAGCTTCGAAAGCATCTGGAAACTGACGAAAAGTTTGTTTCAATTCATCTGCATTTTGAACAAAATAATGGTCATTCGCTAAACCTTTTCGTTTCCCAAAACCTTTACCAATAGGCGTAGAAACTCTTTCTCCATCTTTGATACAAGTAATAATATCTTGAATTTTAGCATCTTCTTTTTTGGTGTAAAAAGTTTCATTCTGTGCTAAAATTTTCACATCATGTTTATCGGCTAGTTCTAATAAAACTTCGTTTAAGTGCTCTTCTTCTTCTATGTCATGATTCTGAATTTGCACATAGAAATCGTCTCCAAATTGTTCTTTCCACCAAAGAAAAACTTCCTCGCCTTTTTGTTCCCCGAAATTCAAAATCGCATTCGGAACATCTCCATAAATACCTGCTGTAATAGCAATAAGATTTTCTTTATATTCGGCAATTTGTTTCTTAGAAATCCTTGGTACACCCGCATAATAACCGTTGGTATAACCTAAACTCGAAAGTTTTGCGAGGTTTTTATATCCTTGAAAATTTTTCGCCAAAAGAACCATATTCGTTCTTCTGTCTGGATCATCTTTGGTAAATTGTTTCTGCTCTGGTCTTTCTGAAATATAAAATTCACATCCCAAAACTGGAACCAAAGGCGTTTTAGTAAATTCTTCGCCTTTTTCTTCGGCTTCTGCTTTCTTTTTTTTGAGGTCGCCGTTGTATTTTTCAACTTCGGAAACAAATTTAAAAGCACCCATCAAATTTCCTAAATCTACCATTCCGACTGCCTTAAAATCGTTTTCGGCAGCTACTTTTATCAATTCATTAAAATGAGAAGTCGCGGCAAGTGTGGAATAAATGGTGTGGTTATGAAAATGGAAATAATCACCAATTTCTACATCCTTGGTATCGCCAAAATCTACGGTAGATTTCTTCTTCTTAGAGTCTGCAACTTGCCTTCTGATGACAATATCAAAAGGTTTAATCGGCTCACTCCAAATTCTCTGAAAATTTTGGAATTGCTCATCACTCCAAAGCATTTTCTCTGCAGGAATAATGCGTTGTCTCGCCATTTCGAAGAAAATCTGAGCCGTTGCATTTACGTCTGCAGCAGCATTGTGTGCTTCATCAAACTGGTAACCGTATAATTTTTCAAAAAGCTCGCCTAGTTTTGGAGATTTAAATCTTCCTCCTCTTCCTCCTGGCAAAGCACAGAAATCGGTTCCCAATTCCATGGTATCAGCTTTGGGAATTTCTTGAAGATTATTTTCGATTTCTTTTCTAAAAAACTCTGCGCCTACAATTTTATAATCAAAATCAATATTGTGACCAACACCAACTTTTGTCTTCTCTAATGCTTTTTTAAATTCTTCTAAAACCCATGCCAAATCCTTTCCTTCTTCTTTGGCCATTTTGGTAGAAATACCGTGAATTCTGGTCGCGTTAAAAGGAATATCATACCCTTCAGGTTTGATGATATAATCCTGATTTTCAATTAATTTACCTTCGTCATCATGCAATTGCCACGCAATCTGCACCATTCTGGGCCAATTGTTTGAATCTGTGATGGGTGCGTTAAAATTTTGGGGTAAACCAGTAGTTTCCGTATCAAAAATCAAGTACATTCTTTAGAAAATTTGTTCAAATTTAATCGAAAAAAAATTAAAAAAAATATATTTATTTATAATTTCTATTGACTAACAAAATTAGAGTCTTAACAATTTATATCTTTGCAAAAACTACGAATTATTATGAAAAAAAATATATTTATTTTAACTTGTCTTTTACTAATCAACAATTATTACGGACAAAACACAAGATTAAACTCTATTTTAGCTAAGGATAGAATAGAAAATAATAATAGGCTTTCCTCTTTTCTGAAAAATTCTTCTCAAAAATTTTCAAAGAGTCAATTAAAAGAAATTATTTCCACTCATGCTGGATTTGCAGGCAACATTCCTCTTTTTTGGGAATCTGAAGATATGCGTGCCAATAAAAGCGCCAATATTCTTTCCCTACAAAATGGAACCCTCAATGGTTTAAATAATATTTCGATCAATGGCAGCGGTCAGAAAATTCTAGTAATGGATGGAGGCAGAGTTTTCGAAAAACATAACGAATTTGGAGGACCAACTAATGGAGGAAACAGAATCTTTGATCAAGAAAATGGTGAAGTAGCCTATGCAAGTCACGCAACAAACGTTGCTGGAATCATTGGAGCAATTGGGATAGGAGATTTTTCTAATCCATATGGAACTTCTGGAGCAAAAGGCGTACTAACTAATGTAATGATTGACAGCTATAGCTTTAACAATACTACAAAAGGAAACAATTATCAAAAACTTGCTGCTTCAAATGCTAATATCTCCAATCATTCTTATGGTGTAAATGTAGGATGGAACTATGTGTCCACTCCATTTTCTATTTACACTACTAAAGGCTTTTATTGGGTTGCTAATTATGAATTAAATACTGAAGATACTTATTCTGGAGCTTACAGTTTGAGAGATAAAAGTTTTGATGAAATTGTTTATACAAATCCCAATCAAATCGTCATCAAATCTGCTGGAAATTATTATGGGACCCATCCTAGCCAAAATACTTCTCTTCCAAAATTTAAATATGATAATTTATCCAATACTTATGTTCCATTTGACGCAGCAGATGTAATTCCCGCCGCAAATTGTAGCCAAGGGTACAACTGCATAGGTGAAGGATCTTTAGCAAAAAATATTATAGTCGTTGGTGCAACTAACCAATTAACCACTGCTAATTACCAATACACCACTTCCAATGATGTAGCCAAAGCAAGCTACAGTAGTGCAGGACCTAGAAAAGATGGAGCGATAAAACCTGATATTTCAGCAGTAGGAAGCACTATGGCACTTGCAAGCTACTCAAACGCAACCACTTATAACACTTATGGATTAGGTGGAAACGGAACATCATATTCCGCGCCAATAGTTACTGGAATTGCTGGAGCTTTAACAGAGGTAAATAGAACGTTATACAACAATAACAGCTTCATTTTTAAAGCAGATGAAATGAAAGCTTTATTAACCCATACTGCAAATGAAGCAGGAAATCCTGGACCTGATGTATGGTATGGTTGGGGATTTGTAGATGCATCTAAAGCCGCACAAGTTCTTATTGACAAAAAAGATAATAAAGCATTTTTTGAAAGAAATGTATTAAACTCTGGGGCTAAATTTACTAAAACAGTAACTGCTAAATCTGGAGAGCCATTAAAAGCAACAATATCATGGATAGACCCAGCTGCGACTCCTTTTTCTACAGATTACGAACTTCAAAATAATCATTCTTCTATGATTATTAACGACTTTGACCTGAGAATTATAGATACCGTAACCAATACCATTTATTACCCTTGGAAATTAGATATTAGCAATCCTATGACACCTGCTACACAAGGTGATAACACTGTTGATAATGTAGAACAAATTATTATTCCAAGTCCAATTGCTGGTAGAATGTATAGATTAGAAGTTTCTCACAAAGGAAATTTAGTAGACAACAACCAAAATATTTCTTCTCAAAATTACGCTATCATCATTACAGGTTTTGATTCTTCTGCATCTTTACAAACCTCCGAAAATTCAAAAGAGAAATTAGTGACTATTTATCCTACCAAAACTAAAGATTTTGTAAACGTACTCATTCCAAAAGGTGCTAAAACAATAGATATTTTTGACTTATCAGGAAAATCAGTTCTGAAAACAGAAGCAAAAAGTTTCCAAACGATTGATGTAAGCCAATTGCCAAAAGGAACTTACATTATCAATGTGAATACCGAGCAAAATGTAAGCTCTCACAAATTTATTAAAGAATAATTCGAGGGCTAAAAACCTTCTAAATCATTGAAAACGCTAACTTTACGAGTTAGCGTTTTTTATTTTCAACCAAAAGAGAGAATGCTTATATTTGTTTTCTATGGAATCTGACTTTACAACAAAAGAAATTATTTCAAAAGAGATTTTGCTCAAAGCTTATAATCAAATGATGCTGGCAAAATCAATGGCCGATATTTACGAAGAAAACAGAAATATTTGTAAATATGTACACAGTACTTCTAGAGGTCACGAAGCCATACAATTGGCAACGGCTTATCAATTATCCAAAGAAGATTGGGTATCTCCTTATTACAGAGACGAATCTTTATTATTGGGAATAGGCTTCACTCCTTATCAATTAATGCTCCAATTATTAGCAAAAGCCGAAGACCCATTTTCTGGAGGTCGTTCTTATTATTCGCATCCATCCAGCAAATTAGAAGGACTTCCAAAAATCATTCACCAGAGTTCTGCTACAGGAATGCAAGCTATTCCAACCACTGGTGTTGCCCAAGGAATCAAATATATTGAAGATTTCAAACTTCAAAATTTTGAAAAAAACCCTGTTGTCATTTGTAGTTTAGGCGATAATTCTGTTACAGAAGGAGAAGTAGCCGAAGCTTTTCAATTTGCAGCACTTCATCAACTTCCCATTATCTTTTTAGTTCAAGATAATGAATGGGGAATCAGCGTAACCAAGGAAGAAGCCAGAACTGCTGATGCTTATGATTATGCGGCTGGATTCGTAGGGCTAAATAGAATGAGAATTGATGGAACTGATTTTGTAGAAAGTTTCATTCAGATGCAAAAAGCGGTACATTTTGTAAGAGAAGAAAGAAAACCTCTTTTAGTTTGCGCTAAAACCGTATTGATTGGGCATCATACTTCTGGTGTAAGAAGAGAATTTTATCGAGACGAAGCAGATTTAGCCAAACATAGAGCAAAAGACCCGGGAATTATTCTCAAAAAATATTTACTAGAAGAAGGTTTTAAAGAAGAGACCTTATCTCAAATAGAAATTGAAGCCAGAAAACAAATAGAAGAAGACTTTAACAAAGCTATTCTCGCTCCAGACCCAAAACCTGAAACCGTAAAAGAGCATGTTTACGCTCCTACTCATATCACTGAGGAAAAAGGAACCAGAATTCCTGAAAATGGAGAAAAAATCCCAATGGTAGATGCAGGAATTCACGCCATACAAGAATTGATGCACAAACATCCTGAAGCATTACTTTATGGTCAAGATGTAGGCGGAAGAATTGGGGGAGTTTTCAGAGAAGCGGTAACGCTTCAACAAAAATTTGGAAATAAAAGAGTTTTCAATACTGCCATTCAAGAGGCATACATCATCGGTTCTACTGTAGGAATGAGTGCAGTAGGTCTTAAACCTATTGTAGAAGTACAGTTTGCAGATTATATTTATCCAGGAATCAATCAATTGGTGACAGAGGTTTCTAAATCTTGCTACCTTAGCAACGGAAAATATCCTGTTTCTAACATTATCAGAGTTCCGATTGGAGCTTATGGAGGCGGCGGTCCTTATCACAGTGGAAGCGTAGAAACCATGTTAGCTCAAATCAAAGGAATTAAAATCGCTTATCCAAGTAACGCTGCAGATTTCAAAGGCTTGTTTAAAGCTGCTTTCTACGATCCTAATCCTGTCATTTTCTTAGAACACAAAGGCCTTTATTGGAGTAAAGTTCCAGGAACTGAAGACGCTAAAACCGTAGAACCTGCAGAAGATTATATTTTACCTTTCGGGAAAGCCAATATTATAAAATTTGCCAATGAAGAAGAAATACAGAAAGGTCGAACTCTAGTGGTCGTTACTTATGGAATGGGTGTTTATTGGGCCAAAGAAGCGGCTAAAAATTTTGAAGGGAGGGTAGAAATTATAGATTTAAGAACCATCAAGCCGATAGATGAAGAATTGGTTTTTGAAAGGGTTAAATTACACGGGAAATGTATTCTTTTAACGGAAGAAGCTCTCAACAACTCCATGATGGAAGCTTTCGGGGCAAGAATTTCCAAAAATTGCTTTAAATACCTTGACGCAGCAGTAGAAATCATGGGTTCACTGGATTTACCTGCTGTTCCTATCAATTTGATTTTAGAAAAAGAAATGCTTCCCAATGCAGAAAAACTAAGCCTTAAAATCAATGATCTTCTCCAAAACTAATATTATGGATATATCAGATAATTTTTTAATCGATTTTTTTAAAGATATTCCTAAAACGGAACTTATTAGTATTTTCGGATTAGTAAACAGAAAAAAACTCAAGAAAAATGAAGTCTTTATAGAAGAAGGTACTTTTTATAACAAGTTTTTTTTCATCAAAAAAGGATTAGTAAGAGGTTACTACAACACTGATAATGGTGAAGAAAAAACTATTTTTTTCCGTTGGGAAAAAGAATTTGGTGCAGACCCAGAAAGTTTTTTTAATCATAAACCTTCTAAACTAACTTGGTGCGCCATGGAAGAAACAGAAATTTTTGAAATCAATTTCCAAAAATTCGAAGAATTAAGCAAAAGAAATGTTGGGCTATTAAAGCTCAGAATAATGGCGAGCAAAAAATTACTGAATAGAATGTATGAAAGATTAGAGAGTTTTATTTTGTACAGTCCTGAAGAAAGATTCCAACATTTATTGGAGACTCATCCTGATTTATGCGAAAGAATTCCTGATAAATATTTGGCCTCATTTCTAGGCATTACACCTGTCTCTTTGAGCAGAATTAAAAAAAGATTAGAAAATTAACATTTGTTAATTTTTATTTTATATTAATCATTTACTTTTGCAGAAAGGAGAAACACAAATGACTGAAAAATAATCCTTTACAAGAAAGCCTTCTGTACAAACAGAAGGCTTTCTTAGTTTTATATAGATTCATTGTGTTGAGAAATATCCAATCCTAATTCTTCGGAGGTTTCTTCTACTCGAAGTGGTATAATAAAATCTGTAATTTTATAAATAATCAAAGCTCCAAAAAAGGTAAACACAGAAACCAGAAGTAGCGCAGTCATGTGATGTGCAAAAACGCCTATTCCACCATGCAGAAGACTCGCGGACTCTCCTCGTGCAAAAATAGCGGTGAGTATCATTCCCATAATCCCGCCAATTCCGTGACAGGCGAAAACATCTAACGTATCATCTACGCTTTTCAGTTTTTTCCAGTTGACAGCCATATTAGAAACAATTGCCGAAATAAAACCGATAAATATACTTTCTGCAATGCTTACGTAACCACAACCTGGTGTAATCGCCACCAATCCTACTACCGCTCCAATACACGCTCCTAATGCTGAAATCTTTCTTCCATTAATTCTGTCGAAAAATATCCAAGTCATCATCGCTGAAGCAGAAGCTATCGTTGTAGTTCCAAAAGCCATCGCTGCAGTTGAATTGGCAGCTAAAGCTGAACCCGAATTAAACCCGAACCAACCAAACCACAACATTCCTGTTCCTAAAATCACATACGTAATATTGGAAGGTTCGTGATGGTCATTTTTTCTTTTCCCAATCATCAAAGCGCCTGCTAAAGCTGCAAAACCAGCACTCATGTGAACTACAGTTCCACCCGCGAAATCTTTAATCCCAAAAAATTTAACCAAAAATCCGTCTCCGCTCCAAACCATGTGAGCCAAAGGTGCATAAATGAACAGTGAAAACAGTACGATAAATAAAAGGTAACTTACAAATCTTACTCTCTCTGCAAAACTTCCTGTGATAATGGCAGGAGTAATCACTGCAAATTTCATTTGGAACAATGCAAAAAGGATGAAAGGAACGGTAGGAGCCATTTTAGCATGTGGCAAAACGCCTACTTGGTTAAAAAAAGTAAAACTAAAAGGATTGCCTATGATTCCGTAATGTTCTTTGCCAATATAAAATCCTAGAGAATCTCCGAAAGAGAGCGAAAAACCAACTACTACCCAAACCAAACTAATGACTCCCAGTGCAATAAAACTCTGCAACATGGTAGAAATTACATTTTTTTTGCCCACCATTCCGCCATAGAAGAAAGATAAACCCGGTGTCATGAGAAGGACTAAACCTGATGAAGCCAATAACCAAGCAATATCTGCTCCTATTAAATTATTTTCTTCTAAAAAAACTCCAGAACTAGCATCTGGCAACTGAGTTGGCCAGACTAAACTTACCATTGCTACTATCGCTGTGATGATAAAAGCAATAACCCAACGTTTTTCTACTTTCAATAACATATTTTTCTGTTTTAACCCCTACAAATGTAAACATTTTATTTAAAAAAAAATATATTTTTTGAAACATAACCCCTATATTTTTATATAAATATTTTAAAATTATATATTTTAATCCATTATACCCCTATAATAATATCACAAGAAAAATATTTTTATCATTTATTTCTTGATTTACATAAAAAAGCACAGCGTAGATTGCTGTGCTTTTATTTATATGCTCACGGATTGGAAATTTCGGAGATCTTGGAGCTGGATATATCTCAAAATCTATTATTTCATTAAACTTTTGAAAAGCTTATACACACTCCAATCAATAAAAATAAAACATTTACACAATACCGAATATTTTCTTCTTTTTGAAGCCAATGCTGATTCTGTAGCCATAAAAATTGTTGATGCTCCCAAAAATTAAATCCTACATGATACCCACACTTACTTTCTTTATTCCCCAATAATTTAAAATAATAGATTATTTTATTATTATATTCTAAAGAGTAAATACGCTTATAATATTTATTATCCTCATCATATAATGGATTTGAATTTTTATCAGGCAAAATAAATCTACCTCTTTTGATTTCAATTATTTTGCTTTGACTACTATTAAATTCCAATTTACCTGAATTGTCTCCGCAAGATGTCAATGTTACTTTTTTCATATTATTGTTAAATTGTTTGCTAATACTTAATAAACGAAAAAAAGAAAAAATTTTACCATTTGTCTCTAAGAATTTTTTATTATTTATTTTGCATGATAAATCTTTTTCTTCATGAAAAGATTCTTCACTATGCTGCGCTTCGTTCAGAATGACAAGGTTCCATTTGTATTCATGGAGTATAAATTTGAAAGGTCGGGGTATTGACACTTTAAAAAACTACTTTCCATTCTGTCACTCCACTTAATTACCTAAAAATTTAATACCGTAAATTGAAAAAATAGTAGAAAAAAAGAGGCGCAATAAAGCGTAATTTTACCTAAAAAAAGAAATGAACGAAATCGGAGAAAGACCATGGGGAAAATACTTTGTATTATTTGATGAACCCCATTTTAAAATGAAAAGAATAGAGGTAAAACCTGGTCAAAGATTGTCTTATCAATACCATCATCACCGTCAGGAAGCTTGGACGATTATTCAAGGAAAGGCAAAAATTACTTTAGACGGCGAAGATAAAATCTACCATTACGGCGAAACAGCGCTTATTCCACTTACAGCAAAACACCGTGTAGAAAATGTGGGAGAAGACACACTAATTTTTATAGAAGTGCAAACTGGAACGTACTTCGGCGAAGATGACATCGTGAGAATAGAAGATGATTACGACAGAAACTAAAAAATAAAAATCCCGAAATTTATTCGGGATTTTTATTAGTCTTTACCTTTATTATAAAACCGAAGGTATTCCCTGGTTTTCTGGCCAGATTCTTTGAGGTCTTCTGCTTTCCAATTTCCTTCGGAATGAGCAGATTTTTTAAAAATGGAGCAAGTTTCATCTTTATCTGAAACCGACCAAACTACCCAACTTATTCCACGTTCTTCCATCCAAGAAATGTATTCTTGCCAAGATTGATAGTTCATTTTTCCATCTCCAGAAGCTTCCATTCCTGCACTTTCTGAAACGAAAATCGGCAAACCGCTTTTCAGCGCTTCATCCGTTCTGTCTCTCAACCATTTTTCGTGTGTTGCTGCATAAAAATGCATGGTGTACATGAGATTTTGGTCTATGGTAATAGGATCTTTTGCAGGAAGATGCACATCTTGATCCCAAGAAGGAGAACCGATTAAAATAATATTATCAGGGTCATTTTTTCTGATGACTTTTATAATTTCTTCAGAATAGGCTTTTACTTCTGCCCAAGTTTCGTAGTCTGGTTCATTAAAGACTTCGTAGATAACATGCGGATATTTGCCATATTTCTGAGAAACCTCATCGAAAAATTCTTTGGCTTCATTCAAGTTGATATTATGACTGTGCCAATCTACAATTACATAAATGTTGTTTTTTATGGCTCCGTCAATCACAGCGTAGATTTTTTCTTTGGCAAATTTTTTATCTTTCATGTAATTGCCGAATTCGCCATGTTCTACACCTAATGCAGCACGAACTACATTGGCATGAAAATCTTTTTTGAGCCAAGAAACAGCAGATTTATTATAAAATCTAGGCCACATACTGTGCCAACCGAAACTCATTCCACGGAGCATGACGTGTTTTTGGTTTTTGTCTACCAATTGCGTTCCTTTTACCGAAAGTTGGCCGTGTTTTCCTACAAAAGAAGTTCCGCAAGAAGTGAGCAATGCCAATGTGATGAAATAGATTATTTTTTTCATTTTTTAACTTTTGTCAGTTTTAGTGCAACTACATCATGAGAAGCCAATTCTTTTTCAAAAATTTTATTGGTTTTTCCTAAATCTTTATGTTCCCAAAGGTCTCTTAATAAGTAGGTTTGTTGGGTTAAGTTTAAGGTAAATTTAAAATCTAAATCTTCTATGACGTGCTTTTTCCAATCAAATTTAATTTTTTGAGATTTTTCTGTACGATTTAAGAAAACCACCGCCCAATTATCATCAGCTAAAGGTTTTACCCAAACATCTACTCCATTTTCTGACTGATATTTAAACCCTTGAATTCCTAAAACATCTTGATTGATGGCAATCATTTCTTTATTGGTCAAAATTTTCAAAGTTTCTGGCTTCATGCTTCTTAAATCATTTCCTGCAAAAAGCGGAGACGCCATCATAGACCAAAGCGTAAAATGCGACTTATCCTCTGTTAAAGTCATTCCGTTTCCTACTTCCATCATGTCAAAATCATTCCAATGGTCAGGTCCTGAAAATTTACGAATGTCTTTTCTCATTTCTAAAATTTTGAGAACTCCCCATGAAGACCAATTTCCTTCTTCGTGTTTGTATTCACAATCGAAACATGGGTAAATATCTCCAGAAATTCTCCAAAGATTTCCCACAGGTGTTGCCCAATTCCACGGTTGATTGTCTCCCCATTCACAAATGGAGAAAACGATAGGTTTTCCAGTAGTTTTTAAGGCTTTGCTCATGGTAGTGTAGGCTTCTTTAGCATTAATCCCTTCTGTAAAACACCAATCGTATTTCAGAAAATCTATGCCTAAACTCGCGTAAAATCTCGCATCTTGGTATTCGTAACCTCTGGTTCCGGGATAACCTGCGCAAGTATTGGTTCCTGCACAATTGTACAACCCGAATTTCAAACCTTTAGCATGTACATAATCAATAAGTGCTTTCATTCCACTTGGAAATTTTATAGGATCTGGAATAAGGTTTCCGTTTTCGTCACGATGGTCTTTTACCATCCAACCATCATCTAATACAATGTATTGATAACCCGCATCTTTCATTCCAGAAGAAACGATAATATCTGCGGTTTGCTTCACCAATTCTTCATTGATATTAACTTCGAAGGTATTCCAAGAATTCCAACCCATCGGTGGCGTATTGGCAACTCCTTGAAATTTCTGCGCTCCTAAACCAAGGCAAAGAAGCAGAGCAGCAATATTTAAAATTTTTGTTTTCATGAATTTTTACAAAAAGAACCCTACAAATGAGGGTTCTTAGGAATAATTATTAATTCTTATACTTCATTATTTTAATACAAATCCCATATCATCGATAAGAAGTGTATTTCCTCCAAAATTACCAGATTCTTGGAAGGTAATTTGGTCAAAAGTAGTAGGATTACCAATTTCTGAGAAAGGAATTTCTATGTATGTCCAACCCGTAGTAACTGGTTTTACGATTTGGAAAGCCCAACCACCGAAAACCATTTTAAGACTTGCCGAAGAATTATCTACGGTACTTTTCACTCTAATTCTGAATGCTTTGTATTGAGAAACATTTCTAGAATTAAATTTGAAATCTGCACCATCCCAACCTCCGAAAGCAATTTTCATGGCTTTTTTGCCTTGGAAAGTATCATCTACAAAATCTGTAATAATAGGCGTTCCGCTCCAAGTCCAGTGACCTGCATCTCCTTGAATTTCGTCATCATATAGCGCTGAACCTACTGCTTGAGCCGCTGTAGAAGTTCCTGAAATGGTAGTTACAGAAACATATTTATCATTGGCATTTGCTGGCATAGTCGCTACAATTTCTGTAAGCGTAGAAGAGACAATAGTCGCAGTAGCCGTTCCTACTTTTACTTCTGGATTTAAGAAATATTTACCGTAAATCTTGAAGGTTTCTCCAGCTTGTGCATTAATAGAATTATAACTGCTGATTTCTGGAGAAGGTGGCGCTACAGTGAAATCATACACTACCTCACCAAAAGCGGTTACTAATTTCAGTTTATTGCTTGCATTAGCATAAGGTGTATTTTCATTGATATTTACCACGATTACATTATCGGTAACAAAATTTGGATTGAAAGCAGATTCTGTCCCGTTAAAATATACATGTTGTAAGGTTTTAAATCCAGAACCGTGGATAATTACGGTATTATTGGCTTGCGCTTGTGTAATAGGCGTTAAGTCTACAGGTTTACCTTCACCGTCTAATGAACCTGTAATTTTTTCGATTACTGGAGGTCCTGCTTTAGAATCATCTGAGCTATCATCTCTACATGATGACAAACTGATTATTGCAAAAACAGATAGGAATAATGTCCAGAATAATCTATTGATATTTAAATTTTTCATGTTAATTTATTTTATTTAAAAACATAAGGAACCGGAGCCTCTAATAATTTAGGATTTTTAATCACATCATTGGTAGGATATGGCAAAGAAAAATCTGCATAGTCTGGTGTAAAATACTCAGCGCCCCACATATTTCCTCTGTTTTGAGCAGACATGATTGCAATTGCTTTAGCTCTAGGAAGTCTTCCTAAATCAAACCAATAATCTCCTTCGAACGCTAATTCTTTTCTTCTCTCTGTGAATAAATCATCAAAAGTGAATGAAGAAACACTGTTTAATCCAGCTCTATTTCTTACAGCGTTTAGAGATTTAAGCGCTGAAGCATCCGCTGTACTAGAAGCACCCGCTAAAACCGCTTCTGCATGAATCAGCAATAATTCTGCATATCTCATGATATAAGTATTGTTATTCATCATAGCCCAACCATCAGCTGGCCCTGTAACATCTCCGTTTACTACACCAAGACAATATTTTTTAATAGCTGCACCTGCACCTTGACCTCCAATTAAATCAGCAGCAGGAACTACAAGTGGTCCGTAATTAGAGCCAATTTTTGCTTTAATATTTGGATAAACATCTCCTGGTAACATAATGGTTTCTTTTCTTCTGACATCTGAAGATGAATACAGATTTAAAATATCTTGAGAAGGTGCAAACACCCCACCATAAGTAGCATTAGAAGTAGAAACGGTAGCACTACTAATTCCGAATTGCGTATTGCAATTGCTAGCAGAACCATAATTACCATCTCCTTTCCACTGTAAAGCGAAGATAGATTCTTCATTGTTATTTCCTGCGTAAGTAAATAAATCTCCGAAAGATTTATTAGGCAAAGCACTTCCTCCTAAGAGTTTAAATTCTCCACTATTGATTACTTCTTCTGCGGTTGCTTTAGCTTTAGGATAATCTTTCATATAAAGATATACTTTGGCCAACATGGCTTTTGCAGAGCCTTTAGAAACTTTAACATTGCTTGCATAAGCGCTTCCTCTTGTTTTAGAATAAAGTAATTCTGATGCTTTTACATAATCTCTTCTGATAAGTTCATATACATCTTCTACTCTATTGGTATTCAATTGTGGGCTAGAAACATGGTCTAAATTATTTTCAATAATTGGAACAGGCCCCCATAATCTCACCAAATAAAAATAAGCAGTAGCTCTCATAAAATACGCTTCACCAAGCGCATTGTTCACCACTTCTTGACTTACTGCGGGCGCTACTCTAATTTTAAGGTTATTAATTAAGTAATTTGCTTGTGCTACATTTGCCCAAAGTGACTGCCATCCGTTATTAAGTTCAGGGTCTGAACCATTGATAGAGAAATTACGCATAGCATTAACATCTGAAGAATTGGTATACATATTACCAGAACCTACTTCTGAAATGGCAAAGAAAAACTTATTGTGAAACTGGAACCAAGTTCTGTTATACAAAGCATCTGTACAACTTGCCACTTGCTCATTGGTCTTATAGTAAGAATCTGCAGTAATAGAATCCTCTGAAGGTCTTGTTGTAAATTCATTAGAACAAGAACTTAATCCTGCGGTAAGTATTGCAAAGAACAATATTTTTTTTACCGAATTAAATTTATAAATTTTCATTTTACTCTTTTTTTAAAATTCTAAGTTTACCCCTAAAGAAAACGTTCTTGGCATAGGATACCTACCATTATCTATTCCGTTTAGCAATGGATTCTGATTAAATAATCCAATTTCTGGATCATAACCTGTATAGTTGGTAAAAGTATAGAGATTCTGTACTGTACCATAAATTCTCACTTTGGTCATTTTAATAGATTCTAAAGCTTCTGGCGAGAATGTATATCCTAAAGTAACGTTCTGGATTCTAAGGAAATCTCCTTTTTCTACGAATCTATCAGAAATCAAGATGTTTGGATTACTGCTGCTGTTAATCGGACGAGGAATATCTGAATTAGGACGATCTTCAGTCCAATAATTTGCTGCTTCTACCAATTGATTTTTGTACAACATAGAGTTTTCTAAACCATTTCTTCTGGTTAAGTTCATTACGTCATTTCCTACAACTCCATTTAAGAAGATAGACAAATCAAAATTCTTATAACTAAAACTATTAGTAAAACCAATGGTTAAATCTGGATTTGGATCTCCGATGATGGTAGCATCATCCATGGTAATTTTACCATCTCCATTTACGTCTACATATTTCACATCACCTAGATACGTTTGGCCAGGAGCTGTTCCTACAGATTGTCCAAACTGAATTGGCGCATTATTAAGTTGGTCTAGACTGGTAAATAAACCATCTGTTTTGAATCCCCAATATGTACCAATAGCAGAACCTACGATTGTATTAGAAACTACATACGGTTGATAACCGTTCATATTCGCTTGTTCGGTGAGCGTAACTCCATTGATAATATTAAGAAGTTTGTTTTGGTTATGAGACATCACCAATGTAGAATTCCAGTTGAAACCTTCGTCATTTTTTGTTCCATAAGACATGGTTAAATCAAAACCTCTATTCTCTACTTGTCCCATATTGAAATAAGGAGAATCAATACCACCATTCCAAGACGAACCACCGGTTAAATAATCTGGTAATGGATATTGGAATAAGAAATTATCTGATAGCTTTTTGTAAACATCAAAATTGACATTGAAATGATTGAATAACGTAAAATCTAAACCAATATCTGTTTGCTTCATGCTTTCCCAAGTTAAATTAGGATTTGGGATATTTCCTGGAAGAAAATATTGAGTCAGGTTTGCCGCATATCTTCCGTTCGGAATTTGTTGGTTTCCTGTTTCACCATATCCTGCTCTAATTTTAAGTAAAGAGATATAATCTTTTACACTTTCCATGAATTTTTCGCTGCTCACTTTCCATGAAACAGAAACTGATGGGAAATATCCTACTTGTTTTCCGTCGATAGCAGGTTCAAATTTAGAAGATTGGTCTCTTCTGATAGAAGCGGTAATACTGTATTTATTATCAAAATCGTAAATCAAACGTCCAAATAAAGAAGAAAGTGCTTGGCTTCCTTTATATCCTGTAACAGTTCTGCTGTCTGCATCTGACATAGAAATGTTATGAATATCATTAAATTTAAAACCATGCGCTTCTGCTAAAAGTCCTTCCCAATGAGAATCATTGGCTTCTTGACCAACAAGTGCGGTAATTTTATGTTTATTGAGGTTTAAATCGTAAGTCAATAAGTTTTGAATATTGGTAGAATACCAATTTTGTCTTCTTTCGAATAAATCTGCAGTTAAATTAAACTGAGTTCCTCTATCATAAGAAGGATAGAAATCTGTGTATTCTGTAAACTCTGTATTGGCAGATAATTCTACTCTATATTTTAATCCTTTTAGTAAATTAGCTTCCCCGAAAACACTTCCTAAGAAATTTTTTCTAATCAATTTATTTTCTCTTTCTAGCGCTTCCGCAACTGGATTAAAATAGTTTACGTTTTGATTTTGTGGCGGCGAAGCAAAAGTACCATCTAAATTTCTTACTGGCATATCTGGCCCTTGAAGAAGCATATTGGTAATTAATCCTCCGAAACTTTGATTTACGGTGAAGTTTTCATTGGTAATCCCCGTAGATAAATTGGTTCCTACTTTTAACCAAGGTTTTACTTTGGCATCTATATTTGCTCGGAAGGTATATCTTTTCATTCCGGTATCTAAAATATTCCCCGTCTGATCCATAAAGTTACCAGATAGATAATAGCTTGTACCATCTTTACCTCCAGAAAAACTTAATTGGTGAGATTGCCCAAAACCGATTTGGAAAATTTCATTTTGCCAATCTGTTCCAAGACCTAAAAGTTCAGGATGAGAAAACTCTGGTCTTAATTGTGTATTGAAGAGTAATGCCAAATTATTTTGATGTGCTGCGTATTGTTGCAGATTCATTACATCTAAATATTTAGGAATTTGGGTAATATTGGTAGAACCATCGTAAGAAATTTTACCTGTTCCTTTTTTACCAGACTTGGTGGTAATAATGATGACACCATTTGCACCTCTTGCTCCATAAATAGCCACTGCAGAAGCATCTTTTAATACATCTACAGATTCTATATCATTAGGATTTAAGAAAGAAATAGGAGAAACGGTATTATTACCGCCACCACCTGTAGAAGAAAAATCACTTCCTGCAACAGGTCTTCCACTGGTTGCTCTACCACTGGCGTCTCCAGAAATAGGAATACCATCTATAATATATAGCGGTTCATTTACTCCATTAAGGGAAGTAGTTCCTCTTACTCTAATAGAAGCAGCCGCACCTGGTTGTCCGTTACCATTCGTAACCACTACCCCTGCAAGTTTCCCTTGCAACATTTGGTCTACGTTTACTTGTTTTAGCGACTGAATATCAGATGACTTGATCGATGAAATAGATGAATTGACATCTTTTCTTTTTTGAGTACCGTAGCCTATTACAACTACTTCGTCTATAGATTTGGTTTTGAGAGAATCTCGATTGGTGCTCTGTTGCGCATCAACACATGTAATTGCTCCCAATAGAAACAGTGCAGCGATACTTGTTTTGCCCCTGTTACTTGGATTTAGGTAATAAAGAAAACTCTTCATGATAAAAAGTGTTGGTTTAATTTTTCTATTTATTGACCTTTTTCAAATTTTGAAATTATCAATAAAACTTTATGTTTTTTAACAAAACAAATTTATTAGGAATGTGAAATTTTTGTTAATATTATTTTATCATTTGTTACTATTATTTTCGCTGATGATATTTTTCATGTTAAAAAGTATCATTTAATTAATTAATTTTGACAAAATAATATCATAAAACCAACCCTATAATATCCTCTTAATTCCGTTAAATTCTTCTCTGTATACGCTAGGTGTAACGCCTTTTACGCTTTTAAAAATTCTATTAAAATTGGCAATATTATTAAAACCACATTTAAATGCAATTTCTGAGATACTTAGGTCTTTTTCTACCAAATTTCTAGCTGCATAACCTATTCTTACATCATTTACATAATTCACGAAGGTCTTATTGGTTCTCTTTTTTATGAACCTATTAAAAGAAACCGGACTCATCAATGCTACTTTAGAAACCTCTTCTAACGTTATTTTATTAGCATAATTCTTTTGAATATAATCATAGACAATTTTCATTCTATCATCATCTTCGAAAGTATCATAATCTACTGTATACGTGGAAAGTATCCTCTGATTTCTAGAAGTAGCCATATCATGAAGTATGGACAAAATTTCTAAAAAATAATCCATCCCATCTAATCTAGAAAGATTACAAATTCTTTGCGCCAGATATTCCGTAGTGGCTCTAGAGAACAAAATCCCATGAGAAGATCTGTTGAACATATCACGTATCGGCCTCATGATACGCCTAGAAAGCAAACTGTCTTCAAAAAGATTTTCTTCAAACTGTATGGTAATTTCATGCACTTTTTTTTGTTTGCACTTATGAGTTTCCCATGCGTGATAAAGATTAGGACCTACTAAAACCAGCTCTAAATCATCTATTTCTTCTATATGATCTCCTACAATTCTTCTAACACCCTTTCCATTTTCTATGAAATTAATTTCATATTCTGGATGAAAGTGAATAGGAAAATCAAACTTGTCTTTTACTCTATCAAAAACCAAAAAACTATCACTACTAGTTAAAGGTGGAATTTCTCTGAAAAAATTATTCTCATTTTTCATATCAATATTTTTTGCAATTATATAATATAATTATGATAAAATAGTATTATCAACTTAAAAAAAACATCAGTTAAATTTGTATTAACAAAAATAGAGATTCTTCCGAATTTGTTAACATAATAAAAATCATGTTATTTATTAATTTTTCAAACAATCTTTTTTTTTGTTATTAATTTTAAAATTCTATTTTTAGAGTATGAAATTTTACATTCCAAATATATTATGGGTCTCCCTATTGCTATGGGTAGTCTCTTGTTACGGACAATTACCAGAAAAAAAACACCATTCACTTTCTGATAAAAATGCCACTCCAGAAACCGAAAATTTATATCAAAACCTTATTCTACTTCAGGAAAAAGGATTTTTATTCGGTCATCAAGATGATTTAGCTTACGGTGTAAAATGGAGATATGAAGAAGGCAGAAGTGATATAAAAGACGTAACAGGAGATTACCCTGCTTTGTATGGCTGGGATTTAGGAGGAATAGAGCATCAAAAATCTAATAATATAGATGGAGTTCCTTTCAAAAAAATGAAGAATTGGATTAAAGAAATCTATGACCGAGGCGGAGTTTCTACCATCAGTTGGCATATGGATAATCCTTTAACGATGAAAAATTCTTGGGATACCACTGCAGGCTCTTTGCGTTCTATCCTTCCGAACGGCGAAAAACACCAATTATACCTGTCTTGGCTAGATGAAGCAGCACAATTTTTAGGTAATCTTAAAGGTTCTGATGGCAAAAAAATTCCCATTTTATACAGACCTTTCCATGAATTGACAGGAAATTGGTTCTGGTGGTGTAAAAACAATGCTTCAGCTCAAGAATTTAAAGAAATTTGGAGATTTACCATTCATTATCTTAGAGAAACTAAAAAACTCAACAACCTCATCATTGTTTACAATACTGCTGATTTCAAATCTAAGGAAGAATTTCTAGAATATTACCCAGGAGATGATGTGGTAGATGTTTTGAGTTTTGACAAATACCAATACACGAATCCTGTAACTGATTCTTCCTTTATCACAGAAGTGCAAAACCAGCTGAAAATAATGAATGAAGTAGCAGTAGAACATCAAAAACCTATGGCGATTGCCGAAACTGGATATGAACAGATTCCTTATGAAAATTGGTGGACAAAAACCCTTACCGAAGCCATCGGAAATTATAAAATTTCTTTCGTCTTACTGTGGAGAAATCATGGTTGGCAAGAGCAAGAAAAGAAAATGCATTACTATTCTCCTTATAAAGGACAACTCAGCGAAAAGGATTTTATAGAATTTTATAACAGCCCGAAAACATTCTTTCAAAAAGATATTACTCAAGAAAATATTTACAAATAATGGTCGAAAAAATAAAACTTAAAGAAAAAATAGCATACGGTTTCGGAGATGCTGCTTCTTCTATGTTCTGGAAAATATTTGGGATGTACTCCTTATTTTTCTACACAGATGTATTTGGTATTACCGCTGCAGCTGCAGGAACCATGTTTCTGATTGCAAGACTCTGGGACTCCTTTTTTGATGTCTTTGTAGGAATTGCAGCAGACAGAACCAAAACAAGATGGGGAAAATATCGTCCTTATTTGCTTTGGTTTGCCATTCCTTTTGCTGTAATGGGTGTTTTTACCTTTTACGCTCCAGATTTAAGCGAAGGCAACAAACTCATCTATGCATACGTCACTTATTCGCTGATGATGATTGTTTATTCTATGATTAATGTTCCTTACGCTTCTTTACTCGGTGCTATTTCTGCAGACCCCAAAGAAAGAAATCAACTTTCTTCTTACAGAATGTCATTTGCATTTATTGGTAGTTTCGTAACGTTTATGTTACTACAACCTTTAATTGATTTTTTTGCAAAAACATTTGACACCGTAAAGGTAAACCAAGTAACCAGCGCAGCAGAATCTACTGTGAGTACGTCTGTAATTGGTTGGGTAATGGGAGTAGGAAGTATAGGAATCATTTGCGTTATTCTATTCTTACTGTGTTTCAGTTGGACTAAAGAAAGAGTACAGCAAATCGAAAGCGAAGAAAATGCTTCTATAAAAACAGACCTTAAAAATTTATTTCACAATGCACCTTGGTGGATTTTGGTTGCTACAGGATTAGCTGCACTTCTTTTTAATGCAGTAAGAGATAGTGTGGCCATCTATTATTTCAGAGATTATGTGAAATTCAATTATAAAATGACGGGAACAGGCTGGGATATGACTACCATTTATTTCCTAGTAGGTCAAGCTGCCAATTTAATCGGTGTAATGTTAGCACCAAGTATTTCTGCAAAATACGGAAAGAAAAAGACCTATATGATTGCCATTCTTATCGCAGGAGTATTAAGTTCATTTTTCTACATTATTCCTAATAACATCCTATGGATTCTTAGTTTACAATTTTTAGTTTCTCTTTTTGCAGGATATGTTTTACCATTACTCTGGTCTATGTTTGCAGATATTGTAGACCATCAAGAACTCCTTACCGGAAGACGAGCTACAGGTCTTATTTTCTCTTCTTCTTCTATGTCTCAAAAATTAGGTTGGGCTCTTGGAGCAGCTTTAAGTGGATGGATTCTTGCTTGGTTTAATTATGCTCCAGATGCAATTACTCAAAATCCAGAAACCATTTTCGGAGAGAAACTTATGATCAGTATACTTCCTGCAATCTGCTGTGTTATTGCCTTTATAGGAATGATGTTTTATCCTCTATCTGACAAAAAAGTTAAAGAAATTTCTGAAGAACTTAACTCCAGAAGAACCAAATAATTACAATAAATATTGATAAAATGATGATTATGATGAATGCTAAAGATGTTTTCTTAAAAAGAAAAACAGAACTCGAACAAGAATACCAAAAACTCATCGAGAAAACTAACAGCCCAAAAAATGAAGTATCAAACGGTATTTTTACAAGATATTCTAATCCTGTAGTTACAGCCAAACATATTCCACTCGACTGGCGATATGATTTTAATGAAAAAGAAAATCCGCTGCTTTTAGAGAGAATTGGCTACAATGCAGCTTTTAATGCAGGAGCCATTCAATTTAATAACAAATATATTCTTTGTGTAAGAGTAGAAGGAAATGACAGAAAATCGTTCTTCGCCATCGCAGAAAGTGAAAACGGAATAGACCATTTTAAATTTTGGGAAAAACCTTGTGTCATTCCTCAAATCGAAGGGAATCCAGACACCAATGCTTATGACATGAGATTGGTAAAACACGAAGACGGTTGGATTTACGGTATTTTTTGCACCGAAAGAAAAGACCCAAATGCTCCAAAAGGCGACACCAGTTCTGCTATTGCCAATGCAGGAATTGTAAGAACAAAAGATTTAATTCATTTCGAAAGACTTCCTGATTTGGTTTCAAACTCTGGCCAACAAAGAAATGTGGTGCTTCATCCTGAATTTGTGAATGGCAAATATGCAATCTACACCAGACCTCAAGATGGTTTTATAGATGTAGGAAACGGTGGTGGAATTGGCCTTGGATTCATAGAAGATATGACTAATCCTGTGGTACAAGACGAAAAGATTATTTTTGGAAAAAATTACCACACCATTTACGAACTCAAAAATGGATTAGGTCCCGCTCCTATTAAAACGGAAAAAGGCTGGCTTCATCTTGCTCATGGCGTGAGAAACACCGCTGCAGGTTTGCGTTATACCTTGTACATGTTTATGACAGATTTAGAAGATATTTCTAAAGTTACGCATGTTCCAGCAGGTCATTTTATGGCTCCAGAAGATCAAGAAAGAATAGGCGATGTATCTAATGTGCTTTTCTCTAACGGTTGGATTGCTGACCAAGATGGCAAAGTGTATATTTATTACGCTTCTTCGGATACCAGAATGCATGTAGCCGTCTCAGATATAGAGCGATTGGTAGATTATGTAACTCAAACGCCTGAAGATGATTTTACCACTTATGCTTCGGTGCAGAGAATTATAAAACTGATAGACAAAAATAAAATCTCACAATTATAACTTTAAATTCCCGAAAACCTCACAAAGAAATGCGTGAGGTTTTTACCCTAAATTAATTTCGCGTGGAAAATAGAATTCTTCACCTCAAAAATAAAGCTGAAAAAGAACTTCAAAATATTTTAGAATATTGGGCCAAAAATATGCTCGATGAGAGAAATGGTGGTTTTATAGGAGAAATTAACCATCTTGATTCTAAAAATATTTTAGCAGACAAAGGCTCTGTATTAAATGCCAGAATTCTTTGGACTTTTTCAGCAGCTTATGATTTAACCAAAAATCCAGAATATCTCAATCTCGCCAAAAGAGCTTTCTTTTACATCAAAAATTATTTTTATGACAAAGAATTTGGCGGAATTTTTTGGACGCTCTATCATAATGGCGCTCCAAAAGACACCAAAAACCAAATTTACGCTCTCGCTTTTACCATTTATGGATTGTCTGAATTTTATAAAATTTATAAAAACGAAGAAGCGCTAGAAATGGCTCAAAATCTCTTCTATCAAATAGAATTACACAGTAGAGACACCCAAAAAAGAGGCTATTTAGAAGCTTTTACCAGAAATTGGGAAGAAATAGAAGATTTGAGATTAAGCGAAAAAGACGCCAACGAAAAGAAAACCATGAATACACATTTACACATTGTAGAAGCGTATGCGAATCTTTATTTGGTTTGGCCTAATCAAAAATTGAAAGAAGCCATCAAGGAAATTCTAGAAATTGTAGACCTTCATTTTATTGATAAAACCAAGAATCATTTGAAGCTCTTTTTTGATGAAAATTGGGTAGAAAAAGAAGATGTAATTTCTTACGGGCATGATATAGAAGCTGCTTGGTTGCTCCAATGCTGCGCAGAAGCCATAGAAGATCAAAATTTGATAGAAACCTATAAAAAACATGCCGTTCATTTTGCTGAAAGCACCAAAGAAGGCATTGCCGAAGATGGTGGACTTTGGTATGAATTTGATCCCAAAGAAAAAAAACTCATCGCCGAGAAACATTGGTGGCCTCAAGCTGAGCTATGGATAGGAATGATCAATGCGTGGCAACTTACCCAAAATGAAGAATTTCTACGCATCACCGAAAAGAATTTCGAGTTTGTAGAAAAATACATCATCGACCACAGAAAAGGAGAATGGATTTGGGGAATCAGAGAAGATTACACCCCCATTCTAAAAGACAAAGCAGGACTTTGGAAATGCCCTTATCACAATTCCAGAGCATGTATAGAACTCATAAAACGTCTTTAAAAACAGAAATTATCATGAAAAAGTTCAGTCTTATTTTAGCTTTTTTAAGCTTTTCGACGATTTTTGGTCAAAAAAACCTCATCAAAAATGGTAGTTTCGAATCCGATGCCATGTCTTGGCGTGGAGAAAATGTTTTAACCATCAATCCTTATGTAAAAAAAACAGGAACTAAAAGTGGTAATATTTATGAATACACCTCTCCTTCTTGGAAAGGAATAGACCAAGAATTTATAATTCCTAAAAATACTCCAGCTATAGAAATTTCTGCTTGGGTAAAAGCTGATGCGGTAGAAAAAGGGAAAAATAACTGGAATAAGGCTGTCATAGTTCTAGAAATGGCAGGCAAAAATCAAAATATCGTAGAATTAGAAAGCACTACCAACTGGCAACTTGTAAAAAAAATAATTCCAACGGAAAATTCGCGCTCTGGAAGATTAATGATTGCCCTTTCAGAATGTACCGGTTCGTTTCTTTTTGACGATATAAAAATCATCCCGATTTCTAAAGAAGACTACGAAAAAATAGTAGACGAAGACATCAAGAAAAAGGAAGCTATTTCATTACAAAACACTCCAAAACCTTCTCAAAATACTATAACAGCAACCTTTAACAACGGAAATTTTGAAAACGGAAAAACTTCTTGGCGAGGCAACTTTTCCATAAATAATGACCTAAAAAAAGAAGGAAACTCTGCCGCAAAAATTATTTCTGAAACCAAAAATTGGGAAGGAATAGACCAAGAATTTAATGTTCCTAGTAATGCAAAAAGCATTACCATTTCTGGTTGGCTAAAATCTGAAAAAATTATACAGGGCAAAAATCCTTGGAATAACGGATTGCTAAATGTAGAATTTACCAGCGATGGTAAAAATAAAACTGCTCAAGATGAAAGCATCGCTTTCGTAACTGGAAGTACAGATTGGCAATTTTATTCTAAAACTTTTACTCTTCCTCAAAATACTCAAAGAACAAGAATTATGATTGCTATAGGTTTTGCGACAGGAATTCTTTATGCAGATGACATTCAAGTAAAATTTAATCCTTAAAAGATGAAAACCAAAGTTTTAATCATTCTGAATTTACTTTTTTTCATTTTTTCTTGTAGCCGAGAAGAGCCAACAAAACCTACACCTACTCCACCAGTTGAAACAGATGTGGTAACTCCACAAAATGTAAAAACTTATATGGTAGACAAAAATGCTACCACAGAAACTGCAGCACTATTCTATAATCTTAGAAATTTAGGAAAAACCAAAACGGTAATTGGTCAGCAAGATGCTTTCAACTCATTTTACCAAACTTCGGGATTTTCGGATATGAAGAAAACCACAGGAAATGACCCGGGAATTTTAGGCTCTGATTTCATGTTTATTACCGACAAAGACAATCCTTCTAACCAATGGTATGTACAGCAAGAAAATAAAATTATTGCAGATACTAAAGAAGCTTACGCTAAAGGAATTATCAATACTTTTTCTTGGCATCTTAGAGAACCTTATCACGAAAATAGTTTCTATACCAGTGACATGACCGCTGCAGAAAAATCAGATGCGTTTAAAGGCATTCTTCCTGGCGGAAAATTCCACAATTGGTACAAAACAAAACTAGACAAGGTTGCACAAATTGTCTCTCAACTAAAAGACAGCAATGGAACTTTAATTCCTATTATTTTCAGACCTTTTCATGAGCTTGATGGCAATTGGTTTTGGTGGGGAGCATCTTATTGTACACCACAAGAATACATCAGTGCTTATCGATTTACCGTAGAATATCTGCGAGACACTAAAAATGTACACAATATTCTCTACGCATTTTCGCCTGATAATTCTTACGGAAGTGCCAATAGTTATTTTTCTAGATATCCAGGAGACCAATATGTAGACATTCTCGGCATGGATAATTATGGAGATTTCGACAATAAAGGAACTTCTGGAGCGAATGCAGCCAATGCCAAATTAAAATATTTATCAGACGCTGCTATTGCTAAACATAAAATTGCAGCCCTCACAGAAACGGGTTACAGAGTCACTTCCACTACATCTGCCATTCCTAATTGGTTTTCTACCTACCTTTTTGACGCCATCAACAATAACAATCTCCAAATTGCGTATGTTATGTTTTGGACCAATACCAGTAGTGGTTATTACGTTCCTACTCCCGGAACAAGCAATGTTGTGGATTTTCAAAGTTTTGCGCTCAAAAATAAAATCATCATGCAACATCAATTAAAAAATTTATATAAATTTCCATAAAAATTCACCATGATTCATCGCAGAACCCTAATCAAGAGTTTATTGGTCTTTACTTTGCCTTTATTCAGCAATTGTAATGCCCAAGAATTCATTACAATAGAAAATACCCAATTCATTAAAAATAAAAAACCATACCATTATATTGGTGCGAATTATTGGTATGGAGCTATGCTAGGAAGAGAAAACGGTGACCGAGAAAGACTCATCAAAGAATTAGATGAACTTAAATCTCTGGGAATAACCAATCTTAGGATTTTAGCAAGCGCTGAAGGTGGCGACCAAGATTATACGGTAAATCCAGCAGTTCAGCCTCAACAAGGCATTTATGACGAAAATCTATGGATAGGTTTAGATTTTTTGCTCAATGAAATGAAGAAAAGAAACATGGACGCTGTACTCTATCTCACCAATAATTGGGAATGGAGTGGCGGAATGGCAAAATATCTAGAATGGAATGGTTATGGAACCGTTCCTAATCCTAATTTAGGACCTTATACTTGGCCTCAATTTATGGAATACACTGCACAATTTCATCAGTGTGAACCTTGTAAAGAAGCCTTCTTAAAACACATAACCGTAGTGCTTAACCGAAAAAACAGCATCAGCGGAATAAAATATACAGAAGATCCTACCATCATGGCTTGGCAAGTTGCCAATGAACCTAGAATTTGGAATGTACCTAATGAACCAGCATTTACAAAATGGCTCAATGATGTAACTTCTGAAATTAAAAAATTAGACCAAAACCATCTCGTTACCACAGGTTCCGAAGGTAAAGCTGGTTCTAATAATGACATTGAAGCTTTTGAGAGAACGCACAATAATCCCAATATTGATTATTTAACCATGCATATTTGGCCGAAAAACTGGACTTGGTATGATGTGAAAGATGAAAAAAATTCTACTCAAATCGCTATCAAAAACACCAACACCTACATAGAAGAGCATATTCAAGTGGCTCAAAAACTCAATAAACCTTTGGTTTTAGAAGAGTTTGGATATCCTAGAGAGAAAGAAAGTCTAGATAAAAAAGCTTCTGTAGCCAATAGAAATCTGTACTATCAATTTATTTTTGAAAAAATGAAATATTCTATTGACCATCAATTGCCATTTACTGCGCTTAATTTTTGGGGATATGGAGGAATAGGAAAAAACAATCCAACCAATGGAAAATGGAATATAGGAGATGATTTCACCGCAGATCCACCACAAGAACCTCAAGGATTAAATTCTGTATTTTCTACGGACAAAGAAACCTTACAACTCATCAAGAAATACAATAAAATATTCAAAAACAAATAACTTTATTCATACAATATATTTTTTTAAATGAAACGCGCAAAACCGAAAGGTTTTGCGCGTTTCCTATGAAAACACAAATGAAAAAAACTATAATAACTCTATAGTGAGTTCTTGTACATCGGCAGAATTTCCGCCAATCATTATTTTGAAAGTTCCGGGTTCTACTACGAATTTTCCGTCTTGGTTGTAGAATCCTAATTCTTTTTCTCCTAAACTAAAGGTTAGCGTTTTGCTCTCGTTAGGTTGCAAATCTACCATTTCAAAGCCTTTCAATTCTTTTACAGGTCTTACTACACTTGCAAAATCATCTTTTACGTACAGTTGAACCACTTCTTTTCCTGCATAGATTCCAGTATTTTTTACCGTTACCGTCACTTCTACTTTTTCACCTTTTGAAAAAGTCTTTTTGTTCACTTTCGGTGCGCTGTATTCAAATTTAGAATAACTCAATCCATAACCGAAAGGATAAAGTGGCGTTTTATCTACATCTGAATAGTGGCTCCAGAAAACATTACCATCTTTATTGGTAAATCTACCCGTGCTGTAATGGTTGTAATAAATAGGAATTTGCCCCACATTTCTAGGGAAACTCATCGTCAATTTTCCGCTAGGATTATAATCTCCGAAAAGCACTTGAGCCACTGCATTTCCCGTTTCTGTACCCAATTGCCAAGCTTCTACAATTGCAGGAACATGTTCTGCTGCCCAAGAAATAGCCAATGGTCTTCCGTTATTAAGCACCAAAACAATATTAGGATTGATTTTATAAATTTCTTCTAAAAATTCCTGTTGTAATCCCGGCAAATCTATTTGCGTTCTGCTTCTGGCTTCACCAGATGAAAAACCATGTTCTCCTAAAACCATCACAATTACATCTGCATCTTTAGCCGCTTGTTTTGCCGCTTCTAAACCTTCTCTATTGGTGGTATTGTATTGAACTTCGGTAAGAAAAGTAGGCTCTTCTTGAGTTAAGGCAATTCCTTTTTCGTATTTTAAACTATTGCCTTTATATTTTTGCATGCCTTCTAAAACCGAAACCGCTGTATTATTGTCTGAAGCAATTCTCCAACTTCCTAACGGTGAGTTTTTACTCGCTGCTAAATCTCCCAATAACAATATTTTTTGACCTTCTTTTTTCAGAGGAAGCAATTGTTTTTCGTTTTTCAACAAAACAATAGATTTTTTAGCCATATCTAGAACAGCTTCACGATTGGCTTTACTTCCTATTACTTCTTTTTCTCTTTTTTCATCTAAAAAACGATAAGGGTCATCAAAAAGTCCGAGTTCAAATTTTACACGAAGAATTCTTCTTACCGCATCATCTAGCAGCGATTCTTTTACTTGACCATTTTGCACCAAAGACACAAGGTGAGGCACAAAAATTCCGCCTTCCATATCCATGTCAGTTCCTGCTTCTACAGCGCTTTTTGCAGCAGATTTTTCGTCTGGAGAATAGCCCCAATAAATCATTTCTCTCACAGAAGCCCAGTCAGAAACTACAAATCCATTAAATCCCCATTTATTTTTAAGCGTTTCTCTTAGAAGCATTTGATGCGCCGTTGCAGGAATACCATCAATGGTGTTAAAAGATGTCATGATACTTCTGATTCCTGTATCTACCGCAGCTTTGAAAGGAGGCAAAACTTGATTGTATAAAATATTTCGATTCACTTCTGAAGCACTATATTCTAAACCAGCATCTACAAATCCATAAGCAGCAAAATGTTTCGCAGTAGCCGCAATTCTCAAAGGCGAACGAAAAGTATTGTCCCCTTGAAAACCTTTTACTCTTGCTACCGCAACTTGAGCACCTAAATAAGGATCTTCTCCCGCTCCTTCCATTACTCTGCCCCATCTTGCATCTCTAGAAATATCCATCATCGGCCCGAAAGTCCAGTTGATACCCGATGCAGCCGCTTCTGAAGCCGCCACTTCTGCAGATTTTTCGATGGCTTTCATATCCCAACTTGAAGATTCAGCAAGTGGAATCGGACTTAGGGTTTTGTATCCATGAATCACATCAAATCCTATAATCAATGGAATTCCTAATCGGGTTTCTTCTACTGCAATTTTTTGTACAGCTTTTACTTCTTTTACACCTCTCACAGAAAGCATAGAACCTACTAATCCTTTCTTAATATTTTTATATTTTTCTTCGGCGGTTCCACCAGTTGGAGCAGGACCTGTAACATCCCAAAATCCATTATATTGGTTCATCTGACCTACTTTTTCTTCTAAGGTCATCTGTTTCATAAGAATGTTTATGCGCTCTTCTATTGGTTTTTTCTTGTCTAGATAAGATTTATCTTGAGCATTTATATTAAAAATGGCTGCCATACAGAGTAATTTCAATAATTTATGTGTTATTTTCATACTTAATTTTTTATTTTACTTCAAAGGTAGTTAAAGGCAATTGAACTTGATTAAAAATATCAGGCATTGCGGTATTTTTCCATGCATACCTTACAGAAATCGGCTGTTTTACCTGTGCAGATTTTATTTCGATGGTATTATTTTTAATCACGGCTTTTGCGGGATAATATATTCCGTCTTTTCCTGCCAATTCAAATTGAGGTGACCTCGCATTTTTAAAATGTAAACCTTCCGCATTCTGTAAAAAAACTACTGCTTTTTGACCTTCAAAAACTACGCGTTCTGGTGTAGGTGCATTGACCAATCCCAAATGTTTTCCGTATTCATTTTTCAAAACCAAATTGGCTAATCTTTCGCCGACAGGTTTTTTATTTTTGGGGTGAATATCATCGGAAGTAGAAACATCTGCCGTCATAATCAATCCACTTTTTGGAGTATTCTGCGCTACTTTTCTTTGGATATTTCTAATTCTTGCACCACTGTCTTCCCAATAAGAATAAGGCGCAATCTGAATGATGTAAAAAGGAAACTCTTCTTGTCTCGCTGCTCTCCATGAGGCAATCATTTTGGTGAGTAATTTTTCGTAAGTTGTAAAATTCCCTGTATTGGTTTCTCCTTGATACCAAGCTGCTCCTGCAATTTTATACGAATTGATAGGTGCAATCATGGCATTATAGGCTGCTGCCGTTTTGATAGGATAATATTCTGATGGCGGAAATTTCTGAAAACTCTCCTTTAATTCTGGATTTTCTATAAATACTTGTTCTGGTGTCCATAATTCGGCGGCAGTTCCTCCCCACGCTGAAATAATAATGGCAACGGAAACTCCATCGAGCATTTTGTGCAATCTCTGCGCAAAAAAATAACCTACAGCACTGTGTTGTTTCATGGTTTCTGGAGTACAAACACTCCAATTGCCCACTATTTCTTGCTGTGGAAAATCTGCAGAAGATTTATTCACTTTAAAAAACCTAATGTTCGGTTCTTGGGCTTTTGCGGCTTCTTCCTCTCCGTTTTGTATTCCCCAAGCTGCGCTCATTTCCATGTTTGATTGACCAGACATGAGCCAAACTTCGCCGAGGAGAACATCTTTTAAGATAACCTCATTATAGCCTTTAAGTTTTATGGTATAAGGTCCACCTTCTCTAGGTGTAGGAAAAGCGATAGAAAATTTGGCTTCGCTATTGGCTTTCACTTTATATTCTCGGTCTAAAAAATCAGCGGTTAAGGTAATTTCTTCGTTGGGTTCTGCATGCCCCCAAATGTTCACCGTTGCGTTTCTCTGCAAAACCATGTGGTCTGCAAAAATAGCAGGCAAATGAACATTGGCAGAAGCATACATTCCCAAAGTGAAAAATAAAAATGAAACTATTTTATTCATAAAGAAGTCTTTTGAAGGTGTTTTCTAATTGTGAAGCCATCTGTTTATGGTCTTCTATACTCGGATGGTAACCACAACCTCTCGGTGTAACTGCTGTAAACTGAAATATTTCAATGGGACGATGGTTTTCATCTTTTGCAAAAAATTGTTGCACTTCTTTTAAACATTCCACCAAAAGAAGATTTTTTTCACCACTGACCATAGGACTGTTGAGCAATACAACTCTTGTCTGAGGATATTTCTGATAAATTTTTTGAACCAGTTGTATATAATTTTTTACATACGCACTTCTGCTAAAAGGTTGCCTAGATTTCTTGCCATCGCCATCAGATAAATCATTGGTTCCTAAACAAATACTCACCAAATCTGGTTGAAAATCATCCTTAAAAACTGCTTTTTCTGACTTTCTTAAGTACAAATAATTATACACTTCTGGTAAAGTGTCTTCCTCTCCCGGTTCTGCGTTCCAATTTCTGTACATTCCGTAACCAGAGACAGAACTCAACAAAAACTGAGCATTTAATTTTCTAGAAAGTATAGGACCATAGGCAAAATAAGCATTGTGCTGGTCAAACCATTGCCCTTCTCCACAAGGCAAATCAGATTCGTCATTTCCAAAACCACAAGTGATGGAATCTCCTATCCATTCTATTTTTTTCTGAGCAGGAAGCTGAACAGGAATGGTGTTAAGGTCTGCAATATTGAGCACTACTTCTCCCATCGCTGCTTCTGTAGCTTTGTAAATTTCTATCCAATGTGATTTTTTGGTGGAATCTTTAGCTTGAAAAGTATAAGGAAGTTCTTGAGCGTTTTTGATGGCATATCTTCCTAGATACACTCCGTCAATGGCTACGGAAACATAGTTGTAATAGCCTTGAAACGAACTATTCTTCATCTTGATTTGCACTTGGTCTCCCGAAAACTGAAAAGCAAACACTGCTCCCGGACTGATTAATTTAATTTCTGAATTGCTTATTTTATCAATTCTCCCCGAAGTGAAATAAGGTACTTTTTCTGTAAGTTTTTGTTGAGATTGACAACTCGCCAAAACACTAAAAAACAAAAGAAAAGCACAGTATTTAAACCATTTCATAGCCTACGATTTTAATGAAGTAAAGCTACGAAAACATCTGCTTTTGCTTTAATACAATTCTATCAAAATATAATCAAAAATTATTGCTTTACTGATAGAATATTATCAACTGTGGAAGATTTTAGAACACAAAAAAAGCACAGCGTAGATTGCTGTGCTTTATATTTGTAAAGTCACGGATTATAAGTTTGCGAGATATGAAGAATATTTTGTCATTTTGAGCGGAAGAATGAAGCGAAAAATCTTTTTCTTGATGAAAAGATTCTTCACTATGCTGCGCTTCGTTCAGAATGACAAGGTTTTATAAGTACTTTTACTACACATCATGAGCATTTGGTTTCTCTTTCAGCGTAGTTGATAGTAATTTTGTTTTTTTAATGGTTTAACACCCGGATAAGAAATCTGGAAGATTGGGGAATTATTAGAAGTATGAGAACTTTAGGCCTCAATATAAAAAGCCACAGCACTTTCTTTCTAGAAAGCGTTGTGGCTTAGCAAAAACAACCTATAAAAAGATGGTTAATGGTCTTTAGAAAAAATCTTTCTAATATCATCGGCGTTTATGCCAAGATATGCACTTACTTCTTCTACGGTTACTTTCTGATGCTTGAGTTTTCTCTTGGATTTTCTTATTTCCCTCAAGATTCTTCTGCAATGCCCAATACTGTAATCTGTAATTGTCTGAACGTCATTAGCGTTCATAATTAATTTTACTTTCATTGTGTTCTACATGGCATTAAGCTCTATTATTTACATAATGGAGCGGTTGATATTCCGTGATGACAGTTAAGAAAATAAAATAGGCTAAATGCTAAGAAGTAAGCAAGAAATAAAACGAAGCAGTAGAGAGAGGTTTATAGTTAGTGTTTTTCATAATTAAATTTTTCAGTTTTGTATATGTCTTATGACATAAAAAGGGTTTAAGGATTATGTATCACCTGCTCTTTGTTGTACACATTTTTCTACAACGGGTAGTATAAATTATTAAGTTTTATAAAAATAAATTAGTGCATAATCTTTTCCGTGCATAGGTATTTTAGAATACTTGCACGATTTATTAAAAATCTACAATTTGTTTTATTTCCGTTACCTCAAAGAACTTATACTACAGTACATTCTCTACTGTTTTCTCAAAATTAAAAATAATTTTTTTAAACTAAAAAATTTATTTATCAACAATTACATAGAAGTAGCATGAATAAAGGGTTTTCTAAAAATTAGGATAAAAGCTAATTGCTTTACAGCATTTTACAAATCTCTGTAAACCACTATAAACACTGGGAAAACCACGATAAAAGACCTCACCATTAATTAATTAAACTACTGTTTAAACACACCGTTTAAACCCCTATGAATAAAGGATTACTCGAAAAATGAGCACTCCGTAAAATGATGCTAAAAAACTCTATATGCAGCCTCTATTTTCATAGAAAAAGACTTCTTTTCTACTTATTCTTTCTCTAAAGTAAGAATGCCCCAATCAACAATTTTTAAGCTAAAGAAATATCTCCCATAGTGACAAGATATTCTTATAAAACCTCTGGTTCTATACCCTAATTTTTAGTCCTTGTAAAAATGACCGCACCATGCTCATTAAAAACTTCACCATATTTTATTTTTCTGACACGAAATTGACACGGGATTGACACGGGACTGACACGAGACTAGAATAAGGGAAAATTGAAGGTTTTTTTATTTAGCCTATTGTCTTGTTGGGTTATGAGACAAAACAGACTCCAACGAACATTTTGAAACAAAACGAACCAACTGTTTTTATCTGCACAAAATGTACTCAATAGAATAAAAAGAACCAAAAAAAACAAAGACGCACCAAACGAAACATGGCATTTGGAGAGGGTTTATTGCTTATTTATCTTTGTGGAGTAATGCATTGGCCAATGGTTACCAAAAGTATTTATTAACATTTAAAACAAAAGTACTATGGCACGAGAAATGTCCATTTTAAAACTTCGAGGGAAACTCGATGGAATGAGTTTCTACAAAAACTCAGAAGGCCACTTTGTAAGAGCAAAAGGTGGTGTAGAACGCAACAGAATCATGAATGACCCCAACTATGAAAGAACGAGGGAAAACATGAGTGAATTTGGCACTATAGCCAGTAGTGGTAAATTACTAAGAAACAGTATTTCTGTACTGATGAACCGCGCAAAAGATACCAGAACCAGCAATAGAATTGTAAGTCTGATGTCTAGTGTAAAAAATTTAGACAACCAATCTCTAAGAGGACAACGCAAGGTTTCTGAGGGGATAAAATCCGCAGAAGGAAAAAGAGTATTAGAAGGCTTTGATTTTAACAAGAACTCGCCTCTTGGTATTTTACTGAAAGCGCCTTATACGCTTGACACAGATGCAGGAAGTCTAAACATTGCCCTTTTTAACCCTAAAGAACATTTGTTTCTGCCTGAGTATGCTACGCATGTCTCCCTGAGTATTGCTTGTGCGAGTTTAGATTTTGAACTGCAACAATCTGAAGTAGCGTATAGTGAAGTGCATACTGTGGCTGTGAATGCGGATGCCGCTCCTCTGGAAATAGGATTAGAAAATCTTCCTACTCTAGAAGGCACCTTATTTTACCTGTTACTGGTAGAGCTGATGCAGGAAATAAACGGGCAACTGTATCCTCTGAAAAATGGGGCTTACAATGCGCTGAATCTTATAAAGGTAGTATAACCTATCTGTAAGGTTTTTCATAACGAATTAAATGAAATGAAATAAGCAGACCTATGGTCTGCTTTTTTTGTTTCTATTGTATGTGAACTCACGGATTAGAAATTTGCGAGAACGGGAAATAATTTTCTTTCCTTCAGCCCTGCCTTCGACTCCGCTCTGGCCAAGTGTGAAAGATTTTTCTTGGTAGTGATGTTCTTTTCTTTTTGGGGTGAACTCACGGATTACAAATCCGCGAGATCGGGCTTTTTTTAACGAAAAGGATATTCATTTTCTTTACGCTTGCGGTTTCCTAGGACAATAATTACAGCTCGATTTACTATAAGCATTTTTTAACGCCTCCGTTTCCTATGTCATTATAAAAGGCTGGAATTGAATTTTAGGTGGAAACATTTTGTCATTTTGAGCGGAAGAATGAAGCGAAAAATCTTTTTCTTGATGTAGAGATTCTTCACTATGCTGCGCTTCGTTCAGAATGACAGGGTTATGTTTTCTACATACGGATTACAAATCAACGAGAAGAGTAATAAAATACTTTAGAAAAAACCCAAATATATTTTTATTCAAGAAGGCCAACATAATTATAAAAATAATATGTACTTTCGCATTGTACTTAAAGTTCGCGAGTCACTTCAAGAATATGTCAGTATAACAAAAGAGCGTTAGTAACGCTCTTTTGTTTTTATGATAAGTGATATAATTATTCTTCTTTTATTTCAACAGATAATCTATTAAAAAAGTCTATAAATCCATTCAAACTGCGTAACTCTTCTTCTTCGCCATCTCTTTTTCTTGATTCATAAAAAAAGTTATTCTGAATTTTTTCTTTTAACCAAGGAGAGTAAATCTTCTCTAGTCTTACATTTTTAATTCTATTTGTTTTTATAGCAATTTCAATCATTTTGTGTAATTTTCTAGGTTTTCCTATCACTACAATATTTTCATGTCCCATTCCAGGGAATTCTGGAAAAATATACACTTTAGCATTAGGTCTGAATTGTTTAGTACCTCTTCTGATTTCTAATTTTTGCTCACCATAGTAGTGTTTATCTATGATATTACCGACCATACAGTATTCAAAATCTCTCTCTGAGTACATAATCTTTATTGCTTTTAATCAGTTAAATTGGAAAAAGGTCCCAGATGCGCAAAGTCTCCTGACTCTGAGCCAATTTACTCATCATAATTAGTCTATTTCCAAAATTTACATATTACTTTTATATCATTGCTCAAAGTTGCAAACTTTACGCAGCGGGTTTTTCTTGGTAGTAATGTTCTTTTTTGGTGAACTCACGGATTACAAATCCGCGAGATCGGGTAAACTTTGCGCAACGGGGGTTGCAAACTTTGTGCAACGGGGGATTGTTTATGATAATGACATTAATTCAATATTATTTTTTAGTCATGTTAATTTCTTTTTTCAGTATATTGAAAAATTCATTAAGTCCTTTAAAATATCCATCAAAAAATTCTTTACTTTCATAATTATAATTCCAAATAGTATGAGATGGCAAAGAATATAATTTAGGCGAAGACTTAGGATATGTCCAGAACAATCTAAAACAATCTATTATTCTATAATCATTTTGATTGTCATAATTTTTAGTATGGATTTGATTATAAATTTTCTGAATTCTTAGTTCATCAAAATTAAGTTTTAAGGAAACTCTATTATCTTCTACAATTAAATCTACTCCATCTACAAAATTATTACATCTACAATTCCACTCCTCACCATCTTGAAATACAATAAATTTTTTGTTTTTAGAATATTTATTTAAAAGACTACATTTTTCTTCAGCTAAGTCTTTGTTAGATTTTATAATTTCCATTTCAAATCCTAAAGTCTTCGTTTCAAAACTTTCTTTTTCGAATTCTGAACTGTTCATAATGCTTTGAATTTCCTCTATTGCATCCTGAAAAATACTGTCATCATCTTGTTTTAATCTAAAATCGAGTTTAGTTTTATATTCATCATCTGTTCTGCGCAAAAGTATTCCCATTTCACGATTGTGTTTTTGTGAAAATTCATACAAATTCATAGAAGTAATGAGGAGATATTTTTCGTTATAGATACATTTGCTATGTAAATTGGCATGAAATAATAAATTAAGATTATCTATCTCATTGAATCTTTTGCGTTCTTTTTCAGACAACTCTCCTTCTTTGTATATCAAGGTAATTTCTACGCCTCTTTTTTCTGCATTTTTCAATTCTCTAAAAATACTATCTGAAATCTGAATATAAGGACTAATAATGATTAATTCTTTTTCTGCTGTTTCTATTAATTTTGGAATCCATTCTACAAGATTTTTTCTATTAAGAAATTGAGCCATAGTTTTTATGAGTATAATTTATAAAACAAAAACACAGTTGTTTACTGTGTTTAATCGTTATTGTTATTTAGGAGTTTGATAGGAGAAATTATTGGAAGAATATTCTCATTCCATAAAGTGTTTTTTAGCTTTTCAAAAATAATACCTCTAGAAGTAGAATACGAAACACTCAATAAAGTGGTCACTAGATTACCTGCAAATAATGGCTCTTCATCTTCCATGTGATAATATTTTTCTAGATGATGGATATGAAAAAAGAACTCCAAATCAAAATCCGCAAAACTTTTTTCGTCTTTTGATTTTAAATGTATATTAAGATGAATTTTAATATTACTTTCTTCTAAGTTATGAAAAAAATGATTAGAGATTCCTAATTGTATCTCTGGGGAACTTTCAATAATAGAAATATTACTTTCACTTTTTATATCAAAAAGTAAAAGATCATCAGCATTTAATACCTGTTCTTTAGGCGTCATGTTTAACTTACTTTTACGTTTAAATTTTTTGGAATATGACTAATTTTGGTAGGCTGGTAATCTTCACTACTCTTTTTATTAGAACTAACGAAAGCAGTAAGATAAACATATTCTTTCACAGAGGTTACTGGCTGCTCTTCTTTAGTGGCTACTATTATTTTCTCTCCTAATACCACCTGTATTTTCACAATAGTTTTAAGGCTTAAATTATGAAAACCAGAAAGCAATTTACTGATTTCTGATGGCTGTTTTCCTAATTTATCGGCCAAATCAGATTTAGACATTTTTTTCTCTTTCATGATGTCTAAAATTCTAGTCACTATTTCTAGATTGGTTTCTATAAAAGTTTCGGTTTCTATATTTCCGTTTTTATCTAACCAATCAGTAATTACTGTTTTTGATTTTTTCATATTTCGAAATAATAATTATCATCTATAGAAATTTCTGTACAATCTTCGTTCCAAGATATTTCTTTTGAGATAAACAATTCGTTGATTTTTTTTGTAAGAATATTTGCCAATCTGAAATGTGGTTCTACATTTTTGCAATCTTGTGCTTTTTTTGCTGTTTTAATATCACCATTAAATAGAAAAACAACATTTTCATTTACTCTCAAGCAATATAATCTAAGGTTATTTGCTTCTGTTTCACCATCTTCTAGAAAAGTAGGTTCTCTGTCTTTGCCTTTTGGAGGTAGAGCATTTGCCAAATGTTCTGGTCTGAAAATATCTTCACGCGCACCATATTGATTTCCAATAATTTTAATCCAACTAAGAATATGTGATAATTTTGTCTTGTTCTCTTTTGTATGCTTATTAATAAAGATTTCAAACAGTGAGTCTTCATCACTATTGAGTTCTTCTTCTAAAATAACCGAATAATATGTTACTTTTTTGAACTTCTGTATCTCTATTAGGCGTACAAAGGTAGTCATTAATTTTTATAAACCAAATTTTATTTCACTTATAAGTGAATTATTATGCAAATATATACTAAATTTTGAATCAAAAAAAACAAAATATAACTTTTAAATTAAATCTCTAAAAATATCATCTATTTAATTGATCAATATCAAATCCTACTTTTTCAGCTTTCTCAAGCATCCAAAATTGTGCTTGTAGTATAATATTATCAATGATTTTATTCATCCAAATAGCTGAATGTAATTTTTCATTTTCGGGTATAAATCCATCATGAAACCCCATAGACATTAAGATTGTTCCATTTAATTCGTCAGTAACTTTTAAACTTGAAAAAATGTGAGATTTTTCAAGATGGACAAATGAATTACCCCTAAATAAATATTTTTGACCCATTCCATACCTTCTACTTTAGATAATTCTAAGTATAATGTATCATCTCTTAAATCTCTCTTAGTCCCCTTTAATTTCATTTTTTTTATCAAATCTCCATTCATAACTTTTGAAGCAAAAGTATTTCTATCATGTTCAGAAATCATTGAAGCATAAAGGCGTAATAAAGTATCTATATTTAATCTAATTAATGGTGCAGCAGCGATAAAGTTATTATCTCTAATTAATGTAGTATATGCTTTAGAAATATTAATAGTTCTATTTAATGCTCCAATCAAAAGAAAATCAAATGTTTCTATATTATTTGATATGGCACTTAACTGTTCCCCCATTTTGATAATTGCTTTAGATTTATTATCTATTTCAATAAGCAACTCTTCTTTTGTCAGTTCGCTATAGTTCATAAAAAATCAATCATATCAATCTCTTTCATCAGTTCATCTGTTTTGGTAAGGGCGTAGATGATTTTTTGGTAATGAAGAATGTCTTCATAAGAAAGTTCTCTTTCTTTGCGGTCTTTTAGCCATTTTTGGGCAGGTTGATAGCCACCGATGTAGAAATTCCATGCGGTTTCTGGTACGTTTTCGAAATACTGGGTTTCGTTGATGAAGACTTTTCCTAACACCCCGTCTTGATTCTCCGAATCAAGCCACCCCTCTGAAAGAGGGGAACCTTCTTTTACAAAAGTAGGTTTTGCTACTACGTTATTTCCTGCAATAGGATATTTGGTTTGTAGGTCTTTATTGGCTATTTCTTCTAAAAGATGGAGTTTTCTAATTTCTGAACCTAATTGTACCAAATTCCAAAAATTCTTTTGAATAGTGGACAAGTCACGACTTGTCCCTACAGCATCTGGAAAAGGAACTCTAGGAAAATCTATTTTTAGGAATTCTTTGTAGGTTTCTCTGTATTTTAGGGAGTGAAGAACTGCGTAAATGTAGTCTAAAAGATGAACTGGTGAAAATTGGTTGTCGGTTGATGGTTGTTGGTTGTCGGAATTGGACACCCCGTCAATCGCACCTTCGGCGGATTGCCACCCCTCTAAAAGAGGGGAACCGTTATCTACGCATTTCATGCCGAGTTTTGCTTCTATCTCTGCCAGAATTTTAGGATTGAAATTAGGGATTCTTTCTCGCTCGTCAAATGCAGTCGGTTCTTGGTAAAGGTAAAGTGGGAAAACATAATCTATACCAATTGAACCAGGACTTGAATAAAATCTAGTATCAGATATAGTATCTGTAATAAAAGCTATAGAATTAAAAGTTTGATTTCTACAAGAAATTAATGAAAAATTATTATTTATAAAATGTTTCATAACTTCTTGTCTTGGATAACAATGAAATCCTTTTGATTTACCTGAATAAAATGTCCATCTTTTATCAAATGGTCTATATGAAATTTGTTTAATCAGTCCATTCTTTTTATAACTTTCAATTAAATCTTTTCTTGCATAATTTACTTGCCAATCTCTTACATCTTTTCCTAAATTAAATCTTCTTCTTGCAGATTCATCATCTAAACTTAAAAATTCTTCAATAGTATTTTTTACATCATCTTTTGTAGAATGTATGGTAAAAGCATCTCTTGCAGTTACAATTCCTACGTTATTCAAAGGAAATAAATCAACTATAGAAAAGCCATCGTTATATTTTTCTTCTGCATCAAAGTCTTTATTCACCATAAAATACATTGGTGCTTTGTTTGGCAATACTTTATAATCAATAGTTTTAATAGAATTTTTGTTTAGAAAATCATATTTATCGTTTCTCTTCCCAAACAAATCATAATGAAAAACTTTTCCTAATTCATTTTTAGCCTTTTTATTGGTTTTTACAAAAAGATTAATGGAAACACCTTGCATAATATCAAACACATTTTGGTCTGCACTTCCATCTGGTGCAGTTTCTTTTTTCTTGCTGTTTCCGTGTAAATCTATGGTGTAAATTTTATCAAACGTTTTCAGTAAATTCCAACGCATACCTCTAAAAGTTGGGTTATCTAAAAAACCATGAGGATTGATAAAAGCAACGATTCCTTCTCCGTTTTTTTCTACTAAATATTGAGCAAAACGAATGAATTTCACATAATCATCATTTATCCATTTCGGATTTCTTTCTTTCAATTTTTCTTTTCCGCCTGGTTCTTTTTTGTAATCTTCCATCAAGTTCATGATCCAATCACTTTTATTAGAACTTTCGCCAGAATACGGCGGATTTCCAATGACGCACATTACAGGGGTGTCTCGCTTAATTTGGTTTGCCAAAGTAGATTCATCAGAAAGCCAACTGGCAAAGAGTGTTCCTGTATCTTTGTGGTGTTCTTCCAGAGAATTGGTGAGAAAAATATTAAAACGCTGGTCTTGGTTGGTTTCGTAACCTGTTTCAGAAAGCAGCATATCTAGTTTAAGATGTGCCATAGAATAACTCGCCATCAAGAGCTCAAAACCATTAATTCTTGGAATGAGGTCTTTTTCTACATATTGAGGCCAAATTCCTTCATTAATATTTTTAAAATTTTCTTCGTAGATGTGTTTTATGGTTTCGGCTAAAAAGGTTCCTGTTCCTGTTGCTGGGTCTAGAACTTGCACTCTATGGAATTCTTTATCTACTTTTTTGCCGTGAAAATCTACTTTGCTTTTGATTTTTGAAGTATCTGCTAAACCTTGAGACAATCCAAATTCAGATTTCAGCAAATCATCTACTGCACGTACAATAAATTGCACCACAGGTTGTGGAGTGTACCAAACGCCACGAGATTTACGGAGTTTTGGGTTGTATTTTCCCAAGAATGTTTCGTAGAAATGAATAACGGGGTCTTCTTGTCTGGTAGATTTCCCGAAGTTTTTCATAATGTCCTTCACATCAGAAGCGAGGAAAATCTGCACCAATTCTTCCACAATCCATTTAAGACGTATATCTAAATCAAAACCTGCAATATGCTGAAAAAGTTTCCTCAAAAAAGGATTAGATTTCGGGATAAGATTGGCGGCTTCTATCCTGTCAAACGTAGGCAAAGTAGGGTCGTGATAACGTGCCACGAAAAGTCCGTAAGCAATGGTCTGAGAATAAAGGTCTGCAAATAACTGATTGTCTATATCATGAATCAGCATATCTTTAAACGCTGTTCTCTGCTGTACCAATTCTGTATTTTTTTCCGCCAAATCGTCTTCGTCTAAAGCATTGTGAATGACATCTGCCATTAACAAAGCTTTATTAGCCATCATTTCTGCTAATTTTTCAGAATTTTTGATGGTTTGCGAGACTTCTTGCCCAAAATCTTTGATGAGATGAATGAATGTTTCAAAGTTTTTCTCATGTGGAACGATTTCGTTCATCAAGATTTCGCCAAGAGCGATTTTGGTTTTCAGTTCGCCATTTTTATAGAATTCAAAATGTAGATAATCTGTAATAATCAAATTTTCGAGTGCGTTTCTATAACGGTCGAACTGTGGTTTATTTTTCTTATGGTCTATTCCTAATTTTAAGTCTTTGGCTTCTATGTAACCAATGGGCACTTCTTTTTTGGAAACAATATAATCTGGAGCGCCACATTTTTGGCGGGTTGGCTCATTAATTACGGCAAATTCTTTACCTAGAATTTCCTGAAGCAGAATTTGTAAATCTCCACGATAAGAATGTTCGGTTGCATTTCCTGCAAAATATAATTGAGAAAGTTTAGAAAGGTATTGATTAATCATAGTTATTATTGAAGTGCATAAAATTAATGAAAAGTTTTGGAAAAATGTTATTAGAACAAGAAAAAGCACAGCTTAGATTGCTGTGCTTGTATTTATATGCTCATGGATTGGAAGTTTGTATTACATGTAAAAACATTTTTTCATTTTGAGCGGAAGAATGAAGCGAAAAATCTGTTTCTTGATTTAGAGATTCTTCACTTTGCTGCGCTGCGTTCAGAATGACAAGGTTATGTTTTCAACATTCGGATTATAAATCCTAGACACTCTCTAGATTCTTGTTGGATAAATGCAGGATACTTGCTCTTTTCGGTAACCCAGTTTCCAACTATTTTAGTTATTTTTGCTAAAATCTTTCTACAGAAAATGCCTGAACATATCCTACAGAGAATAGAAGAATTAAGAGAAGAACTGCATCAGCATAATTACAATTATTATGTGTTAGATGAGCCTACGATTTCGGATTTTGAATTTGATGCCAAACTTAAGGAACTGCAAGAACTAGAAGCAGCGCACCCAGAGTTTTATGACCCGCACTCTCCTACCTTGAGAGTTGGTGGAGAAATCACCAAAAATTTCCCTACCATTCAGCATCAGTTCAGAATGTATTCTTTGGATAACTCTTATGATTTCAATGATTTACAGGATTGGCACACTAGAATTTCTAAAATTTTAGAAACCGAAGACATAGAATTTGTCGCTGAACTGAAATATGACGGCGCTTCTATTTCCATTTTATTTGAAAACGGAAAGCTTTCTCAAGCGGTAACCAGAGGTGATGGTTTCCAAGGTGATGAAATCACTGCCAATGTGAAGACCATCAGAGACATTCCGCTTCAGTTGAAGGGAAATTTCCCAGAAAGATTTTACATGCGTGGCGAAATTTATCTTACACATAATAACTTCAACAAAATTAATGAAGAGCGATTGGCAGAAGGTTATGACGCTTTTATGAACCCAAGAAATACCGCTTCTGGAAGTTTAAAACTGCAAGATTCTGGCGAAGTGAGAAAGAGAAATCTTTCGGCGGTGCTCTATCAATTTGTAAGCGAAAACAGTCCTGCCGAAACGCATTTCGAACTGCTTCAACAGGCAAAAACTTGGGGTTTCAAAATTTCTGAAAACGCCAAACTCTGTAAAAACATACAAGAAGTACAAGATTTCATCAATTTCTGGGACGAAAAACGTAAGAAACTGAATTTCGACATTGACGGAATTGTTATTAAAGTAAATTCCCTGAAACAACAGCAATTATTGGGTTACACTGCCAAATCTCCACGTTTTGCGATGGCTTATAAATTTAAAGCCGAAAAAGTAGAAACAGAATTGCTCAGCATCGATTATCAAGTGGGAAGAACTGGCGCAGTAACACCTGTTGCGAATTTGGCTCCCGTTCTATTGGCTGGAACGATTGTAAAACGCGCTTCTCTGCACAACGAAGATATTATCAAAAAACTGGATTTGCATGTAGGAGATTTCGTATATGTAGAAAAAGGCGGAGAAATTATCCCGAAAATTGTAGGTGTAAATCTGGGAAAACGAAATGTTTTTGCTACAGAAGTTCAGTATGCTACGCATTGTCCAGAATGTGGCAGTGAACTGATTCGTTTAGAAGATCAGGCTGCTCATTTTTGTCCTAATGAAACGCATTGTCCACCACAAGTTGTTGGGAAAATGATTCATTACGTTTCCAGAAAAGCTTTGAATATAGAAAATCTAGGCAGTGAAACCATAGAACAACTTTACCGAGAAGGTTTACTGACCAACATTGCAGATTTTTACACTTTGCGCAAAGAGCAATTGCTTCCGCTGGAAAGAATGGCGGAAAAATCTGCCCAAAATATCATTGACGGCGTAGAAAAATCTAAACAAATTCCTTACGAAAAAGTATTGTACGGAATTGGCATCAAACACGTAGGAGAAACTGTTGCGAAGAAACTAGCGAAGAATTTCCCAAGCATTGATGATTTAAAAAATGCCACAGAAGAAGAACTCTGTCAAGTAGAAGATATTGGTTCTAAAATTGCGGAAAGTATCGTTTCTTATCTTCAAAATACCGAAAATTGGGAAATGATTGAACGATTAAGAAGTTATGGCGTACAACTGGAAAAAGGCGAAAACACCACAGAAGTTTTGAGTACTGTTTTAGAAGGTAAAACCTTTCTTTTCACAGGGAAACTTTCGCTTTTTACGCGTGAACAAGCCGAAGAAATGGTAGAAAAGCATGGCGGAAAAAATATTTCGGCGGTATCTAAAAACCTCAACTATTTGGTAGTTGGAGAAAAGGCAGGAAGCAAACTCAAAAAAGCGCAAGACATCGGTACGATTACGATTTTAGATGAACAACAGTTTTTAGATTTGATTGAAAGTTAATGCAAGTTATTTCTATCACAAAGTTCAAGAAGAACAGTTGATGTGTTTGTGTTTTTGAGAGCACCAAGCAACATCAAAGATGTTGTATGAAGATTAAAAAATAAAAAAGCTCAAGAAAATTCTTGAGCTTTTGCTTTTAAATGGAAACTTTAACGGCTAATTCATAAAAATGAGAATTAGCAAGTTTCTTTAATCTTTCTTTTAAACAAGGAGAATTATGATAATCTCCATTAAAAATAATCACGTTTTGAGCATTCAGTGTGTTTTGATTTTCGCACTCATAATTTTGTTCATGTTCGGCTGGAGTGTATTTTTCAAAAAACTCATCATTAGAATAAAAAACCGTGTAATCCTCTGAAAGTTCTACATTGAAAGGCATTTTCTTTTCTACTAATTTGGCTTTATCTGAAAATTCTGGCTCTATTTTTCCGTCATGATATACAATCTCTGTGAGTTCGCCATTGGTTTTTTGGGCAAACTCTTCTGCTTGTTTGTAGTTTCCAAAACCTGTATAGATTTTGAAATTTCCTACGATGTATTCAAATATTTTTTTTCCGTAAGTCATTTTTTAATCTTTTAAATCGTTGTACTCAATATTTTTAATTTTTGCTTCAATTTTTTCTGCTTTTAGGTTTTGTCTCAGTAAACCAAATAAGCTCATGTAAATATTGGCTATCCAAACCAATGAAAATCCTGCAATGAGATATCCTCGCCAATCTTCAAAGAACAAGGTGAAATTTGTGATCAACAAGAAAAATATCGTAACATAATGACTAAAACAATACTCACAAGTAAAGAGATAAAAAAACTTTTTTTCCCAAAGTGAAGTTGCATTTTCTACTCTTTTTTGACAATATTCTCGCGGTTCTTTGAAAATTTCTTCATGCGTGACTGTCCAAGCGATACAAGCAATAGGTATCGCCAGAATAAACAGTTGCAGTATGTGATTAAAACTAAGCATGATTTTACAGTACAAAATTAGATTAAACAAGCGCTTAGTATTTTATAATATTTTCTTGATTTTATACAGAATTAACATTTTATAACTTTCTCCGGGCAAAGTTTTAAATTTTCATAAATTTGTATTAAAATTTAGAAAAATGGATTTGCATCTTGATAGAACGTTTAAGTATTATTGGTTAATGTTTAAGAGACACGATTTATCAGCAGGTCTCACGGTTTTTCTAGTTGCACTTCCCTTGTGTTTAGGTGTTGCATTAGCTTCTGGAGCGCCACTTTATTCGGGTATTTTATCAGGAATTATCGGTGGAATTGTAGTAGGAGTTCTGAGTGGTTCAGATTTAGCTGTTTCTGGTCCTGCTGCTGGTTTAACTACGGTTGTCGCCGCTTCTATCATCAGTCTAGGCGATTTTCAAACTTTTTTATTAACTGTTATTATTGCTGGAGTATTCCAAATTTTATTAGGCGTTTTAAAACTGGGCGTTTTTGCCAGTTATTTCCCAAGTTCTGTGATTAAAGGAATGATGGCTGCTATAGGAATCATCTTGATTTCTAAACAAATTCCATTGGCTTTAGGTTATAATCAACCCGATTTTTGGACGAGTGGTTTTGTTCAAATCTTTACTTCTAAAAATTTCTTAGGAAACTTAGTTGAATTTAATTCTCATATTACCAGAGGTGCGGTTTTTATTTCTGTAATTTCTTTAGCGATTTTAATTCTGATGAAAAAACCACAGTTTCAAAAATTCAATAAGATTCCTGCTCCACTTTTGGTGGTTATTTTTGGAATTTTAATCAACTTTTTAATGAATTATTTCGGTTCTTCTTATGCTTTGAAACCTAATCAATTGGTGAATATTCCAGAAAATATGTTTGCAGAAATTAAATTTCCTGAATTTTCTAAAATTCTGAGCAATCAAGAAATCTGGAAAGATGGAATTCTCATAGGAATTTTGGCCACGCTAGAAACTTTGCTTTGTATAGAAGCGATGGATAAACTCGACCGTCACAACAGAATCACGCCTGTAAATCGTGAATTGATTGCGCAAGGAATTGGTAATTTCCTTTGTGGACTTGTAGGCGCAATTCCTCTTACTGCAGTAGTTGTAAGAGGTTCTGCAAATATAGAAGCTGGCGCAAAAACTAAAGTTTCAGCCTTCATGCATGGAATATTTTTATTACTCTCTGTATTGCTGATTCCGTTTTTGATTAACATGATTCCATACGCTTCTTTATCTGCTATTTTGATTATTACAGGTTTTGGACTTACGAGAGTGGAGATTTATAAACACCTCTTTAAACTCGGTTTAAAACAGTTTATACCATTTATCGCCACCATTATTATTATTCTTGTAACAGACTTACTCATTGGAGTTTCTATCGGTTTATTGATTTCTATTTATTACATCATCAAAGAAAATTTCAAAGAAAACTACGACATAGAAAAAACGCATTTTCAAGGGATTAACCAATATAAATTGAAACTTCACAGCAATGTAACCTTCATCAATAAAGTGAAAATTAAAAATGCTTTGGATAAAGTTCCTGCTTATTCCGTATTAACTATTGACGGCTCCGAAGTACATTTTATAGACCATGATGTTTTAGAAATTATTTCAGATTTCAAAAATAAAGCGCATGACAGACACATCCAGCTTCAAATGATTAATATAGAAACCGTAGAAACTGCGGCGATTTCTCACTAAAAAAAGCCTCCAAAAAATGAAGGCTTACTGTCTAAAAATCAAATACTGAAAATATGAAGTAAATTTGTCTGTTTAAATGTTATTTGTTTTTACGGCAAGTTCGTAAACATTTCCTCGCATTAAAAACTTTATTCTTTCTCTAGTCGTTACGGTATTTACACCGCTTTCATCTGTGATAATGATTCTATCTCCTGGTGCAATATTTTGGTCAGACAAAATATCTTCTGGCAGCATGTCATTTTCTGCTTTTTTCATGTCAAAAAGAATTTGGTCCGCCATTTCTTGAAATCCTTCAGCATCAGAATAAAGCACTCTATAATTGGGATGATCTGGTAATTCTACCTTAAAAGGTTTTTTACTTTCTACCAACTTCGCCGATTCATTGGGTGTAGGATTATCAGAACCATCTGTAAAACCTACTTCTACCAATTCACCTTGGTGTTCATTAGCATAATTTACCGCATCTTCATAAGTTGCAAAATTGGTGGTTACTGTATATTGGTCAAATTCATAATGCTGTAATCTATCTTCGGTGTGATGTGTAGTCATTTTGTAAAAATTTTGTGATTTGGTTAAGGCAAAGATAGATGGACACGTCTCCAAATGTTTTATACAATTATGTTAAATGCTTTCAAAATTGTGAGATGATGATATTTTTTGATTAATTTTAGGCACTCATTTTAAAAATATGAATTAATGCTTAAGAAAACGTTTATTATAGCGACATTATTTCAGGCTGCTGCTTTTTTTGGTCAGCAATACGGAGGAATGTGGATTCCTACTGAAATTAATGAAAAAGAGATGAAATCTCTGGGAATGAAAATCAAAGCCCAAGACATTTGGAACACTGAAAAACCGAGTATTAAAGACGCTGTAGTTCAGTTTGACGGAGGTTGTACCGCAGAAATTATTTCACCGAAAGGTTTACTATTGACCAATCACCACTGCGGTTATGATAACATCCAAAGCCATTCTACCGTAGAAAATGATTTATTGACCAATGGATTTTGGGCAAAAAACATGGGCGAAGAATTGCCAAATCCTGGCGTTACCGTAGATTTCGTTACAGATATTAAAGAAATTACTCAAGATATTTTAGGCAATACTTCTTCATTAAGCGGAGCAGAATTGACTAAAAAAATCAATGAAAATATAGACGCTTACAAGAAATCTCAAAAAATAGAATCTTACCAAAGTATTATTGTAAGACCTATGTTTGCAGGAAATAAATATTATGCATTTGTAGTAGAAACCTATAAAGACATTAGATTAGTAGGAGCACCACCACAAAGCATTGGTAAATTCGGTTCTGATACGGATAACTGGGTTTGGCCAAGACATACTGGCGATTTTTCTATGTTTAGAATTTACGCTGACAAAAACAACAAACCAGCGGAATATTCTAAAGACAATGTTCCTTTTACGCCAAAACATTTCTTACCGATTTCTGTAAAAGACATCAAAGAAAATGATTTCACGTTTGTTTTCGGATTTCCGGGTAGAACCAATGAATATTTGCCAAGCGTAGCGATTGAAAAAATCATCACAGATACCAATCCTGCGAGAATTGAAGTAAGAGACATCGCTCTGAAAACTCTAGACGAAAAAATGCGTGCAGACGATGCTACCAGAATTAAATATGCTTCTAAATACGCTTCTGTTGCCAATTATTGGAAAAAATGGATTGGCGAAACAAAAGGTCTTAAAAAATCAAACGCTGTTGCCAAAAAACAAGCTTATGAAAGTTCTTTAGTGGATAAAAATTCAGAAATTAAAACGTCTCTTGATGAATTTAAAAAACTGTATGACCAACAAGCTCCTTATGCTTTGAACAATGCTTATTACAGCGAAATTCTAAGAAATGCTGAAACATTAACGTTGGCAAATCAGTTTTATGCTTTTGTACAAAATTATGAAGCAGGAAAAGTAGATGATAAAGCTGTAAAAGGTTTTAAAAACAGACTTTCTGGCTTCTACAAAGATTATGACGGAGAATTAGATGCTAAAGTAACCGCTAAACTTTTGGCTTTATATGCAAATAAAACCGCACCAGAATTTTTACCAGAAGGTTTTGCTCAATTCAAAGATGTGAACCAAAATCTTCAAGTTCTTGAAAACTGGAGCAGAAATTCTGTGATTTCAGGAAGAAATTCAGTAAACGGAGCTACCGTTTATTCTAATATTGACCAAGTTTTCTCAAATCTTCCAGAATTGGTAAAAACTCTGAAAGCTGACCCTATTTATCAGACTTTAACCAAAATGAGAGAAACTTATGTAACTAAAGCAGATGCTCAATATGTAGGTTTACAAAGCAAAATAGACGCTTTGCAAAAGAAATATTTAGCGCAAATGATGGCTACAGATACCGAAAGAAAATTTTTCCCAGATGCGAATTCTACACTCAGAGTGACTTACGGAAAAGTGAAAGGTTCTAATCCTGCAGATGCGATTTCTTACCACTACGAAACCACTCTAGATGGTGTAATGGAAAAATATGTTCCGGGAGATTATGAATTTGATGTTCCACAAAAATTAATTCAGTTATACAACACAAAAGATTATGGCGATTACAAAAATGCAGCTGGAAAAATTCCATTAGCATTTACCGCAACCAATCACACCACTGGTGGAAACTCAGGAAGTCCAGCTCTTGACAAAAAAGGAAACCTTATCGGTTTAAATTTTGACAGACAATGGGAAGGTACAATGAGTGACATAAATTTCGACCCTAGATTCAGCAGAAATATCATGGTTCAGACCAAATATATTTTATTTATCATCGATAAATTTGCTGGTGCAAGATGGTTATTAGACGAAATGAAAATTGTTAAATAATTTTCAATAAATATTTTAGTAAGAACGCGCCAAAAGGTGCGTTCTTTTTTTTAAATAATTTATAAATTTGGATTTATTAATTGTAAAGAAATAGAAATGGGTTCAATAGAAATTATAAAAGGTGACATTACAAAAACCCATTGTGATGTCATTGTAAATGCAGCTAACTCATCTCTTTTAGGAGGTGGTGGTGTAGATGGTGCAATCCATAGAAATTGAGGAGCAAAAATCTTAGAAGAATGCAGAAAAATCATTGCAAAGCAAGGTGGTTGTAAAACTGGCGAAGCAGTCATTACTAACGCTGGAAATCTACCAGCAAAATTTGTGATACATACGGTTGGTCCAGTTTGGAACGGTGGTTCAAATAATGAAATTGAAAAACTTTCTAATTGTTATATCAACTCATTAAAATTAGCTGTTGAAAACGGATGTAAAACAATAGCTTTTCCTAATATCAGTACGGGTATTTATAAATTCCCTAAAGATTTAGCCGCCCAAATAGCTAAGAAAACGGTACAAGATTATCTCCAAGAAACTGAAATTGAAAAAGTAACATTTGTATGTTTTGATGAGGAAAATTATAATTTATATCAGGATATTTTTAAATAAAAAAGCCTCAGAATTTCTTCTGAGGCCAAACACAAATGATGAAATTTACTCTTACCTCTGTAGAGTTATACAAAGGTAAGTCTATTAAATTTTGTAATTGTTACACTATAACTACCTGATTTTATAATATTTTCAGTTTTAATATCCAAAAATTTCTTCTAAACTCAGTTCTTGAAAATCTCCTAAGTTTTCAATCGCAGAATGGTCTAAATTTTCTTTTTTGCCCATTATCGCAACGTTATAAGAAATGGGTTTTATTTCTTGATTGTAAAATTGAGTTAAATCTTCCAACTGTAGATTTTCTATTTCGTGGTAAATTTTTTCTCTAATATCATAATCTATTCCTATTTTTTTAAGATTTAAAAAATTAAAGAAAATATTGGTTCTGGTTATTCTGGTAGACGCAATTTGTTTCAGCGCAGAATTTTTAGCATTATTAAATTGCGTAGGAATTTGAGGCAAATCTTGCATTAAATCAGCCATCGCATCTACTGCTAAATGCAATTTATTGGCTTGTGTACCAATGTAACTTACCACGTAATTATGTCTATCCAAATAAGTCGCAGTAGAGTAATTTACATACGCAGAATACGCTAAACTCTTGCTTTCTCTGAGTTCCTGAAAAACAATAGACGACAAACCTCTGCCAAAATATTCATTAAAAACATTGATTTTTCCGTAATTTTCGGTATTCAGTTGAGAAGCCCTACCAATTTTACTCATTTCCATTTGTACCATATCATAATTGGTAAAGAAAACTTTTCCTTGCGTTTCAAATTCTTGATAAATTTTCGGCTTTGGAATGGTGAGTGTTGCTTTTTCTAACAAGGGTTGAATTTTTTCTTTGAACCCCTCAAAATCTTTACCGTAGAAGAAAATTTCATAAGGTAATAGGGTCAAATTCTTCACTTTTGCAGTCAGATGTTCTACTTTCGTTGCTCTCAGTTTTTCTTCAGAAACCACATCTCTGAATCTGGAATTTTCACCAAATTTAGCATAATGACTTAATGCCGTCATAATTCTTAACTTATCTTTTTTAGCAACATTTCGGCTCTCTAAAATCAATTCTATCGTACTTTCATAGACTTCATCATCAGGTTTTACTTCGGTAATCCAATGTTTTAAAAGTTCAAAACCTTTGATTAGATTTTCCTCAAAACCAGTGAGCGAAATAATCATTTGGTCGTCATACGTTTTGAAATCATTGCTGATTCCCAATTTGAAAAACTCTTGACTTAATTGATCCGCCGAAAAACGAGAAGTTCCCAAATATTGCAAAACTTGCACCGCTAAGAAAAGCTCTTTATCGTGGTCTGTTCCGATTTTATAAATCAAATGCAACTGCGCAATATGATTGTATTTATTTCTTACAAAACTGATTTTTTTATCCCCAATTTGAGTTTCCTCAATCATATTTTTGTAATCAATGAATTTCGGAGTAATTTCTGAAGATTTTTGGTGAAGAATTTCGGTCAAAAACTCAGATTGTGCTTCTCTATTGATTTTAACAGGGGTAATTCCCGGATTTTCTACTCGAATAAGATTTTCGTTTTCGCCACGAAGTTTTTTGACGATTACATAATTTTTTTGGAAGAATTTTTGTGCAAAATCTACCACTTCTTGCTTGGTAATTTTCTCAAATTTTTCAATTTCCGAAAGTTCTTCTTCCCAAGTTCTGTCATTGATATAAATTCCGTAAAGCGCTGTTGCTAAACCATCTGCAGTTTCCAGATTTCTGATTTTCTGCAATTTCATATCATTGATAATCGCAGGAATTAACCAATCTGGGAAATCACCATTTTTCACTTTTTCTATCTCTGCCAAAAGCAGTTGTTCTGCCTCTTCTAAAGATTGATTTTCCTTCGGAACAATCATGAGCGAGAACAATCCGTATTGCTTAAAACCGAGTTCATAAGCATAACTTCTGAGTGCTTTATGTTTTTGGTTGATATTTAAATCTAGCAAACCTGCTTCGCCAGAATTGGAGAGAATTTGAGCCACCATTTCTGCCAAATGCTCTTCTTTTGTTCCATAAGAATCTGTTCTCCAAGCGATGTTTAATCTAGGCGCAGAAGGACTTTTTACAATTCTTTCTACAATTTCAGTTTGAGGTTCTTCTATAATTTTTTCTTTCTTAGGAAGTTCTTTGTACTCAAATTTTCCAAAATATTGATCCACCAAAAGAATGGTTTCTTCAAAATCTAAATCTCCAACCAAAACCATCGCCATATTATTAGGCACATAAAAATCATTGAAATATTGATGAATAGCCTTCATAGAAGGATTTTTCAAATGCTCAGATTTCCCCAAAGTGGTTTGTTGACCATTAGGATGTTTCGGAAAAAGGGCTTCCATGAGTGCATAATTTACCAACCTCACATCATTGTCTTGTGCACGATTAAATTCTTCGTAAACCGATTCTAACTCAGTATGAAAAAGCCTTAAAACCAAACCAGAAAAACGCTCTTTTTCTATTTTGAGCCATTTTTCCAATTCATTATTCGGAATGTTATTTTTATAGACGGTTTCGTCTAACCAAGTGTGAGCATTGGTTCCTGTAGCGCCAAGAGAAGAAATAACTTTGTCATATTCATTGGCAATCGCATATTGACTGGCTTCTTGAGAAATTTCGTCTATTTTTCTATAAATTTCCTTCTTTTTTTCTGGGTTTTGCTCGGATTTGTGCAGTTCGTACAAATCAGAAATTTGGTCTAATAATACTTTTTCTTTCTCCCAATCCAACGTTCCTAATTTGCTCGTTCCTTTGAACATCATATGCTCTAAATAATGCGCCAATCCTGTATTGTCTGATGGATCATTATTGCTTCCTGTTCTTACTGGAATATAGGTTTGGATTCTAGGAGCATCGTCATTTTGAGCCAAATAAACCGTTAATCCATTGTTTAATTTGTAGATTCTTACACCCGTTTCATCTCCTTCTACTTGTTGGTAAGTGTACCCGTTTTTATCTGTAAAATTTTTAGTTTTTAATACTAATTTCGTCTGCATTAATTTCTTATTTCTTAATTATTTATTCGGATATTTCTGAATGAGAGCTTGTAAAATTGCCCACGTTTCTATATCCATTACTCCATCGTAATTTTGTGGTCTAAAATGATATTGGAAAGCCTCTATAGTTTTCTTTGTAGCATCATCCCAAACTCCTGTTTCTGTAATTCCATAGCCAAATTGTTTTAGGGCAATCTGTACTTTCATCACAAAAGCCATATCATTGATTTTTGCATTAAATTCTTCTGGAATGATTTGAGATTGGAAATTCTGAACTGTAGCATCATCATACCACATTCCTATTCCGTATTCGTCATATAATTTTTTCCAAGGAAATAATGGACCTGGGTCTTGTTTACGAGTTGGTGCAATATCAGAATGCGCCAAAACATTCGTAGGTGGAATTTGGTAACGCGCAATAATATCTTGTACCAAAGCTGCTACTTTTTTCACTTGATGCTCAGGAAAGGGAACGAAAACTCTTTTTCCGTCTAATACTTTAAAACCTTCATTCACGATTTCTATACCAATAGAAGTATCATTAAGCGTTGCATCTTTTCTCCATGAACTGATTCCTGCGTGATAAGACCTTTTATTTTCGTCTACCAACTGATAAATTTCTATATCGGTTGAATCATTTACCAAATAGTGAGAACTTACGGCTTGAGTGGTTAAAACCCTCACAGATTTATCATGATCCAAAGCTGTGTAATGTAAAATCACATATTTCTGTCTGAAATTTTGTGCAATGGCAGGAAAATGATTTCTGGTTACTTTATAACCTTCTGGTTTTGCTCCTACCAAAGATCCGTAACTGATGGTATTATCATTTTTAGTTGGGTCTGCTATATTTACTGTAAAATAGTCGCCATGTACATCATGTTTTATCTCCGGTTTAGGAGGTTTTGGTATCGTAGATGTGGTTGGTTGAGGTAAATTATTAGGTTTTGCAATTTCTTTTTGCGATCCACAAGAAATAATTAAAGATGCTAAACCTATGAAATATAATGAATTACGCATTTTATTGATTTTTTAAAAGATTATTTATTCAAAAATACGAAAATTTTTAGCAATTTTTTTTTGGTTATTAAGGAAAACTGTCCTATATTTGCACTCGCAATTACGGAAGAGAAGTTCTTAAAAGAATTTGCAAGGAGGGTTGCCGGAGTGGTTAACGGAGCAGTTTGCTAAACTGTCGACTCGCAAGGGTCGCAAGGGTTCGAATCCCTTACCCTCCGCAACCAAGAAATTCGGGGTGTAGCGTAGTCCGGTCATCGCGCCTGGTTTGGGACCAGGAGGTCGCAGGTTCGAATCCTGCCACCCCGACAAAAAAATCGAAAATTTTAAGGAAATTAGGGTGCGTAGCTCAGCTGGATAGAGCATCTGCCTTCTAAGCAGACGGTCTCAGGTTCGAATCCTGACGCGCTCACGAAAACCTCGCTTTTAGCGAGGTTTTTCTTTTTTTTAATTTATTATTTATTATTTTAATGAATGAAAAATTTGGTAATTATTGGCAAGGTTTTTCCAGAGCCTAATTCTACAGCTGCCGGTTATAGAATGATTCAATTGATGGATTTATTCTTAACTCAAAATTATCAAATTACATTTCTTTCCACTGCTACTATTTCAGAAAACAGTTTTGACCTAAGCTCTAAAAACATTCAGTTTCAAAACATTTTACTCAATGACAGCAGTTTTGATGAACTCATCAAAAATCTAAATCCAGATATAGTTGTTTTTGACAGATTCACTACCGAAGAACAATTCGGGTGGAGAGTTTCAGAGCAAGTTCCGAATGCCGTAAAAATTCTTGACACCGAAGATTTACATTTTCTAAGAACCGCCAGAGAAAAGGCTTTTAGACAAAATAAATTTTTAGAAAATTCAGATCTAATCAATGACGTTTTCAAACGTGAAATAGCTTCCATTTTAAGATGCGACCTTTCACTCATTATTTCTGAATTCGAAATGAATTTACTCATCGAAAAGTTTAAAATGGACGAGAATATTCTCTTTTACCTCCCACTTTTTGGAGCGGTTAAAAAACCTGAAACTTCTTTTTCAGAAAGAAAAAATTTTATCAGTATCGGTAATTTTTTACACGAACCAAATTGGCAAACGGTTCTTCAACTGAAAAAAATTTGGAAAGGCATCAAAAAACAACTTCCAGAAGCCGAAATTCATATTTATGGCGCTTACGTAAGTGAAAAAGTCTTTCAGTTGCATAATGAAAAAGAAGGTTTCATCATCAAAGGAAGAGCCGAAAATGTAGAAAGTGTTTTTAACCAAGCCAAAATTTTACTTGCACCCATTCCTTTTGGAGCTGGAATCAAAGGTAAATTGCTCGAAAGTATGCAATTTGGATTACCCAATGTTACTTCCGCAATTGGTGCAGAAGCAATGCAAGGAAACCATGACTGGAATGGTTTTATTACCGATAACGAAACAGAATTTGTAGAAAAAGCAGTTCTACTCTATCAAGATGAAAATCTTTGGCGAAAATCTCAAGAAAACGGATTCAAGATTATAAAAAACAGATTCAAAAAAGAACTTTTTAAGGCCCATTTCATTAATAAAATTCAAGAAATTTCTGAAAATTTAGAATCACACAGAAACCAAAATTTCTTAGGTCAAATTCTTCAACATCACACGTTACAAAGCACTAAGTACCTGAGTAAGTGGATTGAAGAAAAGAACAAAAAATAATCCCACAAAATTTCCGTATTTTTACGCATTAAAGTGAAAATATGCCGCAAAAAATCACAGAATTAGCTCAAGAATTGGGAGTTACCACAGAATCTCTTAAAAACTTCATCGAGGATTTTGACCTAGACCTTTCAGAATGTCTTTTTCCAAACCTTGAAGTAAAGGATGATTTTGCCAAATTCGCTAGAGAAAACGTTAAGTTTTTGCAGAAATACGAAAAAGACTTAGTAGAGGAAAAATCTTCTACTCAAATTGCTTCAGAAATCCAACAGCCCGTAGAAAAAGTAGAAGCCATTATCAAGAAAAATAAACCCAATTTATTCGAAAACGGCTTGTATAAATCCTCGGTTTCTAGTTTCGGCATAGACAATAAACTCGGCGGAAATTACAGTTTCGTTTATGATTATTTCGGTCATCTTACATCATTAACTCAGCGAGATTTCATTGGCTATAGAGATTTATATTTCTACATTACAGAAATGCTGAATCCGTTTATTGATGAGACTCAGACCAAAGATTGGGGCATCCAAAAACCTGCTGGAATTATTTTATATGGTCCACAAGGAAGTGGAAAAATTTTCTGGGCAAGAAAAATTGCTGAAATCATCAATTATGAGTTCAAAGAAGTCATGAATTCTTATTTGAGAACCAGTTTTATCAACGGAAAAAGAAGTGATTTTAATGATTTTTTAACTGCAATGATGAAGGAAGACAAAGTATTGCTATTTTTAGAAAACTTCCACGAAATTGCTCAAGAAAAACCAATTGACGACAGCATTTTTTCAGAAAACAAATCTACCAAAGATATTATTCTCCATTCGATTCATAAATTTGTAAACGAAGAGTTATTGATGGTAGTTGCCGCTAATAATTTAGTTGGAATAGACAATGAAGTTTTTGCACCAGGAAGATTTGACATAAAAATTCCAGTTTTCCCACCCAATGAAGATGAAAGAGCACAAATGATTATGCAATACATGACGCTCAACTTATCTGAAGACGCTATTCTGATGAAAATTTTAAAACACAATGGTGCAGACAAAAAACCATATTGGAGTGAATATGCTAAACGCATGAAACTCTTTAGCAATACCATGATGATTGATTTCACCCAAAGTGTAAAAAAACGTCTCAGAAATGTATATTTGCGTAAGAAAACTCATGCTTGCAAAATTGAAAAATCAATCCTAGAAGCCAGTTTCATAGAATGTGCCAGTAAATTGACCGATGAGTATTTAAACGAAGTTCAGCAGTTCATCAGAGAAGTTTCAGCCAATGATTATGATGTCTTTGCAGCCAGAATTGAAGCCATGAAAAAAGAGTTTCAAGCTTATATTATTAAAGAAAAACCACACAGAAAAATAGGTTTCAACGTAGAAGAAGATTAAAATGGATACAGAAAATTTAAAAATTCAGATAAAAACATTTTTTGGTTTAGAAGAAGTTCTTGCCGAAGAAATTAAAAAGTTAGGCGGTAGAAAAGTAGAGGTTAAAAACCGCGCTGTAAACTGTGAAGGCGACCTTGGTTTTCTTTACAAAATCAATTATTCTGCCAGAACAGCTGTTAAAATTTTGGTTCCTATTGCAACTTTCAAAGCATGGAACGAAAATAAATTTTATGACAAAGTTTTCGATTTTCCTTGGGAAACCGTGATGAGTGTAGACCAAAGTTTTGCCATAGATTCTACGGTTTATTCTGAAACGTTCACGCATTCACAATTTGTAGCCTTGAAAATGAAAGATGCGATTTGTGATTATTTCGTGATGAAAGAAAGACGCAGACCAGATGTAGACCCTAAAAATCCTGACATCAAATTTCACCTTCATATCGACAGAGAATTGGTAACGATTTCACTGGATTCTTCTGGAGACCCTTTATTTAAGCGTGGTTACCGAAAAGAACAAGGAGAAGCGCCCATTAATGAAGTTTTGGCTTCAGGAATGTTACAATTGGCTGGTTGGGACGGAAAAGGCAATTTCCTTGATCCAATGTGCGGAAGTGGAACGCTTTTGATAGAAGCTGCAATGTTGGCAATGGATCTACCAGCGCAAATTTTCAGAAAGAAATTCGCATTCCAAAATTGGAAAAATTATGATGCTGAATTGTTTGCAAAAATCAAAGAATTTAGAATCAACAGAATTAAAGAATTTACGGGAAAAATCGTAGGTTACGACATTGATGCAAGAATGCTAAATGCTGCGAGAATCAATATTGAAGCCGCCGAAATGGAAGATGTAATTGAAGTAAAAAAACAGAATTTCTTTGAATCTGAAAAAGATATGTTCCCATTGTTGATGGTTTTCAATCCGCCTTATGATGAGAGAATTGCGATTAACCAACCCGATTTTTACAAGAAAATTGGCAATACTTTTAAACAAAAATACCCGAATACTTTGGCTTGGATGATTTCTTCTGATTTAGAAGGTGTGAAAAATGTAGGTTTAAGACCATCCAGAAAAATAAAATTGTTCAACGGAAAATTAGAATGCCGTTTCTTGCAATACGAAATGTATGAAGGAACGAAGAAGATTCATAAATTGGAGAAGTAAATTTTTCACCGCAAAAGAGACAAAAGAAATGTTTTAAAACAAGTATTTCAAAAGAACAAAAAGCAAATTTCAAAATAAATTTAAACCTTTTTAGACTTTTGAAATACTTAAAAAAGAGATAAAGCTTTTGTCTCTTTTGTGGTTAAATTACTATCTTTACACATCAATTTTTCAAAAAATTCCATGCAAAATACAGCTCAACAATTTAGCGAAGTCATTAACCAATGTCGTGATTTATTTTCTAAAAAATTACAAGATTATGGTGCAGCTTGGCGTGTTTTAAGACCGAGTTCTATTACTGACCAAATTTATATAAAAGTCAATAGAATTCGTACTTTACAGATGACAGACGTAAAAATGGTAGATGAACACGAAGAAGATGAATTTATAGCGATTGTGAACTATTCTATTATTGGTTTGATACAATTAGAGAAAGGTTTTTCTGAAAATTTAGACGAAGACAGAACCGAAATTCTGAAATTATATGATGATTACGCTCAAAAAGCAAAAGATTTAATGCTTCGTAAAAACCACGATTATGGTGAAGCTTGGCGCGAAATGAGAATTTCATCCATCACCGATTTAATTTATCAAAAAGTTCTTCGCACGAAACAAATTGAAGACAACCAAGGAAAAACTTTGGTTTCAGAAGGTTTAGACGCCAATTATTATGACATGCTGAATTATGCAGTTTTCTGTCTCATTAAAATGATGGAAGAGAAAATTTGAAAACGTTTGTCTTTTTGAGCGAAACAAAGTGAAGCGAAAAATCTATTTTAAAAAGATTCTTCATTTCGTTACACTGCATTCAGAATGACAAAAAAACCAAACTATAAAAAATGAAAAGAATTTTAAGATACATTATTGCCGTTATTTTCATTGCATCTGGCTTTGTGAAAGCGATAGATGTAAAAGGTTTTTCTTTTAAACTTGAAGAATATTTTTCGCCAGACGTTTTTAATTTGACTTTTTTACAAAATTTCACTTTAGAAATTGCAATTTTAGTAGTCGCATTAGAACTAGTTTTAGGATTAATGCTTTTGTTGAAAATGAAGTTAAAATGCACACTTATTTCGTTAATTGCATTGTGCGTTTTCTTTGCATTTCTCACGTTTTATTCGGCTTATTTTAATAAAGTTACAGACTGCGGTTGTTTCGGAGATGCCATCAAATTTACGTCTTGGCAAAGCTTCTGGAAAGACATTACGTTGCTTTTCGGTTTACTTATTTTATGGTTTTTAAATAAAAAATCAGACACATTACATAACGAAAATGGATTTCTAAAAATGCCATTTCTTGGTATTGGAATTTTGGTTTCTGCTTTCATCATTTACTACGGAATTGCACACGAACCTTTGATTGATTTCAGAGATTATAAAATTGGGACTGATTTAAATCTTGAGAAACAAAAAATCGCGGCTAATCCTTCAGAATACAAAACTTCTTATACTTTAAAAAATACCAAAACTGGAGAAGAAAAAGTGGTAGGACAAGATGATTTTGTGAACCAAAAAGAATATTGGGAAGAAGGAACGCCTTGGCAAATTCAGAAAGGGAAAGAAGTTTCTGTTTTGGTGAAGCAAGGCTATCAGTCTTCTATCGATAAATTTAAATTAGAAGACGAAAACGGAAATGATGTTACTGATCAAATTCTACATTTACCGAAAGTATATTTAATTTTCTCTTATAAACCAAAGGAAATTTCAAAAGAAGATTTCCTAAAATATGAAAGTTACATTAAAGCTAATGAAAATGCTTTTGGAATAACAACCGAAAAAGGCATTTTCAAAACAATTCCTAATTTAACTATGGACGGAACAGCAATCAAAACTATTGCAAGGAGCAATCCTTTCGTTTTGGTTTTAGAAAATGGTAAAATAGTAGAAAAGAAAAATCTGGAAGATTTTTTAAAACATTAAAATTATAAATAAAAAATTTTGCGCTCACTGCGAAAAACTTTGCGACTTTGCGTGAAAAAACAAATAAAAATAAAATGAGAAAAACCAACAAATCCATCGCAGGATATCATTTATTGATGATTCTTTCGGCTGTAGATTATAAATTTCATGCAGGCGAAGAACAAGTCATCAGAGAATATCTAGAAGAAGAATTTCCGTTCCATGTGAATTTGGATAACGAGTTAGAAGTGATTTCTGCGCTTCAACCTAGCGATTGGAAAGACCATTTTGAGTTTCAGGCGCATTGTTTCCTAGACGATTCTACCGAAAAAGAACGTAAAGAATTTAAACAATTTGCAAAAAAACTCATCAAAGCAGACTCAACTGTTTCAGACAGAGAGCATGACTTCTATTCTTTGATGAAAACCATTTGGAAAATGTAATTGGTAATTAGTAATTAGTAATTAGTAATTGGTAGTTGGTAATTAGATTCTAGATTTATTTTAAGTAAATCTCCGAAAATCAATAAAATCTACGAAAGAAATTCATTAAAACTGATTCAATTCATACCCTCAAATTTCTGTAAATCTTTAAAAATTCAGAAATTTGTAAAAATTTAAAATTTAACCTCAATACTTTATAGAAATGAGAAAAAACATTGTAGCAGGAAACTGGAAAATGAACAAAAATGTGATTGATGCTCAACAATTAATGGCTCAATTATTAGATTATAAAAAAGCAAACGCTACCAACTGCGAAGTGTGGATTGCACCGCCTTCATTGTATTTAATGATGGCAAGAGATATTTTTGAAAATAACGAAGTTGGCGTTTTTTCACAAGATATGAGCGAATACGAAAGTGGCGCTTACACAGGTGAAATTTCTGCAGATATGTTACAATCTATCGAAGCAGACGGTTCTATCATTGGTCACAGCGAAAGAAGACAATATCACGGAGAAACCGATTCTCACTGCAACAGAAAAGTGAAATTGGCTTTAGATAAAGGATTAACTCCAATTTATTGTAACGGAGAAACTCTAGAACAAAGAAAAGCTGGTCAACATCTTGAAGTGGTGAAAAACCAAACTGAAACTGCTCTTTTCACGCTTACTGCTGAAGAAATTAAAAAAGTGGTAATCGCTTACGAACCAGTTTGGGCAATCGGAACTGGCGAAACTGCTACTCCAGAACAAGCGCAAGAAATTCACGCTCACATCAGAAGTTTAATCGCTGCGAAATACGGACAAGAAGTTGCTGATGAAATCTCTATTCTTTATGGTGGTTCTGTAAAACCAGACAACGCAAAAGAAATTTTCTCTCAACCCGATATTGACGGTGGTTTAATTGGTGGAGCTGCTTTAAAATTAGAAGATTTTTCTAAAATTATTGAAGGTTTTAATCAATAAGAGCCAAGTAAAAAGAGCCAAGTAAAAAGTAAAAGTCGGGAATTATTCTCGGCTTTTTTCTTTTGCAATTCGGAAACTTAGCCGCTCGCTTCGCTCGCGCCATAAAATTTCACTAAATTTGCACGGAATTTAAAAACATCTAACACGCAACACATGCAAAACTATACAGAATTCAACTTCACAATACAACCTCTAGAACCTTGGAACGAAATCTTAATGGCAGAACTTATCGAAATAGGTTTTGACAGTTTCACTGAAGAGCTAGAAGGTGTTTTAGCATACATTCCAACTGATTTGGTCAACGAAGAGAATTTCAAAACCCTAAAAATTTTCAATAACGAAAATGTGAAGATTTCTTACACTTTCCAAGAAATGCCGAACATCAACTGGAACGAAGAATGGGAAAAAAACTTCTCTCCGATTAATGTAGAAGACAAAGTCTTAATTCGTGCAGAATTTCACGAACCCAATCCAGCAATGGAAGAAATCATTATTCAGCCGAAAATGTCTTTCGGAACGGGACATCACCCAACTACGCATCTCATGATTCAGCAAATGCTGGAAATGGATTTCAAAGACAAAAAAGTTTTGGATATGGGTTGCGGAACGTCAGTTTTGGCTATTTATGCCAAAATGAAAGGCGCAAAAGATGTTTTGGCAATTGACATTGATGAATGGTCAGTTGAAAATTCTAAAGAAAACGCTGAAAGAAACAACGTAGAACTCAGAATAGAACTGGGAACTGCTGAAAATTTAGGAAAAGAAAAATTTGATATTATTTTAGCTAATATCAACAGAAATATCTTGATTTCAGACATCCCAACTTACGTAAAAGACATGAATGAACGCAGCGAATTATTGCTTTCTGGATTGTGTTTCTTTGATGTAGCAGATATTTTGGAAGTTTGCACAGAACAAGGGCTTAAACTCAAAAACAAACAACAGCGCGAAGAATGGTGCAGTTTGCTTTTGGAGAAATAAATTTTTAGAAACGCTCAAATGAATTTGAGCGTTTTTTTATTTCCACATCATGTTCAAAATCATTAAATTTGCGTTTTTACAAAAACATATATAGAAAGCATTATCAATATGACTTCACAAGAAATACGCCAACAGTTTTTAGATTTTTTCAAAAGCAAAGGACACTTAATTGTTCCTTCTGCTCCAATTGTGCTGAAAGATGACCCTACTCTGATGTTTTCCAACTCTGGAATGACGCAGTTTAAGGACTATTTCCTTGGCTACAAAGAACCAAAAGCACCTAGAATTGCCGATACTCAAAAATGTTTGAGAGTTTCCGGTAAACACAATGATTTAGACGATGTAGGTCGTGATACGTATCACCACACCATGTTCGAAATGTTGGGAAATTGGAGTTTTGGAGATTATTTCAAAAAAGAAGCCATCGATTTTGCTTGGGAATTATTGACCGAAGTTTATAAAATTCCAAAAGAAAACTTATATGTAACCATTTTTGAAGGAGATGCTTCAGAAAATTTAGAGCGAGACCAAGCTGCTTATGATTTCTGGAAAGCACACATTTCAGAAGACAGAATTATCAATGGAAACAAGAAAGATAATTTCTGGGAAATGGGCGAATCTGGACCTTGTGGACCTTGTTCAGAAATTCACGTAGACCTACGTTCTGAAGAAGAAAAAGCAAAAACTCCAGGAGTTCAGTTGATTAACCAAGATCATCCTCAAGTTGTAGAAATTTGGAATAACGTATTCATGGAGTTCAACAGAAAAGCTGATGGAACTCTAGAAAAACTTCCTGCGCAACATGTAGATACAGGGATGGGATTTGAGAGACTTTGTATGGCGTTGCAAGGTAAAAAATCTAATTATGACACCGATGTTTTTACTCCGCTGATTGCAAAAGTAGAAGAACTTTCTGGCAAAAAATATGAAGGAATTTTAGAAAACGAAAAAGATATTGCAATTAGAGTTGTGGTAGACCATATTCGTGCGGTTGCTTTTGCCATTGCGGACGGTCAGTTGCCTTCTAATGGTGGTGCTGGTTACGTAATTCGTAGAATTTTGAGACGTGCCATTTCGTATTCTTACAGATTTTTAGACATGAAAGAGCCTTTCTTATATGAATTGGTAGCTGTGCTTAAAAATCAAATGGGTGCATTTTTCCCAGAAATTGTGAAGCAAGAAAAATTGGTGACCGAAGTGATTAAAGAAGAAGAAAATTCTTTCTTGAAAACCATCGAACACGGTTTGGTTCGTCTAGATCACATTATCAAAGACACCATTGCTAAAAACGAAAAAGTTTTACCCGGAACTGAAGTTTTTGAATTATATGATACTTATGGTTTCCCAGCCGATTTATCTAGAATTATTGCCGAAGAAAAGCAATTAACTGTAGATGAAAAAGGCTTCGATGAAGAAATGGAGAAACAAAAACAACGTTCTAAAAAATCATCGGCGCAAAAAGTGTATGACTGGGTAATTTTAGAAGAAAAACCAGAAACTTTTGTAGGTTATGACCAAACTTCTTCTGAAACTTATATTACAAGATATAGAAAAGTAGAAAATAAAGATGGAGAATTCTTCCAAATTGTACTGAATAAAACGCCTTTCTATCCTGAAGGTGGTGGTCAGGTTGGTGACAAAGGAATTCTTATCCCAAGTTATGCAGAAGGTTTTGACCTTACTAATCCTGCTGCTTTTGACAGAGAAAATTCAACTGAAATTTTAGAAGTTTTAGAAACTAAAAAAGAAAATAACCTCATCATTTCTTTGGTGAAAGAATTGCCAAAAGATGCAGGAGCGCTTTTCTACGCAGAAGTAAACACCGCAGACAGAAAAAACACTCAAGCAAATCACTCTGTAACACACTTGTTACACGAAGCTTTGAGAGACGTTTTAGGAACTCACGTAGAGCAAAAAGGTTCTTATGTAGGTCCAGAATATTTGCGTTTTGACTTCTCGCATTTTTCTAAAATGAACGAAGAAGAATTGGCTTTGGTGGAAGAAAAAGTAAATGCTAAAATCAAAGAAAATATCCCTTTACAGGAATTCAGAAATATCCCGATTCAGGAAGCATTAGACAAAGGAGCGATGGCACTTTTCGGGGAAAAATATGGTGACAATGTAAGAATGATTCAATTCGGAAGTTCTAGAGAATTATGTGGTGGAACTCACGTAAAATCTACTGGCGAAATTGGGCATTTCAAATTGGTTGCAGAAAGTTCTACTGCTGCTGGAATTAGAAGAATAGAAGCAATTTCTGGTGATAAAGCAACGGAATATTTCAAAAATTTAGAAAACCAACTGAAAGAAGTTTCTGCCTTATTAAAATCTAAAGATTTAGTAAAATCTATCGAAAAATTGTTAGAAGAAAACGCAGCTCTAAAATCTGAAGTGGAAGCTTTGAAAAAAGAAAAAGCAAAAGGCGAAATCAACGATTGGAAAAACGCTTTCGTACAAAAAGGAGACAAGCAATTATTGGTAAAACGCACTTCTCTAGACGCTGGTTCTGTAAAAGATATTGTCTTCCAATTGAAAAAAGAAATTCCAAATTCTGTAACGATTGTCATTTCTAACGCAGGCGAAAAACCAATGATTACCGTTGGCGTTTCTGCAGAATTAGAAGCAAATTATCATGCTGGAAACATTGTGAAAGAACTCGCAAAAGAAATCCAAGGTGGTGGTGGTGGAAACCCTGGTTTCGCAACTGCCGGTGGAAAAAACCTTGCAGGAATTGAAAATGCTTTGAATAAAGCAATGGAAATTTAATTTTACGAAAATTTAAAATATTTTAACCCTTTCAAGAAAATTGAGAGGGTTTTTTAATAAAAATTTGTGATTTCATGTGCGTTTGTGTAACATTTTAATCCATAGTTTTGTCTTATTAGAAAAAACCAAATGAAACAAACTTTATCGGCGCTATTTTTACTTTTTTTTACTTTATATTTTTCTCAAAATCAACTTCAAGTTATCAATGCTAAAAATCAAAAAGCGGTGTACAATGCTACCGTATATTGTGATGATGATTTGCTTGGAAAAACTGATGCAAATGGGAAATTAACCTTCAAAACCAAATGTAAAAAAGTAGAAATTTTTGCCAATAATTTTGAAGATAAAGAAGTGAGCGTACAAAAAGAAATGAAAGTTTCTTTGACGCCAAGTAAAGAAAAAACGGGAAATATAGACAAAATTATTCTCACCGATAAAAGCGATGCAAAAGCTCTGAAAATCCTAGACGAATTCAATAAAAATTACAAAAAAAACAGTCCACAAGCGTTAGATTCTTATCAATTCAAATCATACAGTAAAATTTCGATTGATGTAGACCAAGATTCTATCGCAGATTATCAAAATTTTCTCGCCAAAAGAACAGATTCTTTGGCAAAAATTGAAAAAAGAACGTTCAAACAAAAAGACAAAGAAAAGAAAGATTCACTTCTGGGCGAAGATTTCGTAAATGCAACCAAGGAAAGTCAGTTCTTTCTTTGGGAAAAAGCTACAGAACATCAATTTTCTCAAAAATACGGCGACAAAACCAAAATTTTAGACAGCAGAATGTCTGGTTTCCCAAATCCAATTTATGAAGCTTTGGCATTGAATATTTCTTATCTCAATCGTATTCCGAGACAGTTAAGTCCAGAAAATCGCAACATTTATCGTTATTATCTTTCAGACACCATTGAAATTGACAATAGAAAAACATACGTGATTAAATTCAAAGAAATCACCAATAAATTGAAGCAAAATCCGAGAAAATACAATGGTAAAATTTACATTGATGCAGAAAATTATGCCTTAAAAAAACTGGAAACCAGCAGTAAAAAACAAAACGAAGGAAGCGGAACCATCATTTGGAAACCTATTAACAATAAATGGTTTTTGGTTTCTGAAAACCTGAAAGTAAAAATGGGCGACTCTCGTTTTGAAACAGCCAAAAAAGACAGCGTAAAAAAAGACGAAAAGCAAAAGTTCAAAACCAAAAAATTTGGTAATTTTCTGTATGTCAAAAACCAATATTTTGATTTTGAAACCAATATTACTCAACAAAAAAGTGATTTTTCTGGCTATTCTTTAGAAGTGAAAAATGCTGATGGAAGCTTGCTTTCTCAATACAGAACAGATTCTTTATCTGCTAGAGAAAGTGCAACGTATCAAAAAATAGACACTTTAGTCAAAAAAGCAGATGTTGAAAAAAGAGTGAGCCTCATCACCAATTTATTGAAGGGAAATATCCGTTATAAAATGCTAGATTTTGATGTTTTAAAATTCTTTGAACTCAATAAATATGAGTCGTTAAGATTGGGAATCGGCGTAAAACTGAATGAGAAATTTTCAAAAACTTTTTCACCAGATTTTTATTTTGGTTATGGTTTCAAAGACCATCGTTGGAAATACGGAATCGGTTTAGACACCAAACTTTCTAGCAAAAGAACCTCTGTTCTCAGAGTTCATTATTCCGATGATATTTTTGCGGCTGGAAGAATCAACAAAACTTTTTGGGATAGTTCCATGAAATTCAATGAATTGAACATGGATATTTACAATGACCATTTTTACAGAAATCAGCAATTTGGCGCATCATTTTTGTATGATGTGAGCAATTCTTTGAGTGCAAAATTGGCTTTAACCCGAGAAAAACAAAATGCGTTGTTTGATTATCAATACCAAAACTTCGCCAATGATTTTCAGAATTTCAGCACTACTCTATCTCTAAAATACGCGCCAAAAGATAAAAATCTGATGACACCTTCTGGAAAATTGACCTATCAAAAAGGTTACCCTCAGTTTTATATGAATTTCGAAAAAGGTTTTGAAATTTTGGGCGGAAAATTAGATTACAATCGTATAGATGCTTTTGCAATTCATCAATTCAAGTCGAAAATGGGAACTTCTCAAATTAAAATTTCTGGAGGAATTTCTTCGGGAACCGCTCCTATTTGGAAGAATTTTGAAATCGTAGGAGACCTCAACGCTTTTTCTACAAGTCTTTTTTCTAAAATCAATACGCCTTCTACTTTCAGTTTTGTGACGATGCCATCAGGAAGTTTTTTTGTAGATCAATTTGCGGCGCTTCATTTTTCTCAGGAATTGCCATTTCAATTTAAGACCTTCGGAAATAGAGTTTCTACCATAAAACTGGCGTATCATTCAGCGATTGGTGGTTTTAAAAATCCAGAAAATCATCAGTTTGATTTTAAAGTTTTAGACCATCCTTATCAAGAAGTTGGTGCAGTTTGGAACCGATTTTTAGGAAGAGGATTTGATGTAGGTTTTTTCTATCGATTAGGATATTATCAAACCTCAAATTTCAATGATAATTACGGAATTCAGATTAAATTAAGTGGTTTTTAGAGAAAAACAGGTTCAATAATCATTTCCACATTCCGAGATTTAGCTTTCGGGCGTTTCGTTCTGCTTGGGTAAATTTTTCTACGAATTTCACATTTGGCGGAAAAGTAGAAACTACTGCGTAACCTTTTTCTACCAGATATTGGTTCAAAAAGATGCCATTTTCAAGGTAAACATAAGCTAAAACTCTTCCGTATCTGTCTGTTTTTTGAACATCAAAAGTCAGTTTCACCTTTTTGTTTTTCAAAAGTTGGGTTACAAAAATTTTAGCTTCGGTTCCGAAGTATTCTTTACGAACTTTCACGCCTACGTTTCTAGTTTCTGGCGCATCAATACCGATTAATCTGATTTTATATTTTTCTGATGATGAAGTTGTGACATAAAAAGTATCACCATCGGTAATTTTAGAAACCTTGTACCAAGTATTTTCTTGTAATTGAGCTTGAGCAAAGAAAAACAGAAAAGTAAAAAGGAAAATGAGTTGGGTTTTCATTCCACAAAACTAGAAATTTTAAAAATAAAAACAGTGGCCTACAATCTAAATAAAACCTTATTTTTGCACATCTAAAGATTTTAGTTTTGATTACAACAGACCAACTTAAAGATACACAAAAACGCATCGAAGATTTGCATAAATTTCTTCAAATTGAAAAGAAGAAACTTGAAATCATCAACGATGACGAAAAAACGGCTGCTCCAGAATTTTGGGACAACCCAAAAGAAGCTGAAGGTTTCCTAAGACAACTTCGCTCAAAGAAAAAATGGGTGGAAGAATATGAAGAGATTCATACGCAGTTTGAAGATTTGCAAGTTTTGGTAGAATTTGCCAAAGAAGATGCTGATTCTGAACAAGAATTAGATGAGCAATTCCCTCAATTGGTTGAAAAAATAGAAAATCTAGAGTTCAAAAACATGTTGTCTAATGAAGGTGATGAACTTTCTGCCGTACTCCAAATTACAGCTGGAGCTGGTGGTACAGAATCTTGTGATTGGGCTTCTATGCTCATGAGAATGTACCAAATGTGGAGCGAAAAACAAGGCTATAAAATCCGTGAACTGAATTACCAAGAAGGCGATGTAGCGGGTGTAAAAACCGTAACCTTAGAAATTGACGGAGAATATGCTTTCGGTTATCTAAAAGGAGAAAATGGAGTTCATCGTTTGGTGAGAATTTCGCCGTTTGATTCCAATGCAAAACGTCATACCAGCTTTGTTTCGGTGTATGTTTATCCTTTGGTAGATGATTCTATAGAAATTAATATTAATCCAGCAGATATAACTTTTGAAACCATGAGAGCTTCTGGAGCGGGTGGACAAAACGTAAACAAGGTAGAAACTGCAGTACGTCTTCGTCACGCTCCTACAGGAATTATTATTGAAAATTCTGAATCTCGTTCTCAGCTTCAAAATAAGGAAAAAGCAATGCAGCTCTTGAAATCTCGTCTCTATGAAATGGAATTGGAAGAAAGAATGAAAGCTAGAAACGAAATTGAGGCTAATAAAATGAAAATTGAATGGGGAAGCCAAATTAGAAACTACGTAATGCATCCTTATAAATTGGTGAAAGATGTGCGTTCTGGCTACGAAACTTCTGATGTAGACGGCGTAATGAACGGTAATTTAACTCCTTTCCTCAAAGCATTTTTGATGAACGAAGGAACAGCGGTTACGGATGATGATTTTGATTTATAAATGATAAAAAAAGGAAGTTTAAAATTTTAAACTTCCTTTTTCTTTGAAAATAATAATTGTTTGATGAGCGGAATATTCGCCAAAATTATAATTCCCCAAATCATATAATCTAAATTCTCTTTTACCCATTGTATTTTCCCTAAGTTGTAGCCTAACAATCCTATTACACCTACCCAAAGAACAGCTCCAATCATACTGAAACTTAGAAAAGTAGAATATTTCACTTTGGTAGAGCCACATAAAAATGGAACGATTGTTCTAATTACGGGAACAAATCGGGCAATGATGATAGAGTTCTTTCCGTTTTTATCAAAAAAATCTTTGGCTTTTTCTAGATGTTTTTTCTTAATAAAAAAATCTTTTTCGCTGTTCATGATATAATCACCAAAACGTTTTCCCACGTAATAGTTTAAATTATCTCCTAAAATCGCCGCGAAAATAAGCAAAGGAATCACTAAATAAATATTAAGAGAACCTTCTTGAGCCAATAAACCGATGGTAAATATCAATGCATCACCAGGTAAAAATGGCATGAGAAAAGAAGCAATGATAAGACCTGTTTCTGCAAAAATGATTAAAAACAAGAAAACATACACCCAATTATGATACTTTTCTATAATCGCTAAAAGTACCTGATCAGGCTTGGAAACAAAATCTAAGAGGAAACTCCAAATGCTTTCTAACATCTATTCTATTTTCTTTTAATTGCTTTAAAGATAATAGGTAAAACTGAAATAAACACAATTCCTAAAACAAATTTTTCAAAATTTAATTTCACCCACTCAATATTTCCTAGAAAATATCCAAGCAAGGTAATAGAACTAACCCAAATAAAAGCACCTGTAATACAGTACAATAAATAAGTTCTATATTTCATTTCTCCTGCTCCTGCTACAAAAGGAGCGATGGTTCTAACAATTGGGATAAATCTTGCTAGAATAACTGTTTTTCCGCCATTTTCTGCAAAATATTTTTCAGTGTCTTCTATGTGAGATTTCTTTAAAAAGAGTATTCTTTCTTTAGACTGAATAAAATCCCCGAATTTTTTCCCGATAAAGTAATTCACATTATCTCCTAAAAGTGCTGCTAAAACCAATAACGGTATAATGGTATAAATATCTATTTGACCTGTTGTAGAAGCAATTAAACCCACTGCAAAAAGTAGAGAATCTCCCGGTAAAAATGGCATTACTACCACACCAGTTTCTACGAAAATCACTAAAAATAAAAATAAGTAAATATAAATGCCATAGTCTCTAATAATTTCGGTAAGCACTAATAAGGGATTTCCTAAAAAATCTAGGATAAATTGTAATAATTCCATTCAGTTAATTTATATGACGACAAAGATAATATTTAAAAACAAAAACCTTTGTTAAAGAATTCTAAAAAAATCAACAAAAAGCCATTAAAAAAGCTTAACTTATTTTTGTAATTTTACAAAATGATTTCTCAGAAGACCATAGATAAAATTTTCTCTACGATTCGAGTAGAAGAAATTATCGGCGAATATGTTCAGTTAAAACGTGCAGGCACTAATTTCAAGGGCTTGAGTCCGTTTCATGAAGAAAAAACGCCGAGTTTTGTGGTTTCACCCAGCAAACAAATCTGGAAGGACTTCTCCTCTGGAAAAGGTGGAACTGCCATCACTTTTCTCATGGAAATCGAAGGATTTACCTATCCTGAAGCGCTGAGACATGCTGCCAAAAAGTACGGCATAGAAATAGAAGAAGACCAAGTAGAATATTCTGAAGAGCAGAAAAAAGCTCAATCCGAAAGAGAAATTCTTTACAAAATTCATGAAGTTGCCAATACTTTTTTCCAAGAAAATCTTTGGGAAACCCAAGAAGGAAAAACCATTGCACTCTCCTATTTCAAGGAACGTGAATTGCATGATGACATCATCAAAAAATTTCAATTAGGATATTCTCCAGAAAAGAAAAATGCTTTTACAGAATACGCTTTAGCAAAAGGTTATGAAAAAGAAATTTTAGAAAAATCTGGAATTTCTATTTTCCCAGAAAATTCACCATCAGGAATTGACCGATTTCGTGAACGTGTGATTTTCCCAATACACAGTTTTTCGGGAAGAGTTTTAGGTTTCGGAGCTAGAATTCTGAAATCAAATGTAAAAACTGCCAAATATCTCAACTCTCCAGAAACCGAAATTTACCATAAATCTAATGTTCTCTATGGCTTAAACCAAAGTAAACAAGCCATTTCCAGAGAAAATTTATGTTTATTGGTAGAAGGTTATATGGATGTGATTTCGCTTCACCAAAGCGGAATTGAAAACGTAGTAGCAAGTTCGGGAACTGCACTTACAACGGAACAAATTAAACTCATTAAACGTCTCACCGAAAACGTAACCATACTTTTTGACGGAGATGCTGCAGGAATTAAAGCCAGTTTCAGAAGTATAGACATGCTGCTTTCTGAAGGAATGAATATTCGTGTGGTATTATTTCCTGATGGTGATGACCCAGACAGTTTTGCCAGAAAAAATCCTAGAGATTTTGTAGAAGATTTCATTAAAAATCAAGCAAAAGATTTCATTGATTTCAAAGCTGAAATTCTTTTAAAAGAAGCCAATAATGACCCTATCAAAAAAGCGGAAGCGATTAGAGATATTGTAAAATCTATTGGTTTCGTTTCTAATGCTTTAAAACAAGAGGTTTATCTAAAACAAGTTTCTACCCAATTCGGACTTTCGGAGCAATCGCTTTTCAATGAACTTGGCGTTCAGAAACAAGTGGTTCAACAGCAAAAACCTGCTGAGAAAAGAGATACAAATGTTGTAAAACTTGAAAAAGTTCAAGAATTTTCAGAAACCATCAATCCTCTTTTGATTTTAGAAGAAAAATTGGTAGAACTCATGTTGAAATTTGGTCAATTTAAATTGTTCAGAAAAACTCCAGACAACGAAAATTACGAAACTACCGTTATTGAAGAAATCATCAATCATTTAGAAGAAGACCAATATCAACCCATTTCTCCTTTGAATCAAAGGATTATTGAAGAAATAAAAGCAGGAATCCAGCAAAATGAACTTCGTTCTAGTGATTTTTTCAAAACTTTCATGGATGAAGAAGTGGTGACAAAAACTGCAGACGCGTTAATTAACGCTCATGAAACCAGCAATTGGGAAAAACACAATATATACTTCAGTAAAGAAGAAGAATTGGTAGACAAAATTGTAAAAGATGTCATCATAAGACATAAAAGAGAATTTGTAGTAAAAATCATTAACGATTTAAAACACCAAATTTCAGAGGAAAATTCAGCAGAAATTTATCTAAAAATTATCAATCTCACAAAACTTAAAAACAAAATAGACGAAAATTTATTTAGAATTTTGTGACACTTTGGCTAAATTTGTAAAAAGGAACAGACTTTGAATAAAAAGAAGTATGAAGAAAATACAAATACATCAAAATGCAATCGCTCAACTTTGTAAAAAATACAATGTTGAAAAATTATATGTATTTGGTTCTATTCTTACAGAAAAATTTAATGACAATAGTGATATAGATTTTATCGTAAAATTCCATCAATTAGATTTATCAAAATATGCAGACAATTATTTTGATTTAAAATTTTCATTAGAAGAAATATTGAAAAGAGAAATAGATCTATTGGAAGAAAAATCCATTAAAAACCCATATTTTCTTGAAGTAGTTAATCATCAAAAGCAGTTAATATATGGATAAGGAAATAAAAGTTTGGCTCTTTGATATTCTAAATTCAATTTTAGAAATTGAGAGTTTTGTAGATTTTGAAGAAACCAATTTTCAAGATTATTCTTCAGACGTTAAAACCAAACGTGCGGTAGAAAGAAATTTAGAAATAATAGGAGAAGCAGTAAATAGAATTTCTAAAAAAGATGAAAATTTAGAAATTACTGATAAAAGAAAAATTATAAGTGTAAGAAATAGAATAATTCATGGATATGATCAAGTCTCAGATGAATTAATTTGGTCTATTATTACACAGTATTTACCTGTTTTAGAAAAAGAAGTTAGACAATATTTAAACGAATAACAAATTTATGGACATAAAAAAAGAATTCAGAGATTTCTCTGTAAAACATTTAGGAAATAGCGGATTAGCAACTGACCAATACATGGGAATTTTTAACCCAACCAATCTTACACCTTACATTATGGAAGAACGTAGAATGAACGTAGCTCAAATGGACGTTTTCTCTCGTCTCATGATGGATAGAATCATTTTCTTAGGAACAGGGATTGATGACCAAGTTGCCAATATTGTAACCGCTCAGTTATTATTTTTAGAAAGTTCAGACCCTTCTAAAGACATTCAGATTTACATCAATTCTCCTGGTGGAAGCGTTTACGCGGGATTAGGAATTTATGACACTATGCAAATCATTAAACCAGATGTAGCTACTATTTGTACAGGTATGGCTGCAAGTATGGGAGCTGTTCTTTTGGTAGCAGGTGAAAAAGGAAAACGTTCTGCGCTTAAACATTCTAGAGTGATGATTCACCAGCCAAGTGGTGGCGCTCAAGGTGTGGCAAGTGATATGGAAATCAACCTAAGAGAGATGCTAAAGCTTAAAAAAGAGTTGTATGACATTATTTCTGCACATTCTGGTCAGTCTTACGAATGGGTAGAAAAAGCATCAGACCGTGATTATTGGATGACTTCTTACGAAGCCAAAGAATACGGAATGGTAGACGAAGTTTTAGAGAAAAAATAAAATTTTCTAGAAATTTTTAAAATATAGAGAACGTGCTTTTTAGTGCGTTCTTTTTATTTTTTTTATGGCAATTTTCGCAAATTTTCCACCGCAAAATCCATTTCAAAAATTTGCAAAACCAGGCTGTCCGTTGCAATTCCTCGCCTCGTCTTTCAGACGAGACTGCGGGATTTACACTTCCATCCTTATTGCAAGACTTCGTTACAAATTCACTATTTTTACCAAAAATTTAAGATTTTAACCAAAATGAAAGTTATCCAAATAAAAGCCAAAGATTTTTTTGAATTTATAAAACTGAAAGACACTTCTATGTGGGAAATTTTCTCCCAAATGATAGACGGAGAAGAAAAAGAAATCATCTTTTTAGACGAAGAAGAAAAAATACTTTTCAATTACATCCTTCCTCAAAATTTAGAAAAATTAGAAGAAGACCGAAAAACCTTTGCTAAAGAATACGCAGATAAAATCTCTAATTTGAATTAATGGAAACCTATTTTGTAAAATACTCTTCGAAAAAAATTATTCATTATTATTTACAAGTACTTGTATATTGTTTTCCATTTTACATAATGAGTATTGTAGAAACTACTATAAAATATAAACCAGCAGTAATTGTTAGCAGGTATATTAGTATATTTTATATCGCCTTAGTATTAATATTTTTTATTAAAGATTTTTTTACTTACAGAAACAGTTTTTTTCTAAAACTAGACCAAGAAAATCTTCAAATTAATAAAGAAATTATAGATAGAAAAACAATAAACTCCATATCCTTATTTCATAAATTAGCTAGTTACACCTATTTTTTTGTGGCTCATCCAGAAAAGAAAACGTACAAAAAAACACTATCTGAATATCCATTTTGATAATGAAAATAAACTATTCGATTTAAACAATATGTATTTAGAAACTGATTATTTAGAAATTTTTAAAATACTTGAAAAAAAATTAAATAATAATTCTCTAAATTCGTGAAAACTTTCGGTTATGAATTTAAAAAAATCCTTTCTAGTATTAAGTATTCTAACGCTTAATCTTTTCAACGCTCAATCTTACAAAAAACCTTTGGTTTCTGCTATTACAGAAAAAGATTTAAGAACAGACATGTACCAAATGGCGGCAGACCAATTTTGGGGAAGAGAAGCAGGAACTTTAGACGAACTGAAAGTTTCGATGTGGTTTGCGGATAAAATGAAAGCTGCAGGTATGAAACCAGCAGGTGACAACGGAACTTTTTTTCAGTTTTTTGACATGTATCGTCATCAGGTTTCACCACAGAGTTCTGTGAAAATTGGTGATAAAACCCTCAAAATTTGGAAAGATATATTAGTACAAGATGTTACCGATAACAATTTCACTGCTCCAGTCTTATTTTTAGGAAAAATAGAACCTCAAGATTTGGCTTCTAAAAATATCGCAGGAAAAGTAGTCGCCCTGAAAGCTTCAGACCTCAACATTTCTAAAGAAATGACTCTTTTTGAAAGAAGATATCCTGGATTTATTAGAACCAAATATTACAAAACCATTTCTCAACTTGGCGCAAAAGGAATTATCTTCATCACAGATGATATTTCGGATAAAAGTTGGGTAGAAGTTTTACCACAAATGACGAGAGGAACTTACGGTGTAGAAGGATTGAGAGAAAAAGTAGATGTAGGAATTCCCGTTTTTTGGATTAAACAAGAAAACGAAAATTGGGTAAAAAACAATCCTGAAATTTCTTTGAATATCCAGACCGAAACCTATAAATATCCATCCGTAAATATCATCGGAAAAATAGAAGGAACAGACCCTCAATTGAAAAAAGAATATGTTCTTTTGAGCGGACATCAAGATCATGATGGAATTCGCCATCCTGTAAAAAATGACACGATTTACAATGGTGCAGATGATAATGCAAGTACTTGCGTAGCGATGTTGGCAATGGCAAGAGCTTATAGCAAACAGCCATCTAAACGCAGTATTTTATTCGTGATTCATGGCGCAGAAGAAAGAGGATTGCTAGGTTCTCGTTGGCATGCTGCACATCCTATTGTCCCTAAAGAAAGTATTGTTGCTGTGCTAAACGGTGATATGATAGGTAGAAATGACAATAATGAAGCTGCGCTTCTTGGTGGCGATGCACCCCACAAAAACTCTGAAGAATTGGTAAAAATGGCACTTGACGCTAATAATGAAAGTACGAAATTCAAATTTTTGAAAGCTTGGGATTTGCCAGAACATCCAGAATATTTTTATTTCAGAAGTGATCATCTTCCTTATGCTAAAGCAGGAATTCCTGCATTATTTTTCACCAGTGTTCTGCATCATCAATACCACACTCCACAAGATGAATCCGAAAACATTAATTTCAAAAAATTATATAAAATGACGGAATGGATGTACAGAACTTCTTGGAAAGTAGCCAATGAACCAGAAAGACCAAAATTAATTCCAGATTTTAAATTAGAAAGATAAAATTAAAGAGCAGAAATTTCTGCTCTTTTTTTATTTCATTTCCTCAATTGTTTTTTTCGTTTCAGCTACATCATGAACTCTCAAAATTTTTGCTCCTTTTTCTAGAACTTTTCTGTGAAGCTTTTGAGTTTCTTCGCCAATTTCAAGCGGTTTTTTATTCAGAGGTTTATAAATGAAAGATTTTCTGGAAATCCCTATCAAAAGAGGAAATCTCCCGAAACCTAAATGTTCTACTTCTTCAATCATTTTATACTGATCTTCCACCGTTTTTCCAAAACCAAAACCCGGATCTAAAATAATATCATAAATACCCAATTTTTGCAATTGATTTACTTTTTCAGAAAAATAATAATTCACACTCATGGTAATATCATCGTAGTGAATTTTTTCGTGCATGGTAGAATACGAAGTATTGCTGTGCATCAAAATATAGGGAAGTTTGGTTTCGGCAACTGTTGGCAATAAATTTTCATCAAAATAGCCTCCAGAAATATCATTCACCACATCCATTCCTTCATTATATCCGAATTTCACTACGTCTGCATAAAAAGTATCAATAGAAATCAAAGCTTCTGGAAATTCTTTTTTGATTAAAGAAATCATATTGCCTATTCTTCTAATTTCTTCATCAACAGAGAGATATTCTGCATTCGGACGAGTAGATTGCGCTCCAATGTCTATGAAATCTGCTCCATCTTTAAGCAATTTTTCAGCATGAAAAAGTGCTGATTTTTCGTTGTTAAACTTTCCTCCATCCGAAAAAGAATCTGGAGTAAGGTTAAGAATTCCCATAATTTTGGGAGTGTTTAAATCTACTAATCTACCATTACAATTGATAGAAAAGTTAGTATATTGAATGCTTGATGCAGGAATATTCATTTTGCAAATTTATAGAATTTCTTGGTCTAAATTTATTCAAATACGTTTGAAACTCTTATTTTTGTTGAATGCAAAAAACTCTTTCCATTATTGTTGCTATTTTCAACAGAAAAGACGAATTATTCGAGCTTTTGAATTCATTAATTGCTCAAACCGACAAAAATTTTGAAGTGATAATTGTAGATGATGGTTCTATAATCGATTTATTGCCAACAGTGGAAACTTTCAAAGAAATGTTGGAAATTCAATATTTTAAAAAGGAAAATTCTGGCCCCGGACTTTCTAGAAATTATGGTGCTAGAAGAGCGAAAAATGATTGGTTGGTTTTTGTAGATTCAGACGTAATTGTAGAAAAAGATTACATCGAAAATATCAAAAAAAATCTAGAAAATACAGATTGTGCCGCTTTTGGTGGCGCTGATAAAGCGCACAAAGGTTTCAATCTTTTACAAAAAGCCATCTCCTATTCTATGACTTCGGTTTTCACTACTGGTGGAATTAGAGGAAGTAAAAAAGCAGTGACTAGATTTCAGCCAAGAAGCTTTAATATGGGAGTAAACAAAGAAATTTTCCTAAAAATTGGAGGTTTCTCTGAAATGCGAATTGGCGAAGATCCAGATTTATCAATGACGATTTGGGAAAACGGTTACCAAACTGCTTTCTTTGACGATATTGGCGTTTATCACAAACGCAGAACAGATTTAGGAAAATTCTCTAAACAAGTGTATCAATTTGGCTGTGCAAGACCCATTCTGAACCAGAGACATCCTGATTATGTAAAACCAACTTTTTGGTTTCCTACATTGTTTTTATTGGGTTATGTTGCAGGAATTTTAGAATATTTTCTTTTACAAAAAGGTTTTGTCTTGGCATGTTACGGTTTTTATACTTTGGTCATTTTTCTACATGCTTTGTATTTGACTAAAAATATTGCTATTGCTGCACAAGCGATTATTACCACTTACATTCAGATGTTTTCTTACGGTTACGGATTTTTAGAATCTTGGGTTAAGCTCAATGTATTGAAAATGAAACCAGAAGATGCATTCCCGAAACATTTTCATCAAAAATGATTTTTGGCACTTCTTCGGATTCTAAAATTTTTATCCCTACCTTTGATTCCCTTTTTAAAAAAATTAAAGTATGGATATTATCTCTTATATTAAAAAAGTTCCAAAAGCAGAATTGCATTTGCATATTGAAGGAACTTTTGAACCAGAATTGATGTTTGAAATCGCTCAAAGAAATCAGGTTAAAATTCCCTACAACAGTGTGGAAGAAGTGAAAAAAGCGTATCAATTTAACTGTCTTCAAGATTTTCTAGATATTTATTATGCAGGAGCAAGTGTTTTGCTTTACGAACAAGATTTCTATGATTTGACCATGGCTTATTTCAAACATTGTGCAGAAGAAAACGTAGTGCACACCGAAATTATGTTTGATCCTCAAACCCATACCAAAAGAGGTATTTCTTTTGAAACGGTAATTTCTGGAATCAAGAGAGCTCAAGATGATGCAGAGAAAAATTTCGGGATTACTTCTTATTTGATTATGAGCTATTTAAGACATTTATCAGAAGAAGACGCTTTCGAAACTTTAGAGCAATCATTGCCTTATAAACATTTGATAAAAGCAGTAGGATTAGATTCTTCGGAGAAAGGAAATCCACCTTCAAAATTCCAAAAAGTTTTTGCTGCTTCAGTGAAAGAAGGTTACAAAATTGTAGCTCATGCTGGTGAAGAAGGACCTGCAGAATATGTTTGGGAAGCGCTAGATTTATTAAAAATCGACAGAATAGACCACGGAAATAATAGTTTAACGGATGAAAAATTGGTGAATTATTTAGTGGAAAACAAAATGGCTTTAACGGTTTGTCCGCTTTCTAACACTGCTCTTCGAGTGGTAGATGATTTGAAACAGCATCCGATAAAAAAAATGCTTGATTTAGGAATAAAAGCAACCGTAAATTCTGATGATCCGGCTTATTTTGGAGGTTACATTACTAAAAATTACACTGAAATTATTGAAGCGCTAAACCTATCTTTAGAAGATGTAAAAACATTGGTCAGCAATTCATTTGAGTATTCATTCTTAGACGAAGAAACGAAAAAGAAATACTTACAAATGGTTCATAAGAATTAAGAAAAATATTAAATAAAATCTGATATAAAAATTCCAGCGAAGCCTTTCGTTGGATTTTTTTTTAGTAAATGATAAAGTTTTTGATAAATTTGCAATATGAGTTGGTTCAAAGAATGGTTTAACACACCTTATTATCATATTCTCTACAAAGACAGAGATTTTGTAGAAGCAGAAAATTTCATTAGAAATCTTACCCAAGATTTACAACTTTCTAAAGATTCCAAAATCATTGATTTAGCTTGTGGCAAAGGCAGACATTCTGTTTTTTTGCAACAATTAGGCTATGAAGTTTTAGGAGTAGATTTGTCCGAAGAAAGCATAGAACACAATAAACAGTTTGAAACTTCGGCTGATGAAACTCCAAAATTGACATTTGAAGTTCACGACATGAGAAATGAACTTTATCCCAATGTTTCTTCTGAAAAAGTAAACGCTGTTTTCAATTTATTCACCAGTTTTGGATATTTTGATGATGATGAAGATGACAGAAAAGTATTTTCTTCGGTGAAAAATGTTTTACAGAACAATGGAATTTTCGTTTTGGATTTTCTCAATGAAAAATTTGTAAAAAATACTTTGGTTGATGAAACTACTGTTACCAAAGACGGAATAGATTTTCTCATCAAAAAAAGAATAGAACAAAACCATGTCATCAAAGATATTTTCTTTGAAGATAAAGGAGAGTCCTTTCATTATTTCGAAAAAGTAAAACTTCATACTTTAGAAGAAATAAAAAACATCGCCGAAAGTTTCGGTTTTGAAGCGGTAAAAATCTGGGGAAATTATCAGTTAGAAGATTTTGAAAGAGAAACTTCACCGAGATGTATTTTCCAATTCAAGGTTAAAAATTAAATTTTATAAAAGCTGAAAGCATTTTGCTGAAAGCCAAAAAGCAAAGAAAATGATTATTATTCTATTGATCTTAAGCGTTATCATTGGTGTTTTTCTGGGAAAATATTTCGGAAAGAGCCAATCATTTGCTAAAAATTTACTGATTCTAAGTGCTGGTTTTTTGATTACGGTTTGTGTAAGCGAAGTTTTTCCAGAAGTCTATGAAGCAGATGACCATAATATTGGAATTTGGATTATTGGTGGCGTTTTGCTGCAAATGATTTTAGAAAGTCTTACCAAAGGTTTCGAACATGGGCATTTTCATCATCACCACGAAGAAAAAAATATTCTGCCTATTGCTTTGATGGCAGGAATGTTTGTTCATGCGTTTTTAGAAGGAATTCCTTTAGCCAATATTACAGATTTAACTTCTCCTTATTTATTAGGAATTGTGTTCCATAATTTGCCAATTTCATTTATTCTCGGAACATTTTTATTGAGAGAAAAAAATAATATTTTTTCTTGGTTTATTATCGCATTATTTGCTTTAGCATCACCATTAGGAATGGTTTTTGGCGATTATTTTAATCCAGAATGGCAACCTTATTTCTTGGCATTAGTTGGCGGAATTTTCTTACATATTTCATCGGTGATTATTTTCGAAAGCAATAAAAATCACAAAATGGATTGGCAAAAACTTTTTTTAGTGATTGCTGGAGTTGGACTAGCGTTAGTGAATCATTTGTTTCACGCTCATCATTAAAAAATAGATTTTAAATAAAAACAAAAACTCCCGAAATTTCGGGAGTTTTTTATATGTTTTAAGAGGAATTTTTTTAGAATTTCCAGCCCAATGTAAGCGTTACATTGTTCTTAACATCTTCTAATTTAGAAGTAAAAGTATTAGGATTATTTGTAAAGAATTCTACATCTCCGTTATTTGCTAAACTGTAATAATTACCATCTCCGTAAACATTGGTAGAATTGGTGGTAATTTTATTGTAAGCTGCATCAATATAGAATGATTTAAAATCAAATCCGAATCCTACCCCTAAAGTTTCTCTTTTTCCTACGTACAAATCATCAAAATTTGCTCTCTTCTCGAATGGTGAATTAGAAATTCCGTAACCACCTCTTAATCTGAAGTTGTTATAACGGTATTCACCTCCTACTCTAAGTTCTGATAAATTCTTGTATTCAGATTGGAAGAAATCATTCAGTTGAGTTTCTGCAGGACCTTGAACTTTATATTTTGGCTTGGTTAAACCTAACGAATAGTCAACGTTGAAAGCGAAATTCTTATTCATTACGAAAGCTCCACTCAAAGTTGCTTTCATAGGTGAAGTGAATTTTCTGTCTTCATCATAATAATCGAAGTAATAACCTAAATTATCTTCGTTTACTTCGCTGTAAGTTCTGTATTGAGTCCACCAAGTTGGTGATTCAATAGACGCTCCTAATCGTATATTATTATTAATTTTTCCAATAATACCGGCAGAAACCGAGAATCCATTAGAATCTTCAGTGTAAGGTGTTCCTTGTTTATTTAAAACGTAGCTGTTATTATTATCTACATCTAGTGAGAGTCTAGAAGAATCGTATTGCTCAATCGTAGCTCCTTTGAAATTAAGGGAACCTCCCACATAGAATTTATTATCATAATTTCCACCAAAAGCGATGTTCATGTTGGTAAGATTTCCGGTTCTGTCATAAGCATGACCTAGAGAAGTAAAAGTTCCTGTAACAGGATTTCCATTGGTATCTACCAAATTGCTATCTTGAAATTTATAGCTAGAATTCGCTGGTGTTTCTATGTATTCTTCTAAATTTTGATTGGTGTAATTCACTCCAAAATTTACAAATTTCCACGGTGTGTTTCCACTGGTTTCAAAAACGGCAACTCCACCTAATTGACCCAAGTCTGCATTGTTTAATTTATATGAGTTTGCAGCATTAGAAAAAGAAGATGTGGTTTTAGAATTATTAACCGCTAAAGTTCCACTGATATTTCCTGTGATGAAAACTCCCACACTTGCAGGATTGGTATTGATTGCAGAAAGATCTCCTCCTAAAGCTCCCATAGAACCTGCCATTGCATTAAATTTAGCAGAGCCTGTTAATGGATTGGCAGAATAAACATCTACAGAATTTCTGATAATCGAAACATCTTGCGCTTGAAGATAAAATGCAGATGCAATACTTAATATTGTTAAAGATTTTTTAAACATTTTTTCAAAAAATTATAGTTTATTATTTCTTATCTAAAACCTCCTGATCTGAAACCTCCTCCAGAACTTGAGCTTCCGCTAGAGCTGCTACCACCTGATCTGAAACCTCCGCCAGAATTAGAACTTCCTCCCCAGTCATTTCTTCTAGACTCTTGTCTTGGAGCTTCGTATTGTCTTGGTTCTTGTCTTGGAGCACTTCTAAATCTTGAAGGATTAGAATTTTGTGGTGGCTGAGTCATATTTGGATTAGTATTTCTAGGTGGTGTAGTTCTAAATCCAGAGTTATTAGAATTATTGGTATTCATTCTATTGTTAAAACTTCTGTTATTAGAATTTTGGAAACCATTTCCTCTGGTAATGGCATCAGCTCCACTTCTTTTATAATTATTTCTTGGATAATAATAACCTCCATAATAGTAAGGATTATATCCATAGTAACCTCCATAATAAGGAGAATAATATCCATACCAAGGATTATAATAACCGTAACCACCATAACCAAAGTAAGGATCCCAATAAGGATTCCAGCCCCAATTGTTCCAACCCCAGTTATTCCAACCCCAGTTATTCCAACCGAAACCAATTCCTATATTCCAGCCATTTCCCCATCCATAATAAGGAGAATAATATCCGTAAGGATTCCAACCCCAAGTATTATAATTATTATAATAGATGTTTTGTTCTGTACCTGCGTAAGTTCCCCAGTCAGATTCTGTTCCGTTCCAAGTTTGATATTTGTTTTTTTGAGCCGCTTGATTTTGTTGATTTTGCTCTATAATACTAGCAGAATCAGACTCATAAGCATATACTTCATCCACTTGATTAGGTTCTGGCATTACAATACCTTCTGGTATCACATCTTTATTAGGGTCATAATACACCCCATCAGTTTCTGTGTAACCTCCCATTTGAGAGCCACATGAAACCAAAAGCAAACCAGCTGCAACCCCTAGAACACCTTTTGTTCTAAGAATTTCTGATAAGTTTTTATAAGTAGAATTTTTCATGATAGATGTAATTAAGTTTATTTATCTTTGCAAAATATTAATACCAAAATTATACCAATATACTCGGTATTTATATTTTTCATCAAAAATACAATATAACATTAGATATTCTCAAAATTAAAAAGTTAAATTTTAATAAAAAATGGCAAAATTAACAACAAGGAGTGAAGATTATAGCAAATGGTATAACGAACTTGTAGTGAAAGCAGACCTTGCTGAAAACTCAGGTGTAAGAGGAAGCATGGTGATTAAACCCTACGGTTATGCAATTTGGGAAAAAATTCAAGCAGAACTAGACAAAAAATTCAAAGAAACTGGTCATCAAAACGCTTACTTCCCACTCTTTGTCCCGAAAAGCTTATTCGAAGCTGAAGAAAAAAATGCAGAAGGATTTGCCAAAGAATGTGCTGTAGTAACCCACTACAGACTAAAAACAGACCCTAATAATCCACATAAATTAATCGTAGACCCAGAAGCAAAATTAGAAGAAGAACTGATTGTTCGTCCTACTTCTGAAGCGATTATTTGGAACACTTATAAATCTTGGATTCAATCGTATAGAGATTTACCAATTCTTATCAATCAATGGGCAAATGTTGTTCGTTGGGAAATGAGAACCAGACTTTTCCTTAGAACATCTGAGTTTCTTTGGCAAGAAGGTCACACTGCTCATGCCACTAAAGATGAAGCCATCGAAGAAACTGAAAAAATGCTTGAAGTGTATGCAGATGTAGTAGAAAATTTCATGGCGATTCCAGTAATCAAAGGTTTTAAAACACCTACTGAAAGATTTGCAGGTGCAGATGAAACGTATTGTATTGAAGCGATGATGCAAGACGGAAAAGCGCTTCAAGCAGGAACTTCTCACTTTTTAGGACAGAATTTTGCGAAAGCTTTTGATGTAAAATTTACCAATAGAGAAGGAAAACAAGAATTTGCTTGGGCTACTTCTTGGGGTGTTTCTACCAGATTAATGGGCGCTTTGATTATGACGCATTCTGATGATTTTGGTTTGGTACTTCCTCCGAAATTGGCTCCAATTCAGGTGGTAATTGTTCCTATTTTCAAAGGAGAAGAGCAATTGGCTGAAATTTCTGTGGTAGCTAATGACATTTTTGACAAATTAAAAGCAAAAGGAATTTCTGTAAAATATGACGATAGAACAGAATACAAACCAGGTTGGAAATTTGCAGAATACGAATTAAAAGGAGTTCCATTAAGAATTGCAATGGGCGCTAGAGATTTAGAAAATAAAACGGTAGAAATTGCTAGAAGAGATAACTTAACCAAAGAAGTTCGCTCGTTAGAAAATATCGAAAATTACATTGAAGAATTATTGGTTACCGTTCAAAATGACATCTACAAAAAAGCAGAAACTTATAGAAACGAACACATTACCAAAGTAGATTCTTACGAAGAATTCAAAAAAGTGTTAGAAGAAAAAGGAGGTTTCATTGCTGCACATTGGGACGGAACTGCTGAAGAAGAAGAGCAAATCAAAGAAGAAACCAAGGCTACCATCAGATGCATTCCTCTAGATGCAGAAGAAGAGCAAGGAATTTCTTTGATTACAGGAAAACCTTCTACCAAAAGAGTTCTTTTTGCAAAGGCGTATTAAGATTTCAAGGAGAAGATTAATTTCTGATCATATTTTTTAAGAATTAACGAAGTAAAGGAAAAAATTTTTAACTTTAACTTCGTTAATTTTTTATACCAACACCATGTCACTCATTGACCTTATAAAACACCCATTAAACCCCGAATTAATTTCCGAAGCCGCTATTCAGTTAGGAGAAAGCGAATCAAACGTTTCAAAAGCTTTAGGAAGTCTTTTTCCAGCAGTTTTAGGAGTTTTTGCCCAAAATTCTAAACAAGATAATGTCATCAACGCACTTCTTGAAACTTCATCTCTCGATTTCTCTGAAAATTTACTCGAAAAAGCAGGAAATAGTCCAGAAATAGAGAATATTATTTCTAATATTTTAGGAGAAAAAAGTGAACACATCCTTTCTCATGTCTCTGAGTATGCTAACATCAATAAATCTTCGGCTGAAAATCTTTTAAAAATTGCAACTGCTGCTACACTCCAAGGAATAAAAAAATGCGCTCATGAAAACGGATTAGATAACCAAGGAATTCTTTCAAAATTAGCCGAAAACAGATGCTTAATTCCCGCTTTATTACCTGCAGGAATGTCTTTAGAACATTTAGGTTTAGAAAATTTACTAGAAAAAAATACAGAAATTCCGGTTGAAACTTCGGCTACCATTACTCATAAAACCAAAGAAGAAGTTAAAATCTTACATCAAGAAAACTCAGAAAAAAGTTCCTTCTGGAAATGGCTTCTCCCTTTACTTATTCTTGGCATCGTTTCTTGGTTTTTGTGGAACCAATTAGCTCAAAAAGAAGTTCTTAAAACTAAAACCGCAACAGAAAACGTTACTATAATTCCAGAACCTATTCCAGCTGATTCTTTATCAGATGCTCAGAAAAAAATTGAGCTCAAGGGAAATTCTCTACAAGTGGTTTCTGATGGTTTAGAAGATAGAATGATTACATTTTTAAAAGCAGACAACTATAAAAATGCTAAAGATGACGATGCGTTAAAATCTACTTGGTATGAATTTGACCAAGTAACTTTTGCTTCTGGGAAATCAGACCAATTAAGATCTGGAACAGAACAAATTGCTAATCTTATTAAAATTTTAAAAGCGTATCCCGAAGTAAAAATTAAAATCGGTGCTTACACTGATAAATCTGGAACAGAAACTGAAAATTTAGCACTTTCTCAAGCAAGAGCAGATTTTATTAAAAACGAATTGACTAAAGCTGGCTTAGAAAAACAAATTGTAAATGCAGAAGGTTACGGAAGTAAATTTGCTACTTTACCTGCTACTGCAACCGAAGAAGAAAGAGCCATCGACAGAAAAATAGCATTAAGATTTGCCAAATAATAATTAAAATAACTACATCAATTACAGACGCTTAGGAAATTTTTTAAGCGTTTTTTTTATATTTATTTTCAGAATAAGAAATATTTAACTAATTTTGTTAGACTAATCTAACATTTATGAAAAAACCTTGGAGAAGAAATAATGACCAAAACTCTTTATCAGAATCTTTTGCTTCTATTCACATTCCTACTGATGGCAGTTTCTGGAAGAAACTTTTTGCATTTGCAGGTCCTGGTTTGATGGTAGCTGTAGGTTATATGGACCCAGGAAATTGGGCAACGGATATTGCTGGAGGTTCACAATTTGGTTATACTTTACTATCCGTCATTCTTTTATCCAATATTTTTGCAATTATCCTTCAACATTTATCCTTAAAACTAGGAATTGCAGCCGAAAGAGACTTAGCACAAGCTTGCAGAGACCATTTTTCGCCAGCGGTAAATTTTATTTTATGGGTTTTATGCGAAATCGCCATTATTGCTTGTGATTTAGCAGAAGTTATCGGTTCCGCAATTGCTTTAAATTTGCTTTTCGGAATTCCGCTTCCTGTTGGGATTTTAATTACAGGAATTGATGTTTTGCTTATTTTGATGCTTCAATCCAAAGGTTTTAGATGGCTCGAAAGTTTTGTAGCAGGACTTATTTTCGTCATTTTCGCTTGTTTCTTATACGAAATCTTGGTAAGTCAACCAGAAATCATGCCTATTTTAAGCAACCTACTTCCGAAGAAAGAAATTATTTTTAATCCATCAATGCTTTACATCGCAATCGGAATTTTAGGCGCGACAGTAATGCCTCATAATTTATATTTACATAGCAGTTTAGTACAAACCAGAGCTTATCCTAGAACTTCCGAAGGAAAAAAAATGGCGATAAAATTCGCAACCATTGACAGTACTGTTTCGTTGCTTTTCGCCTTTTTTATCAATGCAGCCATTTTAATTGTTTCGGCGGCAACTTTCCATTATTCTGGTTACAAAGATGTAGCAGATATTCATGATGCATACAAATTACTTTCGCCAATTTTGGGAACCAGTTTAGCCAGTATTTTATTTGCAGTAGCGTTATTAGCTTCCGGACAAAACTCTACACTTACAGGAACATTAGCGGGACAAATCGTGATGGAAGGTTTCCTAAATCTTAAATTAAAACCTTGGCTCAGAAGATTAATTACCAGACTTTTAGCAATCGTTCCAGCGTTTATTATTGCCATTATTTATGGCGAAAAAGGAACCACTGATTTATTGGTTTTAAGTCAAGTCATTTTATCAATGCAACTCAGTTTTGCGGTAATTCCTTTAGTCATGTTTACAAGTGATAAACTAAAAATGGGAGAATTTGTGAATAAACCAGCTTTGAAAACTCTTGCTTGGATTATTTCCATCATCATCGTGGTTCTAAATCTTTACTTACTGTATCAAACTTTTACTTCGTAATGATGAAAAAAGCAATAACAACAGTACTTTTCGCCAATTTTTTAAACGCTCAAGAAACCATACAATTGGATCGTCCGGACCAAACAGAATCTGTGTATGTAGTTCCCAAAAATTATCTACAAACAGAAATGGGATTTATGTTTGAAAAAACAGATAAAGAAAACAATCATTTTCACCTCCCAACTATACTTTGGAAATATGGATTCAATGACAAAGTAGAACTAAGAGTAATCACAGAATTCTCGCTTTCTACTACTCCATCATCTAATGTTTATGAGCTACAACCTATAAGTTTAGGTTTCAAAACAAGTCTTTTAGAAGAAAAAGGAATTTTTCCAAAAATTTCGTTTATTGGCAAAGCAGAAATAAGAAAAAGTGAAGTTCTTCAAAGAAAAACCATAACTCCTGCATTTCGTTTCACCTTTCAAAATAATCTCAATCCCAAAACTTCTTTGGGTTACAATTTGGGAATGTTTTGGAACGAAGATTTACACGAAACCTATCTTTATACTTTAGCTCTTGGGAAAAGCATTTCGCCTAAACTGAATTATTTCGTAGAAATTTATGGTTTTGTTTCTCCAAATCAAACCGCAGATACAAGATTAAATGGTGGCTTCACCTATTTAATTAATGACAATTTTATGCTCGACACATCTTCGGGAATTGGACTTTCCGAAATTTCCGCTAAATATTTCTTTTCTTTTGGACTTTCTTATCGATTGAAGTTACAGCAGTAAAGATTTCTGCTTTTACAAAATTCTGCCAATTTTTCCTAAACTGCTCTTTGGCAAAATCTTTGAAATATTGCAGTAGAAAATTCTAATGAAATGAGCGAAAACAAAGAACTACACGAAGAAAATTTAAATAAAGAAGGTCAAGAAAATCTACAAAACGAACAAAACACTACAGAAATTGTGACAGAACAACCTACTGCAGAAGAACTTTTGGCAGAAGAAAAAGACCGTTACATTCGTTTGTATGCAGAGTTCGAAAATTACAAAAAGAGAACCTTAAAAGAAAAAATGGAGTTTGCACAATATGCAAATACCGAAATGATGATTGCTATGCTTTCTATCTTAGATGATTTTGAAAGAGCCATCAAAGAAATTGCAAAAAGCGGCAATGAATCAGACTTGAAAGGCGTAGAATTGATTTATCAAAAATTCAAAAACACACTATCAGACAAAGGTCTAAAAACGGTAGAAGTAAATGCTGGTGACGAGTTTAACGTAGATTTCCATGAAGCAATTACTTCTATTACTGCTCCATCTGAGGAACTAAAAGGAAAAATTGTAGATGTAGTAGAAACAGGTTATCAGTTGCATGATAGAGTAATTAGATTTGCAAAAGTAGTTACAGGAAACTAAAAATAGTCAAATTTACTTCGCTAGTGAATTTCAGTGAATCAATTTAAAAAATTCACCAATTCATAGCGTAGGGAATTCACAAGAAATAATTCACCTTATAAGATGTCAAAAAGAGATTATTACGAAATATTAGGCGTATCAAAATCAGCCAGCGCAGACGAAATCAAAAAGGCTTACCGTAAATTAGCCATCAAATATCACCCAGACAAAAATCCGGGAGATAAATCTGCAGAAGAAAAATTTAAAGAAGCTGCAGAAGCTTACGAAGTATTAAGCGATGCCGATAAAAAATCTCGTTATGACCAATTCGGGCATGCTGGAGTTGGCGGAGCTGCAGGTGGTGGTTACGGAGGAGGTTTCGGCGGTGGTGGAATGAACATGGAAGATATTTTCTCACAATTTGGAGATATTTTCGGTGGACATTTCGGTGGCGGCGGTTTTGGTGGTGGCGGAAGAAGCCATCAAATCAAAGGTTCTAATTTGAGAGTTAGAATTAGATTAAATCTCGACGAAATGGTGAATGGCACCACTAAGACCATAAAAGTAAAAAGAATGAAAGTAGCAGAAGGCGCTACTTCTAAAACGTGTACCACTTGTAACGGAAGCGGAGTTCAGATTAAAATAATGAACACCATGTTCGGTCAAATGCAAACGCAAACCACTTGTGGAACATGTAACGGTTTAGGTAAAATTGCAGATAAAATTCCTGCAGGAGCTAATTCTGAAGGACTCATCAAATCAGAAGAAGAAGTTTCTATCAAAATTCCAGCGGGAGCAAGAGACGGAATTCAATTAAACGTTCGTGGAAAAGGTAATGACGCTCCTTTTGGTGGAATTCCAGGAGATTTATTAGTCGTTATCGAAGAAGAACAAGATGCTACTATAAAACGTGAAGGTGACAATCTACACCAAGAACTCTATATTTCTTTTGCCGAAGCAGCTTTGGGAACTTCTAAAGAAATTAATACCGTCGGTGGAAAAGTTAAAATTAAAATTGATGCAGGAACGCAATCTGGCAAAATTTTAAGATTAGCAGGAAAAGGTTTACCAAGCATTGATTCTTACGGAAAAGGCGACATGTTTGTTCATGTAAACGTTTGGACTCCTCAAAAACTCACTCCAGAACAAAAAGAGTTCTTCGAAACGCAAATGAAAACCGGTCAAATGCAAGCAGAACCTTCTGGAAAAGAAAAATCATTTTTTGACAAAGTAAGAGACATGTTCTCTTAAAAATTTAGGGATAAATACAAAAATCCAACTGATAATTCAGTTGGATTTTTTTCATACTATTTTGGCAAAAAAATTGTTTAATAAACAGTATGAAAAACCAAATCTTTAAAAATATATTCTTTTTCGTTGGCTTCATCACGCTCATGAGTTTTACTTTTGTGAAAGATAATTTTATTCTTTGGCAAGAAAATAAAAAGTTGAAAATTCAAGATTTTAAAGCTGACAATAAAGACACGATAAAAGTAAATCGACAGCAATTTTTAGGCGCAATAAGTGCCATTAGAATAGAATATTCATCATTTCAAAGAAATAAAAATTCGGTTCCTGACTTTTCTATTAAAACGTATTTTGATCCTAATGAATCTTGGATGCTTCTCAAAAACGATTATGTCTTACAACACGAGCAGATTCATTTTGACCTCACCGAATTATATGCTCGAAAAATGAGAAAATCCGTAGAAAGTCTCAGACAAAAAAACGTAACTAATATTTCTATTTACCGTAAGAAAATTCAACATTGGAATGTAATGAAAGAAAAAGCTTCCAACCAATTTGACGCAGATAATCAAGATTATTACATTAAAATTGGGCAAAAAATTCTCTTCCAAAAAAATCCAAAACAAGAAGCTTGGAAGAAAAAAGTAGACCGAGAATTATTTCAATACAGTCTATTTAAAAATGCTGATTAATCACAAATAGTGTTTAATTTTTTCTAAATTTGAGCCACACGAAATTATATCTCAACATGAAAAAATTAGCGTTACTCTTCGGGCTGTTCTTTTCTTTATTTCTAATGGCTCAAAAAAAATACGTAGTCGTTATTCACGGTGGTGCAGGAACCATCATCAGAGAAAAAATGTCTCCCGAGTTAGAAGAAGAATATTTAGAAAAACTCACCGAAGCGCTTCAAAAAGCTTATGCAGAAATTAAAAACGGTAAAACTTCCGTGGAAGCGGTAGAAGCAGCCATCGTAGTGATGGAAGATTCTCCATTGTTTAACGCTGGAAAAGGAGCGGTTTTCACGCATGATGGAAAGAATGAACTCGATGCCGCCATTATGAATGGAAAAGATAAAAAAGCAGGTTCCATAGCAGGAGTTCACACCATCAAAAATCCTATAAAAGCAGCGATTGCGGTAATGGAAAAATCAGAACACGTGATGCTTTCTGGTAACGGTGCGGAACAATTTGCTAAATTACAAGGTTTAGAAATCGTAAATCCTAAATATTTCTGGACAGAAAACCGTTGGAAATCTCTTCAAAAAGCAAAAGAATTAGAAAAATTAAAAAATCCTAAAGCAGAAAATTCAAAACCTGATTATTTCATCATTGACCAAAAATTTGGGACCGTAGGTTGTGTAGCTCTTGACCAATTTGGGAATTTGGCAGCAGGAACTTCTACTGGCGGAATGACCAACAAAAAATATGGAAGAATTGGCGACGCACCTATTATTGGAGCGGGAACTTATGCTGATGAAAATGTAGGAATTTCTGCAACAGGATGGGGCGAATTTTTCATTCGTTCTACTGCAGCGAGAACCATAGCCGCAAAAATTCAATACTTGAACAAAGATGTAAAAACAGCAGCACAAGAAACCATAGACGAAATCGAAAAAATGGGTGGTGATGGTGGTTTAATTGCGTTAGACAAAAACGGAAATATCGCTATGCCATTTAACACTTCTGGAATGTACAGAGGTGCCATTACAGAAGATGGAGAAATAGAAGTGGAGATTTATAAATAAGTTGGATGTAGGATGTAGGCTGATGGAAGATTTAAATTTTAACTATTTTTCATTAAAGTGATTTAAATTTTTTAAAATTAAAAAAGTGAGTTCCGTAGGAACGAAACGTTTGTAGTAAAATTCAGACAAAACAAATAAAGTTCCGTAGGAACGACAGAGCATATAAAACAAAAATTGTATTATTAGTATTGCTTTTAAATCTTCTTTTATCTCGTAACAATTCCGTAATTTCGCAACTAATTCTTTAGAATTTAAACTATAATGCTACAAGCAAATCACGTTACCAAAACATATAGTGCTGGAAAAAAAATTGCATTGCAAGATTTCAGCATACACGTTCCTAAAGCTACTGTTTATGGACTTCTTGGTCCAAATGGAGCCGGAAAAACCACTTTCATCAGAATTATCAACCAAATTACACAAGCAGATTCTGGCGAAGTTTTCATCAATGGAGAAAAACTTAATCCTCATCATATTAAAGACATCGGTTATATGCCGGAAGAAAGAGGATTGTACAAAAACATGACTGTTGGAGACCAAATTCTCTATTTCGGAGCGCTTAAAGGAATGAAAAAGCAAGATGCACTATCTCAAGCGAAATATTGGTTTGACCGTTTAGAAATTGACCAATGGTGGAACAAAAAACTTTCTGAACTTTCTAAAGGAATGGCGCAGAAAATTCAGTTTGTGGTGACGGTTTTACATCAACCTAAATTATTGATTCTCGATGAGCCTTTTTCTGGATTTGACCCGGTGAATGCGAATTTAGTAAAAGACCAAATTCTTCAATTGAAAGAACAAGGAACCACCATCATTCTTTCTACTCACCGCATGGAAAGTGTAGAAGAACTTTGCGATAGTGTGGCTCTCATCAATAAATCCAGAAAAATTCTAGACGGAAAAGTCTTCGAAGTAAGAGAAAAATTCAAGCAAAATCTATTTAACGTAGTTTTGTCTGATGTAAATTCTGAAAATTTAGAAAAGCTGAAAAATCAGTATCAACTGGTCAATATTCATGACCAACATGGTTTAATTTCATTTGACTTAAACTACAATGAAGACCAAAATCTTCTACTCAATGATTTAATGAAAGCAGGAAAAATCAGAAGTTTTGACGAAAAAATTCCGAGCATGAATGAAGTTTTTATCACTGCGGTAACTTCTATGAACGGACAATAATTTCATCCTACAGTAAACAAAAATGAAAAATATCTTCATCATAACCAAAAGAGAATTTCTAACACAGGTTAAAAAGAAATCTTTTATCATTCTCACGCTTTTAGCCCCAATTCTATTGATAGGATTCGGTGCTTTAATTGCTTTTATGCTGAAAGCGAATGAAACCGAATATACTTTTAATGTCATCGATAAAAGTGGCGTATTTCGACAAAACATGAAAACGCCAAAAGATGTGAAGTTTATTTATCTGCCAGAATCTACAGAACAGGCTTTAAGGAGTACGCTTCCAGAAATGGTAGACAATGTAGATGGACTGCTCATTATTCCCAAATTGCAAGACCAAAATTTTGAAAATTTACAAAAACAAACCCAACTTCTGGTCAATAAAAACATCGGTTTTGATGTGAAGCAAAACATCGCTTTTTCGATGTCTGAAGTGATTAAGAAAGAAAAAATCAAAAATCTGGGACTTACAGAAGCTCAAATCGAAAATATTGATAAAAACTTTGAAATCAACACCAAAAATGTGGTGGACAATAACAAACAAGATAGCACACTTGCTTTTGGTGTAAAATCTGGTTTGAGTATGGGATTAATGTACGTGACTTTTATGTTCATCATTATTTACGGAGTTCGTGTAATGCGCAGTGTTTTAGAGGAAAAAAACAACAGAGTGGTAGAAATCATCATCTCTTCTGTAAAACCTTTTGAGCTCATGATGGGCAAAATTCTAGGCGTAACATTGGTCGCTTTAACCCAATTTGCGATTTGGATTACCATGTCCATTTTAGGTGCTATTTTCTTTAATCAAGGTTTTTCTAAAATTTCTGGAAATCTTCCTCAGCAAGAAGAAATTCCGTTGGATAAATTAGATTTACAAGGCGTTTTTACAGAAATTTCACATTCTCTTTTGGACATGAATTTCGGAATTATCATTTTTGTGTTCATTGTTTTCTTTTTGTTGGGCTACATTTTTTACAGTTCTATGTATGCAGCGATAGGTTCTGCCGTAGACAATGAAACCGAAACCCAACAATTTACCATGATTGGTATTTTACCATTGATGTTGGGAATGTACGGAAGTTTTGGATTAATCAATAATCCAGAAGGACCGATGGCTTTTTGGTTATCCATTATTCCGCTTACTTCACCAGTAGCGATGATTGCGAGAATTCCTTTTGGCGTTCCTGTTTGGCAAATTGCCCTTTCTATTTTCTTATTGGTGATTTCTACGCTAGGAATGGTGTATTTGGCTGCCAAAATTTACAGAGTAGGAATTCTAATGTACGGCAACAAAGCGACTTTTAAAGAACTTTGGAAATGGATTAGAACGAGCTAGACTCAGTGATGAGTTATGAGTTATGAGTTATAAATGATAAAATCGTTGCAGTGATGTGGCGATTTTTTTGTTAATTTGGCTAAATAAAATTTCAATTTATGCAAATTCTCTCCACCATTTTAGTCGCATTAGTAGCCCTAGAACATCTTTACATTTTATATATGGAAATGTTTGCTTGGGAAACTTTGGGCAAGAAAACTTTTAAAGGTTCTTTGCCAAATGAACTCTTTAAACCTACCAAAAAATTAGCCGCCAATCAAGGTTTATATAACGGTTTTTTGGCAGCAGGTTTAATTTGGAGCTTTTTTATAGAAAATCCAGAATGGCAAAAGAATATTCAGTTTTTCTTTTTGGGATGCGTCATTGTGGCGGGAATTTATGGTGCACTTTCTGCTTCTAGAAAAATATTTTTTGTACAAGCATTACCAGCGATTTTAGCTTTGGCAACAGTGTTATTAAGATAAAATTACACCGTTCGAAAACTTAGTTTGACTTCAAACCAAGTGTAAAGTTGAGAATCTCAAAACCTTATTGTTTAAATTAAAAAAGATAGAACTCCTACGGAGTTCTTCACTTCCTTCACCTTTTATTACTACACAGATATTGCTACTACGTAGCAAAGTAATTTGTTAAATATTTAAAATACAAAACCTCAAGAAATGTTTCTTGAGGTTTTTACAATATTTTTAAATCTTCTGTTTTCCAACTTCGGACTTCGGACTCCCAACTTCCGTCTTCTTAATCAAAAATATAGGTAATTCCTGCGCTTAAAACGTGTTGTCTTTTCGTGGAATTGGTAGCACCATCTTGTGGTTCTTTTCCCATTAAATCTGGTAAATTATTGCTTACTCCAAAATCAAATCTTCCTACAATTTCTAATTTTCTTTTGAAGCTAAATCCTAAACCTGCAGAAACTGCCAAATCAAATGCAGCTGCTTTGCCAAATTCTTCTACATTATAGATGCTTCTGGAAGGATTTTCAACTTTTTGGCTGAGTAAAAAACCGAATCTAGGTCCTAATTGGCCAAAAAATTCTGATTCTGCCTCAGAAAAATAAGCTTTAAAATAAACAGGAACACTCAGATAATTATTAGCATAAACCGTTTCTCCATCTCCTTTTTCACCTGCACTTAAATATTCTACTTGTGGCTGCAAATAAAACATGTCATCTCCTCCAATGGGAATGATTGCCAATGCTCCTCCGTAAAACGAAATTCTAGAAGAAGAAGGGTTGTGTGCATTTTGAATTCTTGAATACGTAGGTCCTGCAATGAGACCGAATCTGGTAGAAGAAAAATCTACTTGCGAAAAAATAGGTGTAAAAATGAAGCCCGCAGAAATGATGAATAATTTCTGAAGCCAAGTGTTAACATTTGTTTTCATTGTGTTTTATTTAAATAAAAACTTCATAATAAAGATTATTATGAAGTTTAAAATATTTGTAATATCAAAGATAATGATTTATCCTAATACTTTAGCAATAGTTTTACCGATATCAGCTGGAGAAGCTACTACGTTAATTCCGCATTCTTCCATGATTTGCATTTTTGCTTGAGCTGTATCTTCTGCACCACCTACGATTGCACCAGCGTGTCCCATTGTTCTTCCTTTAGGAGCAGTTTGACCAGCGATGAAACCTACTACTGGTTTTTTAGAACCAGAATCTCTGTACCATCTTGCCGCTTCAGCTTCTAGAGAACCACCAATTTCACCAATCATCACTACTGCATCAGTTTCTGGGTCGTTAATAAACAATTCTAATGCTTCTTTAGTAGTCGTTCCGATGATTGGGTCACCACCAATACCGATTGCTGTAGAAACACCGAAACCAGCTCTTACTACTTGGTCAGCAGCTTCGTAAGTTAAAGTACCTGATTTAGAAACAATACCTACTCTACCTTTTTTGAAAACGAAACCTGGCATAATACCAATTTTAGCTTCGTCTGAAGTAATAATTCCTGGGCAGTTAGGACCGATTAATCTAGCACCTTTGTCTTTAATATATTCTTTTACTTTTACCATATCAGCTACCGGAATTCCTTCTGTAATACAAACGATTACTTTAATTCCAGCTTCTGCAGCTTCCATTACAGCATCTGCAGCAAATGCAGGCGGTACAAAAATGATAGAAACATTAGCTCCTGCTTTAGCAACTGCGTCTGCAACAGTGTTGAAAACTGGCTTACCAAGATGTTCAGTTCCTCCTTTTCCTGGAGTTACACCACCTACTACGTTGGTTCCGTATTCAATCATTTGAGTTGCGTGGAAAGTTCCTTCGTTTCCTGTAAATCCTTGTACGATTACCTTTGAATCTTTATTTACTAATACTGACATGATTTATTTTTTAATTTTTGTAAAAATACTATTTTTTAAGTTTTTGTGCAAAAAATTATTCTTCATTATATTTTTCAACAATTTTTTTGAAACATTCATAAGTGTTATTAAAAAAATTACACGCTTCAATTTCGGAAACTAAATCTTGGCGATCTGAAGTTAATTCTTTCAATCTTTTTTTATAATTGGTTAATAAATTAAATGTATCATACTGTTCGGGATTTTTGTAAAGCAACTCATAATAATCTTGAGAGTGGTCGTACATATTCTCCGTATAATCACGATACCACTTCATTTTTTTTCCATCATATATCAACTCGAACAAGCCAAACTTTTCGATTGGTCGTTCAAAAATTCTTGTTTTTCCTTTAAGGTCTGTAAATTCTATTCTTTTAAATTCATTAAAAAGGTGTTTTTCTTTTTTCCCTTTTTCATTTATCAAAACCACATATTTTTGAGTAATGCTGTTTTCATAAATTTCATTTTCGTAGAAAATACTAGTACGGAAACGAATTTTAGAACTCAATTCTTTACCATCAACAAATGTAATTTTTGCATCAATATTTGTAGATTGTGCAAAATTTAATGCAAACATCAGAATTGAAAAAATGAACAATATTTTTTTCACTATTTTAAATTTTTGAGCTTTACTTCTTTTTTTAGATACTCTCTAAATTCTTCGGCTAAGCTACCGAAATAAGTTTTGCCTCCTTCTAAGTCTCTGTTCACTCCAGTTTTACCTAAAAGTACCGCTCCTTTTCCTACTCTTTTGCCAGAAGCCATACCCACTTGTCCCCAAACTTGTACATCATCTTCTATGATACAACAGCCAGCAATCATTGCTCCAGAAGCTACTAGAGTTCTTTCGCCAAGTACAGTGTCGTGACCTATTTGGATTAAATTATCGAGCTTAGAGCCTTTTTTGATGATGGTAGAATCTGTAACACCACGGTCTATACAACAGTTTACCCCAATTTCTACATCGTCTTCTAAAATCACATTTCCTACGGAAAGCATTTTTCTGTAACCTTCAGCATTTTTGTTGTAATAGAAAGCGTCGCCACCTAAAACGGTTCCTGCCTGAATGATACAATTATTGCCAATGACCGTTCTGTCACCAATAACTACATTTGGGAAAATCATACAATTATCCCCAATTTTCACATCATTTCCGATGATTACAGAAGGATGAATTTTACAATTTTCGCCAACGGAAAGATTATTTCCTGTAGTTTCAAAAGTTTGAATACCCGTAAAATGGTCGTTGATTTTATTAAAGTCTCTGAAAGGATCATCAGAAACCAAAAGTGCTTTTCCTTCTGGACAAGCAACTTCTTTATCTATCAAAATAATGGTAGCTTCAGAATGAAGCGCTTTGTCATAATATTTAGGATGATTGACAAAGACTATTTCTCCTTTTTTTACGCGATGAATTTCATTGGTTCCAAAAATTTGAAAATTTTCGTCGCCTACATATTTCGCACCGATGAGTTCGGCAATGGTTTTAAGGGTTTGTGGAGATTTGAAAGTCATATTTTATAGAGATACGAGATACGAGATACGAGATACGAGAAAAACTCGCAACTCGTTTCCCACTTCTCAAATTATTTTACTCTTTCTAGGTAAGAACCGTCTTCTGTGTTTACTTTAATTTTGTCACCAGCTTCTATGAAAAGCGGAACCAAAACTCTAGCACCCGTTTCTACGATGGCGTTTTTAAGTGCATTCGTTGCAGTGTTTCCTTTTACACCTGGATCTGCTTCTATTACTTCTAGATAAACAGTTGGTGGAATTTCAGCTGAAAGTGGAGTTTCATCTGCCTCTTTCATAATGATGGTTACTTCTTCACCAGCTTTCATGAATTGAGCGTTTTCAATCATTTCTTTGTTCAAATACATTTGAGAGAAATCTTCGTTATTCATAAAGTGGAAACCATTCTCATCATCATATAAGTATTGAAATTTACGAGTAATTACTTTTACCTCATCAATTTTATGACCTGCAGAAAAAGTATTATCAATTACTTTTCCATTGGTTACAGATTTAAGTTTAGTTCTTACGAAAGCAGGACCTTTTCCTGGTTTTACGTGTAAAAATTCGATTACTTTATAAATGTCATTGCTGAATTCTATACAAAGACCTTTTTTAATATCATTACTTGTTGCCATTAATATTTATTATTTTTTAAAATATGTTTTTATTCTTTTCCTGTTCCGTATCCTTTTACAATACCTCTAGGTGAGTTTTTAATAAATTCTAAAATCTCGTCTCTTTCTTCCGTAGGTGGCATTTCGTTTTCGATGAATCTTGTTGCCTGAGAAACATTCATTTTAGATTGAAAAAGATATTTGTAAATTTTTTGAATTTCAAAAATTCTATCATTACTGAAACCTCTTCTTCTTAATCCCACAGAATTAATTCCTGCATAAGACATAGGTTCTCTCGCTACTTTTACATAAGGTGGAATATCTTTTCTTACCAATGTTCCTCCAGAAATCATCACGTGTTTCCCGATTTTACCAAACTGGTGCACCGCAGAAAGACCTCCCATTACAGTGAAATCTCCTATTTCTACGTGTCCTGCTATTCCGCAACCGTTTACAATGATGACATGGTTTCCTAAAACACAGTCGTGAGCAATGTGAGAAGTAGCCATGATAAGACAATCATTCCCTACTTTGGTATAGCCTAATGCTTTGGTGCCTCTGTTGATGGTTACACATTCTCTGATGGTAGTATTATCTCCAATAATGGTCAATGTTTGTTCACCATCAAATTTCAAATCTTGTGGGATTGCAGAAATTACCGTTCCGGGAAAAATTCTGCAATTTTTACCAATTCTTGCACCATCCATAATGGTAACATTGGGACCAATCCAAGTTCCTTCTCCTATTTCTACATCTGCAGCAATGGTGGTAAAAGGTTCTATGGTAACATCTTTGCCAATTTTGGCACGTCTGTCTACAGCGGCTAATTGATGAATCATGAGTCTAATTTGGTTTTAGCAACTTGAGCCATCAATTCTGCTTCTACTACTACGCTGTCTCCTACGTAACCGTAACCTTGCATATGAACAATGCCTCTTCTTATAGGTTCTATTAGTTCTATTTTAAAAATAAGAGTATCTCCAGGAATTACTTTTTTCTTGAACTTTACCTTATCTATTTTTACAAAATAAGTGGAATAATTTTCTGGGTCTGGAACATTTGCCAAGACTAAAATACCTCCAGCTTGAGCCATCGCTTCGATTTGTAAAACACCAGGCATTACTGGTTCTTTAGGAAAATGACCTACAAAGAAAGGTTCATTCATCGAAACATTTTTAAGACCTACCACATGAGAATCTGATAATTCTAAAATTTTATCAATCAATAAAAATGGTGGTCTATGCGGTAAAAGACGCATAATCCCGTTAATATCAAAAACAGGTTCTGCTTTTAAATCAAAATCTGGCACGTTTTTCTTTTTTTGTAATTTCCACTGTCTGTTTAGTTTTTTCGCAAATTGTGTATTCACGAAATGTCCAGGTTTAGTAGCAATTACTTTTCCTTTAATTTTCACTCCCGTTAACGCTAAATCGCCGATTACATCTAGCAATTTATGACGTGCAGCTTCATTAGGATAATTAAGGGTAAGGTTATCTAAAATACCATTTGGTCTAATGGTAACTTCTTCTTTACCGAAAGCTTTTTTAAGTTTTTCAGCGGTTTCAGGAGTTAATTCTTTGTCTACATAAACAATAGCGTTAGAAATATCGCCTCCTTTAATAAGACCACTGTCTAAAAGCATTTCTAGTTCGTGCAAGAAACTGAAAGTTCTCGCTGATGAAATTTCATCTTTAAAATCTGTAATATTTTTGAGAGAAGCATTCTGAGTACCTAAAATTTTAGTCCCGAAATCTACCATCGTAGTAATTTCGTAATTTTCAGAAGGAATAATGGTAATTTCTGAGCCTGTATTAGGGTCTACATAGTTCATCACTTCTTTGATGACTAAATATTCTCTGTTTTGCTCTTGTTCTACCACTCCAGCTTCTTCTATTGCTTCTACGAAAAATTTAGAAGAACCATCCATAATTGGTGGTTCTGCACTGTTCATTTCTAAGATAGCATTATCAATATCCATTCCTACTAGAGCAGCTAATAAATGCTCACAAGTATGGATTTTAACACCTAATTTTTCTAACGTAGTACCTCTTTCTGTAGTCGTTACATAATTTACATCTGCTTCTACTTGAGGATTACCTTCTAAGTCTGTTCTTACAAATACAAAACCTGTATTTTCTTTAGCAGGTTTCATGGTAAGGTTTACTTGTCTTCCTGTGTGAAGTCCAATCCCAGAAAGTGATACTTCTTTACCTAAAGTCTTCTGTTTTTCACTCATTAGTATTTTCTTTTGAGTTTTTTTCTAGATTATTTATTCGTTCAACAATTTCAGGGAATTTTCTGAAAAGCACATAGCTTCTTCTGTAATCACCAGCATTGAAAGCAGGCGTTCCGAAGAGTGTTTCGCCGTCTTGTACATCTCTATTTATTCCGCTCTGAGCTTGTACTCTAATCTGGTTACCTATTTTGAGATGACCAGCAACACCAGTTTGGCCGCCAATCATATTCCAGTCTCCTATAACGGTAGAACCAGCAATACCAGCTTGTGCTGCGATAACGTTATTTTTACCAATTTTTACGTTATGAGCAATCTGAATTAGATTATCTATTTTAGTTCCTTCGCCAATAACAGTAGAACCGATAGTTCCTCTGTCTATACTGCAATTAGAACCTATTTCTACATTATTTTCTATGACTACATTCCCTAATTGTGGGATTTTTTGATAGCCATCTTTCGTAGGTTGGAAACCGAAACCATCACTTCCTACCACTGTATTAGAATGAATGATGCAATTATCACCAACCACACAGTAATCATAAATTCTAGCACCGCTATAAATAATAGAGTTTTCGCCAATTTTTACATTTTTCCCGATGTAAACTTGAGGAAAAATCTGTGTTCCGTTACCGATTTTTGATTTATCTGAGATATAAGAATGTGCACCGACGTAGACATTCTCGCCTATTGTTGCGCTATCTGCGATGGTAGAAGGTTGTTCAATTCCTGATTTTTTTTCTTCTCTCATCTGTTGATAGAGATTCATTAAAACCTGAAAAGCCAAATAAGCGTCTTCTACTACAATAAGTGTAGGTTTATAGTTTTCTTCTTTAACAAATTTTTCAGAAACAATGATCACAGAGGCTTCTGAAAGTGAAATAAATTCTGCAAATTTTTCTTGAGAAACAAAAGAGAGTTGACCATTTTGCGCATTCTCTATGGGCGAAACACCTGTAATTGAGGCATTTTCGTCTCCCAAGATTTTTCCATTGATAAAACTTGCAATTTGAGCTGCAGTAAATTCCATATCGTGCAAAGATACGAAAATCTTATTACACTCATACAATTTTTAGTTTTTTGAAAACTTAAATTTCTCTAGGGAAAAACAGAATGTTTTTGGTGGTTGGCTGATTGATATGCGCTGATAGAATTTGAGTTTCTGCGTCTTCCAGCTTTATCTTTCTTCCGTCTCTTTTGAGCAAAAAAATCGGTTGTTTTTGATTATCATAAGGAAGCAAAGTTCTGCTGATTTGTTCCACCAATTGGTCTCCATTTTCGATGCCAAATTTCTGATTGGCACGTTCTATTTTTTCTAAAATTTCTGATTCTTCAAATTTTTGAGAAGAAAAAACCGTTTTTGGGAATTTTCTCTGAACCACTGCTTTACAGAAATAACTCAACACAAAATCATCTGCATTTTGCCAAGTTTTTATTGCGCTCAGTACATCTGTATCATCCAGTTGTGTAAAACGATTCACATCTTCTTCTGTCGCTTTTTCGAAATCAGTTTTGTACAAGAAATATTTTAAATTTCCGTAAGCTTCCACTTGTTTTCCTTCGGAAATGAGCTGTTTTGCTCTGCTCAAGATTTTCACCAAAAGATGTTCTGCCAAAGCCGAAGTTTTATGATAGTACACTTGCCAATACATAAACATTCTTGCCGTGAGGAAATTTTCAATAGAATAAACCCCTTTTTCATCAATCAGAAGTTCATCATCTTTTACATTCATCATCGAAATAATTCTCTGCGTGTTCACACTTCCTTCCGAAACTCCCGTAAAGAAACTATCCCGCTTCAAATAATCTAATCTATCTACATCTAACTGCGAAGTAATCAATTGGTTAAAGAATTTTCGATGGTATTTTCCCTGGAACATTTCTATCGCCAAATCTAATTCACCATTAAACTCATCATTCAATTTTTTCATCAATAAAATCGAAAGTTTCTCGTGATGCCAATCTTCCATCAAAAGACTTTCTAAAGCATGAGAATACGGACCATGACCTACATCGTGCAATAAAATAGCGAGAAGCGCCGCTTTTTCTTCTTCGTCTGAAATTTTTACATTTTTCAGTTTCAAAGTTTCTAGCGCTGTAAACATGAGATGCATTGCACCTAAAGCATGATGAAATCTGGTATGAGTAGCTCCCGGAAAAACTAAACTCAACAATCCTGTTTGAGAAATTCTGCGCAATCTCTGAAAATAACGATGCTCTAACACATCATACAAAATTTCGTAAGGAATTTTTATAAAACCATGAACTGGGTCGTTGATAATTTTGAGTTTATTGGTGCTCATTTGAATAGATAAATGATGATTGATAAATGATTTTTCAAATTTACGGAAATTTAGTTTAACAGATTTTTAATTCATCTCATGCTTTACGACTTCTTCTGTAAAAAAAAATAAAATAAGTTTTTTGGTTTATAAAACTTAGAGTTCTCACCATGAAAGTTTACACTATTATTACGCATCAATTAGCTGTAATTATTTCACCATTTTTTGTCTTTTTTGAGACATTTGTTCGAATCAAGTTCGAATCAAGTTCGAATCAGCTTCGGAAAAAGGGTACTTTTTGCGAACAAAACTCGAGTTTGACTGCCACTTGATTCAACTCAAACCCTTATTTGTTTTCTTCAAAATGCCATATAAAGTTCTGGGTATAATAAGAAGCAAGTATCTTGCCTTTATCCTGCAAGTAAAGTGCAAGCAGACATTAACTACCCTTTCCTTATACATTCCTTTGACTTTCCTTTGACTTTCCTTTGGGTAGGATTAAGGTTTTTTAATAATCTTTTGAGCATCAAAAATACTTTTGTATATTTGGTGATGTGCAAAATCCCAAGAACGGAAGTAAACTTCCTTCTCGGGACTTCGCAAATCCGCCGAACCGTTAGGTGCAATGCTAGAACAAACAACATCCTAAAATATGACTGACTTTTCTGCAAAAGAACCATCACTAGGTTACATATATCAAATTAAATATGCTTTACTATTGCTTTTGACAAATAGTCGAAATCTTGATAATCCTGTTCTAAGGATTGAATGTCTTGATGATATTGATATAACTGATGTTAATTCAACTAATCTGTATCAAACAAAACTTCATATTAAAGGAAAAGCAAATTTAACTGATTCAAGTGTCGACTTTTGGAAAACTATTAGGATTTGGTCTGAATATATATTAAACGGGACTATAAACATTGAGCAAACTGTTTTAAATTTAATAACAACCGAAAATATTCCAACAACAAGTATATTATACAAGTTAAGAGATAATATATTTAGCGATACTGAATTGCAGGAAACCATAGATAAATTGGATTCTATTGCTATTTCTTCAACAAATGATACAACAAAAAAAGGAAGAGAAGAATATCAAAAACTAAGTATTGAAAATAAGAAAAAATTAATTCAGAGTATTAGAATTTTAGATAATTCTATTGATATATCAGAAGTTGATGCAAAAATAAAAAAACAACTTATCCTTTCTTCTTATCCTAATCATTTAGATGCATTTCTTGAACTGCTTGATGGCTGGTGGTTAGGAAAAGCAATTGACAATTTAACTGGAAAATTGGATTCAATCAAGTTTGAAGAATTACAACTTAAAATATCCAACATAAGAGACTCCTTTCAAGCTGATAATCTACCAAATCACTTTCCTGAACAAATGGAAATATCCGATGAAGACGTTGAGAGTTTAAAAGAAAAAAACTTTTTAAAGCAATTAGAGCTTATTTCAATTGGAATCAATTCAAGAACGGTTAAACGTGCAATTAGTGATTTTAGAAGAGCATTTGAGCAAAGATCTAAATGGCTGAGGTTGCACCTTTTAAATCCCGAAGAGGAAGAAGAATATGATAAAAAACTCAGAGATTATTGGCAAAATATTTTTGAGATAATGGGGGATGAAGCAGACGGAAAAGCAGATGATGAACTAAAAAAACTCGGAAAAGATTTTTACATAAACCAATTTGCTACTAGTTGTCCACAAATAAAAATAAGAGAAAAATTTAATGAAGATTATTTAACTAGAGGAAGCTACCAAATTTTATCAGATGAAAAAAAAATTGGATGGCATCCAAACTTTGACAAGGAATTATGAGAAGAAATTGGACAGATAGAAATACTATTGTAGCTAACTTATTTAATCCCGCATTTTGTGCTGAGATTATTAGAGTAGTAGCAATGGAATACAACAAACATACTAACACTAAATTTCCATTTGCATTTTCTTTTATTGTATTACCCATATTGCTACATAAAGAAACTAGAGAAAGATTACCTCGAAGTACAAGAACTTATTTTTTTGTTTGGGTAGGAAATAACGACAATCTATTTTTTGATTTTTCTAAAAGAGCTAAGAATATGGTTAAATATACTAAAGAAGCACTTAGTTTTTCAATAGCCTACAATAAAATGCACATAAATGAAAAAGGCGAAATTGAAACCGATATGAGTAGAGTAAAAAAGTTTAATGGAGAAGAATATGATGAATATAATGACATTTTGAAGAAAGCCCAATTATTAGGGAAATGGCTTTCTTTTACTAGTGACGTAAAATCTATCTATTCCTTTCTTAGAATAACCCCTTAATTATGCAAATAAATAAAGTAATCCTGTATAGTTTAAAAGGCGAAAAAAGAATATTGCCTTTCAACTTGGGCAAAGTAAATATTATAACAGGTGAATCTAAATCAGGAAAATCAGCATTAATTGAAATCGTTAATTATTGTTTAGCTTCTTCAGGATGTGATATTCCAGAAGGCATTATTAGAGATACTGTTTCCTATTTTTCTGTAATTGTAACTTTTGAAGATAATGAATCTGTTTTCATTGCAAGAGAAAATCCAAATATTAAAGGAATAATTGCATCTACTACAGTTCAACTAATTCGTAATATTGGTGACACAATTCCAGAGTTTGATGATATAAACTCAAATCTAAATATTGATACTCTCAAAGAATTTTTAACTAGAAAAATTGGCATTTCAGAAAACCTTCATATTCCAGATTCTTTAACAAGAGAACCATTGAAAGCAAATTTCAAACATTCTCGTTTTTACAGTTACCAACCTCAATATTTAGTAGCTGATCCTCATCAACTGTTTTATAATCAAAATAAAGAATTTGTGCCTCAATCTATCAAAGATACACTGCCTTATTTCTTAGGTGCAGTAAATGAAGATTCTCTATTAATTGAAAGTGAAATTACTCAATTAAAGAAGCAATTAAATAGATTAAACAGAGAGCAAAGAGAAGCTGAAAAAATTAAATCTGAAGGGATAAGTCAAGCATATTCTCTAATTGAAGAGGCAAAAGAGATAGGAATTTTAGAAAAAACTGTTTCGCCAAACAGTCAATTTGAGGCATATCAATATTTAGAACAGGTTTCAAAATGGGAATATCAACCATTGGAAGTTAAAGGAGAGAATTCAGCATTAAAAGAACTAGTAGATAGGCGAAGTGAATTAAAAATTGAATTAGGGAAAATCTCTGATAACAGAAAAGCTGCTACTGATTATTTAAAAAATTCATTTGGATATTCTACAGAAGCTAAACAACAAGAAATTAGATTGGAGTCTATCAAGCTGTATTCAGAAAATACAGAATTTAATCCAAACGCTTGTCCACTATGTGATAGCACTTTAGATATTGCAATTCCTACAATTGCAAATATAAATCAATCATTAGATAACATAAAAAATGACTTAAAATTCACAAAGGCTGAAAGTCCTAGAATTCAAGCATATATTGAATCTGTAGAAGGGAGTTATCACGAAATTGAAAGTGAATTAAAGAAAATCGAAAAAAGCATCACAGCATTATACGTTGAAGATGAAAAAGCAAGAACATTAAGGGATTTAAATATAAGAAGAGGAAAAGTAATTGGGCGGATTAGCTTATTTCTTGAGAGCATAGATACCGATATTGAAACTGAAAACATCGTATCTAAAATAGACAACTTAAAATTCAGAATAAAAGAACTAGAAAATAAAGTTGATAGTGATAATGAAAAAGAGAAATTATTATCTATTTTGAACAAGATAAATCTCCAAATGAGCAAATGGGTTGAAAATCTTGATGTTGAATATCAAGATTCCCCAATAAGATTTGATTTGGGTAGATTAACTATGTTTATTGATACTGAGACTAAACCAATTGCACTTCCACAAATTGGAAGTGGGGCAAACTGGGTTGCCTACCACCTTCTAATAACATTAGCACTTCATCAACATTTCATCCAGAATAATAGACCAATACCTCGTTTTATAATTTTTGACCAACCGACTCAAGTTTATTATCCACCAGAAAAAACTGACGATTTGGTTGAAATTAGTGCCGATGAATTAGCTGTAAATAAAATGTTTGACTTTATTTTTGATGTGGTTGAATCACTGACTCCTAATTTTCAGGTTATCATTACAGACCACGCATATTTAAATAGCGATAGATTTAAGGACGCAGTAACTGAAATTTGGAGAGATGGATTGAAACTCATTCCTGATGATTGGGAGAAAATAAACGAAATATAAAAAGCACTGCACCTAACAGCAGTAGCTGTTGCACAACTCCCATTTTTAGAAATACTATTTCCAAAACATAAAATTTTGACCTCGTTTAATCACTTTTAAGCGAGGTTTGTTTTTTAGTTAACGGTCAAAATGCTTAAAATTGGAGTGCTTAAAATTGAGTTATTGATGCTTGGAAAGGCTGTTTTTATAAAAGAATAGTTAAATGAAAGGACAAAAACTCATTTTGAAATGAATAAAAAAGTTTTAATTCCTCAAGGCATAAAAGAACCTCAGCTTTATCAATAAACTCAGGACTCATTTTTAGTTTAACAGATTTTTAACCATATTCCAATTATTTTATACATTATTTAAGACAGTTTTGGCGTATTTTTGGGAGAGATAATTTGGAGCAGGAAGTCAGAAGTTGCAAGATGTAACATCATAACCTTATCCTTTACCTCAACCTATATCTTAACCTAAAAAATAATTTATGTCAAAAATAATTTGGATTGATGATGAAGTAGATTTACTCAAACCACATATCGTTTTTCTAGAAAACAAAGGCTATAACGTAACGCCAGTTAACAATGTGAACGAAGCTCTAGAATTGATAGAAAACGAAAAATTTCAATTGGCGCTTTTAGACGAAAACATGCCCGGAATTTCTGGTCTGGAAGCCATTCCTATGCTTAAGGATTTAGATTCTTCTATAAAAATCGTGATGGTAACCAAAAACGAAGAAGAACACATCATGGAACAAGCCATCGGTTCGCAGATTTCTGATTACATCCTTAAACCTGTAAATCCTAATCAGGTTTTGCTTTCGCTGAAAAAAAATCTTCAAGAAGACGATTTGGTAGAGCAAAAAACCAAGTTAGAATATCAACAAGGTTTTCGTAACCTTTCGATGGAACTCAGCTACGTAAATACTTTCCAAGAATGGGCAGAATATTACAAGAAAATCTTGAATTGGGAAATCAAATTCGATAAAGTTTTCGACAATGAATTTGCAGATTTATTACAATCTCAAAAAGAAGAAGCCAACATTCAGTTTTCTAAATTTATAGAAAAAAATTACGAAGAATGGCTTCACAGCAACGAAAAACCGATTATGTCTCACACTGCTTTTAAGGAAAAAGTAAAACCCGTTTTAGAGAAAGACAAAGTTTTACTTCTGATGGTTGATAATTTGAGATATGACCAATGGAAAGTGATAGAACCGCTTTTCGCAAGGTTTTACAACAAGGTTTCAGAAGACGAATATTTCAGCATTTTACCTACTGCCACTCAATACGCCAGAAATTCATTTTTCGCAGGTTTAATGCCTTCAGAAATCGAAAAGCGTTTTCCAGACAAATGGTTTAATGACAATGAAGAAGGCAATAAAAATGAGCATGAACGCGAATTTTTAGAAGACCAAATGAAAAGAATTGGACTACAAAACAAGTCCATGAAATATTTGAAAGTTCTGAATGCAGATTTTGAACGCAAAATTTTAGATGATTTTAACCAACATAAAAACAATGATTTATTGGTGATTGTCTATAATTTCATAGATATTCTTTCGCATGCCAAAACGGACAATCACATTGTAGACCAATTGATTAGAGATGACAAAACTTTCAGAAGTCTTACTGTAAATTGGTTTGAAAATTCTTCAATTTTAAAAATTATAAAACTCGCTGCGGAACAAGGTTTCAAACTCGTGATTACGACTGACCACGGAATGGTTTATGTAAAAAAACCTTCGCAAGTTGTAGGCGATAGAGAAACCAGCACCAACATTCGTTATAAAACAGGAAAATCACTTACTTATGACGAAAAAGATGTTTGGGCAATTACGAATCCAGAGAAATTGTTTTTACCCAAAGGAAATCTCAGCAGCAAATATATTTTTGCGAAAAACAACATCTTTTTGGCTTATCCCAAAAATTACAACCACTTTGTCAATTATTACAAAGACACCTATCAACATGGCGGAATTTCACTAGAAGAAATCATTATACCTATCAGTATTTTAGAACCTAAGTAGTTTTTTCATAGTTTATTATACTTAGGCATGGAGCGGAAAAAATCAATTGATTTTTTCCGCTTTTTTACACCATAACAATTCCGTATTTTTGAAAAAATTTTCAAAAAAACATGTCTCAAACATTCCAAATAGAAAAAATTGAAGATTGGCAAAAAGTTGTAGATGAAATTTTGCCCAATTTAAGAAATAATATCCTTTTGCTTAAAGGAAACTTAGGCGCTGGTAAAACCACATTTTCTCAATTCTTGATGAAAAATTTAGGAAGCACAGACGAAGTTTCTTCGCCTACTTATGCTATTGTAAACGAATACCATTCACCAAAAGGAAAAGTTTTTCATTTTGACCTTTATCGACTCAAAAAAATAGAAGAAGCCTATGATTTTGGGATTGAAGAATATCTAGACAATGCTTTTCTCTGCATTATAGAATGGCCAGAAATCTACGAAGAAGAATTGGCAGATTTACCTCATCATGAAATGGTAATTACCAATCATGGTGATTACAGAGAAATTGTTTTCCACTAAAATTTTCCTTAGAAAGAATCCATGATTTCTAAGGTTTTACCTATCCCATTTTTCGCTATCTTTGTAGATTAAAATTTAAAACAATGAGTTCTACCATATTTACACCTTTTACTGAAGAACAACTCATTCCTAAAGAGGAAAAATTAGAAGTTCTAAAAAAAGGGAAAAAATTTAGCATTGGTATCCCAAAAGAAACCTGTTTACACGAAAAAAGACTGTGTATTACTCCAGATGCAGTACAAGTTTTGGTAGAACATGGTCATGATATTATTTTAGAAGCTGGCGCTGGTGAAGGCTCTTTTTTCACCGATTTACAGTTTTCTGAAGCAGGAGCTCAGATTACAACCAGTCAAGCAGAAGTGTACGGACAAGATTTAGTTCTTAAAATCAATCCGCCAACGGAAGAAGAAATGGAATTTTTAAAACCAAATGCTTATTTGGTTTCTGCACTTCAAATTAACTTAAGAGACAAAGATTATTTTAAAAAATTAGCGGAAAAAAAGGTAAATGCCATCGCTTTTGAATTCATTATGGACGAATACCGTCAGTTGTCACTTATCAGACTCATTGGCGAAATTGCAGGTGGAATTTCTATTTTGTACGCATCAGAATTATTGGCAAAATCCAATGGTTTAATGCTCGGTGGAATTACCGGAGTTCGCCCTACAGAAGTAGTAGTATTAGGAGCTGGAATTGTAGGAGAATTTGCGACGAAAGCAGCCATCGGTTTAGGGGCAAGTGTAAGAGTTTTTGACAATTCTTTATCTAAATTAAGAAGATTACACACACTTATAGACAGTAGAGTCCCAACTTCAATTATAGACCCAAAAGAATTAAAAAAAGCATTGAGAAGAGCTGATGTAGTGATTGGCGCATTACCTAGACTTAATATGCCTTTCATCGTAACAGAAGACATGGTAAAAGCCATGAAAAAAGGCTCTGTAATTATAGATTTGACCATAGATTATGGCGGTTGTATAGAAACTACAGAAGTAACTACTCACGAAAATCCTGTCATCATTAAACACGAAATTCTTCACTGTGGATTACCGAATTTATCTTCTAGAATGCCTAGAACCACTACGAAAGCTATTTCTAATTTCTTCCTAAGTTATCTCCTAAATTATGACGAAGAAGGTGGTTTCGAAAATATGCTTTTAAAAAGAAACGAAATGAAACAATCGCTTTACATGTATAAAGGCAGACATACCAAAAAAGTGATTTGCGACAAATTCGACCTTACTTATCACGACATCAACCTTTTAATTTTTTAAATTTTCAACTTACTTTTTACATCATATTCAATGAGAAAACTGAAATTCTTTTTCATCGGGTTAATTCCAGGATTACTAATTGTATTCTTTATTTTGAACAAAAAAGGGGTAAGTTGTAGCGGTTATCTTCCCAATTCTAGGGTAATTGCCGAAACTTTATCGAAAGATTTCACCTATTCTGAAGCTTTTCGAGCAGAAATGAAAACCTTGAAAATCGACGAAAAATTTCTGAAAGACAGCATTATTACCAAAGGAGAAATTAACTTTGATAAGAGCGATGCACAGAAAAAACCTTGTCCAAGTTATTTACTTACCGCTCCAGAAGGAAATCCTACCTATGAAATTACTTTTGAAAAATGCAAAGAAAATGCCCATTTCATCAGTCTTAAAAAACTAAAATAACAAAATATGCAAAAGAAAAAATACACAAACCTGAGTGTTCACCAATTAAAAAAATTACAAAAAGTTTTCTTAGGAATCTTTTTAGGATTGGTTATTGTTTGGATTATTGTACTCAGCATGATGTATTACAACGGAAAATCTTTTGCGACCTTTATAGCAGTAGCAGTAGCTACGTTGATTCCCAATTTTATTAATATTCTGAATATTTCTAACCAAATCAAACAAAAGGAAAAAGAACTCTAAAAATTAATTTCAAAATGAAGATTGCGATTATTGGTGTAGGTTTAATTGGTGGTTCTATCGCCCTAAAGCTCCGCGAAAAAAATTTCGGAGCAGAATTTATAGGAATTGACAAATCAGAAATTCACCTTCAAGAAGCCCAAGAATTAGGAATTATAGACCGTTTCGAAGATTTTGAAAACGGTGTTAAAAACGCAGACCTTATCATCACCGCTATTCCAGTAGATGCTACGGTTAAAATTTTACCACAAGTTCTAAATTTAATTACCGATAAACAAACGGTAATGGATACCGGTTCTACCAAATCTGGAATTGTAGAAGCCATCAAATATCACCCGAACCGAAAAAGATTTGTAGCATTTCACCCAATGTGGGGAACCGAAAATTCTGGACCGAAAGCTGCTCAAAAAGAAAGTTTCGCAGGGAGAGCAGCCGTAATTTGCGACCGTGAAGATTCTGAGCAAGATGCATTAGCATTGGTAGAAAATATCACCAAAAATCTAGAAATGCACCTAATTTACATGAATGCAGATGCTCATGACGTTCACACTGCGTACATTTCTCACATTTCTCACATCACTTCTTACGCTTTGGCAAACACGGTTTTAGAAAAAGAACGAGAAGAAGATACCATTTTCCAATTGGCAAGTTCTGGTTTTTCGAGTACGGTTCGTTTGGCAAAATCTCATCCAGAAATGTGGGTTCCTATCTTTAAACAAAACAAAGAAAATGTGTTAGACGTTCTGAATGAACACATTACACAGCTCAGAAAATTCAAATCTGCTCTAGAAAAAGAGAATTTTGAACTTCTGGAAGAACTCATCAAAAACGCCAACAAAATCCGAGGCATCTTAAAATAATTCATCATGAAAAATTTCTTTCGCTTTCTGTTTATCCTCAGTTGTACTTTTTTATGGAGTCAAGAAAGAAAAAGCTCGGCGACAGAAAATGTGAAGATTATTTCTGAAAATTTTGACGTTCCTCAACTTAAAACCACACGAAGAATTTGGATTTATTTGCCTAAAGATTACGAAACTTCTCACCAAAAATATGAAGTGATGTATCTTCAAGATGCCCAAAATCTTTTTGACGAAGCTACTTCTTATGCTGGAGAATGGCAGGTAGACGAAACGCTGAACAAAATTTTCGAAAAAACCGGAAAATCTGTAATTGTAGTAGGAATAGATAACGGTGGCGAAAAACGAATTGAAGAACTCTCTCCTTTCAAAAATGTAAAATACGGCGGCGGAAATGGCGAAAACTATGTAAAATTTATCGTGGAAACGCTAAAACCATACATCGATAAAAATTACAGAACAAAATCTTGTAAAAAACACACCACGATTGGTGGAAGTTCACTCGGAGCACTAATCTCTGTTTATGCAGCGGTGAAATATCCTGAAACTTTCGGGAAAGTATTGGCTTTTTCTTCTGCTTTTTGGTTTAATGCCGAAGATTTGAATGCATTTATTAGCCATTCTAAAGTCAATTTAAAGCATCAGAAATATTATTTTGTTCAAGGAAAACACGAAGATGAAGATATGGAAAAACAAACCAAAAGTGTAATAGAAAACCTGAAATCTAAAAAAGTAAAATCTAAAAATATTTTCCTAAAAATAGACGAAGACGGAAAACACAATGAAATGTATTGGCGAAGAGAATTTGAAGCGGGTCTTTTGTGGTTGGATTAGATTTATTTCCCGCAGATTACGCAGATTTGCACAGATTTTTTAGCAGTTTATTTGTCTTTCGTTAAAAAAATAAATTAGTTTCCCGCTGATTTCGCAGATTTACAAAGATTTTTTAAACAATTTTCTTCAAACTTCTTTGTCATTGACTTCGTCGAATCTTCGATTTCTGTAGGAATCTAGATTATAAATTTCAGAAAATGTTTGTAAAGATTCCTACGGAATGAAAAACTTTATGGTAAAGTTATAATACAAAAATAAAAGTTAATCCTAGCCCTGATTGCAGTGGAAATCCTTTTTTGGAGGCTGAGCGTAGCCGAAGCCACCGAAAAAGATTGCAACGAAAAGCAGGACTGAGCGTGAAAAGAAACGAAAGCGTCTTGCTCCTGTCTTCGACTCCGCTCAGACTGACGAAAACAGATTGCTTCGTCGTTTTATTTCATAAAACTCATCGCATTGACGAGTTAATCGTAAGAATTCGGGTGTTCTTTTTTGATTTCTTCGATGGTAGAAAGCACTTTTTCTTTCAGGCTCAATTGATAAATTTCTAATTTTGTAGAAATTTCTTCGTCTGAACTTCCTAAAATTTTAGCGGCTAAAATCCCAGCATTGGTAGCCCCATTCAAAGCAACTGTCGCCACAGGAATTCCTGAAGGCATTTGCAAAATAGACAATACTGAATCCCAACCATCAATAGAATTAGACGACAAAATAGGCACGCCAATCACCGGCAAAGTAGTACAACTCGCCACCATTCCTGGCAAATGCGCAGCACCTCCTGCTCCTGCAATAATGACTTTTACGCCTCTATTTTTAGCAGATTTTGCAAAATCAAACATGCGTTCTGGCGTTCTGTGCGCAGAAACTACAGTGAGTTCGTAAGGAATTTCTAGAGATTTTAAAAAATCAGCAGCTTGTTGCATAATTAGCAAATCGCTCTGACTGCCCATGATAATTGAAACCATTTTTACATTTTTACTCCTTCAAAGATAGAAAAAAATACGTTTCCTTTTGAAGAGAATGCTTCTATAATTATCAATGCTAAATACAAAGAAATTGTGAATAAGATAAAACGCAAAGACGCTAATTCACTTTACCAGCAAAAACGTTTTTAAGACGCAAGAAAATCAAAGATTTTCAATTTTAACGAAGTTAAAAGTTGCGTCTTAAAAGCATAAAGATTTAAAAATTTAGATTTGCGCCATTGCGATGAAAAAAATTTTGGTGAAAGATTAAGTATTTTTTCATAAAATTAAAAATTTAGAAAGACTCTTTGTTCAGAATTGAATATCTTCGTACCGCGAAAATCATTATGAACACAGAAAAAGATTTCAAACTTATTTTAGCCATTCTTACGGTTGCAATAGTTTGGGGAACTACTTATTTAGGAATTAGAGTTGCTGTAGAAACCATACCACCTTGGTTTGTTACCGGAATCAGACAAAGCATTGCTGCACTTTTATTGTTAGGTTTTTTGGTCTATAAAAAACAACTGAAATGGATTGGTTTGAAAAATCTCAAAACTCAAATCATTCTTTCTACGCTCATGATTATCATTGCTAACGGAATGACAACCATTGCCGAGAAACACATCAATAGCAGCCTCGCTTCTGTTCTTACTGCTACTTCACCGATCATTGTATTTCTGGGAAGTGTTCTCATTGGTTTAGAACAATTTAAACTGAAATCTGTTTTAGGATTAATTCTAGGTTTTAGTGGTGTTTTGTTCATTTTTTCTGATGGTTTACAAGAATTGCTAAATCCTGATTACAGATTGGGACTTATTGTTTTATTCATCGGGATTTTAGGTTGGGCTTCTGGAACACTTTTCACCAAAAAAATCACGATTCATTCTGATAATATTTTATTGAATTTATTCTATCAATTTGCTTTTGCTGGAATTGTTCAACTTATTTTCGCCTTTGCTTTTACCAAAAATTATGATTTCGAAAAATGGAGTGCAGAATCTTTTGCTTACGTGGTTTATTTGGGTGTTTTCGGCTCGGTGATTACTTATTATGCATTTCTTTATGCCCTAAAAAGGGTAAATCCATCACAAATTTCAATGCTGAACTACGTGAATACAATTATCGCCATTTTCTTAGGTTGGCTGATTTTAGATGAAAAAATAACCACAAAATTTATTTTTGCGGCTATTCTTATTATTTCTGGAGTCTTTATTATGAACCTAAAAAAGGAAATGTTTAAAAAGTCTGAAGCTAGAAGTCTGAAGTCCGAAGATTAATGAAGAAATTTTTAAAACTCTCCCTCTCTACAACTCTACAATTCTACAACTCTCCCACTCTACAATTCTCCCACTTAAGCAATCACTCTTACCAAAGTTTTAATATGATTCAGTTTTTCTAGTAATTCTTCTCTGGAATTGGCTAAAACATTGATGTGTCCCATTTTTCTACCCGGTTTGGTTTCTGTTTTTCCGTAGAGATGAACGTAAGTTTTTGGAAGTTTCAAAACCTCTTCTAAACCTTCATATTTTACTTTTCCGCTGTAGTTTTGTTCTCCAACTAAATTCAGCATTCCTGAAAATCCAAAAGCATCTGTATCTGCTAAAGGAAGATTTTTCAAAGTTCTATAAAATTGCTCAAACTGAGAATTCGCGTTTCCTTCTTGCGTTTGATGACCAGAATTGTGTAATCTTGGGGCCGTTTCATTTACCCAAACTTTTCCGTTTTTATCAAGGAATAATTCGATGGCAAAAAGCCCAGCAGAATTGGCTGCGGAAATAAATTTTTCTGCAATGGCATCAATTTGAGATTGAACATCTTTTGAAATATCGGCAGGACAAATATTGAAATCCAATAAATTCAGCTTTTCATCGGCAACCATTTCTGTTACGGGAAAAGTTTTGGTTTCTCCATTTTCGTTTTTGGCAATGATAATGGAAAGTTCTTTGTCTATATCCACCAAATTTTCTAAAACTGAATCTTCTGTCCAAAGGTTTTTTAGGTCATCGGCATTTTTGATGATTTGCACGCCTTTTCCGTCGTAACCTCCAGTATTTAGTTTTTGAACGAAAGGAAATTCAATCTTAATTTCGTCTGAAGTTCCGTCAAAAATTTCGAAATCAGGACTTGGAATATTGTGTTTTTTATAAAACTCTTTTTGTAGAATTTTTTGTTGAATGGTTTTGATGATTTCCGCATTAGGAATCACTTTTTTGCCTTGTTTTTCCAATTCGAAAAGTGCATCTACATTCACATGTTCTATTTCTATGGAAATCACATCTTTATCTTGTCCGAAAGCCAAAACATCTTCATAATCATTAAAATTTCCTTGAGAAAAATGTGAAATATAAGCACAAGAACAATCAGAGTTGGGGTCTAAAACGTGAAATTCATCGTCGTAGTTTAATGCATTTTGAATGAACATTCTTCCGAGTTGGCCTCCACCAAGAATTCCAATTTTCATAATTTACTTTTTATTTTATTAGATTTTCAGATTTACTGCGTAAAAATACGGAAAATGAATAATTTAGCATAAACTTTAAAGGCAAATGATAGAACTTCTCTGTTTTCTCTCAATCTTTCTTTTGATATTGAGCGTTTTACCGTTCAGTAAAAACCAGCATTGGATTTTTAGAGTTCCTGAATTTTTGATGCTTCAAATCACCATTTTACAAGTCATTGTTTTTGGGATTTCTTGGTTTTGGGCAAAAGGAGAAACCTTACTTTTCGTTTTACAAATTTTTCAATTAGGATTTATCATTTATCACGTTTTTACTCTTATTAGATTTACAAAATTTTATAAAAACAAAGACCATCGCAGACCAAAACACGCTTCAGAATTGGTGAGAGGAATTGCTGTAAATGTTTATCAATTCAATACTCAATTTCAAAAATTAATTGATTTAATTGCGAAAGAACAACCCGATTTTTTCATTACGATGGAGAGTAACACGGATTGGGAAAAAGCAATGCGAATAGTAGAAAAAGATTATCCATTTTCTGAAAAAGTGACTTTAGAAAACACTTACGGAATGCATTTTTACTCAAAATTGGAAATTCTAGAAGTAAAAACGCATTATTTTGTTGCCGATGATTTGCCGAGTATTGAAGCAAAATTAAAAACCAAAGATGAATATGAATTTGTATTTTTTGGTGTTCATCCTCCTCCACCAAGTCCTACTGAAGAAAAAACATCGAAAGAAAGAGATGGCGATTTATTAAGCATTGCTAAAAAAGTGAAAAGTCATAAAATTCCCGTTTTGGTTTCGGGAGATTTCAATAATGTAGCTTGGGCATATTCTTCGCAATTATTTAGAAAAACCAGCGAACTCATAGATGCGAGAATTGGAAGAGGAATTTTCGCCACTTTTCATGCCAAACATTGGTTTTTCAGAGTTCCGCTTGATTTATTATATCACAGCAAAGAGATTTTTGTGAAAGAAATTTTCACTTATCCTAGCATTGGTTCAGACCATTTTCCATTGGGATTCAGTTTTTTTATTGACCGTGAAAATGATGAACAAAAAAAGGAGATTAAAACTTTAGAAAATGGCGAGATTCACGAAGTAAACCAACTGATTGAAGAAGGCAAAAAAGAAAAAAGCGACAACCGAGAGGAAGTCGCTACAGAAGATAAAATTTAATCACATTTTTTTCTTCGTGTATCAATGATATATTGAATTTTCCATTCGTTATTGATTTTCGCCAGTTGAAAACTATTGACCCCACAATGCGAAAAATTACCTTTATAATAAAACTGATACGGAATCCAAACCGAAGCCATATTTCCATCAACCAAAATTTTAGAAATAGTGAATCTTTCGTCTAAATCGCCAGCTTGAGATGCGCCAACTTGTTTGGCAAAATCTTCTACTTTATCGGTTTTTATTTCTTGATTTTTCCCAAAAGTCTGCATAATTGCAGAACCAGAAAAAGCGTTTTTCACTCCAAGAGAGTCTGCAGATTTCATTGCATTGAAAAGGTTTTCAATAGGTTTTATGATTTCTTTTTCTGATGTATTTTGAGCAAAAGAAAAACTGGAAATCAGGAGAAAGAAGATTTTTTTCATGTCAAAATTTATAGATAAGTGTTGGAACAATTTAAAAAGTTACATTTCGTAAAATTCTAAAGGCAAATCATCTGGATCTGCGATGAAAAAGAATTTTTTATCGGTAAATTCATCTATTCTGATTTCTTCACAATCGATTCCTTTTTGCAATAGTTCTGTTCGTTTTTCTTCCACATTTTCAACTGCAAAAGCCAAATGTCTCAAACCACAACTTTCTGGTCTAGAAGGTCTTTTCGGTGGATTTGGAAAAGAAAATAATTCAATGACATAATCATCACCAATCGCCAAATCTAGTTTGTAAGATTGTCTTTCTTCTCGGTAAATTTCTCTGATAATATTCAGTCCTAAAATTTCTACGTAAAAATCTTTAGAAACTTGATAATCAGAACAGATAATAGCGATATGATGTATTTTCATGACTTTAAAATTATCTTACTTTTTCAGCAACTTTCGTTCCGAATAATTCTATACTTTTCATCATCACCTCGTGATTAGGTGCACCAACATCCATGTGAGCGATATATCTGGTTAAGCCAAACATTTCTTTCACCATATTGATTTTTTCGGCTACTTCATCAGAATTTCCAATAAATAACGCTCCTTCTTTGCTTCTGCCGCCTTCATATTGCATTTTAGTATAAGCAGACCAACCTCTAGAACTGCCAATTCTGTTCATTTGAGCGGCATAATTTTCAAAATATCCATCAATTACTTCTGGATCTTCGCTTACCAAAGTATGAGAATGAATTCCAATTTGCATTTCTTCTGGATTGTGTCCGTGTCTCAGATATTCTTTTTTGTAAAAATCAATCAAAGGTTTGAACTGTCTTGGCAAACCACCAATAATAGCCACGATTAACGGCAAACCTAATCTAGCAGCTCTCAAAACCGATTCTGGCGTTCCACCAACTGCAATCCAAACTGGTAATTTTCCGTTGTTCATTGCTCTAGGATAAACCGTTTGATTTTCCATAGGAGCACGAAGTTTGCCCTTCCAAGTTACGTTTTCTTGAGTATTTATTTTGAGTAATAAATCTAATTTTTCTTCAAAAAGTTCGTGATAATCATCTAAATCATAACCAAAAAGCGGAAAAGATTCTATAAAACTTCCTCTACCGACACCAATTTCGGCTCTTCCACCAGAAATTAAATCCAAAGTTGAAAAATCTTGATACACTTTTACAGGTTCTGCTGAACTCAAAACTGTAACAGCGCTCATTAACTTGATATTTTTAGTAATAGAAGCAGCTGCAGAAAGCACTATTTCTGGAGACGAAATCACGTAATCTGGACGGTGATGTTCGCCCAAAGCAAAAACATCAATTCCTAATTCGTCGGCTAATTTTATTTCGGCTAAAATTTGTTGTAATTTTTGTTGAGGCTCGGCAAATTTTCTGGTTTCCTTATCGAAAACCAAATCGCCAAACATTCCAACTCCTATTTCGAATTTTTTCATTTTCTAAATTTTCTTCAAAATTACCATTTCTGAGAAGCGAATGAATTGATGTAAGGTAAGAAATGGCTACTTTTTCTATTGAAAACCGAGTTTATTTTTATGATTAAAACAAAAAAACGAGCCAAAGCCCGTTTTTATTTATTTTTAAAATTTCATCACATCTTTTACTATTCCTCCTTTTTGGGTATGAGGCAATAATTCTGCAGAGATAAAATCTTTTATGGCTCTTGTGCTTTCGTTTTCTGGAAAAAGCAAATGAACATTTGCACCTGCATCTAGCGTAAAAAATAAAGGATGACCGGTTTCTTTACGGAAATTCCAAAGTTTATTAATGACTTCTAGTGTTCCAGTTTTCATTAAAATAAAAGCGGGTTCGCTCATCATCATCATCGCATGAAGTGTTAATGCTTCGTGTTCTACCAATTTTATAAAATTTTGTAAATCACCAGTTTTCAGAATTTCTTTCAGAGGAACAAAATTATCTCTCGCCTCTTGGAAACGTCTTTCTGCATAAGGATTGGTATTCATCAAACCGTGACCAATCGTAGAACTCACCGATTTTTCGCCTTCGTGAATGAGTAAAACCCAATCATTGAAATTTTTAAAAATCGGATGAATTTCTTCATCGGGATATTTTACTGCGTATAAATCAGAACTTCCTTCTACTTCATCTGTTTTTCCCCAAACTACAAGACCGTTATACAAACTTCTGCAAGCACTTCCAGAACCTAGTCTTGCTAAAAAAGAAGCTTTTTGGTTGATGGTTGATGGTTGATGGTTGTCAATAGAGAAAATCTCATCTAAGCTCATCAAACAACTTGCAATCGCTCCAAAACCAGAAGCAGAGCTTGCAATTCCTGAACTGTGCGGAAATGTATTTTCGGTTTTAATAACGTATTTCCCTTTGAGAATCCAAGGCAAATATTGTTCAATATTTTTAAAATATTTTTCGATTTTTTCTGCAAATTTTACTTCTTCATTTCCTGCTAAAAAAGTTTGCACAGAAAAGGGTTCGTTTGCCAAAAACTCCATTGAAGTTTGGGTGTTGCAATGATTTAAAGTATATGAAATACTAGGATTTGCAGGAATTTGGTTAGCGTATTTCCCCCAATATTTGATTAAGGCAATGTTTGACGGACAAGTTGCAGAAACAACCTGATTTGATATATTGAAATATTGATTTCCTAAAAATTGATTTTCCATAATTATTAACGCAATGGCGCAAATTATTTTTTAAATAATGTATTTTTTAACGCGTAAGAAAATCAAAGATTTTCAAACTTCCAGCTTACTACTTCTTTTCTTTTTTATAATTTTCTACATGAAAAGCTAAACTTTCTTCCAGTCGAATGAACTGATAATTGAGCTTTTCTTTGATTTTTTTATTTGATACTTTGTTGAATTCGGTAACCGATTGCACATTTACTTTATTCGCCATTTTCAGTGGAGAAATAAGCCAACCTAAAATTGAATTTAAGAAAACTCCCGTTTTCAGTAACCCATTTGGAACGATTTTTACTGCTTTTTTTCCTAATTTTTGTTTGATAAAATTGGCAACGTCTTGGTATTTTTTATTTTCAGAAATTAAGATAAATCTTTCGCCAAAAATATTTTTTCCCATCAGTTCAATTGAAATCTGAGCCACATCTCGAACATCTACGTAAGAAGTTCCCCCAGAAAATGTATAGGCATTCTCTCCCAATTCTTTGAATAAAGTTCCGCTGCTTTCTTTCCAATTTCCGCTACCGATGATGATTCCCGGATTTACAATTACTGTGTTTAAACCTTCTGCTGATGCACGCCAAACTTCCATTTCAGAAAAATGTTTAGAAATAGCATAGGCAGAATGGTCGATTTTCGGGTTAAAATCAGAACTTTCGTCTAATTCCCCGTTTTCATTCAATCCATCTAAAACCGCGATAGAACTTACAAAAAGGAATTTCTTCACCGAAGAATTTTGACAAGCAAACAGAAGTTGTTTTGTGCCTTCAATATTAGTTTGATACATTTTTTTTTCATCTTTAGGATGAAAACTCACTTTAGCCGCACAATGATAAACCTCTTCTACTCCATTTAAGGCGTTTTGTAGCGAATGAATATCCTCAAAATCTACTTCTATCCATTCTATGGAATCAAAATATTCATCAGGAGTTTCTGTATAAAATTGAAATGATTTTCTAACCTCCTGCAGATTGCTGGATTTTCTTTTTGTAGCGCGTACTGTTTTGCCACGTTTTAGCAGTTCTAAAACGATTACTCTTCCGAGGATTCCTGTTGCACCTGTAACTAATATCATAACTTATGCAAATATAGAAATTTAAAGAATTTTAAGTTTGCAATTTAGATGATAAAGTTTGTTATTTTTGCAAAAAGCAAAAGATATGTCTGAAATCCTCAAAAATCCATATAAAAAATTTTATTTCTTTTTAATTCTCATCACATTGGTGAATCTTTTACAGGCATATTTTACCGAAATCACTTTAGACGAAGCCTATTATTACCAATATGCAAGAGATTTAGACTGGGGATATTATGATCATCCACCGATGGTAGCATTGGTGATTAAGATTTCTCAACTTTTTTTTAATGGAAATCTGGGAGTAAGATTTTTAACCGTTTTACTATTTTCTGGAAATTTATTCCTGATCTGGAAATACCTTTTGCCTCAAGACAAAGCCTCTTATGTAAATGAATTTATCATTATATCACTAGGCTTAGTCATGATGAATGCTTATTCCTTCATCACCACGCCAGATGTTCCTCTATTATTTTTTGGGACAGTATTTTTTATTTTATACCAAAGATTTACCGAAAAACAAAATTTCTGGAACGCAGTTTTATTAGGAATTTCTGTAGCATTGCTTTTTTACAGTAAATATCAAGCGGTTTTATTGGTGTTTTTTGTGGTAATTTCTAACTTAAAAATGCTTACCAAACCTTACATTTATCTTGCAGGAATTGTAACCTCTCTATTGATGATTCCGCATTTAATGTGGCATATTCAGCATGATTTCCCTACGTTTCAATATCATTTAGTAGACCGTTCAGAAAAGTTTAAAATCAAATATTTCCTAGAATATCTACCGAATCAGTTTGCGGTTTTCAATCCGTTTATATTAATTCCTTTTGTGATTTTACTTTTTAAAAATAAATACCAAAATCTTCAAGAAAAAGCCTATTATTTTGTAAGTGTAGGTTTCTTGGTTTTCTTTGCTTTAACCAGTCTTAGAGGACATGTAGAACCACACTGGACAGTTATTGCATCTATTCCGATGATGATTTTATTTTTACAATTTATCAAAGAAAAAACATCTTGGCAAAAATATGTGCGCACTATCGTTTTAGGTTCATTGGTTTTGGTTTTCACCACCAGAGTTTTATTGCTCACAGATCTTTTACCCCAAAAACTAGAATTTACAGGTAAAGAACAGAAGTACAAAGCTTTAGCAGAAAAAATAGGAAAAACTCCCGTTTTATTTACTGGTTCATTCCAATCGACTTCTTTGTATAACTATTTTACAGGAAATGAATCTTCAACTCTAGGTTCTTTAAATGTGAAAAAAACGCAATTTGACATTTGGCAAAGAGAACAAAACTATTTTGGAAAAAGAGTTTTTGTAGAAAAACCAAACACCCCAAGATCTCAAAAAATCATTGATGAAAACAATATTAATTTCAATGGTTTTTATGTAGAACATTTCCAAACGCCCAACCGATTAAAAATAGAATTTGAGCTTCCATCAGATAAATTGGAAAACAATCAAATTATTCCGATTACGATTTATAATCCTACTAAAAACGTGGTAGATTTCAATCATCCTGAAATTCCGGTTACCATTACTGCTGTATTTTTGGCGCACAGAGAAACAACGGATATTCCTACAGAAATTGAAAAAATGCCAACCGTTTTAAAACCTGGAGAAAGTTTCAAAACTCAGATTAAAATCAACACGCAAAACCTAAAAGCTGGCGATTACAATTTTGGCATTACCACCTATTGTATTTTGGGGAATGCTTATAATTCGAAATTTGTAAAAGCAACAGTAGATTAAGTTAAAAACTCTTTTACCGCTTGATTGAAATCTTTTGGATTTTCGGCTTGAAGCCAATGTCCGGCATTAGCAATAGAAACCAATTGATATTTCGGGAACTGTTGGCGCATCAATAATTCATCTTGCGGAAGAATATAATGAGATTTTGCACCTGCTAAAAACAAAGTTTCGCCTTCGAATTTTCCAAATTTTATGGCATTGGCAACGAAATCATTGTATTTTTCGGCCAAAGTATTAATGTTAAATCGCCAATTGAGCTTTTTATCTTCCGTCCAATACAAATTTTTAGTCAAAAACTGAATCACAAATTTTTCTGGAATGTACTGAGATAAAACGTTTTCCACGTCTTGTCTTGATTTTACTTCATCGAAATTTACCGATTGAAGCGCTTTGATAATTCCTTGATGATGTGGAGGATACGCTTTTGGAGCGATGTCTGCTACAATAAGTTTTTCTACTTTTTCGGGATAAGAAATCGCAAAAGTCATCACGGCTTTTCCACCGAGAGAATGTCCGAGAAGATTGGCTTTTTCGATGCCATGAAAATTCATATAATTCAGAATATCATCTGCCAAAACTTGATGATTCATCTCGTCTGAATGAAAACTTTTTCCGTGGTTTCTCAAGTCAATCAAATGAGTTGGGAACAATTCTCCAAACTCTTTTCCGAAACTTCCCCAATTATCTAGCATTCCGAAAAGTCCGTGAAAAACGAGAAGAGGCGTTCCGTTTTTTTCTTGTCCGTATATTTTTGAATGTAAAATTTGCATATTTTTTTCACGCAAAGTGCGCAGAATTTTTTATTTATTTCTAAAACTCGCAAAGAAAAATCAATCGTTAGAATACAATTTTTCTCGCTGATTTTGCTATTTCAGCAGATTCTTTTTAAAAATTTTTGAAACAGAAATTCTCAATTTTCAATTAATTACCATTTCGCCAATCTCTTTAAATACGCTTGAATGGTGTTCTCTAAACCCAAATACAATGCTTCAGAAATTAAAGCATGACCAATAGAAACTTCCAATAAATTAGGAATATTGTCGGCGAAATATTTTAAATTATCTAAACTCAAATCATGACCTGCATTGATTCCTAAACCGTATTTTGTAGCTTCTACAGCGGTTTCATAGTAAGGTTTTATAGCAGCTTCTTTGTCGGTTTCGTAATTTTTGGCGTATGCTTCGGTGTAAAGTTCTATTCTTTCGGTTCCTGTTTCTGCCGCAAATTTCACCATTTCTGGATTTGGGTCAAGGAAAATAGAGGTTCTAATTCCTGCATTTTTAAATTCTGCAATTACAGATTTTAAGAAATCTAGATTTTTTTCGCAATCCCAACCTGCATTAGAAGTGATGGCATCATCTGCATCTGGAACCAAGGTAACTTGCTCTGGTTTTACTTCTAAAACCATATCAATAAACGGACGATGAGGATTTCCTTCGATGTTAAATTCTGTATACACCAAAGGTTTCAAATCATACACATCTTTTCTGGTGATGTGTCTTTCGTCTGGTCTTGGATGGATGGTGATTCCTTGTCCACCAAATTCCTGAATTTTAATCGCCGCTTCGGTTACACTAGGAGTTTCTGCACCTCTTGCATTTCTGATGGTCGCGATTTTATTGATATTTACTGATAATTTTGTCATTATTTTAGATTTTAGATTTTAGATTTTAGATTTTAGATTTTAGATTTTGACAAAATTCGTCCCACTTCTATAATCCTATTTCTAAAATTTTATATTATGCTTTACTTATTTGCATGATTTCAAGGTCAAATTCTTGTGCTGCGGTAAGAATATGGTCAAAAATATCAGCCTGAATTCTTTCGTAATCTACCAATTCTGCTTTATTGGCAAAACAATAAATTTCTAAAGGCATTCCTTGAGGTGAAATTTCTAACTGACGAACCAAAACGATTTCGTCTTGATCTACTTTTGGATTATTTTTGAGATAATTCAACACATAATTTCTAAAAAGTCCGATGTTGGTTAACTGTTGACCATTGATAATTCTTTCAGCATGTGGAATATTCTTCTTGCTTTCTGCAATTTCGCGAAGTTTTCTGTCTAGATATTCAGAAATCAAATTGATGTCTTTTACTTTTTCATAAAATTCATCATCTACAAATTTGAAAGACTTGATATTAAAATAAATCGAACGCTTAATTCTTCGGCTACTTCCTTCGTACATAACTTGGTGATTTCTGATTTCGGTAGAAAGCAGATCGTAGGTAGGAATTGTGGAAATGGTTTTGTCAAAATTGACAATTTTTGTCGTCAATAAGTTGATATCTTGAATATTTCCTTCAATATTATACTTCGGAATTCCAATCCAATCGCCAATTTTAAGATTTTTAGAAGTAGAAACATGAATTCCTGTTACAAAACCTAAAATGGTATCTCGGAAAACCAACAAAATTACCGCTGTTACAGCTCCTAAAACGCCTAAAACAGTCTGAAGTTCTATTCCAAAAATTACAAAAATTCCTATTAATGAAAAAACAACAGTTCCAAAAATCCTAATGGTTTCAGAAAGAGCTTTAATAGCAGTTATTCTATAATTATCTTTATTTTGAATGTAATAATTTTCTAAAGCTTTAGCGAAACGATAAGCCAAGAAAGCGATGACCATTACTTGCCCAAAAACAATTAATCTTCCCACATAAATATGCGTTTTTGGGTGAATAACGGCAAAAATTTCATCATATATAAGGTAAACAAAAAACAAAGAGAAAAAATGCCCAATAGAACGCCAAGCTTTTTGTTTATATGCTTCTTTTAGAATGGGTTTGCTTTTAAAAACATTGACCAAAAATCTAGAAAAAAATTTCCAAAACATTACTGAAATAAAATCAATAACGATAAAAACCAAGCATAAAAAAAGGATTTTAAATCCAATAGTAGCCGGCAAAGTCAATTCCTCTGTAAAATTTTCTTTTACAAACTGACCAATTTCTAAACTCCATTTTCTTAATAATCCCATAAAGCTAAATTTACGCAAAAATAAAAAATATCATTGGGAATTTGCTTTTATTTATTACTTTTAACCAAACTAATTAAGGATTTATGGAGCAAAATATTATTACCATTGTCTCACTTATCATCATAGCAATAGGAATTCTAGGAACTTTCTTGCCTGTTTTACCAGGATTAGCGGTGAGTTTTGTAGGATTAATTCTTTACAAATACGGTGCAAATCCGGATTTTTCTATTTGGTATATTGTCATTTTTGGGATTTTAACGCTCATTTCATTGGTGCTCAATTACATTATTCCCATCAAAACCACCGAGAAATATGGCGGGAGCAATTATGGAAAATATGGAGGTTTTATCGGGACGATTGTAGGTTTATTTTTTCCACCACTTGGTTTTCTTATTGGTATGTTATTAGGCGTTTTCTTAGGCGAACTTTTGCATGATAGAAACGACAAACAAAAAGCACTCAAAGCTACAAAAGGTGCTTTCATTGGCTTTATCTACGGAACGGGTTTTAATCTTATGGTAGGATTGGCAATGTTTTTGGTAGTACTTATTAATATCTTCAATTCTTAAAAATATGAACACTAAATTCTTAATATTAGCAGCAGCTACCTTTTTGGTAACTCAATGCACTTGTCAACAAAAATCTACAGAAATGAAAATGCCTGTAACCAGCTCTCAAGAAGTAAATTCTACCTATCCTACAGAAAAACCAGAATCTGGCGTTACTCGTTTGATAGAAAAACAGAATATCTTTTTAGAAAACGAAAAAGTAAACATCACCTTCAATAAAGTGACCGAAGACAACAGATGTCCTATGAACGCTCGTTGTGTTTGGGCAGGTTATGCTTCTGCAGAAATAGAAGTGATGAGTGTGCATTCTAGACCTAGAAAATTCATCGTTTCTACAATAGATGATGCTGGAAAAAACCTTAAAAATTCTTTCGTTTTTAATGGTCACAAATACACGCTTGTTAATTTTTATCCTGCCAATTCTACAGAAGTAAACTTTGAAAAACTGAAAGGAAAATACGTAGTAGATATTAAGGTAGAATAATTTTTGGGCGTGTCTTTTTCGCCAAAACTTTTGCCAACAACCGAAAAAAGACCGCGCTTTCCGTTACAATCTTTTTTTCGGAAGCTTCGTCAAGCTCAGCCATCCAAAAAAAGGATTTCCACTGCAATCGCTCACGCAAAAGAACGGTAAATCATAAGATTCACTACCAGTTTATCGGTTTCTTATTTTTAGAAATCAGATATTCATTAATTTTAGAAAAAGGTCTGCTTCCGTAGAAACCTCTGTACACCGAAAACGGAGAAGGATGCGCCGACTGAATGATAAAATGCTTCGTTTCATCTATGAGCGAAGTTTTTTTTTGTGCAAATGCGCCCCACAAAACAAAAACCACATTTTCTTTTTTCTCAGAAATTTCTTTAATGATAAAATCTGTGAATTTTTCCCAGCCCAAATCTTTGTGAGAATTCGGTTCATGCGCACGAACTGTTAAAGTAGCGTTCAACAATAAAACACCTTGTTTCGCCCAAGAATCCAGTTCGTTACTGGTTTTTTCAATTCCCAAATCTTCTTTCAGTTCTGTAAAAATATTTTTGAGAGAAGGCGGCGCTTTTACCAAATCAGAAACCGAAAAACACAAACCATTTGCCTGAAAATCATTATGATACGGATCTTGACCAATAATCACTACTTCCACTTCATCAAAAGGCGTAAGTTCTATCGCACGAAAAATCTGATTTTTTGGTGGGAAACATTTGGTTGCAGCATATTCATTTTTCACTTTTTGCCAAAGCGTTTCAAAATATTCTGTATTTTTTATTGGGCCAAGAATTTCTGTCCAAGTCATGATTTGTTGTTAAGTTGTGAATTTATTGAGTTGTAAAGTTGCATTTTTTTGCAAAAAACTACAAACTTTCTTTCTTAATAATTTTAGAAAATTGTTTTTCTAATTGTTTATTATTTTTACTAATTGTGTCTAATTTTCCATTATTGAATTGTAATAGAAAGTAATGATTTTCTTTATAATTTGGCAATTTAGGTTCTTCGTCTACCGAGTTATCATGCTCAAATTTTTCCCAAACAAAAAAATTGAATAGCTGATTGTTTTTAAAAATCCATGATTTTGTTTCCCAAATATCACCTGCATCTCCACCAAAATCTGCTAATTGCCTATAATCTGTTATTATTTCTTTTTGCTTGTTATAGTTAAAAAATTTAACAGAAGAAGCATCATATTCTCCACCAACTCTTGCAATTAAACCTAAATTATTTTTGTCTATATCAAATTTATATACCGCATAAGCATCAACTTTATTCATATCAAAAATTGAAATTTCTTTTGGAAAAAATATTGAATCAGCAATATTTAATAATTTTCCTTTATACTCAAATTTCTCATCATAAATATCTTCCGCTGAAAATACTTTAAGCGTATCAAAATCTACAGTTTTAAATTGGTCTAAAAATTTTTGATTTTTACTTACCCAAACTTTTGTTTCTGGTACTTTTTCTTTTATAATTTCAGTTTTTGGAACTTCCTTTTTACAAGAAATCAAACTTAAAACCGTAAAAATTGTTATTAGTTTTTTCATAGTTTTATTATTTAGACTTTTGATTTTCAATGTATATATTTTGAAACAAGTTAGTTTTTCTAGTCTTCATATACCAATCATTTTCTCCAATATAAGTATCAGTTAATTTGAATTTACGCTCATCTCCATTCTTAAATTTCACAAAAATCCAATAATTTGGAATTGCTTTTCTTAACTCTAACTTATTTGAAGAATTAATCTCATTTACGAAATTTTCAATATCATTTTTACTAAAATCTACAACTATTGAATCATTCAAATTTTTCTTTATCTGAATGTTTTCAATTTCGATAGAATTTATTTTATCAAAACTTCGCTTTTCAGGAAAAGTATTTCCACAAGAAATCAAACTCAAAAAAGTTAAAATTGTTATTAGTTTTTTCATAAAATCCATTTCCTCAAATTTACAAAAATCATCGGAACGATTTTACAACTTTACAATTCAACGACTTTACATTATCTTTGCATTGTGCAAGTAACCAAAGAAAATTTACAAGAATTAGAATTCCCGAAATTGCTCGCGGAAATTTCTCCTTATGCGTATTCGCCAAAAGTGGCAGAAAAATTCCTTCATCTCAAACTTTTAAAAATAGATGAAGCAGAAATTACTTTGAAAAAAACTGCCGAATATCTCACGAGTTACGAGAGTTTAAACGCAATTCCGTTTAGTGAATATGAAGATATAGAAGCAGAACTGAAGGTGATGCATATCGAAAATTTCAGGTTAGAAAACGCTGCTTTTATCAAGATTAAAAACCTAACGGAACAAATCGGGAAATTGCAGAAATTCTTTCCTGTACTTGCCGAAACCTTCCCTATTTTGTTGGAAGAAGTGATGCAATTGGATTTCAAGAAGGAAATTGTAGATAAAATCGACAAAGTTTTTAATCGTTTTGGCGAAGTAAAATCTGAAGCTTCACCCATTTTAAAATCTTTGAGAACCGAAATTCAGCACGCCAAAAAACATATTCAAGAGAATTTTAGCAAAACGCTTTCTCATCTTTCTTCTACCGATTTTTTAGATGAAATTAAAGAAACCGTGATTGATGACCAAAGAGTTTTGGCGGTAAAATCTGGTTTCAAAAAACGAGTTCCTGGCAGAGTTTTAGGCGTTTCTAAAACAGGTTCTATCACTTACATTCAGCCAGAAAGTGTTTCAAGACATTACTTTAAACTTCGTGAAGCGGAAGAAGAAGAAAAGAAAGAAGTGGATAAAATTCTGCGAAAACTTACAGCAGAAATTGCCATTTTCGCTCCTGAATTAGAAGAATATCAAAAATATATATTCGATTTAGATATTACGAGAGCAAAAGCCAAATTTGCTGAAAAAATTGGTGGCGTTTTGCCCAAAATCAATCGTCATAAAACCATGAGATTGGTCAACGCATTTCACCCGTTGCTTTTATTGAGAAACCGAGAAGAAAAAAAGGAAATCTATCCGCAAACATTGACTTTGACAGAGCATAACCGAATTCTCTGTATTTCTGGACCAAATGCTGGTGGAAAATCCATCACACTGAAAACCGTTGGTTTGCTTCAATTGATGATTCAGAGCGGAATTTTGGTGCCTGTTCATCCAAAATCTGAAATGTTCTTTTTTGAAAAAATTAGAACGGATATTGGTGACAATCAATCGATTGAAAACCATCTTTCTACCTACAGTTCTCGACTCAAAAAAATGTCTGGAATTATCAGAGAAGCTGATGATAATACTTTGCTTCTGATTGATGAATTCGGGACGGGTTCTGACCCAGAATTAGGTGGCGCTTTAGCAGAAAGTTTCTTAGAATTTTTCTACGAAAAAAAATCTTTTGCCATTATTACCACGCATTACACCAACATTAAATTGGTGGTAGAACAATTGCCCAATGCAACCAATGCGGCGATGCTATTCGATGAATATTCATTGGAACCTTTGTACAAATTAGAAGTGGGACAAGCTGGAAGTTCTTTCACTTTTGAAGTGGCAGAAAAAAATAGAATTCCAAGATTTATCATTAAAAATGCACGTTCGAAAGTAGAAAAGGATGTCGTAAACTTAGATAAAACCATCGTAAAACTTCAGCAAGAGAAATTTGAGGTAGAAAAACTGAAATCTAACCTTGTTGAGCAAAAAGAATCGGTAGAAGATAAACGCGAAAATCTGCAAAAACTGAATGAGCAACTTCAACAAAAACTGTATAATTTCCAAAAATTATATGAAGAAGAACACCGCAAATTACAGTTCGGGAATAAGATAGAAGCCTTTATTGATGGTTATCTGAAAGGAAAATCAAGAAAAGATATCGTAAAAGATTTTGTGAAAATTCTGGAGCAGGAAAAATTCCGAAAATTGGGTTCAGACAAAGCAGAATCTGAGAAACTGAAAGTTACCAAACGAAAAGTAGAACAACAACTCAAGAAGGAAAATATACAAGTTCAAATTGCAGAAACCAACCAAAAATTGGAAGAAAAAACGCAAAAAGAACGTGCCGTTTGGATGAAAGTTGGTCAACGGGTTCGTATTGCGGGTTCTACATCCGTGGGAACCATAGAAACCATTCACAAAAACGGAAAAGTAACCGTGAATTACGGACTTTTTAAAACACAAATTTCTCAAGACGAACTGGAGAGAATTTAATAATGAAAAATTGAAAACTCTCGCTGATTGAGCGAATTGGGCAGATTAATTTTTCCAATAATATGCATGATTACTAAAATCTGCATGAACATTAATATGAAATCAAAAACAATCAAAAATCGTGATTTACAAATTGCTATTGCAGTATTTTTGGCGGGATTGTCATGTTTTGGATTGTTGTATTATTATCAAGCGTTGCTTCCTGATTTGGTAGAATATTTCAAAATCAATAAAGCCAAAAGCAGTTTTGCAGTTTCTTCGGCGACTTTGGGAATGGCTCTTGGTTTAATCACTTCCACTTTCGTAGCAGACCGATACAGCCGAAAAAAAGTCATCGGATATTGTTTATTTGCATCGGCAGTTTTAGCTTTTGCTTCATCTTTTTCTGAAAATTTCAACGTGCTAATTGCGCTAAATTTTTTGAAAGGATTTTTGCTTTCGGGTGCTACTTCAGTTTGTTTGGCTTACATCGCTGAAGAAGTTTCAGAAAACAGAAAATTGAGAATTACAGGATTTTACATCGCAGGAAATGCAGTGGGCGGAATGGTGGGAAGAGTGATTTCATCTCAGGTTTCGCATTATAAATCTTGGCAATTTGCTTCAGAATTTATTGGAATTTGGTGTCTTATTTTTGCGATTTTATTTTTTATACTCGCTCCAAAATCACAAAACTTCAAACCAAAGAAAGAATCTTTTAAAACTTTAATAGAACCGAATTTCAAGCTCATTACTCACCCAAAATTATTACCTTTTTACATTACAGGATTTCTTTTGCTAGGAACATTTGTCAGTTTGTACAATTACATGGCTTTTTTCTTAGTCAAAGCGCCATTTAACATTTCCAGAAGTTGGATTTCTTATGTTTACGTGCTTTATATTTCAGGGGTTTTTGGTTCCATGAATGTCAGTTTTTGGGAAAGAAAACTCAAAAATTCTGAAAATGTTTTAAAAACCATGAGTTTAGTAGGAATTCTAGGAATTCTCTTCTTTTTCCTGCAAAATACGATAGCTGTGATTGTAGGATTAGCCGTTTTCACGTATAGTTTTTTCGTAGCGCATACAGTTTGCAGTAAATCAGTGGGGAATTTTTCAAAAGAAAAAAGAACGGTAACCATTGCGTTTTATTTGCTGCTTTATTACATTGGTGCAAGTACTTTAGGAAGTTTCAGTGGAGTCATTTTACAGAAATTAGATTGGCAAATTTTCTTGGTTTTTCTCACCATTATTTTCGGAATTATTTATTTGATTTTTGCCTTTAAAAAAGAAAAAATCGAACCTTAAAAAAGATTCGATTTTTAAAATTTATCAATTTTTTCTGATTATTTAATCAATCCTAATTCTACTAATCTTTCGTGCAAGAATTCTCCAGCAGTCGTGTCTTCGTATAATTTAAGATGGTCTTCGTCAATACAATTTTCTAAACAGTTTAGCGGCATTTCGCTAACTGGATGCATGAAAAACGGAATAGAATATCTAGAAGTTCCCCATAATTCTCTCTCTGGATTTACCACTTGGTGAATTGTAGATTTCAGTTTATTATTGGTGTGTCTAGAAAGCATATCGCCCACATTAATCATCAATTCGTCTGGTTGAGCAATTGCATCTACCCAATTTCCTTCGTGGTCTCTTACTTGCAATCCTTTTCCGTGAGCTCCCATTAAAAGAGTGATTAAATTAATATCACCATGAGCTGCTGCTCTTACTGCATCTTTTGGCTCTTCCGTAATTGGTGGATAGTGAATTGGTCTAAGAATGCTGTTTCCTTCTGCTACGAATTTATCGAAATAAAACTCATCTAAACCTACATATAACGCTAAAGCTCTCAATACATAAATTCCAGTTTTTTCTAACATTTTATAGGCTTCTTTTCCTACTTTGTTAAATTCTGGCGCTTCTGCAACTTCTACATTTTCTGGATATTCTGCTAAATATTTAGAACCTTCTGGTAAATATTGTCCGAAATGCCAAAACTCTTTTAAATCAGCTGCTTTGAAGCCTTTTGCAGTTTCTTTTCCGAAGCCTACATAACCTCTTTGACCGCCAATTCCAGGAATTTCGTATTTTGATTTTACTTCTACAGGAAGGCTAAAAAAGTTTTTGATTTCAGCGTACAATTGGTCTACTAAATTTTGGTCTAAGAAATGACCTTTTAGCGCTACGAAACCTATTTCTTCGTATGCTTTACCAATTTCGTTTACAAATTTTTGTTTTCTTGTTTCTTCTCCCGAAAGAAAATCGCGTAAGTCTACGCTAGGAATTTTATTCATTTTTAAATAATTAATCGTTAATCTCCGGGATGCGAAAATAAAGAAATTTATTGAATAAGTGCTATAAAAGTTTTCCTTCGTCAAAAGCCTTTCTAATCAGCACATCAAAGGTATCGAGCATATCTTCTGAAGCCAATTCTATTCTCGGGCGAAGCATTTTTTGCACCTTCTCGAACTCTACTCCTGCTTCTATCCAACTCAAACCATTGTTAAAACAATTCATCACAAAAGGAATCATTCTGTCTACAGCACTTGCAAAAATGGCTGTTTCTGTTTCTCCAGCTTCGAATTCTAACCAAAGGTTCATAAATTCTGATTTCATAGGTTCTGCCAAAATCCCAAAAATTCTTTCAGCAGAAGCCAATTCACGCTCAAATTTTCCTTCATTTGCTTTTTCATCATAGAAAAATGTATCTCCTGCATCTATTTCTACCACATCATGTATAGAAAGCATCTTAATCACTCTTCCTAAATCTATTTTTTCTTTGTTTCGAGCATAAGGAAAGAGAATCTGTGCAAAAACAATCACTTGCCAAGAATGTTCTGCTGTATTTTCTCTTCTGGAATTGTCATGATTAAAATTTCTACGGATTACGTTTTTGAGTTGGTCTAAAGTAAGGATGAACTCTATCTCTTTTTCTAAGTACATTTTCTAATTTTTTACAAATTTAAGTCAAATAAAAATAACGGATTTTATTTCGATTTTAATGACAAAAGTCATTGAGGTTGTGTAATATAAGTTACACAAGTCCATTTTGCGCTGATGTAACTTTGTACAAGAAAATTAAGAATTACTCATTCTTATAAAGTTAGAAAATATGAAAAACTTAGTAATCTTAGGAGCAGGAACCGCCGGAACCATGATGGCGAATCACCTAGTAAAAAAACTGAATAAAAAAGATTGGCAAATTACTTTGGTAGACCAATTTAAGTCTCATTACTATCAGCCAGGATTTTTATTTATCCCTTTTGGAACCTATCAACCAGAAGATGTAAAAAGAACAATTGATGAATTTTTACCAAAAGGAATTCAACTTATTCGTGAAAAAATCGACAGAATAGATAAAGATACAGATACCGTTATTTTAGAAAACGGAAGAAATGTAAAATATGACATTCTCATTATTGCTACAGGTTGTAAAATCGCTCCAGAAGAAGTTCCGGGAATGAAAGGAGACACTTGGCAAAAAAATATTTTCGATTTCTATACTTTCGAGGGAAGTTGTGCTTTGGCTAAAAAATTAGAAACTTGGCCAGGAGGAAAATTAGTAGTTCACATTACAGAAATGCCAATAAAATGTCCTGTTGCTCCGCTAGAATTTGCTTTTTTAGCAGATGATTACTTCACCAAAAAAGGAATGAGAGACAAAGTAGAAATTTCTTACGTTACTCCACTTTCTGGCGCATTTACAAAGCCTAAAACTACTGAAACGCTCAATTATTTATTAGAGGAAAAAAATATAAAAATTGTTCCAGATTTCGCAGTAGAACATATAGAAGGAGAAAACGGAAAAATGTTCGATTACGGTGGCGAAGTGGTAGATTTTGATTTATTAGTAACCATTCCTACCAATATGGGAGATGAATGTATTCTTCGTTCTGGTTTTGGAGATGATTTAAACTATGTTCCTACTGATAAAAATACCTTACAAAGTAAAGTAAAAGAAAACATTTTCGTAATCGGTGATGCTACGAATGTTCCTGCTTCTAAAGCTGGTTCTGTAGCGCATTTCGAAGCTGAAATTCTTACTGAAAATATTCTAAAATATATAGAAGGAAAACCACTTAATCCAGAATTTGACGGTCACGCCAATTGTTTCATAGAAACAGGAAAAGGAAAAGCATTATTAATTGACTTCAATTATGATGTAGAACCATTAAAAGGAAAATTTCCATTTGCTGGAATCGGTCCACTTAATTTATTAGAAGAAAGTGCTTTTAACCACTTCGGAAAAATGGCTTTCAAATGGGTGTATTGGAACATGCTACTTCCAGCCAGAAAAATACCTTTCGTAACGCCTACTATGAGCAGAGCAGGAAAGAAATTTGACAAAGAAACAGTATAAAAGTGAATAGTGAATTCGCTGGGTTGTGAACGGTGAATTTCTAAAATTTCAAAAAAATTAACAAAAAAATATTATCAAAATGGAAAAAACTTATGCAGGTTTTACAATCAATGTAAACGACGAGGGATACCTTACAGACATGAACCAATGGAATCACGAAGTAGCTAAAGAAATGGCTAAAGAAGACGGTTTAGAATTAGGAAACAGACATTTCGACGTGTTAGAATATTTAAGAGACCAACAGAAAAAAGATGTAGCATTAACCATAAGAGGCGTGGGAAAATCTGGAGTAGTAGATATTAAAGAATTCTATGAATTGTTCCCAAAAGGACCACTAAAAATCTCTAGTAGATTAGCAGGAATTTCTAAACCAAAATCTTGTATTTAAAAAGGATTTAGGAATTAGGATGAAGGGATTAGTAAATTGATTTTTTTTCAAATACTAAAAACCTAATCCCTCAAGCCTAATCCCTCAATAAATAAAACAAAAAATATGGAAACTACATTATTAAAAAATCCATTAGCAGATTTAGATAAATCTCTAAAACCTATAGAAAAAGTAATGGTAATCATTTCTAAAGGGACTTTAGAAAGTGTTTACGCAGGTTTTATTTTGGCAAACGGTGCGAGAATGGAAGGTATGGAAGCAGAAATTTTCTTTACTTTCTTCGGACTAGATGCTGTAATTAAAGACAGACTAAAAGACATTCACGTGGCTACTGTAGGAAATCCTGCAATGCACATGCCTACCATGTTAGGAGGTTTACCAGGAATGGAAGCTCTTGCTACCAAAATGATGAAATCTAAAATGGAAAAATTAGACATTCCGCCAATTGATGAATTTATTGAAATTTTATCAGCTTCTGGTTGCAGACTTTGGGTTTGTAAACTGGCTTTTGAAATGTTTGATTTAAAAGAAGAAGACTTAACTCCAGAAGTGGAAGGCATATTAACTGTAGGAGATTTCTACGCAAGAGCAGCTGGAGAAGGCACTCAAATTATTTTTATCTAAATAAAAACTTTTGTGTTGAAAAAATCCCCACCGAGAAATTGGTGGGGATTTTTATTTTTTCTAAATCAAAAAACCTCCCAAATTCGGAAGGTTTTCAATTCTCAATTCTCAATTAAAAAGTCGGTTGGAAGTTTTCTGCTCCAAGTGAAGCCATATCTTCATACGTTTTCCATCTTAGTTCTACAATTTCTTGTGCCAATTGCATTAAATGTTCTGCATCTTGCGGTTGCGTTTGTTTTAGAACTCGGTAACGCAATTCGTTGTACGCATATTCCTCAAACGGAATTGTAGGACGAATAGAATCTAAGATAAACGGATTTTTATTATTTTTTCTCAACACAGGATTGAATCTAATCAATGGCCAATAACCACTTGCTACAGCCATTTTTTGTTGATTCAAACCTTTTTCCATATCAATTCCGTGTGCAATACAATGACTGTACGCTAGAATTAATGAAGGTCCGTCATAAGCTTCTGCTTCACGCATTGCCAACAATGTTTGTTGAGGATTTGCGCCCATCGCAACAGTTGCAACGTAAACATTTCCGTAAGAAATGGCTTGCATCGCCAAATCTTTTTTGCCCACACGTTTTCCTGCAGTTGCAAATTTCGCAGAAGCAGCAGTTGGCGTAGCTTTAGAGCTTTGTCCACCTGTATTACTATAAACTTCGGTATCCAAAACCAAAACATTAATATTTCTACCTGTAGAAAGGGCGTGGTCTAAACCTCCACTTCCTATATCATAAGCCCAACCATCACCACCAATAAGCCAAACAGCACGGTGAACCAAGTGGTCTGCTAAAGAATAGAGATGTTTTGCATCTGGATTTTCAGAAAATTGCAATCTATTTTTTAGAATTTCTACTCTTTCTCTTTGTTTGATGATTTGACTTTCTAATTTTTGAGGTGCATGGATAATTTCATTGATAAAATCTTCGCCCAACTCTGGTTTTAATTTTTCGGCATAATAATGAGCCATTTGCAATTGCTTATCCGCAGAAAGTCTCATTCCCAGACCAAATTCGGCATTATCTTCGAAGAGAGAATTGCTCCAAGCTGGTCCTTTTCCTTTAGAATTAGAACTCCAAGGTGTAGTTGGTAAATTTCCGCCGTAGATTGATGAACAACCCGTTGCATTGGCTACCATTAATCTATCACCGAAAAGTTGAGTGAGAACTTTAATGTAAGGGGTTTCTCCACAACCTGCACATGCACCAGAAAACTCGAACATCGGTTCTAAGAATTGTACGCCGTGAACTGTAGAATAATTCACCATATTTTTATCGTGAATTGGCAATTTCTCGAAATAAGAAATCACTTTTCTATGTTTTTTAAGATCTGGATTTTTTGGTAAAATATTAATCGCGCGCAATTCTTCGTTTTCCTGATCAATTACTGGACATGCTTCGTAGCACAATTTACAACCTGTACAATCTTCTTCGTACACCTGAAGCGTGAACTTGGTTTCAGGGAAACCTCTTGCATTAATTGGTGCAGATTGGAAACCTTCTGGAACTTCAGTCAATAAATCTTTGTGATAAAATTTAGAACGAATTACAGAATGAGGACACACAAAACTACAATTACCACACTGTATGCAGATATCTGCATTCCAATGGGCAACTTTTTCAGAAATATTACGTTTTTCCCATTTTGTAGTTCCGTTTGGATACGTTCCATCTGCAGGAATAGCACTTACAGGTAAATCATCACCTTTGCCAATCATCATTTTGTAAGTGATATTTTTCACAAAATCTGGCGCATTTTCGTCAACAGTTTGCTCCTCTCCTTTTTCGGCAGTTACTGCATTTGGAATTTTAACTTCAAACAAATTCGCCAAAGTTTGGTCTACCGCTTCAAAGTTTTTGTCTACTACAGCTTGACCTTTTTTGATATACGTTTTTTCAATTGCTTTTTTAATTTGTTTGATGGCTTCTTCCTCTGGCAAAACTCCTGAAAGTTTGAAAAAACACGTTTGCATAATGGTATTAATTCTGCCTCGCATTCCTGTATTTTCGGCAACTTCATTAGCATCTATCACGAAAAATTTAATATTTTTTTCAATCAATTGCTGCTGTACTTGATAAGGCAATTTATCCCAAACTTCATCTTTAGAATAAGGCGAATTCAATAAAAATTTCGCTCCATTTTTAGCAAAACTGAGCATATCTTCATTTTCTAAAAATTTGAAGAAATGACAAGCGATGAAATCTGCTTTTGAAATCAAATAAGGCGCTTCAATCGGTTCGTGCCCAAAACGAAGGTGAGAAACGGTTTTCGCTCCAGATTTTTTAGAATCATATACGAAATATCCTTGCGCTGAAAGTTCTGTGTTTTCGCCAATAATTTTAATCGAGTTTTTATTCGCTCCAACCGTTCCATCAGCTCCCAAACCGAAAAATAGAGCTTGGTTCCATCCAGAATCATCTAATTTGAAATTATAATCTACATTAATACTGGTAAAACTTACATCATCTGTAATCCCTACCGTAAAATGGTTTTTAGAATTTTCGGTTTTTAAATTATCATAAACTGCTTTTACCATTGCTGGAGTAAATTCTTTAGACGAAAGTCCGTATCTACCACCAATAATTTTTGGCATTTTTTCTAAAGTTCCATTGGTGAGTGCTTCTGTAAGACAAACCAAAACATCTTGATACATAGGTTCGCCATTACTTCCAGGTTCTTTGGTTCTGTCTAAAACAGCAATTTTTTTCACTGATTTTGGTAAAACCGAAATAAAATCTTCATTTGGGAATGGTCTAAACAATGAAATTTTAAGAACCCCTGTTTTTTCTCCATTTTTATTCAAAAATTCTGAAGTTGGAATCACGGTTTCTACTCCAGAACCCATAATTACGATAACATTTTCAGCTTCTGGATGTCCGAAATACGAAACCGGCGCATAATTTCTCCCTGAAATTTCAGAGAATTTCTTCATTTCTTCCTTTAGAATAGAAGGAATTTTAGCATAAAAAGGATTAGAAGTTTCTCTTCCTTGGAAATAAACATCAGGGTTTTGAGCCGTTCCTCTTACGAAAGGTTTATCAGGATTTAGGCTTCTATTTCTGTGTGCAATCACCAATTCATCATCTATCATTGCACGGATTTGGTCATCACTCAACAAATTAATTTTGTTCACTTCGTGAGAAGTTCTGAAACCGTCAAAGAAATGAATAAAAGGAATTCTCGCTCTTAAAGTTGTAGCTTGTGCAATGAGCGCCATATCATGCGCTTCTTGAACACTTGCAGAAGAAAGCATTGCAAAACCAGTAGTTCTAGCCGCCATTACATCTTGATGATCACCAAAAATCGACAAAGCTTGTGCTGCCAAAGAACGCGCCGCTACGTGAAAAACGGCACTCGTAAGTTCTCCTGCAATTTTGTACATATTTGGAAGCATCAACATTAACCCTTGAGATGCGGTAAAAGTTGTTGTTAAAGCACCAGCTTGAAGCGAACCGTGAACTGTACCTGCTGCACCTCCTTCACTTTGCATTTCTATAATTTCGGGAACATTCCCCCAGATATTTTTAATTCCTTTAGACGCCCATTCGTCTGCCAATTCTGCCATAGTAGAAGATGGCGTGATAGGATAAATGGCACAAACTTCGTTTACTCGGTATGCGATGTACGCAGCAGCTTCGTTGCCGTCGATGGTTGCTATTATTTTATTTTGATTTTTCATTGTTTTCAATTGATTAATGTTCTAAAACCATATCTAAAGCGTGACAAGGACATTGTTCTGCGCAAACGCCACAACCTGTACACAAATCATAATTGATGGTGTAACCTTCTCCTTTTCCATTTTTGGAAATTGCACCTTCTGGACACGCTCCATAACAACTATCGCACTCAAAACAATTTCCGCAAGAGAGACAACGTTGTGCTTCGTAAACTGCTTCTTCAGTGGTATAACCTGCAACAATTTCATCAAAAGTTTCTACTGCTTTCTCAATTTCTAAATGTTGTTGTGCTTTCTTTTCAGCATCTGTTTTGAACCAAATTTGTAGTTTTTCGATGGTAACTAAAGGATTGTTGGCTGATTTTTCGTAAGTGGTATTTCTAAGCCAAGCATCAATATTTCTGGCTGCTTTTTTACCGTGTCCCGTTGCAATCGTTACCGTTCTTTCACTAGGAACCATATCTCCTCCTGCAAAAATTCCGGGATAACCTGTCATCATTGACGGATTTACCTCAACGGTTGTTCCATCCTCTTTGAAGGTAATACCTTCAATATGTTTTAAGAAATCGGTATCAGCTTCTTGTCCGAGAGCTAGAATTAAAGAATCTGCTTCCAAAGTTTCATATTCACCAGTAGGAACGGCTTTTCCGTCCACAACTTGCATTTTTTCTACGGTGATAGAAGAAGTTTCCATATTTTTAATGGTACTCAACCAATGGATTTTTACGCCTTCGCTTAAAGCTTCATCTGCTTCAAATTCGTGAGCAGGCATATGTTCACGGTCTCTTCTGTAGATAATCATTGCTTCATCTGCACCTAGTCTTTTGGCAGTTCTGGCTGCATCCATTGCAGTATTTCCACCACCATAAATGGCGACTCTTCTTCCTAAAAGAGGTTTATTATCGCTATTTTCATCTGCTTCTTTCAAGAAAGAAACGGCATCTAAAATTTTACTCGCTTCTTGAGCTGGAATATTTACTTTTTTGGCTAAATGCGCTCCAATAGCTACAAAAACCGCATCGAAACCGCCATTTTCTTTTTCTTTGAGAATATCTTGAACTTTATAATTCAGAACAATTTTCACTCCGAAATTTTCAATTCTTTTAATTTCAGCTTGAAGAATATTTCTAGGCATTCTGTACGCAGGAATCCCAAAATTCATCATTCCACCAGCAACTGGGCCAGCTTCGAAAATAGTGACTTCGTGGCCTAATTTTCTAAGATGATATGCCGCCGAAAGTCCAGAAGGACCTGCACCTACAATCATAATTTTCTTACCAGTAAGCGTTTTCGGAGGATAAAATTGCCAATTATTTTTAAGTGCTTCGTCTCCTAAGAATCTTTCTACAGCGTGAATGCTCACCGAAGAATCTAAATCTTTTCTGTTGCAAGAATTTTCACAAGGATGATAACAAACTCTCCCATGAATCGCAGCCATAGGATTTTGCTCGGTTAATTTTCTCCAAGCGTCTTCTATTTTTCCTTCTTGAGCTAGAGAAAGCCAAGCCTGAATATTTTCGCCAGCTGGACAAGCGTTATTACAAGGTGGAAAAAAATCAACGTATTCTGGTTTGCTTTTCCTAATAGAACCAGTTCCCTTGCTTTTATTAAGGTTTGCAAGTTTGGTTAAATCCGTTTTAATAAAACTCATTTTATGTGTTTATTTGATGTTATCTACATTTATAAAAAGTGACTTTTAGTAAAGATTTGTCACAAAAGTTCAATTAACAAATTTATTAATTAACGCATAAGAACTTTGAGTTTTATAAGCATACATTTGTCATGTTTTGGAGATTTCTGATTAAAATCATATTATTATTGAACAATTATTGAAATAAAAAAGGCTCCAATAAAAATTGAAGCCTTCTTGTTAACAAAAAACTATTACTATGATTGAACTTTTGACCAAAGATTGTACCCTCCGTTTAAGTTCACGGCTCGAAAACCGTTATTTCTCATAATTCTATTGGCTAAATAACCACGCAAACCAACTTGGCAATAAATGGCATACATTTTATTCTTATCTAATTTTTCGAGATTTGCTCGTAAATCATCTACGTTAATATTAATTGCTCCTTCAATTGCTCCTCCTGAAAATTCTTTGGAAGTTCTTACGTCTAAAATTACTGCATCATTTTCTTTCACAAAATTCCAAAATTCATCATAATTCACCATTTCTAAATCCCCTTTCAAAATATTTTCCGCAGCATAACCAGCAATGTTTACAGGATCTTTCGCAGAGTTAAAAGGCGGAGCATAAGTAATTTCAATTTCTGGTAAGTCATAAACCGTGAGATTTCCTTTGATAGCCGTTGCAATGACATCAATTCTTTTATCAACTCCAGCTTCGCCAACAGCTTGAGCTCCGAAAATTCTACCATTTTCATCGAAAATAACTTTTAGAACCATATTTTTTGCTCCAGGATAATAACCAGCGTGATGACCGCGTGTTACAATGGCTGTTTTATAAGGAATTCCGAATTTTTTCAAAGTTTTTTCATTCAAACCAGTTGAAGCCACTGAAAGTTCAAAAAATTTCAAAATTGATGAACCCAAACTTCCTGTATATTTGTATTGATTACCAAGAACGATATTATCAGCAACTATTCTACCTTGTCTGTTTGCAGGCCAAGCTAAAGGAATGAGCACTTTTTTATTGTTGATATAGTGAGCTACTTCTATTGCGTCTCCAACTGCATAAATATCAGGATTAGAGGTTTGCATAAATTCGTTCACTAAAATTCCACGAGTTTCCCCAATTTCCAAACCCGCTTCTACTGCTAATTTGGTTTCGGGTTTTACACCGATTGCAAGAATTACCGCATCTGTTTCTAAAGAAGTTCCATTGTTTAAGAACACTTCTATGGTTTCGCCTTTGTCATTGAATTTTTCTACTCCAAAGTTTAACAACAATTCAAGCCCTTTTTGTTTGGCTTTTTCGTGAACGAAACTGGCAATATCAAAATCTACAGGCGCCATTACTTGATTGCCCAATTCTACCAATTTCACAGACTTTCCAGCTTCAATCAAGTTTTCGGCAACTTCCAAACCAATGAAACCACCGCCAACAACTACAAAATTCTGCGCATTTTTGGTTTTCGCTACAATTTTATCCATATCAGGAATATTTCTGAGTGTATAAATTTTATCAGAATCAATTCCTTCAAAAGGAGGTTTTATAGGTTCTGCACCTGGAGAAAGCAAGAGTTTATCATAGTTTTCTAAGTAAATTTCGCCTGTTTGTAAATTTTTTACTGAAACTTTTTTATCGACTGTATAAATAGATAAAACTTCTGTAAAAACTCTTACATCTAAGTTGTATCTTTCTTTAAGAGATTCTGGTGTTTGTAATAAAAGAGCGTCTCTCTTGTCAATCGTTCCGCTGATATGATAAGGCAAACCGCAATTCGCAAAACTTACATATTGTCCTTTTTCAAAAATTATGACTTCGTTTTCTTCTGAGAGTCTTCTTAATCTGGTTGCTGCTGTTGCGCCTCCTGCAACTCCTCCTACTATTAGTATTTTCATCTATAAATCTTTAATGGATTAAAAAACTTCATTTCTAAAGTGAAACAAAATTGATACTGCAAACTTACGGTTGGTTTTCACCAATTTCGGTAACAGATGTTACAATGAAGACGTGATTTTTGTCAAAAACAAAAAATATTAAAATTTACACTTGAAATTTTTATAACTGATTATCAACAACTTAACTAAATTAATAAAAAATATTTACTACTTTGTATTGCATAATACTAAATTTTATATATATCTTTGCATAAGAAAATCACAAAAATCATTAAAATGAAAACTTATCAACAAAATGAAAACCAATATTACACTGGTTGTAGAGCAAAACTAACTCGCGATGGAGACAATAGAAGAATCGCAGGAGTTTGTTCAGGACTTGGAAGATATTTCGGGATAGATGTCTCTTTAGTAAGAGTTGCATGGTTCTTACTGGCATTCTTCGGAATATTTTCGGCGGGAATTTCTACGTTTATGGTCGTATTCGTCTATTTTTTACTTTGGTTACTTTTACCAAAAACGAGAACGATTCACTACTTCGAAGAAAGAAAATAGTAATATATTTTTTTGCACTACTACTTTGCATTGCATATTACTAAAAAATACCTATTTTTGTTCAACAGAAAAAATTCGTAAAATGAATGTTATAACAAATTATAAAAACCACTAATAACTAAAAAACATGAACACAGAAAATACCAAAGCGCAAATGCGAAAAGGAATTCTAGAGTTCTGTATTTTGAGCCTTATCAATAATAAAGAAATGTATGTTTCTGATTTAATAGACGAACTCAAAAAAGGAAAGCTAGATGTAGTAGAAGGAACTCTTTATCCGCTACTTACAAGATTGAAAAATGGAGAATTTCTTGCTTACAGATGGGAAGAATCTACCAGCGGACCGCCAAGAAAATACTACCAAATTACTGAAAAAGGAAAAACCTTTTTAGCAGAATTACAAAATACTTGGAATGAATTAACAGAATCTGTAAACCAAATCACCAAAACATCATAAAAACTAAACTATGAACAAAACATTATCAATAGGACTTGCTGGTTTTTCTTTCGTAATAGAAGAACACGCATACATAAAACTGAGTGACTACCTCACTGCACTGAGAAGTTCTCTAGAGGAATCAGAAGCAGACGAAATTATGCATGATATCGAAATTAGAATTGTAGAAATTCTAAAAGATAACATGGGAAAAAGAGAAGTGGTAAATGATGATGATATAGAAAAAGTAATTGCCCAAATTGGTAAACCAGAAGTTATAGAAGAACAAGAAGAAGCTTATTTTTCTGACAAAACTGCCAATAAAAAATCAAGACCTTCATTTTCTTCTACACAGCAAAAACAATTGTTCCGTGACCCAGAAAATATGAAATTAGCAGGTGTTTGCTCTGGTCTAGCTGCTTATTTCGGGATAGATGTAACTTGGATGAGAGTTATCTGGTTTGGTGTAGCATTTTTAGGATTGTTCACTGCAGGAATCTCTACTACCCTCATCGTATTCTTATATTTAGTATTTTGGATTATCCTTCCAAAAGCAGAAACTGCAGCAGATTTTCTTAAAATGAAAGGTAAACCCTTGAATTTTGACAACTTAAAAGAAGAATCTAGCAATATCGTAAAATTCGCCAATGAATCTACTGCAAAAGTAGGCGAAATGTACAATGAAGCTAAACCTGTAGTAACTTCTGCTGGTAGCGGATTGCTAAATGTTTTAAGAGTTCTTTTCGGTGCTATTTTCGCTTTCTTAGCACTTGGAGCAATCATCGGTTTATTCTTCTTTTTCAATTTATTTGGAAATCCTGATTTTCCTGGTGTAAGCAAAATGAACTTCTTGTTTGACGATGGCGGAATGAAATACATCCTTTCTTCACTCATTGTACTCGGAACATTATTTCCTGCGGTTCTTTTCAGCTTAATCAGCATCAAATTATTATCTCCTAAAACTAAATTAAGAAATTTAGGATATGTATTGGGTGGTTTATTCTTAGCAATTGTACTTTTAGGAACTTATTTCGGAGTAAACATGGCAAAAATAGATATGTCTTATAAAGGCGACAAAGAAGAAACCGAAAATATTTCTATCAATGTTCAGCCAACTGATAGCCTTATCATTGACAAAAAACAAGTAAACATTCCAGCGAATTATACTGCTTATGATGATGATATTTTCTCTGACAAGAAAATGGTTTTCGAAGAAGATTATCCAAACGTAGAAGTCGTAAGAAATGCTAATATTACTCAGCCTTATCTCATCATTAAAAAATATGCGGAAGGTTACAATAAACCTCTAGAACTTAATGTTCCTGTGGAAGTGTTAGGCAACAAAATTTTATTACCAAATTTCGTAAGTTATCCTTACCAATACAGATTCAGACATTACAGTGTAGATTATGAATTGGTGGTTCCGAAAGATATGAAAGTTGCAAAAGGAAACGAACATCTGAATGTAAACGGTGACCTTAATGCAAACGGAATAGATGATGACGATGAAAATAACAACAATGAAAATGGAGATATCATTAACGAAAAAAATAAAATAAACATTAACGGAACTACAATAGAATACGATTCTGAAAATGCTGACAGTGTAATTATCAACGGAAAAAAATATCCTAAAAAAGTTGCAGACAGCATTTTAGAAAAAGACATCAAAAATATTAACAGTCTAAAAGATTTAGAAAATTTAAAAGACCTTAATATCTCAATTAAAGATGGAGATTCTAAGATAGAAATTAACACCAAGAAATAAATAGTTCTAGTTTAGTTGGGTTGCTGATGATAACAACAGAAACTTCCGCAACCCTACACTAGAAACTAAGTAGCCGAAGAGAACGATATTTTATAAAATTTTAACATTTAAAATATTTTAAAATTAAAAATAATTAATACCTTCGCTAAGTGAATGAAACTCACATAAAACAAACAAAAAACACTTGAAATTATGATACAATTTGTCTTAGAAATCGTGATGAAAATAATGGAGTTCATCAGCAGTCTATTTTAGAAAGATTATAATCTATAAAATAATTATATTTGCAAGTAACCTTTTTGCTAGGGTTACTTGTTTTGTTTTTTAAAGAGAAAAATATGAAATTTATTAAGAAAATTATCGCAAAGTTTGTGCTTTGGGTTTGGGGTTGGAAGATTGTGTTAGAAGGTCCCGCAAGCAATTTAGACCGTTGCGTTTTAGTCGTAGCTCCACACACTGCTAATGATGAATACATTCTAGGAAATCTAGCTTATTGGGTTCTTGACAAGAAACTAAAAGTTATCATAAAAGATGCTCACACAAAGGCTTGGTACGGTTTTATCGTAAAAGCATTGGGCGGAGTTGGAATCGATAGAAGCCAAAGAAATGACTTGGTTAATTTTGTGAAAAATGAATTTGCAAAAGATGATTTCAGCTTAGTGATTACACCAGAAGGAACAAGAAGTCTTGTCAACAAATGGAGAAAAGGATTCTATCACATGGCAAAAGAATCAAACGTTCCTATCGTTATTGCTGCTGGAGATTTTAAAACCAAAAGTATTCATTTAGGAAAACAAATTTCAGTAGAAGACATTCAGACCAGAAGCTACGAAAGCATCATCGAAGAATTACAAGAATATTACAAAAAAATCACTCCAAAATATCCAGAAAAGTGGAATCCAAAAATCTACTAATCTAAAAGTTGAATTTTTATGATGACCAACGAAGAAAAATTAGCACAGCTCAACCTTTGGAATAAAAACACTTTAATGGAAACTTTAGAAATCGTTTTTACCGATTTAGGAGACGATTATTTGGTAGGAACTATGCCCGTAAATTCCAGAGTTCATCAGCCATTAGGTTTATTGCATGGTGGTGCTAACATTGCATTTGCAGAAAGTTTAGGCTCATGTCTTTCTAATATTTTGGTAGCTCACGAAGGAAAAGCTGCTGTAGGAACTAATATCAATTCTAATCACCTCAAAAGTAAAACAGAGGGAACAGTTACAGGAACGGCTAAAATGATTAGAAAAGGACAAACACTCCATTTTCTGGAAATAGAAATAAAAGACGAAAACGGAAGTTTACTGTGTCATTCTACGATGACGAATATGGTGATTAACCGAAAAATAGAAAAGTAATGAAAGCTATTTTCAGATTACCCTTTGAAGAAAAATTTATCCTGATACATCCTCATGAAGCTGCAAGAAATGTAGCTTCTTTTTTTCCTTTCACCAATGGGAAAACCATTCATTTACAAGCAGAAAATCTAGAAGTTTGTACTTCAGAAGAACTCAAATCTTCTTTTTTTGAGGTAGGAAATTTTCCTGAAATTAATGCTGAACTAAATATTCCTCAGCATGAAGAATATCTTCAAAAATTAGAAAAAGCGATTGAAATCATCAAGCAAAATAACTTGCAAAAACTGGTTATTTCTAGACCTATTGCTAAAGAAATTTCTTCTATCAATTTAGAAGAAACCTACCAACTGCTTTGCAAAAAATACCCAAATACGCTTTGTTATCTGCTCATTACTGATGAAGAAATTTGGTTAGGTGCAACTCCTGAAATTTTAGGAAAATTCAATAAAAAAACACATGAGTTTTTTACCATGAGTTTGGCAGGAACACTTCCTATAAATGAAGAATGGAGCGAGAAAGAAATCGAAGAGCAGAAACCTGTTACCCATTATATTTCTGAAATTTTAAAAAAATATGTCACTCTGAGCGAGGTCGAAGAGTCTGAAACTTACAATCATATTTCGGGGAATATTAAGCATCTCAGAACTGATTTCACTGCAAAAATTGGAGATAATAGGCTTGAAGAATTAATTGAAGAACTCCACCCTACTCCTGCAGTTTGTGGAATTCCAAAAGATTTTTGCAAAGAAAAAATTATAGAAATCGAACAATATAATCGTGAATTTTACGCAGGTTACATTAAAATAGAAACCGAGGAAGAAATTTATTACTTTGTGAATCTTAGATGTGCAAAAATTTACAAAAATCAAGTAATCGCTTTTGCTGGTGGCGGAATTACGGCACTTTCTTCGCCAGAAAAAGAATGGCGAGAAACCGAACTAAAATCTCAAGCTATTCTTCATCATTTACAATAAAAAAATCCGCTTCTAGAAGCGGATTTTTCATTAACTATTTTTCTGTGAAAGTTTTTTCCAAGTATTCATGACCAGAGTAACTAAAATTCCTATAATAGATGCGACTATAGAGAATAAGAATTTATTATTTTCTGAATGCATAAAACCTAAATTCCAGTCGATTGCATAAAGATTAACTCCTAAAAATATAATAAAAAGCACTAAAAAAACTTTGTAAAACGTTGTCATTGGTATGAGATTTATGATTTAATATTGATAATTTTAAAATTGTACGTAAGTAGAAAATAACTGCGCAAAGTTAGCGGTAAATAATTTAATAGAAATCGCTAAAAGGATAATTCCAAAAACTTTTTTGAAAATCATCAGTGTAGCATCTCCTATTTTTTCTTCTAAGAAATTGGCAGATTTTAGAACGATGTAAACCAAAATGGTATTGAGCAAAATCCCTAAAATAATATTCACTACATGAAATTCTGCACGAAGTGATAAGGTAGTCGTCAATGTTCCAGCTCCGGCTACTAAAGGAAACGCAATCGGAACAATAGAAGCTGCCTTCACGTTTTCTACTTTGTGAATTTCTATTCCCAAAATCATTTCCAAAGCAATAATAAAAATTACCAAAGCTCCCGCAATCGCAAACGAATTCACGTCTATCCCAATGAATTTTAGCATTTCTTTTCCTACAAAAAGAAAAACAATCATCAAAACGCCAGAAACAATAGATGCTCTTTCTGCATCAATATGCCCGAATTGCTTTCTAAGTGAAACAATAATAGGAACCGAACCTAAAATATCAATTACTGCAAACAAAACCATAAAACAAGTCAAGGTTTCTTTAAAAGAAAACGATTCTAACATAGTGTGATTTTTTTATTATTTTCACAAAAGTATGAAATACTTTTATTATTCCATAATTTCAGAATACATCGCAGTTATAGAGTTGTAAAGCTCTTCTAAATGAGAGTCGTCATGAATAGGCGAGTATTTTTCTATTGAAATTTGTTGTTCTAGATTTCTGAAATCTTCGGTGAACTGAGAACCTTTGTAATTTTCTAAAAATGCTTTCAATCCCATTCCAAATTTTTGCTGAATATGCTGTTCTGCGTCTTGTTGCAACTCTTCATAAGTAGCAAAAAATGCTGAATAGTCTCTGTTAGACAAAAGCGTTTTCATATATTCTAAATTCGCTTCAAAGCCTGGTTTTAGAAGATTTTTAATTTTTTCTTCTTCTTCTCTAATTGTAGTTATTGGTTTATTTTCAACAGTAACCAAAGCTTTTTTCTTTGGTCTAATCCACAAGAAGAAAAGGAAAGTTCCCATTACAAGCACTGCCAAACCAGAAAATAAATTTTTGAAATTAAAACGGTAAGACTGTGTATGTTTTTCTTTTTCGATAACAGGTAAAGGAACGCTATTTAAAACATTAGCAGTATAATCATCTACAATATCAATCGTTGATTTCTGCGCTGCAATTTGAGCTGAATTTAGGACATTCAACACAATACTTTTCACACCCAAATCAATGTACTGATTCAGTTCTGGATTGAAAAACGAAAATGGTTCAGTAGAAATATTGATTTTCCCTTCATGCTTAGGTATCACCACATATTTTGCGGTAATCGAACCTTTTACACCTTCTTTATTGGTTGATAATTTGCTTATAATCTGAGGTTTGAAAAAAGTATAATCTTTAGATTCTATTAATTTCGGCAATTTATCTTCGTCTAAATTTCCTAAACCAGAAATTTTCACCAAAACATCAATCGGTTTATTTACCTCAAGAGGTTCTGTTTTTGCAATTTCTTTAATGGAAACATGAAATTTCCCTACCGCATTTTTAAAATTCTCTGGAGAATCTTTCGGCAAAGTTTTTACATTAATTTTAACCTTATTCGAAACAATTTTACTGATTTCTGGAGTTTTCACCATTGCCGAAACAGGCTCTATTTCTACATTACCCGCTTCTTCTGGGAAAATAATAAACATAGCAATCACTTGCGAAGCCATTTCGCCATTTACATTTTCTATGTCTTGTTTTTTGTAACTGATAGGCTTAATTCTCGCGTTATTCTGTTGCGGAAATTTTATATTTTCTAACTTTCTGAAGTTATCATAATTCTTGCTATAAGCTCTCAAAACCGCTACAGTTGGCTGATTTTCATAAACTTCCTTATCTTGAACTTCTACATTCAGATAAACGTCTTTAGAAAGATATTCTGTTTCAGCTCGTGACGTTTCTTTCACCAAAATGTCAAAAGGTTCTGATTTATAAATTTTACCATTTACGGTAAGTAAAGCCGAGCCAATTTTTACTTTTCCCGTAACTTTTGGCTGAAGATATAATTGATAAATGATTTGGTTTACTCTAATTCCTCTTTTTTGGTCAATGAAAGTATTTTGTTCTGAAGCGCTTCCTACAATATCAAATTTTGATAAATCTGGAAGACGAAGCGGACTCTGCTGTTCCATGTTTTCGCCTACCACTTCTTGTACAATGGTGAGAACAACGGGTTCATTTTGCTTCGGTTCTTTGGTGTTGACATCAGTCAAAACGGTAACTTGTCCGTAAGAAATTGCAGACATTACAAAAAATAATATGTTGAGAATTTTTTGCATTAATTACCAGTCTTTTGTATTGCTTTCTGGCGAATAGTAACCATTTTTATTGAGTAATTTTTTGGCGGTTTCTCTTTCTTGATTTGCACTTCTTTGCAGAATTAATTTTTGCAAATCTTTAGGGATTTTATTGGGGTCATTAGGATTTTGCGGTTCGCTTCTATGATTTTGTTTTTCCGCTCCTTGATTTCCTTTTCCTTTATTTTGATCGCCTATATTACCGTTCGGTTGATTTTTGGTATTGTTATTTTTATTTTCTTGATTTTGGTCTCCTTGCTGATTTTGATGATTATCTTGGTTTTTATTTTGGTTATTTTGTTGATTTTGCTGTTGGTTTTGTTGATTTTGTTTATTGTCTTTTTGCTTTTGCTTCTTCTTGGCAATTTGTAAATTTTTTAAAATCGCTTCATTATCTGGATCGAATTTCAAAGCATTCTTATAAGCATTAACTGCTTTTTCGCCATCACCATTTTGAAGATGAGCATTTCCTTCGTTGTAATAAGAAGCTGCTTTTTCATCTTTATTATTGGTGTTTTTTTGAGCTTTTTGATATTCGGCAATCGCTTCGTCGTACTTTTTTATTTTATACAAAGAATTGCCCAAATTATAATGCGCACCAAAATCTTTTTCATTTTTTTTCACCGCTTCCGAAAATGTAGAAGTAGCTTCGCCATACTTTTGTTTGTCGAAGCTTCGGTTTCCTCTGAAGATTAGGGTGTTTAAACTTTCTTGGGCCTTAACGGCAATTAGACCAAGAAAAAATAAGCTAATATGTACAAAAAACTTTCTCAACATTTGTTAGTACAAAAATATCGCTTTAATTGTTAAAATTAAATCCTAGAAATGTTAAATAATTGATAAAAAATATTTTTTTGAGACTAAAATTCAAGGTTTTGCGTTTTCTAAAGTTTTCATTTTTAAAAATTGAAATCTTTTTTAGGATTAAAAAGAAAAATAATGACAAATATAAAAAGCGAAATGCCCAAAAACCATTGGTAATAATGCACCGCAGATTGCGTGTTCACCAATGTTTCCGAAGCTCCTTTTTGGTTTCTGAGTTGTAAAACAATTTTATTGACTGCTGCTTCCATATCATTTCCGTCTACATATTCACCGTTCGTATCAAAAGCGAGAGACATCAATGCTTCTGTTTGTCTTTTGGTAATAATCGTTTCGCCGAGAACATCGGTTTTATAGCCCATTAATTGCCCAAATTCATAAATAGGAATGGGCGCTCCATCATCTTTTCCTATTCCTACGGAATTGATGGTTATTCCTTGTCTCAATGCTTCATCTATCGCCGCTTTGTCATTTCCTTCATTATCTTCGCCATCGCTAATTAATACGATTTTTCTAGCACCTTTCGGAACATTTTTAAATTTTTCTGTGGCTACTTCTATTGCTTTTAGAAAATCTGTCCCTTGTTTCCCAATCGTAGTGGTTTCTATCGCTCCAATATACGTTTCGGCGGCAGAATAATCTGTAGTAAGTGGCATTATAGATTGTGCATCTCCTGCAAAAACCACGATTCCGACTTTGTCATCGCCCAAATTCTGTATCGTGTTAATTAAAATGTTTTTCGCTTGTTCTAATCGAGAAGGTTGCACATCTTGCGCGTTCATAGAGTTAGAAACATCTAGCAAAAAAATTACAGAATTCACTTTTTGTTGGATTTTCATCTCTTCTTTTCCTCCCAAAAAATCTACCATTGCTAAAATCAAAAAAACAAAAGCCAACAAATATAAAACTGGGAAAAATTTAGAAAATTGATAATCTTTCGGAAATAAATCTTCTTGAAATTGAGCTTCAGCAAAGATATTTCTCCTTTCTGATTTCCATTTTCTGAAACCAAAAAGAAGCCATGCTATCACCGGCAATAGCAATAACAACAATAAATACCAAATATTTCCTAGACTAAAATTCATTTCTATTTTAATTAAAAATTCTGAAAATTCTCCATCTTAAAACTGCATCTATCAATAAAAACACCAAGGCAATCCAAAGAAAAACCCTGAAATATTCTTCGTAATTGTAAATTTTATTGGTTTTAATTTTCGATTTTTCTAAAGAATTAATCTCGTTATATACATTTTCTAAACTCGTATTAGAAGTGGCTCTGTAATATTTACCACCTGTTAAAGTCGCAATTTCAGAAAGCGTAGCTTCATCAATCTGCACTTCTTGCTCGAAAAATTCAATTCCAAAAGGTGTAATCTGCGGAAATAGCGCAAAACCATTCGTACCGATTCCTATCGTGTACACTTTAATTCCATAAGATTTAGCCAATTCACCTGCAAACTGTGGTGGCATCGCATTCGGAACCGTATTTACGCCATCAGTCATTAAAATGATGATTTTTGACTTTGATTTACTGTCTTTCAAATGATTAACCGCTACAGAAAGTCCTTCTCCAATGGCTGTTCCCGTAAGTTCTTCACTCGGACTCATGTCTCTAATTTCATCTAAAACCACTTGATGGTCTGAAGTGAGCGGAACTTTTGTAATTCCTTCTCCCCAATATTCCACAATTCCTATTCTATCGCCTTCCCTTTTTTTGACAAAATCTGTTGCTATTTTTTTCAAAGCTGTAATTCTATCAGGCTCTAAATCTTTGGCCAACATACTTGGCGAAATGTCAATTGCCAAGAAAATATCAATCCCTTTGGTTTCGTCTCTATCGCTAAAAATGGTGTAAGTTCTAGGTCTTGCCAAAGCAATAATCAGCGCAGAAAGAATGATGTATTTAGAAAATTGCAAAAATTTTTGAACCCAAGAAAAACTCCCTGCTATAGACATATTTCGGGTAGTAGGAACATTGATTCCCGAATTTTTCTTCTTGCTAAAATCCCTTATCAAAAGCGGAATAAAAAGCAAGAATAGCAATAAAAAATATGGACTGTCTATCTCAAAATTCATCTTAATGCACTTCTCTTAAATGTTCTGCTTCAATATCTGTAACCGAACGCTCTACAAATTCATAAATCTCTAAAAAATCACGCTCCATCAATTCTTGATTTGGAAGGATTTTGGCAAATTTCACCAAATCTCCTCTCAGAAAAACCTCTTCCACTATTTTTTCATTCTCAGGCGAAATTTTATTGGTATGTTTCATCACATCGATTAAATCATCGGTCAGTAAAACATCTGCAGGAATATGATATTGTTTTACCAAAAATGCTCTGGTTATATCTATCAATTCTACATAAAACATTCTGTAATTGCTTTTTTCTGCGTATTTTTTCTTTTCAAGATTTTTTAGATCCTGTAATGTTTTATGAATTGGACTTTTCTCTTTTCCAGAATTTCTGAAAACGCCATTTTTGAAGAAACTTAAAAATAAAAACAGGGAAGTAAAAATCACTAAACCTCCTAAAATGTACCATTTGTACATTTCCCAATAATCACTGAAACCCAAATCAACTTGCTTATTGTTCATAATATCGTTGATTTGATCATCTGCATTTACAGGATTATAAACGGTAATTTCATAGGGAATAGTCTTGATGGATTCCGTCCCATTTATCGAAAACTCCAACTCTGGAATGGTAAATTTCCCCTCTTCAAAAACCTGAAATTCTACAGTTCTGGTGTATTGATCGTATGTTTTATTGATTTCGTCTTTAGTTTCTTCTAAATGAAAAGGCAAGAGTTCATTTTTAGGTTTAGAAATCACATCTTTTCCTTCTAAACCATTGATGGTTATTCGAAAGGTTGCTTTTTCGCCTAGCGCAATTTTTTCTTTAGACAAATTAGACGAAAGGGTCTGCGCAGAAAAACATTGAGCAACAAAAACAAACAACAAAGCCAATTTTTTAATCACTCCAAAAGCAACAAAAGGCCATTTGAACCTTTTTAGATTTGGCGAAACTTTATCGAGTTGTCTGTCTATATATTGATTGAAAATTCTTAAAAAATTTTTCTTCATTAATTGCTATTTTCTATTTTTTCTGAAAATAATTATACAAAACCTTGGTATAATCTTCCTCTGCTTTTACTTCTACAAAACTGGCAGAACTTTTCTCAAAAGCTTCTCTCAGGTGTCTTATTTTTTGTTTCTGAGCTTCTGCATAGTTGTAACGCCATCTTTGGTTAGACGTATTCACCCAAATTTGTTTTCCTGTTTCTATATCTCTGAAAAAAGCATAACCTACATCTGGAATTTCATTGTCTTTTTCATCAAAAACTCTCAAGCCTAATAATTGATGTTTTTTGGAAGCGATTTTCAATAATTTTTCGTCAAATTCATCTGCAAAATCCGAAAAAAGAAACGCTAGAGATTTCTTTTTGAAAACATGCATCATATATTCTAAAGCTGCATCTATATTGGTTTCCGCTTGCACATAATCTGCGGTCAAAATCGTAGAAATTATCGCTAAAATATGTTTTCTGCCTTTCTGTGGCGGAATGACTTTATATACTTTATCCGCAAACAAAATAAGCCCTACTTTATCATTATTTCCTGCCGCCGAAAATCCTAAACTCGCCGAAATTTCTGCCACCAATTCTCGTTTCAGTTGAATTTTGGTTCCATAATTCATAGAAGCAGAAATATCTACTAAAATCATCATGGTGAGTTCTCGTTCTTCTTCCATCACCTTTACATAAGGTTCTTTGAAACGTGCGGTTTTGTTCCAATCAATTCTGCGAATATCATCACCAAACTGATACGGACGAACTTCTGCAAAAGCCATTCCTTGACCTTTAAAAGCACTGTGATATTGACCCATCAAAGTATTTTCCGTTTTCTTTCGAGTACGGATTTCTATTTGTTTTACTTTTTTGACGATATCTTTTATTTGCATAATATGGTTGTTGGTTATCGGTTGATAGTTGTCAGAAATTACAATCAACCGACAACTATTAACTGACAACTAAATTACGGAGCTTGAACTTTCCCTAAAATTTTATCAACAATTGCGTCTGCATCTACATCTTCTGCTTCCGCTTCGAAGCTGAGACCAATTCTGTGACGCAAAACATCTTTTGCAATCGCTTTCACGTCTTCAGGAATTACAAAAGCTCTACCTTTCAAGAAAGCATAAGCTCTGGAAGCAATCGCCAAATTAATAGAAGCTCTAGGTGAAGCCCCAAAACTGATGTAATTTTTAAGTTCAGAAAGTCCATATTTCTCTGGAAATCTGGTCGCAAAAACCATATCAAGAATGTATTTTTCTATTTTTTCGTCTAGATAAATTTGATTGATGATTTTTTTGGCTTCCACAATTTGTTCCAAAGAAATCACAGGTTTTATTTGAGGAATATCCGAAGTAGAAACCATTCTCATGACTTGTCTTTCTTCCTCAAACTCTGGATAATCAATTTTGCATTTCAGCATAAAACGGTCGGTTTGTGCTTCTGGCAAAAGATAAGTTCCTTCTTGGTCAATTGGGTTTTGAGTGGCTAAAACCAAAAATGGTGTTGGCAATTTCATGGTTTCATCACCAATCGTCACTTGTTTTTCTTGCATTACTTCCAAAAGTGCAGATTGCACTTTTGCTGGAGCACGGTTAATTTCATCCGCCAAAACAAAATTTGCAAAAACAGGACCTTTTTTAATGGAGAAGTCGTTTTCTTTCACATTATAAATCTGCGTACCAATAACGTCTGCAGGCAATAAATCTGGGGTAAACTGAATTCTAGAAAACGCTCCATGAACCGCTTCTGAAAGAGTTTTGATGGCCAAAGTTTTTGCCAAACCAGGAACACCTTCCAGCAAAACGTGGCCGTTTCCCAATAAACCAATCAAAAGTCTATCTACCATGTATTCCTGTCCGATAATTGCTCTGTTAATTTCCTTTTTCAAAAGTGAAAAGTAAACGTTCTGTTCTTTTACTTTTTCGGTGAGTTGTTTAATATCTTCGGCTTGATTAAGTTCTTGCATAATTTTTTGAAAAATTAGACTGTAAATTTCACGATTTTCAAGGAATTGGCAACACAATTAATGCCAAATTTTGGTTAAAGTTTGTTAAAAAAAGATGGAAGTCGGAAGTCAGAAGTCAGAAGTCAAAAAATTGACAATCATTTCCTGTATAAAAACAATCATTAAAATATTGATTTTCAATAAATTAACACAACAAAAAAACTTTAAGAATATTTTATAAAAAACTTCCATCTTCCAACTTCCATCTTCCGTTCAATTTCAGTATTTTTGGAGATTAAAATCAATTTTAAATGAATACTCATTTTCAAAATCATAGAGCAGTAAGAAAAAACCTTCTGAATATTTTGCAAAATACGTCTCACAAAGACTTATTGACCATTCCAGATGGCTTTAACAATAATATTTATTGGAATATTGCACATTGCGTAGCTACTCAGCAACTTTTGTGTTATTATTTAAGCGGAAATCCTTTTAGAATAGACAAATATTGGGTAGATACTTACAAAAAAGGCACTCTTCCTAATCTGGATGTTTCTGAATCTGAAGTGGAAGATTTAGGTTTTCTTTTGATAGAAACTTCAAAAATTCTGATGAAAGATTATGACGATGATTTTTTCCCAGATTACACTGCTTATTCTACCAGTTTTGGAATTGATTTAAAAAATATTCAAGATGCAATCATTTTCAACAATATGCACGAAAGTTTACATTTTGGATACGCAATGGCTCAAAAACGGGCTTTAGCGGGAGAACAGTTTTAGGTTAAGGTTAAGGTTAAGGTTAAGGTAAAGGCAAAATTTAAATCTTGCTCTGTAAGAGCAAAAGGTTTGTAGAATACAATAGAAAAATACCATTTTGAGTTCCGTAGGAACGACACAAATAGAATTCAAATTTAAAAATCAAAAAATTGGGAGAATTTAATAAAAAATATAACTCAGGCGAGAGAAGAAGTTTTGGTACAAAAAATTTCGATAGAAAACCTCGTTTTGACAACAATCGAAATTCAGATAACGAATCTAAAAATGAAAAAGAAGATTTCATTTTCGGTTTGAGACCTGTAATGGAAGCGATAGAAGCTGGAAAAACCATCGACAAAATTTTTGTACAAGGTGGTTTGCAAGGTGAGATTTATTCAGAATTAAAAAAATTACTGAAAAAATACAACATCAGACCAAACACGGTTCCGGTAGAAAAACTGAACCGTTTTACAAGAAAAAACCATCAAGGTGTTGTAGCATTTATCTCAGAAATTCCGTTTTATAAAATCGAGGATTTGTTGCCACAGATTTTTGAAGAAGGAAAAGTTCCGTTTTTATTGATTTTGGATAGATTGACAGATGTAAGAAATTTCGGAGCGATTGCCAGAACTGCAGAATGTGTAGGAATTGACGCGATTGTAATTCCAGACAAAGGAGCTGCTCCTATCAATTCTGATGCGATTAAAACTTCGGCGGGAGCGCTTTACAATGTAAAAATCTGCAAAGAAAATAATTTGGCTCACGTAGTAGATTTTCTTCAGCAGTCAGGAGTTACCGTTTTTGCAGCCACTGAAAAGGCAGAAAAAATGATTTATGACGCTCATTTTTCAGAACCTTGCGCCATCGTAATGGGAAATGAAGAAACAGGAATTTCTAAAGAAGTAATGCATCATGCTGATGAAAAAATAAAATTGCCGATCACTGGAAAAACACAGTCCCTCAACGTTTCTGTAGCTTGTGGAGCGATTCTTTATGAAGCAGTGAGACAGAAAATGGTGGGAGAATTGTAAAAAAAAGAATTTTCAAAAAGTCCTAAAAAAACCAAACCGTGAATTATAGCCCTGATTGAGCGATGTGTTTGAGCTCTTTTTGTTTTTTTCAGATGTTTCCACTCTGATCAATATGATAAAAAACAAAAAAGCGAGTCGCGAAAGCAGGACTAAAAGTGAATAAAAAGGCAAGATTCTTGCTTCAAATGATACAAAATAATTAAAATCAATGAAAAAAATTACAGCAATTGCGCTGCTTTCAATAGCAATCGTTTCTTGTCAAAAAGAAACAAAAACCGTAACCAAAGTTGACCCAAAAACTGGAAAAACCATCACTGTAGAAGTTCCTGTGGAAGATAAAGAAACGGCAAAAGTAGAAAATCCTGCCATCAAAGATTCTCTAGGTGTTTACCATGCAACTTTTAAATTAGAAAAAGGAAAAACGTATCCTTTCAGCACTTACCAAAGAGATGTGCAAACGCTTTCTGACGGGAAACAAAATATTTCTGGAACGAATGAATCTACAGACGAAATGACGTTTACCGTAGATAATATTGATGCAAAAGGAAACTACGAAATTTCTATGACGCTGGTTGGGAAAAGAATGTCTGCAACTTCTCAAGGAAAAACCCAAGCGATAGATACGAAAGGAAACGCTCCTGAAGATGCTCAACAAAAATTTATGTGGGCGGTACAAAAAGCACAAACAGGTAATAAATTAAAAATTACCATGGACAAAACTGGGAAAATCCTTTCTATTAAAGGTTTTGAACCCGTTTATAAAAAAACCAATGATGCGGCTGCTTCTATCATTAAAGATGCTGCTCAACTTAAAAATTTCATGGAAAGATTTAAATTAAGTTTCAACGAGAAATTTTTAAAAGAACAATTTGGAAAAAACCTAAATATTCTTCCTGCAAAAGGCGTGAAATTAGGCGGAACATGGACACAGTCTGACAATGTAACTCCAGATGGAAGTGTAAAAATAAATACCACTTATACCCTAGCAAAAGTAGAAGACGGAATTGCAGAAATAACTGTAAAAGGTGGAATTCCTAGAAAAGCAAAAACACAGTCTAAAAACGGAATGACGCATTCTGTAAGCATAGAAGGTGTACAAACGGGAACCATAAAAATAGACGCCAATTCTGGTTGGATTCTAGGCTCTAAAATCCAAATGAACACTACGGAAAAAGAAAGTTTGAGCGACGGAAAACAATCTCAAAGCATGTCTAAAAAGACCAACTCTTTAGTTACAATCAATCCTAGTTATAAATTTTAAAAAATGGCACTGGTTAAATATTTATTCGAATTAGTTTTAGCAACCATCATTATATTCTTTGTTTGGAATATTTTGAAAAGGATATTCTTTAATCAATTTTATAAAAATTTCCCTAGTCTTAATCCTAGAAACAGAGAAAACGTTTCGCCCAAACCTGCAAAACCTACTAAAGAACAAGTAAAATGGGATGCAGAAACTGTGGAATATGAAGAAGTAGAAGAGAAAAATCAGAGGTAAAGGTAAAGGTTGGGGAAAAGAACTCAACAATAATTTGGAATTTATTCCGAGAAAAAATGAAATAAATTAATTTTTGCAAAATATGCTGAAAAATAAAAACATTCTTTACATCGTCATTTCATTGGCGATTTTTGTAGTTTTAGCTTTAGTTTATAATAATCCTATCATTTCTGGGAAACAACTTTTGCAACATGACATTGTACAATACAAAGGTGGCGCAAAAGAACTCTTAGACTACAGAGCCGAAAACGGCAAAGAAACTTATTGGAGTGATGCCATGTTTGGCGGAATGCCAACTTATCAATCAGGTTCACAGTTTAGAGGTGATATTATCAAAAAAATAGATGACACGCTGAACTTTTTGCCAAAACCTGCGAATTTTATTTTTCTGCTTTTTGCTGGATTTTTCTTACTCGGTTATGTTGCGACTAAAAATTGGAAATATGCTTTGTTAGGCGCTACTTTTTTTGGACTTTCCACGTATTTCTACATCATCATCGCAGCTGGTCATAATGGTAAGGTTGCCACTTTAACTTATTTCGCACCACTTTTAGCGGGAATTTTACTCGTCTATATTCGTAAAAAATATATTCTTGGGTTCATTGTCACTGCACTTTTCATGGGCTTGCAAATTGCTGCAAACCATCCACAAATGACGTATTACCTTTTCTTGGCATTAGGATTTTTATTCTTGTCTGAGTTGGTAAGAGCAGCTACAGGAAAAACTCCATGGAAACATTTTTTCATTTCTTCGGGAATTTTAGCTTTGGCTATGATTCTTGGAATCGGAATGAACAGTCAGAGACTTCTTGCCAATTCTGAATATGTAAAAGAAACCGTTCGTGGAAAACAAATTCTGAAATCTGAGCACAATGCTGCGGATAATGACGGAATGAAAAAACAAGAAATTCTGAACTGGAGCTACGGAAAACTAGAAACTTTGAACTTATTCATTCCAAGAGCAATGGGAGGAGCTAGTGATGAAGAAGGCTCAGAAGAAATGATGAAAAAAGTTCAGGAATTGGTACAAGAAAATGTAACCTCTCAAGAAGAATATGACCAAATTTCTAAAGGATTTGGAGGAAGTTTAACGTATTGGGGAAACCAACCAGGAACATCTGGACCAGCTTATCAAGGTGCTATTGTGGTATTTTTAGCCATTTTAGGATTTTTCTTCGGGTGGAAAAAATACCGTTATTGGATTTTAGGCGCATCTGTACTTTCTGTGCTTTTAGCTTGGGGAAGTAATTTCATGCCGCTGTCTGAATTATTCATCAAATTTGTTCCGTTTTACGACAAATTTAGAGCACCAAGCTCTATATTAGTTGTAGTAGAATTATTGTTCCCACTCATTGCAATTATTGGGTTATACAGATTTTTCAATGACGAAAAACTCACAGAAGAATACAAACAAAAAGTTTTAGTTTACGGAAGTTCTGCAGTTCTAGGAATTACTTTATTTTTGGTAATTTTCGGGAAAAGTTTATTAGGATTTGCTACTTCAAACGAAACCGCTTATTTGCCACCTTATTTATTAGATTATTTGGTTGGCGAACGTTTCACGATGTTTAGAATCGATGCCATTAAAGCCATGATTTATGTTTCTATCACTGCTTTAGCACTATATTTTGCATTGAAGAAAAAATTATCTCAAAACATTGCTCTAATCGTTATAGGATTGGTAAGTTTATTTGATTTATGGTCGGTGAATAAGAGATATTTAAACAGCGATAATTTTGTAGATAAAGCTTTTGCTCAAACTCCATTTGTAACCGAAAATTCAGATTATTTAGCTGGAAAAGCAGGTGATAATCCACTTTTAAATGATTTGCTTTCTAGAGCGAATATGAATAAAACTTTAGAAGAAATCACCGAAAAAGATAAAACCCATTACAGAATTTTCAACCAAGTTTTAGGGCCTTTTAATGAAACCAATACTTCTTATTACAAAGCTTCTGTTGGTGGTTATCATGCTGTGAAATTGAGAAGATATGACGATTTAATCAATCACTATTTTTATGCTGAAGACAGTTTGAAGTCTGCTCAAATTCCGCAAATTCTCAATTTATTGAACACCAAATATGTAGTTGGCGGAACATTGGAACAACCTCAAGTTCAAATCAATCCGAATGCAAATGGAAATGCTTGGCTGGTTTCAGATATTAAGTTTGTAAACACACCTAATGAAGAAATAGATGAAATAGGAAATATAGATTCTAAAAAAACGGCAGTAGTTTCTAATGACGATAAAAAATATTTTGAAGGAAAAACTATAGCAGCTGATTCTACTGCTTTTGTAAATTTAACGAAATATCAAGCCGACGAACTGGAATATAAAACACAGTCTAAAACGCCACAATTGGCAGTTTTCTCTGAAATTTATTATCCAAAAGGTTGGAAAATGTTCTTAGACGAAAAAGAAGTTCCTTACATAAAAGCAGATTATCTGTTAAGAGCAGTTTATGTTCCTGCCGGAAATCACAATATCAGAATGCTTTTCGAGCCAGAAGTTATTGCCAAAGGAAAAACCATTTCTTTAATTGCTTTTGGATTGTTTGTATTGCTTTCTTTGGTGGGGATACTTTTATTAAACCGCAAAAGCGACAAAAGAATTGACGAAGTATGAATAAAGAATCTATAAAGAAAATTTTATATTTTGTTAATATTTTGTTTGGAATATTAATTATTACTAGCTACATCTCAGCTATATTTTTCTCAGATGCAGAGTTTTTAGATAAATATTCCCTACTTTTCATTATAATATATTTTTTGAGTGCACTATTTACTTTTTTAATCTATAGAAAAACACTAAAACCAAATCATAAAAAATACTTTTTAATTATATCATTATTATTCTTACTATTTTTTGGTAGTTGGATTTTAATTTTTGGATTGATATTTTTAGGTCAATATTTACAAGAAATCTTTGGATAATTTTATAAAATTGAAACACGAAACTCAAAACTTGAAACAAAAAAAAATACTCATCATCTCTTATTACTGGCCTCCAGCTGGAGGACCGGGAGTTCAGCGTTGGTTAAAATTTGTAAAATATTTACCCGATTTCGGTTGGGAACCTACCGTTTTTATTCCAGAAAATCCGAGTTATCCAATTGTAGATGAAACCTTGCAAAAAGACGTTCCGAAGAATTTGAAAATGATTAAAACCAAAATTTGGGAACCTTACCAATTGGCTGAAAAATTCGGGAAAGACAATAAAAAATTCAAAGCGGGACAATTTGATGTAGGCGAAAATCAGTCTTGGAAAGCCAAACTTTCGATTTTTGTTCGCGGCAATTTCTTTATTCCAGATGCGCGTGTTTTTTGGGTAAAACCTTCCGTAGAGTTTTTAGAAAAATACTTGAAAGCCAATCATTATGATGTTTTGGTAACAACTGGTCCGCCACATTCTTTGCATTTAATTGGGTTAAGTTTAAAGAAAAAATTTCCAGACATGAAATGGATTGCAGATTTCCGCGATCCTTGGACAGAAATTTCGTATTACAAACACTTGAAATTGACTAAAATTGCCGATAAAAAGCATAGAAAATTAGAATCTGAAGTGTTTAAAAATGCAGATGTTACTTTGGCAACAAGTTATACTGATGCTGAAAATTTCAGAAAAAAAGGCGCAAATGCTTTCTGCATTACGAATGGGTTTGATGTAGATGCTTCGACTACGCTCAGCATGACAGAAGAAAACTCTAAAACTCTACCACTCTCCAATTCTACCACTAAATTCACATTAAGTTACATCGGTGTTTTAGAACAACTCAGAAATCCTAAAATTCTTTGGGAAACTTTAAATGATTTGGTTGAAGAAAATGCAGACTTCAAAAACGATTTTGAGTTGAATTTTGTAGGGAGATTAGATGATAAAATTTTACAAAAAATAGAAAGTTCAGCTCTTAAAAATAACTTAACCAATTTGGGTTATCAAACTCACGATGTTGCGCTAAAACACATGCAAGATTCAACGGTTTTATTGATGACGAATTTCCCTCAAGAATCTTCAAAAGGGATTATTCCAGGGAAAATTTTCGAATATTTGGCAACGGGAAAAACGATTCTTTCTTTCGGTCCAAAAGATGCTGATGTAGAAAAAATTTTGAACGAAACCAAAGCTGGCAAGCATTTCGGTTATGAGGAAAAAGAAAATCTAAAGAAATTTATTCTAGAATCTTACGAAAATTGGAAATCAGGAATGCTGAACCTAAACGCTGAAAACATTGAGCAATTTTCTAGAAAAAATTTGACCCAGAAACTTGTTGATTTAATGAATAAATGGTTTTAAAATGAAATTGGTATTTGCTTTTTTTCTTTCGCTATTTTTAGTTTCGTGTTCATTGATGCAACCGAGAACAGCTAGAACTACATCTCAACTTTCTGAAAAAGAAATCATTACAATTACGCAACTCATTGGCAAAGAGAAAATTGCAAAAGAAGTTTACGAAAATTTCTATGCACAATATCAGAACAATCTTTTCGGAAATATTGCCAAAAGAAAGCAAAAACACATTGAAATTTGGAAAAATATTCTTGCAAAACAGAATATCACCGTTCTAGAAAATGAAAGTTTAGAAGAAACAGAAAACCTTAAAAATCAACTACTTTCGGAAGCGATAGATGAAACTTCGGCGCTGAAAACTGCTATAAAAATAGAAGAACTGAATCTCAATGACATCTACATCGTAAGAAAAAATAGCCAAAAATCAAGCATTAGAGAAGCAGCAAATGGTATAGAATGTGGCACTAAAAATCATCTTTTTGTTTATTACAGAGCATTGAGAGAAAAAGGCGAAAAATACACCCATCAATACATTTCGGGCAAAAAATTTAAAAATGTTGTGAATGGTTCTGTGAATTCTTGCAGCATAAAATACGACTAAAATTCTTTATTTTCTCATTGGTAAATTTTCATCCAATAATGGTAAAATTTATTGATTAATAGTACTTTACATTCATTTTAATCAAAATTCAACTTAACTTTCTGTTGTGATTTTTGTCTAATATAAAAATCTCACAGAAATGAAATCCAAATCTTTCACCTTAGTTATTCTTATGATTTTTGGAATGCTAATTTTCACCAATTACACTTCTAAAAACACTAAAGAAACAGATGCTTCTTCTCTCCTCTTCATGCTAGAAGAAGAAAAATTAGCACATGATGTGTACACTTTTTTGTATTCAAATTGGGAAACTAGACCTTTTGCCAATATCAAAGAAAGTGAAAAAGTGCATATGCAAAAAGTACAAGAACTTTTAGACCAAAATAAAATTTCTTACGAAATTCTTCCTGAAGGAAAATTTAAAAATCAAAATCTTCAAAAATTATACAATGACCTTACTGCAAAAGGAAAAGTTTCAGAAATTGAAGCTTTAAAAGCAGGAGCAACGATAGAAGATGTAGATATTTACGACTTGCAAAGATTAACCAAAGAAACTCAAAACCAAGACATCGCCAATGTTTACAAATTTCTGGAATGTGCTTCTAGAAATCATTTGAGAGCTTTTTCACGTAATTTAGAAATGAGAAATGCTAAGTACGTTCCTCAGTATATTTCTAAAAATGATTACGAAAAAATCATCAATGCAGAACATGAACAATGTGGTCTGCAAAACGGCATGCAATGCCAAAATCACGGAAAAAGCAGAGGAAATAGAGGAAGAGGAAATTGCATGAATAAATTATAAATAAAAAAGTGAAAGCAATCATTTCCATACTATTAATCATAACTATTTCGGTTCGTTCATTCTTACCAATAATTGATTATATGATTAATTATAAATACATTACTACAGTACTTTGTATAAATAAAAATCGTCCTGAATTGTTATGTAATGGAATATGTTATATCAAAAAAGAACTGGCAAAAACAGAACATAACACTGATAATGAAGTTCTTAAATTAAAATTATTAGATTTATTTGTGACTAACAAAATTTTTGAATTTGAAATTAGAGAATTTATTGAAAACATTGATAACCATCTAATTACAAATAAATGTTCTTTTTTTCCTCAAAAATTTTATGTTAAGTTTTTTCATCCTCCGATGTGGAAATTATAACATTAAAAAATTTACAATACTATTTAATTTTTAAACATTAATAAAATGAAAACATTTATAAAAAGCCTAACTATAGTTGTCGCTTTCTTGAGTTTAACTCAATGCAGCAGAAATGATAGCGATAACATTTCTCTAAATGATGAAACACGTAATATTGGAACCATAATTCCTTCGATAAATACTGATGAAAAAAGCAACTTAGTTTTTATGTATGAAGAAGAAAAATTGGCAAGAGACACATATTTCTATTTGTATCAGAAATGGCAATTGGTAGAATTTGCAAATATTCAGAAAAGTGAACAGTCACACATGAATGCCGTAGAAAATCTTCTTATAAAATATAAAATTGATTACCCTAAATTAGCGGTTGGTCAATTTCAAAATCAAGATTTACAAAATCTGTATAACCAACTTATTTTGCAAGGAAACAACAGTGCTATAGAAGCATTAAAAGTAGGCGCAACCATAGAAGATGTAGACATTAATGACTTGAAAAATTTAAGCAAGACTACTACAAATACTTTAATATTAAAAGTCTATAGCAATTTAATGTGCGGTTCTAGAAATCATCTCAGAGCATTTTCTAGTGCCTTAAAACTCCAAAATGTAATTTATGTTCCTCAGTTAATTTCACAGGCAGATTATGACGCTATCATTCATTCGCCAAATGAAAATTGTGGAAATTAATTTTGATTTGATATGAAAAATCGGGAAGATTGCTCTTCCCGATTTTATTTATTTTAAATGAATCATTTCGTATTAATCTAACCAGCCCATTTCTTTCATCCAATCGTCATTGTAGATTTTCCCTACATATCTAGAACCATGGTCATGAAGCAAAACTACTATAATATCATCTTTGGTAAATTGATCTTGCATTTGCTTAATCGCAGCAATCGCACTTCCTGCAGAATAACCACAGAAAATTCCCTCTTCTTTAGCTAATTTTCTTGCATAGATCGCACCATCTTTATCGGTAACTTTCTCGAAATGGTCTATCACAGACATGTCATAGTTTTCAGGCAAAATATCTTCGCCAATTCCTTCTGTAATATAAGTGTAAGCATTTTCTAAGTGAATTTCGCCCGTTTCATGAATTTCTTTCAAAATAGAACCATAAGTATCTACACCAATAACTTTTATATCTTTACTTTTTTCTTTGAAAAAAGTTCCGCAACCTGTAATTGTGCCTCCTGTTCCTGCTCCTACTACAAAATGAGTCAATTTCCCTTCAGTTTGTTCCCAAATTTCTGGTGCCGTAGATTCATAATGCGCTGCTCTATTAGAAAGATTATCATATTGGTTTACATACCAAGCATTTTCAGTTTCTTCGGTTAATCTTTTTGCAGTTTGGTAATAAGAACGCGGATCGGTAGGTTTTACATCAGTAGGACAAATCACCACTTCTGCTCCTAGAGCACGTAAAATATCTGCTTTTTCTTTTGATTGTTTAGAATTAGTCACGAAAATACACTTGTAACCTTTGATAATGGCTGCTAAAGCCAATCCCATTCCTGTATTTCCAGAAGTTCCTTCGATGATGGTTCCTCCAGGTTTCAGACGACCGTCTTTTTCAGCATCTTCAATCATTTTCAGTGCCATTCTGTCTTTTACAGAATTTCCAGGATTGAAGGTTTCTACTTTTGCTAAAACCAATGCAGGAAAATCTTCTCCCAAAACTTTATTTAGCTTTACCAGTGGCGTATTCCCTATCGTTTCTAAAATATTTTTTGCGTAGTTCATTGTAAAAATTTGAGCCGCAAAAATACGATTTTTATTTTTAGAAAATGACCAAAAATTAAAACCTAACCTTTAACTAGTGATTAAATTTTAGAAAATAATTAATTATACTTAATCGCTTTTACTGGAGAAATTTTAGAAATCAGATAACTTGGCAAAACAAGAGCAAAAGCAGATATCGCCAAAATCCCAACAGAAATTCCCAAAATGTAAACAGGGTTTAAATCTACAGGAACCGTGCTTACATAGTAATTCTCTGGATTAAGTTTGATAAATCCGAAGATTTTTTGAAGCACCAAAAATCCTAAACCGATTACATTCCCCATAATTAATCCTGGAATCATAATCAACAAAGTATAGTTGATGAAAATCGCTCGAATTTGTCCGTTGGTTGCACCCAATGTTTTCAGCATCCCAATAGAATTGGTACGCTCAATAATGAGAATAAGCAAAACCATAATGATATTAATGACTACTACAATCAGCATAATCGTGATAATCAGTCCGATGTTGGTATCAAAAATATTAATCCAATCTACGATTTGAGGATATTTATCCGTCGCTTTTTCTGCGTAATTTTTGTAACCTATTAGTTTTTCAATTTTTGGATAAACAGCATCTATATCATCACTATCTTTCAAGAAAATATCAATTCCTCCCACTTCCGTTTTTGCCATATCCTGAATTTTTCTCACGTGATTAATATCGCCGATGATAAACAAATCATCTATCATTTTGATGTCTGTCTTGTAAATTCCAGAAATTTCAAATTTTCTGTAAATGGGTTGTTGATCTTCTTTAGAAAAAATAGCAACGATGCTGTCTTTGGGTTTCAGATGCAAATCATTGGCAATTTTATCAGAAAGAATGACTTGATTGTTATAGCCTTCTTCGGTAAATTTCGGAACTTCTCCAGCTACCATAAAATTATGAAAACGCTCTGCGTCAAAATCTTTGGCAACACCTTTTAAGATAACACCCGCAAAGTTTTCTTCAGTTCTCAGAATCCCAGAAACCGTAGCATAAGATTGCGTATTAGAAACATCTGATAGATTTTGAATACCCTTTACATTTAATCCCTCTTTGTGAAGCACCGAAGAATTATAAGAGGAATTGCTTTTGGTAGATTTCACAGAAATGTGACCTACAAAATCTGCCATACGATTTTTAATGGCTTTTTTGGAGCCTAAACCTGTAGAAACCGTCACCAATGAAACAATAATTCCCAGCGCTACAGAAAGCCTTCCGATGAAGACAATCACGCGTGAAAGATTATTTTTGTTATCTTTGGAGAACGCTATTTTTTTAGAAAAATATATTGGAAATTTCAAAATCAAATGAATTTAAGTGTCAAAATTAAAGATTTAGTTCTTATTATGCTAATGATTTTTGGGTTACAAAGTTGTAGCACTCAAAAAAACAATGCAAATCCCACTCCAGAACCTGTAAAAACGGTAGAAATTGCCTTAGAAAAACCAAAAAATAAAGAAGAAAATTGTTTTAAAAACGCTGCAGACAGACCAGAACTCTATTTGCCACTTCTGAAAAATAAAACCGTAGCAATAGTTGCCAATCAAACGAGTTTATTGGCAGACAAAACGCATTTGGTAGATTTTTTGGTTCAAAATAATATCAAAATCAAGCATATTTTTGCACCAGAACACGGTTTTCGTGGAACTGCAGATGCTGGTGAACATGTAAAAAACGGAATTGACACTAAAACAAGTTTGCCAATTATTTCGCTTTATGGCGACAATAAAAAACCAAAATCTGAACAATTACAAGGCGTAGATATTGTACTTTTTGACATTCAAGATGTGGGCGTAAGATTTTACACGTACATTTCTACACTCACTTATGTGATGGAAGCTGCCGCAGAAAATGGCAAAGAAATCATTGTTCTAGACCGTCCGAATCCTCATGATGGTTATACAGACGGACCAGTTTTGAAAGAAAAATGGACAAGTTTTGTAGGATTACACAAAGTTCCAGTAGTGTATGGATTAACGATTGGCGAATACGGAAAAATGGTGAATGGTGAAAAATTGATGAAAAATGCAGTGCAGGTAAAATATACACTCATCCCAATGTTGAATTATCACAAAAACAAAAGATATCCAATTTCTGAAAAACCTTCGCCTAATTTACCAAATGATCAATCTATCAACCTCTATCCTAGTCTTTGTTTCTTCGAAGGAACACAGGTTTCCGTAGGTAGAGGTACAGATTTTCCTTTTCAAGTGTATGGGAGTCCCTGGTTAAAAAATCAGGAATTTTCTTTCACTCCGAAACCTACTTCAGGTGCAAAAGATCCTTTCTTGAATGGTAAAATATGCTTCGGAAAAGATTTACGCCAATTCCCAGAAATAAAAGGAAAATTAGATTTAAGCTTCGTTATTGATGCGTATCAAAATTTTGACAAAAAAGCTCAAGATTTCTTCTTAAAAAACCTTTGGTTTGATACTTTGGCAGGAACAGATGAATTGCGCAAACAAATTATTTCGGGAACTCCAGAAGCAGAAATTAGAAAATCTTGGCAAAAAGATTTAGAAAACTTCGAGAAAATCCGTCGCAAATATGTTCTCTACGAAAACTAGTTAATTGTAAATGGATTTTTTCTCTGATTACAGTCTTTATACACTATTCTTTTTAGCTGCATTTGCCTTTATTGCGGGGTTTTTAGATGCAATAGTTGGCGGTGGTGGTTTGATACAATTGCCCGCTTTGTTGATTCAGTTTCCTCAATTAGCATTGCCTTCACTTTTTGGAACCAATAAAATCGCAGCGCTTTCTGGAACCAGCATTGCAGCGGTACAATATGCCAAAAGAATACGCTTCAATTGGAAAGTTTTGCTTTCTATATCGCTTTTTTCTTTTATTTTTTCATTTTTGGGAGCGAGAACGGTGAGTTACTTGGATTCTGAAGCATTAAAACCTTTGATTTTAATTATTCTGATTGCGATTGCGATTTATACTTTCATCAAAAAAGATTTAGGAAATGTAGCGACCAAAGATTTAAGCACCATCAAAAAAGTGATTTTCGGAGCAGTGATTGGAGCAGTGATTGGTTTCTATGATGGATTTTTCGGACCGGGAACAGGCAGTTTCTTTGTTTTGGCTTTCGTGGTGATTTTAGGATTTGATTTTCTTTCGGCTTCTGCTTATGCTAAAGTAGTGAACTGCATTACCAATATTTCAGCGCTTTTGGTTTTCGTGAGACACGGAAATTATTTGTTAGAAATAGCCATCTTAATGGCGGTTTTTAATATTGCAGGAAACTTTCTAGGAACAAAAATTGCCTTTAAAAAAGGCAATGGATTTATCAGAATTGTATTTTTAATTATCGTAATGCTGATGATTTTACGATACAGCAAAGAAGTTTTTTGGACTTAATTTAATCGAAATGTTGCGGGCCTGATTGGTCATTTTTGCTTCGATTATAAATCATCATCCCGATGGTAAGTCCCACCATTCCGCCAAGTCCGTTTAGTAAAGCACTTTGTAATTTGTCTGGTTGTGTATTCCCAATGTAATTCATCAAAAACACGATGACGAAAGTAATCACCAAAACCACTAAAAATTTTACACTTTTTATTTCCATATTATTTAATTTGATAAGAAATCATTACGCCACCTTTGTAAGGAATCCATTCTCCACTTCTGTTGATAGAGGCACCTTCTTCTTTGTCTGCTCTAATATCTGGATAATCATTATAATAAGACCTATAAAAAGATTGAGCGTTTCCTCCTCCTAAAAAGATATCTAAGTTTATTTTATCATTCACTTTCACTACATAACCTACAGTTCCTCCCAAAAAAATAGAATATCCTTCTTGATGAACACCTGTATTAAGATGATTGAATTTTTGCATTTTATAGATGGCAGCACCAGTATTGGCTCCAACGTACCAATTTTTAAAACTTTCGGTAAAATAATAACGATATTCTAAAGTTCCGATAGCGAACAGCATTTTATTTTCAAACAAATAATTCCAAGGAGAAATAAAAACATCTGCTTGAAAAGTGGTTTTATCTGTAAGTTTCGTTTCTATTCCTGCATTTAACATCAGAGCAGGCAAAGTGAAACCATTGACTTTTACATAAGTTTGAGCATTATAATGAACAAATAAACTCATGAAAACGAGGAAGAAAAACTTTTTAAACGCCATCCTTTTACTTTATTTTTTTTAATAATTCTTCAGTTGATGCGTATTCATCTCCTTTCGCTTTAGCAATTTCGATAGATTTTTTTGCCCAAAGTTTAGCATTTTTATTATCTCCCAATTTATAATAAATATTGGCTAATGTATCTGTATTCTGGCTATTTTCTTCTTTTTTTATACCTTCTAAACACAATTGTGTTACTTGAGTCAACAAAGTATTATCTGTAACGTAGAGGTAAAAATTCCAAGCGACATTATTGAGTTCATCCGTGGCAAAATCTTTTGGATTTTGATAATAATTCAAAGCTGATTTTGCATAATCATCATATTTTTTTTGAGTAAAAAATAAATCCATATTGATCTTATTCAAAAGTTGCTTTGCTTCTTTTTCGCCATAAATTTTTGTTCCTTCAGCTAAAAAAGTGGATTCATTAATGCTTTGCGTATTGGCATCGAAAGATTTTTGTAAAACCGTGTTCAATTTGAGTTGCTTATCATATTCCGCCAAATAACTTTCTGGAATTTGCTGTGAAAGTTCTGCCTTTTTTGCCGTGAAGATTTTATACAAATCATCATCTATGGTTTTGGTAAAAAACAACAACATTCCTGCTTCTTCTTTAGAATAAGTAGCGTCTGTTCTCGTTTGGAAATAACGGGTAGCCACTTTTTGAGCAAATGAAAAATCAGTTGCATAGGTATTTTTAATCAATCCCATCAAAAATTCTGGGTCTTTTTCTCCCGCCTCAAACTTCGCAATTTTATTTTCTAAAGTATTTTCTGGATTCACGGCTTCTTTGGCAATACTAATGAGTTCTTGCGGACTCATGTAACCTGCAGCTTTGTAGACCACTTTTCCATCTCCATTTATGAATAGCAATGTAGGATAAGAATAAATGCTGTATTTTTTTGCAATTTCTATTCCTTCTCCTTTTTCCATGTCAATGTGAAGATTCAGGAAATTGGCATTGAAATAATCGCCCACTTCTTTTTTAGGAAATACATTTTTGTCTAACAATTTACACGGACCACACCATGAAGCAAAAGCATCTAAAAAAATGAGTTTATTTTCTTTTTTGGCTTGTTCTAAGGTTTTAGTAAAAGACTGTTTTCCGAATTTTATTCCATCTTGAGAAAAAAGGGCTGTAGAAATCAACAAGAAAAGGAACGGTATAATTTTTTTCATTATCATTTAAAAATTGAGCTACGAAGATAAAATTTTTTAAGGGAACAAAAAATTAATAACCAAAATAATACCAATTTAAAATCTCTATAATAAGGCATTTATTCTAAATACAAATTCTGAAAAATACATAAATATATCAGCTCTAAAACCTTTTTCTTATCCTAAAATTTTCTTAACTTTAACTGAATAAAAGACTGATTAAAAACCAATTAAAATCAGCCATTTTTTCCCGTGATTTATTCTCATCTTAAAAATGAAATGCCATGACACACGGAATTTCTCAAAAAAAAGCAGCAGAACTTTTGAAACAATACGGCTTCAATGAACTCCCTTCTGCAAAACCGAAAAACGTTTGGCAAATTGCCCTAGAAGTGATTCAAGAGCCCATGTTTATCTTGCTTATGTTTTGTGGTCTCGTCTATGTTTTATTGGGAGATTACACCGAAGGAATGATTCTATTGTGTTGGGTTTTCGTTATTATTTTCATCACTTTTTATCAACACAGAAAAACCGAAAAATCATTAGAAGCATTGAGACAATTGTCTTCTCCACGAGCTTTGGTGATTCGTGATGGGCAAGAAATTAGAATTCCGGGAAGAGAAGTCGTTCCCGAAGATGTAGTCATTTTAAACGAAGGAGACCGAGTTCCAGCAGATGCTATTTTATTGGAAAGTCAACACCTTACTATAGACGAATCTTTACTAACTGGCGAATCTGTTCCCGTGATTAAAACCGAGGAAAAAAAAGCTCATGTTTTCAGCGGAACACTCATCGTACAAGGAAAAGGCAAAGCAAAAGTAACACACACTGGTTCCGAAACACAATTCGGAAAAATTGGCGTTTCGCTACAAAATATAGAACAAGAAAGCACCAGACTGCAAAAAGAGATGAAAAGACTCATTAGAAGTCTGTTTCTAATGGGAATCGCCATCAGTATTGGAGTAATTCTGGCTTTTTACTTTACAAGAGGAAATTTCCTTAATTCTTTACTGAACGGATTGGCTTCTGCCATGTCTATTTTACCCGAAGAATTCCCTGTAGTATTGACTATTTTCTTAGCATTGGGAGCTTGGCGATTATCCAAAAACAATGTGTTAACACGCAAACCTTCTGCTATAGAAACACTGGGTTCTGCCACCGTTCTTTGCAGTGATAAAACAGGAACCATTACCCAAAACAAAATGGAAGTTGCTGCGCTTTACTCAGGCGAAAAACTCTATTACAAGAAAGATTTTAAACATTCTTTAGAAAATATTCAAGAGGTTTTAACGGTTTTGGCTCACGCTTCTCAGCGTCATTCGATTGACCCGATGGAAAAAGCGATTGGCAATGAAATCAGCAGGTTACACCTCGCAAAAGAGGATTTAGATTTGGTAAAAGAATATCCACTCAGCAAAGAATTATTTGCCATGACTCGCGTGATGAAATCTAAAAACCATCCACAAAGTCATGCCTATTGCAAAGGTGCTCCTGAAGCGATTTTCCAATTGTGCCATTTTTCTGAAGAAGAAAACGCTCGTTATACACATTTGGTTCACCAATTGGCAGAAACTGGTTACAGAGTTCTCGCAGCTGCTTATTGTGAAATAACTTCTGCCGAACTTCCCGAGAAACAAGAAGAATTTCCTTTTGTTTTTAGCGGATTGGTTGCTTTTGAAGACCCGATTCGTGAAGAAGTTCCAGGAGCCATCAGCGAATGCAACAAAGCAGGAATTAAAGTGATTATGATTACGGGAGATTTTCCTGCCACTGCCAAAAGTATCGCCAATCAGATTGGTTTACAGCACAACGACCAAGTTTTAACGGGTGCCGAACTCCAAAATATGAGCGATGCAGAACTCAAAGAAAAAATAAAAACTACTCATCTTTTCGCAAGAATTGTTCCCGAACAAAAACTACAAATCATCAAAGCCTTAAAAGCCAATGGAGAAGTAGTAGCCATGACAGGAGACGGTGTAAATGACGCTCCTGCACTGAAAGCTGCCGACATCGGAATTGCCATGGGAATGAAAGGAACAGATGTAGCCAGAGAAGCGTCTTCGTTGGTTTTATTGGATGATAATTTTGCGTCAATTGTTTACGCCATTCGTTCTGGAAGAAGAATTTTTGACAATCTTCAAAAAGCCATGTCTTATATTCTTGCTATCCACGTTCCGATTATTGGTTTGGTTTTATTGCCTGCTTTTTATTCTTCCTTGCCTATTTTACTGATGCCGATGCATATTGTTTTTATGGAACTGATTATCGACCCAGTTTGTTCTATCGCTTTTGAATCTGAACAAGAAGAAAGAGGCATTATGAACCGACCGCCCAGAAATCCTGACGAACTCTTTTTCGGTTGGCGAAAAATTGCTTTTAGTCTAGTGAAAGGATTTTTACTTCTCACAATGGTAGTGGTGGTTTATTTTCTTTCTCTAAAAGAAGGACATTCTGATAACGCAGTGAGAACCATCGCATTTTCTTCATTGATTGTAGGAAATGTATTTCTCATTCTCACTTCATTGTCTGATACCCGAAATTTTGTTTCTGTGATTTTAGAGAACAATAAAGCTTTGGTGATTATTTCTACCATTGCTTTCACTTTACTTTTTTTAACGATTGGAAACCCTGTATTGCAAAAGATTTTCAGTTTTGAATATCCTGGTCATCAACATTTTCTTACGTCTATTATTGGAGCGGTAAGTGTTTTGTTTATCCTTGAAATCATTAAATTATTGAGATTAAAACACCCATTGTAAACAGATAAAAGCTTAGCGCCATAAACCCTGCTCTAGCTTCCCGAGATAAAAACTATTGCAAGATTGCTTGCGTGCAGTATTGCTCATAAAAATATAGAAATGGGCAGGATGTTCTACCGTCCAATCTGGCAAAGGAACCGTAACTTGTGTATTAGTTCTATGGGCGATATTTTCTAAAAAATCTACCTGCTCTAAGTTTTCACTCACTAGGAGAAGATGCACCTCATCATTTGATTTCGCAAATCCTTGTGAACTATTGTCTTGCCAAGTAAGATGCAGCGCTTCATCTTGTAGCGTAACGTCTAAGTGATGAAAACCACTTAAATCTCCACTAGAAACTAAAAACCTGTTCCAAAGCAGCGTAAACTCATCATCTTGCACCTGAATCACATTTTGCAGCGTATAAGAAATCAAAAGATTCCTTCTCTCCCCCGAAAAAGCACTTTGGTTAAAGAACTGTTGGGTAATTTCTAGAAAAGGCTTGGTAAATTCTATCGCTAGAGAAAACTTCAGTCTCTGCAAGCGTTGTTTTTCTGTGGGTGGTTTTTGAGAAGCTTTGGGAGCGGCTCGCATAATAGGAACCCCATTTAAAGTAAGTCCTACGATATTGCCTACTTTCCCAGAAAAGCCTCCTAGAATTCCGTCTTTTGCAATGGCCATGGTTGGTTAGTTTTTGGGTATAATTTATTTTTATTCTACAATTTCAATTCCTAAACTTTTTAAATAATCAAATGTTGAATTATAAAAATCTGGTTGTCTTGTATGGTCATCCACATTTCCTTCGGGAACTACTATAATTATTCCTTGTCTTGCTCTAGTAAGTAATACTCTGTAAGCATTAATGAGATATTTTTTTCTTATACTTTTATGAATGTTTTGCCATTTGTTTCCTACAAAAGAATATGTTTTCCAACCTTCGTTAGAGTATCTTAAATCTGCATCCCAAGTCACACAAACCCAATCTAATTCTAAACCTTGCACTTGAAATTCCGTTGCTACATCTTCTAAAAAATAAGATGAACGAATATCATCCTTATCGTCCAAAAACCAATTGACGTGATTAATGGGAGTTTTAACATCTATTGCTAATGGTTTTAATCTATAAGCTTGTGAAGAAACGACAATACCATACCTTTCGCTTCCTCTAGCTTTCTCCTTAAGCCATTTTTTAGCTTTTTCTACATCTCTAGTAATTACAACAGGATATTTACCATTTAATTTTTTTAAAGTTTCTTTTGCATTCTCATCAAAATCTAAAATCTCTTTGACAAACTTTGACAAATATTCTGCTCTAAAAGAACGCATGGAAACAGACAAATGTAATTTATCTTCAAAAACAACTTTATTAGTTAATTCTAATTCTTTTATTGATTCTTGCGCGTTATATTCGGTATCAATCAAATTAGGGGAAATTCTTGTTTCCCAATCTTCAAATTTATTTTTAACCGCTGAAAGCCATTCAGAAATACCAGCTTCTCCCGTATTAATTTCTTGACCACCACCTACTAAACAAACAATTACAGCCCAATCTTCATGTCTATCTAAACAAGAAATTAAAAATTCTGGCTCAGAATATTGAAAATTAGCAATTCCTTTCTTTTGATGCATGAATTTTACAGTTTGCTCTTTAGTCCAAGCTCTTTGAGCCTCATCAAAAATAGCAACATGATCATAAGGAGCTTTAGGATCTCTCAAATATTCATCACGATAATGGTGAATGATTTGAATAAAAGCTTTTACACTTTCTCTTGCACTTTTTTTGGTTATTTTATTGCCTTTTAATTTCTCCTGCACAATTTTATCTCGTGCTAATGCTTCCTGTAAAATATCTACCAAAGGCTTATTTCCCGATAGAAAAACACTTGTATTTCCCTTCTCTTTATCCAAGTGCTCAGTTGCTACTTTCAATCCAACTAAAGTTTTTCCAGCGCCAGGAACTCCCGTAACAAAACAAATTACTTTTTTATTGTTTTGTTTAGCATAATCTATTGTTTCAGAAATATAATTTGAAGTATAATTTAAATTTACAGCATCAGCATCATTTCTGGTTATTGCTTCTACATTATGATTATTATATAAACTTATTGCCGCTTCAATAATCGTCGGAGTAGGAGAATAACTTCCTTTTAAATATTCATTAGGATTAATTTCTTCTGTAGATTGATAAAAATTGATGACCTCTTGAATTGTTAATCCCAGATTTTCGGCATTAGTTCTTATTGGATTGGTTAAATTATCATTATGACTTGTAAAAATAACTTCTAATGGAATTTTTTTAGAATGTGTTGCAACTAAAATTGGAACAAGTAAAAGCTCATGACTTGGTTTATGAAAATTTTTCAAATCTAACGCATAGTCCCAAACTTGTTCAATATTATGATTTAAAAATTCCTTTTCACCTACCTTAAACTCTATTACAAAAACAATATTCTTGATAATTAATATACAATCTACTCTTCTACCCATTCTTGGAATCGAAAATTCAAAAAATAAATGCCCCTTAAAATCTTTTAAAATATCTTTTAAAAGACTTATTTGAAATTCCCAAGCGTATAATTCAGTATGAATATGACCCAATCTTCCATTTACAGAAATTTCGCCAATAATAGTTTCAGTTGATTTCTCAAGAAAATCAGAAATTGTATCAGAATAATAGTAATTCAGCATAAAATAGGTTAAGAGTTTTGAATCTAAAAAGAAAAGATAATGTTCTTTTAATTAAAGTTTTCATTGATTAGTTCAAACAAATATATCAAATCCTTTTCAAACATCATTACGGAAAAACGTATTGAAATAAAAATCATAAAACCCCATCATTTTTCTCCCAATCAAGTTAGGGTCAAGTTCTACTCAAGTTTTAGGTTTGTTCGTGGTTTGTTCGTAATTTATGGTACTTTTCCGAGGCTGATTCGAAGGAAACACGAACAAACCACGAACAAACCCCACAGAAAACCCGAATTTCACCCAACTTTGACTCAAAGATATGGAGTTAACAATAGTGCTTACACAGAAAAATTTTTCAGCATAATTTCTACCTCTGCTTTCAGTTCTTGGATAAAACTTTCGGGCGCTAAAACTTGCACGCGTTTTCCGTAGGATAAAATCTCCCTTTGGAAATCATAAGTAGGAACCAAACTCACCCTAAAAATGGTCTCCGTTTCGTTCTCGGCGATTATGGTTTGGGAATGATGCAGTGGCAAAGCTTTGATATAATTGGCTTGTTCACGGTCAAATTTCAACAAAATTTCCTGTGTTTCTTTGCCCAAAGTACTGATGATGCCAAAAGAATTTTTATACGCCTTTTCTATATCAATATTCTCTCTTTTGAAAGAAGTATTGCTGATATTGAGGTCAGAAATGCGGTCTAATCCGTAAGTTTTCAGGAAAAAAGAGGGGTTTTTGGACTGATAATCGGCGGCTAAAAGATACCAACGGTTTTTAAATTCCTTCAACGCATAAGGCATAACGACTTTGCTAGACTTTTCGTTTTCCCAAAATTTTTGATAGGTAAAAGAGAGTACTTTCTTCTGGGTAATGGCATGAATCAAACCATTAAGTTGTTCTAAACCTCTGGCTCTTCTCGGCTCAAAAAACATCACATCTGCTTTTCCTTTGGTTTCGCGGTAAGCTTCTACCAAAAGCAATTGGTCAAATACGCTCTCTTGGGAAAGTTCCAGTTCTTCTTCCTCTATGAAATGGGCATTTTTCTTTCGGGAATAAGAAATCTGTATCCCAAATACATCTGCAATCGCCAGTTTATCTCGCTGAAAAGTGCGTTCAGTAAATTTGAGTTCCAGTCCTTTTTCTGCAAACTGCGTTTCTAAGTAGTCAGCAATTTCTGGATAAGTGGCGCCTCGGTCTTTTCTTCTGCGTAAAAACTCTTCTATAAAGAGCAGTCTGAGCATTTGTTCGTTTTTTGCCATGGGAAATAGATTGAGGTTAAGGTTGAGGCAAAGGTAAGAAAGCAAAACGACAAATTGTGACGGAATGAATGAGGTATCAAATAATTATTTAAAAACCCTATAAAAAACAAAAACCGCCTCTCGAAAGAAGCGGTTTGTGGTTTCTCCAGGAATATATTTTTTTTCTTCAATCTGCTTACTGCTAGGGATTACAGATTTTAATTATTTTCAGGTAACCGAATATTCCACCTATTAAAATGTTACAATTTTACTCAAATCGTATAAGCAAATTTAATGAACTTTTAATAAAAATACAATAAATGAATAGATATATTTTATTTAAATCCACTTATTTTTTATTTTTTTTAATCTGTCTAAGGGTTAATCTTTTCATTAAAATTAATTTACAATCTTAACAATTATACTTTATATAAAACCATTGTAATTAATTGGGAAAAAACACTTATATTAATTATGATTAGAAGATTTAGCTTTAAATTATGTTTGCGAGTGTGGGAACTGGAAAAAAGTATTAAAACCTTAACACTACTCTAATAACATAAATTGCTAGACTGTGGCAATTAGGAACCTTGACAAAGTTAAAATAAATTTTCTGTAAAGCCTTTAAACAAATAGTTTTTAGGCTTTTTTCATTTCATGGTACAACATAAGTGCAACAAATTAAAAAGTATTGTAAAATTGATGCTTCCCTTTTACTTTGCACTATAGCAAAGATATGAAATGTTTTTTTGTGGTGTAAAATATTGATAAAATATATTTTATCATAAAAAAACTAAAATTGCTGCATAAATAATTTGCTTCAAATTTATAGAATCACAACTTAGCGAACCAAAAAAATATAAAATTCCAGGTAATTACATCATAACTAATCTTTACTTTTTTAATAATCCTCTTTTACTTCAGTTTTAAAGATTTGATATCTTCAGAAATATCCTGATTGAATTTTGCCAAAGGTCTTTTTAAAAATTCGTCCTTTTCTGAATAATTTCCATATATAATTCTTTTTATAATGGTTTTGTTCAGCGAAGTGTTATTTAAAATATTTGATATAGAATCTAAATATATCTGATTGAATTTTATTTCTTTATAAATTAACTCTTCAACAATGTCTTTGTACTCATTATATTTTAGACTTAATGAAAATCTTTCATCAAAATTTTTTAGGATTTTTTTGTTTGGATGAGAAATTTCCACAGTAATATTATTCTTATTTTTTGTTGCAATATATTTTGCAACAGATCCTTTTGAAAGGGTGAATTTAAATTCCTGTATTAAAGATTTAGATTCTATATAAAAATCAAAATCAATAGTTATATCCTTTTTTGCTTTATTACAAGATGAGCAGATTGGAATTAAATTATAAAAGGAAACGCATAGAAATGGATATTTACTTTTTGGATAGTAATGATCTAACTCGAAAAAGGCTTTAGGTTTCTTTAATTCTCCTTTTTTGTGTGGTTTATGATTTCTTTTGTAATATTCGTTAACGACATATGTGCCTTGTGTATGACAATATGCGCAACATAGTATTTGCAAAAGTCTTTATAATATGTCCGATAAATAGGGTGTTTTCTTACGCACTTCTTTATTTTAGTACAACATAAGAATAACAAATCAGAAAACATCGGTATACAGGTAGATTCCCACCCTATTTTGTTTTGCCTGGAAATCCGCAAGCATACAACAATAGTATGAATGGCTGGCTTTTGCCCAACCATTCACTATTATTAATTCATTCAGGCATTCGATGGTAGGCAGAATGACATAGGCAAGATCTCTCAGCCAAAAATCTTAGCGGTTATCCAGTTCTGTTAAAACTGTGATCCGTGTTCCTACTGGACAAACCTGCAGAACAAAATCCAAACTCATCAATCCATATTGCATTAGCAGAGAAGCCGGTATACGGCTTTTCGCTTCATCCTCCCGCAACTTTCTGGAAAAATGAACTTCCGGTGAATCCAAACTGTAAAGTCTTATTTCACGCCTTTCCTGTGTGAATTCCTGTTTTATTTTCAGACTTTCTCCGTCCAAAACTTCTTCCACAATCCAAAACTGTTGCTGGTGGATGTTTTTGATTTGAAAATATTTTTGGCTTCCGTTTCCTGTTGTGCTGCTCTACATTTCGTAAGCATTTGCACTTATTGCATTGTATTTCATTGGTTTTCTATATTTTAACTATTATTTTTATAAAGGTAATAAATGATATTTTTATCTGTCTAGACAACAGTGTTTTTCTCTCTTTTCTAATTTCAAAAATTTAAAACAATGGCAAGACAAAAAGGCCTTATTAAATACGTCGGAACAATCGGTGACGTTAGGCATTTTAAAATCAAAGGACAGGAAGGATTTTTCGCCGGTATGGTAGGCGGTCCAACTGCTGAACAGGTTTTACATAATGCCACATTATAGGGACTATGCAGGGATGATGGCGGAACCCTTCGGCAGGCTCAGGGCTGGCTGGGTGGAGACAGCTCTCTGTAGCAAGGCAGTGCGTATAATGTTCATTATGTTACTTGCTGCGGACAGTGGTGGTTTTGGGACTTTAGAATGTTAAAAAAACACAAAAGTTTGAGGCTTCGGAGTGAATGTTTTTATTTTATTATTGGACAAAGATTTCAATTCTGGCAACGTTTCGGGGCTTTGCGTTCGGGCGGGTTTCGGAGCACAAAGTTTCAATTTATTACTAAAGTTTATTAGAAGCATAAAACTTCAAGTTTGCACGTCAGCCCGCCTGACGCAAAACCCGTGTTATGTGCAGCTTTTATTCCGGTCGTTTGTTCACTTCAATTATTTTAAGCGTCAAGTCTCGAAAAGTTTTAATTTCACCAGTTAAGAATGTGTATCGGTCTTTGTCGAATATATTTATGTAGTTAAAAAAGCCCGTCTTTTTGCGTTTCGTATCAAATTGTTCAAACACTTTCTTTCCGTTTGAAATGATTGTTGTCTGCTCAACCATTTCGGAAAAATACTTTTCGAGGTACGGTGTCAAAGGAGTCGATGGTCTAATTTCTGAGACGTCAACTTGTCTTTGAGATAAATATTTTAAAAGTGTTCTGAAAACCGCTGCACTCAAACATTCTTGTCCGAGTAGTTTAATGGGTTGAATGTCTTGTCTTGAAGAATGCTTGGATATTAACTTACAAACGTCTTCTAATGTCCGTGCTGAAGATGGTGTCAAAACTGATTTCCACTCGTCTTCGGTAGCTTTTATTTGAAATTCTTTATTGAGAAATTCTGAAAGTGGCCGCCAAGGTAATAAGTCGTTTGCATCTCTCCAGTCGTCAATAGACGATGTAAAAGAAAGTTCTGCGTAAGGGTCAGCTTCTGGGTCAAGTGGACTGCAAAGTCTATGTTGCTCAATTAAAATATTGAGAACGTCTGTCGGTGTCATTATTTGCTTAACTGTCTGTTCCATAAAGTTGCACATAACACTCAAATAGACGAAGTACAATTGTAAAATTCTTATAATCAAGGAAATATTCGTTTGTAAATGATTGTAAGTATTTATTTTGTTCGTTATTTGAGTTTTTGTTTATTAGTTCTTAACAAATTTAATTAAAGTAAATAATATGATTTGTGGAAAGTCACGGATTAAAAATCCGCGCCATCGGGTCCCGCTATTGCAAAACCGATGTTAGCAGAAGTTGTTATTCTTCACAGGCAAATCGACTTCTATTTAAGTCATTATTTATTGTGTCTATAATTTTAACAGCAATATTTCCTTCGTCCAATACAATATTTTTGACATAATATTTGGGCATTTTATTGTCTATATCTCCATTTCCTCTATCGCTATAAGATAAAATAGTGTTTTTCCTATTACAAAATATTCTCTTCGTTGGATTTCCAAATTGCTCAACTATTTCATTTTTAGATTTTCCAATAATTTTTTCAGTGTCAATTTTTTTATGTCCGTTAAATTTAATTGTTTTCACTTTTCCATTTCTGAAAGTGAAAAACAGATATTCAGTATCTAAACTTTTATTTTTAAAATCAATAAAGTCAAATCCCTCATAAAAGCTTATATTATTAATATCTCTTGTATATACAAAAGCATCAAATTCTTGCATTTGAGTTATTTTTAAAGGATGTCCAATATTTTTTATTATTTCACTTTTGGATTTTCCAATTAGGTTTTTTGAAAAATTTTCTTTTCTAAAATCTGTGGAATAAATTGTTTGATTTTCAATTTCATCTTTAGATTGACAGTTTAACATAGAAATAAATGTTAATAATGATAAAAAAATTTTCATCGTTATTTCTTTTGTGAACGCCATGTTTATACAATTTCTGCTAACACTCAAATAGACGAAGTACAATAGTAAAATTCTTATAATCAAGGAAATATTCGTTTGTAAATGATTGTAAGTATTTATTTTGTTCGTTATTTGAGTTTTTGTTTATTAGTTCTTAACAAATTTAATTAAAATAAATGATATGATTTGTGGAAAGTCACGGTTAGAAATCTACGCTATCGGGATAGAATAAAAAATTCACAATTTCAGCCCAACTTCAAGCCCGCATTTTTTCAATTCCAATGTTATGTGTAGAATTTTAATTCGGATTAAACTTAATATTGAAATTTTTTAAATAATCCTCTATTGGCTCCATTCCCATTTCTTTTCTTCTTTCATTCACAGTTTCAGGATTTTCTAATTTATACAATTTACCATTTTCTATTTGTGAACCATATATTTGGGGTTTTCCTTCGTCCATTAAAATCCTATCTTTCATCAGTGCATATTGTTGTTTAGATAAGTCTCCATTTTTAACCGCTTTCTCTATTTGTGGAAAATACTTTTTTCTAATTTCTTTAGTACTATGTTGCAGTCCCAACCAGATTGCGTCCATTTGTCTTTGACCCACCTCATTTAATGTTGGCATACCACATTTTTCAATAATACTAATCACTAATTCTTGATTCCTATGATCTTCTTTAGCGTATTTGATGAAGTCATTTGATTTTCTGATCCTTTGGTCACTTTCTAAAACTTCACTCAAGATTTGTCGTTTTTTGCTGCAATCGACTTCAATAATATCTACTGAACCTACATAGACAAACTTATCCTTATTCATATATAGGAATATTGATATCATTAAAACAAGAGCGGTTAATATGCTAATTATTATTTTTTTTATTTTCATTTTATATTTTGGTTAATATTACACATAAGACTCAAATAGACGATGTATTGTTGTAAAACACTTATAATCGAATAAATATCAGTTTGTAAATTATTATTAGTATTTGTTCAGTTTGGTATTTGAATTTCAGCGTATTCGTTTATAACACATTTAATTAAAGTAAATGATATGAGTATGAAAAGTCACGAATTAAAAATCCTCGCCATCGGGTGTTGTTAATTATTTTCATAAAGTGAAATTAAAAAAACTTTAACATCATTTTCGTTCCAATTTTCTAATTCTGCTGAAAAATTGTAAGCTAAACTATTTTTTAATCCAAATAAGAAAATTGTGGTTGACTTCGATTTCTCATTTTTTGCCTCCCAAATAATATATCCTTTATCAGATTCATCGCTTAATATCTTAGTTTCAATTCCTTTTGTTTTCCAATATTCCAAATCCCACTTTACAAAATCATTAACTAAATCTTTATTGGAAAGATTTTCTTTAAAAAAAGGATATTTATTAATTGGATTTTTTGTTATTGCAATACTTTTCCCATTTTCATTCTGAAAAAAATGTTGCCTACTTATTTCATTATAATTAGCTTTTTTCCATTTTCCAGGAATTTGGATATTTCCGTAAGGAATTAATGTTAGTATTGTTTTATTTGTTTTTTCATCATAACTATTACCAATTAAAGTTATGGTTTTAGTCGATTGACAAGAGAAAAAATGCAAAAATAAAATTGTAACTATAGTAAATATAACTGAGTTTTTCATATAAACATAATAATGGTAAGACACTTTCTGCTAACGCTCAAATAGACGAAGTACAATTATAAATTTCTTATCATCAAACAAATATCCGTTTGTAAGTGATTGTAAGTATTTGTTTAGTTGGGTATTTGAGTTTTTGTTTATTAGTTCTTAACAAATTTAATTAAAGTAAATGATATGATTTGTGGAAGGTCACGGATTAAAAATCTACGCTATCGGCATTATTATTTAAAATCATTTTTTATTATTACTAAGACAAAAATCAAATGATTTAAGCAAAATAAAAAATTGTATCTACCGAAATTTATCAATTTCTATATTTTTGTCTTAATACATCATTGTATTTATCTCTTCAAATCACTGAATAAGAATTTGTAATACTGATAAAATATCTATTTTTGTAGGATATAACCGTGTATGAAAAGAATTCATTTCATTTTAATTTTTCTCTGTCCTTTTTTATTATTCTCTCAAAGTAAAAAAGGATTTAAAATACCCGATTCATTAAAGAATAAAAGTACTCAGTATATATACAATGCTTATCGTGATGCATATCAAATAGATAATGAACAAGCTGAATTCTATGCGAATGTAATTCTCTCCAAAGGAAAAAAAGACAACAATAAAGATTTGCTCTATGATGGGTATTATAAAATTGCCAGAATAAAAAATCTAAAGGGAGAAAACGGACATCCCTATGCAGACTCACTCATTGCCCTGGTAAAAAATAAAACGTATAAAAATTTTCCTTCTAATGCATACATTATTAAAGGGATTTTATACAACAATGAGGGGAAGTATAAGGACGCTTTAGATCAATATTCAATAGCTTTAAAATACAGTCCAAAAGACGATCAAGAATTTTTCTACCGTATAAAATTACTAATAGGCATACTGAAAACTGCAACTGAAGAATATAAAGAAGCTTTACCCCTTTTCAAAGAATACTATGAGTATCAGAAAGCTAAAATAGGCACTCGCCATGAAGATAAAGGAGCATACATCGGTTCTATTTTTTCACTCGCCAATATTTTTGCTAAATGTGAGCAATATGGAAAAAGCAATGAACTTATAGCATTAGGAATAAAGGAATGTAAAAAGTACAAAATCTACTCCCAATACAATTACCTCATCATGCTGAAAGGCATCAATAATTACTATTTAAAAAACTTGCCTTTGTCATTACGCTACTTACAATCTGCTGAAAGATTATTAAGAAAAAATAAAGATTACTCTAATCTCTCCATTTTATACTATTTTATTGGCAAAGTGAAACATGAATCTCATCTGGAAGATGAGGCCATCCGTTATCTTATTCAATCTGATTCAATCTCTTATGCCATACAAGATTACAGTCCTGTAAGCAGAGATGGATATGAAATTATTATCGATTATTATAAGAAAAAAGGAGATATAAAAAATCAATTAAAATATATTAATCAACTTATCTATGCCGACAGCGCTATTGCAAAGACACAAAAAAATCTTTCCAAAGAAATTTTCAAAAAGTATGATACTGCTTTGCTGATAAAGGAAAAAGAAGGACTCATAAAAACTCTGAATAACCGAAATTCAATTTATATATGGTTCATTTTATTTTTAATCATTTGTTCAGGTCTTTTTATCAATATCATCATTGAAAATAGAAAAAAAATCAAAAAATATGAGAAGCATGCAAAGGAGTTGCTTGAAAAAATGGACAACAGAAAAATAATCATTACAGAAAATGAACCCTTCAATGCGCCTAAACAAGATGAAGTGGAGAACAAAAACCATATATCCTCTCATCCTAAATTCCAAAATATCATCCAAAAAATAGAAATTTTCGAAAAAAATCATTCTTTTTTAAGAAAAAACATCACGTTAGATTCACTATCTAAAGAGTTTGATACGAACAGAGATTATCTGTCTAGGTTAATCAATGAATTAAAAGGAAAAAATTTCACTCAATACTTAAATGAACTCAGAATAAACTACATTGTTTCAGAGCTTAAAACGAACGAAAAAATGAGAAAGTATACCATAGCTGCTATCTCTGAGGAAATTGGGTTCAATAATTCTGAAACTTTCACCAATGCTTTTAAAAAGATTACAGGAACATTGCCTTCTTATTACATTAAACTTTTAAATGAAGAAAATTAGAATTTCTGAAATGGTTCTGGATGTGGTGATGTGGTGATGAAGTGATGAAAAATAATTCATTGCGCTAAAAACAAAAAATACCAGCAGTTATTTACTTCATTACCAGAATTTTAAATTTCAAAAATACAAAGTATCGTCTCAACTTTATCTCGTTTTTTATCAATTTCGGCAGGCTTTTCTTGAAAAACTTAGATAATGATTTCATATTTGTAATACCGAAAGAGATGAGGTAAAAACTAATAACAAGAAAAGCGGAAACCGAAAAGCTAAAAAGAGTAGGAAAAATTTAAACAATCTCATTTTATGAAAATATGATATATGAAAATATTTAAAATAGTTTTAGTTCTTATGAGTTCTTTAATGTATGGACAAACTTATAGAGTAATATATGAATTAAAGTACAAAACAGACTCTTTGAAAGATCAATATAGTAGTCAAAATATGGTATTAGACATCAGTGAACATGAAACTAAATTTTACTATGAAAAACTACTGAAATTTGACACATTAAGTAGAAAGGGAATTAATATAAGTTTTTCTATGCCTCTACAACAAATTTTAAAGAAAGCAAAGGGAGGAAAAATGTACACAAATTATTATTCTGTAGATGGACAATATTTTCAGTATAATACATTAGACGAAGTGAAATGGGAGATATCAGAAGAAAATAAAATAGAAAACAATAATCAATTACAAAAAGCTAAGACTTTTTTTGGTGGAAGGTATTGGGAGGCATGGTTTTCTAATGATACACCATTACAAGAAGGACCATATAAATTTCATGGTTTACCAGGGTTAATATATGAAATGAGAGATTCTAAAAACAATTTTATATACCAATTCATATCTCTCACTAAACTAACCGATGTATCTGACACTAGTAACATTGTTGAAAGCTGCTTAGGAATTAAGCCCATTACAGTTACTGAAAAACAATTTAAGAAAATCTTATTGGATAAATATTTAAATCCTTTTAGTCAATTTGATAATATGAATGAAGGGAATTTTGGATTTCAATATGGGGATAAATATATCACTACAAAAAAAGAACTATCTGATATAAAATCATCTTATCAAAAAAACATTAGGGATCATTACAACCCTATTGAATTAGACAAAGCTATACCATACAGATAAAAAATCTTAAACCAGTCACATTCAACTTTGGATACTAATCAGAAGAACTAGCCATCTGAATTTCATTTTAATCATTAATAGATTTCTAAACTGCAACTTATTTTCTTCTTACAGCCCATCACAAATACATAATCAATGAAATATTTATTTTTTTTACTGCTGATTTCTTCGCAATTAAAATCACAAAATAATTTTGAAGTTCATGGAAAAATCATTGAAAATGAACCTGAGAAAATAGTAGCAACCTATTTGGATGGGAATAACAAAATGATTAATGATACCCTTGAAGTGAAACAATCAAAGTTTAAAATTGCAGGAAATATTGATCAATACAGTAATTTGTCTATAGTTTATAACAACAACACCATTAGCTTTATTATCAATAGAGGGATTACCAACGTTACCATAGAAGGTAATAAAATCATTAATATAAACGGAACTGGAGCAATAACTGAAAAAAACAAATTAAAATCTCCACGTTATTCCGCCATTAAAAATACTGAAAATGAAATTTTTTCTTTACAAAATCAGTATTTGAAAGTTTACAGTAAAGATAGCATTGAAGCAAAAAGAATAGCTACTCAAGGACAAATTTTACAAACAAAATTATTAGATGAGTACAAACAATTTATTAAAGAAACCCCAAATTCTTATCAAAGCCTTGAATATTTAAGAATTTTAAGTCCACAAATTAGTTTTGATGATTATGAACATTTATTTAAGTCTTTATCGTCTCAAGTAAAAGATAATTTACTAGGAAATAAAATATCTACGGAAATAAGAAACAAAAAAAATAACAGCAAAGGAAAAGTAATTGAAGATTTTGAAAAAAAAGACATCAATGATAACACCATAAAGCTTAGTAATTTTAGAGATAAAAAAAGTGTATTACTGATTTTCTGGGCTAGTTGGTGTGCTCCATGTATTGAGGAATTAAAAATTCTTAAAAAAGAAAATATAAAACCTGAATTACTGGAGATTATTTTAATCTCTACTTTAGATAAAAAAGAGTCTTGGAAAGCTGCCATTGAAAAATATTCTTTACAAGAATACATCAATATTAGTGATTCAAATCCTCCACAAGGCCTTTATCAAAAATATTCTATACCATTTATCCCTACTTCGTTCTTGATCAATAAAGAAGGTATAATCATTGGCCGGTATGAAGGTCTACAGACGGATCAAGTTCTAAAGGATATTTATACTACTATTTCTAATTAAAGATTGATGGGGTGCGAGGTATGAGGGAAGAAGGATGAAGGATGAGGGATGAGGGATGTGATGATGTGATGATTTGATGAAAGTCACGGATTAGAAATCCGAGGCATTTGGGTTTTATGCCAACCTATAGCTTCAACATAAACAATTTTATTTCCCCTACCCTGACTTCAACAAGCTCAGTCACCATGGGTGGAAAATTGTTTATTGTTAATTGTAAATTATGAAAAGTGTTGTACTTAAAGTCATGGATTAGAAATCAGCGCCATTGGGAGGCTGTGATAGATAATGCACACAAAAACTGCAATATAAATTTATTTAAATAAAAGACTTTAACATTAAAAAATTGTATGAAATATATTATATTTTTTCTTTCGATAATGTGCTATTCTCAGGTCAATAGATTTGTATATAAAATCGATTATAAAAGAGACTCAACTATAGAAAAATATAACAAAACACAAGCAATTCTTGAGGTATCCAAAAGTGAATTAAGTTTTTATGAATATAGCTCTTATAAACTCGACTCTATAAACATAAAAGAAAAATCTAATTCTAAAACAATACCGCCTTTAAATATTAATATCAATCGCAAAATAGGGTCTTATATAAATAACAATTACGTCTTTGTTTCTTCTTCTTATTTTTATTATGAAAGTAATGATAAAATTACCTGGACATTGCATGAAGACAAAAAAGCATTTGGACAATTTAATCTGCAAAAAGCAACAGCAAGATATGGGGGAAGGAATTGGGTTGCATGGTTTACCGAAGAAATACCCATTTCAGAAGGTCCTTATAAATTTAGTGGATTACCGGGATTAATTTTTGAGATTTATGATGATAAAGAAAATTACAAATTTACTTTATTAGAGATGTATCAGATAAAAGATAAAAATGAAATTTGGATTCCTTCAAAAATATATGGTATGAAGAGTGTACAGATAAGTCATAATAAGTATAATACACTTTTACTAAATGATTATAATAACCCATTTCAAGAATTCAGAAGTATGACAGGAGATTGGACATTAGCAGCTTATGGGAAGACAATTAAAACAGTAGAAGGCTTAAATGAAATTAGAAATATACATCAGCAAATAATCAAAAAAAATTATAATCCTATAGAACTGGATAAAGCAGTTTTATACAAATAATATGTAAGTCTACAGTCACCGATTTTATAAAAAAGCGATTAGGAAGACTTAATTTAAAATGGCGCTTCGACAGACTAAGATAATTTGAGTGGAACTCCCCCAGTTCTTCCTAAAGTAGAGGTGAAATATGGAATAAAAACTAAGAAGCAGTGGGCTTTAAAGCAATGTTTTAAAGGTTACGGATTAACAATCTGCGCCATCGAGTTTTGGCTGGGTGGAGACAGCTCTCTGTAGCTAGGCAGTGCGTATAATGTTCATTATGTTACTTGCTGCGGACAGTGGTGGTTTTGGGACTTTAGAATGTTAAAAAAACACAAAAGTTTGAGGCTTCGGAGTGAATGTTTTTATTTTATTATTGGACAAAGATTTCAATTCTGGCAACGGTTTGGGGCTTGCCGAAGGCGGGGATTTTTAGCAAAAAAGTTCAACAGAATTACTACCGTTGAACCTTGCACAAAATTTCAACCGAAGCACTTCAGCCCCGCTTTTGGCAAGCCCTTGTTTGCACCAGTTTTTATCATTTCGTTTCTGGATACCACCAGTCTTCGTGTTTACGTTTATATTCTTTTCCTTTATCGTCAATAATTACAATCTCACAAATAAAAGGACTTTCTAAACAATCTCTATTTCCTAAATGTGGTCTTGTTTGTTTTAAGTCAAATTCAATTGTCATTGTTGCTGAATTTACATAATCCATTGTCGAACCGCTACTTTCAACTAAAGTCGGAAACCATTTATTCCAATGTTCTATTGAAGATTTTATTGGGTCGGTCAAAAGTTCAGTAGGTTCTGCTAAGTTTTTTAAAATGTCAACTGTTAGTTTACTACAATTTGTTTTACGAGCCTGCTTTAATAAATGTCCCATAAAATAATCGTCATTTATATAGTTCATTAAACTGATAAATGAATGTCCAAAATTGTGAGAAACACTTTTTAAAGGTTTGTGGCTTATCATTCTGTTACAATTTTTTCGATTGAAGGTTTGTCAACGCCAATAGTTCTAATATTTTTTTTGCTTTGTTTTTATCAACGATAATAGCTTTATCAAATTCATCCATAAGTCCACAAACATAAAGTCGTTCATTAACTGTCATTCCGCCCAGTCCGTCAACTTTACTAATTGCTTTTATAATTTGCTGTTCTGTCATTGATTGTTGGTCGTTCTAAAATTGGTGCTAACACTCAAATAGACGAAGTAAAATTGTAAAATTCTTATAATCAAGGAAATATTCGTTTGTAAATGATTGTAAGTATTTATTTTGTTCGTTATTTGAGTTTTTGTTTATTAGTTCTTAACAAATTTAATTAAAGTAAATAATATGATTTGTGGAAAGTCACGGATTAAAAATCCGCGCTATCGGGTTTCAACCCCGCCTTTTGCAAATACTATGTTAGCAGAAGTGGCTTCTATTGTTTAATATATTCAGATTGATGGCAATCATAACATTCATCACTCAAAAATAATTTATTGTTTTCAATTAAGAAACTTTGGTCGGGTTGATAAGGTTCATAAATCACCATTTGTTTTTGTCCGCCCATAATAGAATTCTTGTTTTGAATGCTGTAATTTTTCTCACTTTTCAAAATTCCATTTTCATAAGTTTTAACTTTATTTTGCGAAAATTCAAGCACAATATTTTTCCCTGTTGAAAAAGGTGTTTCAACTTTTCCGTCAATTCCTCCACTTGATTTTATCCAATTCCATTTCGCAATTAGATTTTCAGAAGTAGAATCTTCAGAATTTCTTTCACATGAGAACAAGAAAGAAATTAAAATCAAAAAAATAATCTTTTTCATAATCACAGTCAATTTTATACGGTTTCTGTTTGCCATTTCTGCTAACACTCAAATAGACGAAGTACAATTGTAAATTCTTATAATCAAGGAAATATTCGTTTGTAAATGATTGTAAGTATTTGTATTAGTTCGTTATTTAAGTTTTTGTTTATTAGTTCTTAACAAATTTAATTAAAATAAATGAAATTTTAGGAAGTCACGGATTAAAAATCCGCGCCATCGGGTTTTGGAACATTGACAATGTTTTTAAGAACTGAACGGTTTAGTTAAGGGTCACGGATTAGAAATGAGCGCCATCGGGGACTTCGCGGAGCGGGGGTTTTGTATGCTGGCTTTATTCAATAATTACTTCTCTATAAATTCCAATTGGACTTATCGCTATTTTAGGATAACTAGGAACAAAAAAGAATTTTTCAAAATTTTCAAATGTTGAAAATACATTTCTAAATACTTTGTCATAATTAATTGCTTCGGTTAATTCGTGATCTTCATAATAATTAAATTCATCATTAAGATCAACCCTTATATCATCTTTTTGCGGACAAGAAGTAATAATACCAAAGAGTGTAAGTTTGACATTAGGACGACTACCGTAGGTAAAAATAACATTTTCAAAATCTCCATTTACTAAATATTCACTTTTAAGATTTGATAGTATTTGAAATTCAGGAAATAAGTCAAAAGGAGCTAATCTGAAATTTAATCTATTAGGCGAAAATGTATCTAAAAATATTTTTACTCTTTCTATAAATGTTTCATCTAAAAGCTGAGCTTCTGAAGCATCTTCTATAGTTTTATCAAATTTCTTTTCAATTGCTTTTAATTTAGCAATTTCTTTTACGTTATTAGCTTTTGCTAAACCTCTTTTTAGTTCATTAATTTCTTTTTTTTGAACAATTATCTCTGGGTTGTTTTCTAGTACTGAAGAATAAATTAATCTTTGAATATCATTAAAGTTTGACATGATCTTTTTAAATCTTTCAAAATCCTCAAATGAACACCAACCTGTTGCTTTAATATATGTAAAGTTTGGAACTTCTTTTAAAAAATCATTAAATGAGGTAGTTAACGACAAATTTAAATCTTTTAAAATATTCTTTTTAGAAAGTTTATTTTCAACATCATTTAATAATTCATGATATAGTTCAATTCTTTCTGTTCTGATTTTTCTATCTTTCTCGGAACTACCAATACTTCCTTTTAAAATTTTTAAATCAAATCCTAATTCAGAGTTTAAGCCACCTTCTTCTTCAATAGCTTTTGTTATTTCATTAATTAAACCACCACTTAACTGACTACTAATTGATTTTGCTTTATCGTAGTCAAAATAGATTAAATCTTTTATCGAACTCATTTTGTTATTTAGGATTTTAGGTAAGCTTACATACAACGGTTCGGCGGATTTGCGAAGACCCGAGAAGGAAGTTTACTTCCGTTCGTGGGATTTAAAATCCGCGCCATCTGGTTACTGCAACAGGAAGTGGAGAGGTGACCGAACGCTAGCAAAAACTTTTTCCATTTTTTAAAATTACAAAAAAAACTAAAAAATGGAAAAGTTTTTTGCGGGTATTTTCTCAAAATTTTCTAAGATTTCCTTCAACCCCGCATCTTGCAAAACCCAAGTTATCTGTAGCCATACTTATTCGATTATTCCTCTAAAATATCCATTGGAATTAATTATTTCATTCGTGGGTGTAAATTTTATTTGCAATTCAATTTTCCCGAAAATACTATCTCCTTTATTATACTCTGATTTGTTTAATGTTAATTTTTGCTTCTTAACCTGGTATCTTTCAGATTCCACGAAATCAAATGTTCTTTTAGCATCTGTATAATTCTCCGCCGAAGTATAAAAGAAATTTTTGTATTTCAATAAATTTATATTAACTCCTGCAAAGCCATCTCCACTATTAAAAATTAAAGTTTCTATATTTTCCGATTTAGGACTTTTACTTGCGTTAAAATTAAAAGTTACTGTATCATTTTTATTCGCAAAAATCTTAAAATCTGTTTGAACTTTTGTAGAGTCAAATATTAGAAAAGTATGGTCAAAAACTTTTGAATCTAGATTTTTAATTTCTTGAGATTTTCCAATATTTTCATCAATATTTATTCTATTCCATTTTGATATAAAATACAGAATTCCAATACTTGAAATTATTAAAATTACTAGCAAAGTATTTTTTAAAATTTTCTTCATTTCTTTTAAGCGGAATCTTCAAATATGGTTACAGATAACACTCAAATAGACGAAGTACAATAGTAAAATTCTTATAATCAAGGAAATATTCGTTTGTAAATGATTGTAAGTATTTATTTTGTTCGTTATTTGAGTTTTTGTTTATTAGTTCTTAACAAATTTAATTAAAATAAATGAAATAAGTTAGGGAAAGTCACGGATTAGCAATCCATGCTATCGATGTTTATTTATTCTGATTTTTCTAGCCATTTTACTGCACCCCCTAATATATCCTCATTTTCTTCAATCCATACCTCTGGATTAATTCCATCGGTATATTTTTTTTTATTTTTATCCATTGAATAACTCACCGCTAAAAGAAGAGTTGCCCCGTTACTCAGTTTATACATTGCATTAGCTGTTGTGTATCCAGCAGTTTTATTACCAAATGTTTTTGAATTTTCTCTAGCTAGAAGAGATATTGCTGTCATTTCACCACTACTTGCTGTTTTGTCACTTATTAAAACTGCAATTTTTTTGCTTAAATCCTTGCATTTATAATTATTTGTCATTCTCTTAACCCCAATTGGCTTTATTGATTTTGAATACCAATTTGTAATGGTTTTATTACTTGCAAAAAATCCTACAATTCCATCTTGAATTAAAGGATTGAGTCCTGCAATCATTGGCCACATATTACCTCCCTCATTTTCTCTTACATCTACAATCCAACCTGAAATCTGGTTTTGATCCAAATTTTGAATTTCTTCTCTTAGAATAGTAGCATATTTTAAATTTTCCTCTGGATTCATTGATAAATGAGACGGTAAAATTAAAAGACCTATATTTCCATTTATTAATCTGGAAGTAGGGTATGAAATTGAATCTTTTTTTGAATAATAGGTCTCAGTCTCAATTTTGTCTTGATAAATAGAATGATTATCACCATAGCTTCTTAGTTTTCTGATGATCTTATAAATTATAAAATTTGCTTGGGATAAATCTGCGTTATCTACCTCGTTTTCAATTTCATGAGTAAATGTAGGCCAGTCAATAGAATCTCTGACCATTGATTTTCTTTTAATAATGTCTAAGATTTCACTTGTCACTTTTTTGAATTCTTTTTTATCATTAAATTGACCAAATGCAAATGATGAAGTAATCACAAAAAAGAAAATTGGTATTAGTTTCATTTCAGGAGGTTATTAAAATTTAAGAATTGGGTTATGAGTCATGAGATGAAGGAAGTCACGGATTAAAAATCCGCGCTATCGGGTTTCAACCCCGCCTTTTGCAAATACTATGTTATGTGCACTTTCTTTAATTATTCCAAATCATCTTTTTTGTACTTTCAAGTTTTCCTTCTTTATAATTATAGTAATTTGCATAACTAAACTTATCATTGAATTTATAAACTTTCCAAGCAAATATTAATTTTCCATTTTCATCAAAAGTTTTGTATTCAAGTCCGATTCTTTTATCATTCACTATTGTATCTTTTCTAATTGAATTTAGTTTGTCAAATGAGTTATATTCATAAACGATTTTTGAATTGTACGTTTCAATGATTTTGTTGTAGGGAAGTTTAATTTTTGTTGGCAATAACCAAGGTTTCGATATATTAGGTTTTTTTTCTTGCATAAAATAGGCTGTATTTTCAGTCCATTCAATATCTTTTATATCAGATATAAATTCAATCTCACCATCATCGATAACCTGTCCCGTTTTATTAATGCAGAGATAAACTTTTCCTGGTTTTGAATTTCCATCTCCAGGTGACATTGGAAGAAAATAAGTCCATAAATATGGTTTTCCATAAACTTCATATTGATGGTCAGGACTCAAAAACGCCATACTTTTTCCTATAGGAATTTTTAAAATTAAAATAATTCCAATTATAAGTAGTAAAAATGTTATTATATTAAATTTCAATTTGTGACGCTGTTTTTGTGAAATTGCACATAACACTCAAATAGACGAAGTACAATTGTAAAATTCTTATAATCAAGGAAATATTCGTTTGTAAATGATTGTAAGTATTTAGTTTATTCGTTATTTGAGTTTTTGCTTATTAGTTCTTAACAAATTTATACAAAATAAATTAAGTTAAAAAACTGAAAATGTATATTTTGTGTTAAATGTGGATAATTTATAAAAAAATCTATCTCTTGGGAGATAGATTTCTGTTTTATTTTTTGAGGAGTTTTGTTTGGTAAGTTTTGTCTCCGATTTTTAGATTGATGAAGTATAGGCCTTTTGGATATGGCGTAAGGTCTATTGGGGCGTCTTTTAGTTGGGTAAAGTGTTTCTCTAGGATTTTATTTCCTGCAACGTTAAAGATGGTATAAGAGCCACTTTGGTTGGCTGTACGGCTGTCTGATTTAATGTAGGCAATATCTGCTGTTGGGTTTGGATATGCAATGAGCTGATGATTAGCCTGTGCGAATTCTGTGGCATTGAGAACGCCTCCTGCGAAATTGTAGAGGTATGCGAATGCTTGGAAATATTGGTCAGTTACAATTTTGTCGTGAACGATAAGCGTGTTTTCGTCATTTCTGGTTTCTGCGGAAGTTGACCAATTGTGAGAACCGGTTAAGACTTGAGGGTCTGAACCAGCATTGTAATTGTCTACCAACATGAATTTATGGTGGAGGATTCCAGAGCCTGAATATTTAACCACTTTTGTTGTACCAATGGCCGTTTGTAAAGCTGCAAAATCATTGCCCGTTGGGTTTTGGCTGTCGAAAACTGCATTGATGGTTGATAAGCCAGCGTTGTATTTGTTGATTAAAGCATCACGGATATCGTCTCTTGTGATGAGCATATCTGCAATTTCTATATCTGTATTGGCTGAGTTGATTACGTTTATGATTTTTGCTGTTACTCCATCAGAAGGGCTGAAATAGGCATTAACCACTTTACCCCCAATGACGAAATTGTGAGGGGTATTGTCGGTTTTATAAGGTCCGAATTTTGAAAGTGTGGTATTTGGTGTGAGGGTATTGGAACCCCACATTTCTTCGAACTCTGTTTTGTAGGCTTGCGCTAATGCTTGGTCTTGAATAGCAATGGCATTGTTTTTATCGGGTCCATCAATTTGAACGGCTGTCCAGTTGGTAGAACCCGTCCACACCCAAGGGGTGTTTGGGTCTGAGCTGTCGGCATCGAAAATGACAAATTTATTGTGCATGATTCCATAGTCAGAAGTTGTAGGACTTGGCAATCTTGGAATGGCAGGATTGAGCAATGGTATCATCACACTAGAAGTGCTGCCGTCATAGATTACACGAACCTGTACACCACGAGCATAAGCATTGTTGATTGCCCCAGCAATTCCTGTAGAACTATCTGGAGAGTAGCTGTTGTAAATGGCAATATCTAGGGTACTTTGACAAGCGTTTATATAATCAATGAGCTTGTTATCTAATTGATCAGCCAAGTTTACTGCGTTCTGATACTGTGCCAGTGTATTGTTTACAGTGTGGTTAAAATAGACATTCATTACTCCTGTAGAAGCTGATTTTGCAACGATGTAATTGGCTTTAGCTGTTCTGGAAGTATCGTCATTAAAGGTATATTCTAGTTTGATAACCTGTGCAGGATTTAGGCTGTCTAAAACGAAAGTGTTTTGGTTGAGTTCCTGGGCGATTCTTTTTTGAGTTTGGGTTTTATTGTCAAAAGCTTTGAGTGAAACGCCTTTATTGAAGGTAACTTCAATTTTATTATCCTTGTAGTTTAAGGTATAGTCGGGTTCTTGAATGGTCTGAGCTTGGGAATTAACCGCCAATAAAACGGTGGCAAAAAATAAGTTGGTAAAAGTTTTAATCATAAACTGGTATTTCTACAAATTTAATCATTATTTCGATTGTCTGAGATATGAAATAAAATGGTTATTTTTACTTTGAAATACGAACGAAAGATGGAACTCACCACAACAGAAAAGAAAATCATTGACTTGTTGAAAAAGGGGCAACAACAAACTCAAATAGCGGAATATTTTAGAAATAATGAAAGCTTTAATATTAATTCACAATCTGCGGTTGAGAAAATAATTATGGGGCTTAAAAAGAAGTTTGGCGTGAAAACCATGTTTCAGTTGGGTGTGGTTATTGGAACATCAAAAATTTGATTTCTCAATTAATTTTTTTTAAATTTGGACTTCTTTATTTTAATTATGGGAAAAAATTATGGGCTTAGGCTCATGGTTACCACTCAATTTTTTGGGTGGTTTTTTTTTTGTGGGCTGTCTTGACTTCCACTATTGGGAATATGATTGACCAAGCAAATGATAAGTATTGAGATTTTCCTATTGTAATGTTTAGCTAATTACTGAAAGTTATATATATTTGTGCCATACGATAACTGTTTCTTTAAGTTATCATGGTTATTAGTTTTTGCCACCCATTCGTGGGTGGTTTTTTTATGGCTTTAAAAAAAAGCTCCGAAGGTCTGGAGAGCTGGATATTGAAGAAAATGTCAAAAAAATTCAGGTATTATAAATCTTAGAGAATGGGATAACAATAGCAAATATGAATGCCTTTATGAAACTTTTCTCTCAATCTACAACTTTGCCAATACACTTTATAAAATTAATTCCAAAATAGAGTCACGAACAGTATTAATAAATCCTACTGCAAATGTTACAATAAATCTTAAAGCAAAATCTTTTATTTTTATAAACTAAATTTTAAAGTTATACAACTCTATTATAAAATTGATGGCAACGTTTTGGGTATTACCGAAGGCGGGGATTTTTAGCACAAAAACTCAATCGAAGAACTAATGTTGAACCTTGTACAAATGCCCAATCGAATACTCTAAGCCCCGCTTCTGACAATACAATGTTAGCTGTAGTTTTTATTCTTCAGATGAAATTTCCTTTATAACTTTACAAGGGTTACCTACAGCGATTACATTGTCTGGAATATCTTTAGTTACAACACTTCCCGCACCTATAATAGTATTATTTCCAATTTTTACCCCCGGCATAACAGCTACATTTCCTCCTAACCACACATTATTCCCTACAATAATTGGTTTTGCGTATTCAATTCCTTCATTTCTTTCCTTTACGTTTACTGGATGCCCCGCTGTGTAAAAACCACAATTAGGTCCAATAAATACATTATTTCCAAATATTACTTTAGCACAATCTAAAATAACCAAATTATGATTTGAATAAAAGTTTTCACCAATCTCTATATTATAGCCGTAATCACACCAAAAAGGTTGCTCAATGAAAAAATTGTCTTTAGTTTTATTGAAAATTTTTAGAATAAGCCTATTTCTGTTTTGCGTGTCTGAATAATTGGTATTATTATATTCTTGACATAAAGTCTTACAAGTATTACGTTCCTTTATCAACTCTTCGTCAAAATTTGGATTGTAAAATAAACCTTGTATACATTTTTCTTTTTCTGTCATTTTTCTTTTCAGTATTTACTTATTGACAATGTCTTATAAAATTACAGCTAACGGAAAAAGTATTGGCGAAGTGCGGGAGAACGAAGAACTATTATAATTTCCTGATGAACTATTTCTGATAGGGTTATAGGAATCATTATATGTGGGAAATGAATAATTTGACCTATATCCATATCTACTGCTACAAGCTTGACAACTAGCTGCTCCACTTGCAGTTCTGTGTGCGTTTACGGGTGCGGTACATCTTGCCATATGTGTTTTGTTATTTAGTTTTTATTATTTGGTTGTGATTTAATTTTTAACTAATGTTCTTAAAAAAATGCAAACATACAAACACAATAAATTATATTATAAATGCGAATAATTATTCTATCAATTTTAAAATTTTATTGAAAGTGTTTATTGACTCATAGTGTGATTTCATTTAATTAGTTTTAACAAAAATAAACAAAATGAATTAAACTTAATTATGGATTACCGTAATTACTATATTTTTTTTTAAAATAAGGATTTAGCTTCTAGGTTGGTGAGGTTTTCTGCGGTGAGTTGAGGATTGTAATTTGGGTAGAGAAAGTCTTCTACTGGGATATCATCAAGCCAACGGTATTGGATTTCTTGGTTTAGAAGAATTGGCATTCTGTGTTTGGTGTTGTGTATTTCAGCCATGAGTGGGTTGGCTTCGGTGGTTCCTATGGTGCAGGTAAGGATTTCTTCATCTGTTGCTGGGTTTACCCAAATGTTGTACAGTCCACCAATGGCAAAGATTTCTTGGTCTTTGATTTTGATGAGGTAATTGTCTTTTCTTTTTCCTTTGTCGTCTAACCATTTCCATTCGTGGAAGGCGTTGACTAAAATGAGGCAACGATTGTTGGTGTAGTTTTTATAGGTTGGCTTCTGGTGTACTTCTTCCATTCTAGCATTAAGGGTTTTCTTTGCGAATTCGCTGTCCTTAGCCCATGATGGGAGGAAACCCCACTGTGCTGCAATGATGTGGTCTGTATCGTGATCTAAAATCACTGGTAATTTTGGATTGGCAAAACCGTTGATTTTATCGTCTCTGGTGTAATCGTCTCCAATGTATTCCGCTTGATAGGCTTGTTCAAGTTCTTTAGGGGTGGATTTTATTCTAACGTAGTTGCACATGGTGATTTTGGTTTAATCAAAAATAGGGATTTTTTAAACACTATGTATTTTTGGTTCTGGGAGTTTGGAATGGTGAGAAAAACTCTGAAGTTAGAGATTTTGGAGAGCTGGGTTCTATTCCTTACAAGGTTTTTTTTCAATGTAATCCGCTAGTTCGTCATTTGGAAAATTGCTTGTCCAATAAAAATCATACTCACTATCCTCATTTATCTTCCAGCATACTGTACAATCATAAGCCAATGAACTTGGGAAAACAATCACACAATCTAAAAAATAAAAATTGCCATTTTGATAAATTTCTTCGTTTTTACTGCCAATTAAAAGAGTAAAACCTCTATTTTCAAAAAAATCATTACAATTTATTTTGGAATTAAACTGATATACTAAATCCTGATACATTTTAGATATTCTATTATCTAAATCAAAAGTTCTAAAAAAGAAAAATTCTTTATTGACTATCATTTTTACAATTCTAATTTTTGTTTATCTAATTTTTGACTATTGTAATCAATAGGCATGATTGGAGGGGTAACTATTGGGAGTGCTCTATTGAGAGCTCCCTCAAGCATTTTTAAGATAACCGCTCCAAAGCCAATCCCTACTCCAATCGGAGTTGCTCACGGATTACAAATCCGCGAGATCGGGGTTTATTCTAACGTAGTTGCACATGGTGATTTTGGTTTAATCAAAAGTAGGGAAAATTTGATTATTGGAATAAGAGATTTTGAAAAGATGTATTACGACAATATTTGTCGGTTTAGTGGTTGTGATTGATTTGAGATATTAGGATTAAAAATTATTTACGCTGAAGTTGGCTTCGACACGCTGGCTTCGACAGGCTCAGCCACCGGGCTTCGTGAACTACGTTCGCACACCTTTGGTCTGTGCTCAGCCACCGGGGAGGAATAATTTTCTTTGCCCCGACCCTAAAGGGTGGAAAATTATTATGAAGTTTTGGAATTAAACACCACGTCATTCCGAGAAACGGAATGCCACCCCTCTAATAGAGGGGAACTGATAGTGTGTTATTTTGCTTTGACTTTGATGATTTGGTGGAGGTCTGTGGTGTAGCGTGGGGAGAGGTTCTTTTGGTTCATCTTCCAGGTTCTTTGGACGTCCATGGAGCCGAGTTTGATTTTGTCTGCCCCTAGTCTTTTGTTCATCACGTCTATTACTTGCATGATTGGGCGGTGTTTGGCGTGGAGGTCTTCATCAAACAATGAGGTCATTCTCTCGGTTTCGGGAACGAATTCTGTGACCATTACCCCTGCTTTTTTGTATTGGAAAAATGGCAGGTAGATTTTCTCCAGTCCTTGCAGTGCTGCTTTGGAAATTTCAATAGCGGAATTGGAAGGATTGGTTAAGGTGATGGTAGTTGAGTTGCTGTATTGTTTTAAGTCCTGTTTGAAACGGTCGGTCATTATGAAAACGGTCACGTACCTGCAGCATGATTTTTGAGCTCTTAGTTTCTCGGAGCATTTATAGGCGAAGGTAGAAACTCTTTCTTTCAAGGTTTCTAAATCGTCTGTTCTTTTGTCGAATGTTCTGGTGGTGGCGATTCCTTTTTTGGGTTTTGGAACGGAAAGGTCGTATTGTGGTATTCCACATAATTCGCGGTGCATTCTAAGTCCGAGGATTCCCATTTCTTTTTGGACGAAAGCTTCTGGCAGTTGGGTAAAGTCCCAAGCAGTTTTGATGCCTCTTGCCGAAAATCTTTCGAAGTATCTTCTTCCGATGCCCCAAATATCTTCTAGGGGGAACCATTTGAGGGCTTTCTCAATTTTTTCAGGGGTGTCTATACTGTACACGCCATTTGTTTTTTTTGGGAACTTTTTAGCAATTTTATTGGCCACCTTTGCCAAGGTTTTGGTGGGTGCTAATCCGATACTGGTGGGAAGGTCTAAACCTTTGAGGACTTTTTCTCTAAGCTCTAGACAATGTTTTTGTAGGTCTATATGTTCGTAACCGTGAAAATCTAAGAAGGATTCATCTATGCTGTACACTTCAATATCTTTGCAGTATCTACGGCAGATATTGACCACACGATTTGAAATGTCACCATACAAAACGAAGTTGGCGGAGAAAACATTTAGACCCGCTTCTTTTTCTAGATGCTGGATTTGGAAGTATGGTTGCCCCATTTTAATTCCCAAGGCTTTGGCTTCATTAGAACGAGCAATGGCGCACCCATCGTTGTTGGAGAGTACCACAACGGGTTTGTTTCGCAAGTCTGGGCGGAAAACCCTTTCGCAACTTGCATAGAAGTTATTGCCATCGATTAAGCCGTACATTATTTTCTTAGTTTGTGTAGGTTCCAAGTTGCCACGCCCCAAAGCTCGAAGTCTGTGTCTTCATTGATGTCTATATCTGAGTAATTGGGATTCTCGGATTTTAGTTTTATTTTCTCTAATCTTAGAGAGTTTTCCTTGTATTTTGGTTTGTACCTTTTTACATAAAATTCTCCTTGATAAAAGACGACTACTATATCATTTTCTCTTGGGAATAGTCCTTTTTGGACGATGAGGATGTCGCCATCAAATACTCCAATCCCATTCAGTGAGTCACCTGTTACCCTTGCAAAGAAAGTGGTTTCTTTGTCTTTGATTAAGAGCTTTAATAGGTCTATGGTGTCTTCGGGGAAGTCTAATGCAGGACTTTCAAAACTGCCATAACCACCAGCTTTTACCTTGGCTGGAAGGACTGGAATGATTAGTTTTTCTTCATTCTCGAGCTTGAAAAGTTCTATCTTGGATTTCATTTTTCAAAGGTATAAATTAAAACAAAATGAATGAGGGGGTGTGGAAAAGTTTTGGTTGATGGGTGCTGGATGCTGGGTGCTGGGTGTGAAACAATTTTCTTTTCCCCAACCCTGACTTCGACGACGCTCAGTCACCGGGGTGGAAAATTGTTTATTGTTACCTCAGCTTTGAAATCACAACGGAGGGTACGTTGTGAATTTGGTGTTGTTTGCTTTATAGAAATTGGATGTTTACTGCGCGAAATAAATTAGCGAAATGAAGCAAACAAATAACTGGCTCTAGGAATACTTGGACTAGAGACGGTTTTTGTGAAGCTGAATGAGATAATGGTTACGAATAAGAACAAGATATTAAATTCTCATTTTGAGGAAGATAATATCAGATTTCTAGTTGAGTTTGTTTTGTTTTTTATTTAGCTGTTCAAGAATTGAATTTATTGAGTCTCTAATTTCTCTTTCAAAAATCTTTTCAATGTCTTGGGGATTTTCCTTATACATTTTTAATAATTCTTGGTCCTTACATTTTCTTTTGACAGATACATTGAATGGTTCTGATATTTCGATAAAAATATCAAAATCATCTGCAAGGCTGGATTCTTGAATTGAAACTTTATATTTCATATTGCAAAAGTACATTTAATATTTGTTGAGTTTATATTGGTTTCTAAATTTTGGTTTATATGAATTTATTAAATGTTTAATTTAGTGATTTGAAACCTCATCAATTATGAATGATATTAATGCACTTTTTGTAGAGTATTTTGTAAATGATCCTTTGGATAGTGAAGGTTATCTTAATGATTGCATGGATTTGTTGCACGGTTTTGCCCAGGAGAAAGGAATTGAGTTTGATGGTTATTTTCAGGAGCGTTGGGAAGATGCTGCAGATACGATTGTGAATTTTGATGAGGATTATTTTGAGAACAGGGATAGGAAAAATTTGTATGTTTTTCTTTCTGCCCTGTATGATGATGAGGTTTTTGATTATTTACAAAGTGCTTACGCCATTGCAAAATTGGAAACTCCTACCCAAGAATGGGTGAAGCTGCAGGTGGATGGTTTGATTGCTAAGGGGGTGAGGTTTTGATTGAATTTAGCTATTTATAAGCTCCGAAGTCTGGAGGCTAAGGAGAGTGGGGCTTCAGACAACATAATTTCAGTAAAAACTTCCTGTTTATTTTCCTGTGAAAAGCTACTCAGCATTACGTTGGCTTCGCCCAATTGTAAAGCAAAGTTTTGTATGTTAGGAAGTAATTTCTCTGTACTAAAAGAAAAATTAGGGAAGTTTTCTAATTGCCAAATAAAAGTCATGAGCCGATTAGGTTTTATATTCGGCTCATTGATTAAGTTTTTAACAAAAAATCAAATATGATAATCATTTCTTAGATTACGCACTCAATTCCTTCGCTAACATTTCTGCTTGTTTTAACACTGTTTCCGTAGCCAACAATTGCATATCTGGTGGATAACCATATTTACGCAATAATCGTTTTACAGCAACTTTCAGCTTTGCCCGCACGCTTTCTTTTATATTCCAATCAATGGTTGCATTTTGTTGAATGGTATTGGTTAATTCAACCGCAAGTTCACGTAACTTTTCTTGCTGAAGCAATTCTATAGCACTATCATTATTAGAAACTGCGGTATAAAAAGCATATTCATAAGATGTTAAACCAAGTTTTTTTGGTTCATCATCCATTTCGACAATATTCTTACTCAGCTTTATAAGCTCATCAATCACCTCTGCAGCTGTTAGAATTTTATTGTGGTAGCGATTAATTGATTGCTCGAGCATTTCCAGTAACTTCTTACTCTGTACTAAATTGGTTTTCGTTCTGGATTTTATTTCATCATTCAACAACTTCTTCAAAACCTCTAATGCCACATTCTTGTGTTGCATATCCTTTAATTCCATCAAGAAATCATCCGATAAAATGGAAATATCTGGTTTCTTAATACCTGCTGCATCGAATACATCAATCACTTGATCGGATACCAAAGCCTGATCAATTACTTGACGAATGGTGGTTTCAATTTCTTCATCTGTTTTACCAGATCCCGTACTATCAAACTTTGCTAACCTTGCTTTAACAGCTTGGAAAAAAGAAATTTCATCTTTAGCATCCATCGCTTGATCGTGCGGTATAGCAATAGCAAATGCTTTTGATAAAGCAGTTACTTCATCAATATATCTTTTCTTGCCATTTTCTAATCCTAAAATATGATCTTCGGCAGCTAATATCATCGACAGTTTTTTTGATGTGTCGGCATCAAAATAATCTTCATAATGGAAACCATGATACATGGCAGAAATCACTTCAATTTTTTCTAACATTAGAGTAACTGCCTGTTCTTGTGCTACCGCCGGATCTCCTTTACCTCCAGCATCTGAATAGAAAGCCAAGGCTTTTTTCAAATCGGAAGCAATTCCTAAATAATCAACGATTAAACCTCCGGGTTTATCTTTATACACACGGTTAACACGAGCAATCGCCTGCATAAGATTATGCCCTTTCATCGGTTTATCGATATACAAGGTATGCATACTTGGCGCATCGAAACCTGTTAGCCACATATCACGAACAATCACTAATTCTAATTCATCATTCGGATCTTTCATACGTTCGGCTAACATTCTACGTTGCTCTTTTGTTGTGTGGAATTTTGCCAATTCAGGACCATCAGAAGATGCAGAAGTCATAATAACTTTTATCTTTCCTTTTTTCAAATCGTCCGAATGCCATTCAGGTTTTATGGCAATTATCGCATTGTACAAATCCGCCGCAATACGACGACTCATTGACACGATCATTGCTTTCCCTTGAAACACTTCCTGACGTTGCGTAAAATGATTGACGATATCAGTAGCTATATTTTGAACACGTTGTTTCCCGCCAATCAAGGCTTCTAACTGTGTCCATTTACTTTTGGCTTTTTGAGTGGCTGTTAAATCTTCTTGATCCAATTCATCATCCAGCTCATCCACCAATTCTTTTCCTTCTTCTGTTAGTTTTACTTTCGCTAATCGGCTTTCATAAAAAATACGAACTGTTGCTCCATCTTCTACAGATTGAGCTATATCGTAGATATCTACATAATTACCAAAAACTGCTGGCGTATTGACATCCGTACTTTCAATTGGTGTTCCTGTAAAACCTAAATACGTCGCATTGGGCAAGGCATCACGCATATATTTGGCAAAACCATACACGATTTTTTTACCAATTACATTTCCGCTCTCATCCTTATCGTCTACCGTTTTCGCACTGAATCCATACTGTGTACGGTGGGCTTCATCGGCAATTACAATAATATTTTCTCTGGTAGATAATGTTTCAAAAACATTTCCTTCTTCCGGTTGAAATTTTTGTATCGTCGTAAAAATAACACCACCTGAATTGACTTTCAACAAGTCTTTCAATTGCTTACGATCCATCGCTTGAACTGGATCTTGGCGCAACAATTGTTTGGATGCCGCAAAGGTGTCAAATAACTGATCATCTAAATCATTACGATCCGTAATGACTAAAACCGTTGGATTATCCAGTGCCAATACTATTTTCCCTGTATAGAACACCATAGACAAAGATTTACCCGAACCTTGTGTATGCCAAACCACACCCCCTTTTCGGTCACCTTCAGGTTGGTTTTTCACGCCTGGTAAACCATAGCTTTCAGGAGATTCATTTAATAAATTCCCTATTGTTTGTTTTGAAACAAAACCAGAAGCTCTTTTTGTAGATTCTACCGCACGATTTACGGCATAATATTGATGATAGGCTGCTAATTTCTTTACCGTTTGTACAGTAACAATTCCATCAGCGTCTTCTTTTTTAAATTTTTCGAAAACCACAAAATGTCTGACCAAATCCAACAATACGTTTGGTTGCAACATTCCTTTTATTAATGTTTCTAATTGGCTGATTTGTTTAGAAGCTTCGGAGATACCATCTGTAGTTTTCCAAGCCATAAAACGGCTCAAACCTGCCGAAATGGTTCCTGCTTTTGCTTCCAATCCATCAGAAATAACCGAAAAAGCATTGAAAGTAAACAGTGATGAGATCATTGCTTTATAGGTTTCTATTTGGCGGAAGGCAGACTGAATGGTGGTTTTATCATCCGTAGCGTTCTTTAACTCGATAACGACTAAAGGTAAACCATTGACAAACAGAATGATGTCTGGTCTTTTATTGACGCCATTTTCTACAATAGTAAATTGATTGACGACTAAAAATTCATTGTGCAATGGATTTTCAAAATCAATTAAAAACACACGATCCCCACGTTCCTGTCCATTCACACGTTTGGTCACCGGAATACCCTCCGTTAGTAAACGGTGAAATGTTTCGTTATTGGATAACACATCAGGCGAAGCAATACGCAAGATTTGCTTTACAGCATCTTGTTGTGCATCTACAGGAATATTAGGATTGATACGGCGGACCGCATTTTCTAATCGTTGTTTTAGAACAACTTCTTCAAAAGTTGTTCTTTCAGAATCAGGCGCATCAGGGGCTAGTTGAACCCCATTGATATAGGTATACCCCTGATGTTCTAATAATGCTATAGCGAGTTTTTCAATTTCGTTTTCGGTCATGGTACAATATTATTTTTCTGATTCTCCTTCACTGTCATTTTCTCCTAACCAACGGCTAACTGTTTGTTCGTACGGTATTATTTCATCACCTAACCAATTTTCAATATATCTAGGGTTATGACTGTTAGGTGTTGGATAAACATCATCAATTCTAACTTGTATTGGAGCACGCACACAATCTCCTGTGATGATTGCATGTTGCTGTGGAATAACTGGTAACTGATCTAAAATATCGGCATTTGCACTAGATACCAAACCTCGAATATATTTTTGATCTTCTGGATTTTGCAGACGATGAATAATGAATGAGTTACATTGCGACAAAACTGTTTTTGATAATTCAGATGGTCTTTGACTACTAACAATTAATGAAATTCCATATTTTCTCCCTTCTCTTGCTATTCTTTCAAAAACAGTTTTAGCTACTGAATATTTATTCTCAGCAATATAATTTTGAGCTTCCTCTAAAACTATGACAATGGGATATTTTCCTCTGTCCGCAGGAACAAAATATGAAACAAACTCTAATATAATTCTTCCTAATAATGCTGTAACCGTTTCCAATACTTCAAATGGAAGTTGAGAAACATCTATAATATTTACTTGATTGTTTCTCGTTTTATCATAGGCTGTAGAAGTATCATTATATTTCTTAATAAAATGTTCTTCAGTTTCTTTCGAAAAAACATTATTATAATCACCTAAAAGAAAAGCTAGAAATTGTGGTAAGACATTTTTATTTATTTCTTCTGTATTCTTTAACATCAAAGGTATTGCCATTCTTTTGTCGTTCAGAAAACTATTCATCCTTAAACGTAAGGTAGAGATAAATTCATTAAGCCTTGCGTTTCCAGAACCTTCATTATTTATAGCTGCATCTAAAAATTTAGTACACAACTCTTGATAACTAAAATATATTGGTAAATCTATATTTTGGGAACTGGTAATTTGCGTTTCTGTAGCTTCTTCTAATAATACATTTAAACGATCTTGAATATTTTGTCTGATTGGTGTTTGCAATGCAGGATTATTAAAATTTGCTTGTGACCCCAAATTTGATAGTATGTCAGCCAAATCATTATCAAAAACTCTTATAGCTTCTGCGATATTTATTACATCATTATTAGGTTTCCATCCCCAACCTCCCTGCGGATTCCAAGTTTTCTTTTTAAGTTCCTCCGTAGAACAAGTTAGTATATTTTCAATATCTGCTTTTAAATGTTGAGGAAGAATCGACGCTACAATACTCTCTTCTTTATTTTTAGCTAAACCAATTGCACTATTTAATATTGGAGCTTGAGTTGCATCACTAGGGTTTAATAAAGCCTTAAAATCTGACCAATTCATTAACCAATAAGGAACCTGAACTTTATCTTCTCCACCGTAATAATTGGCATTAATTAATTTTAATTCTTCTTGAATTTCAGCACTTAAGTTGTCAAAATTCTCTTTAATTGGTAAAAATGCATCTTTATACTCACCATTGGTATCAAAAATTACGATATGTGCATTTTTTAAATAATTTCCATTGTAATCATATTTGAATAGATTTCTAAGGATTGACGTTAATGTACAAGATTTACCTGAACCTGTATTACCTAAAATTGCAGCATGCTTAACAAAAAATTGATCTGGTGAAATTTTTACTTGATAATCAGAAAATGCTGGAGATGTACCCACAGGAAGATAAAAATCCTTTTCAAATTCTATTTTATCCTTGTCTATTTTATCATCAAAAATATGTTGTAAATCTTTTTCAGTAACATACCAAACTGGATTATCTAATGTTGGAAAGTTATATACGCCTTGAATAAATTTCTCACTATTCCCATTTTTTGAAATTGTACCCAACATCGTAGCAGAGATATATCGAGCTGATGTTGGTAAAGATATTGAAGTTGAATTCTTACCAAATTCAACCTCTTCTTTCATTGTTACACGGGTAATTAATGCAACCACTCGATCTGCACCTACCGGTATAATCAAATAGGAATTAATACGAGCTATTTCATAAACATCCAAAACTCCACTTTTATATGTTCCTCTAAGGTCTTCCTCAATTTTAATAAAAACTCTAAAATTATCTACTGAAAGAACTCTACCTATAATTCTATTGTTACTACTCATAAAAGGCTGTTTTACAAATTAAAAAGGTAAATCATCAGCAGCATCCGAATCTTGTTTATTATTCGAATCTGATTCTACTATTTTATCTTGCGTAATAGTATCATTTCCTTCAACATCTTGATCATTCTTTTTGCTAGGATAAATTTTTTCCATTGTTTCCGCAACATAAACTATTTCATCCTCTTCATACAAATCAGGCATAATTTTATCTACAAAACCTACAAAAGTTGATTGATCTGCAACTGTCTGATCTAAAATAATAATTCTTCTATCCCCCAAAGCCTTTAGTTTTTCAATTTCAGATTCAGGATCAGCTGTTGGAGCAAAGTTGGCTATAATTAAAGTAAAAGAAGGTATAGATAAAGCTTGCTTGATAATGTCATTTATATGCTCATCATAAAAGGAATATCCTACACAAATCAACACCGATTGCGGTTGATTAATTGCTTGTGAAAACTGTCTGAATAATTCCGAGTATGGTAAATCAAGTGTAAAAGATTTCTTACTAACACATGGATAAATCATAATTTCATTATTTTCATCAATAGGAAAATTATCATTCAATGGAATCTCTTTAATACCGTACGTATTAGATACATTGGGTGTTGTTGAAACCCATGATAATGAGCCGTGCATTTTATAGTATCTTAAAACCTTTTCTGCTCTATGTACTTTACCTATTGCACTCTGCCCAGGATAATACAAATCATAGTCATATACTTCTGGTCTAAAACATCTGTTATGAACTCCCATAAAACCATTTATGTAGTGTACTCCTAAGTTATCTAAAGCATAATCAAATGCCATATCGTAATTAGTTGTAAACAGATTTGCTCGTCTTAAATGAACTGGTCTTTGTAAAAGTTTCTTAACTAGAACTTCATGATAATGATATCTATTTTTCTGAAGTTTTGAATCTGATGAGTATATAGAATGAATAGAGGTTTTATTGGTATCACATTGTTCAAACAGCCACTTTTGCATTTTCACCATAGAAGCATTCAAAGAAGAGACATCTTCTTTTTTCATTTCTTTTAGGTAACGATCAGCTTGTAAACAATTGAATAAATCTTCATATGAGGGATCTGCACCTTCCCCAAAATAATGAGTTATTTCATCCAAACATTGATCTTTTAATGGTTGGGGAATTGTCCTAATTATAGGGGCTCCTAAGTGAAAACTTGAACCAGCACCAAAAAGAAAACTCACATTTTCTAATTCAAGATATTTTTTTACTTTTAGTTTGATACTTTCAATTGCTTCAGCCATAGTTTGTTTTTTATGGTTTATAATATTCTAATTTTTCACCCTCACTTCGCCACTCATTAACTTAGGCAATAAGGTATCGCGAAGTTGGGTTAGGGTTTGGATTTGATTACAGTTAAACAATATTTTTTCCAAATATGGTAAAGTTAAATCTCCAAATTTTTTAATTATTGGAGTTTCAGGATGAATAATCCACAAATTTTTGACATCATCTTGATTAATTCCTGGTATCGCAGCTTTAGCTCCGTTTGCCACTAATATTGAATCTACTAAATCTGTTTGAAAATAGAAGTAACAGAAAAAATTAAATGCTTTATCGTTAAAATCTAATTTAAATACATGTTCATTAATTGTCATCGTATCAAATGGAAAACCATTTCCAAAAATGGAATATCTAGGAATAAAATGTCCAGGAGTTCCGCCATCTTTGTATATCAACAATTCATAGCCTTTTATATGACCTCGATTCATTTTATCTGCAAATTCTTGTGTTATATATTTCGTTTTAGAATGGTCATACTTTCCTAAACCTTTAATATTTTCAGCACCAATACTTGGTATTCCAGATGTTAATGTGCCAACTCCTCCTTTTGGTCTTTTGCCAGTTTCAAGTACAAAAGCTAAATCTTTAATTTGAACAACTTTGAATGATTCAGGAACATTCCCTATTTCAGTTTCCTTTTTAGGTTCGTGTTGATTTTCAGAATAATTTATAAACCACTGACGGAATAAAGTTTCCGCCAAAGCCTCTAAGGTTTGGTTTTGTTGGTTTAACAAGTCGATTTTTTCATCCAAACTCGACAAGACCGAGGCAATGGCTTTTTGCTCGGGAAGTGGTGGAAGTTGGATTTCGATGTTTTTTAATCCAATTATGGTTAAAGCTTTTTGTGCAGAACCTATAAATAGTGAATTTAAAGTTTCTATGCCGACAAATGATTTTAACCAATAAGATAAAAATACATTTGACAAATTATCACTTGATTTAATCCAAATTACATTTCCGTCTTTAAAATAAAATTCACCCAAATTTTTAACTACATAAGGAATACCTGCACGTTCTCCTACAGCACTTATTAAAATATCTCCATCTAGGGGATATCCATTCTTAGCAATTAATTCTTCAAATTTATCTTTAGAAATAAATAATTCTGGTTGATAAAAATTACCTTGTGCAAAGTCAATGACTTCTTTAGAACGATAAAATGGAATACCATTTTCAACATAGTCTGAATAAAAAACTCTTCTGCTAGATAAAATTTCGACTAAATCTCCAAGTTTTGAATTTTTCCAATTATTCTCCATCGTTCGGCAATTCAATTTTTAAAAGGTTACCCGCAATAATGGCGTTCAATTCTGCTTCTTTGGCTAATTGTTCTTCCAAAGTCGTTTTCAGAGAAGCAAAACGTTCTACAAAGTTGAAATCGTCTTCTTCATCCGGTAAACCAACATAACGCCCAGGCGTTAGTACATAATCTAACTCTGCTACTTTAGACACCGGCACCGAAGCACAGAAACCAGCTACATCTTCGTACTGTCCATCTACATTACGCCAATTGTGGTAAGTAGAAGCAATTAAGTCGATATCTTCTTTGCTCAGCTCACGGTTTCTGCGGTTAAGCAAATGCCCTAAATTACGCGCATCAATAAACAAGATTTCGTTTTCGGTATTACGGAATTTGGCATTCGGTACTTTCTTACGGCGCATAAACCATAAGGCCGCAGGAATTTGCGTATTCAGGAACAACTTCGCAGGTAAGTTGACGATACAGTCGATTAATCCATCTTCAATTAAATTTTTACGGATTTCGCCTTCGCCAGAAGTTTTAGAGGTTAAAGCTCCTTTTGCCAATACCACGCCCGCTTGTCCTGTTGGTGCTAAGTGATGGATAAAATGTTGCAACCAACCAAAGTTCGCATTTCCTACGGGAGGAGTACCAAACTGCCAACGCGCATCGTTACGCAATACATCGCCCGACCAATCGCTCACATTAAACGGAGGATTGGCAATGATATAATCGGCTTTTAAATCTTTATGTGCATCGTTCAAAAACGAACCTTCCGAATTCCATTTTACGCCCGTAGAATCAATACCACGAATGGCTAAATTCATCTTCGCCAAACGCCAAGTGGTTTGGTTGGATTCTTGTCCGTAAATCGAGATATCATCAATTCTTCCCTGATGGTCTTCCACAAACTTTTCCGACTGCACAAACATACCTCCCGAACCACAACACGGATCGAATACACGACCTTTGTACGGTTCTAGCATTTCTACCAACAACTCTACTACCGAACGAGGAGTATAGAATTGACCTCCTTTTTGCCCTTCCGCTAAAGCAAACTGCCCTAAGAAATATTCGAAAACGTGTCCTAATACATCGGCAGAACGCTCCTGGGTATCTCCAAAGTCGATATTACCAATAAGATTAATTAATTCTCCTAAACTTGTTGGATCTAGATTTTGTTTGGCATAAACTTTTGGTAAAATTCCTTTTAATTGCGCATTTTCTGCTTCGATAGCATCCATTGCATCGTCTACAATTTTACCAATCGTAGTTTGTGTTGCCGAACTTTGTAAAAATGACCAACGAGCAGAAGGCGGCACAAAGAATACGTTTTCTGCCGTGTATTCTTCTCTGTCTTCCGGATCTGCACCTTGATGGATTTGTGCTGTTAATTCTGCGTGTAATTTCTCAAATGCAATTGATATATACTTTAAGAAAATCAATCCAAGAACCACATCTTTATACTCCGCAGCATTAATATTTTTACGCAACTTATCCGCTGCTTTCCATAAGGTTTTCTCTATCGTTTCCTGAACTTCTTCTTTTTTCTTTTTAGCCATTAGTTTTACTGAATTTTAAAAAAAAATTAATTGTTAAATATACAAAATGCAATTGAAAGAAAAAAGAGGAAAAACATAAGGGAGTAAGTAAGTAACTGAATTTGGTGAAAAGAAAATATTTTTTTTGAGACTGAAAAAAAACTATTCAATAGAAAGGGATTACAGCAAAGTAATGAAGGCTAATACGTCTTTTGCTTTGTTTGACTTTATTTCAGCTTTTTTTTCTGATCATAAAAAATAAAAAAGTGTTTTGTAAAAAATTACTTACTCCAGTTACTCCCTAAAAAGAATGAATAAAAAAGAAAATGAGTGTGCTTCGGCAAGCTCAGCAACCACTCATTATTTTTAAAATTAATTATCAAATCTGAAAGGTATTTTTTCCTGTTGTGGTGGGATTGGAATTGGTTCTCCCGATTGTTTGTTTTCCAAATCTACCAAATCATAATCTTTCAAGATTACTGGAAATACATAGGCTTTATTTTTTGAAATTCTTTGAAAACCGTGTTTCTTTAACGCCATACCAATTTTTCTGACTGTTGTTTCTGTAATTGCAATTCCGCCTTTTGTAGAAAGGATATTTGCTATTTGTGTTGTATTAAAATAATATTGGGCTTTATTTTTATCTACAGGTTCGAACCACGTTAACAGTAATTCTTCTTCGGGGCTTCTCAACTGATACTGCTCATTATTGGCATTTATTTCCTTGATTTCATCCTGATTGAACCAGTGGCGGAAACCTTCTTTTTTGAGTTTTAAAGCATGTGAATAGACTTTGTTGATGTCAATTTCGTGGGTATATTCGATATGCTCTACTTCGAAACAAAGAAAACGGCGTGAGCCGGTTGTGTCGTTTAAGAACTGGGCGGTATTAACACTACCTGCAAAAGATGCTCTTCTTGGCATATTTTCATTGTTGTGTCCATAAGCTTTTCTCATTCTGATATGGGTTTTTGTGATGATTTCTTTTAGGCTGCCAATTTCTGAACGGTTAAGATTTTCTAATTCATCCAGATTGATGAGCATACATTCTGCCAAATGAATGAGAGTATCTTTATTGCTATGATTTAATACATGGGATATCTCCATTCCAAAACTCAGGTTCTTTAGTTGATATTGTACCTCCACTAACCACAATACCAATATCATCTAATGTGACCCATTTCCAATGCTTTGGAATTTCAAATAAACTTTATGACATAATTATGATTTATCTTTCCAATTTGTTTTTCAATTTTTGCTTTTAAATATAAGATAATATTTTGCAAAACTAAATAAAATATTAGTTAATAAACATTAACAATTTTACTTAAATAATTGTAAATAATTATCTTTTCCTTTGATAAAAAACCGCTTGTTCTTGGACTATATTGATTGGTATTGAATTATCATTTTTTCCAGCATAATTCTGTTTGGATAAATCAAAGTCTGATTTTCTAAAAAGACTATAGTTTTCCGATTCCCGTTCTTTCATATAATTCTTAGTCTCATTAGCATTGAGTTGTTCCTCTTTTTCTAATTTATATTTAGCAACTAAATTTTTTTTGATCTCAGCCAAATCCTCCATTTTTTTTTCCAATTCTTCAATTTTATTTTCGGTTACTAATTTCTTATTTTCAATTTCAGTAACATTGATTCCTTTTTGCAATAAATGCCTAATTTCCTCTTGTACTTTTTCTTTAGCTAAATCAATCGATTTATGATAAAAAGGGAGTTGATTTCTCCAATATTCTGCATTATCGCCTTCTTCTTTTGAATAACCAAGAATTCTGTTATAATTATTCTGAGCTTTGGTGACTTCTTCCTGTACCTTTAAAAAATCCTGATGTTTCCTCAAAACAAAAGCAATATCAGCAAGGTGCTTATTTTTCTCACTTTCTATTCTTTTCTTCATCAACTCAATTTCAATATTCGCTCTGGTTTCAGGATTAGTGATAATAGCGGTTTTTAATTCATGAGTACTGATGTCAGAAACATCCAAAACATCAGCTCCTTTCTTCATTGCTTCTAAATATCTAGCCTGTTTTGATTGCAATTTTTGAAGCATAAACACATCAATACTATCGTTAGTCAACATAAAATTAACCCGTACATTTTCGTTTTTATTCCCTTGTCTCCATGCTCGTCCTTCTACCTGTCGTAATGATGTAAAATTATAAGGCAGCGAAAGCATATAAATATCCGTAGTATTTTCTTGAAGGTTCATTCCTTCTTGAATGGCTTCACTTCCAATAACCACCTTTATTTTTCCATCATTAAAATCATTTTGAATAGCAATTCTTTGATTTTTATTTGTTGCTCCTGTGATAATTCCTATTTCTTCTGGCTTGTAACCGATTTCTTGAATAAGATATTCTTTGAGTTTTGGAAACTCTGCCACCGCCAATTCAGAATAAATAATTTGTCCAGATTCAGGAATATCTTTTTTATTCTGCTGGATTAAATCCATCGTTTGCTTCAGTTTTGGAGAGTTTTCAATAAATTCTTTTAATGACGGATTTTCGTCATCATAGTAAGGCGATAAATATGGAGAAATTGCAATCAAACGCGCGTTAAGAATATGCGTGAGAATTGCTCCTTTTTGAGTTTCATTAAAACTTTCATTGAGTAGTTCGTATTGCTCTTTGGTTAAATCATTCTGCTCAATTTTATATTCTTTATTAATTTTATTGGGGCGCTTTAATTCGGGATTGTCTTCTTCACCTTTAATGTCAATAAATTCAGATAGAAGCTGTTGAAACAAAGAATTATTCTTGAATCTTCTGACATTGGCTTTAAATTTCACATCACCTTTAGCATCAATTTCCATATCATTATCCGCCTCCATAAAGGTTTCAAAGAAAGTATTCACATTGAAATATCCCGATTCTTCCAAACGTTTATTGGCTATTAAAGAAAGGATTGAGTAATATTCTAAAGGTTTATTGGTAAAAGGTGTTGCAGATAGTAAAGTAACATTTCTGCCATCGTTTTTTTCTTGAATATATTGAGCAGCCATCCAGGTATTAATCCCCAGTTTTGAGGTTTGTTGGTTTTGGGTTCTAAAATCAGAAGCAAATCTTCGGTCTTCTATCTTTACTTTTCCTACAATGTGATTGGCGTTGTGAACTTCATCATAAGTGAGGTGGTCAAAGCCAAAATCTTCCCAGTCATAGATTTTACCACGCTTCATTTTTCCTTCTGTTTCTTTCACTTTTTCAAGTTCCTTTTGGAAATCTCTTTCACTGATGGAGTTTACACTTTTTAATTCGTTTTCAGAAATGTAGGAAAATTTTGAGGCTAGATTTTGGGTAATGTTTTCTGAAAAACCAATATTGTTAAAACCTTCGTAAGTAACAATGGTAATTTCTCCGTCTTTGTTATTAAATTTTGAAAGGTCATAATCCTTCCCAAGATTGCCAAGAACATTCACTTTTGCATTAGGAATGGTTTCAAAAATGGTTTCCACCCATTGTTTGAGAATGCTGTCATTTGGAACTACAATCAGAGGTCTTCTCGCATTTCCACGTTCCATAGCTTCGTGCATTGAAAGAATACCTGATAACGTTTTCCCAAAACCAACTTCGTGTGCCAAAAGTCCAACTCCTTTCGTAGTTTGTCTTCCGATTCCAGCTTTTTGAACTTCCGTTAATTTTAACTCTTTCCCCTTAAAGTTTTGATGGATTTTTGAAAATAGTGGAAATTTAGAATAATTAGGAACGTGAATGTTATTGTAATTCCTGTTAAATTCTTTCACGAAACGATTTCTAATATCATTGGATAATTCTTCCCGAACAAACTTGTAAAACAAATCATTTGCAGCGGCTTTTCGCCTTTCTCTCACTAAGGCATTTCGTTCTTTGTCGCTTCCTGTCACCGTTTCATTATCTACAAAACTTCGTACTTCCCAAGCTGATGAACCTGCAAAAGCCTCACTAGACAAAGTTCCTACAAAATCTTTGAACTTTTCTGCAAGATTGTAATTTTCAGTTACGGATTCTGTTTGTCTTGTATTTGGATTCCAACGGTCTTTCTCTATTGTTCCCAAACCAAATTGGTGTACAAATTCGTGATTTGGACTAATAAAGATTTCGTCTAAAGATTTTGGTTTTGGTAAAACATTTTCTAATAATATTTTTTGCTTTTCATATTGAGCCTCCCCAAACCCCTCCGAAAGAGGGGCTTCATAACCGTTCAATTTATTATGGAACTCTCTTTCTAACTGTTCTAATTTTTTATAAATATTTCCTTCGGCATAATAAAAATCGTGAACCCAATTTCCATCAATATAGTTTGCAAATTGAGAATGTTTTCCGTGATTATTAAGCGTTCCATCATAAGAAGTATCTCTGAAAGCTTCAATTTGTTCTTTGGTAATATCTGAACTGTTTTGTAATGAAGTATTGACGATTTCATCGGATTTTGAAAATTGATATTTTAGAATTCCTTTTTTGAGTTCTGGTTTAGTTTGAATTTTATACTCATTCTCCTTTTTGTTATTGTGAATAGAAATTATTCTATCACTTTTTTCAATAATCTCTTTTAAATTTTCTTCTGAAAACAAAGTCGGTTTTGCTATTAAGTCTTCGAGAAATCTTTCATATTTTCTTATCTCTGAAACAATTGTAGGCGATTTAAATTTGATATTATTGAGTTGAGAAAGTACCGTTTCAATTTTAACTTGAGCTAAATCAAACTCTTTTTCGATGGATTGCTTTTCATTCTCTGTTTTAGTTTCAATTTTTGTTTCAAATTTTTCATCAATTTTTTGTTCGGTATTTTCTAAAAATAAATCTTCGAAAAGATTTCCAATTCTTGCGGTTTCCTTTTTGTTTTTAAAATTTTGAATTTTTGATAAAGCCTCTTCTAAACTTCCATGAACATAATTTTCTAAACGTCCGAAACGATTAGTTTTTTCCCTTATTTCTCCTAAAATTCTTGAAGGATTAACTTCAAAATAGTTCGAAATATCAGTAGAAATTTTATGAATACTTTTTTTGAGAATAATAATATCCGTTCCTATTTGAGTTCCTGCAAAAGCTCCGTTTGGCAAACGAAAACCTTCTACGATATTCGCATTTTGCAAATCCTTTTGTCTATTCAGCCAACCTGAAGGAAGTACCATAGCCAAAATCCCATCTGCTCTTAAAGAATCTAAAGAACGTTTTACAAAATAATCTTCGTATTTGGCTATTTTCGGTTCTTCTCCCAAACCTTTGTATAATCCGCGATGTTCGCCATAAGGCGGGTTTCCGATGACTAAATCATACAGCAAATAATCATCTTTTTTATTCCCTTTTTCATCAATAAATTCGGTTTCAAACGAACGCAGATGAATATCTGCTTCGGGATGCAGAATTTTTGCAATTTTTGCCGTAGTTTCGTTGATTTCAAAAGCAGTAATAATAAATTTTAGTGCTAAATCCTTTGTAGCATAAAGAAAATTACCCGTTCCAACACTTGGTTCTAAAACTGAAATTTCTTTTTGATTAATAATTTGATCTCTGATTAAATTTCGAACTGTATTTACGATTTTATCGTCGGTGTAATATTCGTCTAAAATCCCTCTGCCTTCCTTTGTAGTTCCACCACTTTTGAACTGGTTACAAATTTCTTTTAAATCCTCAGTGATTTTGAGATTTTCTTTCAGAAAAACTTTTTGATTATTAGAAACAAAACAAGCTACAGAAACTACTTCTGCAACTTGTTCATTGGTCAGTTTCTGACCTTTATATTTTGATATGAGTAAGTCTAATTCCTCATTATTTGTAGAATTAGGACTTAATGTTTTTTCTGTTCTATGGGATACAGTTCTCCTGGATATGATTCCTCCCAAGGAATTTTCTCTTCTTTCATTTTTTTCATCATCATTTTGTTGTGGACCACCATCGTATCCTCTTTCTCGTTCTCTGTCTCCGACCAAATGCTTCCAGATTGTGTCTGCAAGTCCATTTCCAGCATCGTTGCTGCCCAATCTTTGTCCGATTGAGTGATTTTCGATTTGTTCGGGTTGGCTGTTTTTGCTAAGTTTTCCAATATCTCTTCCAATAGATTTGGATCCCAAGTGCTGAGTATTGGAAATTCCTTCGGATCTAGCGTTATCTCTTTCATTTTGTGCTTTTTTTAGTTCGACTAAAGTAACATTTTTATCATTAGATTGAAGTTTATTTTTTAAATATTCCTCCAAATTATGATTGGCATTTTCAGAAATCCCATACAATGTTCTGATATCCTTAATATTTTTGTTTTTAAATTCCTTGAGAATGTTAAGTGTATGCATACTTCCTGTTCTATCCCCCTCCAGACAAAGAAATATTTTACCTTCATAGTTTTGAAATCGATCAATAAATCTTTTAGAATATTCATCGGCATTGAGTGTTACTAGAGTTCTATTGTTGCTTTGATTATTCAACTTCAAAAGTGCCAAAAATGATTCTTTGTCTTTATGATTTTTAAAGACAATCAACTCGTTTTTAGTTCCCTGTTCAACGGAGATATCATCAAAAAAAGGATTCAAAATTTCTTTATCACTCACTTTTTCGGTTTTTTACAAAGTGGTTAAACTCAAAAATTTCTTTTGCTGTATCATCCCAATTTTTTCTGGGAATTAATTGAAGGGATACAAAGATGTCGTTCTTTTTATCGTATGAGTCTATCCTTTCAATTCTACCATTATAATCTTTACCAACTTCTTTGTATATTGAATAGGGCAAAATGGTATCAGTTGGATAAATGTAATATCGGGTATAATTCCAAGGCGAATTGATTTCAAAACGTTTGTATTTTTTTTTGAATAGTATTGTGTCATTTAATTTCCTACGGTTTCTGTAATTAAGAAGTGTAGTTTTTGTAAAAACAGCTCCTACAGTTTTGGCATATACCGAAGTTGGTTTTTGCTTTTTTTGTAGTTCTGATAAAACGGTTGAAGTGTTATTATTCAAATCATAAAAAACAGAATCTTTGATGAAATAAGTAGCGGTAATTATTTCTGGAAATTCTAAATCAGGAGCCAATTCGATGATGGTATCATTCTGATAGTTTAGCCTAGAAATGTTAAAATTCTGCATTTTATTTAATCCTTTGGAAGCATCAAAATACACATTGGAAATGAGGTCGATTCCGCCTTTTTCTGCCTTGATTTCTTTGTGACAAGAATTCAAAACAAAAAGCAGAAATAAAGATGGAAATATTATATATTTTTTCATTTTAGATAGATTATAAAAAGCGGCAAATCATTAAGACCTACCGCTTTCAGATTAGGGTCAGGTATTATTTTATCTTTTAATGCTTTGTTCTTTCACATTATTTTTTTCGTGCTTATTGTCTTGTTCCAAACCTTCTAAAGGTTTGTTGGTATTGATTCGGTTCATATCAGAATCATACAATTTCAGGTTTCTGTTTTGAGGATTAAGGATGGCTTTTCCTTCTATAATTTTATCATCTTGCTCAAATTTCACCTTTACAATATTTCCTTTTTCCAAAGATTTGATGGTGTTTTCTTTGTATTCAGGTTTGTCAAAAATAAGATTGGATTTTTCTACAATTTTGTCGGTCTCCACACCGTAATTTTTATAAAAATTTTGGAACAGATAATTTCCTTTTTCTGTTTTGGGTTCGTCAAAATTGAATTGGACAAAAGCAGTTTCTTGCTGATCGCTTTTCGGATTGTGAAATTCTATTTTCACACTTCTGCCTTCTAAAAGATTAATGGCTTCTTTTGCAGTAAAAGTATTTTCTCGGTTGACTGGGAAATTATGAGAAATCTCCTCATTTTTTTCGTTCGTCAATTTTGCGTTGTACGAATTAAGAAAAATACCTCCACTATCTGTTTTGTTGAATTTCAAAGTAAAATCTGCCTTATTTCCAGATAATGCTTTGTCAGAAGTCGTCTTGATTTCAAATTGTTGATTTTTGGATTTGATACCTTTTTCTAAATCTTTGTGGAGTTTCTCTCCTTCTCCAAAACCAAGGTATTTTAATTGATTTTTTAGATACTCTACCTGGTCGAATTCTTTCTGTGTTTCCATAATGTTTGGGGTTTGATTGTTATTGATTAATATTCTAATGATAAATTTTTTGATCTATCTTCTAAATTTTCGTGATTTTTCTTGTTCTTCCGACTGTAGCTCTTCTTGTTCCTCGCGATTTCGGTTGGAATCTTCATACATATCTTTGTCATTTACATTCAGCTGAAGCTTAGAATTATTTTCTTTTGCAATTTGTTTTTCATCTAGCGTAATACTATTCACAGTATCAATTTCTCGAGAAACAATATTCAAATCGCTTGTAATTTTCTTAGCGATTTCTGGATATAACCCTATTTTTTCTTGTAAAAAACTTTTTAATTTTTCTAGCTCCAACTTATATTGATTGATTTCTTCTTGATTTTTTCTTTCCGAAACGATTTTGGTAAGTTCAGTAGCATTCTTGATCAAATCAATTTCTTTTATGGTATTTGTTTCCTTGTCAAAAACAAATGCCTGTTTTGAAAATCCCAATTGAGCAGAATGCCTATTATCATTAACATAGTATTGTGATCTTGTTTCAGAATACTGAATTTTTTCTTTACTCTTATCCAGTATTTCTGATAGGTTTTTATCTCTTTCCAAAAAAATAACTTTTAGCTTAGTGTTATTTTCGGTGAGTTGAAAAGTAGCCCTGTTGTTTTCGTTGTCAGCAACAATAGTATATCCTTGTAGGAATTTCTGAATATCATCTGCTTTTAGTTTTTTTGAAAATGATAAGTCTTCATTAATTATCCCGAACTTTTTCAGTTCTTCGGTTGGTAAATTTTCATTTTGCATAATTGTTAGTTATTAATTGGTTTACTTTTATAAGGTCATTTAAAAAATGAGTAGGATTAATGTTTTTTCCGAATTCTTTCACAGAAAAGTGCAAATGTGGTCCAGTAGAATTTCCAGAACTTCCGCTTTTGGCGATGATAAATCCCGCTTTTACAAACTCTCCGACACGATAATAAATTTCGGAAAGATGGAGATAAGCGGTTTCAAAACGGTTAAAGTGATTGACTTTGATATAATTTCCACCACCATTATTGTCCCAGCCTGTTTCCGTAACGATTCCGTCTAGAACCGAATATACATTTTCGTAATTTGCAGCCAAATCAATTCCATTATGGAATTTAGATGCTCCGAAAACTGGGTGAATCCTAGTTCCGTAAGGTGATGTAATGGAGATTTCTCTATTCAATGGCATTACAATTTTTGAATATTTTTTCTCTCTTGGTTCGTTTACAAATTCATATTGCGTCAACTGGTTCTTGCTGTTTTGAGAATGAATGAGCATTTTAGTTTGAGCAACTAAAATCAATGAATCTTGTAATTTTTGCCTATCCCATTTTTTATTGTAGACAGATGAGTTTTCTTTAAGTACTGTTTTCAGAGAATCCAGTTCATCTTTAAGTTTGGCTTTTGTGGTGATATTAAAAAAGTCCTTCCAAGATTTTTTCTCTTTTTTGGGCTTCGGATTGTCCGCTTCTTTTACTTGCTCTATTGCTTTTGGAGTTTCTGTTTTCTTGGGTAAAGTTGGTGTTAGTGTATTAAATTGTCCGAAAACTGTTATCTGAATAGACAATATCAACACTGCTATAAAATATTTTTTTATGGTTTTCATTTATGCTGTTTTTATATGTTCATTGACGATGAGTTCTACTTCCTTATTGATTTTTCTGAAATTGGTCATCAGAACTTCTTCTTTGCGGTTGTTTCCAGCTTTGTCTATAAATGAATAGTAAACTGGCATCGGAACGTAATTTTGTTCTTCTTGCTTAATGGCTTTCCTATCTAAATTGATTTTTCCATTAATTGCAGATGTTTTGTATTCATCGGTATCATTTTCTTCTCCTTGGGCAATCATTCCTACCATTTCTCCAGTTCTCAATGCTGCTATTTTTCCTGCGGGAATCATAAAATCCATTTTTTCGTTAATACTGGTTGTTGTTCCTTGTTGGGATATGGATTGGGAAAACGATTTCTGCTTGATTTTCCCAAAGAGTTTTTCAAGCCATTCCAACGTATTTTTATCTCTTGCTGAACCAGAAAGAATATTACCCACAATTGCTGAAATAGTATCTGCCACTTCTTTTTTATAAAACTGACGAAGCTGTGGTATTTCTTGCAATCCTAATAGTACCGCAACTCTGTTGCTTCTTGCGGTGGCTACAACATTATCGATTTTATGAATGTAAATGGTTGGAAACTCGTCGGCGATGATTCCTCCCGGTAAATTATGTTTGGAATTAACCAAGCGTAACGTTCGATTTAGAACAGCAGAATACAGCGCCGAATTAATATCTTGTGTTCCAGGATCGGATGCCAAAATTAGAATGGATGGATTTTCTCTGTCTGTTATTTTCAATTCCACTTCATCTCCCGAAAAAACCCAAAAACTTTCTTTGGTTGCCAATCGGGATAGGAATATTTTTAATGTTCCTATTTGTCCTTCCAACTGGTCAAATGCTTTGTTATCATACGCTGTTTTGAATGGTGAAAGCAAGGAACCAATCTCTTCGTTCTTAAATAATGAATCAAAAATTTCTTGATAGCTGCGATTCATAAAAGAAAGAATATGGGGCAAGTCTGAATATTTTCCGTTTTCTAGCTTTGCAAAAAAATAAATACAGGAAGCCAAAAAGTTGATGGCTGATTGGGTGAAAAATGCTTCGGAACCACCTCCCGAACTCGAACCTCCTTTTTGTAATGATGACACCATTGATTCTGCCATTTCCTGTGCTTCCGCCAAAGTTTGGATATACTTTTTATGAAATGGATTGACTCTTTTTGATTTTTCCACCTCATTTAAGTTAATCACATTGAAACTATAATTGTAATCTGATTCTTTACTTTTTTTGAGTAAATAATGGTAATACGCAATCTGTGCTAAATCCGGAAACTTAAAATCATAAATGCAAAGACAAAAACCTTTCTCAATCATCTGTCGGATAGCTGGATTAATAACTCCAAAAGATTTTCCTGAACCAGGTGTTCCAATCACCATTGTTCCACGAAAAGGATTCAGATTAATCCAACCTTTATTACTTTTTCCTTTGTATCTGAATAAATAAGGAATATTGATATTGGTTTCCGATTTTATCAATTCCTGATTTTGATCAAAAGATTCTTCCTCTACGTTCCATCGGTCTTTTCCCATCTTTTGCTGCATCAATTTTGAAATGCTGTCAGCTCCCATTTGAAGAATTAATGCTCCTAAAAAAGAAAGTGTCGCATAAATAATCTGATAGAGATTCATTCCAGGAAATATTTTAGTGAGTTTATTATTTCCTGCTTCATTTTGCACAATCAGAGATGAAAAAATCATTACCAATCCTAATACAATCGGCAATACAATTTCTGTAGCAATATTTAAGTCTTTCTTTTTCTTGGCTTTTGTTCCAACAGCGACTAATCCTATCAAAATCAATGTGGCAAACTTGGCATTGATCGGAGGATAAATGAAACTCATTTTGCTGAAATTCTTCAATAAATTGGAGACTACTGGAATATTGGCATTGAGATAAAAAAGTGATGCACAATCCAATGCTACAATCGCATATACTGCTTTTTGTAAGAAACCGTAAATCTTAATTTGATGTTGTTGCTCTTGCATTTCTTGAATTAAAAATTAAGGGATTAAAAAATTGGTACAGGCACTGCCTCTAGAATGTGTCGGCTTTAAGAATATCTGAATAGTTGATTTTCATTTCTATGGTTCTTCCTGAGAGTTGTTCTTCAATCAATCGTATCATCATTACTTTGCTGTTCGGGAAGGTGAATTTTTTAAAGACATAAATATTTCGAAAATTTTTACGGAAGTGTTTTTGAGGATTCAGTTGAAAAATGGGAGTCATCTCAATACTCTGATTGTTGGTGGCTTTGTATATTTTTTTGTCTTCTATGGAAAATTTCAAGTCTTCAATATCGTAGCTCAGATTGGAGTTGTTCTTAAAGGTCATATCCAAAAAAATATAATCACTCATCACATATACATTGTTGAGCTGAACATTGAGTTTAAGGTTTTTTTCTTCTCTGATTGGATGTTCCTCCGATTTTTTTTGAATAATGTCCATTGCAAACTTTCTCAATTCAAGATTGGAGAAAACCATTTTATTAAACTCGATGGGTTGCATATTTTCGGGCTGAATATGAATATTGGTAACCGTATTTAAGTTTTCAGAATTTCTATAAATGACTTTGTATTGTGCAATAAACGATTGTCCGACAACGGTGATAACTCCAATGTTTTGTCCACTTATAAAAGTTGTCTGCTTTTTTATTTTTTCTGTCTCATTAGATTCGGGACTATCCGTGATTTTAATTCTGGCAATATTGGTAGTAGGTAAATCTCCTGTAAGTTTTTGAGTGGATAAATCAACGTACTGAATCGGTTCAGGTGAAATAATATGCAGGTTGATGCCCTCTGTAATTTCTATTTCGGGTAAATCAGAAATGATTTGTTCTTTGGTTGCCGTTTGTGCGGTTAAAAATTGAGCTGTACTTAGTAACAGACTATATAATATCGTTTTCATTTTTTATTTTTTTTGTTGGTTTTGTGAATCTTTCAATTGTTTTTCGTCAATCAGGAATACATAAGAATTGTATTTCAATTTGGCTTTGTTGGTTTTAATTAGGTTGGCAATGGATTTGGAAGTGGATGTAAACAACTTAGACCCGATACTGGTAAAAAATCCTTGTCCTCCCATATCCATCTGAGTGCCTTGTATGGAATTGCTCCCCATTTCCCGAATCATATCCCTGAATACGCTTTGAGGAACATACAAGCCTTTCATTCCGTCCACATCGTAAATAGATAAGTTGATAGGGAAAATATCCCCTTTGGTAAATACGGATACAATAGTGAGTTCAACCCTTTGCATTGAAAATCCTGAAATCTGTCCATATAAAATGGAGCCTTTGCTTATTTTTCTGTTGCTTACAAAGATGTCTTCCAACAATCGAAATCTAATCCTGCTTCCAAGAAATCCTTTGTTATTTTCATCAATAACTGCTTTGATAAAGCTGTTTTCCTTTTCTTTGTAAAAAGCATTGAAATCATTATTAATGCCTGATTTGCTAACATTGAATGTCGAATTAAGAAACTCGTCCATTTTATCTTTACTGGCTTTAAGTTTTTGTTCGGCTGCGAGTTTGCTTTGATATTCAGGATCTCGTGCTTTTTCTAAAGAATCCATGACCAACATTTGCTGTTTCAGATATTTTACGGGATCTTGTGGCTCATTTTTAGATGGAGCTTTTGGACTTTCTGAATCATATCCATTTTCTTGTTTTCCGTAAGATTTATCATTCAGCATTCTGATAATTTCTGAAGATCTTTTGTAATCTCTATCCTCATTTTGCTGATTAGGTTGGTAATAGGAAGATGGATTTCCTTTTTCACGATATTGGTTTTGTTTCGAAGAAACGGCTTTTAATGAATCAATTTTTCTTTTTTGAGCCAGTGATAATTGGTCATCGTAGTTGTATAAACTGTCTTGTTCTTTATCCAGTCCCTCCAACATGGTTCTGTTGTCGTCTTTTTTGAAAAAGGCATCGTACGCATCATTCTTCGTCATAATAGAATCCTGTGTTTCACCAAGTGAAAGAGACAATTCTTTAGGTTGATCTTTTTCCGATGTGTCTTCTTTGGTAAACTGTGCTCCTACATATACAAATAGCATCAAAAAAGGCAATGCTAAAAGTGGCAAAACGTATTTTCTCTGTTTGAAGTCAATTTTTTTCATTTGTTTTTGATTTTTAGGTAAATTGCCTCCAGTGCTACTGGTCATTTCGCAATTTTTGGTATTGGCTAAACAAGTAGTCAATTCGTAAACTGTCTTCTTTTTGTAATTCTTTACGGTCGCTTTTCACTTTCAATAGTTTAAGCTCATTCACTATTTTTTCCATTTCCTTTTCATTGTTTACGCTGGTATTTTGTTCCATCTTACTTTTGGAATACAAAATCGGTGGCTTTATTTTAAAAGCATTATCTGAAGGGAAAAATATTCCTTGTATCAGAGAGCCAATAAAGGAAACCGATAAAAACACCATCGAATAGATGAAGAATTTTTTCGGATGTTGACTTGCCCAATTCAGCCATTTTTGTCCTGTTTGTTTTAGTGTAGTATTCATTTTTAGTACGAGTTTTTAGTTTGGTTAGAGATTTCTTCGTTGTCTAGGATTCGCCAGTTTTTAAGCATTACGCCATGAGGATTGTTAGGGCTTCGGATAATGTCATCAAAATAGCCTTCAGTGATTAACTTTCTTGTAATAACTGAAGATTTTCTCGTAATCATCTGCTTTCCGAAAAAAGCAAACTTCTTTTGCTCCATATTGATTGCAATAGAATCTGCGTGAATACTGACCATCGAACTAGAAGCAATAATCTGATTGTAAAATCCTTTTTCTTTTAGATTGGTGTATTCTTTTTTTCCGCTATCATCAATGAGATATAATGACTTTTGAATATTGTCCTTGATGTAGGCATCATCTGGAGCCAATGTGAAAAACAATCGATGAAAAAGTTCTATTTGTGCTTTGTATTCCACAGGACGATTCAATAAAACATCGGTTTGCTTTGCCAGAATTGGAACTCCATTATCTAGGATGTAAATTGATTTTCTGGAATCCTCAATCATTCTGTATGCAAAGAAGAAACCTGCTATAACGATGAAGACCGCAAACACAATGGCTGAGATGGAAACCACCTTGTTGATTTTAATTCTTTGTTCTATATTTTTAATAAGCATCTTTTGTAATGGTTAATGGTTAGTTGTTAATTAATAATTGATCATTAAAAATTAATCATTGTGTTTATTTTCCGTTTTTCATTGCTTCCTGAACTCTTCCCGATGCTGATCCTGCTGATGCGGATTTTGTTGCTGCTGCGACTGTAGAAGCTCCTCCAGTTTTTGCAGTTAATATTGCTGTTTTAGCACTGCTCGTCATTTTTCCTACTGCACTTTTCATTTTGGTCATCGCTCCAGCTCCTCCTGCAGTAACAATGGTGTCAGCAATGGTGGGTGTCATCAGAACTCCAATTCCCGTAAAGATATAGGCTACACAGGTAAACAATTGGTTATAAATCATTCCCGAATTACTTACATAGACCATTAAAGCATCTAAATTGGTAATGGTTCCATTAGATAAAAGCGTGTCGTATCTTTCTATTTCCATTGTATATCCAGAAGCAATGAGTTGTTGTCCGATGTTGATAATCGTATAAGCCACAAATGTGTAAAGATTTATATTGATGAATTTAGATACCCAGCTGTACAAAGAATTTTCAAATCCTGGAACTAATGCCATTCCAACCGCAATAGGACCTAAAATAATAAGAATGTATGCCCAAATTTTTTGAATAAAGAAAATGAGATACACGCAAATTCTCAAGATGGAAAGACAGACAAATTCAATGACTTCAGCGACTAATTTTTGCATTTGGAACTGCATTCTAATCTGCCATTCTTTGATGGGCTGAATCAATTTGTCTAATCCTTCACTTACATCAAACCAAGAATCATCGGCATTTTGACTTGTATTATTGATGACTTCCTGCTTTGCATCTTCTTCTGCATTAAGTTTAATAACGGCATCTAAAAGTTGCTGTTGTTTTTTGAATCTTTGCACCCGTAAATCATTGACTTCAGATTCGATGTCACTGAAGATGGCGATTCCTGGTTGGGCAATGGCTTCAAAAGGAGCTTGTATCAGATTGACAAATCCTGACCAATAAACAAGCGTAAATCCAATCAAAATAGGTTTCAACATGGGAGTAATTTCCCATTCTCTGTCTCCAGCTGCCATTTGCCAACCCATATATCCGAGGTACATTAAAGCTCCTAATCCTCCAATCGCTTTTCCTACCAAAGCAGAACCTTGTGCACTATCTTGCACACTGTTATCCAACTTGGTGAATACTTCCATAAACCATTTTTCAAAAGCGCCATCGCCCTTTAAAAACTGGAGCAGATTGCTGTAATCGCTGTCTGTTTGGGAAAATCCCATAATTGGCAATACTATTGCCAAAAGGCAAAATAATAAGGTGAGTTTTTTATTCATTTTTAAAATCGGTGTTTATATTGTTGCATTGTACTTTGGAAAATTTGTTTATCTGAAGCAGGATTCCAAGAAGTAGGCAAAGTAGTTGATAAATGATTTTTCAGAATATTTTTATAATCCAAAAGAAGCGTTGTCTTGTTATTGTGCTTCCTTAATTCTTGAACAAAGTTTCTCCATTTGATAAGGGTTTCGTGGTACATCAAGAATCGTTTTCCTCTAGGCATATCCATACTTCTGGACATGGCATATTTTTCTTTGATGAGATCCAATTCTTCCTGCAATCTTTTTAATGTGCCCGTCGTATTGAGCGTTTCATACGTTTGCTGATCTTTCAGTCTCCATTCTATAAAATTTTGAGGGGTGTTGGGAAATTCGGTTATAGGTTTCAGCATTCGTTTGTAGTACAACAACCACAATGGATCGGCATCAACGGTGGCAGAAGTCCAATGAGCAAAATCCTGAATACTTCTTTTGTAAATGGTGTCTGATGCTGCTTTGATTTTTTTCGTTTCTTCTTCCTGAAGTTTTAACTGGGCTAATCTTAAATTTTGTTCTCCGTTTGGTTTTAATGGTCGAATGTCTTCACCATTTTTGTAATCTCTGTTAATGCTCGGTGCCCACATTCCCCAAACTGTTGCATAGGCAAAATTGGTCTGAATGCCTAAGAAATATTTCGGATAAGGTCGCCAATCTCCCCAACTTTCATAAGTCATTCTTTTATGTTGGGCTACAATGGAGGGGTCGTTCAATTTCTTTATACTTTGTCCAAATGCTGAAGTCGCAATAAATAGTAAGAGGAAAAATTTTCCTTTTTTAACTATATTTTTCATCTGTTTATCTATTTGTTATTAATTAAAGATGTATTTATATTTTGTGATAATATCTCCGACAATTGCTCTGTCTATGTTGATATAGTTTCGAAGCTTGGGAACTTGATACAGATAAGGGATTTTCTTGGCGTTCTCCAACCTCAAGATGATATAGAGAATGTTCCCATTGATGTTTCTAACTCTTGCAAAAACCTTTTCAATGAGCATTTCTCTATCGCTTGCATCCATCAAGAAATCTTTATTTTCATTCAGAATGTCCTGTGAGACTTCTTGTTTAAGCTTCATCGTTTGATTTCCGATTTCTACATAGTATTTGGAAACCAAGATGGCATATTCAGGATGTTGTGCTGATAACTCTAACATTCTGTTGGAGTTGGTCACGATTTTGCCTAAATACTGATAGAGATACATCAGTTTTTTGCTTTGAGTAAGCACGGAATTGACATTTTTGAGTTGCTGATAAATGTATTCTTGAATGGCAATTACTTGTGCAGTTTTGTTTTTAATATCGTCATACAACTGTTTTTGCTTTTCATAGGAACTTAAAAATGTTTGTTCGCTTGCCAATCTTACCGCATGATCTTTCGTCATTTGCACAAAAAGCTTGTCATTGAATACAATCTGTTGGCTTTTGATTAAAATTCCAAAAAATGTCAATAATCCAAAAATCACTATTTTCTTCATTTTAAAAAGATTTAATATTTTTCATGATGCTTTGTACCACTTGTTTATCTCTGTTGACATAATATTGGAAAGCCCTTTTATTACGTAATACTTTGGCTTTGATATCTCTAATTTTTAAGAGCATATGCGTGGAGTTTCTGCTTAATGTTTTGACTTCTCCCAATGCGTAATCCAATAAAATTTTGCGTTCTGATTTTTCCATCTGGTTAATGGCTCCATAAGAAATCACTATTCCCATGATTAACCGTGTTACCATTTGCAGATCGTCCACAAATTGTACTTGGGAAGGCAATACTGCAATAATGGAATAAGGCGCTGTATTGATTTCATTGATAATGTCTGTCTGGTTTTGAGTGATTTTATTAACTTCTCTACTCATCACTATTCCCGTAGGAATTGCCTGAATAGCAAATGATACAATCCTCAATCTGTCTTGAACTTTGGTTACTTTATCTTTAAAGTTGTTCCATTGGATTTTATTGGTGGTTTCTATGGTAGCATTGGCTGTTTGTTTTTGCCTCATTGCTATTTGTCGGTCATGCTCTTTCATCGTGGCATTGATTTCTATGTTCATCATAGGAAATGATACATTTTCTTTTTGCCAAGCTGGCGTAGAACCACCACTGGAAGAAGTAATGATGAGATAGATTAACAAGCCCCCAAACCCCCGAAGGGGGCTTTTTAAAGAGTTGAATATTGTATATTTCATTTTCATCTTGTTTTACATTGTTCCCCTTTGGGGACAGGGGCTAGAAATTTCTTTTATATCTGTTCATTATATTTTCCACAATGCCTTTATCGGTATTGATGTATCCTGCAAATGGATTAATGGAATTCCAAAATCCCAAACGGTTGGCTTTTTCTAATCGCAGTTTTATTGCCAATAGCCACAACTTTAGATTTTTTACATTCTCTGAAATATTATGCAGGATTTTGTAACGGTCTCCTGCAGTAGCCAAATTGAGTTCTCCAGATGCCAGAATATCAGAAACATCGGTAACGATTTTTAGACTTTGCTCGTAGGTTTTCTGTGAAGCTTTCACTCCGAATATGGCGTATTGCGGATGTTGTGATGCCAATTGTACTACTTGAGAGGAATAGGTATAACATTTATTCAATTCAGAATAAATTTCTTTTACCTGAATTCCGTTTTGTAATGTTCCTGAAACTTCTTTTAATCCCTTCAGTATTTTGTTTTGAATTTCATTGGCTGCTACCATTTGTGTTCCTACCCATGCTTGTGCATCTTTCAATTTGGAGGTTTCGTCTATGACTTCATTCTGTTTGGCTTTCAAATTTTCTGAATACAAAATCATGGCCGCTGTTACGGTTGGGTCGATGTAAGTGTTTTGAGAAAAGTTCATCGTTCCCCAAAAAGAGAAAAGCAGCATTACTATTTTTAGACTAAACTTTTTCATATAGTTCTTGTTTTTGATTGATTAATTCTGAAAAACTGATATTTTGATCTTCTAATTCCTGTGAGATGATTTTGAACACATTTTTTCCTTTGTGTTTTGTTTTCATCAATCTGTAAAAAGAATTTATTTTGTCATCTAAAGAATTTTGGTAGAGATTAACTAGCGAAACCAAATTTTCAAGGCTGTCCCCGAAATTTTTTAAATCATCAACAATCTTGCATAAGGCTTCATCATAGTTTCCGTATTTCTGCACGTAATATTCAACTGCAGACTTTTCGGGTTTTTCGGTTGTGTAGGTTAAATATTGTTCTAATGATACTTCATTTCCATAGACTTCTCCTTTAGAACCTCTTTTCAGGTAAAATTCTTTGAATCGGCTTCTTCCAAATTTGTTGTTCAAGTTGTTAATGGTGAAAATTTTATTCTGTTCCACCTTATTTAAAGAAAGTAAAGCAGCAATTCGGTCAAAATTGTCCTTAAACTTGGTCTGATCCAACAAAATGAACGTATCAGAATTGTTGATGATGGAGTCTTTTACTACAGCATTTCCAATAATATCATCGAGTTCCTGAGTTACCACGACAGCCTCTCCCCAAAATTTTCTAACCGTTTTGTAGAGATAGAGAATATATCCTCCCATCAGTTTACTTGCAATGGCTTTCCACGCTTCTTCTATGATTAAAGCTTTCCTGCGGTCTTTTCTTAATCTCATTTTCTGAATGAAGGTATCCATAATAATGAGCGTTACAATCGGAAACAATTTGGGATTGTCCTTTACATTGTCAATTTCAAAAACAATGAATGGTTCATCAAATAGACTCTCGTCTGCTTTATTATTTAAGGTGGTTCCATATCTTCCGCCTTTGTAAAAGTCCTTCAGAACAAATAAGAAAGTACGCAGGTTGAATTCTTTTTCGTTGATTTTGTGCTTTTTATTGTTTAAGTAAACCGGTAGGAACCGGTCGCAATACTCATAGAATCCATTGAAAGAAAGTTCTTTCGTTTCCAGTTTTTCTTCGAGTTCCTTAATTTTTTTGATGATGGCTTTTCTAAAGGATTCGTTCCATTCTTCTGCAGATTTAGGTTGTCTAATGATTTCATTGGATTTGATAAGAATGAGTTGTGTTTCGTTATAAATTTTTCGCTTTTCTTCGTCATTCAATGTTTCATACGCTTCATAAACCTTGTAGAATTTTTCGCTGTCATAGTCAGGATTATTTAAATTTTTATCGGGGTGATACTCAATTGCCAACTTTCGGAAGGCTTCTTTAATCTCATCAGATTTGGCATCGAATGGAATACCTAAAATATCATAGTAGCTTCTTTGCTTATTGGTTTCATTCTCATATTCTGTAAATAGATCTTCTTCGTGAATGTTATATTTATTCAGATAAAGAATCAATTCTTCTGAACTTTTATTTTCATACCAGCATGTTCCCGAATTAAAATATTGATGATAATAAGACATCAGTACATTATCTAGTATAGACTTTTGTGCGGATGACATTACCGCATCGGGACCTTGCCAAATCAAGAAAATCAAATTGGTTAAAAATTCAATTTTCTCAATATTAAACTCTTCTTTGTTCATCAGAAATGGGTTCATAGTAATGGGTTTTTCTTCGGTGTATTGAATATATCTTCCTCCCTTATACTTGCAGGTTCCTGAATAGGAATCTCCTGTATCCACAATGACTACGTCATAATTATACGTGAGATATTGCTCGATAATATTATTCATCAGAAATGATTTTCCCGAACCTGATGGACCTAAAACGAATTTGTTTCTGTTGTTGATTCTTCCTGTTTTCATAGGTAAATCTGAAGGATCTACTTTCAGTGGAACACCTTGTCTGTCCGTAAATCGTAAATAAAAATTCGATTCTTCGTTCACGGGGTAACTTTCTTTAAAAAAAAAACACAAGGCCGCTTCGCTTGTCGTCATAAATAAATCATATTCCCTTAATTCCGTTGCATTTCCTGGAATGGCTGCTCGAAAGAGTTCCAACTGGTTGTAAGCATTTTTGGAAACAATTATACCTTTGGTAAAGAGTTTATTTTCAATCAGGGATTGTGTCCCCTCCATTTCTTCCAGCGTATTTGTTGAAAATAAAATCGAAAAATGTGCATTCACAACGAGTTGTCCATCAACAGCGATATTATGAAGTAGGGTTTGAATTTCTTCTGCAATGATGGCATTACTCGGAGAATTGTTGGCTGCTCCTTCGTGCTTTTTCTTTTTTTTATCGAGTTCTCTTTGCTGTGGTGCTTGTAGTGGAATGGTAATAATCTGATTATAAACAATCGTTTCATAGTCTTCCAATTCATTAATGAAGGTGAAATTATCGACGGCTGTTTCTGATGCAGCTCCGTTTCCTCCCAAAATAGAATAGGGTTCTATTTCTGAAGGCAAATCAATATTTTCTACATCGACATAAGAAATGTTTTTTACAAATCTTTTGCCTATTTTCAGATATTCGTTGGTGCTTTTGATATTATCAAATGTTGGTACCTCTGAAAATTTCATCGACAAAACTCCAGAAATGTAATACTCAAAATCCTTCTCCAATAAAAATTGTGGTTCGCAATCGCTCTGTTTTAATAGCATAAAAACTTTCTGGCATTTATCTCGAAGTTCTTTGTAGCCTTTTTCCGAGTGGTTGTACTGCTTGTTTTTCTTTTTCAGTTTGTCATCCACAATATCGGTAAACAGAAATACCGTTTCAATGGTTTTAAAAAGCCTTCCATCAAAATGCTCTGAATATTTTTGTTGAAGAAACTGATGAGATGGTTCTGCTATATATTTCTTTTTTGAAAAAATATCGAGTTTCTGAACAATTCTTCCTTCTCCAATAATCGAAACAACTTGATTTAAAATGGTATGAAAATGGAGATAATTATCAGGATCGGCGGAATATTGCTCGACCATATTTTTTATCTTAATTCCAATAATAGGGTTTCCATACTGTCCGAAAAGAACATCAAAATCCCAATTGAAATCTTTCCCGTAATCGTATCCGATAAAAGGAATATCAAATGCTTGTTTCTTTTTTGTTGACATGTTGCAAAAGTCTTTTGTTGTTAAATCTTTTTGGAAAAATGAATATTTGATTGAAATTTTTGGTTTTGTCGTACAAACCGTACTTGTCCTGCCTTTTGAAGATGAAATAAACACCTCCTGCAGTAACTACCAATCCTAATAATGAACCGAGTAAACCGAATTTGGAGAGAATCAATGCGGCTATAACTCCGCCTCCGATGACACCAACTGCATAAAAGATGTATTTCCCTTTGAGTCCGAAAAATACAAGGGGTTTTTTAAGCCCCTTGTAAAGGTAAAATCCCATTTTAGGCAAAAAATGCGGTGACGAATTCTGGAACGACAATGAGGAAAATCATTGCTCCTCCATAACCGAGAATTTCTTTGTTGACATCTTGGTCTCCATTCGTCCATTTATTATACACTCGAAGACCGCCAATGAAACCAACTAGTCCGCCCACGGCTTTTAAAATCAGCTTGATGGGATCCCAATAATCTTTGATGTCACTTGCTGCGTTGGAAATGGCAGTGGCACCTCCTTGTGCAAAGGCTGGAGAAATGGCTAAAAGAAGGATGAAAGCAGTAAATACTTTTTTCATCATTTGGTGTTTTTTAAATTTTTGATTCATAATACATAAGGTTTTAAAAAGGTTAATATTGAATTTGAGGGGTTAAGATTAGAGCATAGGATACCCTGCAACGGTTTTTTAATACGTTGTTTTTGAGCGCTTTAAATATTTTTATTGTAACTTACATAATGGAATGATATATCTTATATCCGTCATTATGGGAAATCATCTGCACGCTGGTTTCTGCCAGATTGAGCAATTGATGCCACTTATTTCTGTTTGATTTTTGAATGGATAAACCTTGTTCTTCTTGAATATGGTTTTGATGATTTTCGTTATTTTTTGACTGAATAGCTTCTATATTTTCAGTTGTATTTTTTATTGGTTCTTCCAACTGGTCAAAACCATCCAAGTCTTGTTCGGATTCAAATCTTCTTCTTAATTCTTCCAAATCGGGGTTTTCTTCAAAGGTGTTTTGAGCTTGAGCTGTCGGAATTTCACTTTTCAAGAAAGATTTTGGAGTGCGAATATTTTCTACATCTTCAATTCCGACTGAACTTGGAGGAAGGGTCTCTGACTGCGCAAAATCAGCAAGTGAAAATTCTTCTGTAGCATCGGTAGGTATGGTTTTCTCTTTTTTTAAAAAAAGGTCGTAAACTATGTTTCCAGCATAGTACAGGAAATAGGCTCCTAGAAGGATAAGTGAATATTTTAACATTTGTGTTTTTATTTAAAGGGTTATTTTTAAAATGCTGTTTATTTGGTCAATAATTTCATTAAAAGTCTTTTTTACGGCATATTTTTGTTCGTAGGTCAGCTTTCTGGTATCTATGGTTTGAAGGCAGTTTCTTTTGAGTACAGGATTTTCAATGAGTGTTCCATATTTTGAAATTTCTTCATCCATTTCCTTTTGGTTAGGGTATTTGTAGCCTTTGTCGTATTTGGATCTGATAAATATTCGTTCTGCTTCACTTTCCAGTAAGCCTAACAGATTTTTAAATACCAAAGTTGATTTTACCGATACATCAGAATATTCAAAAGGAATGATGATAAAATCGCTGTAAATGAGTAAATCACTATATTTTTGGTCGAGTGTTCCTGCCAAATCAAAAAGGTTGATCTCTTCACTTTCCTTCATAATAATGAGGGTTTCAAAATCGGAAAAAGGTTGCTCTTCGTCTTCGCCAATGGTTTCTACTTCATAAAATTTTGGAAGGTCTGACTGTTCGTCTTCTTTCCATTTGTAGTAGAAGGATTTTTGAAAATCGAAATCATATACCTTTATTTTCCTTTCTGATAAAGCAGAAATGTAATTAGCAAAGGCAATGGCAAGTGTCGTTTTTCCTGTTCCTCCTTTTTGCGTGGCAAATGTGATAATCATAATTTCTTTCTTTTTTTTCTTTTTTTGAGTTCTTCTTCCGCAGGGTCTTTTGATGTTCCTGAATGTTTTGTCCATTCAAAAAACATTTCATTTACTGCTTTTGATAATTCTTTTGCTTCATTACTTTCAGTCTGGTTTATTGTTTTAGCTTCATTGGTTTGATTTGGATTTAAAAATTTTTGATATTCCTTTTCTCCAATTAATGATTGAAGTTCTCCTACATAATGCTGTTTTGCGTTAACTGCATAATAGATTCCTTCTTCTGATTTTATGATTTTAACGTTATTATTGCTTTGTGTTTTGAGATAGTTTCTTACCTCATTTTTTATCGAATTGAATACTTCCTTGCTCTTTCTTTTCTTGTTCTCGAAAAGCATAAAACCCTTCGGAACATTTTCCGGATTCTCCTGCTTCAGATATTCTATCAACACTTGTTTAGAAATTTCATCTGATAAATTGTAATCTTTTAAGCTTTCAAATAGTTTCTTATCCATTACTTCGGAAGTGAATTCAAACAAATCATTCATTTTCAGAATATCACTTCCTTTGTAAATCGTTTCGGTTTTATGGTCAATTAAAGTGTAACCAAAAGGGCGGAGTCCGCCTTCCGATTTTTCTTTGCTTTGAGATTTTTCATCGACTTGATGAAAAACTACATCAATTCCAAACACTTCTCTGAGCTTTTTCTGAAGCTCGCTTTCAAATTCAATTTTAGGCTTCCAATTTTCTTTTTGTTTTTCTTCAGGAAGCATTTTTTCTAAATGTCTCCGGTCTTCCACTTTGAAAACCTTGTTAGAATATACCTCTTTATATTTATTCAAAATCGCCTTGATTTGCTTTGTTCTATTGTCATTTTTAACATTGCTGAAAACGAGCTGATTTCCATTTATTGTTTTCTCTCGAACTCCATTTTTTAGAATATCCAAAGCATTTTTATCATTTTTGTTCTTTGCCAACTTGAATCCGTTTCTTTCCATTAAGATTTCCAGTTGCTTCAACGAACTTATATTGTAGCTCAAAAGTTTGCTAATAATCTCTTCGTTGTTTTTGCCATAAATCCTTTCCTTTACATCGGTCAGCGCTTTTTGGGCTTTGAGTTTTTCATAGCTGTCGTTAATCTTTTTTCCAGTTGATTTTTCAACTCTTGTTGAAACAATATGCACATGGTTATTTTCGGTGTCGTTGTGAAAAACTACGATGAACGGTTGGTTTCTGTAACCCATCTCCTGCATAAAATCTTCCGCAACTTTTGCCAATTCTTCTTTGCTGAGCTGTTGAAATTTTGTTGAAATCACAGCATGGAATTGAGGCTTTTTTACTTTCTCGTTTTTTGAAATGGATTTGAAATAATTTCTAACTTCTTCTTGACTGCTGTTTTCATTAATGAAGGAAGGAAAATTTTTCATCAGCATCAACTCACCAGTTCCTTTTTCTACTTTTTTATCATTATACTGTACACCATGAAAATTGGAACTTGCCGATCCTAAAATCTTAACTATCATTAGCAATTAAGGAGTAGATTTTTATGAAAATTTCGTTTTGCTTTTCTTTCAGTTCAGTAATGTTTTTCAGTTGGCTTTGGAAATAATTTAATTCCTTACTGCTGATAAATTTTTGAGCGTTTGCAATTCTGGCAATCTGATTGATGTTGGTCTCAATTTTTATGAAAATGTTATCTTGTTTTTCAATGAACGTCAATATCTTTTTTCTCTCATCTTCTAGAATTCTGTTCTCAACTGATGCGATGATTAAGTTGGTTAGGGTGATGTTTTTTTCTTTGCAAATTTTTTTCCAGTGTTGTTTTCTTGTTTTGGATATCCTAATTTTTATATAGTCTCTTTTTTCCATTTTTTATCAAACTCCTTGTAGCTATTTTCTATGGCAAATAAGGTTTCCTCCAGTTGGAGTATCCCTGTACTTCTCCATAAGTGTAGTAAGAGGTGGACATTGCATTTAAAGATGTCTGCGGAATTTGTATGGCATAATTTTCGAGTAAGGCAGGAAAATACTGCGTAGAATTTTCGGAATGTAGCAGAGCAATCTGATTCGGAATATACCCTATATCGCTGTATATATTAGCAATGCTAATAAAAGCATCTCCAGTGATGGGGGCAGAATCTGAGGATCTGTAGATTTGAAAATGAACATTGACGATACCTTGAATTTTTCTGAATGTTATAGCTCCCTTTAATCCTCCGAAATTTTTGATTCCGATGGTATAGGATTTTGAGGCGGTCAGATATGTATTGGTATTTCCCCAATAGTTCACTGGTGCAGACCATACCGAAGTTGCTGTTAGTCCAGCAGTGCTGTTTGAATCTAATGTTAATACGATATAGTATTCAATAGGAGCTATCTCTTTTGAAAAAGACTGCCATAAGGTTCCGTCAAAATAATAAGGGGCTGCTTCGGTAATATTTTTGACCTGACCTATCAAATTTGAAGGAGGAGATGTTGCATAAACCACTGTTCCTTGTTTAGCAGATGAATACGTTTTGGCTGCTAATTGATTTCCGGTAATACGTGGTGGAATAATTCCATCATAATGACTAATATCGTTTGGCTTTCCTACAACTTCTAAAGTAGTCTCTGGAGTTTGGGTGTTAATCCCAACTTGTCCGTAAATTAAAGTTGTAGATAATACGAATAAAAGATAGCTCGATTTTTTCATCTCTTTTTGATTAAAATTCTGAAGCAAAATTGAGCGTTAAAAATCTTTAAAACAATAGTATTCAAAGGGATTGGGCTAAATAAGAATAGTTTGGATTAATCTGGATTCTCTAAATATTAAAAAAGAATATTTTGGACTAATCTGGAAAATTAAATCCGATTTCAACGACATAAAAAATTCCGAAAGTTACTCTTCTCGTAAGAAAAAGCGAAAGTATCTCTGTTTTTACTTTCTCAAAGTAGCGAAATTGATATTTTAGAAAATTAAAAATATTTTCAACGTAATGAAACATATATATTGCATTTTCTAAATTCTTTTTTTTAATTATGCAGAATTATTATTTTTATTCAAATTTCATCTTTATTAAAGATGAAAATTTTAATTTATGAATTATAAACTTGAACTCAACAAACAAGGAGCTGGTCCTAATATTATTTTTCACAACATTATATTTGATTTTTTCAAAGTTAATATTGTAGAAAGATATCCTAAATCTATGGCTTTAACTCTGTCTCCAGATTTTGTTATATTCAAAATTAGAACTTTAAATGATGAAATTATAAATACCAAAAAAGGAAATGGTCGAGCAAAATTAAAAGGAGATACTTTCCTTACTTACAAAGAAATGGTAAAGGTGTTAAATTCTTACGAATACCAAAACAAAATCATCAATAGAGAAACTGCCAAACAAAAATTTGTTGATTTTATTTTAGGCTTAGTAGTTTCTAACTACAAAATTAATTGATGTTTATTTTTTTATCATTAACGAAAAAAATACCGTTTTTTATTTGCTATTATATCTAGCTCTATTTCAACAAAAAAAACAAGTTCCGCAGTTTTTTCCCCTTTTTGCAAAAAAGGCAAGAGAGTCTTTGGACTCAAAACTTGAAAAGTTTGTGGGTACAAAGACACATCTTGCCAAAATAAAATTCAATATTTTCCAGACATCTAAAACAATATAAAAATCATATATAGTTCAGATTACAAACATTATTAAAAATTAAAAAATTTTAAAATTCAAAAAAGAATTGTTATACCTAAGTTATTTTTATACAATAAATAAAATAAACTATATCAATTTTAATAACACCTAAAAATACGCTGTTACTTTTTTACTCAGGCTTAGAAATGACTTGCTAAATTTTTGTATTGTATTGAAGTTATTTTTCACATTTTTCTTACTTACAAACTTATTCTAAATTTCTTAATTGATACTTTAGATATTTTGTCTTCACTTTTTATCTTTGACTCAAATCTAGAACATGCAAATGTCAAAATGTTATTCTCGTTACCACACCAACGTAAAACTCTGCTATTCTCTTGGAATTGAAAAGCAAATCTTTCCCAAAGAATTTTTACAAGAAATCCCTAAAACGACTTCGCAATATTGGAAAAAGAAAAATAATCTTGAATATTATGGTTCTCAGTACGAAGAAATTGCCCAATGTACTACCGAAGAACTGAAGTTAATTGCCGATAACAGAGCCAAACAAATGAGAAAAACATTTGTTTCTTTTTTGAAGGTCTATTTTATGATAATAGAATTAATAGATGAAAATAAATTCAAGCAGATTATTAAAAGCAATTATAGACAATTAGTTCCTTTGATAGAAAATCTGATTTCTGTTACACAAAGCAAAAATTTGATTTTAAAGTTTTTAAAAATATCACCGTTTCAGTTTGGGCAATGGCAAAAAATGAGAAGATATGAATGCAAAGAATCTCTTATTTGGGTTTGCTATAAAAGAGAGAGCAGACAAATTAGTTGGACGGAAATTATTACAATGAAAAGATTACTTAAGGACAATAAGTTTCTTCATTGGAGCAGTGGTTCTGTTTGGGGAAAAGCCGTAAAAGATGGGAAAATATCTATGTCTATACAATCTTGGTATCATTACGCTAAACTTTTAGGATTAGGACAAAACAGAAAGAAATTTTATAAAAAGAGAAAAAGAATTTCTGTAAGAGCAGAAAAGCCGAATGAAATTTGGCATATGGATGTTACAAGATTTAAAACATCTGATGGAAACTGGGCTTACATTTATACTTTAATGGATAATTTTTCTCGCAGAATATTATCTTGGAATGTGAACCATACCTTATCTGGTAAAATAAGTTTAAAAAGTGCCATTGTAGAACAATTTGGAAATAAAAACATGGAAACGGATAACATAGATTTAATTGTAGATGGTGGAACTGAAAATAACAATATCAATATTCATGAGTTTATTAAAAATTGTAAAGTTGGGATTTATAAAAAAGTGGCTTTGAAAGATGTAAGTTTTTCTAACAGCATGATTGAAGGCAATAATAGGATATTGAAACAAACCTATCTTAAAGATAAAACATTGAATTTTGAAGAATTAGAAAATTATTTAGACCATGCAATTGATGAATATAACAATATAAAACCACATTACTTTCATAAAATATATACCCCAACTGAAATCTATAACCAACCCGAACTAAAAAACACCAAACTCTATTTTGAAAAATTAAACAAAGAAAGAATTGTCCATAACAAAAATTATTCTTGCGGGAAAGTATGCCCATAAAGTAGAATTGCCAAGAATTAAATAAAGTTTTAAGATATATTCTAAATAAAGTTTTATTAAAACATACAATTTTTATTCTTAAAAAACTAAATTTAAAAGAAATGCTACATTTGTAGTAAAAGAAAACGTGGTACGAAAATTCGTACCATTTATTTTAGAAATTATAATATTATACAACCCTTATTAATACTACATTTTATGAAATTTAGAAAACGTAGAGTGAAATTTTCAACTATTAGAAGGAGCCATGAAAAAACTGAAATAGAAGTCACCTACTACGGGACAAGAGAATTTTCAACATTAGACTTACACGCAAATTTGCTAACCTTTTTCGAAAATATAGAGTAGAAACAAACAGTCAGATAGAGTTATTTTTCATTTTTATATTTTAGCAATTGCTTAAATAAGCAAATTTACTACATTTGCACTATGGATAATACTTCGTGCATAAGACAAAAGGCAGACACTAAACAAATTAATCGATGTAAAGAACGAGTTTCAGAACTCCAAGGTTCGTTTGACTATTTGTCTAACGGACTTGAATTGGCGGGAAACAATGTAAGGTTGAAAATTCTGTTTCTTCTTTATGAAGAAAAGCGACTTTGTGTTTGTGATTTAAGCGATATTCTTGGTATGACAATTTCAGCAATTTCTCAGCACTTGCGAAAACTCAAAGACCGAAAGCTTATTAAAACCGAAAGAGAGGCACAAACCATTTTTTATTCATTGACCAAAGAGTATGAAAAAATGTTGGAACCATTTTTTAAAGTACTTGATGATAACAAAATTTTAGAAACAATATGAAAAGGGACAACAAACTAATCGGGACTGGACTTTTGACAGCAATTGCAGCTTCATTGTGTTGTATTACACCAGTGTTGACTCTAATAGCAGGAACAAGCGGACTTGCTTCAACTTTTTATTGGCTCGAACCTTTCCGACCATATTTTATTGGTTTAACAATTTTAGTGCTTGGTTTTGCTTGGTATCAAAAGTTGAAACCACAAAAGAAAATTGACTGTAAATGTGAAACAACTGAAAAACCAAATTTTATGCAAACAAAATCATTTTTAGGAATTATTACCATTATGACGGCTTTACTTTTATCATTTCCAATTTATGCCCACATCTTTTTTCCAAAGACTGAAAGTAAAGCAATTATTACCCAAACTTCAAAACTTCAAAAAGTTGAGTTTACAATTAAAGGAATGACTTGTTCAGGTTGTGAACACCACGTTAAAACAGAGATTAGCAAACTAAAAGGAATTGTCGAAGTTGTGGTTTCCTATGAGAAAGGCAATGCTATTGTTAAGTTTGACAACAAACAAACAAGTATAACAGAAATAGAAAAAGCTATCAATTCGACAGGATACAAATCAATAAAAAGTAAAATTATATCATAATGGAAATTAAATTACAATCAGTAATAACTTGTCCAAACTGCGGATACAAAAAAGAGGAAACAATGCCGACAGATGCTTGCCAATATTTTTATGAATGTGAAAATTGCAAGACGAGATTAAAACCATTGCAAGGCGATTGTTGTGTGTATTGCAGTTACGGGACTGTTCCTTGTCCTCCAATACAACAAGACAAAAAATGCTGTTGACAAACTGGAAGCAACCTCGTCCGAGAGAATGCAGATTTCTCTGGATATTTAATAAATAATTGGATATGTTTTGGTGAAAATAAATGACAATGACTGAATTAGAAAATGTTTTACAACAAAGAAATATAAAGCCCACAGCAATGCGTTTGTTGGTAGTAGAAAAATTATTGAAACAGCAATATGCCATTAGTCATAAAGAATTGGCAGAACTGTTTGAAAATGCAGATAATGTCACTTTGTTTAGAACTTTAAAAACATTTTTAGAGCATAAACTTATTCATACCATTGATGATGGAACAGGTGTTGTAAAATATGCACTTTGCCAATCCGGTTGCAGTTGTAATCCTTCGGAGCAGCACACGCATTTCCATTGCTCACAATGCAAACGGACTTTTTGCCTTACAGATGCAGAAATACCGAGCATTAATCTTCCTCAAAATTTTAAATTAGAAGGTATCAATTTGGTGCTTAAAGGAAGGTGTGACAGATGCAATTAAAATAATCTGAAACTTTGCAATCCGATTGCACAAATTATTTTTCTATATTTGTACCCTAATGAAATGGTTTCTCACAATATGGACTTTTTACCTGATGGTACTCGCAGCGTTGCCTTGCAGCGATGCAAGCAATCAGTGTGAAGATACCGTTCCTAAATTTGAAACCGCCCAATCTCACGACCATAACCAGGATAGCGACGACAATTGTAGTCCTTTTTGCTATTGCAGTTGTTGCAGTGTAAGCATCGGGTCTTTTAATTTCAAGCCTTTTGAAATCAAGCAACCTAAACTTGCTTTCGTTACTAAAAAAATCACAATCCGTGATTACACCTTAATTTCCCGCTACCAAGGAAATATCTGGAACCCACCCAAGTTTAATGTTTAATTTTTACAGATTTTCCAAATGCTGTTGATGGCTGATGTTTAGCCTTAACTGATGATGCTCCTGTCATTCATTTTATAATGATATGTGCAATCCATTTAAGTTTTCCTGTTTGTTTCAGATAAATCCATAAAGCTTTTGCTTTTGTGATAATAGGCAAATAGTACGTTTTCCATTCCATAGACATTCATAAATCTGTTGGCTGCTTACCACAAGTGGCAAGTATATTTTTTGTAAAATATTAAACAGAAATACGTGTTAGATAACATTATAAAATTCAGTATCAAGAACAAGCTCGTCATTGGGATAATGACCTTGTTGCTCATTATTTGGGGAGTGTGGAGCGCCACAAAATTACCCATTGATGCCGTACCCGATATTACTAATAATCAGGTACAAATAATTACGGTTTGTCCCACATTGGCGGGGCAAGAAGTAGAACAATTAGTAACTTTTCCTATTGAACAAAGTATTGCCAATATTCCAGATTTAGAAGAAACACGGAGCATTTCGAGGTTTGGTTTGTCGGTAATTACGGTTGTATTTAAAGACAATGTAGATATTTATTTTGCCCGGCAATTAATCAATGAAAAATTAAAAGAAGCCGAAGAGAAAATCCCGAAAGGAATTGGTACGCCAGAACTTGCACCAGTAAGTACCGGATTGGGAGAAGTCTATCAATACATCATCCATCCGAAAAAAGGCAGTGAAAAAAAATACAATGCAAAAGACCTACGCACAATGCAGGATTGGATTGTAGCAAGGCAATTATATGGAACTCCCGGAATTGCCGAAGTAAATAGTTTTGGTGGCGAACTGAAACAATACGAAGTAGCAGTAAATCCCAATCGCTTAAAAGCTATGGGGGTAAGTGTTACCGACATTTTTACTGCATTAGAAAAAAATAACCAAAATACAGGCGGTGCATACATTGATAAGAAACCGAATGCCTATTTCATCCGAGGTATCGGTTTGGTAACTTCATTGGATGATGTAAAAAATATCAGTATAAAAAATGACGGTGGCAGTATTCCTATTTTTATTAAAGATGTAGCCGATGTAAGATTTGGAAGTGCGGTAAGATATGGCGCAATGACTTATAACGGCGAAGTAGATGCAGTTGGCGGTGTGGTAATGATGTTGAAAGGCGAAAACAGCAATGAGGTTGTAAATCGCATCAAAGAGAAATTACCAGTTATTCAAAAATCCTTACCCGAAGATATAATTATTGACCCCTATTTAGACCGTACAGAATTAGTTGGCCGAGCAATGAGTACTGTAGAAAAAAACTTGATAGAAGGTGCATTGATTGTCATTTTTGTTTTGGTTCTTTTCTTGGGGAATTTTAGAGCGGGATTGATAGTAGCATCCGCTATTCCTTTGGCAATGCTGTTTGCTTTGGCTTTAATGAATGTGTTTGGCGTAAGTGCCAATTTAATGAGTTTGGGAGCAATAGATTTTGGATTAATTGTAGATGGTGCGGTAATTATTGTAGAAGCCACATTGCATCATTTAGGTTTAAGGAAATCTACACAAAGGCTCACACAGCAAGAAATGGATAATGAAGTATTTACCTCAGCTTCCAAAATTCGTAATAGTGCAGCCTTTGGTGAAATCATTATCCTAATCGTTTACATTCCTATTTTGACTTTGGTGGGTGTTGAAGGAAAAATGTTTCGGCCAATGGCACAAACAGTAGGTTTTGCAATCTTTGGAGCGTTGATTTTGTCTTTGACCTACATCCCGATGATGTGTGCTTTATTCCTATCTAAGAAGCCAGTACACAAAGAAACTATTTCGGATAGGATGATGAATTGGCTACAAAGAAAATACCAGCCATTGTTAGAAAAAGCCATCAGAATAAAATATTGGCTAGTAAGTATAACCGTTGCCATATTTGCTTTTAGCCTTTTTTTATTCAGCCGAATGGGTGGCGAATTTATACCACAGTTACAGGAAGGAAATTTTGCCTTTCATTGCATTTTGCCACAAGGAAGTTCATTGAGCCAGAGTATAGAAACCTCAATGCAAGCTTCAAGAATTATTAAAGAATTTGACGAAGTAAAAATGGTAGTAGGCAAAACCGGAGCCGCAGAAGTACCAACCGACCCAATGCCACCTGAAGCGACAGATTTAATGGTTATTTTAAAACCGCAAAGTGAATGGAAAAGTGGCAGAAGTTATGATGAATTGGCAGATGCTATCAATGAAAAATTAGAAGCAATACCTGGTGTATTTTTCGAAAAGAACCAGCCAATACAAATGCGTTTCAATGAGTTGATGACAGGTATTAGGCAAGATGTTGCAGTAAAAATATTTGGAGAAAATTTAGATACGCTTGCCTTGAATGCTGATAAGGTTAGTAAGGTTATACAAACAGTAGAAGGCGCTACATCTCCACAAGTAGAACGTGTGAGTGGCTTACCGCAAATAAATGTGGAATATGACCGTACTCGCTTAGCCAATTACGGAATAACAGTGGAAGATGTGAACAACGTGGTAAGCACTGCGTTTGCAGGTAAAAGTGCAGGAGTAGTTTTTGAAAACGAAAGAAGGTTTGATTTGGTCGTACGTTTAGACAGTACATATCGTAGTAGTATAGAAGATGTAAATAATCTGATGATACCCACTTCAACAGGTAATCAAATACCATTATCACAAGTAGCAAATATTGATTATAAGTTAGGTCCGGCACAAATAAGCCGTGAAGCTGGAAAACGTAGAATTGTAATCGGATTCAACGTTGCAGATAGGGATGTACAAAGTGTGGTAGAAGAAATTCAACAAAAATTAAATACACAGGTAAAATTACCACCGGGGTACTATTTCACGTATGGCGGTCAATTTGAAAACTTGCAGGAAGCCAGTAACCGATTAATGATAGCCGTTCCTATTTCCTTGTTATTAATTTTTGTGTTGCTCTATTTCACGTTCCGTTCCTTTAAGCAAGCAGGTTTAATATTTACCGCAATTCCGATGAGCGCCATTGGTGGCGTATTGGCTTTAATGCTTCGTGGAATGCCTTTCAGCATCAGTGCAGGAATTGGTTTTATCGCCTTGTTTGGTGTAGCCGTTCTTAACGGAATTGTATTGATAGGCACTTTCAACCAATTGGAAAAAGAAGGAATAAAAGATGTTTTCAAACGAGTAATCGAAGGAACAAAAATAAGACTTCGACCTGTATTGATGACGGCAACCGTTGCGAGCTTAGGATTTTTACCGATGGCACTAAGTAGCAGTGCAGGTGCAGAAGTTCAAAAACCTTTAGCAACCGTAGTAATCGGTGGTTTGGTTACGGCAACTTTCCTTACGCTGTTCGTTCTGCCTTTACTCTACATCATTTTCAATTCAAAAATTAATTTAAAAAGAAAACCCAAAGTGAAACCTATTGCAACTATCATTGTATTGCTTCTGTCATTAACAGGCTTTACAGCAAATGCACAAACACAGCATTTATCAAGTGTTGATGATGCGATAAATATTGCGCTTCAAAATAATCAAGCCATTAAAGCTTCAGATTTAGAAATTGATGCCAGCAAAGCGTTGAAAAAAACAGCCGGAGAATTACCTAAGTTGGATATTAATGCACAGTTGGGACAATACAACAGCACCAAATTCGACCAGTCTTTTCAGGTGTCACAAACCATTCCTTTTCCGTCATTATTCGGAGCAAAAAAGGAGTTGATTAATGCTGAAATTAAAGGTAAAGAATTGCAGAAGAACTTGAGTGTTTTAGAATTAAAAAACCAAGTACGTACTTATTATTATCAAATTTTGTACTTGCAACACAATCAAAAACAACTACAGGAATTAGACAGTTTGTACAACAATTTCATAGGCATTGCAAAGCTTCGTTACAAAACGGGCGATACCAAAAAAGTGGACATCAGTACGGCAGAAGCCAAGAAAGGCGAAATCAATTTGTTATTAAAACAAAATGAAGTTTTCTTAAATAATGCCGTTGCCAATCTGAAAACATTGATGAATACGAAAGAAGATTTTAACATATCAGGAAATGGAAATTTTCAGCCTTTACAAATTTCAAATTTGTTGGATAATGATGCAGTAGCCAATCATCCTGCTATTCAATCTTTGTATCAGGAAGCAGTTATTGCGGAAAAAACCAAAAAAGTAGAACGGGCACAAGGTTTACCCGATTTTACGATTGGGTATGTCAATCAGTCTTTAATTGGTTTTCAAAATGTGAATGGAGCTGAGAAGTTTTTCAATGGCGGAAACCGGTTTAATTCTGTAAACATCGGCATTGCAATTCCCATTACTTACGGTGCTACCAAAGCCAGAATAAAATCTTTGGATTATAGAAAGCAAGCAGCCGAAGCCAATGCACAACAGCAACAGAGAACGTTGGCAACGCAAATGCAAAATGCTTTGTTGCAATACCAGCAGGATATGAAGCAGTTCAATTATTTTCAGCAAGAAGCTTTGCCTAATGCTAAAGAAATTGTTTCAGCAGCACAATTAGGTTACAAAACAGGCGACATCGGTTATGTAGAATATCTTTTTGCCTTGCAAACCGCAACCGATATTCAGTTGAATTACCTCAAAAGTATTCAGCAGGTCAACCAATCTGTAATCAATATTTATTCATTCATCAATCAATAAGTACAAATGAAATTCAATATAAAAAAAATCACGTTGATGACAGCCATAGCTGTTTTACTATTTGCTTTTTCTGCCTGTAAAAATGATAAGAAAGCAGAAGATAAATCTGCCGAAACCAAAACTGCAGGAAAAGAAGAAGCACCACACGAGGAAGAAACGCCAACCATTGCCACACTTACCGAAGAACAAATAAAAACGGTAGGCATACAATTAGGCACCATTGAACACAAGGAATTAACAGCAACCATCAAAGCAAACGGAAATCTGAAAGTTCCCAATAACAATAAAGCCAACGCCACTTCTTTGTATGGCGGTGTGATAAGAACACTGAAAGTTCAAATTGGAGATTATGTAAGAAAAGGTCAGGTTATTGCAACCATTGCCAATCCGCAGTTCATCCAATTGCAGGAAGAATATTTGAGTACAGCAAGCAGAATTACGTTTGCAGAACAGGAATTAGCAAGGCAAAAAGAACTGAATGAAGGCAATGCAGGTGCAAAGAAAAATCTGCAAAGTGCTACTGCCGAATTAAGCAGTTTAAGAACCCGCAGAGCTTCCTTGCAACAGCAGATACAATTAATGGGCATCAATCCAGGTTCGGTATCAAACGGAAATTTAAAATCCGCATTGGTCGTAACCAGTCCGCTGAATGGTACGGTTAGCAACGTTTTTGCCAAAATTGGAAGTTATGTAGATGTTTCTTCGCCGGTTATCGAAATTGTAGATAACAGTTCATTGCATTTAGATTTACAGGTGTTTGAAAAAGATTTACCACAGGTAAAAGTTGGACAAACTATTCATTTTACTTTAACCAATAATCCTACTGCTGAGTATGATGCTACAGTTTTCAGCATTGGTTCATCCTTTGAAAACGAGAGCAAAACCATCGCCGTTCATTGTCGTGTAAATGGTAATAAAAGTGGTTTAATTGATGGAATGAACATCACTGGTATTGTCAGTCTTAGCAATGTAACAACTCCAGCTGTACCCAATGATGCGATTGTAAATGCCGATGGTAAATACTACATTTTTGTACAAACCAATAAAGAAGCAGAAGCCCATCACGAAGAAGGAGAAAAAGAAGGCAACCACAAAGAGGGCGAAGAAAAAGACCATAAAGAAGATAAAACGGCTAAGAATTTTGAAAAGGTAGAAGTGCTAAAAGGCGTATCTGATATGGGTTACACCGCAGTAACATTTGTAAATGAAATTCCTGCCAATGCAAAGATTGTAGTAAAAGGTGCGTTTTTCGTCAATGCAAAACTAAGCAATGCAGGTGGTCACGAACATTAAAAATTGAACGCTATGATTTGGTTAAAATTTTATTTGCCGGTGTATTTGGTGTTGTATATGATGGTAGCTTTTGTGCTGCCATCATACCGCACCTACAAGCAAACAGGTATCAATCCCGTAACTTTTGGCAAAACAGATAATGCACACGATTATATCGGTTTTGTGATGAAGGTATTGATAGCATTGCTCTTCGTTGCGGTATTCATCTATTCGTTCAGCGATAAAATATATCAATATTTAGTGCCGATTTCTTATTTAATGAAAGACGTGTTTTTAATCATTGGATTAATTCTGATACACTTTTCATTACTATGGATTTCTGTAGCGCAATATCAAATGAGTAACAGTTGGCGCATTGGTATCGATGAAAATAATAAAACCGAATTAATCACAAAAGGATTATTCTCTTACAGCCGGAACCCGATTTTTTTAGGAATGATAATCAGTGTTGCAGGAATATTTTTTATACTACCCAATGCACTTACATTTTTCTTGATGCTTACTACCTATATCGTTATTCAAATTCAGATAAGATTAGAAGAAGAGTTTTTGGAAAAACAACACGGAGAACAATATTTAATTTATAAAAAAACAACTAAAAGACTACTCTAATGGAACACAAACATAAATACGATGCACAAGGCAAACAGCTTTGCTGCACACCACAAGAAGAAAAAATATATACCGATGCCAATGCTAAAAAATTATTAGAAAAGCATCACGACAATGACGGTCACAACCACGAACACAGTGATGATGACGGTCACAACCACGGAAGTACCGATAAATCTACCATTCAAATGTTTTTACCTGCCATTATCAGTTTTGTTTTACTGATGATTGCTATTGCATTTGATAATTGGTTTCCTCAATCCTGGTTCACAGGTTGGGTAAGGATTGTTTGGTACATTGTTGCTTATGCTCCGGTTGGTTTTCCTGTTATTAAAGAAGCATTTGAAAGCATCCGCAAAAGCGATGTATTTTCAGAATTTTTATTGATGAGCATTGCCACTATCGGAGCTTTCGCCATTGGCGAATATCCGGAAGGAGTTGCCGTAATGTTGTTTTATGCGGTTGGCGAAGTGTTTCAAACTTTGGCGGTTACAAGAGCCAAAGCCAATATCAAAACCTTGCTCGACCAAAGACCCGATGAAGTAACGATTTTAGAAAATAACCAACCTAAAACTGTAAAAGCAGAAACCGTCAACATCGGCAATATCATTCAATTAAAACCCGGAGAAAAATTAGGATTGGATGGCGAATTGTTATCCGAAACTGCATCATTCAATACCGCCGCATTGACTGGAGAAAGCAAGCCAGACACCAAAACCAAAGGCGAAACTGTTTTAGCAGGAATGATAAATTTAAAGACCGTTGCACAGGTAAAAGTAACCACAGCATATACCGATAGCAAGCTCTCAAAGATTTTGGAATTGGTACAAAACGCTACTGCTCAAAAAGCACCAACAGAATTATTCATTCGAAAATTTGCAAAAATTTACACACCAATTGTGGTGTTATTGGCAGTGCTTATTACTGTAGTTCCTTACTTTTTTGTTGATGATTACTTGTTCAGTCAATGGCTATACAGAGCATTGGTTTTCCTTGTTATTTCTTGTCCTTGTGCTTTGGTTATAAGTATTCCTTTAGGATATTTTGGTGGAATTGGTGCCGCTTCTAAAAATGGAATTTTATTTAAAGGAAGCAATTTCTTAGACGCCATCGCTAATATCCAAAATGTAGTGATGGATAAAACAGGAACAATGACAGAAGGCGTTTTCAAAGTGCAAGAAGTAATATTAAAATCAGAATTTAGTAAAGACGAAATCTTGAAAATGGTCAACGCTTTGGAAAGTCAAAGCACGCATCCAGTTGCTACCGCAATCCATCAATATGTCGGCGAAATAGACCATTCTATAAAATTAGAAAATGTAGAAGAAATTGCGGGTCACGGATTAAAAGCTATCGTTAACGGAAAAGAGTTATTGGTAGGAAACTTTAAACTGATGGATAAATTTAATATTGTTTATGATTTAGACCCAAGTACAATTGTTTACACCCTAATCGCCATTGCTTATGATGGAAAATTTGCAGGCTACATTACCATTGCCGACAGCATCAAAGAAGATGCACAGATTACGATTGACAAACTAAAAACATTAGGCGTAAAAACTACAATGTTGAGTGGAGATAAAAGCACCGTGGTAAAATTTGTTGCTGATAAATTGGGAATTAATAATGCCTTCGGCGACTTGTTGCCAGAAGACAAAGTAAATAAAGTAAAAGAAATAAAAACCAAAAACGAAACCGTAGCATTTGTTGGCGATGGAGTGAATGATGCGCCTGTAGTAGCTTTGAGCGATGTAGGAATTGCAATGGGTGGTTTAGGAAGTGATGCCACTATTGAAACTGCCGATGTAGTAATCCAAGATGACAAGCCGAGTAAAATTCCGATGGCAATCAATATTGGTAAACAAACCAAGAAAATAGTGTGGCAAAACATCACATTGGCGTTTGTAGTAAAAGGTGTCGTATTAGTACTGGGCGCAGGTGGATTAGCTACAATGTGGGAAGCCGTTTTCGCAGATGTGGGAGTTGCATTATTGGCAATATTAAATGCGGTAAGGATACAGCGGATGAAATTTTAAGATTAGGTCATCCTAATGATGAATAAAACAGACAATGCGTAAGAAAGGCAAAAGTTATCAAAAAGTACCTCCGTACAAAAGATACGGAGCTTCTAAACCCTCAAATGTCAATTTGTCGAAGAAGAAGAAAAGACCTTCGCTCTTTATGATACTTTTTGGGATATTTTTAGCTATGTGTCTTTTTGCTTTGATATACATAAAAATTAGACACTATTATATCTATCACTATCACTAAAAGTGGACTTATTAGTTCTGTATCCAGCAAAAACCAAAGTTCCAAAAGAGAAGCCCGAAAATGCAAATTTCTTTCCAATATGACAGTATTTGGGCTTCTCTATTATTGTTTAAAAAATAGATTTAAGATAACGGATGGATAAATTTTATAACCAAACACTGATTAAACTGGAAAGCGAAATCAAAGAATTGGAGATTGAAACAGACTGTTCGATAGAACGCATTGAAGCAGTTATACAACTTATCATCAAATGTCTGTCTGACGTAAAACATTATGTCTTAAAAAGGGGATTTAAGAATGTTGATGAAGAAATTCGCTTTTTCAAATATCAGAAGCCAATTATCGTTTCAAAGCTCATCTACTACAATGCCATCTATAAAATCGAAACGAGAAGACCGTATGGAAATAAGCGTACCAAGAAATATTTTGTCAAAGAACTGAAAAAGCTAAAAAGGTTCTTTGACAATAACCTTGATTTTTACAAATATTACCGGAGCAATAATTCTTTCGTTGACGAGAAGTTTTTTGTACGGGGGAAGCACGATATAAGACTGTGGTTAGACACTTTTTATTTCGAGGCAGACCATCGCTTTTCTACTTCGCACGATTACAAGGTTGCCAAGATAATTGCCAATGACCTGATACAGGTATATTTGGAAGACAGGTTAAACAACGTCAATGTTAAAAAGGTTTCAAACAATTCGTTGAAATGGACAGCAAGCAAAACTGCACTCACGGAACTCATTTATGCACTGTACTCCCACGGTGTATTTAACAATGGGAATACAGACATAAAATTGATAGCTAAAACTTTTGAAGAAGCCTTTAATTGAATAAGTTTTGATTTAATCTGACAGTTGAGCAATTGATTTATCTCTTGTTATAATATTTTTTATTTACATCATCAATTTTCATTAATTTAATTTTTTTTTCAATCAGTCCTAACTTCGAGCAACTAAATAACACAGAATTTTCTACCTTTCTCTCTTCCATATAGTCTTTATTTTTATTAATCTTCAATTGCATTTCCTTTTCTTCTTGGTACTTAGAAACCAATTCCTCTCGAACATTAGGCAACTCATCCAATTTTTCATCCAATTCTACAATTTTATTTTCAGTTACTTTTTTTTGATATTCAATCTCAGAAACATTTACTCCTTTTAGCAATAAATAATCAATCTCCTCTTGCACTTTTTCTTTTGCTAAATTAATTGACTTTTTATAGAATTGCAATTGATTTCCCCAATATTGTGAATTATCTCCTTCCTCATTAACATAATTACTATCAAAATCTTTTTTAATAAATTCTAAACCTTTAGAAATATAAGATTTATTTATTGTTTCATAATTTATAAATTTTTGACTAGGTCTTTCAGTTTTTTTTACTTCTAATTTTTTATATAATATTTTAATGTAACCTTTTGTTATATGTAAATAATTATTAATGGTTTCGTACATGTCCAAGTTAACTGTAAGCCATTCACTTTCAATGCCTATTTCCTTTAATATATTAATTGATTTTCTAAAATTATCTAAAGATGTTGATAAAACTTTTTCTGCTATTCCCTTTATATAAAAAAGTTTATTTAATGTTTCAAAAGAAAAATTATTATTTCCGATTTCTTTTTTCAATAAATAAATTGACCAATTAAATTGATTATTAGTATAATCTTCTTTTAAGTCCTTTACATCATCATATAACTGTAAGCCAATAGAAAAATAATAATGTGATAAAAGTATTTTTTGATATATTATATTGGCATCCTCTGTATTGGATAAAATTTTAAGGCTATAAATAGCAATCTTACCAAAAGTAGACTTCTTATCAGCTAATTCTTGATATTCTTCAAAAGCCACATCTTTTGAGTTTCTTAACCTGTGGTCAATCTTGATTGCTTCAATATAATCATTCCGACTATTGTTCCAAAAATTCCAAAAAATAGAATCATAACCAAAAATATCTGTTAATAATTTTATTGATTCTTCTTGAAGAATTGTTATTTCAAATATTTTTTGGATATTTTTGTTATCAATTAACTGGTCTAATGCTAGTGTCGATTGAAAATATAAATAACCAGCATCTGACAACTCTTCAATGATAATCTCATTAACTTTAGGGAAATAAGCTTTAAATAACCTAGGATAATATTGATAAAAAGACAGTGATGAATCTTTATCTTTTAAATTGATTATTAAATTAATTTTCAACAAATCTTATTGTCTTTTTAAAATGCCACCTAACAATCCTCCTATAATAGCTTGTTTAGGAGTATAAGCTCCATTAGGATTATAAATTGTTTTAGGAATACTGAAAGGATTCGTTTGGTTTTTCACTTTCAAAAAATCCAGATTTTTTTGCAAATCACTTCTATCATTAAAACTATATGTTGAATTTTTAATATTAAATTGCAGACTCGTATTTTGAATTTGATTATTTATAACAGTTTTTTTAATATTTATAGAATCTACTTTCTGTGCTTTTATTGATAAAAACAGAGTGGTAAAAACTATAAATAATAAATTACTAATATTAAAGATTTTCATATTTATAATGATTTATTTTATATAATTTGAATAAATTATTGTTCTATCAAAACCATTTTGAAATTTTAACTGTCCTGTAAAATTATCTCTGTATATTCTATTTATATTTTTAAAAGAGTCAAACTTAAAATTTAAATTACTATTTTGTAAGTTTGATGGCATATTATTATTTTTAATTACATGATTAAGTCCAAAATCTTTATTATCATTTATTTTTAATTCTACGGGATTTATTGTATATCCCTTAGCTTTTAACAATTCTAACAATCCATCTTTAGTATCTAAATGGTCAATACCAACTATAATAAAAATGTTTTTTTTATTAAGATTACTTGTGATAATATCTAACCATTTTAAATTTCTATTTTTAGCATCACTCTCACCAGCACCATAATTTCTTGTAAAATCATATGTAAACTTCCCATTAAAAAAATCATTTATATAACTACATTTTTCTGATTTCTGCCTATTTAAAATATCTATGTATTTTTTAATACTATCTATTAAGTCTTTATTAGAATAATTTTTGAATATGTTTTCTATAAAAGACAATTGTTCTTTTAAATTTTCAAGTTCAATTATTTCTTGCTTATTTTTATTGAAATATGTTGTTGCAAAGTCTTCGATATTATAGGGATTCTCACTTTTACTGTTAATGGAAGAAATATTACATTTTTTAATTTGATATGATTTTAATAACTTTAGATATAATTCTGAAAGTTTATATTTGTCAATATAATTGGGATTTTCAAGAATATTGTCATTTTTTAAATTTTCATAATAATTTTTTCCAATAGCATCAACTAAATTATTATTCGGTCTATTTAGCATAATTGAATCTATGGCTTTTCTTTGTTTAATATTGTCCAATTCAGTAATGAGAGTAGAAGTATTAGCAAAAAAATTCTGCAATATTTTCTTATATTTTATTGAATCATATTGTACCAGATGATTAGTTCCTAAAATAAAAGATTTATAACTCGAATTTGGACTTGAAATTTGCCAAAGAATAGTATTCTGTTGTGAAAATATAAAATTCACAAAGCTTAAACAAAACAATATTATTATTTTTTTAAATTTCATAATTTTAATTTTTTATGAATTTTGCCTATGATTATATTTTTCATAGGCAAAATTTTCTAAAATCTTAAAGTGAGTTGCCCTCCAATCGCACTAGTATTTGTTTCAATTGTTTCACCAGCATCAAAAATTACTGGCTTAGCTTGAACAGTGTTGCTATCGTCTGTCCAAGAAGTCATCTCATACCTCTTCTCAAGTTCTTCAACTTGAAAAATTTCTAATAGGTCTTTTTCGTTTTCCATAATATATAAATTTAGTACAATAATGATTCCTTGTTCAGTTTTACTTCCACACAAGGTTTTATAGAAGATTTATCAAAACTAGAAAATAATTTTAATTTATTACTTAAAATTCACTTAAAATTGTCATTTTTTTTATTATGATAAATCATACTATTGTTTATTGGTAACATCTAAAGGATTTTCATTGTTTTTCATAAAAACACTTCCCATTCTTTTATATTTCATTATTTTACCTTTTACACAGACTTGGTACATTCCATTTCCTTTTTGTTCAGATATCCTTAAAAATATAATATCAGATAATTCAACTTCGTTTTCTACTGCAATGTGTTTTCTTAAATCTTCAATAGTAGCATCAGAATGTTTAAGTCAATTTTGTATTTATCCGTCCTGCTTATTGTTTCTAAAATTGCTGTATCATCATCAAAATGTTTAATACAAATATTCTTATCTGGAATTTTGCTTAAATTTCTGCTTTCTAATTCAAGCCATCTCTGTTTAACTCTTCCCATATTCATTTTATAGAAAGACAAATTTAGTGAATCTAAGATGCTGTTTCGTAATATTTAATCAAAATTATTCAAAGGAGCTAACTGCCTTTATCATATTGTTGTATGAAAAAGTAGTATACAAAAAAAACAAGGATTGGGATAATTAGTATCTCACGAAAAAAATGTCGCAACCTTTTTTCAAAAACATCTTTGCCAAAGTAGGGCAATGTTTTAGAAATGGGGTTGCTCCGATTTTCGCAAAAATGCGTTTCCGACCGAAGTGAGGAATTGCATTTTTGCCACCGAATTTTTCATAAGGTGACAAAAACTACAAGTTGATAGGTTTTGAATGAAAATTTTTCAGATTAAGAAAAAAACCTCTGTTTTCAATCAATCCATTACTGAATAAACTCCAAAGCAAAGAACTCCCCATTTGTGCCAGACTAGAATTAATGAATAAATCTTGTTTTTCTAATGCTTCCGCTAAACTGCAACTTGGTGTATTGTCTTCTGCTTCTGAAATCTTTAAAAGTTCTCCAAACTCTTCTGTAATAAAAGGCAAATTCTCCACCGTTTCATATTTCTCGGAGTTGGGTTGTTTGATGTTCCCGATGGTAGAGAGCAAAACCTGTCCTGTAAATTGACTGTTACCAAAATCTATCCAATATTTGCATTGATTTCTGTAATATCCTTTATCAATCTTCAATTCATTTAAAATCTCAGCAATGTCAAAACGAGATTTTACACTATCCACACAAGAAATATAAATTTCTGATTTCATATTGCTTTTTAACTTCCCTAAACCATTTTTTTCAAATTTTTGAGTTTCAGCCTTCCAATTCGTTCCGAAAAATCGGTTTACACTATTGATTAATGCAACAGACTTGTATAATTCCAATTCACTTTCTGCGAATAATTGTCTGCCTAAATTCGCTTCGGTAATCACATCGTCATCCCATAATCTAACGAATAAACCGGCATGATTCAATTCCGTTAAAGCATGGTTCATTCTAGCCAATGCAGTTAAAACTTGCGAGCCTGTCCCTCCTGCTCCAATTAAATTAACTGTAACAGGATTTGTTGGATTGATTAAAGCATTATCCGTAAAATGGACTTTGGATTTAATTTCTTTATTTTTATTTATTTCTGAGTTCATTATAGTAGATTTTTTAAAGTTCTGTTTGCTTTTTTTAAAGCTTCTTTTGGAAATGGTTTATCAACATTGATAAGGCTTTTCCACAGGTTTACACAATTCCCTTTTATTGGATTGTGTTCATTCATCAAATGGCTGAAATAAGAATTAAAAAAATAATTTTCCCAATTTTTTATATATTCTTCTAAAGAAGTAGAGTTTTGAATATGAACATCCACCGTTCCCATACAAACATTTCCATTTTCATACACATTGAAAAACGGAGCATAAAAAAGCGATGTTTTTTCTGTTGGTCTTTGATTACTTGAAAGTGCAAAAATCTTAAGACTTCGTTTATTAGCAAACCATAACATTGCAGGTACCTCTGCCCTTCCGTTTAAAATTTCTAGATTTTCAGTAAAATACAGTTGTTTTTTCATTGATTTCGTAAACCATAAAACTGAACCATTTTCACTAGGATTGATTTGAAGAATATTTGTGGGTAAAATTCCTTTCGGTTTTAGAAAATCTTTACTTTTTTCTTTTTGGGTTTTTGTGTTAAGTGCTTTTACCAATGTTTTTGCTTCTTTCTCTGTCAAAGGGTGTGCGTTGATAGGATTCCCATTTTTATCCATATCAAAGTATTCCACATAAGTTTCTTTAATTCTTTCATTGGTTTGGAAGAAAACTAATGCGGATGTAGGGTGGTAAAGTTTACCAAAATCTTGGGTAATATCTTTCATTTTCAATTTATTTAAAAGTTGTTCAGAATGCAAATCAGTTCTTCAATCAAGGGAAATAATCTATTTTCAAAATCGAGGTTATTATTTGTGATAATATTTCCATCAAATTTTTTAATGACTGTAGGCTCTTCCATCGTAGTACATTCCTGGAACTCGGAGTTAACTGTTTCAAAAAGCGTTTCAAATAGTAAGCCTTTATCATCGGCACAAAAAGAAACGTATTTGTCCATTGATACGATGGAATCATTCTCATATTCCTTTTCTTCTGTATTAGTTAGCAAGTTTTGATAAATAGTAGCATTTGGATATTGCTCATAAAGAAAAAATATTTTCCTTGCCAACATAAAACAATCATTGTCAAAACTATCTTTGGCTTTAAAGTTTTTTAAATGTTCTTTAAAATGGGTTAGATTATGATGATTGTAAATCTTTTGCTCCATGAAATCTCCTATTTGTTCCGCTTGTTTAATTTCAGAGAAGTAAATTGGGATTTCTTCGTTTTCATCATCAGAAGTGAGCCATTCTTCAACCATTTCGTACATCCAAAACAAGTAACTATCCTTTTTTCGATAATAAGGGACGTTAGCAAAATGATACAAATAAGAACATACGGATTGTAAAAGTTGTACGGACTGTTTCCGTTTTGGATTTTTAGATAGTCGGTACAGCGGAACTATTGGAATATAATATAAAATTGCTCCAGTATTGAATCGTTCCTCGCTTGTAAAATAGGTTTTTCCTTTTTCTTCAATCAATCTAATTTCTTCCCAATCTTTGACTTTATTTTTCAATTGTTTTTGAATATCATCAATAGCTATTGCAATATTGTAAGGATAGCCCAAATGCTTTGTTTCCATTGGATTTAAACCATAATGTTTAGCCAATTGGGAAAGAGATTGATAAAAATCTCTTTCTGTTTTGGCGTTTTTCCTTTGAATTTGAATTAAATTTTGTTCATCTGAAGCCAATTTATGAACATCATTTTCCATTAATTTTGGAAAAAAAGTACATTTTAGAAAACCATTGGAAGTTGATTTATCGGAACTGATTTCCGTTTGTCTTTCCGAACTTCCGAAGCGTTTTTGCTTTGTTTCATCCACTCTGTAAATTCTTCTAATTGTCGGTGTAGCTGTTTTTGCTTTTGTCTTTCGAGAATTTTTACTTTTCCCGATATAATTTTTCGTTGCATTCATTTTCATTTAGGTTGTCAGTTATCGGTTGAAGATTGTCAGCTTTTAGTAATAAATTCTGTCAACCCAAAACCATCATCTAAAATTTATCCCTTTGTTCCCATTACACTTTCAAAATTATATTGAACTTTATCGTCTTTAATTTGTGGTGCAGAAACTTTGGCGGTGGTTAGAATTGGATAAGTATTGGCGTAAAAATTCATTACAGCTTCTACACTCCATTTTGGTTCAGGGTCTGGCAATTTTATTTCCTGTCCGTTTTCTTTGAGTATAAAAACTCTTTCTAATTGAGTTGCGAGTAACATATTTGATTATTTAGAGGTTAGAAATAAGATTTTAGAGATTAGTTTTAGGATTGGTTTTCATTAAAAAGACTTGGAGCGAAATGTCTTTCATATTCGTCTTGCTTTTTACGAATAGTTTCTGCATAATCGGGGAACTCAGAAACTTTAGGAAGTGCTGACCACGCTTCTTTATGTTTGCCTTCTTTCTCAAATTCTTCGGCTTTCTGTAAGGCATCTTTGTATTTTTTCTCTTTTGTCTCTTTTTCTTTTTTCTCCTTATCCTGTTTTTCTTTTTCCATTGCCGATTTCTTTTTGGCTTCTTCGAGCTGTTTCATGAAATTTTCCATATCCACCATTAATCCCGATGCTATTTGTAGTGGAGTGGAAATACTTTCAAAGAAACCGTTGTCTAATTCTTCAGCTGTTCCCCTTAAATTTAAAGGTGGAATCAGTTTTCTTGCATCATCACCACATTGCTCGTTGGTGAGCAATACGGATAATACAAAACTATTTTCTGTAGTTGGTCTAAGTATTATTTGCAAATCGCCAGTAAGGTTCAGATTAGCGAGTTGTCTAAAAAAATTGGTTTGCATAATTATATATTTTTATCAGTTGACATATTATTTTTCATTCGAGAAAGTTTCTCATAAAGGTCAGTCCAATATCGATTGAGTTTTTTATCTAATTCTGAAAAACCTTTATTTTGGTGTTCATATTGTTTGTATCTTCTAGTTATTTGAATTGCTTCATTGAGATTAGTAAATTCAATAGTACAACCGTTCAAGTCTTTGATTTTCATAATTTATAGTTTGTAATTTTTGCTGTTTTTTTATCATACTAAAATTTGACTTTGCATATTTTTAATTTTCCTTTTCAGTAAGATTTCTAAAATTTCATAATCACTTTCGTAGTTTTCTTCCTCAAAAAAGTAGGTGTCTGTTTCTTCGTTGCATTTATATTGTTCAAAGTCTTCCTCTTCTAAACAAATTTCCGTGAGTTCGTTGTTTGAATAGACTGCAACACCATAGATTTGATTGCCGATTTCTTCATAATTGTGGATAAAATCTACTTTAAAGTATTCGGCTATCTGTAATAAAATTTCAGTATTGGGAGACCATCTTGTTTGGTAATTGAAAATGCAGTCGCCATCTTCCAACAAAATATCAAAAAAATAACCTCTATTTTTATCCGAAATAAATTCGGGAAGTTGTCCGCAGTTTTCTTCATTTTCTCGGAGTTGCATTTTTATAAACTCTAATTTCACTTGTTCTAGAGCGGTTTCGTTGCCCTCAAAAGCAACCGAATTGCTACACCAGTTTGCCATAATTTTTAATTTTTTAAAAGTTCATTTTGTTCATAAATGTATGTTCCACTTGTCTTTAGCGGTTCTTTGCCCTCTGTCAATCGTACTTCAGAATGAAATATTTTAGAGAGTATTCTCGCATAACGTATAGCAGTCGTTCTGTCACAATGGGTTTTATAATACACATCTATATCTTCCCATTCTCTCTTTTCGTTTCGATGTCTTAATTGAAAATTAAATTGTGTTTCCATAATTTTGAAAATAATTAAAATGGTAAATCGTCATCAGCTTCATCGGAAAAGGGATTGCTATTGTTATTTTGTGGACTTGCTGTAGGTTCATTATTGAATTCAGTTTTTTGTTTTCCACCATGCAATTTGATGTTTGAAGTATGAAAGTTTAGTCCCGACTTTATTTCTCCGTCTTTTCCTATCCATGCATTACTGCTTATTCTTCCTGATAATTCGACCAAAGTACCTTTGGTTAGAAATTCTGCTATTTTAGTATTTATCCAATAAGAGCAGTTGTAATAAGTAGTTTGCTCTTTTCGTTCACCTTGTTTGGTTTTGTAGCTATCATTAATAGCAATTGAGAAATTCACGACTTTTTTGTCATTTTTCAAAGTGTTGATTTTTGCATTTTGGATAATTCTCCCTACGATAGTGTTCATAATATTTTGATTTTATTTGTTAAATTCTGTCTGTAATTGATTGTCATTTTTGAGTGAATTGATTAGGTATCGAGGACACTCGGTTTTTCTTTTTTTACTAAAGGTTGAAAAAAGTATTCTTCATAGTTTTTTTAATTTTTCTAATGATTTTAAAGAGCGACTGCTTTTGAATTGATTCGTACAACTGAGGTTCCGGCTTTTTCTTTGCCGATTGATCATAGGAAAGTATTAGGCACACAAAACCCGATTCAATTCCAGTAATTGCTTACAAGTTTTGAATCGGGCTAGAAATCTTTTTGTCCGAAGGATTTAGGAGTGTCTGAAAAATTATTGGAACTTGTAGAAAGAATTTTTATAGAAACCCAAAAAGATTTTTTTGAGTGAATAATTCTCTCCTACATTTGCAATAGTAAAAAGCAAAACCGTAGTTGGAAGCGATTTGGCAGATGTTTTTTGATTAGAAAAAATTAAAAGAATATTCAAAGGTTTGGTTTTAATCCAATCGAAGAAAAATTTCTATAATTTTTTAAAAAAGTGTTATATCATTTGATATTATAAAAAAGCATATATTTATATTATGAAACAGCGTGTTAACATATCAACTATGTTTCCAAAATATCTTTTTTGGGACATGGATTATACAAAACTTAATCTTAATAAAGATAAAGATATTATAATCCCAAGAGCGATGTATGCCACAACTACTGATTCATTTGAAAAAGACATCCAAAAATTGGAAAAGCTCTATTCTAAAGATGACATTCTGTTTTATCTTAAAAACACCAAGGAACTTGTAAGTAATCAAGTATGTTTAATGGTTTCCAAAAGATATAAGAAAGCTTCATTTATGCGATTTAACAAAGTATGAATGCGGTAAGTTCTGTTTTTCACAATACCATTCATTTAAGTCTTTAAAATTGTGATAAATCCAGGAACAATCTTCTACATTTTTGTATTGATTTTGAAGTTTTTCTTTAAACGATTTTCCATTGGAATCATTATCAAGAAATAGTGATATCTTCTCATACTTTTTCAATTCATCCTTTGCTTTAAAAAGCATTGCTGTAGAATTGAGAATAAGATAATCTGAATTAATATTTTCTTTTTTTTCTAAATTCCTAAAAGTCAAATAATCGAAGAAACCCTCAAAAACCAGAATTTCATTAGAAATATTTAACTCATTTTTTATTAAAGTCACATCCTTTTTACCCAAACATATTTTAGAATATTTATTTCGGATTTCAATTCCTCCTGAATTATTGAAAAAACCAATTCCGAAATATTTTTTACCATTCAATTCATACTCAATTTCTTTCACTAAATCTTTTTGTTCATATACTTTTCGAGATTTTAAATATTGAATTAAAGCAGGATGTTGAATTTCACGAACCTTGAGAATTTTATATTTTTTTTCGTGTAATGTTTCTTCACTTTGAAGTTTATTATAATTAGAAAAATCAAATTTTTCTAAATATCTCAGCGCTTCAGAAACTGAACATAAATTCATTTGTTGAACAATTGAAATCACATCATAACTTTTTCCCGTTCCAAAATCAAACGCTTTATTTTTAGCAAAGTCAACCGACAAACTAGGAATTTTTTCTTCTCTGTCGAGCGCAAAATAAAACGCCGTATTTCTGTTTTCTTTTACAGGAAATAAATTGAACGATTCTAAAACCATTCTTATACTTATTTTTTCTTTTATTTCTTTACAATTCATTTTTTCTTTTTTAGAGCACATTTTTTATTCACATTTTCCTTTTTAATAAAAAAAGACTTTTTAATTATTTTACATTACTTTTAATGAAGCTCCGAATCGACTTTTAGAAAGGGATTTGAGCTCTTTTTTTGGTGAGTGCAATTCCGAATTCTGGTGAGTGCAATTCAGAGAAAGGAGTGAGTACCATTCCGAAAACTTCCTTAATTATGGTGAGTGCGATTCCGAATTCATTTTTTAATTCTGTTTTAATATTCTTAATTATTCGCGATTTTTGATGTTTTTAGATATTTTTAAAACGCTTTAAATGTTTGAGTGAGTATCATTCCAATTTCTAGATTAAAAAATCTGATATTTTAATAATTTTTAACATCAGTGAGTACAATTCCGAATTATTGGTGAGTACAATTCCGAAATCATACAATTATTGGATAACCATTCGGAAATAGTTTTCCCATTTTTGTAGACTGATAGATTTGAATGATTAGTTCTTGAATTTCATATAAAAATTTCTTTCCTTGAAATATTGTTGATTTTATTCTTTTTAATCGGTTAATTCTAATAAACTCTCTGAAGGCTTTTTCTATTAATTCTCTGGTTTGGGGAATGTTTCTATACTGATGAGAAAACTGCAGCATTTGATTTTCTTCCAAACCATATCTTTTCTTGAAATAGATTAATCTTCGGGTAATTTTTTCAGCAGGGACAGCATTTGTTTCACTTGAGTCCAATGGATTTTTTATATTGATTGATAAATTGTCATTCAAAGACAAATTAGATAAAAAAGGAATAATAAAAATTGAATCTTTTTGGTAAGTATAATTGAACGAAAGTGTATTGAATGTATTTAAACTAATCCTTACGGGTTTTAAAAATTTAAAACAAAAATCCTTAGTTGTTTTATAGTTCAATCCAAACTTTTTGTTGAGAGTAGAAAGTTTCAAAACCGTTCCATTTTTAGGCAATTTTGAAAGCCAAATGGCAAATATAATATGTTTGTTGTTACGTACATTGTAAACCAAATTATACAAAACATAGTTATATTCAGGAATTACCATTAGTTTTTTTAGCCAATAACTACTGACTAGAAAAGTTGTATAACCTCTTTTATCGTAACTGGGTGTAGAAATCAATCCGCCGAAAGTTTTAATTTCTTTTCCTTTAGAATTCACAGATTTATACCAACCCATTTTGAATTTTGCAAGAAACTCATAAGCCTGTATAACTTGTTTTGTCGATCCACTTGGAGAAATCCTGCTATTTTTAATTTTTATAGAAGCAAAAATGTTGTTTTCCGTTTCAAATTCTTCATCGAAAAGAGAAAGTTGTTTTGGTCGGTCTTGCGGTCGGAACTGTTCGTTACTAATAATGGAAATAATGTTAAATATAACACGAAGTGCATTAATTGGAATATCCGCAGCTTCAGAATCATCAAAAATAAAATCATCCACAAATTGGTTTCCCAATCTTATCCTATCGGAAATCACTTCTTTTTTATTTTCAAATACTTTACGGATAAGCCGTAAATCTTTTTCCGAAACCGCCATAATTCGTTCAGTCTTTTGGAGAAATTAAATTGATTAGAATATTATTCAGATTTGACAGATTTTTATAACAGTCTTATTTTTTCACTTTTCAGGGTTTTAGAACCTTCGTTTAGACTGTAATATTTATAAATATTTATCCCTTCACATTGAAAAACCCTTTTTTCGACTTTCCCGAAATTCGATAATCTTACTTTTTGGATGCCTTTGTATTCTGCTAACATTCCATTAATGCTTACTTTTTGCCCAGGTTTTAAATCAGATATTTTCATTGTTTTGTTTTTATTGTTTATAGATTAGTTTTTTGAAGTTTATCTCTTATATTTTGAAGTTTATATTTTTTTGAAATTTGTTTTAACAATTAATTCTTTAAGATTCTGGACGTTTTATATTTGGTATATTTTGCAACAAAGAAGTATTTTCTACATTCGAATTTTTCAGATAAGGCAAAGTACTTTTTAATGTAGATTTCCAATTACTAATAGGACGATTAGAGGTGTTTTTCCAACCGTTATTGTTCCAAGTTTCGTATTTTTCACTAATACTTAAATCCAATTCGCACTCGTAGCACTCCAATGATCTTGCATATTCCATAAATTCATCCAAAGAAGGAATTTTTCTATTTTTAAGGTTTTGTAGTTCCTGCTCTTGTTCATCTTCCCGTTCATACTTTTGTATATATTTCAGCTCAAATTTTTGATTTTGGGATAATTCTGGAGAAATCTTTCCATCATTATTAATTTCAATTTCTTCTAATACTTGAAGTGTATTTGGAGTAGAAAGAAATATTTCAGGAGAAATTATTGAAGTTTTTGATTTTCGAGGTTTTTCAACATTTGTGCTTTCTTCTATTTTGATTGACTTTTCAGCATCAATTTTAAAGGAATAATTTAGCAACAAACGGTAATGACAAGGAACTCCATTTTTACATTGAAACAAGATTAAACCTAATTGTTTGAGTTTCTCTTTTGTTGATTTTATCGTTTTTCGGGTAAGTCCTAAATCTTTTCCCAATTTAACATCAGAAATTTTAAAATCATAGCGATCATTATCGTATCCAATTTTCAGCAAATAGAAATACAAAGAAATCTCTGTAGGACTAACTTTAGTTGTTTTATTAAACTCCCAAAAACGTTGTATTAATTCTAGATAATACATCTTATTTTTTGGCAAAAAGTTGTAATGCCTTTTCTTTATCTATAATAATGATATTCCCATTTTGAATAATGGCTTTATCCAATATTCCAGTAGATTTTATTTCAGATGCTTTTGAAACAGAACATCCAAGAATTTTTGCCAAGCCTTTGAGGCCATATTCATATTTACTTTCTGTGCTCAAATTTTTAGAAATTGCTAAAAACTCTTCAACAGTAAGCTTCCAAATGGGAGTTTTGGGATCTATCTTTTTCATTTAATATTATTTTACTCTTTATTAAATTGAGCTAGCTTTCATTCCACAGAGCGAGCCTTCTGTTTTATAAATCCAATTCCTTGCTGCAGCCCTCCAATTCTTCATCAATTTTTTATCACTTCGTTTCCATTGGCGAGATTCATAGAAAGAGTAAAACTCATTTGCCTCAAAAGAGGGCAAATCCCTTTCATTAAAGTATAATTCAACTTCGTTAAATTTCGGAATAGAAAAGATATTTTCCATATCTGAAAAGTAATTTTGTTCTTGAACTGATTGTATTTCTAATACTTTATTGTTTCCCAAATCCCTAATTTCTATCAAGCTACCTTTATAGGAATTATAATTCGGACAGTAATTGATATAACCTGCGTGATGCAATTCTCGAATACATTTATGATAAGTCGCAAAAGATTTGATTTTACTTAATTTCATTAGCTCTTTGCGACAAATGCGAAAAGGAGTTCTAAATTCGTTAATTCTCCATAATTGAAAAAGAGAAACATACATGCTTATATGAGAGGGGAGCAAACAATTATCCTGAATGACACAATCAAAAAAGCTATTGATATTTGTTGTACAATTTATCATTTCTAATTAATTATTAATGCTTTTGCTCCATTAATAGCTTTTGTATGTCATTATAATTGTAATATAATGTACCTCCTATCTTGCTACAAGATAAAGTCCCATTAATTCTTAAATTTTGCAAAGTCCCAGAAGATATATTCAGAAGTGACTTGACTTCTGAAGTTCGTAACCACAACTTTTGCTCAGTTGTCTTTTGTTTTATTAATTGTTCAATTCCTTCTAGGAGTTCAGTTTTAAATTGCTGAAGATCCTCTTTTGTAATAATTGATATTGACATAATTGAAAATTTGTTTTATTTGACAAAGTTTCAAAATCCAAAAAAAAATCCTTCGGTAGTTTTTCGTTACTACCGAAAGATTTCACTGTACATCCTATCAAAAGGAATTAATCATTAACCCAATAATTAAATTTTAACTAATAGGTAACAGTTTAGTACTAAATTGGAAGAGTCTGTAATGAATTTGATTACATCATTGCAAAATAATTCGTTTTTATACTCTTAAAGACTAGGTATATTTATTATTCATCCAAATCACTCAGATATTGATCCATATTTTGGGTGAGCAATGACAAAAACTTAGTTCTGTCAGTTTTTCTAAGTCGAATTTCACTTAAAGTCTTATGATAATTACCTAAACTGATATGTAAAGAATTTTCAGCCCAACGAAAGATTTCAGCAAGGTCAGCATGACCAGCGTTAAAACATTTCGTCTGATGAAGCGAATATAATAATTCAATCAAGGCGACTTTTGGTGCTGTCCATTCCATATTCTGCATTTGAGTGATTGAGTTTTTCCTAACTTCTTTTGAATCAATTTTATCGGTTAAGTATTGGTCTAAAAGGTCATTTGCAAGAATTTGAGAAACAATATGGTCATGAGATGTTGAAAAACCTTCATCATAACTATACAGTTCAGGGCTGAGTTTCAGTTTGAAATCAAATTTGAAACGAATAAAATATTTTTTATCAAGGTAGGTTGACTTCCTACGATAGTAGCTAATAAATTCTTTTTGTTCGTTATAAAAATAGAGAAGATTTCCTCTTTCGTTTTCATAATATGCTTTTAATGCATGAGCATCAGCATAAGGCTTGGAAGCTTCAATTGCCAAAACCTTAGAATAGTAAATATAAATTGCCACGAATTGTGGTTTTGTTTTTTTGAAAAAAAAAATCTCATCACTCCAATCCAGAAACTTATATTGTTTTAATAAGTCCTTCAGCTTTCTAATGGTAAGATCTGTTTCCATTAGAATTTCTTCCGCGCGAATGACAATATCATTATCACTTCTGTTGATTTGATCTACCGATGAGGTAAGTTCCTTCCATAGTTGATCTACTTTTTTTCTGAAATTTTCTCGATTCATACGTCTATTTTTAGTTAATATCATTTTTAACGTAAAAACCGTGCTATTGGTAAAATTTCAGAATTCTTTCAATTCCTCTTTTCTCTTCCTGATAAAATCACCTGGTCTCATACCCGTAATTTCCATAAAATGTTTTGAAAAAATTTGTCTGCGTGACATTCCACATTCCTCAGCTAGACTATCAATGGAGTAATTTAGGTATTTGTTATTTTCCAAAAGTAGATTGGTAATGTATTCAATTCGTAAAATTTTTAAATACATTGTAAATGTCAACTGATAATGTTCATTGAGAACATATGATAAATGAGTTCGGTTACTTCTAATCATTTTAGCAACGGTTGAAAGCGTTAGGTTTTTCTTTAAAAACAGTTTTTCCTTTTCAAAAAGTTCTAGCTTTGCTTTTACATCATCAATAATTTCTGGACTATATATTTTTTTCTCTTTTAAAGAAACAATAGATGCATCTTTAAAAGTATCATTTTTCTCAGGGCTATTTAATTTTTTGAGTAATTCTCGATACTTGGAAGTAATTTCATTTTCTCTCTTTCTAGAATTCCTGAATTTCCAAATTGAAAAACTTAGTAATAAAAAGGCACTGCCCATTGAAAAATATAAAAACAAAAGACCGTTCTTATGTTGACTTTCCAATTGCTTCTTCTCTTTCAGTAATGTACTCGTGTCATATTCCCGGTGAATTTTTGACGATAGCAAAGCAAAATCATCATTAATGATAGAATCTGCTTTTAACAGCTGATTGGTGTAGTAGAGTTGTTTTTCTTGATTTTGGCTTTGTTTTGCATCCTTAATCAGATATTCATAACCTTCCCTAATCTCAGGAGTAATAAACCAAAATTTACGAACCAATGAATCTGTTTTATTTAGATACTTTAATGATTCTGTTCTATTTCCACTTTGCCAGTACAATTTTCCCAAATAGAAATACACCGTATTCAATGATGCATCATCCTGATTATGACTTAAAATATCCTTTGCAAGTATAAAATGCTCTAATGCCTCTCCTGATCTTCCTTCTCTTAAGAGTTGAATGCCTTTACCTTTATGAAAATAACCATACTCTATGGAAAACTCATTTGTATCTTTAAGTCTTTCCAATCCGATAGTAATTAGGGAGTCTTCTTTACGAAATAAACGCAAATTTCTATAGCAGCTACTTAAGCGATAAATACTGTTAAAATATCCAGATTCATTATTCAGCTTAAGATTCGGATGAGTGTTTTCTGATATATTGCTCTCAAAATAACGAGCAGTGTTTTCAAAATGCTTGGATGCTTCCTCATAATACCCCAAATAGCTTTTAACCATCCCTAAATGATAGGTTATTTTATTTTTCAGATACTCATCTTTTGAATCTTCAGAATATTTATATGCTTTGAGATATTGAACCAAAGCTGGTTTATACTGCCTTCGGTTATAATAGTAAATAATTCCTTTTCCAAGATAAGCTCTGGAAATCTGGTCTTTATTATTGTACTTTATAGCAGTGACAATACAACTGTCTGCATAAGATAATTTCTGGTCAATGTTTTTTGTATAATAAATAGCTTCCTCATACCCCTCAATCAATTTTTTTAAATTTTGTTCTCTCTTTGCTTTATCAATATACCTATTAACAAAAACCATTGCCCTATCATCATTTTCTGGATAAGACTCAAATAAGCCATAAATTTTTTCGTAAGATTCTTTGTAATATTTCCCCTGTCGTTCTTGACCTTGTACTGACAACAAAATCAAATTAAGAATAATCAATAATATTTTATTATTACGGAACATAATTTAAAAATAAGCTCAAATTTAATAAAAATCATCAACTAAATCATTTCTTTTAGCATTTACACACAATACGTTATACTAACAATTGATTTTCAACACTGTAGTAATTTTTTTTAATAGGATGCATGTATCAATTATTTCCAATGAATTGATACATCAGCCCCAGTAAAGCTTTTTTCAGTCCACAAACCCCTATAATTTAGCCTCAAGAATTCTAATAAAAACCGGCCGGGATAACTTTTTAAAACCTTTATTAAAAATTATGAAAAAGTATATCTCACTTTTAAGTATAGCATCTGCATTCCTTATGCAGTCATGTGAAAGATCCGATTCTGATGTAAAAAATTACTCAACAAACGAATCAAAACATGAAAACTTTGAGCCATAAAAAAACTGTTAAAATTGAAGAGACCAATGCTACCGCAACAAGCGAAACAGACACTAAGGATGATGAACCTAAAAGAGACAAACAGCATTGGAGAATTATAAAGGATACCATCTTATAATTTAAAGTAATCTTATTTAAACTTTAAAAGCAAATGGAATGGAAAAGCAAAAAGTAGTTCTAGTCACTGGAAAGAAATGTACTGTTAGTGGAGAATGGGAAGTTGAGGGCACAATTAGTACAGTTGTTTACATCTCAAAAGGAGAAACTATGCCTGCATATTGTGGAAAGAGTGTAAAATGGATTTTAATTAGAAAAGGATAATAAAGCGATGCATCACATAAAAGCAAATTTCAAAGCCTTCATTAGCTATTTTTTTATATTGTTGTTCTGCTATGCAGCAATCAGTAAAATAATGGATTTTGAAAAATTTCAGATTCAGATGAAAGATTCACCATTATTAAGTCCATTTTCAGAATTCCTACCACTTTTTATTATTGTAATTGAACTTTTTTTTGGTAGGATTGTTATGTTATCAGAAAACTCAAAATATAGGACTTTTAGGAAGTTTTATCTTAATGCTCATTTACACTGTATATATTGGAGTAATGCTTGTCACCTCTGAAAATCTTCCTTGTTCTTGTGGTGGAATTTTAGAAAAAATGACTTGGACTCAGCATTTGTATTTCAATATAGGATGTACCATTCTTATTGCCTTTGCTTTAGTTCTCAATAAAAAATACAACAGGCCTGTTGATGGAGATAGAAACCATAGTTAACTGGGGAAGACTAGACTGAACGTTAGTTTTTTTGTTTAACCTTAAAATTAGACCGTCGAAAGCGGTTTAATCATCCGAGAATTTAAATGTATTTATTAACAACCATTTGTTTGAGAATACTCATTCTCAAACAGGTTTCTAAAGTTTTTAAGGGAATCTTTTTTGATGTATAAAAAGACCAGTATCATGAATATTCAATCATTTTTAAAAACCAATGCTTTAGCTATTATGGCACTCATATTTGCAGGAAGTCTTATGTCATTTAAATTAGCTGAAAACAATACAGCAGACCAAAATTTCTACTACATTAGTGAAGATATGAGCGAAGGAGCTTTTCACGATGTAAACAATTGGACAAGTGCTGAATCAGGAAGCACAGGATGTGTTACTTCAGGAGAAAGACCTTGTAAAGTAATTGTACCAGACGGAAGTTCTCTTAGCACTGTCCTTGGTTCTAAAACCAATGCTCAGGTATTAGACATCTCTATTCAGAGAAAATTAGAGCCTTAGGTTTCAATTTCTTTAAAAATGTTAGGGTGGGAAAATATTTCCACCCTAATTTTTTTTAATTTTTTATCTTGGATTCTGAGGCATTCCTGTTTGTTTGATAATATCCTCTGGAATGGCAATCGCATAACGAGGGTCATTGGGAGGCAGTGTATAAGTCTGGCCACCTATTGTTCTGGTAAGGGTTATTGCGCCTCCATCACGGTTATAGCGTTTGATATCTGCCCAACGGAGTCCTCTAAACAAAAGTTCCTTTTTTCTTTCTTCTTTGATGATTCGTAAAGCATCTTCTTTCGTACTGGCAGAAAAAGGAATAAAAGTTCCTGTCTTCCATCTCTTCACTAAAAGTTCATTTAATTTAGACATTGCACTGCTCACCTCATTGAGTTGAGCATAACTTTCAGCTGCTATCAAATAAAGTTCGTCTTTAGCCAGTACAGATGAACGTTGTGAAGTGCCACTATAGTTTCCTTTGAACAAAATTTGACCACTGGCGTTTGTTCTGAAAAAGGCCGTTTTCCTCAAGTCATTGGTATCATAAGACTGATATAAAGACAATGGAATTTTTGCGGTATTACTGGACAAAATAGGAGAATAACCAATAGTCGTTGGAAGCAGCACTTCAATATTCATTTCTTTTATTGGATAAGAGCTCGAAGTAATCAGTGTATTAAAATCCAACAATTGTCCATTAATTGCTAATGCTTCATTCGCATACTTCAAAGCATTGGAATACTCTCCCATATACAAATAAGTCCTTGCCAATAGTCCTAATGCTGTAGCTTTTGATGCTCTGGTTACTGCGATTTGTTTTTCAGGTAAGAGGGAAACTGCGGTATGCAAATCTTCCAATATCTGTTGATAGGTTTCTTGTAAGGTAGCTCTAACAGACTTCTGGTTAACATCAGGATTTAAACGAAGCGGTAGCCCCAAATCGGTATTAGCAGTATTTTTATTGAATGCTACACACCAAATTTGTGCTGCTTCCAAATAAATAGATGCTCTTATGGCTAAAGCCTGACCTTTTACATTCAACGTATTGCTGATTTCATATTGCTCAAGATTATTGAGAACGGTATTGCAAATATTGATTCTAAAATAGCAACTCCCCCAATCGTTCCCTGTGGCTCTAGCTACTAAATTAGGCTGCCAAGTATAGAGACGCTTATCTGCTTCGTAGCTTATTCCGTTATAATCACTATCGGTAATATAAATCTCATCGGATGAGATTTGTCCACTGATGCTATTGCTAGACAACACATTGGCTATTCGGTCTAAAAGAGCTTGATTATCTTTTAGCGTTTCTGGAACCACTAACTTTGTGTCTGATTTTTCATCTAAAAAATCTGAACATGCCGTATTTAAAAGTAAAAACACGAGTCCTACCAATCGTATTATTTTATTATTTATCATCTTATTTTTTATTTAATGATTTATGATTCAAGGTATATTTAAAATTGAGCACGAAGCCCAAATGAATAGGTCGTCACTGGTTTTAAGGAATAAGTTCCCCAGTTGTAATCAGGGTCTATTCCCGATTTATTGGCTTTCCAGAGCATTCCTAAATTGCTAACAGAACAATATATGTGTAAACTTTTCATCGAAATGCCTTTCAGTTGGGTATTGTTGAATTGATACCCTACATTGATGTACTGCAATCGGATATGGTCTCCTTTTTCTACCAATATCGAGGAACCGTTATAGAAAGCATCTCTTGCAGAATTGGAGGTATATGAATTTGCTGGAACATGTGTCATGAGTTCATCACCAGGTTTCTGCCATCTGTACTCATAATCGCTGTGACCATCTCTACTACTGATAAGATTGGTATAATTAATAGAACTTCTTCTGAACCAATACCCGAATTTATAGGTGATGCCAATATCCAAGTTTAATTGCATATAACTCAATGAATTGATAAAAGAACCAAAACTGGTAGGAATAGCAGAACCAAAGTATTGTAAATCTTCTATTCCTCTATCAGAGGAGGTGATTTCTGAATAATTTTTGCTGATTTCACCATTTAGGTAACCTCTAGGAGCTCCTGTTTCGGGGTCAAGCCCAGCCCATTTATATGCAAAAACAGAATACACAGGCAGTCCAATAACTCCTGATATGGGAGCGGTAGAACCTGATTGGGTTACGAAATCACTGGCAAAAGTAGTAGGAAGATAATAATCGGTTACTTCATCTTTATAGGTGCTGAAATTGATGATACTGTTCCATTTGAATGCTTTATCAATATTCTTAGTATTGAGCACCACATCTATCCCGTTGCCTTTCATTCCTGCCACATTCCATAGCATGGTAGTGACTCCAGTCGTATAATCGATAGGAGCTAGCCCAAATAGGTTGCTTCCTTTTTTGTTGTAAAATTCTAGCGAACCCGTTATACGATTGTTTTTTGTAGCAAAATCAATTCCAACATTAATCATTCTCATCATCTCCCAGCGCAATTGGGGATTAAAATACTGGTCTATTCTAGCCATCGGTTCTCCTGTATAAACAGATACATCAGGGTCATAGGCAACAGTGGTCACTGCAACCATTGCTGGGTCTATATTTCCGTTGAAACCATAAGAGCCTCTTAACTTGATACTAGGAAGCCATTTTACCTTATAAAAGTCTTCGTTGGATATATTCCATGCCAAACCTGCTGACCAAAACGGATTCCACTGGTCATTGGTGGTAAGCCCGAAAAGATTACTGGCATCTCTTCTCATACTTCCTGACACGACATACTTCTTATCAAAAGTATAGGCAGCATTGGCAAAAAAGGATAAAAAATTCAGATGGGTTTCCCTCAATGAGATATTTTTTTCGATAAAATTATTATCTCCTGTCACAAAATGAGGATATGGACGGGTATAGTCTACAACCCCAACAGACCTATCATACGAGTTGTAACCATAATAGCGATTATTCTCATAATTGGTAACTGTTTCTCTTATTTCTCCTCCTGCTAATGCTGAGATACTATGTTTCCCAAAATTCTTATTGTAATTGAGTTGTCCTCTAAAGTTATTAATGGAAGTTTGACTATTTCCTTGAGTTAGAATTCCTCCCTTAGGAATGATGAACTTAATGCTTCCATCTTGATTTTTCTGGGCGAAACTGTTAATTAAATATCTTCCATTATAACTTTGCTCATCATATAGGGTTGAACTTTGCCCATTCACTCGCTGATACTGATATTTCACATCTGCTTCTAATCCTTTAAACAATTTGTAATTAATACCAGTATTGATGATGATTTCATAGGTATTATTCTTTGAAACATTATGCTGCCAATCGGTAAGGGGATAGTAATTCCAGTCTAATAATCCGCTTCCTTGTAAACTATTTTTATAATTCTGGTCAAAAATAGAGTTGACGACTAGAGGATTACCTTGTTCATCTGCAAATTCCAGATAAGGAATTTTCCAATTCCCTTTTATCGTCACCGAATTATATGCATTTCTTCCACTTTTAGAACTGGTATTGGTAAAATAAACTCCCGTAGTTATGGTTACCTTTTCAAATGGGCGCCATGTGGTCTGAAATCTGGTATTTAATCTTTGGTACTTTTCTTCAAGGTTTCCAATATTATCATCATAACCTATAAATGACGTCCATGCTAACTGAGGAGTACCTCCAGATAAATTAAGTGCATATTGCTTGTTTTCCATCGGCAGATACATATATTTCCTGTATTGGTCTCTTACATCTATTGTTCGCAGACGGTCTATTTGTTTTATAGCTTCATCATACGTAATCAATCCTCGTTTTTCCTTATTCAAAAAATCTACTACTGGAGTGAGTACAGGATGATTGGGTGAGTTTATATCACTGTCATAGTAGCCTCTCTTAAAAAGCTCCATTTCTACATCGATAAAGTCCGTGCTTCTCATTTGGCGACTATATCCCAAATCTGGCTTTGAGCTTACAGTGGTATTTGCGGTAAATTCTAAGGAGAAAGGCTGATTGAATTTTGAGTTTTTTGTGGTAATAACAATGACTCCATTGGCAGCTCTTGCTCCCCAAATGCTAGATGCTGCGGCATCTTTCAGTACGGTAATATTTTCTACCATATTGGGATTTATACGGCTTAAATCTCCTTCATAGGGGAAATTATCCAGAATAATCAAAGGGCTTTTAGGACCTTTTAAAGTACTCAGTCCTCTTATCATTAACTGACCATTATCACTCAATCCTTTACTTTCGGTTAATCCGCTCATAATGGACGTAAGTCTGTCCATAATATTGGTACTTACCTGCTGTTGCAAAAGTTTTCCATCTGCTGATGAGAAAGAACCAGTAGCTCTTTCTTTAGGAATTTTTTGGTATCCGTTAGAGAGTACTACTTCTTGTATTTCTTTTACATTCAATGATAAATACAATACAAGTGGTTTTTGCACAGGTAGTTGTAGGCTTTGTTCTCGGCTGTTGTACTCTTCACCAGATAGATGTAGGGTTACAGCTTTTGGAGCACTTCCACTTATGGAAAGTACAAAACGTCCTTCCCCATCTGTAAAAGTGGTGGTTTTTGTTTGAGGAATTCCTACACGGATTCCGACAAGGGGTTTTTCTGTTGTAGCATCTAGCACTACTCCACTAATCTTTTGTTGTGCCATTATTCCTATGCTGCAACAGAGCACAGGTAAAATCAAAATTTTCTTCATGTTTTTTTTAATTTGTTCTTTTGTTGTTGATGGTGTTATTTGTCTTTAATCACAAGCATCAAGATTGCTCGTTCTTCCTCTTCCAATGCGAGGTCATATTGGGCTAATTCTTTCTGAAGAGTTTTAATGTCATTTACATTTGAAAAGCGCAAGTCTACTTTTCCTTTATATCCTGTTTCATCAATGACAGGTAGAGCGGTGATGTTCTTGTTAACATTAAGTGCTGAGAGCATATAATCCAAAGTAGCGTTTTGCAACACAGATGGTGTTTTTAGAAATTTATTTACAAAAACACCTCCTTTTGTGGCGATTTTATCTTTTCCAGAAGTGCGTTTCAGTACAAGGCATTGTGTTACTATTTTCTCTAAACTTACTGTGTAAGGCGTATTTTCATTGATAAAACGGAGCATTTTGCTGTACAAGGAATCTGCTTGGTTTTTTGGAACTATAAAATCTATGCTGTATAATTTGGCGTCGGTTTCTTTACTGGTGATATTGGTATTGAAATCTATATTTTCAGGTTGTTGAATGGTATTTAACATTCGTTTTTCACTTAAAACATCCCCTCTTTGCTCAAAAAGTTCATAACCTATTGCTCTATAGATTTCCAAAAGAGATTTATTCGTGAACTGCCTGCCGTAGGTCTTGCCTTTATCCCTATGAAACCATGTTCCAAAATCTAATGCTCTGATTCTGCCTTTTGAAAGAAAAGCAAAGGATTGCAATTCTGTTTCCTTTTCGGTATCGTAATTTTCAGAAAGCATGAGTGGTCGGGTTTTATCGATTTGAGTCACCGTCTGTAATGAGGATTTCTTGTTTCCAAGTATTTCTAAAATCGAAGTTTCTGTTACCTGTTCTGCATCTGTGGTATTGAGTAGTTTACCATCTTTGATCCATACGATATAGGGCACGCCTTTGTGTGGGAAGAGCTGATGAAAGATTTTATCCCCTGCTACAGAAACCACTTGTTTATAGCGCTGACCGTTTTTAGTGGCAAAGAATTTTTCTAGGGTTGGACGGTCTTGGTTGCTGACTGGGATAATTTTTATTTTGTCGCCAAATTGTTTTTGGAGTTCTTCCATTTTCGGAAAGTTTGCCAAGCAGCTGCTGCACCAAGTAGCCCAAAAGTCAAGAAGAATGAGCTTGTCTTTATCCTGATTAAGAGTCATGTTTTTCTGTGAATGGTTGACCAATTGTAAGGGAGTAGACCAAATGCTTTCTGGGAGCGCCTCTCCTATTTTAAGGGATTTAGTCTGAGCAAAGCTGGAGGTTGCAGCCACTATAGTAAATACTAGGGACAAGAATCCCCTGCAAAAAATATTTTTCATATTTTTGAATAGGTTTTTAATTAAGTTTAAAGACTGTAAATGCTCTTTCTGCGTGGTCGCCAAACTTTTGCGGAAAGGGCTTTTTATTTGAGTTTTTTGAGTTTTTTGGGCTGTCTGTTTCTTAGTTTTTAGGTTTTAGTTAACCTCTAAGAGAGGAAGAATACCAAAAGATAAACCTTCCTCTGCAAAGTGGTCTGGATTTAATATGAATGATGAAATGTCCCGTGAAAGCTAAAAAGCCGCAATGGTGCGCTGCCATTGTATCCGTCAATTTGATACTGTATTTTGAAAAGCAGCTTAGAAAAATGTAGAATTAGCGAGCAGCATAAAAAGAAAACGGCGTGGGACTCTACAAATCAGATCTGGGGTACTGGTATACCTTACGTACAGATAAGAGAGAACCCACGCCCTAGGTCGTGAGCCTCATGCTTATCCTCTCGTACGTTAAAAATTACCAGTTTTCAGATCGAGATTCTAAGCAATAGCTTCTAATATTTCGTTGAAGTATCGCAAAGTTACATTTTATATAACTTATTTGACAAAAATAAATAAAAATATTTTGGTACGCAATACCGTACCAAAATATTTTAATTAAAGTGGTTACTTGCATTTATGAAAGAGCAGTTTGAGGACATAATCAAAATTAAAATTGCTATTTCTTTGCGTACTTTACTAAAACAGAATAAGGAATATTCTCGTAAAAAAGAAAAGAGTGAAGAAATCACTGACAGTTATGACAAAATTGCTGTCAATGCCGATATAAGAAAAGCAACAGTAACTCTCGCATTTAATGGAGTTACAAGAACTGCTATGACTACTATTATTCTAATCGTAGAGGCAATGGGTTACACTTTACGAGACTTTTCAAAAATCTATTCCGAAATTACTTATAAACAGATTAGTGATTTTAGGAAAGAAAATAATATCTAATTACTTTTAGAATTCAAAAAACTAGTTAAACCAATAATCTTATTGTCTAAAGTATTATAAAGTACCTCTACAAAGAAATTATATAATTTGTATAATATAAATTTTGACTTATCTGTTTCATTTATCCCAATAATAGCACCTTGAGTGAAAACCAGATAATATTGTTCTTGTTGAGAAAGTTGTGTAAATTCATAAAAAGATATAAAAGAATTCATGGCTATTTTACAACTTCTTTATAGTATCGTTCTGAACATTGTTCTAATACCTCAGTTGTTTCTTTTAAATCTTTTAAAAGAAAATAAATCTATATTGAGAGACCAATTACAATAAGAGATGAGATAATGCTGTAAATTTTTAATTTATTCATGATTTAGTTTTTTGTAAAAATAATGAAAAAATATCTAAATAATAAAACCCATAGATACAATTATATAAAATTTGATTTTTAAAAATTTTATCAAGATCTACATGAGTAAATTATAACTATAGAAGAAAATTAATATTGAAGACCTATAAATTTACTATTCACCTTAAGCACTTAATGTGACAATACAAAAAAATACACAAATAAATCTAAATTTCAGTCTTCCCAAATTATACTTAAAGCAGAGTTTTTGTAAGTAATACAATGTTCATAAAACTTTCTGTTTATATCCTCACTTCTAACATAATTAAAACAATCCATTGCCCAAATTTGAGCTGTTTTTGAAATTTCAGTTGAAGTATTTTTGAAGTATTCACCCATAACAAATGAATCAGAAATTTCTGAAGAATTTAAAAGATATTTGAATGGAAAATCATCACTTGAAAATGTCCATTTTATATTACCATTTTCCGCGTAAATAATTAAAATTGGATGCGACCCTATTTGTGCAAAACGAAAAGCACAAGCCGTTATACTTACATTATATTCTTTACTTAACCAATTGATTAGGTCAAAGTTAAACTTTTTTCTGAAAATGTCAATTTTAAACCGTTCTTCAGGCATTAGTAAACACGAAGCAAAGTAATCAGCTTCTCGCTCTATTTCATAAAATTGTTTTTGATTAGTTTTTGATGGATGAGGTTCAAGTAATCCCGACATTAGCCCAATTCGATGTGATTCTATCATATAATGCCCCAATTCATGTGCTAAAGTAAAGCGACCTCTACCATTATTTGATTTATTGTTATTTGCGGTATTTATGTGAATGTAAAATGTGCCATTATCGAAAATAGTCATTCCGTCAAATGTTCCTTTATCGTAATCATCATAAAAAACCTCTAATTCTTCTTCTTTAATGATTTTTTCAAGTGGTGTTATTTTTTCATCAAACCCTAAAGCAATTGATTCAGCAAGTTTTTTTATATTTGATTTGAAACTATTCTTTATCATCTGAATCTCGATGCTTTTTTTTCATTTTGTCGATTATGTGTTGAGGTAAATTACTTTGTCCTTTTCTTGCAACCATTTTTAAGTTTTCGATTTCACTTGAAACATCATTACTTAAATTTATAGGAATTATTTTTTCTTTATTACACAAAGAACCTTCTATAATTGATTTAATATCAATAGTCGCATTTTTTAGCTTGAAATCATAATCCTCATATAATTTATTGAATCGTTCTAACTGTTTTTCATTTGTTGGATATAAAAAACCTGTAGAATGTAACCAATCATCTAAATTACTTTCGGTTATTTTGCCAATATATTTTTTATCTATTGCCATTTAAACTTTTCAAATAATTATTAACGTGCAAATTTGCTTCTTTTTTATAAACTCTAATTGAGCTTGCCACTATATTTAATTTCTCTTGTAACTTTTTACTAACTGGTCTTGGAATATTTTTGTAATTATTCTCGTATGCCTTATAAGTCAAATAAATAATCTTATGTTTATCAGATAAACCAAGCATTGCTCTTTCTATGATTTCCAAATGAACTTTTAAATCTCTTTTTCTTTCAATATCATCGCCAACAGTAAAATTTATTAGTTCATCAACATTTTCTATTATATCTAAATCATCTTTATCAGGTTCAGAACAAGTATCTTTTATTCCATATTTCATCAACTCATTAAAAACAATTTTATAAAGCCAAAGCTTAATTGCAGTGTCAATATTTTTTGATTTTGCTTTGCTTTTGTCAAAGGAGTGGTATTTCCATACTTTAGCAAAAGTACAGTTTGCTATATCCAATGCAGTAACATCACTATGATCATATTTATTTGCATATATTTCTGCTTTTTGTAATATATCTGTTTGAAATCTACTGCAAAATTCAATAAAAGCGAGTTCAGCTTCTTCAGGAAACTCACCTCTAAAAGAGATGTACTCAATAAGTTCATCACTTGGCAAAATTTTAAAGTCAATATCAAGTTTTTTTAATTCTATTTTCATCAATATACCTAAAGCGTTACTAACGGAATTAGTATATGATTGAGATACTATTTTCCTACTTTCAAAGATAATAAAAAAATCTAACGGAATTAGTATATAAGTGAAAGACAGGCAAATCCTTTATGCCTTGATGTTAAAGGAATAAAATATTAACGAAAAAAACATAAAATTATGGCAAAAGATTCATCTGGTCGTAAGTTTAACAGAATACCTGAACATACTAAAGTAGTTGGAGGTAAAAAAATTACTGTTAAAGGGCATGTTAGAAGTAACAGAAACAACAGTAAGGGTAAAAAGTAAAATGCTACTTCAAAAGCATTCGTCAAAGTTTTTCTGTCGAGAAGTGAAAAACCAAAAGTTAATATAAAATTTAATGCCTATGCAAAAATTTTTACACAAAAATGATAATGTGAGCTTATGCTATAAAGACACTTGCATACATGCAAAAGGTTCAAATGCTAATTTATTAGCAGTTGGTACTTTTGTTATGCTTGTACTTATTGGTATTGCTTCATTATCCAAAACAAATTAAAAAACGATTAGGGGTGAAACGCCCCTTTTTATTAAACAATGTAAAATATAAATTATGATTTTAGACAGACAAAGTAAAAAATTTAATGACTTTGCTCCTGATAGTTTTATAACACAGAAGCAATTATTGAGTTTGTTAAATAGACAACCTCATTTTAAAGAAGAATTAGTAAATCTATTTCAAATTGATGAAGATAAAACCGAAGTTTTACAAATAGGAAATTCAAAATTTCTTATAGAATCACTGTTGTTTTTAGATTCGCAATGTGAAAAAATTGATATTAATTCAAAAGTAAAAGATGTTCAACTAAAAAAAATGCTTAAAGACGAGAAAGCAATATTTGAAATTTTTAAAATTACAGATACTGAAATAATTAAAAAGAATAAATCCGATTTACTTGAAGTTGAAACTGCATATTCTGCAAAACAAGACATGCTTGATTATTATAGTTTTAGCAAGTTTGCTAACTATTTAAGAGATAAAGAATCCGAAGATTTGATAGATGTAATCAAGAAGTATTTAAACCAGAAGAATGCAGATAATCCTGACTCAAAAAGTTTAAGATTGCTATACAAAAAAAGTGAGGATAAATTTTATTTAAGAACGGTTACATCTGTTGATAATTATCAAGATTTTGGATTGAACTTTTCTGTTTTTGTTGCTTTGATAGCATTAAGCAGATATGTGACAGAATCACAAAGTAAAATCTATATTGATAACTATGTAGCTGATGATTCCAATCTTTATGTTTCGTTTAGTTTATCAGACGGAAAACCTATAAATAAAAATTTAAGTATTAATTTTAATCTCATACTTGAAAATGATGAAATTAAAAGAAATGCGGTTTCTTTTAATGGAGTTTTCAAACTGACTTATAATGATGGTAAGAAGAATAGCGAAATTTACATCAAACCAAAGGGAGTTAAAAAAGAAGATGTAGCTTTTCCGGTTGATTTATTGACTTATAAACATACTGGTAATACGAAATCGGTATTTGACAAAATAAAAGATTTGCCTGATTTAATTGATTTCTTTATTACTCAAGTTTCAGAAGATGCTAAAAATATATCTGAAATAAAGAATCCAAAAGATGTAAGACTTCATTTAGCAAAAAAAATTAAGTATTCTAAAAAAGCAGAGTTCAAAAAATATAAGGATTCTGTTTTCAATAAACTAATGAAAATCACAGTTGATAATACCTTTAATTTATTTGAAATTTTCAGAGAAATTGACGAATTATTTGAAAATGAAGATGTTATTTCAAGAGATTATTGGAGAGAAAAACTTTATGAATCATTAATTGAGAAAAAATAAAATGACGTCCATTTATACTAAAGTCAGGTTTTAACTATCAGTTATTTTCTGACTTTTTAATTCTTAAAACAATTTTTCTACATTAAATAATCTACGAGATAGTGTCTAAAATTAAAAAACTTGTTTTTTTGTTTGCTCTTTATCATAGGATATATTAGCAGCTGTTAAAACTCCTGATTCTTGAAGTTTTATAAATAAAAAACTTGTATTATATAATAAATATATTGTATTAGTTCTATCAGAATTCAAGTCTTCATGAGCTTTAGAATTTCTAATTCTAATCATTGAACCTTTGAAAATTTTAATATATCCAAGTTGTATATTTCTACCATTTGCTGTATTTATGTAAGCTAATTGAACAATTTGATTATTTACAGAAAAGGCAGCTGTCATTAATGGAGCGCCATCTAATTATTGATTGTTTATAGCAAGAACATGTGATTTTAAAATAGCATTTGCTTCTCTTAAGCAGACAAGAATAGAATCAGCAAAAAAACCTGCATCAAATCTTGGCTTTACCAATTCTACAACTTTAGGAAGTAAGTAAACCCAAAAATCTTCTAATTCTTCCATGTTTTACGATTTATCTTGTAAAGTTTTACTTTTCAATTATCCATCCAGGATTTGAGCCTGTTACTGTTTTATATTCTTCATAAGTATATTCTTCATGGGAAATTAAAACGGTAGCAAATTTTTCTGAGTTAGGAAATCTTTCTTTTGCTCTTTGGATTGCTACTCTTTTCACAACATTTAAATCGTATCCAGAACCTGCAATAACTTCAATTACTGATTCATTTCCATCAACGATTACATTAACCTTATCAACGTAGTAATTTTTCATATTTTTTTAATTTATGTGCGTTATGGTTGCTGCTAACGACTCGGTGGCTTGGTGAAGTTCCGAGCTTCAGAACGGCTTATTTTCTGTTAAAAATAAAATTTCTCGCAAAACAGAAATGTAAATTTACCACATAATTCGCAATCTTACCAAACGTTTGTTACCAGAAGTATCATTATTCTCTTCTTTCCATATCGAATTCAGTATCTGAAATTTTTGCCTTGTAAATGGTGATTCCTTTTTCGATAGCAAAAGCTCTTATTTTAGTTTCGGCATCATTGTCTATATTAACTCCTAATATGATTTCAGAGATTGCGTTATGTGGAACTTTAAAAAGATAAATATTGTAAGGTTCTTTTTCGAGCATAGTTTCGGATAAATTGAATGTCGAAATAACTCTCACTTCTTTTTCATACTCCCAATCAGTGCTTTTGGTTAAAAATGGCTCAAAAGCTAGTGTTGGTTCTGTTAATGTAGTAGGAATTTTAACCCTTTTGTCAGAATAAGTGACTTCTTTTGTGTGTCTAGAAAAATTCGAGTCTTCACTTAAATAATCTTTGAAAAATTCATGCTCTGAATTGAAACCAACACAATAACCTTTATGTGAATTAGTATAATGCGCCCACATTAAAGAATTATTCCAAATTTTTGTTAGAGAAAGTATTCCAACTTCATTATTTATATTTTGATAAGCTTTTTTAAAAGTATTTTCTATGTACTCATCATTATATTTTCCCACCCCATATTCTTCTAATTTTTTACTACCTCCAGAGATTATTTGCGTAATCAATTTTATGGCTTCAGTAAACTCACCTTTTTGTGGTTTTCGTGGTAGACACTCGAAAGGATCGTTTAAATCGCCGGCTTGGGTAAATCTCAACAATTCATTTTCAAAATAATTGTCTTTTTCTCTGATTGGTAAATACTTGTAGAATAACATAGGCGTGTCTGGATATTGCTGGTAACGACAGACTGAGAAAAAACATCACAATCTGGTAAACTAATATAGTGTTTTATTTGAGCTATAGTGAGAAAAATTTTATTTTTATGTATGTGATATATTTAAAGGATTTCCCGCCATCAAATAAAGTTGAGTAGTTTAAAAGATAACGGCTGATAATCCTATTTGGTCTATTGATGCCATTGTAAAAACTCACCAATTTTAGAACTAAATAACTTGTTTTTTTATCATAGAATAAGTTACCTGCAGCTCTTCTTCTCATTCAAGCCATATTTACTCTAATCATCCAACGAATCCATGTCTTTATATTGATTCTTGCTATTACTTTTTCTTCTATTTGATTTTTCTAATAACTATTCAAAAAATATGTGAAGCAAAAGAACTAAAGCTTTACGAGTTTTTTAAAATTGCTAATGTATAATTTAATTATTTACTATTAGAAATCATTTTAGATTACTAATAAGATTTTTAAAATTAACGTTTATAATATTCTGAACCTCATCAATATTTATATTCCAAATTTTAGACAAATAATCCAACACTTCTTCAATTTCCCCTGGAATTAAAGGTAAGTTACCCTTACAAATAAAAGGGCCATCCGTTTCTGTTAATATATTTTCCCTTGGTATTTTAGATATTATTTTTTGACCTGAAATAGACTTAATCATCGCAGGATTAATGGAGAAATAATAACCCGCATCTGAGATATTTTTAATTAAGTTAAGTCCTCCTGAATACCAATGAAAAATTGCATATTGAATTTTATATTGAATTAATAATTCAAAAACTTCGTTCTCTGCCTTTCTCGAATGCAAACTTAGTATTTTCTTTTTATCAGAAACCAACTTTAAAATTCGATTAAATGAAGCTAGTTGAATATCTTTTGTTTCATAACCTTCTTTTGAAAAATCTAATCCAATTTCACCTATATATGATGTTTTATTAATGTTTTTTAGAAATAAATCAAACTCCTTTTTATGAAAATCAGCCATTAATGGATGCATTCCTAAAGCTAGTCTTATTTTTCTTAGAGATTGAAAATGAGAATATCCTATTTCAAAATGGCTTGGTAAATTAGTCATGGCTAATAAAGTTATATTAGCTTTAACACAATCCTGCAAAACTTTTCTTGGATTTGGATATAAATCTATGTGGCAATGTGTATCAATAATCATCTTATCCCTAATTCAGATTTTACAAAACTATTTCCTTTATCATTAAACAATTTCAAAACTTCTGTTTTGCTTCTTAATACCATTTCGGCATAATCTGTAAGATTAATAATATCAATGTTACCATTCACGAGTAAGTCTCTTATCATTTTTTCCAATGGAATATCTCTTTTCAAGTAGCTAAATAATGCAGGTAAATCATTGTTTCCTAAAGAGGATACTTTTGTTATGAAGTTACCATAATGATTTTCATTATCTAAACCTGCTTTATTCAAAGCTGCACGCCTGTATATACAAGGCATGCATCTTCCACAATTATGTTTTTCATTCTGATTGTCAAAATGATAATTCCTTCTCCCTCTTTTTCCACAAGAAACTGAATCTTGATAAATATTTTGTAAAAATGTTGGGTTTTTACATTTAATAAACATTTCTCCTTTAGTTTTTAATGAATAAGGATTAAATATAATTGTACGTAATCCTAAATCGACAAATAATTCTTGCGTATTTTTTAAAACATACGGATGGGTTGTTCGAGTACTTAAAGAGCTTACTCTTGATGGCGTCAAAGGATAGTTGATTGAGATTGTACCATTTTCAGGAATTATCAAATCATTAGTAGGTGACAAGTAACAGCCCAAACCAATAAAAAAGAGTGAACGACTACGATAATTATTTTCGATAGTTACTCTATTACCGTCACTATCTTTTCGTGATAATGCCAATTTTGATTGTATCCAATAAATTTTATTTGGATATTGGATCATTAAATGCCTTAACAACTTTCTTTGATCTCCATTTGGACCTGGAGATTTGGAATCAAAATGAGAAACTAAAAGTATTCTTTCATTATTACTTAGTTTTTCCAATTCATCTATGGCTCCTATTAAAGAATCTAAACCACCTGAAAACAAAGTTACAGATTTGATGGAAGCTTTGTTGTAAGTTGGAATTTTTCTTCTATTTGTACGTGGTTGGAATAAATCAACATCTTCTATTTCTCGGAAAGAAATTTGCCAATTATCTCCTGTTAGAAAATCTAAAATCTGTTTCAATTTCTCTTCTTTTCCACTCCAAACAACTAAGTTATTCACTGGAAACTCTACTTCTATGTCTCTTGTCCAACCATCATTTGAATAAATAGCTCGGCTAAGTAGGTTATCTACACCATAAACTATTGCAGATACAAGAAAGAAATCAAATTTTACAGAAGTAAAATCAGTTGTGAAATCAAAAACTTTTTCGTAACCTAAAAAAGATAATGGAACTTTTCTATTCAGTCCGTTGTCTATATAACAAAGCTGCAAATCTGAGAACTTGCCATAATCAGCGTCCTCAATAACTACGTTAACTCTCATAACTATTCAAATACGGTTAATACATCTTGTTGAATATTTTTCACAAGCCTATCAGCTTCATCAGAACTCCAATCAATATTTTGCAATGGATTTCTTTTGTGCATATCACCAACCCTTTCAACGATGAAGTTTTTTATTTGACTGAAAAGATTATTACAATCACTTTCGTTCTTGTTTTTTATTAATTTTTCATAGAACCACTTTGATAAAAGTTCATTAATGTAATACCCAAAATATTTTATTATTATATCCTCCAAAGTATTGGTTGTAAATGTTTCTTGTAATAAAGTTTGCACTTCATCAATGGATTCAGCTTGCCCCATTAGTTCCTCTAATAATAATCTTGTGGCTTCCTTCGCTGCGTTATCATCAATAGATGTAGTACTACCGGAACAATATTCAATCAAATGATTAATTACATCGCCAACCGTTTTGTTATCAATATCAGAAAGTCCCGTAGATTCAAGAGTTTCTCTAATATTGTTGCCGGAACTAATAAACTTTGAAAAAACTCCTCCGATTTTATTTGCAGTTCTGATACTGCTTCTCCCCCCTGCTTTTGAGCCACCACGACCTCCTGTTGATGCTCCACCTAATGCTGAAACAAAATTCCCCATTATATTCTGTAATTTCTGAGGATGAAGCACAGAAGAATCACAATTTGACGTAAGCGAAGAACTAAGCGTACTCCAATTTGGAACCATTGAGTGTTTCACATCAGAAAATGATTTAGATGTTCCCATTTCTATTTTTTTAAATTAAATGCTTTACTTGCTTTTGACTTTCCATCTTTGAAATAATCAGTTAAAAATTCTCCTATCTCAGGTTCTGATTTAAAATCAGCTAATCTCGTTGCAACTGCTGGTTCAATATCCGATACACTAATTATTTTAAGAGCTTCTATATAGTGATAGACTGTATTTTCTATTTTATCTTCTGTCATTGCATTGAAAATGTCATACAGCCTCTTTTGCTGAGGATTCCTCTTCAAATTTGAAGATAGAAGATTGAAAAACGCATCTTTTTCAATATCGCTAAATGGCTGAAACTTTTGAGTAAGTAAAGATTTGGTAACTGTTGCCGTCATATTATCGGGTAATAACTCATTATACAACGCCCTTACTACTGGTGGAATCATACTTGTTGCAGTGATTGAATTTTCTAATTTATCACGGGCAATCCAGTAATAATCCCGTAAATCAACTCCTGATAACAATGGTTCTATTTGAAACCATTTTATTATTTTGGGTTTACTCCATTCTTTAAAATCAGTATCTTTTATTTCCAAAAGAACATCCTCAATACCTTTATCCTTACATATAGATTCTATTTCTGTTATTTCTTTTGGCATTCCGTCTTGGGAAATTTGCCACTCAAATAATTTTTTGAATAGCTTGGGTTCTGAATATTCAAGTATCATCATTTTTGCAAGAACAGCATCATTAAAACTTTGTAACGAGGCAACTTCTGCAAGTCTTTTTCTAATTGTATAAGTATTTAGAAACCGTTTAATCTGTCGGGGATTTCCATACAAACTATTTGTAATTAATGGTACTAATGCAGGAATCGTAATTACATTATCTTTAACTTTTCCAAATTCCTCCGCTTCTAAGATCTTTTCAAAATTTGATAATCCAAATGCAGAATATTTGTTCGTTAATCTATACTTCTGAAATTCAGCAAGCACATTTTCAAATCTGGTATCGCCAACCTCTTTTTTACAGATAAGCATTGATATATAAGTTTCAACTTCTGATTCCGAAAGTCTTGGTAAAGAATAGGGAAGCTGAATTAATTTTTCTAAGTAATCAATAACGATTCTGTTGTTGTCTTCTTCAATTTCTTTATTGTTTTTATACTTATGCTCAATAGCATATTTTACTATTCGAGGGTCTGCTCCAATGATAAATGCTGTTTTGGGTACATTTAGAAAAAGTTTAATTGCTTCAAGGTTTTCAATAATTCTTTCAGGACTACACCTATCTAAATCATCAATAATTACAACTAACCTTCTGAAATTTGTGGCTTCTAAAAGTTCCGAAAAATCTTTTCTAAATTCTGATACTGCATTTGTAGCATTTTTATCCTCCTCTTTTCTTTCTTTTACAAAGGTTTTATATAATTCCTTTCCTTCTTCTGATTGAAGTTTTTCAATTATTTTTTCTGGATTATCTCCCCATTCTGTTAGCTTCTGAATAGCAAAAGGAACTAAACTAAGTCCTCCTGTAAAATATGCAGAAACAGCAGGCAAGGCAACGTTTTTCATGACCATACCTGCACCACGCATCCAATCAATAGACCTCCAAAGTTTCTTTGCTTTTTCTTTTATCGTATCCTTTATCTCAGCGGAAATCTTTTTGTTGTCTTCCAATTCTTTGAGAATTGAATTGAGCAATGCAGCTTTAGCATCATCATATCCTTCAAAAGTCCATCCATTAAAATAAATACAAAGTGAATCTTTGTCATCATCCTTATCAAATTCTTCTTTTACGATTTGCAAGATACTTGATTTTCCACTCCCCCAATCGCCAAAAACACCTATTGTAATTGGCAAAACAGATTCATCTTTGATAATACTGATTAACAAATCTGCGTGCACTTTAAATCCTAATAGGTCTTCTGATGTTTCGTTATCTGCCCACATATATATTCATTTTTTACAATTGTATTTCTATATTTCAAATTTCTCATTCTTCTTGATTTTCAACAGTTATCAATAATTTATATTGCGTACAGATTCATTGTGTCCGCAGTGCAGACACAATTGGAAATGTTCGAAAAAACTGTCTATACCAATTTAATTGTTTTTTAGAAAAACCACTTCCGAATTCTGGTTGTAATTGTTCTGAAAGATATTTTATTAAGTATTTCCCATAATCAGCACGGTCTTTACCTTCTTGCTCTTCTTCAAAAATACGTTTGCCAATATGCCAATACATGAGTGTGCGCTGATGGTCAACTGCTCTTATCGTCTTATCCTTTGATTGAACGATGATAGATTTTATGTCTGATATTATGGATTGGTTGAGTTGCATTTAATTTTCTTGATTTGGGCTTTGTTTTGGATATGGTGTGAAATTTCTGTTTATTGGAAATTAGCGCAAGGAAATTAAACCAAGGGCATAACATTGACAGATTTGGCTATATTCAAGAAAATTAAGAAGAGGGCGTAGGGAATATTTCCATATTAGTTTTATGATTATTAGTTCATTACAAATATAATAAAATTATGGGAAACTGTAATTTTTTCAATAGCGTCCTAAATAAAAAAATAAGAAGGAATTAAAGTAACTCAAAGTATCTTTGAGGTTGCACAACAAAAAAACCTTCTTATGGATTCAAAATTAACATTATTTTCCCAAATCATTTCAAAAATAGACCGAGGGATTTTAAAAAAAATAGTAATTGAGAAGAAAACCGATTACCGAAATAAAGGATTTGATAGTTGTAACCACTTAGTTTCTATGCTTTTCTGTCATTTTGCCAAAAGCACTTCGGTTCGGGACATTTCCAACGGACTTCGCAGTGCCACAGGAAACCTGAATCATTTAGGGATAAAAACAGCACCTTCCAAATCTTCTATTAGCTACCAGAATGGAAAACGAGATGCAGATTTGTTTAAAGACGTGTATTTCAAACTATTAGAACAATTAGGACAGCACACGAAAGAAAGACGGATAAAACTCAAAATAAAAGTTCCTGTCTATTTATTAGATTCTACCCTTATTTCTCTATGCCTGTCTTTGTTCGATTGGGCAACATATCGAACTAAAAAAGGAGCCGTGAAAATGCATACCTTACTTGAATATGACGGGAAACTTCCTGTTTATGTGAATATTACCAAAGGAAGTGTTGCTGATAACAAGGGAGCGGAAAACATTCCTTTGGAAAAAGGAGCAGTCATTGTTGCAGACCGATTCTATAACGATTTTCCAATGCTCTCTATTTGGGACAGCAAAGGTGTTTTCTTCATAATAAGACATAAAGAAAATCTGAAATTTGAAACTTTACAGGAACGAGAACTTCCACCAAAAGGAGCTCAAAGCATCCTAAAAGACGAAGAAATAGTACTCTCAAATCCCTTATCCAAAGAAAAATATCCAAAAAAATTAAGAAGAGTGGCTATTTGGGATAATGAAAACAAGCAAACCATTGAAATGATTTCCAATAATTTCTCTTGGGCTGCTTCTACCATAGCAGAATTATACAAACAAAGATGGCAAATTGAGATCTTTTTTAGAGATATCAAGCAGTTGCTTCACATCAAAACCTTCATTGGAACTTCTGAAAATGCAGTGAAAATCCAAATCTGGACTGCACTTATCACTATTCTCATTCTGAAATACCTGAAATCCATCGCTAAATATAATTGGCAATTATCAAATCTGGTAGCTTTTATCCGATTGAATATTTTTGTTAAAATTAATCTTCAATTTTGGCTCGACAAACCATTTGAGCAACCGCCTGAAACCCCCAAAAACTATTATCAAGGGGTTCTTTTTTGAAATTAAATGTAAAGCTAAATGTAAAATAAGTATTTAGGCTGTTTCTATTTTTAATAATTTTTATTTAGGACAGTATTGAAACTTCAAAAATATTTCCTAAATTTGTACTGTTTATACTTTATAATGCACGGTAATTTAAAAATACTATTCCTTTCCTTTACACTCGCGTTATTTCTGGCGCCGGGGATATCTTTAGCTTGCAGCAAAAAGGAGAAGCAGCTTTTTAAAAACCGGGCACATACGGAAACTTTCATCAAACAGTCATTCGCGACGATCCACCCATCTTGCGACAGTGGCGATTGCAAAGACGAATGCTGTCACCCCAAATCACACAATTGTCAAACTGAAGGATGCTCAGGAAACTGCAGCGGAAACCTTTGCAGTTCTGCTCAATACACTTTTTTAGCGGATAGTAAATTTTTAGAGGATTTTAAAAATGAAGACTCCGGCTATTATAGCAACAATTCCAATTTCTATTATCAGAATCCCCATTACTCTGGTGGATTCCATACCGTTTGGATACCGCCCAAAATAGGGTAATACTTCTTTCTTACAGCCCGAGTTATGTCCGGTCGTGAAGAGTTTTTAACACTTTATCCCTGATGACTTATCAGCGCTGTATATTCCTTTGAACTTCAACTTTTCCTTTAAAAGTAAATCTTTCACAAAAGATTTTCCTTTTGGAGCGAGGACTCTTTTGAAGATCTGAATGTTCGTAAGCAGTTTCTTAACAAGGAAACTTAAAATTAACCTGTAATCTAAAATTTAATGAAAAATATTCTTTTGGGAATACTGGCTTTTGCATCGGTATTTCTCGTTTCCTGCAACAATTCAAAAGCTGAAAACACCCAAATCTCGGTCGCAAAGTTCACCACCGGCGACATTGTTCCGCACGATCAGGTATGTATGGTAAATAACGCCTATATGGGTAAAAAACAACTCGAAGTACAGCACGAAGGTAAAACGTATTACGGCTGCTGCGAAAACTGCAAACTGAGAATCCCGCAGGAAGAAAATGCACGAATGGCATACGATCCGATTTCTCATCAACTCATCGATAAAGCAACCGCAATTATAGCGATATCCGATAAAAACGACAATGTCGTGTACTTCGAAAACAAAGCAAACTACGAAGCCTTTTTTAATAAATAATAAATAACCTTTAAACTTATAAAATAATGAAAATACTAGTATTCAGCCTTTTGGCAATCGGAACATTGGCACTCACTTCTTGTAAAGAAAACAAAGAACAGAAAAGCACTACTGAAACATCCATGCAGCACGATATGAGCATGATGTCTGACAATTCAACAATGGGCGATATGCCTATGGATGAAAAGGTAACCGTGATTGACGCAAAAAAAACTTCCGCAAATCTTACAGAACTCTATTCCCATTACACCCACCTTACATTTGCACTCTCAGGTGATGATGATAAAGAAGCAGTTAATACAGCCAAAGGAATTCTGGAAGCATTGCCTAAAATAAACAAAAACGGATTTTCCGCTGAACAGAAAAAAGAATATGCAGAACTGGAATCAAGCATTAAGGAACACGCACAGCATATTGCGGATAATGCCGGAAACATTGATCATCAGCGCGAACATCTGGATTTAATGAGTGAAGATTTTTACGACCTGCTGAAAGACTTCGGAACATCAAAAACGGTGTACAAAATATTCTGCCCGATGTATAATGACAACAAAGGGGCCTTCTGGCTCAGCGATTCACGCGAGATCAAGAACCCTTATTACGGCAAAAAAATGGCTTCATGTGGTGAGGTTCAGGAAGAAATTAAGTAAATAGATTCTAAATCATGATTCAAAATTTAATCAAACTCTCCCTCCGCAACAGGTATTTCGTTTTGCTGATTGCAATCGGCCTTTTTATCTGGGGTATTTTTGCGGTAAGGGACAATCCCATCGATGCCATTCCGGATCTGAGTGAGAACCAGGTCATCGTTTTTACCGAGTGGATGGGCAGAAGTCCCCAGATTATTGAAGATCAGGTGACTTTTCCTCTGGTCAGCAACCTTCAGGGAATTCCGAAAATTAAGAACATCCGCGCCTCTTCCATGTTTGGGATGAGCTTCGTATATGTTATTTTCGAAGATAATGTGGATATATATTGGGCCAGAACCCGCGTAATGGAACGGCTCAATTATGCGCAGCGTTTACTCCCACAAGATGTCACCCCTACGCTCGGACCGGATGGCACCGGTGTTGGTCACGTTTTCTGGTACCATTTTGATGCACCCAAAATGGATTTGGGAGACCAGCGCGCACTCCAGGACTGGTACGTGAAATTTGCCTTGCAGACGGTTCCCGGTGTCGCGGAAGTGGCATCCTTTGGCGGCTTCGAAAAACAGTACCAGCTTATCGTAGATCCTGTAAAATTGCAGTATTACAACGTCTCCCTCATGGAGGTGATGAATAAGGTAAAGGCTAACAACAACGATGTAGGGGGACGGAAATTTGAGATGGCCGATATGGCCTACGTCATCCGTGGACTTGGTTACATTAAGAATGTAGCCGATATCGAAGAAATCGCGGTGGGAAATTACAACGGTATTCCCGTGCGGGTGAAAGATATTGGCTCGGTACAAATGGGTGGAGATCTTCGGCTGGGTATTTTTGATGCGGACGGTGAAGGTGAAGTCGTGGGCGGTATCGTGGTGGCACGGTATGGCGAAAATGCGGATAAGGTCATCAACGATGTGAAAGAGAAAATGAAGGACGTTGAAAAAGGACTCCCTGAAGGCGTCACCTTCAAGACATCGTACGACCGCAGTACGCTGATTGAAGGGGCAATAGACAATATTAAAACCAAGCTGATTGAAGAAATTATCGTGGTGGCAATCATTGTTATTCTGTTCCTATTCCACTGGCGAAGTGCATTGAGCATCATCATTCAGATTCCAGTCACCATTGCCATCAGTTTTATTCTGCTCAATGCGTTTGGACTTTCCTCCAATATCATGTCCCTTACAGGAATTGCGCTGGCAATTGGGGTGATCGTGGATAACGGAATTATCATGTCTGAAAATGCCTATAAAAATCTCTCCGATTGGCAGAACCATCAACAAAATAAAACCCCCTAACAATGAAGACCAACTGGTTTAAAAATATATTCAGAAAAAAAGAGAAGGAGAAAGACAGTTACGTTAAAATTCCCGAAGACATTCGGTTGAAGATTATCGAAAAATCATCCTTACAGGTATCCAGAGGCGTATTTTTTTCTACGGTAATTATCGTGGTTTCTTTTCTCCCGGTATTTATGTTGACCGGTCAGGAAGGTAAACTTTTTCATCCGCTGGCGTACACTAAAACATTCATCCTGATTGTTGATGCAATCCTGGTGCTTACCCTTGCCCCGGTGCTCATCTCCTTTTTCATGAAGGGAAAATTTAAGGACGATAATAAAAACCCAATAAACAGAGGCTTGGAACGGATTTACGAACCGCTGATAAGATGGTGCATGAAATGGAAAAAAACCACGCTGGGAATTAATATTTTGGCACTGCTCATCAGTATTCCAATGATAATGAACCTTGGACGTGAGTTTATGCCGCCTTTGGATGAAGGATCCCTGCTCTTTATGCCGGTTACCCTTCCCGATATTTCAAACTCTGAAGCCAAAAGATTACTGCAGGTACAGGATAAAATCATTAAGGGAATTCCGGAAGTGGATCATGTCCTCGGAAAAGCCGGAAGAGCCAACACGGCGACAGATAATTCACCCATCTCCATGATTGAAACCATTATTTTGTTGAAACCGCAAAGCGAATGGCGCGAGGGCAAAACAAAAGATGATCTCATCAATGAGCTGAATGCCAAACTGCAGATTCCAGGCGTTACCAATGGCTGGACCATGCCGATTTCCAACCGAATCAATATGCTTTCAACCGGGATCAGAACGGATGTGGGCGTAAAAGTATACGGACAGAACCTGGACAGTATTGCCGTCCTTTCAGAAAAGATTAAAAAGGAACTCACAGGAATTGAAGGGATCAAGGACATGTATGTCGAACCGATTACCGGCGGAAAATATGTGGACATTCAAGTGAAACGCGAAGAAGTAGGAAGATACGGGCTAAGCGTGGATGATGTAAATGCAGTCGTAGAAAGTGCCCTTGGCGGAATGAAACTAACCACCACCGTCGAAGGCCGACAGCGATTCTCGGTAAACGCCAGGTACGGCCAGGATTTCAGAAATAATCTGGAGTCACTGAGAAGACTGCCTATGCAGACCATGGAATTTGGTTCCATCCCACTGAGTGCAGTGGCGGACATCCGCCTTACAGAAGGTCCACCAATGATTAATTCTGAAAATGCCATGTTACGCGGAACTGTTCTGTTCAACGTCCGTGATCGGGATTTAGGCAGTACCGTAGCAGAAGCACAGAAAAAACTCAACAGCATGGTCACCAAAATGCCTAAAGGCTATTTCGTGGAATGGAGCGGCCAGTATGAAAACCTGATTCGGGGTGAGCAGACCTTAAAAATGATTATGCCACTGGTATTGGTCGTGATTTTCCTCTCCATGTATTTTGCATTCAATTCTTACCGCGAAGCTTTCTTTAATCTCATCAGTATTCCTTTTGCCTTAATCGGCGGCGTTTTTATGATTTCGATTTGGGGGGTGAACCTTTCCGTAGCAGTAGCAGTAGGATTTATTGCCCTATTCGGACTTGCGGTGGAAACCGGAATCGTGATGGTCATCTACCTGAACGACGCCATGGTTCAGCTTATTGCAAAAAATGGCAACTCAAGGAAGACCATCACCAATGAAGAACTTCGTGAATATGTCATTCATGGTGCAGCCAAAAGATTAAGACCAAAGATTATGACGGTTTGCGTGACCCTCTTCGGGCTTGTACCCATCCTGTGGAGCCACGGCGTGGGAAGTGATATGATGAAACCAATCGTATTGCCGATGGTTGGTGGTGTTTTCACTTCGGCCATTCACATCCTTTTGGTAACACCAATTATCTTTTATATGCAGAAGGAATGGGAACTGAACAAACTAGGGAAAATTGACGTCCTCGACGCTGCCCATTAATCCTTAAATGATTACAAAATGAAAAAATTAATAATAACAGCAGTACTGGCCTTCCTTTACACTACCATTGATGCTCAGCAAATGTCCCTGCCCGCAGTAATGGACAGTATCGCAGCCAACCATCCTGTGGTAAAAATGTACAATGCCGAAATCCGGTCAATGGATGCTGCCGCAAAAGGAGCAAGAAGCTGGATGCCTCCAACCGTAGGAGCAGGTTTCTTCATGACGCCCTATAATGCAAAACTCTGGCAGCGCGACGGCGATATGCTCGGCATGGGCTCAGTAGCAGTTTCGGTGGAACAGATGTTTCCTAACAGAAAGAAACTCAACGCCAACGAAAATCTGATGAAGGCAATGTCTGCTGTAGAAAAGGAAAAACTTTATGCCGCCCTCAATGAAAACTTTCAGGATGCAAAAAAACTGTATTACAGTTCCATTGTCCTGGATAAAAAGCTGAAGGTCGTTAAGGAAAACGAAAAGATGCTGGACTTTATGATTAGAAACGCCGAAATCCGGTACAAAAACGGACTTTCCAAAATATCCGCCTATTACAAAGCCAAAGCGGCCCTCGGAAGCTCCAAAAACATGCAGCTCATGTATGAGAATGACCTGCGCGTCAACCGCATCCGGTTGAATGCCCTCATGGGAAGAGACGCGTTCGCACCGCTGGAGATTGAGCCCGAATACAACCTGAATGACTACTCTCTCGAGACTTTTGGTCAGGATCTCTTTTATCAGAACAGAAGTGATCTCCGCGGCATCGACCGGGAAATCAATATTGCCAAACTCAAACAGGATCTGGAAAAGCAGAATCTAAAGCCGGAATTTGGCGTAAAGTTCGAAAACATGTTTGGTTTTGGTGGCCAGCCCATGCAGTTTTCTCTGATGCTGATGGCAAAACTGCCTTTCGTATCCTGGGCTTCAGGCATGAATAAAGCCAATATTGAAAGCCTGAAACTGAAAGAAGAAGCCTTGCAGGCACAGAAAGAAATGATGGTGAACGAATACAGCGGAATGGCCTACGGAATGCGCAATGAACTGGACCTGAATAAAAATCAGCTGAAACTCTATGAAGACACCATTATTCCGGCCTTAAAAAACAACTACAAATCCATGCAGTTGGGCTATGAGCAGAATACGGAAGAACTCTTCATGTTATATGACGCATGGGAACAGCTGAATATGGCCCAACTGGAATATTTCGAGATCCTTACCAAAGCACTGCAGACGCAAACTGAAATTGACCGCTTAATTGAAAGAAGATGAGAAAAATTATAATATTCACTATGCTTTTATTTGCTTTGACGGCGTGTGACAAAGTTAAGTTCTGGGAAGATAAGCACTCGGCAGAAGCAGCAATGCATACTTATACCTGTCCGATGCACCCGGAAGTGATTTCAGACAAACCCGGCAAATGTCCCAAATGTGGGATGGATTTGGTCCTGAAAGATGCCCCTGAAAAAAAGGAAGAGGGGATTAAACTCGACGATCTGTTGAAACCAACCAATGAATTTGTAGTGTCGGAACAGCCCGTAATAAAAGTAAAAAGAGAAAACATACCCACCACGGTTGATGCTTTAGGGACGGTAGAATACGATACTCGACAGATTGGTAGTATTTCCTCACGCGTTGCGGGCCGTATCGAGAAACTCTATGTGCGGTATAAATATCAGAAAGTGTCCAAAGGCCAGCGTATTTTAGATATATACAGCCCGGAACTTTTAACCGCACAGCAAAACCTGCTCTTCGTTATTAAAAATGACCGCTCAAACAAAACAATGATCGATGCTTCACGCCAGAAACTCCTTCTTTTGGGAATGCCGGCTTCACAGATACAGAAAGTCATCCAGCGAGGGAAACCTGATCTCACAGTTCCGGTTTTCAGCAATTACAGCGGACACATTCAGCAGGCAGGATCGGCCGGAAGCATGGGGTCATCACCACAATCTGCACCCGCAATGGCTTCAAATACGGCAGCCACCGCTGAACTACCCCTAAAAGAGGGAATGTATCTCCAGAAAGGACAGAATATTTTCAGTGTCTACAATCCCAACAGAACCTGGGCCCTGATCAATATTTTCTCTGAAGACATTGCACTGGTCAGCAAAGGACAGTCAGTCATGATCATCCCGGAAGCCAATCCTGAAAATCGCTTCAAAGGAACCATCGGTTTTATTGAACCCTTTTTCAGGCAGGGCAGCAAAACCGTAACGGCGCGGGTCTATTTTGATAATTCCACCGCAAAAATTCCTGTCGGAAGTCAGGTTAAAGCGGAGATTATGAGCCACAACAGAATGGCAGATTGGCTGCCGAAATCAGCGGTGGTTTCTTTGGGGATTGATAAAATTGCGTTCAAAAAAGTTGAAGGCGGTTTTATTGCCCACAAGGTTGTTACCGGCGCGGTGGTAGGCGATAAAATTCAGATCGTCAGTGGTTTGCTTCCTGAAGATGGAGTTGCCGAAAATGCACAGTACCTGATGGACAGCGAAAGTTTCATAAAAATTAACAGATAAAAATTGATAAGATGAAATTTAATATTTTAATGCTGGCCTTGCTGGTTTTTCTTTACTCCTGTAAAAAGGAGGAAGATCCGCATGCCGGCCACGATATCTACTACACCTGTTCCATGCACCCGCAGGTAGTCTCCGATAAACCCGGAAAATGCCCCATTTGTCACATGGATTTGGTGCCTGTGGAGAAGAAAAAGAATGCGGATCCTAACGAAATTGTTTTGAATGACGAGCAGGTTAAACTTGGGAATATCAAAACAGTCGCGCTATCTGATGGGTCTATGGCCGACAAACTTACCCTGACTGGAACACTCAATTTTAATCAGTACCAAATGCAGGCAGTAAGTTCCAGAGTAATGGGCAGAGTTGAACGGTTGTATTATAAAAACATTGGCGATTTTGTTCCGAAGGGGGCGCCGTTGGTCGATATTTACAGTGAAGAACTCAATAATGCAAAGCAGGAATATTTGCTGGCATTAGAAAGACGCAAACTGTTTGTCGGCAATACTTCCATTGATTTTGATCAGTTGCTCCAAAGTTCCCGCAACAAGCTTTATTTATGGGGAATGTCCGAAGGCCAGATCAAACAGCTGGAAAGATCAGGAAAAGCCACGCCAACCACTACCGTGTTCAGCAATGCAGCCGGGTACATCACCGATCTGAGCATTGCCGAAGGCGATTATCTTGCGGAAGGCGGCACCATCGTGAATCTGGCAGACCTTTCATCGCTGTGGGCGGAGGCGCAGGTTTATTCCTCTCAAATGGCTCTCCTTCAGAAAGACAGCAAGGTCACCGTATATATTCCCGATCTGGATAATTTGAAGATTGATGGGAAGATTGATTTTACAAACCCTGAAATAAGCGCCTCCAGCAGGATAAATCTGGTTCGCATTTCCGTGCCCAACAAAGGAAACATGCTGAAACCCGGCATGCCGGTATATGTTCTTGTGGAAAACAAATCACGTGATGGACTTTCAATGCCTGTAGATGCGGTGATCAGGGATGGGAAATCCTCCACCGTCTGGGTGAAAACAGCGAAGAACACTTTCGTAAACAGAATGGTGGAAACAGGTCTGGAATATGAAGACAGAATAGAAATCACATCCGGAATTAAGGCGGGGGACGAAGTAGTGGTTTCCGGGGCCTATCTGCTGAACAGTGAATACATATTCAAGAAAGGGGTTGATCCCATGGCGGGTCACGATATGAGCACAATGTAATATGAGAAAATTGAATATGATAGGTTGGCTGGCGGTGCTAGTGGTGGCTATTGTTTTAGTCATTCAGGTCATACCGGTGGAGCGTAATGTCTCCACCGTTCCGCCAGGTCAAAGTTTTGAAAAAACCGAAAAGGTGCCCGCCAACGTGGCTGCAATCCTTAAAGTTTCCTGCTATGACTGTCATTCAAATAATACCCGTTATCCCTGGTATTCGGTATTACAGCCGGGCGCGTGGTTCATGACCCGGCATATTAAAAAAGGCAAAGAAGAACTCAATTTTGATGAGTTCAATAACTATTCAAAAAGACGTAAAAAAGCAAAAATAAAAAGCATCATCAGCCAGATTGAGAAAGACGAAATGCCTTTAAAATCTTATCTACTGTTGCACAGTGATTCCAAATTAACAGCAGAGGAAAGAAAGATGCTGTTAGATTTTTTTACTTCAAGAACAAACCCACAATAAACCGAAAATCATGAAAAAATTCACCTGTCCCATGCACCCCCAGATATTGAAGGACGAACCTGGGAAATGTCCACTTTGCGGAATGAACTTAATTCCCTTGGGTGGAACCGCCCGACCTGAAAAAGACGAACACAGCCATCATCATCAGAATCATGATCATCACTCAGAATCTGATAGTTCAGCGGCGGGATTTGACAAACATGCAGGTCATCATACTCCGGATTTTCTAAAAAGATTCTGGATTACACTGGTACTTTCTGTCCCGGTGCTGCTGCTTTCCCACATGATTCAGCAGTGGCTTGGTTTCACCATAGCTTTTCAAGGCGATAAATACGTGCTGTTGGTTTTGGGAAGTATTATTTATTTCTACGGTGGAATGCCTTTTTTCAAAGGGTTTTTGGGCGAAGTGAAAGCCGGAGCTATTGGGATGATGACGCTCGTTGCTTTGGCGATTACCGTAGCTTATGTCTATTCCGTTGCCGTCGTATTCGGGCTGCCGGGCATGGATTTCTTTTGGGAGCTCGCCACCCTAATTGTCATCATGCTTCTGGGTCATTGGCTCGAAATGCGTTCACAGATGGCAGCTTCAAAAGCGTTGCAATCATTAGTGGCTTTACTTCCCAATGAGGTAACAGTAGAACAGAACGGAAGTCCCGTCAAAATAAAACTGGAACAGCTGAAAAACGGAGATACCGTAATCATAAGACCGGGCGAAAAAGTCGCCGCAGACGGTCTGATTGTCGAGGGCACTTCTTACTTAAATGAAAGTATGTTGACCGGAGAAAGTGTTCCTGTAAGAAAAGAGTCCGGTGGAAAGGTTATCGCAGGGTCTATCAATGGAGACGGGGCTTTAAAGATAAAAGCAACAGGGGTTGGAAAGGATTCGTACCTCAATAAGGTCATTAATTTGGTTCAGGATGCGCAGGCAGCAAAGTCGAACACTCAGAATCTGGCGGATAAAGTAGCCAAATGGCTTACTATAGTAGCAATTGTGGTGGGAGTAGGAACTTTCGCTTACTGGTACATCACCATGGGAGATTTGGCTTTTGCTCTGGAACGGATGGTAACGGTAATGGTAACGGCCTGCCCTCATGCTTTAGGAGTGGCAATCCCTCTGGTGGTGGCCATTTCCACTACACTTTCAGCGACAAATGGTTTACTCATCAGAAACCGCACGGCTTTTGAAACCACCAGAAAATTATCGACCATTATTTTCGATAAAACCGGCACCCTTACGAAAGGTTCCCACACTGTGCAGAAAATCATTCCTCTAACGGAACACTATTCGGAAAACGATTTACTCCAGTATGCAGCAGCAGTGCAGCAGAACTCCGAACATCACATTGCAAAAGGAATCATGCAGACCCTTTCCGAGAAAAAACTGGAGCTATGGAAGTCAGGCAATTTCCGCTACATGCAGGGAATTGGAGTGACAGGAATCGTAAACGGTAAATCGGTTGTCGCGGCTGGTCCTAATTATTTTGTTCAAAACAATAAACAGGTACCTGCCATTCCGGAAGAAATCAACCAGGATGCAGAAACAGTGAACTTTATTTTGATTGATGACGTGCCCGTGGGTATTGTTTCTTTAGCAGATACCATTCGCGAAGGCGCAAAAGAAGCTATTGACCAACTTCGAAGCACGAACATTAAATCATTCCTGCTTACAGGTGATAACGAAAAGGTAGCAGTGGCGGTGTCAAAGCAGTTAGGAATGGACGGATATTTGGCAAATGTACTTCCGCACCACAAACAGGAAAAAGTAAAAGAATTTCAGGATAAAGGGGAAATCGTTGCGATGACAGGTGACGGCGTAAATGATGCACCGGCTTTGGCAGCAGCAGATGTAGGCATTGCAGTTGGCAGCGGAACTGATGTTGCTGCCGAAACCGCAGATATTATTCTGGTCAACAGTGACCCTCGAGACGTGGTGAGAATGATAGATTTTGGAAAGAAAACCTACAGCAAGATGATCCAGAATCTCGTATGGGCAGTGGGCTACAACGTCGTGGCTATTCCACTTGCTGCGGGTGTTCTGTATCCTACATTTGTCCTGAGTCCCGCCATGGGCGCAGTGCTGATGAGTGTGAGCACCATCGTGGTCGCACTTAATGCAAGTCTCCTTAAAATAGATTAGAAGTAACGTCCAAATCTAACAAAAGTCACACTTCTATTTATACATTAAAGGCGCAGCGATGCGTCTTTTTACATTTTGTACTTAAACCTCCCCGCTCTGCCGTAGCAAATAACATAATGCCTTCCTAGCAACATGCAAAGCCTTTATGGGCTACACCTTCCAATCGCTCATTAGGTCAAAATAAATACAGAAACCAAAAGTGATCTCTAAATCTCCCTACATACTCGCTCTTCAAAGTCTCTTATGTCTGAGTATATTAATAAACTCAACACGGTATCCAAAATATAGTTTATATAAAATATTTCAGATATATTAAAATTTATATCCGTTAAAATTCTAATTTACTGTTTTTGGGAATAGAAGGTAGCTTTTTATTTCTATTGTCAAGTTGGATTTATTTAATTCTACAACTCGCAGAACTATAATTAAAAAAATCAATTTCTAAATACTTAAAAAAGCAATATCTATCATAATTAATGTAATTAGAGTCTTAATCATAATATCTAATAATTTCTATAACTAATTATTAATATTGGAACTTTTTTTAAACTTATCATTATTGATAGAAATAGATTTTTTAAGTTAAACTGTATCATTAACCAATCCTATATAAAATAAGCATATCCATTACAATTACTAAAAAATAATATCTATCTTATTCATAAAATTCCTTCTTTCTGATTAAGTATTTTTTTTAAATTATTCATATCTTCACTTACTTTTTTATCCAATATTTTAGCATAATGTTGAGTAGTTTTAATGCTTTTATGACCAAGCATTTTACTTACGCTCTCCATTGAGACATTATTAGATAAAGTAACAGTAGTAGCAAATGTGTGTCTTGCACAATGAAAAGTAAGTTTTTTATTGATATTACAATTATCAGCTATTGTTTTTAAATATTCATTTACTTTTTGGTTTGAATAGACTGGAAGCAATTTTCCAGAATTGGAAACTAATGGATGATTTTCATACTTTTTAATAATTTCTTCTGCTATTGGTAACAAGGGAATATTTGAATTTATTCCTGTTTTTTGACGATTTGTTATTATCCAAAGGTTTCCATCAACACCTATAGTAATTTGTTCTTTTGTAAGGTTAAAAATATCTATGTAAGCTAATCCTGTGTAACAACTGAAAATAAAAATATCTCTAACTATATTTAACCCACTACCAATAAAATCTTTATTTTTAATTGTTTTTATTTCTTCCTCCGTAAGAAAATTAACATTTACTTCATGGAATCTACCTTTGTAAAAAATTACCAAATCTTTTTCAATCCAATTATTCTGATAACACAATTTTAATATTTTACTTAAATTTTTGGTGTGTTTTACTGCTGAATTATTATTGATATTGGGTTTGGTTCGCAAGAAAAAATCAAAATCGTTTAGAAATGATGGTTCCAGTTTCTGAATATCAATGTCAGATTTTTTATGAAACTTCCACAAAAATTCTTTCAAATGAGCCAAACAAGTTTTAAAATTCTTAAGTGTAGCTGGTGCGTATTCCTTACCTAAAAGTTTTTCTATTTTGGAGTTGTGTTCTTCAAAAATTGGAATGAGGTATCTTTCAGTAGTATTTGCACCTGTTAATAGGTTTTTAATATCTATTGCATCAAAACTTTCCCTTGATAGTGCTAATTTGTTTTCCAAAACTAGAACATTAGATTTCAAGATGTCTAAATACTTATTTATAGCTCTCGCTTCTTCAGAATTACCTTTTAAACGATTTTGATCGGAACTCCATTTGGAAATCTCTACATCTTTTCCAGTAGAAAATTCTGCGCGTTTTCCATTCACGGTAATTCGTAAATATATAGGAACGCGGAAATTAGATTTTGTTTTGGATTTTTTCGCATAGAATAATACCGAAACTTTTGCATTCATACTGGTGACTTTAAAGGTTAAAATAAATTTAAAGTGCCCTTTTTCACAAGATGTTCAAAAATGAAACAAGCTTATACATGGGCTTTTCCAGAGAATTCGGTTACCTATATGCTAAAAAATTTAGAGGTAACCGAATAGGTCACCTCACGAATTGAGAAAAATTGATATTATTTGATATCAAATAAAAACAAAAAGCCCCTAAATCTTACGATTTAAGGGCAATTGCTTGAAATTGAACATTTCAACGTGGTTTCTCCAGGAATCGAACCAGGGACACACGGATTTTCAATCCGTTGCTCTACCAACTGAGCTAAGAAACCTTTTTTGTTTCATCGTTGTGTTAAAGTGGTGCAAAAGTAAGCACTTTATCTATATGACGCAAGTCTTTTCAAAAGAATTTTACATTTTTTTTTGAACTCATTGATTTTCAAGTTCATTATTTTTTAACTTTCTTTTAGTTGTTCGCTCATTTCTTCTAAAACGGGCTTAATGGTACTTTCTGGAAGGTCACTTATTCTGATATACATGAGTCCATCTATCGCATCATTGAAATTAGGGTCTACATTAAATGCGATAACCTTAGCATTTTGCTTGATGTATTTTTTAATTAAAACGGGCATTCTCATCTCTGGCTCTAAATCATCAATAAGTTTATCAAACTTGTTCAAATCATTGTCTAAACCTTCGAAAAAGAGGTGTTTTTCTTTCACCTTAAGCTTTACCTTAAAATCGTTTTTAGGATGCACGTATTGCGCCACCACAGAATCATAATAATGTGAACGCATAAATTCAATCATCAAAGATTTAGAAAAATCTGAGAATTTATTACTAATGCTCACTCCACCCATTAAGAATTTATGTTCAGGATTTTTGAGGCAAACATGCACAATTCCTCTCCATAATAAGAACAGTGGTAATGGTTTTTGCTGATATTCTAAGTTCACATAAGCACGACCCATTTCTATCACTTTTCTAAAGAAAGGTTGAATTTCTTGGTCAAATTCAAATAATGAACTCGTATAGAAGCCACTAATTCCGAATTTCTTCATGACTTGAGCACCTAATGCCATTCTATAAGCTCCCGCAATTTTTTGAGCACTATTATCCCAAAGAATGAGGTGATGGTAATGCTTATCATACTCATCTAAATCAAAAGGCAGGTTGGTTCCCTCTCCTATTGCACGAAAGGTTAATTCACGCTGTCTTCCGATTTCTCTCATCATTGAAGGAATTTCGTCATATTCGGTGAAATACACTTCGTAATTAGAGTTGGAAAATAAGAGTTTATCTTTCTTTTTAAGGTTTTCTATATCTTTTAAAATGTCTTCATGAGGCGTTTCGTCTATGATATTCTGAATCACTTCTTGACCAGACTTCAGCGGAAATTTAATCGGCAAATTAGACAGTTTAAAGAGCTCCGCAATGGATTTTCTCCTTTCATAATAAGACTTCATCATGTAGACTTTCTTTCTCAAGAAATCGCCTAATTCTTTTACCGATTCATGTTCTTCTTGAATTTTTGGCGAAACAGGCTTTCCTATTCTAATTCTAATCGGTTTATCTCTTTTCTTCATCATTTCAGAAGGAAGCAAGAGCGTTTGCAAATCTGCATGAATTTTGGCAATGCTATAAAACTTGCTCGAATTCTTGGTATGAAAATACATCGGAACCACCGGAACCTTTGCTTTTTTTATCAACTTAAGTGCTGGAATTTCCCATTCTTTATCCAGAACTTCATCAAAAACATTGTTACGATTCGACACTTCTCCCGCAGGAAAAATCCCGATACAACCGCCTTCCTGAAGGTGTTTCAAAGTATCACGCATTCCAGAAATACTGCTGTATGATTCTTTTCGGGTCTCAAAAGGATTCACAGGAATCACGTAATCTTTCATAGGCTCTATTTTCTGCAAAAGAAAATTGCCCATGATTTTAAAATCAGGTCTAATTTCTGTAAGGATTTTACACATCAAGATGCCATCAATTGCTCCTAGAGGATGATTGGCTACCAAAATGAAAGGTCCTGTTTTAGGGATTTTAGCCAAATCTTCTTCGAAGGCTACGTATTGGATTTCTAATTTTTTGAGAAAAGCATCGAAAAAAGCTACTCCTTCATGGTGTTTTATGCTGTCATACAATCTATTGACATCATTCAATTTGGTAAGTCCCATAATGGTAGAAGCAATCGGACTTTTAATAAATCCGAATTTCTGCAATCCTGCTGCTTTGATAAAATCTTGTTTAGAAATGAGGCTCATGTTTGGTTATTGCGTAACGATTTGTACTGTGTTTTTTGAAATTTGTTCTAAAAGGATTTTTTTATCAGCATAGAAATTAGAAAGCTCGTCCATATTGGCATTTCTTACCGTGTAGAGCGAAACATTTTTCACTACATCTGTGCTGAATTGTTGAGTCAACGATTGATTTACCTCATCAATTTTCCCAAATTTATCTTCCAGACAAAGCGCCAAAGAAATCGCAGAGTTCTGCATCATAGAAACTTTGATTTTATGTTTTGCCAAAAGATTAAAAATCTGACTGATATGATCTTCTGCAATGAAAGAAAAGTCTCTCGTAGAAATGTTCATTAACACTTGATTTTCTTTAAGAATATAACTTTCTTCGCTTTGGTTTACATCAGAATTTCCTACTTTAGTTCCAGGTTTTTCTGGCTCTACAAAAGATTTCACATAAAAAGGAATGTGCTTTTGTTTCAGCGGTTGTAAGGTTTTCGGGTGAATTACCGAAGCTCCGTAATACGCCATTTCTATCGCTTCTTCGTAAGAAATATTAGAAAGCAAGGTTACGTTTTCAAATTTTCTAGGGTCACCTGTCATCACACCCGGAACATCTTTCCAAATGGTCATGGCTTCAGCATTTAAACAATACGCAAAAATCGCCGCAGAGTAATCTGAACCTTCTCTTCCCAAAGTTACAGTAAAATTATTGGCTTCTGAACCGATGAAACCTTGAGTAACATACGATTGATTCTGGTCTAGACCGCTAATATTTTTTTCGGTTTCTTGCCAGTTCACTACTCCTTCTCTGTAAGTATCATCTGTTTTAATGTAATCTCTAGCATCTAACCAAGCATTGCTAAAATTAATGTCATTAAGGTACTCACTCAGAATTTTAGACGAAATCATTTCACCACAACTCACCACTTGATCATACACAAAATTGTAATTTGGCGATTTATTTCTTCTCAAAAAAGCTTCTAAATCATCAAAAAACAAAGCTACTTCTCCAAAAATTTTATGATTTTCGGCAAAAAGACCTTTGGTAATTTCTAAATGAGATTGCTTTATTTTTTCTACCTCATTTTGGTAATCTTCCTTCTTAAAATAGTATTCAACTACTTTTTCTAATGCATTGGTAGTTTTTCCCATGGCAGAAACTACTAATAGGCATTTTTCGAAACCTTGCGAATTTAAAACTTTCGCTACATTCTTTACACTCTCTGCATCTTTTACTGATGCTCCTCCGAATTTAAAAATTTTCATCTTCTTTTATCTAAAATCAATTCAAACCTTCAAATTTATTAAATTATTTCCATATGAATCAATTGAATATTTTTTGGGAAATATGACTAAAAATTACGAAATTTACAAACAAGCAAATACCAAAAAAATGTCTGAACAAACTTTTCAAACTTTAGGTGAATTTATCATTGACAAACAAGACGATTTTAAATATTCCACAGGGGAACTCTCTAGACTTTTGAGCGCCATTAGACTGGCTTCTAAAGTAGTAAATAGAGAAGTAAACAAGGCGGGAATCGCAGAAATCATCGGTCATGCCGGAAACCAGAATGTGCAAGGTGAAGACCAACAAAAACTAGATGTTTTAGCCAATAATCTTTTTATAGAAGCACTTTCTCAGCGTGAAGTAGTCTGCGGAATTGCCTCTGAAGAAAGTGATGATTTTATAGAAATTAAAGCGACAAGTAACGCTCACCTTAATAAATATGTGGTTTTGATTGATCCACTAGATGGTTCATCTAATATTGATGTAAATGTCTCAGTAGGAACCATTTTTTCTATCTACAGACGTGTTACTGAACCTGGAACACCTGTTCAACTCAAAGATTTCTTACAAAAAGGCGTAAAACAAGTTGCAGCAGGTTATGTAGTTTACGGAAGTTCTACCATGATTGTTTATACCACAGGAAATGGTGTGAATGGATTTACGCTAGACCCTTCTATTGGTACGTATTACCTTTCTCACCCGAATATGAAATTCCCAACAACGGGAAAAATTTATTCCATTAACGAAGGAAATTACATTAAATTTCCTCAAGGTGTAAAAGATTACATTAAGTATTGTCAGTTAGAAGAAGGAGACAGACCTTATACTTCTCGATATATTGGTTCATTGGTTTCAGATTTTCACAGAAATATGATTAAAGGAGGAATCTACATCTATCCTTCTACGTCACAATCTCCAAAAGGAAAACTGAGATTGTTATACGAATGCAATCCAATGGCATTATTGGCAGAACAAGCTGGCGGAAAAGCGAGTGATGGCTACAGAAGAATTCTGGAAATAGAACCTACAGAATTACACCAAAGAGTACCTTTCTTCTGCGGAAGTGCTGCAATGGTTACCAAAGCCGAAGAATTTATGGCAAAAGCTTTAAAACCTTAGAAATTTATAAAATTGCTTATTATAAAATCGTAAAGTCACTCTTGGTTTTACGATTTTTTTATTATTTTTATATCAAAATATCATCATGATTCTCACTTTTTTGTCCTTGTCTATTCTGCACTTGATCTTCGTTTTGTTCATTATTCTTTTACCTTCTGTTTTATGGATTTTTGCCCTTATTGACATTTTAAAAAGCAACTTTAAGGATTCTACCAATAAAATTATTTGGGTTTTAATTGTACTTTTGTTGCCCGTTTTAGGCTCTATTCTGTATTTTATTTTTGCAGGCCAACAAAAAACAAATTAAATGAACGCTCAATTTACCAAACACAATCTAATCTTCAAACAAGCGAGTGGAACTTCTAGAGGAGTTCTTACTACTAAGGAAACTTATTTATTAGAAATTTCTGAAAATAACAAAAAAGGAATTGGCGAATGTGCCATTTTCAGAGGATTGAGCTATGACGACGTTCCTGATTATGAAGAAAAACTCACTTGGCTTTGCGAAAACATCCATTCAAATTTTGAAGTTTTAAAAAATGAACTGCTGCATTATCCTTCTATTATTTTTGGATTAGAACAAGCGCTTCTTAACCTAGAACATGGCAAAGATTTGTATTTTCCGAGTGATTTTACTGATGGTAAAGATTCTATAAAAATCAATGGACTCATCTGGATGGGAAATGCAGATTTTATGCAATCTCAAATTGAAGAAAAATTAGCAAAAGGTTTTGACTGCATCAAATTAAAAATTGGGGTAGATTGGAAATCTGAAAAAGAAATCATCAAAAAACTCAGAGAAACATTCCCGAAAGAACAATTAGAACTCAGAGTAGATGCGAATGGTGCTTTTTCTTATGAAGAAGGTAGAATGGTTTTACAAGAATTGGCGGATTTAGGAATTCATTCGATTGAACAACCGATAAAAAAGAGCCAAGTAAAAAGTAAAAAGAGCCAAGAAACTGATGAAATAAATTCAACGGTTTGCTGTGATCCATGGAATGAAATGGCTAAATTATGTGCAGAAACACCTACTCCTATTGCTTTAGATGAGGAACTTATCGGCGTAATCGATTTTGAAGAAAAAAAGAAACTTTTAGAAACCATTAAACCACAATACATCATCCTAAAACCAGCTTTAGTGGGCGGATTTTCTGGCTCTGATGAATGGATTGCCATTGCAGAAAGTTTAGGAATCAACTGGTGGATTACTTCTGCTTTAGAAAGCAATATTGGCTTGAATGCAATTTGCCAGTACACTTATACTAAGAAAAATCCGTTACCTCAAGGATTGGGAACAGGTGCACTTTTCACGAATAATTTTGAAACTCATTTGCAATTAGAAGGCGACCAAATGTGGCATAAAAAATAAAACCTTGAAATAATTCTCAAGGTTTCTACATAGTAGTTTTAATAGTCATGGGAAGATTAAACTGTATCTATAAAAAGTTTATCTATCCATTTTTTAATGATTAATAGTAATTTCCTCTTAGCGTTTTTCATTTTAGTCAGGACTGCCTTCTTTCTGTAATTTTTTATTATCTCTTAAATATTTTATCAATTGATCTACAATTTGTTTAGAATCGTCTGAATATTCATTTTTAAGTCTTTGAACTTTGTCTGCTTTCACTTTTGAAGCGCTGGTTTCCTGAACACTTACAAAAACTTCTAACAAAACAAAATCATCTGGAATAACGAATAAATCGGTAATGTATTTATAGTCATTATTCTCATCCAAAACATTAAATTGCTCTGCATTTCCTATTTCCACGAGGGGCACTTTTACATTTTGGAAAGCGAAGATTTCTTTTTTTCCTCCAGATTGATAAGCGATATTAATTTTGATTTCGTAATTATTGAAATTGGTTTTTTCCCAGACTTTAGCACCACTTGCATTGCATTCTATATGGTGAAGTTGATACACCAATGCATTTCCTTTTACGATTTCAGGAATAAATTGTGCGGAGAATGCTGTTAATCTTTCCTTTTGATTTTTGGTAACGATTTCTCTTTTCACTTTAAAAGCAGGAATTCTTTGGTCAAAAAGGTAGGTTCTTTTTGCAGAAAAGGAATCGGTATATTTAAGCACATCTCTATCAATTTGATTTTTAATGATTTTGTAGCTTAAATTCACAAACGTATTAAGATTGGTATCGAAAAAACGAAGAAAGCTAGGACCAATGCTTTTTTCAGCATTTAATTCTTCGTATTTATTTACGGGAGGCTTTTCAAAAATCACAAGGGATTCTTCGCCTACAATGGGAATGGATGAAGCTTCTTTTTTATAAAAAAAATCTTGTGCAAAACTGATTTGTACAACAAAAATTAAAAAAAGAAAATAGAATTTTTTCATTTTTATTGTTTTACTATTCAAAGTTAGGATTATTGCTTGTAGCTTTTTTTTTATTGACCGTGATAATTGTCATAAAACCCAAAAAAGCTTCTGCCAAAGACAGAAGCTAAAATGAATTCTTTGCTATACAATAGTGTTAATTAAAAATACAGAAATAAGAATTCATAATTATTATTACAAAAATCATGCTAAACACATAAAAAAACGCCTTATTGCTAAGACGTTTGGTTGTTAGTTTTTTTCACTTGTGTTTCTAGAATGTTTTCATGATTGTTTTTACCGTGACAAAAGTAGTGAACCATGCAAAACGAGTCAATTACACTTTTGTGTAATATCACAATTTTATTTCAAAGACTAAATGCAGTCCTTTTTCACTTGGTTTTATGACAAAAAGACCACACAAATTCTTAATTCTGCGCTGCATATTATTAAGACCATTTCCTGAAGTTAAACTCTCTTCTAATCCTACTCCATCGTCTATAATTTCCATGGTAAAAAGATGATCTTTCAGTGTAAAAAAAATATCTACATTTTGAGCTTTACTGTGTTTATAGACATTATTTAGCGCTTCTTTAGCACAGAGGAAGAAATTTCTTCTGATTTCTGCATTCAATTTAGTATCAGGAAGTTCTACTTTTCTGGTAATATTGATTTTAACATCTGTTTTCTTGAAAAAATTCTCAGCATATAGCGATACATATTGCATAAAATTTCCCAGATTGTCATTACTAGAATTAAGGCTCCAAAGCATTTCTCGCATAGAGAGATTCATTTCTTCTGAAGTCTTAAGTAAATCATCTATATCTTCTTTGAGATGCTGTTCTCCCACTTTTTGTTTTAAAAATTCTGCTTGAAGTTTCAACGCGGAAATCCCAGCTCCCAAATCATCATGCATATCGTGAGAAATTCTCTCTCTTTCTTCTTGAATTTTTTTCTGAATTTCTAATTCTTTTTCTAGGATTTGATTACGGTACTCTATCTCCTGAAGCAGTTTTTCATTAATAAATGCTGCTTGCTTTTTTTTGTACACCATCACTACCAAAATAATAAACCCTACAAACATTAATAAAATAATGATTGCAAAAATAAGTACCAATAATACTGGGTCTGGTAGAATTTGAGTCAAAATTTATTTTTTAAAGGAGTTAAACGTACGTAAAACATTATAATCTACACATCTTAAACCTTTTATAAAAAAGGAATACATCATGATATTACAAATACTAAATAAAAAATTAATCACATTAAAAATATCTTGATTATAATTATATAACCATGTTCCAAGATACATTCTGAACAAAGCAAAAATACTCCAAAAAAGTAGAGCAAAACTTACCCAAAATGATTGTTTTACTGTGATATTCTGCTCATCTACAAATCTAATAATGTATAAAAACCACTGTAAACTCGCTAATAAGAAAAACAGAATCATCATGAGAAATACATTATTATTGAATTTTGGGAAACCAATAGAAAATTGGAAATACAATGACATTCCTACAGAAATAGCCGCAATAGCATTTAAAAAATAATGGTCTTTTTTTGTTTTATAATCTTGGATATAAAAATACCTGAAATACAGTATGGAAAATATGATAAATGGGAAAAACAAATAAGTCTGATGAATCTTAAAAGCTTTTCTTATAAATACAACCCCTAAAACATCTACTATAAATACAGCCACTAAATAGAGGAAAAAATATTTTTGTTTGGCAGTATATCCTTTTTTTACCCATAAATAAATAGAGTATATCATTGCTATGGCCACAACAATGTCATACGTATAATCTAAAATTTTATCTATCAATATCAACATTATGGGCAATCATTAGGACAAAAAGTATTCAAATCAAAACCAGACAAACTTTCTACATCACTCCCTTGAGCGTTTTGACAGTCTGTAATAAAAGTCATTTGACCAACACTTTCATCATTATACAATTTTAATTTTTTTCTCAAAATATTAGCTTCGGTTGAGGTGAGCAAGGTTTCATAATTTACCCACTGTGCAAGTGTAATTTTAAAATTTTTGACATTTGCCTTAGCTGTTACTTTATTTTTGTAAGCTAACAATTCATCTTTGGTAATTTTTACTCTTAGCGTATTTCCTTGAGCACCTTGTACTACTGCATCTATTTGAGGTTTAATATTTTGGATATAATCATTTTCCATGATTTGATAATCCGCCTCAGAAACTTCCACTATGTTATTTACATCTAGCATTGCATAAGCTTTATTCCCTACATTATTGCCAGATTTATCCATATAATAATACAACAAATAAAGGGAACCATCAAATTTAGTTAATTCTTGGTATTTATTCGGGAACTTCACCTTATTAAATTGAACAAAACTGAATGCTACTCTGTCTGCATTCACAGGAATTTGATCAATCATTTTTAAATAATTTTCTTTGCTTACTTTAAATGATTTTACGTTTTTAGGATTCAGTCTTTTAAGAATTTTATACGTTACCGTATCAAAACTGTGTCTCATTGCAGAGTCTAATTTTACTGGCATCGGTACATGCGCCAAAAGTAAATCTTCTTTAGACAAATTTTTCTTGTCTCCACAGGAAAACAACAAGAAAAATACTACAATATACCCTAATAAAGAGAGAGTAGTCTTCTTTTTCATAATTCGATTTTTAGTTATTAATTATTGATTTTTAAACAGGTTTATGGCTTCTACTTTATTATTCACATGTAGTTTTTTATAGATATTTCCTACATGTTTTTTTACAGTATCTAGTGTAACTTCTTTTATATCTGCTATTTCTTTGTAAAGATGACCTTTCGCTAGAAGATCCAGAATATCATGCTCTGTTTTAGAAAGTTCATTCAGATGATTATTGAAATTGGTTTTTTCTTCTCTAAAATATTGCAGAACTCTTTTTGCCACCCCGAAACTCATCGGAGCACCGCCTTTATAGGCATCTTTAATAGAGGCAATAATCTTATCCATGCTTTCTCCTTTTATTAGATAACCTGTGGCTCCTACTTTTAGCGCTTCATAAATGTGCAAGTCATCTTCAAAACTCGTACACATCATAAATCGAGTAGCAGGCAATGTATCTAATATTTGGGCGATGACTTCTATCCCGCTCATATCAGGAAGTTTAATATCCATTAAAACCACATCGGGGTGAATCTCTTGTAAGGAAACAAGAGCTGCTTTACCAGAATAGAATTGACCTACACAATGCAAATCGGCATCGTAATCAATTATTTTTTTGAGCGCATTGTTGTAATGCTTCTCGTCTTCTACGATAGCTACTGAGATTGACATAATATTTTCATCGTTTGTTAATTACAAATTTCAATAGAAATATTGTAACAACCAATTACACTTTTGTGTAACTAAGTTTGTGTAAATAAAAATACTCTTTTTTTCAATACAAAATAAAAATAAATCACATTTTTTAAAAAATGTGATTTATTAGTTTATAATTTCTATTAATATTTAATTTCTATTACATTATTAATACTGATAATACCATCCCCATCTTTTCCCTTCAAAATCAGTCCCATAAGCAAACATCGTTTCTTTTTGTACCACTACTCCATCTACTTTTTTCACCACTACTGCATGCGCAGAAATACAATACCCACCTTCTGGTAATGAAGATATTGGGATCTGATAAGTATAAGTAGTAATATTACCATCATGAGTAGTTTGATATGGGAAACTTCCAATTATAGGATTCCCTTGGTCATTCACAGGCAACTGGTCACACTGCCCAACCCAAAGGTGTGTTTCTGTAAGATACCAATCTCCTGTTAATGCATATGTAATATTTAAGTATTCTGAATCCATAGTAGCAGAAACTTTGCCTACTTCTATGGTCTGTCCTGCAAAAGCTGGAGTAGAGAAAATTTCTCCACTTGTACCATCTGAAGATTTTGCAGTTTTGCCTAGCTCATTACTAGACTCATTCCTCTCTATCGCACAAGAGGTTAGAATTCCTAATAAAGAAATTCCTAAAATAGTAATAATGTTTTTCATTTTTCTTTTTTTTTAGATTAGAATTCAAATATATATATTTTTTTGAAGATATATTTTTCTTGACCATGAAAATTATCATGAAATCAAAATTTTAACACTTTTTATATAAATATTTATTAACATAATGGATTATTAGAATATTTTTAAATTTAAATAAGAATTTAATTTTTCTTAAATTTGCATGATTCAAGAACTGATTATGGAAGAAGAAAAAAAACCGCTCAATTTTATTGAACAAATCATCGAAAATGATTTAGAAAATGGTTTAGATAAATCTAAATTGCGTTTTAGATTTCCACCAGAACCTAATGGTTATTTACACGTAGGACATACCAAAGCGATTTGTATCAACTTCGGTTTAGGAGAAAAATATGGTGCTCCTGTTAATTTAAGATTTGACGACACTAATCCTGAAAAAGAAGAGCAAGAATTCGTAGATGCCATCAAAGAAGATATTAAATGGCTTGGCTTCAAATACGACCAAGAACTATATGCTTCTGATTACTTCCAGCAGTTGTATGATTGGGCTGTAGAAATGATTAAACAAGGAAAAGCCTATGTAGATGAACAGCCTTCTGAAGTAATTACAGAACAAAGAAAAAATCCTACCGAAGCAGGAATAGAATCTCCATACAGAAACAGACCTATAGAAGAATCTCTAGATTTATTCGAAAGAATGAAAAACGGAGAGTTTGAAGAAGGCACAATGTCTCTAAGAGCTAAAATAGACATGACTTCGCCGAATATGAACATGCGTGACCCTGTTATGTACAGAATTCTGAAAAGACCACACCACAGAACTGGCGAAAAATGGAAAATCTATCCTATGTACGACTGGGCTCATGGTGAATCTGATTATTTAGAGCAAATTTCACACTCCCTTTGTTCATTAGAATTCGAAAATCACAGACCTCTTTATGATTGGTATTTAGACCAAGTCTATGAAGATGGAAAAGTAAGAAATAAGCAAAGAGAATTTGCGAGAATGAACGTTACTTACATGGTAACTTCTAAACGTAAATTACAAAGATTAGTAGCAGAAGGCGTAGTAACAGGCTGGGATGATCCTAGAATGCCTACGATTTCTGGGATGAGAAGATTGGGTTACACTCCGAAAGCCATCAGAGAATTTATTGACAGAGTAGGTGTTGCAAAACGCGAAAACCTCATCAATATTCAGTTGCTAGAATTCTGTGTGAGAGAAGACCTCAACAAAGTTTCTACCCGAGTAATGTCTGTAGTAAATCCTGTAAAACTTATCATCGAAAATTATCCTGAAGATAAAGAAGAATGGCTAGAAACTGAAAACAATCCTGAAGACGAAAACGCAGGAACTAGAGAAGTGCCATTCAGCAGAGAACTTTACATTGAAAGAGAGGATTTCATGGAAGAAGCTCCGAAAAAATTCTTCAGATTAACCATTGGTGGAGAAGTAAGACTAAAATCTGCTTACATTATTAAAGCCAACAGAGTAGAAAAAGATGAAAATGGCGAAATCACTACTATTTACGCTACTTATGACGAAGAATCTAAATCTGGAAGCGGAACTGAAGCAAGTATGAGAAAAGTAAAAGGGACGCTTCATTGGGTTTCTGCAAAACATGCTTTGCCGATTGAAGTAAGAATTTACGACAGATTATTTACTCACGAACAACCAGATGCAGAAAAGGAAACAGATTTCATGGAATTCGTGAACAAAGATTCTCTGAAAAAAGTTCAAGGTTTTGCTGAGCCAAGCCTTAAAAATGCAAAAGTGGGAGACCATTATCAGTTCCAAAGAATTGGGTATTTTACACCTGATAAAGATTCTACAGCAGACCAATTAATCTTCAACAGAACGGTTACACTGAAAGACAGTTTTAAAATTGATTAAAATTTTAAGTTATAAAGAAAAAGCTTCACGATGGTGAAGCTTTTTTTAATTTCTATTTTTGAGGAGAACCCAACCTTTAAAATCTCTACCATCTGGTAACGCAATGTGATACCAATAAGTAGCCGTAGGTAATTTTCTACCATTAGACAATCCATCCCAACTCAAAATCCCTGCTTTATCTTGTCTGAAAACCAAATTTCCATAACGGTCATAAATACTCAAAACACTCTTCTCTGCACCGAAAAACGCTACATCTGTAATCGTCCAAACATCATTAATTCCGTCACCATTTGGAGTAAAAGAATTAGGAAATTGAAGAACCAAACCATCTTTAGCTTCTCCGATGCAGTTATCATCTTCAAATCTAACATAAAAAGTAACTTTTCCTTTCGGTAAATTGGTAAAAAGATTGCTTTCTTGCCAAGAAATTCCGTCTATAGAATATAAAATTTTCTTACTTCCTGTTGCAATTACGGTATAGTCATTTCCATTGGTTTCTAATTTTGTGATTACAGGAATTTCCTTTTCTAGTACTTCAAATTCATCTGTAAAAGAGCAGCCTTTATCATCTGTAATGGTAAGTGTATATTTACCCGCCGCTAAATTAATAACCGCATTACTGCTTGAAATAACTGTTCCTACAGCATTTTTCCATTCATAAGTGACGACATTAAAAGGATAAGAAGAAAAATCTGGTTGTAAAAACGGCAAAACATCTTTCGGGCAAATCCAGAAATTCTCTATATCAAATGCTGGAACTTTATTTAAAAACAAATTAATTTCCGCATAATTAGGACAAGTTGTGCTTGAAATAATTTTGACAAAAAATTTAAAAATTCCTGAATTTTCATCAAACGAATAAGCATTTGGATTCACGATTTTTTTTGTGGAACCAGCTTTTAAATCGGAGAAAGAAAGATAATATTCGAAAGTTTCATCACTGGTTTTCAATTGATTTTCAAAAACGGTAATATTAATGGTTTCTTTGCCATCATTTGCAGTATCACAAACTGAAAGCGTAAAACTTCCTTTATTTACAAAAGGTTGCAACACGAAATTAACCGTCGTAGACTCTTCGCAATTTCCATTAATTACTGCTTTCAAAGTAATATTTGGTTGAGCATTATTAATGGTATAATTCATCGCTTGAGCGGAAGTAAGCGCTACTCCATTTTCATAAAAGGTATAAGTTGCATATTGTGCTGCTTCAGAATTGGTGAGAATATCATTATCGAGATTAGCATCGGTATTCAAACGATTGAGCCAATCTATAAGATTAAAAGTGTAAACTCCATCTAAATTATCATCACATACTGAAATATCTTCAATGACATTAAATTTTATATTTCCAATAATTTTCAAAACAACTTCACCCACATAAAAACAACCATTGATGGATTGATATCTTGCATAAATTGTTTTAAAAGGTGTGGTAGCTGGTAATAAATAATTTTGCACGTCTGCATCGCTTAAATAATTAGTATTCGTAATGTCAAAAGCGTCATTTTGATTTTCAAAAAACCGAACTTCTCTTATAAAATCGGCAAAATTAGGATTTCCTTGATTTTCGTATAGTTTAGGAATCGCTTCTCTTAAATCAAAACTCATGGTTTGCGTTCCAGTCGCATCACACCTCAAAATGGTGGTAGATGGAGCTAACTTCACTTGAGTATACGCTGAAAAATCAAACACAAAACGCAATTCTACTTTTTTAAGACAACTGCTTCCATCTAAAGTAGAAATTCTGAGATAAAAAGTGGCATTTCCAGTAATGGTAATCGGTTGAGACGGGTCTGCAATCAGTGAATTAAACACGCCAGAAACTGGGAAATAATTTCTAAACCACTCGAATTTATAATTGGCTAAGTTTCCATTAAAAAACTGTGAATAATAATCGGTAAGTTTTACTTTTTCTTCATTATTGTTAAAATGGTCACACTTCAAACTGACAACCAAATTATCTGTAATTATTCCTTGAATTTCTGACAATTGAAACGTAATCTCTTCCACATTAGAGCAAGAAGGCACTAAAGAAGAATTAATCACGGCGTAAACAGAAACAGGAGTATTGGTAACATTAAGTGTAGTAATCACATTGGTAAGTGCTGCATCACTGTAATAGGTAACAGTAGGCCTCGGATTTTGATTCCACTGTGTTCCCAAAATTTCTATATCATAATTGCTTAACGTAATATTTGCATTTCCAGGACTATTGGTGGCACAGACAAATAGCTTTTTCTTCTCTGCAATAGGTTTGAGAATATGATAATTTAATTTTTTTACCACATAACAACTGTCGTGAACCAAATATCTTACAAAAAACTCTTTTGTGGTGATGTTATCTGGTAAGATTTGATCTAATTCTGCGGCGGTCAATCCAGAATTAGTCACATCATTAGCTGTAGTCGTATTATAATGAAAGGTTTGAGTGATTCCAGAAGTTGGCGTAATGACTTTGATGACTGCATCTGCATCATTTTTCAAATTCACGAGTTCATCTCTATTTTTTTCGCAGAGATAAATATCTGCATCTTCGGTATCATAAACCGTTGGAGAATCTGGTACCACATCAGTATCTGCATCATTTACATTTAAAATAATTCTGTCAAAAATTACTTTAACGGTAAATTTCAATACCGAAAAACAAGTTCCTTTACAAGCATCTGTTTGTTGATATTCTATTCTCGCAAACAAATCATAAGTGTAATCTTGCAACTCTTGACCTTCTCTGATAAAATCTAAAGGATTTACATTTTGTAAAGCATCATCTTCTGTTTCAAAAACACTAATTTTAAAAACATTTGGGTCATTAGAAAAGACAATTCCCCGATTTTTAAGTTCTTTTTCCCATTCGAAAGGCTCAATGTAAATAGGATTACTGCTAGAAATAATATCACAAATTTCATGAATAGAATTCATCTGAACCGGCGTAGAAACTACTGATGGAGCACTAGTAAAAACTACAGAAATAGGCCCAAAAATCTGTGTGCCGCATTGAGCAGTATTATATTTTACATAAATTTTAGAAGCCGAAGTGAGGTCTGCACTGGTTACTTCTGCAAGATTATTGTCTATGGTAAAACTTACTGATCCTGCGAAATTAGCATCAAACAATTGACAATTTAGTCTAGACAACTGAAAATTTCTCTCTATTCCATCATTATTGACATCACAAATTTCTACCGTGTTTTTGAGCAAAATATTATTGAGCAATAAAAAACTCAAATTAGAAATGGTAAAACAACTTGAATTGGTAGCGCTTTCTACTCGTACAAAATATTTCTGCGTAACGTCTAAAGGCAAACTGGCATCTAAAAAATTAGCATTTCCAGCAAAAGCATCGGCTCCATCGAGATAATATTTAAAAACAAATGGAGAAATAGCCGTTCCATGAATCGTTAAATCTGGATTAAGATCTGCTTGATAAAAAATATTTGTTGCGGAGTTACAAACAGACTTTACAAAATCTTTGGCTTGAGGATAACTCGGATCAAAAGTAATCCGAATATCATCTAAATGCGTAATCACTACACCATTAGAAAGCGTATAATAAGCTGTAGCAGTAATAGTTTCGTTCTGCACAGAACATAAATCTATTGAACTATAATTAGTATTAAAAGCAGTAGGTAAAGCTTGTGTAGCAGAACCGCTCCAAATAATACGTTGTGGTTTGATAACATTTCCCGAAGGTGAAAATCTGTAGGCTTCTTGAGTAGCTGACCAAATTCCTGTATTTCTATTAATGGGCGCAATTCCGTTTCCTGCAGCATTATTAATCCCGATAATTGATTCTCTAACCGTCGCTGAAACATCTGGTAAAGGTTTTTCTGCAACATAAACGTCTATTTCATTCGTCAATTCATATAACACAATCTGCGTAGTGCTTCTCTGTGTAGTTCTGGTAATTTCTCCGTTGTTAAAATTGATAATTAATTTTCTACACGGCGAAACACCTTCTACTCGATAACTTACATTTCCTACTCTGTCTGTAAAATCTAAATCTTGATAGACTCCAAAAATAGATTTTGTAGGCAAATAGGTATTGGGAATTTGTTTTCCCGTAATATCTGCAGCACTGTAATCACCAACTGAATAGTTTTCATTAAAACTTACAAAACCGTTACTACTGATGATTAAGGACTGTACATTTTCGCCATAATAATTAAAAGAAAAAGGATTATTTCCAAAAATGGAAGCATCATTAAAAGCTATTTTGGCTAAATATTCATCGTCTTTATAGCCTAAAATCGTTCCTGTATTGGTATCAATTGCTGGAAAAGGGATGGCAGAAACCGAATATTGATTGGTGTCTCTAATATCGGGAAAAGTAATATTCAGCGGAAAACATTTAGAAGAATTGAGCGGATAATTACACGTAATAGTAACATCAGAATTTCCTAAAGCATCTTTAATGGATGGGCATGACTGAGATTTTATTACTGCATAAGGTAATAATACCAATAAGAATAGTAAAATCTTATCCAGTCTCATTTTCACTTTTTATTCCTATCAAATTTAAAAAAATATAACGAAATAACCACTACAATATTTTGCGTAAAAAAAGCCGAAAAAATTCTCGGCTCGTTTTTTATCTTCTTTCGTAATATCTTGCTCCCACTAAAACTGGGCTTTCTTTTTCTACTTTTACCAATCCAAATCCTTTCCAATCTGGATTTATAGAAGTAATGAGTTTTTTTCGGTGTAAATTTTCATACGTATCAAAATCTATTGCTCTGCGCTGATTCAGCACTTCAAAAATATTCCATTTTTCTACCACAGATTTCCATTCGCTCCCTATTTTTCCAGCAAAAACTTTAGATTTACTTCCACTTCCGTAGCCTAAAAACCCTAGTTCTTTTCCTGCTAAATCTTCCCCATTTTCATAAGAAACTTGGAAAGCAGAAAGTAGCGCCATAAAAATAGAAGCGGTGTACATATTTCCAATTTCTGAACTTGCACGTTGCGTAATTTCTATTTTTTCAGCAACTAAATTTTTATATTCATCGGTTTGAGCGATGGCTTTTATATCTTCAGAAGTGGTGGCATTCATTCCGTTTTCTAAACCAAAAATTTCAGTAAACAATCGCTTCCCGTGGAATGCATACGGAAGGTGGAAAATCAGAAATCGCCAATTTTCATAAGGCTTTTCTCTTCCACTTTCTTCTTTGTAATGTTGGTAGGCTTCTCTAATTCTATCTTGGTAACATTGATTAGAATATTGACCGTCAAAAACAGGTTCATCTGTAAAAATTTCTACTTTTTCGGCAAAGGTTTCTGGTAAATTCTGCACCAAATCTTTAGTGGTTTCTCTTCTTGGTTTAAAGAAATCAAAAACGCTTTCTGTCGCGATTCCAAATTTATTTTCAATTTCCAACAATGTAGGATTTGCCGATACCAAAACTGCAACTGCACCACCACCTTGCGTATATTCTCCAGTAGAAGCCAATTCATATTTCGCATAATCAGAAGCAATTACAATGGCTTTTTTCTCAGGATTCGCTCTTACAAAATCAAGAGAATTGTGCAGCGCATCTACAGCACCTACACACGCAAAAGTCATATCTACTACATCACAATTTTTGAAACATCTTGCTCCAAATTCTTTTTCTAGCTCTTTTTCTACCATTTGCATGGCATAAGTAGCAGTAGGTTTTGCAGCATCTAGCGCAGATTCTGTTCCTAAATAAATTCTAGAAATTTCTTTGGGATTTATTTTATAATCTTGTATGAGTTTTAAAAGTGCTTCTGCGGCAAAAGTGGCTGCGTCTTCGTGTACATCGGGAAAAGCCATCCTCTTCAGTCCTAAACCTTTTTCTAATTTTGCAGGTTCTATTCCCCTTTTTTCGGCTAAATCCTTAATTTCTAAATATAAACTTGGCACAAAAAAACTTGCCGCTTCGATTCCGATTTTCATCATAATTCCTCAATTTTTGTACGAATTTAACGAGTTGAAAATTCCTGACAAAAGAATTATGCTAAGAATTTTGTTTTTTATTTTAAATCTAAATAATTTTAAAGTAAACTAAAGATTAAATGGTTAATTGTTTATACTAGAGAGGAGAATGCCAGTTCTCCTCTTATCTATTTAAGGAAATTCTTTCAAATCTATAGTAGATGTATTAATATCAAATCTACCATTGGTAATTTCTATGGTCTCTTTGCCATCGGATGTTCTTAATTTACCTGAAAATGTACCCGATACTATTGGTTGACCGCCATATTTAGTAATCACCGTTTTACCAGAATTCTCATAAGAAGTGTACCATTTCCAAGTATTGGTAGTGTAATCAAAAGCTCTTACGTAAAGGTAATTTTGCATCAATCCATCTATCCCTTTATTGAAATTAGATTCCTTCCAAACATATTCTCCTACTCCTTTTGTGGGTAAATCATGGATATGAAAATACATGTAATTTAATGGTTTTCCATCTTTGAAGTTTGCCACAAGAATCTCATCAAATTTATTATTTCCAGAATATACAACTGCTTTATTGGCTCCCATAATATCAAAAGTACCATCTCTAGGATAAAATAATCTGCCATTTACTAAACAACCAAAAGTATTGGCACCTGTTTGTGTTTCTGGTGGTAATTTAGGAGAATTATCATCTGAACTGTCTCTGCATCCTACAATAAGAAATGCGATGAGAATAAAAAGTAGATTTTTCATTTTTTAATATTTTAGGATTTAAGTAAAATTAAAATATGTAGTTGATAAAAAGATTGATACAAATCAAAAAATGCAAATTCAGGTAGAATTTGCATTTTTAACAATAGAATAAAAATATTATCTCTTTGATTTTATCCTACTTAATGTTTCAGGAGACATCCCAAGATACTTAGCTATATCATGATTAGAAACTCGTAAAAAGAGTTTTGGAAATATTTTCATTAATGTTTTATACCTCTCTACAGAATCCATAAGCATTACACTTTCTATTCTCCATGTCATAAATGTAAGATAATCTTCTAATATTTTCACATAAATATCTTTATAAACAGGATATCTATTGATCAATTCTTTAAAATTAGAAAAAGAAATTGTAATAAGAATGGTGTCTTCTAAAGCCTCAATAATTTCAGAAGATGGTGTTTGATTCACAAAGCTAGACACTGATGTACAAAAATTATTATCTATAGCAATTCCGTTGATAGCTTCTTTATTATTTTCATCTATAAAATATGTTTTCAAAACTCCTCTATCAATAAAAAATATATCATTACATACTTGATTCTTCTTTACTACTATTTCATTTTTAGAATATTTTTTTTCTGTGAATACACTATCTAAAAAATAGATTTCATCATCGGTAATTGGTTTTCTTTTACTAAAATAATTAACAATAGAAGATGTTTTGGGGCTCATGATTTTATTAGTTTGTTTCTTCTAAGATATGAAAATGTATAAAATATACAAATTAAAAATTATGCTCAAAATACAAAAAGCCCTTTTTACAAAAAATGTAAAAAGGGCTTTAATTTATTAGAACAAATTAATTAGTTGCTGTAAGATGCAATTGCTTTATTCAGCATTTCTATTTGAGTATTTAGACTGGTGCTTGAAGGATTTTCTCTGAACAGCTTCATCTTTCTTTCTAAGCCTTTTTTCAGCATTTGAACAATCATCATTTTGGCTTGTACATTATCGCCAATTTGACTTTTGGCTTGTCCTAAAACTTTCGTAAGATTATGTACTGCTTTTGTATTATCAGAATCCATAATCCAATTGAAGCCTTCTTCCGCAGGTGCTGCTAATTTAGGATTTTGAAACCCAATAAAAGGATAAAAAGCTACAAGAGAGGCAATATTTGGCATTTGAGCAGTGATTTTATTTTTTACAATCACAGGCAAAAGCGTCATCACTAAATCTTCAGAAGCGCTTTCTAAATCAATTTTTTCGGCATAATTTACTACTTTTTCAGGAGCAACTTGTGCAATTCCAGAAAGTGAATTTCCTTTCACCGAATTAGAAATTGCATTGATTCCTTTTTCAAATAATGGTAAATATTTAGGATTTTTAGTTTTTGCTAAAACACCGATTGCAGCTCCTTTCACCAAATTTTTCTCATCATTTTGCGCTAATTTTTCTACATCTGCCAAAAATGATTTCGGATCTTCTGGTAAACCTTCTAATGCTAACAATCTATTTCTGTAAAACTTATCTTTCAAAGCTGCTGCATATAATTTGTCTGCAAACGGATTTTTAGAAACTTGGTCTTTTGCTTCTTCTATAGCCGTGTATTTGCTGTACAAATCTTTAGCAGTAGTGTATTGTAAAAATAATTGTTCTGGAGTTTTGTCTTGTTTAATATCGCTCAGCAATAAACCTTCAGGATTTGCATTAATCAATTCAGGATTTTTAGTCACATCAAAAACGAAGTCATTTTTCGCTTTAGCATTCACCCAAACCTCTTTTCTAGAAATTTTACCATTTTCTAAAACATCAATCGACAATGGAAACTCAAATTTTTCTTCTTGTGTCTGAGCAACATTTACGGTGACTTGTTTTTTCATCGGGTCAAAAGTAGATTTAACCTCTAACTTAGGATAACCTTTCCCGAAATACCATTGATTAAAGAACCAATTTAAATCTTTTCCCGAAACTTTTTCTAAAGAAAGTCTCAGTTGATGCGCTTCTCCAGTTCCGTATTCATTGGTTTTAAGATAATCTGAAAGTCCAGCGAAAAATGCATCATCTCCCAAATAATTTCTTAACATGTGCAGAATGCCGCCTCCTTTATTATAAGAAACGCCATCAAACATGTCTTCTCTGCTTTCATAATTGAATCTTACTAAATCTTTACCAAAATTTCTTGGGTCTGCTTTAGAATTTCTAAGTGATTTTAATCTTTTATAATCGGCTTCGTCTTTTCCGTACTTGTATTCGTTCCAAAGATATTCTGAATAATCTGCAAAACTTTCATTTACAGTAAGGTTGCTCCAACTTTCTGCGGTTACCAAATCTCCAAACCAATGGTGGAATAATTCGTGAGCGATTACATCTTCCCACTTGTTTTCGTCTGCTAAATCACCCGCTTTTTGCTGTGCAGATTCTTCGTGAATCACTGCGGTCGTGTTTTCCATAGCACCAGAAACGTAATCTCTGCCTACAATCTGTGCATATTTTTGCCAAGGAAAATCATAGTTTAATTTTTTAGAAAAGAACTCTATCATTTCTGGAGTATTCCCGAAAATTTGTTTTGCATAAGGTTCGTATTCTTTTTCTACATAATAATCTACGTCTATATTTCTCCATTTATCTTTAATCACGGCATATTCTCCTACTCCCATGAAAAATAAATACGGAGCGTGTTTTTTGTCCATTACCCAATGATCCGTTCTCAGGTTTTCGCCTAAATTTTCAGAACTTTTTAAAATTCCGTTAGAAAGGGTTACATATTGTTTAGGAACCGTCATGTAAATTTCCTGCGTGGTTTTCTGATTAGGCTTATCTATAGTAGGAAACCAACAAGAAGAAGATTCTGTTTCGCCTTGAGTCCAGATTTGTGTAGGTTTATCTGCATCTTTTCCTTGAGCATTGATGAAATAAAGCCCTTTTGCATCGTTAATGGCAGCAGAACCTTTCTGTTTTACTTCATTAGGTCTCGCTACATATTTGACATAAACGGTATAATCTTGATTTTTTTGGTAAGTTTTATCTAAAGAAATTCTTAGAATATCTTCTTTATAATCATATTTCAAAGGAGTTCTTGCACCATTTTTTTCTAATGCCACCTCATTAATAATCATTCCTTTAGCATCTAAAACCAATTCATTAGAAGCATAAAAAAATGGAGAAGCGGTAATCCAAGCTTCGCCGTTCATTTGTTCTTTTTCAAAATTGAAATTCACACGCAATTTGGTGTGTTTCAACTCTGTAGATTTGGTATGAGTAGCTCTGTAAACTCCGGTTCTACCAGAGGTTTCGGTTTGAGCAAAAGTGAAATTGTCTGTAGAAAAAAGCCCTAAAAATAAGGCTGCAATGAGTAGTTTCTTCATTCTAAAATTTTGTATTTCGGTTAATTAGTCCCATTTATGTACTCTTTGTTACGTATAAAAACTTTGCCAAAGTTAAAATTATTCTCAAATTAACTTTGGCAAAATCCTAAAAAAAATCAAAATTTACTGTCTAAATCTTAGAGAAAATAAATTTTGATTCTAAAATATTTAATGAATTATCTTTTAAATCGCTACTGGCGCTTTAATTCCAGGATGTGGATTATAATTTTCTAACGTAAAATCTTCAAAATCGAAATCAAATAAATCTTTAATTTCTGGATTAAGTTTCATGGTTGGTAATGCTCTCGGTTCACGAGAAAGTTGCAATTTTACCTGCTCAAAATGGTTGTTGTAAATATGAACATCTCCGAAAGTATGTACATAATCTCCCACTTCTAAACCACAAACCTGCGCCACCATCATACACAGCAATGCATAACTCGCAATATTAAAAGGAACGCCTAAAAAAACATCAGCACTTCTTTGATACAGTTGTAATGACAATTTTCCATCAGCAACATAAAACTGAAATAATGCATGACAAGGCGCTAAAGCCATATTTGGAATTTCGGCTGCATTCCAAGCAGAAACGATAAGTCTTCTAGAATCTGGATTTTTCTTAATTTGCTCTACTACTTCTACGATTTGGTCTACCACTTTTCCATCTTTGCCTTCCCAAGTTCTCCATTGTGCTCCGTAAACTGGACCAAGATTTCCGTTTTCATCTGCCCATTCATTCCAAATAGAAACACCATTATCCGTAAGATATTTGATATTGGTATCGCCTTTTAGAAACCACAACAATTCATAAATAATAGACTTCAAATGCACTTTTTTGGTCGTTACCAAAGGAAAACCTTTAGACAAATCATATCGCAGTTGATAACCAAAAACACTTCTGGTTCCCGTTCCTGTTCTGTCTGTTTTATCGGTTCCGTGGTCTATAATATGTTGGAGTAAATCGAGGTAGTTTTGCATAATGGTTCAATATTCTGGGTTCTAAGTTCTGAGTTGACTTCTACAAATTAATGAAATTTTTACCAAATATTTTTGATGAATTGAGTTAAGTTATTCACAATGAATGCATCGCCTTCTTTTTTACCATTCATCGCTTTTGCTAAAGGAGATTCTGCCGAAATGATGAATATTTTTTCTTGATTAAAACTCAACTCGCCTAAAGAAACGGCAATGAAAAATTTGCCTTTATCTGTTTCCACCAAACTTCCTAAATTGACGATTTTATGAGAAATAGTCTGAATATTTTTAAGAATCTGTTGAGATTTCAGTTGTTCATTCAGTTGAAGCTGAAGGTTATTAATTTCTTGCTGAAGCATTTCTCGGGAAGTTTCATACTTGTCTCCCATAGAACTTTTGGTATCATTATTAGAAGCTCTGGTTTCGGCAATCAATTGTTCTAATTTCTGTATTTTTTCAGAAATTTTCTGTTTTACCAGTTCTAAAAGTTCAGCTTTGTTCATAATATAATTTTTGACTAAAGTCTAAATGAATTATTTATTAAAAAGTCGGGCTAAAGCCCGACTCTATTGATTATTTTTAACATCAAACCCTATTATTTAAGATTTTATATTTTATTTATTTCTCAAAAACAATATGTTCCCACTTGTACATTTCTATGGTTGGTTTTGTATCAAAATCTGTAGTTAAACCAGAGAAAATACTTTTGAATTTTCCTTTTACCGTTTCGTCTAAAATCTGCACTTTCAAATGTTGAGCATCTGATAAATTAAGGATTACCAAAACTTCGTCATTTCCATTTTTTCTAAGATAAGCAAGAACTTGATCTGGAACGCTGGTTTGCAAAATTTGGGTAGTTGCTTGATCATCGCCTCCTCTCAATGCAGGATTTTTAGATTTAAGTTCGAATAATTTTTTGTAGAAATTTTCTAATTTATTTTCGCCATTCCAAGGAATTGGGTCTTTCTCGAAAAATTCTAGTCTCTTATTTAACAATGGTAATTCTTGACCATTGTACATTAATGGAACTCCATTCCAAGTAGCAGAAAACACGGCTAGAGTTTTTGCCATTTCACCATACTTTTCATATTCTGTTCCGTTCCAAGTATTTTCGTCATGATTGGTGGTAAACCAAGCTCTCATACTTTTATTTCCGATGGCAGAATATTGCGCCAATAGATTCGTTAAATCTGTAAGTGGTAATTTTTTCTGATAAAATTCTTTGGTAAGATGCATCCATTTCCAGCTGTAACTCGCATCAAAAACTGTTGCATAATCTGGATTGTCTAATTCGTCATATTCTCCTAACCAAAAAAGTGGTTTTATGGTTTCAACTTCTGGTTTTGCTTGTTGCCAGAAATCTACTTCTACCCATGAAGCTAAATCACATCTGAATCCATCAATATCCGTTTCTCTTACCCAATATTTCATGGCTTCAATCATGGCTTCACGCATTTTTGGGTTCTGATAATTGAGTTCTATGATGTCATCCATTCCAGAAGCGATTTGGAAATCATTGGTTTTAGGATCCATCAAATAAAAATCTGGATGAGTTTTGGTCCAAACATGATCCCAACCAGTATGATTCGCCACCCAATCGATGATGACTTTAAAACCCATTTTATGAGCTTCATTTACTACACTTTTGAAATCTTCTAAAGTTCCAAATTCTGGATTGATAGAGGTATAATCTTGTGCAGCATATTGACTACCAAGTGTTCCTTTTTTATTTTTTTGAGCAATAGGTGTAATTGGCATAAACCAAAGTGTTTCTACGCCCATTTTTTTAAGTCTTGGTAATTCTTTTTCTACAGCTTTGAAGGTTCCTTCTTTAGAAAATTGTCTTACGTTTACTTCATAAATGTTGGTGGTGTGTTTCCAGTCAGTTGTCATTGTTTTCTGATTTTGTAAAGCGCTGCAAGAGATTAGTGACAAGCCTAACATTGCAGATAAAAATAGCTTTTTCATAGTTGAAATTTTAGCGAAACAAATGTAGTGATTGTATGCTAAATCCAATAAAAAATCCGGAAAACTTTTCCGGATTTTTATCATAAATTTCAATATTATTTAATCATCATCACCTCCATCATCGATGAAATCATCGCCAAAACCATCATCTTCGTCTTCGTCTTCCGTAGCAAACTCGTCATCAAAATCATCTTTAAAATCTCCATCTAAATCTCCAAAATCATCATCCATGAAAGCAGCAGCAACTGATGCTTTACCAGAAGCGCCACCAGATTTTCCTGGAGCCTTTAATGGAACATTACCAAATCTAAAAACGGTAATAGGATAATTTACAGCAGGTTTCTCGTCTATAATCTCTACCAATTCACAGAAAAATTCCCATAAATCGATTAGACCATACTGAAACTGCACTTTGTCTCCTACTTCTTCGAAGGCTTCCATCAGGTAAACATCTGACATAATTTCTCCGTCACCATCATCGCTCATGTCTTCTAGTGGAACGGTTTTTACTTCCATTCCTTCTTCGTCTAGAATAGTGAACATAGACAATTCGTCACCTTGCAAACTGAAAGCACTTTTAATCCCGTTATGTAAATTCCAAAGGGTTTGCTTTTCTTTAATTTCAATATCTCTAAAAATATTGTCTTTTGAATCTAGAATTACTCTAATTTTATAAACCATATTTTACTTTTTACTAATATTTAGAAGCTAATTGTATTAAAGTATTTTTATTGATTTTGATGTTTAAAATTTCGGTTACAAAGATAAAACAAAAGAAACTTGACTTTCTAAAAAAATAAATTTTTATTCAAAAAAGTTTTTATTAAATTCCCAGCGTTTTCTGGTGCCAATATACAGAAATTATTAATACTACAAAGCTTTTTCTAGATAAAATGTAAAGAGCGTTCCTTCTAGATATTTGCTTTCTACAGTAATGCTTTGATGGTGAGCTTCTAGAATATGTTTTACAATGGCAAGACCTAGTCCAGAACCGCCGTCTTTACGGTTTCTGCTGGTTTCTACCCTATAAAATCTTTCGAAAATTCTAGGCAAGACTTCTGGCTTGATTCCCATTCCGTTATCTTGCACGATAATTTTCACTTTTTCTTGCTCAGTTTTGGTGATTACTTTAATCAAAGCTTCTTCCCTATTAGAATAATGAATGGCGTTTGAAATAAGATTGGTAAGTACTTGAGAAATTTTTTGCTTATCTGCTCTTACCATAATAGCAGTTTGCGAGGTCTGCAAAACTAATTTTGCAGATTTTTTATGCGCTTCGATTTCTAATAAATCGAAGATTTCTTTTGTTAAAGCATTGATATCAAAAACAGAATAGTTGATGGAAATTTCTGCGGCTTCGTATTTAGAAATCTGGTCTAAATCGGTGACGATGTTCAGTAATCGTTCTACAGAATTCCCGATGCGTTCTAAATATTTGTCTCTGATGTTAAGATTTTCTACCGCACCATCTTTCAGCGTTTCTACATAACCTTGAATGGAAAAAAGTGGCGTTTTAAGCTCATGAGAAACATTCCCGATGTATTCTTTTCGATAATCTTCCATTTCTTTCATCATGTCAATTTCTGAAACGTTTTTTTGAATTCTCTCACCTAATTGTTGGAAATTTACATTTTCCTCCTCTTGAAGAATATTTTCGGGGAGAATATCAGAAATTCGCTTAATTTGTTTCTTTCCGTAAGAATTAAAGAGTAATTCTAACACGAAATAATTAAGCAATGCAATAAAAACGAGACTGATGCTTAGATAAAAGTAAAAAGAATGAGTATCTGCAATCACTTTTTCTTGCACATAATTGAAAGCCAAGGCTACAATTGCCATAGCGCAAGTAAGAATACATGCTGCAAAAAGTGAAAGTCTATTGATTTTCATATTACATTTTCTGAGAAAGAGGTAGAATTACACTACTAATTTGTAGCCAATTCCTTTGAGGGTTTGGATAGAATTATCTCCTAATTTTTCTCTCAATCTTCTGATGTGTACATCTATGGTTCTTTCTCCTACAATCACATCATTTCCCCAAACTTTGTCTAAAATTTCTTCTCTTTTAAAAACTTTTTGGGTATTAGAAGCTAGAAGATAAAGCAAATCAAATTCTTTTTTCGGGAGTAGGAAATGTTCGCCGTTTTTGGTGACTTTAAAATTATCCTTATCAATTACCAAGTCGCCTAATTCTATTAATTTAGACTGTTCTGCAACTTGAGTAGTAAGTTGTAAAAGTGCATTAACTTTAGAAATCAGCACTTTTGGCTTGATAATTTTTACAATATAATCATTAGCTCCTGCATCAAAACCTGCTAACTGAGAAAATTCTTCGCTTCTAGCAGACAAGAAAACAATTAATGTTTTCTGAAGTTCTTTTATTTGACGCATTTCTTGGCACGTTTCTATCCCATCTTTTTCTGGCATCATTACATCTAGTAAGATTAAATCTGGGATAATTTCTTTGGCTTTTACGATGCCTTCATTGCCATTATTAGCTGTAAAAACCTGATATCCTTCTTTTTCGAGGTTGTATGACAAGATTTCTAAAATATCTTGTTCATCATCTATTAAAAGAATCTTTTTTCCTTTCATCTATACATTTTAACCTCTCAAAATTAATGAAAATTTACATTGGAAACACGAATATTTAAAACTTCACAATAATTTAACATAAAATAATTTTTGGTAAAGATTTCTTAAAACAAAATTAATTTTTGCTAAACCAGACTTGCACGTGTTTCTTTATTTCTTTGCGCCAAATAAGAAGTAAAAAAATGAATTATAGAAAAATAAGTTTAGCAGCCCTATTTTTAATGGCATCGCAACAAATGATTTTTTCTCAAGTTACTCAAACGGATTCTACCAAAACGAAAGCCGAAAAAGTAATAGAAGGAGTTCAATTGAGAGGCAATACCAATAAAAAATCTGAAAGCGCTATCTTAGGCGAACAAAGAAAAGCTATAGTACAGAAGCAATCTATTGGTGCAGAAGAAATTTCTAGAAAAGGGATTTCTAACCTAGAACAAGGACTTACCAAAATTACAGGGATAAACACAGTAGAATCTAGAGGTTTATTCGTGAGAGGATTAGAAGAAAGATATAACTCATTATTAGTTAACGGATTAGCAACTCCATCTAATAACCCATTCCAGAAAATCATTGAATTAAAACAGTTCCCTACTGACATTGTAGGAAAATTTGATGTTTATAAAACCTATAACGCCAATCTTTACGGAGATTTCGCCGGAGCTACTTTTGATATTGAAACTTTAGTTCCAGAGAATTCTTTTACTAAAATGGATTTTTCGGTAGGTGTAAATTCTATAAGCACTTTTAGAAATAATTTTAAAATTAATCAAAATGCTTATAACATGTCCGGTTTCATTGGCTTAAATGCTGAAGACAGACAACTTCCTGCAGAAGTAAATGGTTACAGACCAAGTGGAGCTTACATTCCTAACACTTCATTTAAAGATACCTGGAATGTAGACAATGTAAAATCACTTCCTAATACATCCATAGGATTTACTACTTCACAAAGATTAAAATTTAAAAATGGTGGAAATTTAGGATTCCTTTTTAACCTTACTCAAGGTAGTGAATACAACTACAAAGAAGGAAACGATAATACTTTTGACACCAACGGAGTTTATAAAAACAAACTTTACAAAAGAGAATACAATTACAATATTCAATCTACTGCTTTAATTGGTTTAAGCTATAAAAAAGCTGGAACTAAAGTAGATTTAAACGGTACTTTCTTACAAAACTCTTTTAACCAAATTCAAGATTATGATGGTTACAGAGATAATAAGGACCAAGATATTATGTTCTTCCGTACCAATCAACAAGACCTTTCTAGGTTAACAGATGTACAGCTATTGGTTTCACAAAAATTAGGAGACAGACATCAGTTTAAAGCTGGTGGAAGCTGGGTAAACAACTGGTTCCAACAACCTGACAGAAAAACTTTTTATGGTTTCAGAACTGGAGACAATCAATTATTGATGAGTTACGGTGGAAACAACCTCATCAGACAATATCTGGATTTAAGTGGTGTAAACTATTTTTCTGCAATGGCAGAATACCAAGTAAATCTTGGCAAAAAACAAGAAGACAATTACTATCCTGTTACCATTTCTGCTGGTTATAATGGATTTGCAGACAGCAGAACCATGTCTTACCGTTTTATTTATTCTACAACAACTGGGGTTCAAGATATTATCAACATAGATTCTCCAGACAGTAGTTTTGCCACCGCAAATGCTAATGGGAATTTCCAATGGCAAGAAAGTGCTCAACCTAACTACAAAGCTTTCCTTTATCAGTTTGTAAATGCTGGATACGCGAATTTAAATTTCAAACCTAATAAATCTTGGGATATTCTTGCTGGAATTAGAGCTGAAAACAACATTACCATTACCAGATATAAACTGATTACAGATAACATCAATGGTAGCTTCAGAAACATTACCAAGAATCAAAATTATTTCTTGCCTTCACTTTCTGTTAAAAAAGCGCTTAATAACAAATCTAATTTAAGACTTGCAATAAGTAAAACGATTACAAGACCTATTCTTATTGAAACCATGCCAATAGAATATATTAACCCTGACAACAATACCATTTTGGGGAACTATAATATTCCGAATACAAGTTTTGGCAAAGATTTCAAAGGTCTAGACAACAGTCAGAACTACAACTTTGACTTAAAGTATGAGATTTTCCCTAAATCAAGTGAAATTTTCGCAGTAAACTTTTTTGGAAAAATTGTAGACAGAGCTATCGAAAGAAGTTTAATATCATCTTCAAACTCTAACGGTACTACTACTACATTCTTTAACGCTAAACAAGCAAAACTTGCAGGAGTAGAATTAGAAGGCTCTTTTAACTTAGGTAGAATTTCAGAAAATCTGAATAGATTAAACATGGGAGCAAACTTCACATATATATATTCTGATGTAGAAAAATCTGACGCTCAAAAATCTGAAACCAATTTTAGCAAAAAAAGAGGATTACAAGGTGCAGCTCCATGGATGCTAAATGTTGATTTAAAATATGATTTCAAAAATGCCAATAATCTAAAGAGAACCGCTTCATTGGTATACAATACTTCTGCTGAAAAAATCTATGCAGTAGGTTTCGGAGGATTAGATCATGTTTACGAGCAACCTTTCCATCAGTTAGATTTCATTTTCCAATCTGAACTTTCTAAAAAAGTAGATGTGAAATTAGGCGTTTACAACATCCTTAACCAAACTTACAAACTAAAAATGGGCAACGAAAGCACCGTTAATATCTCAACTCCTAATTTATTGTTAGAAGACTATAAAAAAGGAATTTCTTACAACTTAAGTTTCGGAATTAAATTTTAATAAATAAGTAAAAATAAAAATTATCAATTAATATGAAAAAGAACATTTTCAAATTATTAGCATTAGCTACAGTTTTCACAATTTCATTACAATCTTGTACTGTAGAAATTAGAGAAGATGCAGACAAACCTACTACAGATGGTTCAGGAACTACTACTGGTTCTGTAATGTCTGGTTCTGGAACACTTTCAGGAACAATTACTAAAGACTTAACCATCAAAAAAGGAACTTACTATATTGACGGACTAGTAAGAATAACAGATGGAGTAAAACTTACTATAGAACCAGGAGCTACTTTTTATGCTAAAACGACTACAACAAGTGGTTTAATTATCCTAAAAGGTGCAAAAGCATATATGGAAGGTACAGCTACTGAACCTATCGTTTTCACTACAGAATCTAAAAAACCTGGAGATTGGTGTGGAATCACAATCTACGGTGATGCTCCTATCAAAGCTAACGGAGGTGGCTCTACTGCAACTTCTGAAGATGGATTAAATCAAATTTATGGAGGTACTGATGTAGGTTCTAACTCAGGTGTTTACAGATATATTAGAGTAGAATATGGTGGTAAAAAAATTGGAGACGGAACTTCAGAATTTAATAATATCACTTTCTATGCAGTAGGTTCTGGAACTATTGTAGAAAACATCGTTTCTTACAAAGGTACAGATGATGGCGTAGAATTTTTCGGAGGAACTGTTTCTGCTAAAAACTTCATTTCTTACGGAAATTTTGATGATTCTTTTGACTGGCAAGATGGTTGGTACGGACAAGACAACAGCAATTGGTTCGCTTACCAAACAGGAACAGGAAACTTCGGTATGGAAATAGAATCTTCTAACAATGCTGATGCTAACTTCCCTAAAGTAGCAGGTGTTACATTAATTAGAGCTACTGGTACAAATCCAGAAGTTGCTGGTTCTTCTGAAATTTCAGCAATCCAATTTAAAAAACATGGAAATGGTAAATTTTCAAATGTTTACATAGAAGGTTACAAAAACACTGGTAGTAAAAATGCATATCCAGTTCTTATCCAAGATTCACCAACGGATGTAAGCCAAGTAATCGCTGGAAAAATTGCGGTAACTCCTATTAATGTTGTAAATTCTGACAATGCAGGAGTTTGGGGTTATTCTGGATTCACCTCTACTGCTCCAAAAACAATTACCAATTCTGCAGTAGCTAAAGTTTCTATCACTGGCGGAAATTGGTCAACTGTAGAAGGTGTAGATTTAACATCTCTTTTAAAATAATTTAGCAGTCAATCTCATATCAAATTAATTAAAAAATAACCGCGCCCCGAAGAATTTCGGGGCGCAGTTTATTATGTCTCAAAATGTTAATTAAAATTATTCCTCATCTTCATATTGCTCTAGATAATAGGCAAAAGTAAAATCTTCTACCTCATCTTCTGCATCTTCTAAAGTAGTGAGCAAATCTTCGAAAATTTCTAATTGCTCTACACTCATATTAACAAATTCTAAATGTAGAGGCATTTCTAATTCGCCTGTAATCACATCAAAAAGCGCATCGAGATTATCCCCGAAATGCTCTGGTAAAGTCAATTTTTCTTTGAGTTGAGCATAAAAATCCTCGTAATCTCCAATTTCTAAAAAATCTATATATACTTCCATAATTTTATTTCAAGTTTCAAAGTTAGTAAACATCTCGCTTCGAATATTCAACTTCCAGCAAATTTATTTTTCCTCGAAACTTCTGTAATGATCAAACGTTACGAAAACCAAACCATCATTAGAAAAAACCACTCTATCTGCATTTCTATTGCCGCAATTGTAATTAAGGTCTGCTTCGAAATATTTTCTTCCAGATTTTGTTGGGAGCGATTTTTGTCGGTTTGTCCAGATATCACCACCAATAGCTTTTCCGGGAGCAACTTCGCAAAGATTTCCTTTGCTTGGAACCCAACCCATAGATTTTGCTTCTGATTTTGTGATGTAATAATCGGGCAATTCTCCATGTTCTTTTAGATATTTCACCACCAATTCATCATTGGTTAATTCATCAATATTACTGTTTGAAGTATTATTATCATTAGAAAAATCAGACTTTCTTTCCTCAAAATTATCTTTATTTTTCTTTGATGAATTTTCGTAAGAATAAGAATTGTCTTGATTCTGATTGTCAGATTTTTGATAAGAAATTTCTGAATTTTCTGTATTGTTTTTCTTCTCAATTTTGTAGTTGTTGAAAAGATACATAATCAACATTCCAGCTAAAAATGCCAGAAAAATATAAAGTAATGATTTTTTGTTTTGCATAAATATCTAGTTTATGGTTTTAAGTTTTTTTTAAGTTCTAAATTTTCTTTATTTGAAATATAAATTATTAATATTGAATACATTAAAAAAACATAAAACCCATATTTAACATCTTCAAATTCATCAATTACTCCTGATTTTACAAGTAAAATTGTAGAAATTACAAGTAAAGTAATGTTTGCAACTGCCAAATTCCTAACCTTCAAAAATTTTCTTCGCCAAGAAAAAACAATCATTAAAATTGAGAAAACAATAATGAAAGTATATGAAATAATTGAGAAAAAATCTTTGTCTTTCAAAAAGTCTTTTAATTGAAATTCATTATTAAAAATACTTTTTAGAGTACCCAATCCTAACTGATATACATTTAAATTACTTTCTTTATAAATTCTAATATAACCAGAACCGTCCTTTTGATATTCAATTTTCTGAAATAGTCCTTTTGCATTATGGTCAATATTTTCTACAATTTCTCTTCTTTCTTTACACATTCTCAAAAAAGGCATAAAGAAAATCAGAAAAGCAATAGGCGTAAAATATTTGGTTTTGAGAAAATTCATTTTCAATTTTCAACTATCAATTTTCAATTAATCTCTCCACTCTTCCGGAATATCACACACCGGAATTGGATTCATTTTATGTTGCGCAGCTTTGTGCATTCTGCTGAAAATTTTATAAACTTCTAAGTCTCTTCCAGAATAATCAGTTTCGGTTTTTGTTCCCCATTCTTTTTGGATTTTTTCTAATTCAGGATAAGTAGCGCCAATTTGTTGTTCATCTGTTCTGTCCACATCCCAAAGTCCATCAGTTGGAATCGCATTTTTAATACTTTCTGGCAAATCTAAAGCTCTTGCCAAAGCATACACTTCGGTTTTGTATAAATCTGCAATCGGCGAAACATCTACTCCACCATCTCCGTATTTCGTGTAAAAACCAATTCCGAAATCTTCCACTTTATTCCCAGTTCCACAAACTAAAAGTCCATTGATTTGTCCGTAATAATACAAAGTGAGCATTCTCAATCTGCTTCTGGTATTGGCAAAAGCTAATTTTTCCGCAAGAAATTCATTATCTTTTACATCAAAAGTTTTGTATAACGCTTCGAAAGGTTCATTTAAATCTACTGAGAAACCTTCCACATTTGGAAATTTATTTTTTAGAAATTCTATATGCTCTAAAGCACGAGAAGCTTGATCTTTTTGTTGACGAATTGGCATTTCTAGAGCCAAAACTTTAAGTCCAGTCATGGCACAAAGTGTAGATACCACACCAGAATCTACTCCACCCGAAACTCCGATTACATAACCTTTTACTCCAGCTTTTTCGGCATAATCTTTCAGCCAAGAAACTATTCTTTCAATTATTTTTTCTGATTGCATTTTATTGTATTTTTGCGAAACTAATTTTTTGTAAAAATAATTAAATTTTTGCCGAACTGAGGGATTAGTTTGGTCAAATGTTTTAGCCCATGAAAAAATATATTGCATACATTCTTCTTTTCAGTTTTTCCCTACTTCTTTTTTCTTGTAATAAAGAGGTAGAAAACCGTTGGAATATAGAAATCAAAACTACTGAACCTGTAAAAATCACTGATATTTCTGCAGCTTTTTATAATGATAAAATTCCTTTTCAAAATTTCAAGAAAGATTTCGGTTTTTTCTTGGCACCACAAGTTCCTGATGCTACTTACGAGAAAAAACGTGCAGATGCCATCGAAAAAAGAGTCTATAAAGATGCTCTAAATAAAAATAATCTGGCGAATTTAGAAAAACAATTGGCTGCACTTTTTGCTCACATAAAATACTATTTCCCTGAATTTAAAAACCCACAAGTTTACGTGTTTTCTTCGGCTACAGAATTGTATGAAGAACCTATTTTATATGTTCCAAATGAAGGTGTACTGTTCATAGATTTATCTGCATTTTTAGGCGAAAAATCAGAGTTTTATGAAGGGATAGATGTTTACATGAGAAAAGAAATGACGCCTCAAAACGTTTTGCCAAAAGTAGCAGAAACCATTGCTGCAGATTATGTTCCTGCAACTCCAGACCACAATAAATTTTTGGACAAAATCATCAATTTTGGAAAGTTAATGATTCTCCAAGACGCTTTTCTTCCTGAAACGATGGATCAATTCAAAATGCATTATTCTAAAGACCAACAATCTTGGGCGATTTCTAATGAAGAAAATATTTGGAATTATTTTGTAGAAAACGACTTGCTTTTCAGCGATGACAATAGATTAGATGAAAGATTTTTGGCAAAAGCTCCTTTTTCTAAATTCTACACCGAAATTGACCCAAAATCTTCCCCAAGAGTGGGCGCTTTTATCGGTTGGCAAATTTGTAGACAATATTTAGAAAACAATCCAGAGGTAACTTTGCAAAAATTCCTACATTTACCTGCAACAGAGATATTTAACAAAAGTAATTATAAACCTAAAAATTAATTCGTAAAATCGAAGATTTGTAAAGTTGTAAAATCGTTTTTTTTTAGATTTCAACTTTACGACTTCACAACTTTACAACTTTACAACGTTACAAAAATGAGACAAACACAGATAACAATCAACGTAGAATTAGACGAAAATCACGTTCCAGAAAAAATGACTTGGAATGCTCAAGATGGTGGTGTAGAAAATCAAGAAACCAAAGCTACCATGATTTCAGTTTGGGACGAAAAGGCGATGGAAGCATTACGCATCGATTTATGGACCAAAGATATGCCTGTAGATCAAATGAAAATGTTCCTACATCAGATTTTTGTTTCTTTGGGTCATACTTATCAAAGAGCAACTGGCGAAGATGATGTAGCCGAAAAAATTCAAGAATTTGCGGAAGATTTCGCTTTTATGAGTAAAATTAAATAATGTGATAATTTGTGAATGAGATAATTTGAAAATTTGAATATGATTCTTCACCTTTTTAATTTTCAAATTTTTCAAATCTTCAAACTTTAAAAAAATGAAATTCAATACTAAAGTAATACACGGCAATCAAAGCCACGAAAAAGTAACAGGTTCTGTAAATGTTCCTGTATTTCTTACTTCTACCTTTGCACAAAAATCTCCAGGAGAACATTCAGGTTACGAATATTCTAGAGCGGCAAATCCTACAAGACAAGCGTTAGAAGACGCTTTGGCTTCCATAGAAAACGGAGCTCGAGGTTTGGCTTTTGGTTCTGGTTTAGCAGCAATAGATTGCGTTTTGAAATTATTAAATCCAGGAGACGAAATCATCGCTGTAGACGATTTATACGGCGGAAGTTATAGAATGTTTACAAGACTTTTTGAGAAATATCAACTGAAATTTCACTTTGTAAACTTAGAAAACCCTGAAAATATTTTTCCGCTCATCAACGAAAAAACCAAATTGGTTTGGCTGGAAACACCTACCAATCCTTTAATGAAATTAGTTGACATTCAAAAAGTTGCAGAACTCATCAAAGGAAAAGACATTCTTTTAGCGGTTGATAATACTTTTGCAACACCTTATATTCAGACGCCTTTAGATTTAGGTGCAGATATTGTGATGCATTCTGCTACCAAATATTTAGGTGGACATTCTGATGTTATTGCAGGAGCTTTAATTGCTAAAACTCCAGAATTAGGAGAAAAACTGCACTTCATCCAATTTGCAAGTGGCGGAATTTTAGGACCTCACGACTCTTATTTGGTTTTGAGAGGAATCAAAACTTTGGCTTTAAGAGTTCAAAGACATTCTGAAAACGGACAAAAAATTGCAGAATATTTACAAAATCATCCAAAAGTAGATCAAGTTTTTTATCCAAATTTAGCGAGCAATCCTCAGTTAGAATTGGCAAAAAAACAAATGAAAACTTTCGGTGGAATGATTTCTTTCACTTTCAAATCGGGTAAAAAAGAAGATTCTATCAAATTTTTAGAAAAATTGAAAGTCTTTACTTTGGCAGAAAGTTTGGGAGGTGTAGAATCTTTGGCAAATCATCCTGCACTCATGACTCACGCTTCCATTCCTGCAGAAAAACGTGCAGAATTGGGCATTACCGATGATTTGGTGCGTTTAAGTTGTGGAATTGAAGATGCCGAAGATTTAATCGCAGATTTAGAACAAGCTTTTAACTAAAATCTATGTTGACGAGAAAAGCCACCTTAGAAGATTTACCTCAACTGTCAAATTTATTTGACCAATACAGAAGTTTTTATCACAAGGAAAGCGATATGGATGGTGCTGAAAATTTTCTAAAAGAAAGATTAGAAAACCAAGATTCTGAAATTTTCGTAGCAGAAGAAAACGGAATTTTGACTGGTTTTACTCAATTATACCCGTTGTTTTCTTCTACAAGAATGAAAAGATATTGGCTTTTGAATGATTTATTCGTCAACGAAAATCACAGAGGAAAAGGTCATTCTAAAGCATTAATAGAAAAAGCAAAAGAATTGTGCATCGCTACAAATGCTTGCGGAATTCTTTTAGAAACAGATAAAACCAACGAAATTGGCAACCAGCTCTATCCTAATTGTGGTTTTGAGCAATATACTCACGCCAATTTTTATGAATGGACTAATCCTATTTAATCTTTGATTTTGGATTTACGATTTCTAACAGAATAATGAAAAATTTTAAATCCAATATCTCAAATCGTAAATCGTAAATAATTATGACTGAATTTCAAAAATATATTCAAAGATATTTAGACCAAATTCCATCTGATAATTGGTTGGAAGAAATGATCAATTCTGGAGCAGAAACCATTCAGATTTTTTCTGGTTTAGACAATGAAAAATCACTTTTTGCTTACGCGGAAGGAAAATGGACGCTCAAGGAATTGCTTCTTCATTTAATTGATACCGAAAAAATTTTCCAATACAGAGCGCTTCGTTTTGCCAGAAAAGACCAAACCGAATTGTCTGGTTTTGATGAAGATTTCTTCGTAGCGAATTCTTTTGCTAACGATAGAACTTCGGTAAGTTTGTTAGAAGAGTTCAGAATTGTGAGACAAACGTCTATCATTTTCTTCGAAAATTTACAAAATGCAGCACTTACCAACACGGGAAAAGCTAATGGAAACGAAATTTCTGTAGAAACCATCGGAAGATTAATCGTGGGACACAATTTCCATCATTTAAAAATCGTTGAAGAAAGATATTTACCGAATTTGAAATAATATTTTCAAAGAAATATTGAAATCATTTTCAAAACCATTTAATATTATCAATAGGAACGGGCTTTAGTAGGGGATATAAAATAAAAAGTGCTAAATAATAAAATTATAAAATTGGTGAAAACTCTTTATTAATAGAACTTTTAATGTTCTGGTGATGAAAAAATGACAAAAACAAAAAGTGCTAAATACTACAATTAATTACTATTTAAATACTATTTAAAATAAATTAAATACATAGTTTTAATAAACTATTACTGTGAAATAAAGTAAAACGCCCAAAAACCATACTAAAAGCGGTTTTGGGCGTTTTTTTTGCTGTTTAAAATTCTGTTTAATAGCCATTATTTTAAAGAATTTTAAGTTATCATCAATGGTAATATATTTCTATAAAAATAGCATTAGCGGTAACGTTAGCGGTAACATTAGGAGTAACAAAAATTAAAAAATAAACACGTTAAAAGTAGCTGAAATGCAGTTTTAAAGCTGTAAAAAGTATTTTGTAATAGTTGAAACATAGGGGCAATGGCATAAAAAAAATACAATTAATTTTATATAATTAATTGTATTTCAGTGTTTTGTGTGTTTTATTTAACAATAAGGGTTTAAATTTTTCTTTTAATTTCTTGTAATTCTGCTTCTAGATCACTCACCCGGTCATAAATATCTGCTGGATCTGGTAGGTTGAAATTAAGATGTACTTTGATTTCCCAGATTTCTTTGATTGATGAAGGATTTATGTTTTGAGTTGGAAAGTTTCTTCTGTTATCAGACTTACATATTAAATTATTGTATTTATCAATTCGATTAATACAGCGCTTTATAAGCCCGTCTTGAACTTCATTACTAATTACGGCATAGATCCTATTATCTTTTATGTCACGGCTCCAGTTCTCCACGAATTGCCCTACAACATATCCTCCACTTAATGTAGGGAACATAGAAAGGCCTTCTATTTCAAACATTCTAAAAATACCGTTATTAATTCCAGGAAGCCTAAATGAAGGTAGTTTTTTTATAAATTTTGGGTCGTTATAACCTTGCAAATAACCAGCTTTTAATTTATAAGGAACCAAAACAATATTGTCCTTGTTATGAGAGTCAACGGTAATAACTGCAGGAGTCTTATCAGTGCTTATTTTTTCAACATTTGCAAACTCCGGCTCTTTTTCTCCCATGAGTTCAGCAATAGAAACATTTAAAAATGTTGCAATTTTTTGCAACTTCTTGATAGGGATATCTGTTTTTTCTGTCTCGTAATCAATAAAAGAGCGCTTAGAAACACCAATTGCCTCCGAAATTTCATCTTGTGTAACGTTTTTAAGCGTTCTTAATTCTTTGATTCTTAACATCTTATAAATTAAATTGCAAAATTGTGCATTTTTTTCATTTAAAAGTTGCATTATTTTGCAATAGTTGTATATATTTGCATTATATAATAAGGCAAATTTATAACAAAAATGAATACAGAGATAAAAAAAATTGAAATTTCTATTAAAGAAGTGGCTGCATACTTAGGCTGGAAATACTCAAGAGCTCAGTCTGTAAAATTTAGACAGGAACCTTCAGAAGATTACGAAGAGTATTTAAAGGCTGTAGAAAAAATAAGAGTTGCAAAAATAGAAGCGCAAAAAACATTTGAAAAATTTTTAAAATCATAAATCATGAAAAAGTTAATTCAAAGAATTATTAAGTACAGAGCCGCATTTATTACAACGGTTTTTGTAGACAAAGTAATCTGCTATGAATGGATTCTTTTTGGAAAGTTTAAAGTTGGCAGAACTTTTAAAACCTTATAGATCCCAAACGGTTTTTTTCGGTGGTTCGATTCTACCGATGGGAACAAAAAAAGTATTTAAAAAAACCTTTTAAAACCATTTAAACACCGTTTAAATATGTTTGAATATTATAACAACACACTTTGCGTACAAGCTAACTGGTTAGATAAAGTTGGAATTGCTACTGTTGATAACTTGAAAGTAATGGCATCTAGAGGTAAAGTTCAGAGAGCTAGAACAGCTAGAGGTTTGGGTAATTGCGCTTTATACATTTATGCATCACTTCCAGAGCGCTTCAAAAATATCATAGAGCATGACTTAGGGATTAATCCTACCGAACAGAGTTCTACAATATCACTTTCTGAATATCTGAAATCAGATGAAAATGCAGCAGCATATTTTTCTAATTATGAACTAGAAGATGGTAGATATCTAAGTGAAGCTAATATGGATGCTGTAGACGAATATACTGCTAATGTTTGTGTTTTTAACGCAATTTCTAGAGTGATTGAAAAAGTCATAGGGGCAAATCCAAAAATTAACAAAGCAGATTTGTGGGAAAGAATTGCAAAATCTGTACATAAAATCTCTGATGATTTAAGAAAAAGATACCCCTTTGATCTACCTACCAATTCAAGAGCTTTAAGAGCGAAATATGAATCTTGTATTTTAGAAAAGCCTAACCAAAGATATCCTAGAACTGGTCTAGAGGGTTTAATACACGAAAACTACTGTAATTCTCATACTGTTAAAATCACAAAAGAAGTTGGAGATTGGCTTATTGCTTATTATTCTCTTCCTAATAAACCGAGTATTCCAGAACTGTTGAATGCCTACGAAATGAATCGCTCTTACACTGGTTTTCCAAAACTTTCTGAAAGTGGAATTTTCAACTTTCTTATGAAGCCTGAAAATGAAAGAATTTGGATTTTGGCAAGAGATGGTAAAGATGCTTATATCAATCGTTTCGGGCATACTATAAAACGTAATAGAGAAACATTGTTCCCGAATGCACATTGGGCAATTGATGGAACTAAACTAGATACTATTCATTATTGGGATTCTGCCAATAAAATGGCTGCAATGATGAACATAGATGTAGTAGTAGATGTTTACAGTGAAAAAATAATTGGCTGGAGCTTCTCTGAAACTGAAAATCATATAGACCACTTTAAAGCGGTGAGAATGGCCGTAAATACATCTTGTGCAAGACCTTATTTATTTACTTATGATGCTCAATCTGGTCACAAAACTAAAAAAATGCAGGAACTCTATAGTAAGATAGTTGCAGTAGGAGGAACTCACTACCATCATAAAGTTGGTAGAAAATCTAATCCAATAGAACAATTATTTAACAGATTTCAACAGCAGGTTGTAGGTAAAAGATGGTTTTCTGATAAACAATCTATTAAATCAAAACAAACTCGCTCTCAGGTAAATATGGATTTTATTAAAGAATATAAATCTGCATTACCAACCAAAGAAGAGTTGTACAAACACTGGATTGTAATGGTGAATGAATGGAACCAAATGAAACATCCAAAATTTGATAAATCAAGAAACGAAGTTTATAAACATAAATCAGATTACCATCAAGAGCTAGATCCATTAGAGCAAATTTCAATGTTCTGGTTAAATGAAACTAAGCCTAAAAAATATACTAAAGATGGAATGAGGCTTACCGTAGCAGGTGTAGATTATGAATATGAAGTCTATGACAAAAACAAAGAAGTAGATATAGATTTCAGAAGGAAGTATGTGAACACTCAATTAATAGTTTCTTATGATCCTGAATATTTAGACGAATACATTTCATTGTACGAGATTAATGATAAAGGTCAAAAAGTATTTGTAGCATACGCACAGAAAAAAAGAGAGCATGCACAGGTTCCTATTCTTATGGGTAAAGATGGAGAAGAAAAATTGAGAAAGGATATGCTAATTCGAGAGCTTGAATACTTCAGAGACTTAGAAACCTATCAGCAAATTGCAGAACGTACTGGAATAAATAGAGAAAAACTTATAGATGAACAGAATGCCATGATTAATGGTAACTGGGAATTAGACGTAAAACTGGCAGCGTACGGAACAAAAGAAGAGCAATTAATCACCAATAAAAAATCAGTTTTTGAAAGATTTAACAGCAAATAATAAATAATAGATATGAATCAGAAAGAAAAAATTGCCATCGTAGAACAACTAAGATTATACGTAGCACACAAAGGAAGTCAAAATAAAGCGGCTGCATCACTTAAAGGTGTTTCTGCTGCAGTAGTTTCTCATTTGTTAAGTGGGAACTGGGAACCATACAGCGAAGATATGTTTAGAAAACTAGGAGCCCAAATTGGTTATAATTCTAAAGAATGGCAGTTTGCACCTACTACTAACGCAAATGACTTACTAGAATTATTAGAAGACGCCAAAATGAATGCTTTAGTAGTTTCAGTTATTGGAAACGCTGGAGTTGGTAAATCTCAAACTACCAAAAAGTTTGCATCCGAAAATCAAAATGTAATCAGAATAGAATGTGGCCAGTACTGGGATAGAAAATTTTTCTTACAAGAAATTCTGAGCCAATTAGGAGATAAAAATCCATCAATGAGAATTACTGAAATGATGAGAGATATAGTAATGGCATTTAAAAAAATGCAGAATCCACAGTTGATTATTGATGAAGTAGATAAAATAGATGATAAAGTCCTTCTATTTCTTATTACTCTTTATAATGAACTAAAAAGCCACTGTTCTATCATAATTGTTGCTACGCATTATCTCAAAAAAAGATTTCATGACGGCATTAGACTTCGCAAAAAAGGATATGAAGAGCTTAACTCTCGTTTTGGAAGGTTCTATGAACTAGAAGCAACTTCTTATCAAGATGTAAAAGTTTTATGTGAAGCTAACGGATTGAATGACGAAAGTATCATTAAAATAATTGCAAGGAACGCTAATGGTGATTTAAGAGCTGCTTCAGATAGTATAATAGCCTCTAGAATTGATGATAAAAGAAAATTAATAGCATGATGAAAGAATTTAGATATCACCCGGAAATTGAAGGTCTTAAAATTAATGAGGATGGCTCTGAAATATTTTTAAATGATCAACGAGTTGAAATTGTAGAGAGACCAGATAAATTCAAACATATATACTACAAAAATAAAATAGTAAGTATTTCTAGGTTAATTCTAGAGTGTTGGGTAGGAATGCCTCCAGAACCAAAACTAATTGCAAAACATAAAGACTTAGATCAAAGTAATTTTCATTATACCAATTTAGAATGGGGAACTAGAGGAGGAAACCCACAATTTCCTACAAAGCTTACCAAAGAACAGGAACTAGAAATTATTGAAAAATACAAATCTGGAGTATCTCTTAATAAACTTCATCAAGAATACTCAATCGCTGTAACTACAGTAAAAAAAGTTATTAAAAGATACGAAAATAGATAATATGGCAAATGATTTCTTCTCTGTAACCGAACTAGAAAATACAAAGTTTAAGGTGATGGAATTCGAAGGTAAATGGTTGGAGTCATTTGGTAAACCTGAAGCTAAAGGAGTTTGGATTATTTATGGCGAATCATTTCACGGTAAATCCTCATTTATGACACAATTAGCAAAATATCTTACAGGTTTTGTAAAGCATAAAGTTCTAATCAATTCACTAGAGGAAGGAAAGTCACATTCATTAAAACTTAATATACAAAGAGCTGCATTAGGAACCGTAGCAGATAAAATATTATTAGGTAATCGTCAACCAATTGAAGCTGTAAAAAATAGGCTCAAATCCCGGCGAAGCCCCGAAATAATTTTCACTGATAGTATTCAATATACAGACCTTAATAAAAAAACATATCACCAGCTTCGAGATGAATTTTCAAGTAAACTGTGGGTTTTTATTTCTCAAGCTGACGGTAAAGAACCAAGAGGAGCACTTGCGAAGCATGTAAGGTTTGATGCAGATGTGAAAATAAGAGTAGAAGGCTATAAGGCATTCGTAGAATCCAGATACGGAGGTGGAAAGGTTTTTATTATTGATGCTGAACGTGCTGCTGCTTATTGGGGCGAAATCGAATAAAATAAAAAATATGGAAAAATTTAACAGTATAAGATGGTTTGAACTTACGATTGCTCTTCAGTATGATTCTTATGGTGAAAAGTACTTAAATGCCTTCGAAAGAATGTATATCCACAAAGAAAGAAGTGAACTATTGAATCTTAGGAATTGGAAAATTCCTGTTTCGATTGAAGAAAAAATAAAAGAGAAATTAAATTATATAACAACTAAAAATTGGCAAGCGCCGGAATAAAATTATGACAGCAATAGACATTACAGCTCTTACTGATGAGCAAAAAGCAAAAATCGCTGCAGATTTTGCAGCTTCAGAAAAAGCAAAAAAAGAAAAGAAAGCAGCAGATAAAAAACTGCTGAAAGGTTTAGAAAATGATGTGGTTCTTAAGGTAATAGATTATTTCATTGACAAAAGAAATGATATAGAATCTAGAGTAGTAAATCTTTTCAAAGAAATAGAACCAGTAATAGAACTGCGAGCTGAAGTTTTTGGCAATGAAAAAAGAGACCAAGATAGCCACACATTTACATTAGATGACGGAACTGCATCTGTAAAGGTGGGTTGGAATGTAAGACCTTCATTCAATGGAACCGAAGCTGAAGGCATCGTAAAGATTCAACAATACCTTTCTTCACTTGCTGGACAAACAGAGAATGAGAAAATTTTGATGGATATGATTAAAATTTTCCTTAAAACAGATGCTCAAGGAAACTATGATCCAAAGAAAGTAAGAGAATTGAATAGTATGAGAGATAGAGCAAATAGTGAACTATTTAATGAGGGAATGGACATTGTAAATGAAGCAATGATTGATATAAGAACCAGTCGCTATGCACGAGGTTACAAAATGGTAGATTTTGGAAATGGAATTGAAAAACGTGTGAATTTTAACTTTTCAATTGATTAAAAATGGCAACTCTTTTTATCATATCCTGTTTAGGTTTTGCCGTGGCTGGATTTATTACAGGAGTATTGTTTTCAATATATTTTAATAAAGATTTTAAAGAAGATTTAAGCAAACCAAATAACGATTATGACTAATGGCAACACTAAAAAAATTAATGACTCTTCTTTCAAAAGAAGGCTTAGTAGAAAATAGAGCTGAAGTTATACACACTTTTACAAGAGGTAGAACTAGTTCAGCTAGAGATTTAAGTGAAAATGAAATTGAATTGCTCTGTCAATTTTTTGAATCCAATTCACATGAAACTCTTGATAAAAAAAGAAAAAGATTAATTGCAGTGATTTTCGGAGTTTTCAAAAAAATGAATAGGAATGTATCTATTGAATATGTAAAATCTACAGCTTGTAAAGCCGCAAAAGAGACCGATTTCAATAATATACCAGGTTATAGATTAGACAGTCTGTATAATGCGTTTTTAAAGGCTCAAAAGGATTTAACGTTTACCGGAAGAATAGTAGAAAATTTTATTGCAGAATCACAATTTTACAACTAATGGCATTAAGAAAACGAAAATCAAAACTCACAGAGCTTTTTCCTGAGCGTGAAGCTCTACGAGTAAGACCAATAAAACCTAAAACAAATAATATTAAAACCTCACAAAATGGCAGAAACGCTAGAAATTACAAGACAAGCCGCTATTAAAGCGCACGATGAGGCCTCAACTAAAGGCAAAACATTACTAGAGAATTTATTTGGAAAAAGAGTTTTCCAAAAGGATATCAAAGAAAGAATTAAAACTTTTGATGATGTAATTAGAGAGCTTGGAGATGATCCAGAAGAATTTAAAAATGCTATTTCAATAATGGAAGAACCAGACGAGATAGCTTATGTGAAATTAAAATTAATTGCTAAAGCTTTGAACGAAGGCTGGACACCAGACTGGAGTAATGGAGAATGGGATAAATGGTATCCTTGGTTCAAAATGGACGATTCTTCGTTTGCTGGTCGTTTTTCGTTCGGCGGTGCCGTTAATCAGCTCTCGCATTCGCTTGTCGGCTCTCGCCTTTGCTTTAAATCAAAAGATTTGGCAACCTATGCAGGAACTCAATTCCTAGATATTTATAAAGATTTTTTCACAATAAAATAATAGAAATGAGTAAGCCAAAAGTAATTATTGAAATTACTCCAGAAGGATGGGAGACAAAAATTCAAGTTGAAGGGAAAGAATATTCCGAAAAATTCATTTTGACTAGAAGTGGTTCGGAATCTACAGGAAAAACATTAGAGTTAGAACCAGAGCTAGAACCTTACGAAGAACTACTGTCAGAATTAGAGAGTTTCTTTATGTATGATGTTGCAAAAACCTTAAAAAATAACTGTTAAAATAAATAGATATGGACATTAAAGACAAAGTAAAAAGTTTTGAAGATGCGTGCAAATTATTAGACATCACGCCTAGCGTTCCAGTGGTTACAGGAATCCCTGAAAAATATCAAAAGCCTCTAATTGCCAATTATCAATTAATGGTAATAGCAGAAGCTTTGAACGAAGGCTGGACACCAGACTGGAGTAACGGAGAATGGGATAAATGGCATCCTTGGTTTGATATGGACGATTCTTCGTCGGCTGGTCGTTTTTCGTTCCTCGTTGCCGGTCTTCGGCACTCGCGTTCGACTGTCGGCTCTCGCCTTTGCTTCAAATCAGAAGAATTGGCAGAATATGCAGGAACTCAATTTTTAGAATTATACAGAGAACTATTTGTAATTGAATAATTGATGAGAGGTTGTGAGATGTTTGTGCTGTATTCTTCGTCAGCTGGTCGTTTTTCGTTCAACGATGCCGATAATCAGAACTCGAATTCGAATGTCAGCTCTCACCTAAGTAAAAAAATAGCATCTCAGACCTTACCCCTTGGTAAAAAATAAATCACTTTCCAAAAGGCGTTGGTAGCAATAGTGAACACGACTTTTTTAAAAGCAAAGGCAATGAAAAGATTGAATAACATCTACGAAAAAATAATTAGTATTGAAAACCTAATGCTAGCAGATCAGAAAGCTCAAAAAGGCAAATCTAAACAATATGGTGTCGTTCTGCATAACAAGAACCAGGAGGAAAATATTTTGAAGCTTCACGAAATGCTGAAAAATAAAACTTATAAAACTTCTGAATATAAAGTTTTTAAAGTGTTTGAGCCAAAAGAACGTGATGTTTATCAACTTCCATTTTATCCTGATAGAATTTGCCATCATGCAGTAATGAATGTTTTAGAACCGATTTTTGTGGCCGTTTTTACTGCTGATTCTTATAGCTGCATCAAAGGTAGAGGAATTCACAAAGCATCAACTAACTTAAGAAAAGCATTGCAAAATAAAGAAGAAACTACCTATTGTCTAAAGCTTGATATTAGAAAATTTTATCCAAACATTGACCACGATATACTAAAAGCGTTACTCCGTAAAAAGTTCAAAGATGAAGATTTATTGTGGTTAATAGATGAGATTATTGATAGCGCACCAGGATTGCCAATTGGTAATTATTTGAGCCAATATTTAGCCAATTTCTACCTTACCTATTTTGACCACTGGGTTAAGGAAGATTTGGGAGTTAAATATTACTTCAGATATGCAGATGATATTGTAATTCTTCATAAAAATAAAGTCTATTTGAATCACATTTTAAAGACAATTGAAAACTACTTTAAAAAGCATCTAAAATTAGAAGTAAAACAAAATTGGCAAATTTTTCCAATAGAAAAACGAGGAATTGATTTTGTGGGTTATGTTCATTTTCACACGCATATTTTACTTCGAAAATCTATAAAAAAACGATTTGCAAGAATGTTAAAACGAAATCCTAATAAAGCTTCTATTGCTTCATACACAGGATGGACAAAACATTGCAACTCAAAAAACTTAATGAAAAAACTAAACCCGAATGTTCAACTTTAAAGATTTAGGAATAACACCAAAAAACACACAATTCACAGGCAAAAAAATAGATATGGACGACATTATCAATATTGAAATTATAGTCCACGGATTTGAAATAAAAGACTCTACAAAAAAGCACGGTACAAAGTACCTGACTTTACAAATAGAGAAAGACCAAATAAAAAGAGTTGTTTTTACGGGTTCTAAAAACTTGATAGATTTAATACAGCAAGTCCCTAAAGATAAATTTCCCTTTAAAACAACAATTGCAAAACAAGATAAACGATTAGAATTTACTTAAAATGGAATCAGAAATAGTAACACCAGAATTAGAAATTTTAAATTATCTAAACTCGGTAACACAATCTAAGTTTAGACCGATTAAAAGTAATCTTAGTAAAATTTCTGCATTGTTTAAAGCAGGTTTTACCAAAGAAGAAATACAGCAAGTAATACAACTGAAAACAGTGCAATGGAAAAACAATCCTGTAATGGCAGGTTATTTATGTCCTACTACACTTTTTAGAGAAAGCAATTTTGAAAAATATGTAAATGAAGTAGAACGTGTAAAACAAAATCCTAAAATGTATGAACAATACTTCAAATCAATTAACAAAGTCAAGACATCAGCAGCAGACAACACTGATGATATTGCAGAAATGTACGGATAGAAAAAAAGCATTTAACGAAATAGTGAAAACCGAGCAATCAATTACTATTGCAGACAGTTTACAAAATTTTCCTCTCATTAAATCACAAGGCACAAAAGCGGCGATAATTCCGCAGATAATTAGAGTGATTGAGTTCTTTATAGAAGTCGTTGGGAAAAGCTTAGAAAGCTATCAGATACAAGTTTTAGCAGGTGATTTGTACGAAAAATTTAAGCATGATACTTTGGAAGATGTGATAATGATGTTCAAACATGCACGAACTGGAGATTTTGGTAAAATTTACGATTGTAAACCTCCTGAAGTTCTTTCCTGGTGTACACCTTACTTAGAGTTGAAAGCTGAAGAGCGTGAAAAACTTCTTGCAAAAGAAAAAAGAGAAAGGCGAAACGCAGAAATGATACAGGAACCTATGAGTGAAGATTCAAAAAAAAGGTTTGAAAATTTATTAAAACAAGTAAATACCACTACTTCACCCGGAAACCTAAGCATTACAAAAACACTAGCTGAACCGCTAAAGCTTCAAGAGCATATACCAGAACTCTACAGCCTTGAATCTTATCTAAAGAACCTACCACACAACTGCAAGGAACTCTCCAAAAAAGAACTTCTAGAGGAAATAAAAAAAACACAATTTAGCAATAAAGAAGCTCACGAAATTTTAATCAATGAGTTAAATCTAAGAACTAAAAAATAATAAAATGATAAAACTAATAACAGGCTTTATAAATGACTGCCTTCTGTTCAGAACAGACGACCGAGAATTTAAAAAAATTGGAATCGCAATGTGGGTAAATATAGCTATTTGTATTGCGGCAATTATTTATTATCAAAACAACCTTTAAACTTAATTTAAATGAAAATTCATATACCAACATTTATAATTGTAATAATTTTCTGTTATATGTTCAATAGTTTCATTCAATGGGACTTTAACCCTGATCATTGGGATAAAATATATAGAGGGATTTCAGGTTTTTTAAGTGTTTTGTTTGCTTTAATTTTTTCTAATAAAACTGAACCAAAATGATACGTTTAACCCCAAAACCACCCGACCTTATACAAATGGAAATACAAATGCACATACCACAATTAGATGTAATTAATTTTCTACAAAAGAAAGGCTACGAAGTAAAAGCTTACACACTGGTTTTCCCAGCTACAGAAGAAATGCTACTTTCTGAACCTAGAACAGAATTACACACCTTTACCGCTACTAAGCCAAATGAAAACCAATCTGAAGAAAACCTCTTTTTAAATGTCTTTGAAAAAGAGATTAAAGAGTTTTTAAATGAGATTTAAACGTTTTTAAACGTTTTTGTATATTTGTTTAAATTAAATACTATGAAAGCAATATTAAAACTCAGTGAATCTAATTACGAAGTGCAACAAGTACTATATCTAGATGTTTTACCAGAAAAAGGTGATCAATTCTTTTTAGATGATTTTCTAACCGAAAGCGAAGAAGTATATTTATTAAATAATGAAAATATAAGAAATCACGATAATTTTTTTGTTGAGGCTAAAACATGGCTTCAAAAAGATGGTGAAACATATGTTTATATTTGGCTAATTCAGCAATAATAAAATTATGAAAAATATATTATTCTTTTTGCTTTTATCTGTTTTTGGGTTTGGACAAAAACAAAATTTCTGTAAACTTTATGAATCAGATTTATTGAAATTTTCTACTAACTTAATATCTAAAAATATTAATTTAGAAAGCAAAAAAACACAATTAGGCTACGTTATCAAATCAGATGAGATAACATTACTATTCAAAAAAGATGCTGAAAATTATAGCCTTTTAAAAATATATGGTAATTCTGATATAGTAAAAAATATCTGGTTAAATAATTTCAATGAAAAATATGTCGAAGAAAGTACTGAGTATTCTAATACAGTTTTAAAAACTGATAATTTAGATGCTAGACTTCAATATAAAAGTGAAAAATATTATATTGAAATTTATAAATGCTTAAATAACTAATTATGGGATTTTTTGATTTTTTTAAGAAGGATAAAAAGCAAAATTTCAGTAGAAATGAAATCATTATTGATTTAAGTGAAAAATCTTTATTAGAAAGAAAAAAAAAATATAATGAGGATGTAGAAAATTTGTGGGTTGGTAAGAATGAAATTGAACGTATTAGAGAAGATGGGTACATTATATATAAAAGTAAAAGAGTTACACCACCAGAAAGAGAGCAAGTTGGTTTTTATGGATTAAAATGGTTTTCAGAAAATGGTAAATTTTGTGTAGTATATTTATCTGATTTTGAAAATATTGATTATAATTTAGCTCTAATTGATACAAAAACTAAAACGATTCTTTATAAAAAAAAATTAATACGTCCTAAAACATGTCGTTTAACAAATAATGGTGTTGTAATTTGTAATGATTGGGGAGATTATAATTTATCATCTAATACAATCTATTGTATTGATAAGTTTGGAAGTGTTATTTTAAAGAAACGGCATAATTCATTAGTTGGAGAAATATTTCAATTAATTGAAAATGAATCAAAATTTAAATATAATCTCAATTATTCAGGTAAAATATTTACCATTGATATAGAATAACATCAGCTTGACTGATGTTTTTTTTTGTTTTACTTTTGTGAATATGGCAGTTACGGCACAAAGTATAGGCAGAAAAAGAAATCTTCTACATCGCTATAAATTAGTGATGGAAGAGTTTGAACGCCATTACAATCCAGATATTCCCATTACTGTAATCTACCGTAAGCATATTTATCCAAAATTTGGCATTTCTAGAGATACCTTGTATGCTATTTTCAACACAGATTTTGAAGCTGAAAAAGCCAAAATAGAAGCTGCAAAAGCAAAAGTTTACGGCGGCTCTTTGTTTGATTAAACATTTCCCACTTCGAAATCATAAGACACTCTATACTCTTGGATGCCGTCATCTCTTCTTATTCTTTGGTAAGACTTTCTGATGAGCTTAGAACAGTTTTCACCTGCAGAAAATCCTTGCAGTTTTTCGTGTACCATTTGTATAATATCTTGAATTTCCCAAGCGTTGTTTTTTTGGCTCAATGGAGCTTTGCCAGAAGTATTACTCAATTTCATTTTTGCAATGCATAATTCAAGCGAAAAACGCCCTAATTGTCTTTCTTTTGGAGTAGCTCTTCTATCAGCACCTATGTTTTCAAATTGGCCGTCTTTAATATCAAAAAGAACACAAGGAAAATGTACCGGAAAATCTCCAGGGAAAAGATTTAATTGCCCCCAATCTTCATCTACATATTTTACAGTATGTACTTCTGTAATTTTGGCCTGAATGTTTTTTAAAATTTCTTTCATCTTTGCTTTAATTTATCTGTTATAAATTTTTCGATTTCGTTAAAAGTTACATCTGCACACCTTTCTATAGCTTTTCTTACTTCTGGGTGATCTCCTATAAATTTTCTTTCTGGAATAGTTATTTTAGAACCTACTTTTTTCATTGCCATTGCTTTGAATTGTTCCGCTTCTATTCCTGTTTTACCTTCTCGCATATACATCGCCCAAAAATATTTTTGCATTTTTCGGGTTACCGTAATTTCACCACCTTCGTTTTGTAAGCTAGCGTATGGTCTAGAACTAGTCCATGAAATGCTGTTATTTCCTAACCTTTTTTGTATAGAACTTCTAAGATTTCCAGAACGCATTAAAATACTACCTCGTCTATTAAAAAACTTCGTTTTACTCCATTTTTTGGTAAAAAAAGCTTTTCGTTCAAAATTTCTATCAAACTCATCAGTGAGCTCTACGGCTACATCTTGTAATATTTGTTTGTAAAAATCTTTCATTTTAGAAAATTTTGTATATTTGTAATGTAAATGCTAATAAGTTATATCCGAGATGTTATTGGGTCACCAACTTATTGGCATTTATTTTTTTATAATAATTGCATAAGGCTGTTCGTACCCATTCTTCATTACTTCCATGTGAATAGTTATCTCTAAATCATTCCATATTGAATCATAATAGCGATAATACATTACGCCTCTAGCAATTTTTTTTCCGTAATTTTTACTATTATCAATTTTTAAGGCTTTTTCTTCAATAAATTCTGAATTATTAAGAATTGCTTTGTAATCTCTAACTAAAGTTTTATTTTCTACATCAGAAACATGCTTTAAAATATTAGCAATATTTGCCCTTGAAATTCTAACTTCGGTTTCAAATTGTTCTCCTGTAATAGTGTCGAAAGTTCCTTTTTTAAATTTTTCAGAAAACCAGTCTAGATGTTTTTTGTCGGCTTCTTTTCTTTTTTTGTTAAGTTCTGCTAAATTTTCAATGATTTTTTTTGCTTTACATCTTTCATTTTCGGCATTTAAAACGAAAGCAGATAAGCCAATTAAACCGCTTACATTAAGTTTAGAACCATCACAATGTTGAGGATTATAAGAATTACCTTTCGGGAAAACTCTTTTTTCTAAACCAGGATTAAAACGGAACATTTCTAATTTGTTTTTTCCGTTTTTGCCAATCTGTGTAGTGGCTTTTTCTGCAGCTGCTGTTGCTTTGTCAACATCAGTAGCAGGATATTTTGAAGCTAATACTAGAACAACAATACAACGACATCTCCAACCGTTTGGCGGATAATAGGAAATCCAAAATTCAGAAGATTTAGGAAGTGTAGTTCCATTGATAGAAGCGTGAGAGTCTCTCACTTTTTCGTCTCCTGCAGTTCTATACTGTAGATTGTATCTTTCAGAATCACTTAAATTAGCCCAATTTGCAGCACTTTGAGAGGACGATTGAGCAAACTGCCATTCTGCTTCTAAATAGTTCTGATTATACTTTTCATTGAGCTTTAATACATCCTGTTCAAACAAATGATAAGGACGTATTTTTCCATCAGAATCTTTAAGTAAACTTCTAGCTTCAGCTAATTGCGCATGTGTTTTTAATCCCGAAAAAACAAAAACATCTTTTTCAAGATAGTCTTTCATTTCTTCTGGTACTTCTTGTGAAATACCTAACTTGAAAACATTTGCAGTTTCATTAATCAGGGCTTTGTATTCCTTGATTTTTGATAAATCTTCGGGTTTATATGTTCCAAGTTCGTGAAGCTTTTTAAAAGCCTTTTCAGCGGCGTTTAAAACCTTTTTAAATATTGGTTTTTTATCTGAATTTCCATCAGACAAATTAAGAGTTCTGCAGTACTCACAATCACAAGGTTTGTATTGCTCTTCTAAACTTTGGTGCAGGGCTGAAAAATATGCTGCAGCAGTTTTTTTGTTTTCAGCCCTTAGTAAAAAAAATCTGCCGATAGTTTTTGAGAATTTTGATTTTGTCTTTCGCCAGTAATGGGAACGCCAAATTTATCTGTAATCCATTTTTCATCCACTTCTTTTCCGGCATTTAATAAATCTTTGGTATATCCAAAAAGTTTGTCTAAATCCTCAGCTTTATCATATTCAAAATAATATTCACCTTGAGGTATAAAGCCAATTAATTGAAGTGATTTTAAAATTTTAGAATTCCATTCCTGTTCTATTAATGACAAATCTGCTTGTACTAAATCGTCAAGTAAATTTTGAGAAGCCTGTTCTTTGGAGCGGTTTCCGTTTACAGTATCTTGACCAATGATGGCTCCAGAAATAGGCATAGAAATCTCGTTATTACACAGTTGAATGAGATTTTTATAAACATCTCCATTGGTGGCAACACCTTGAGCCCACTCGAATTTCTCTGTTTCATCAATGATAAAATAAGCAGCTGCACCCATATCTCTCATCATAGCTTCAGCACGATTGAGCATTCTTTTATCCTGGGTGTTTGTCTTCATTACTCTTGGAGGAATTCCGTAAATTTCACAAAGTTCAGACCAACAACTTTGAGCAAATTTTTTGAATAATACGTGCGGAACTACTGAATTTACTAAACCAAAATCAGCCGAAAGTCTAGTATCCCCAAATTCAATAACCCAAACACCATATTCTTTCATGTCACGGTATTTTATAAATTTATCTTCAGTATAATCTAGATAAACTAAACCGTTTACAGGATCTACATTTTGTCTAGGAATTAAGTCAAATTTTAATCTACCATTTTCATAAATCCATTGGCCTAATGAATGCTTGAGAAGTTTTGTGTTGAGAATTTCAGAATTTACTTCATTCACAAAAATTTGATTTTGGAGTAAATCTGTAATTTCTTTGTTTATTTTACCATCTTTACCAACGATAGAAAAAGTCTGAGAAAGCGACTTATTTTTTCTGTTTTCAACTTGTGATTTTAACAAAGCATCTTGTAATATTTCATCAAGCAAATTATAAAGCGACCACGTTTTTGGGTTTTCTTCTAACTTTGCCATTTGTAAAGCTTTATTCCAATCTGCAATATCTTTTCTCACTCTAGAAATAGATTTCGGAGCGGTGCTGAAAACAGGTTTTGTTGTTTTGGTTTCAGGTGTATTTGCACCTAGTGAAAACCAATCTATAATAGTTTGAAATCTCATAATTATTCGTGATTAAATTTGGTTCTGCTGCCACTTCTGTATGGTAGTGGTTCTTCACCTGATTCATCAACTGAATTATCAAGTAAAGGCAATGATTTGATGGTTAAATTACCATTGGCTAAATCCTTAAGTTTGGTTAAAGCTCTGTCATAATTGCTTTTTGCACGTTCATATAAAATATCGGCATTACATATATCTATAAAATGGAATTTTGTGATGGTTTTAGTAATTTGCAAAAGCAAAGAATTTCTTTCTGTTCCTGTTTTAGCAAATATTGTATCTACATCATACAAAGGTCTTCCGTCTTGCCAATTCTTTTTTTGATTAGGTGTTAGGTATCCCATCACTTCATCAATAGCAGCGTTTATTGCTTCTGGTAAAGCTTCATCATTGCCGTCTGCAATTTGTTCTATTTGGTAGTCATAAATGACTGTTCCCATGTCGTCAATTTCTAAAAAAGCCATAATTTTTTTCTTTATTTTTCAAAAATAGTATCAACCATACCCCTTTATTAATTTGCTTAACATTAGTATTTTCGACTGGCTCTAGTTCCGCTACGCCAATCATTGTTATAGGTGAAACTTCTGTTTTGTAGAATCCAAACACCACCCTCTAACATATCCGGACCATCCATCATCTTTGCTTTTTCTGATACACCTAGCATTTGGCTTTCCATTCTTTGCATATTTGGGTTTTTCTTTTCTTTTTCATTGAAAATTAAATTGCCTAATCTGTTGAGAGGCTCTAGTGTACCTTCGATTCTAAAGTATTTTTCTGCTTTTCTTCTTGTATCTGGTGTTATAGGTAAAGCTTTGCCCGTATCATTAGCTTTTTGCCTAATCAATGGGTAAAGAACCTGTTCGTAGAATGGATCCTGAAGCGAGTTATTTTCTACATATACTTTGCAAACATCTACACCTTCAGAAACTACATATTGATAAGCTTCAAAGAGACAATCAATAAATTTTGAATTTCCCATAGTGTCGAGCCATACCCTGTACACATAATATTTTAGGCCTTTTTTACCAATGACAATTACTCCTTTTGTGGATGCTTTGCCTTTGTCTTTGTTAGATGTGGCAGGGTCTGAATAAATAACTACAGAATCACAGTCTTTAAGTTTTGGAACTTTGTCGTAATAAATTTCTTTAAAAACTGTTCCTTCAATAATTGGGTTATTGAAATATTCTTTTTGAGCAGATGCCCAAGAAATTTGTGATAAAACTCTATCTATATGTGCTTCAGAATTTTTTTGTGGCCAACTAGATTTTCCGTTTTTGTCTCGGATATTTATAATTTCATGTTTGTCAGCTCTTTTAGCCATTTCTGTAATACAACAGTAATTTGCAATAACGTTTCCACAAGCTATTATTAACAATGGATTTGATATAGAACGTGTTGGAATTAGAGCCTGTTCTATCCAATTTACAGATTCTTTAATTCTATCTGGGTTTCTGCATTCTTCATCGGTATCAATATCATCTATCAATATTACATCTGGTCTTGCTTCATCATTTTTAGCACCTCTTGGAGATTCTCCTTTTCCAATTGCTCTAAAAGAAGCACCATTATTAAGAACAAATTTTTTCTCTTTCCAGTTTCCGAAGTTTACTTGGTCTCCATAGTCATTTCTTAATCTTTCATTTTGCTCAAAGACGTTTTTATATGGTCTAAGTAGCATTTCAGCATTGTCGGAAGAGTATGAAACTAATAGAATGTTTTTCTTTTTACCTGTCATTACTAGGTAAATGACATCCATCATTGTTCTTGTAGATTTAGCTAACTCTCTAGACCATGATAAAACAATGTAATATTCGGGATTATTAAGAATTTGTTTTGAAGCGTCTAAATGAAAAGGTGCAGGTTCTGCAGTACAAAATTTGGAAAAATAATACTTTTTCCATTCTTCAGGTTTAGCTTCTAGATCAGCAATTCTTTTCTTTTTTTCTAGAGGAGTTTCATCCACATTAATTGCATCCTCTCGGAAAAGATTATCCGAGTGGCGTTTCCAAAGCTCTAATAATTGTCCTGTTTTTTTATCCATTATTTGAGTTTGGTTTGAATGAAACTATCATAATACCCCTGAAACTTTTTAGCAAATTCCAGATCATGAGGCTTTATAAAATTTATAAATGCTATACCAGTTTCTATAATTTCTCCAGTATTTGTTTCTGTCTCCAGTTTTTTAATTGAGGATGTTATTTTAGAAATAATGTCTGCTTCTTTAGATGTTGGAGTATTGCCAATTTTTACTGGGTAATCGGTTTCATTATATTCGTGATAGTGTAAGTATTCAGCACCGTCTTCATCTTTTAGCTTTGTTGGCTTTAATAACCATTGTGGCACATCATAGACTATTTTTCTAGTTCTTATTTCTTCATTGATTTGCTCTAGCTGATTATAAAGAACAATCAGTTGATTTTTTTTTGTTACGAGAAGTGATTTTCTTTTTTCGCTCCAACCTAAATCATTAATCCATTTACCAAGTGTTTTCTCGGTAATTCCAACTTTTTCGGCAATTTCTTTCTGCGTCAATGATTCATCTGCTAGATATAGTCTTTCTGCTATTTCTTGTAGTCTTTTTTGCTCTTCTTTAGTATTTCTTGCCATGAGTTTTGTTGAAATTTTATGAACAAAATTCCTTTGAAACACTCCTATAAAAAAGAGATTGCACAGCAGTCTTACAGCATTGTAAATAGCTCCGACAAACCAATCCGAACATCTTACAACTAATTTTTTAAGGTAAAAAAGGCTTGCAATTTTGCTGAAAATAATTGCAGAAAATGCCTAAAAAAATATTCACATTTAATGACGAAAGGGTAAAAAATTCTTACGGTTTTTACATAGAAACTGCTGGGATTTCTTTAGCACGATTCAATCAAAATCCTATTTGCCTTAATAGTCATTGGAACTGGACAACTGAGGTTCTAGGAACCTGGGAAGACTTAAAGATTGTAGATGGAAAATTACAAGGTTCACCAGTCTTTAACACAGAGAATAATAAAGAAGTTGTAAGGCAAGTAAACGAAGGTGTAATAAAAGCCTGTTCTATGGGAATTCTTTTTGATGAAGCAGATTTTGTCAAAAATGAGAATGGCGAATTGGTACTTAAGAAATGTGAATTAATGGAAGTTTCTATAGTAGCAGTTCCTTCTAATGCAAATTCAGTAGCACTTTACCATAGTAATGGAATTCAGATGACAGAAAAAGAAATTAAAAATCTAACCCTTTCTCTAGGCGCTGCTACACCACCAAATCCCGAAAATTTTAATCAAGATAATAATTCAACAATGAAAAAAATTCAATTGTCCGTATTGGCATTTGTTGCCCTTGGATTTGCTAAAACTACTAAAGAAGTAGATGAAGCAGAATTAGACGAAGCAATTTTAGGCTTAAAGGCTAAAATTGATGAAAACGAACTAGAGCTAAAAAAAGTAAAAGCAGACTTGCAAGCATATAAAGATGCTGAAAAATTGGCTTTAGAAGGTAATATTACTTTAGCTGTAGATACTGCAGTAAAAGAAGGAAGAATTACTGCTGATTTAGCACAAACTTACAAAGATTTAGGTGCTCAAAATTTTGAGTTAATGACTAAAACTTTAGAAAGTTTCCCTAAAAAAGTTGACTTAAAAGCAGGAGTTATTACACCGTCGGGAACAACAGAACCAATGACTGAAGAAAACTTCCAGAAACTTTCTACCGAGGCTCAATTAGCTTGGAAAGAAGCAAACCCAGAAGAGTACAAAAAACTTTTTTCATAACCCTTTAAAAACATTTTAAAATGCCAGCAAATTTTCCAGAAATATGGTTAAAGCGAGTAATTCGCAATATTGACAAAAATACAGCTGCTACATTCTTGGATGGTATTCCAGAATTAGAAGCAGACGTAACTGTAATCAACGAAGGTGATGTAACCGAAAAAAATAAAATCTATGTAGCTACTACAGATTTTGATGTAGATGTTTTAATTAATAACACTACTTATCCAATCGAAGCTCAAGTATATGAAGATGGAACTGTAGAAATTACACTAGATAAATATCAAACTAAAGTTGTAACTGTTACAGATGATGCTGTGAAAGGTGCTTCTTATGATAAAATTGATAGTGTGACTAAATCTCATACCAATTCTATTGCAAAAGGAAAGTACAAAAAAGCAATTCACTCATTAGCACCTGCAGACGCTTCCAACGCAAAAATGCCAGTTTTAGTTGCAACCGGTGGAACTGACAATTTAACAGATTCTACAGGAAGACCAAGATTGACTTATGAAGATTTGGTAGAATTCAAGTCTATGTGTGATAATGCAGGTGTAGCAGAAGAAGTAAGAAGATTAGTTCTTTGCGAAAATCATTGGAACGATTTATTACTAGACAGAAAAAACTTCGGTAATCAATTAGTTGATTATGTGAAAGGAAAACCAAACCCAATGATTGCAGGCTTCGAGCTTCATAAATATGGAGGTAACCCATATTATACTGTTGCTACTAAAGTGAAGAAAGCTTATGGTTCTGTACCAGGTGCAGGAGACAGACAGGCATCTGTATTATTTGTAACAACCAATGTGGCAAAGAAAACAGGAACTACTAAGCAATATTTTGCTAAAGCCGAAAACGATCCAGAAAACCAAACTAACAGAATGAACTATCGTCATTATTTTGTGGCTACACGCTTCCAAAATAAAGATGCTGGGGCTATCATCTAATAATATGAGTTTACAGGTAACTTTCCCATTAGCAGGGCATCACAATAATGATTCAGGGGCTGTATATAATGGCAGATTTGAAAATAAAGAAACCCAAAGAATCCGCAACTGTATTAATGCTAATCTTCTAAAATTAGGGGTGAAATTTATTTCTGATAATGATAATCAAACATTATCTCAAGTAATCAAAAGCATTAATCCAGGGAGCGCATCGGTTCTTTATGAAGCACATCTAGATGCATCCGTAAATGCATCTGCAACAGGAACAACTTGTGTAGTAAGTGCAGCCAGTTTTGCAGCCAAAGATAACTCTTACAAAATGGCTTCCGAAATATGCGAAGTTACCTCTAAGCTCCTAGGTATTAGAAATAGAGGTGTAATTTCTGAAAAACAATCTCATAGAGGTAAATTAGGAATTTTACACACAAAATCAGGAGTATCAGTTTTACATGAATGGTGTTTTATCTCCAATGTAAATGATATGAAAGCTTTAGATCTAAACCTAGAAAAAGTTTGCAAAGAGATAGCAATAATTCTAAAAAAATACGACGACTTAAAATGAAAAAATTTCTCACATTCATATCACTATTATTTGTTTTGCTTTTGGCTCTGGTTTCTTGTGCAAGCAAGAAACCGTCAGAGCCAGTAATTATAGAAACCACTAAAACTATTAAAGAAGTGGTAAAGGACACTGTTTTTACAGTAAAAGCAGATAGCTCTTACTACAAAGCCTATGTAGATTGTAGAGACGGAAAACCTATAATTACGAATACTCAAGCCAAAACAGGACTCAATTTAAAAGCTCCGAAAGTCAATTTAAAAAACGGTCTTTTACAAGTCGAATGTAAAATAGATAGTTCTGCAATTGCCTTTAAATACTTACAAAAATACATAACCGTAGAAAAGCCTAAAATAGTGTTTGTTCCTAAAGTAGAATACAAAGAAAAACCGTTTCGGTGGTATCATAAATTCTTAATGTGGACTGGCGGAATATTTCTGTTTTTATCTGCTGTTGGAGTCTTTTTGAAATTTACTGTTAAACCCTAAAAATTATTACAATGTCACAAGATATTTTCACGCAAAATCCAAACTTAAAAGAAGTTTTTAAAACTTCTGATGGCGAATATTTTTATAACGAAAATTCTGCCAAAAATCACGCAAAAACATTAGAAGATAAAAGTGTACAGCATTTGGAAAAGCCTAAAGCAACTCAAACTGCTGAAAAACTAACGGCAAAACAACAACTTCAGAAAGATTATGAAGATAAATTCGGTGAAGTACCGGCTGAATCTTTTACCAAAGCACAACTGGAGGATGCTATTGCCAAAGATGAACCATTAGTTGCAGAACTTAAAAACGACTAAAAATGAGTTTACCTAACATAGATATTAATTTAGGCAACGGACAAATAGGAACCGTTGCCGAAAATGAAGATAGAACATCAGTTGTACTATGTGGTGCAGCAGCAGTAGGAAGTACATTTGCTTTAGAGACTGCATATACTGTAAAAGGTATGGCTGATGTTGCCAATCTAGGAATTGTAGATTCCGTAGATAACCACAAGCTTTATAAATTCTGCAAAGAATTTTATGAAGAGGCAGGTGAAGGTACTTTACTTTGGATTTATGCCTTTGATAAGGATACTTTAATCAGTGAGTATTTTACTGCAGATGTTACCACTGGAAGAGTGCCGGCTCAAGAAGTTTTGGATTTGGCTAATGGTGCAATCAGAAGAATTTATACTGTTTTCAATCCAGACGGAAGTTATATTCCTGTTCTTGAAGATGGTTTAGATGCTGATGTTTGGGTTACATTACAAAAGGCTCAGCTTTTTGCAGAAAATTATACCGCTCAGAAATATGCTCCTGTTAGAATTGCTATTGAAGGTTTTGCTTTCGATGGTAATAAAACAACTTTAGAAACTTTAGTCAACAAAGACTATAACAGAGTTTCTGTTGTAATTGGTGATACAGAACCTAGAACAGGAAGCTATAGTAATTTTGGTGCCGCTATTGGTGTTCTAGCTGGTAGAATGGCTGCTTTCCCAATCCATAATAATATTGGAAAAGTTAAAAACGGAGCTTTGCAACCTTTGAGAATGTATATCGTAAACACTCTTGTTGAGCAATATGATGTAGCAGCTTTACACGATAAATCTTATATCACTTTCAGAAAACACCAATCAAAAGCAGGTTATTATTTTTCTGATGATCCACAAGCTTGTAGTATTGAAGATGATTATCATAGCAATTCTAGAGGTGATGTTATTGATAAGGCTTTCCGATTGACTTATGCAGTACAGGTTGAAGAAATCTTAGATGAATCTTGGATTAATGAAGACGGTACACCAGATGCAATTTGGGCTAAAGATTTAGAAGGCAGAATTGAAAGTTACATCATGGCCAATATGGGAGCACAACTCCAATATAGAACTGGTGACACTCAACTTCCTGTAAAAGTATTTATTGATCCTAATCAAAATGTAGCGACTACATCTAAGATTAAAACAGTAATAAAAGTAAAACCGTGGGGTTATGTAAGATTTATGGAAACTGAATTATCATACTCACTTCAAAACAACTAAAAATGAGCTATTTAATTAACGGTAGAGAATACGAATGGGCAGACCTTACTGTAATTGCAGGAGGATCTGATATGATTGAAATGAGAGGTATTTCTTGGAAAAGAAAAATTGAGCGTGAACATATTCATGCAAAAGGAAGAGATCCATACGCTATACAATCTGGTAATATTACTCCAGATGGAGAACTAACACTTTTAAAATCAGGTTATGACAAATTAGCTAAAGCTGGTGGCGGTTCAGTTTTAGGTTTAAATATAGACTTAATGCTTTCTTATGGTAATCCTTCAGAAGGAAACGCAATGACTACCAAAAGAATTACAAATGTTCGATTTACAGAAGAAGGCGAAGACTGGAAGCAAGGAGATAAATTCACAGAAGTTAAACTGCCTTTTTTGGCTTTAAAAATTATTTCTAATGGATAATAAAGAAGTTTCACAAGAACAAATCGATGCTTGGAAAAAGCAACACGGAGATATTTACGCCATTAAAGTAGATGGTAAAACAGCCTATCTCAAAAAACCAGATAGAAAAACTTTAAGTTTTGCATCAGTAGCAGGACAAAAGGATCCAATGAAATTCAATGAAATTATTTTAGAGAATTGTTTCATTGGTGGCGATGAAGAAATCAAAAAAGATGATTCATTGTTTTTGGCAGCATCTGCAAAAATTGTAGAACTCATAGAAGTAAAAGAAGCTGAACTGGTAAAGCTGTAGAAGCATCAGAAAAAAACAATTTCAGTTTTGTGAGAGTATGTAATGCTCAACTCCGTTACTACTTTCACATTGCTGATCCTGATGCTTTAGATGATGAAGAATGGATATCATTAATACAGGAGTTAAACTTTATAAGAAAGTTAGAAAATAAAAAATTTGAAGACTAATGTCAAACGTTTTAGAATACATTTTAAAGTTAAGAGACAATGTGACTCCGATGCTTGAGCGTTTAGAACGTCAAGCTGAAAAAAATCGTGTTGCTTTTAATAAACTTAAAGTTGGACTAAATAGTATAACGTCTTCAATCCCAGGAGCCGATTTTCTAACAAATCCTTATGTAGCAGCAACTGCCGCTATTGGCTTTGCTTCAAAGGCTTCCATGTCATTTGATGAAGGAATGGCAAAAATTAATACAACGGCTCAGCTTACCAATCCACAATTAGAACAGCTACGAGATAATATAATTGATATTGGCGTAGAACAGGGTGCTAAAAACTTATATGCACTTCCAGAAGCTTATGAGAAAATTATTTCTCAAACTGGAGATGTAATTCAGTCTCAAGATATTCTAAAGTCATCAATTAAAGGTTCTAAAGCTGGTTTTACAGAGCAATCTGTAGTAGCGGATGCTTTGGCTCAATCACTATCATTAATTGGTAAAGAAAACGCTAATGCTCAAGAAGTTTTAGACACATTTTTTGCGGCCAAAAGAGTTGGTGCTGGTGAGTTCAAAGATTTCGCCAACTATATGCCTAATCTCATTGCATCTGGTAAAGCTCTTGGTATCACCTATAAAGATGTAGCAGGCCAATTTGCTTATATGACTGGCAAAGGTTTTGCGGCTGAAAAGTCTGCAACTTTATTAGAGAACGCCTATACAGCACTTGGAAAATCTGACATTCAGAAAGGTTTGAAAAATGCAGGGGTTAATATTTTTGATGAAAAAGGAGCAATGCGAAGTTTCGATAAGATATTCCCAGAACTGCAGAAAAAATTAGCCGGAATGTCTGATAATAAAAAATCAAACTTTTTAGAAATTATCGGTTTAAGAGACGCACAAGCTAAATCTGCATTTATGGCATTGTCTTCTGATTCTGCTAAACTGAAAGAATCTTTAAATGCTACCAATAATTCTGCAGGAGAAACCGAGAAAGCCTTTGAGAAAGCTCAAAATCCAATGATGAAAATTCAAGCTCTTTGGACTAAAATGCAATATGTGGGTTTAAAGTTCGGTGATGTAGTAGGATTTGTAATTAGTCCCGCTTTAGATGGTTTGAATTTTATTGTAGATAAATCTATTGCCGGTACAAAATGGTTTATTGATAAATTAAAAGAAGGCAGCTTAGTAATTTGGGCAATTACTGCAGTTATAGGTTCTTTAGCAGCAGGATATGCAGCACTTGCAATTTGGCAAGGAATAGTTGCAGGATCTACTGCTATTTGGACTGGAGCACAATGGCTTTTAAATGCTGCTTTAACTGCTAATCCTATTGGATTAATCATAGCAGGAATAGTTTTATTAATTGCATTAATTGGATATGTAGTTTATAAAACTGATGGTTGGGGTAAAGCTTGGAAGCATACAGTGAATGGTGCAAAATTATTGTGGCAAACCTATGTTTCTTATGTAAAAGCACAATGGGATACTTTGGTTAATGGCTTGATGATAGGCATTAATAAAGTCCAAGTTGGTTGGTATAAGTTTAAAAATGCTGTGGGATTAGGCGATGAAAATGCTAATAACTCAATTATTAACCGACTCAATGAAGATACTGAGAATCGAAAAGAGCAAATCTCAAAATCTTGGGGAGAAGTAGCAAAAAATGGAGTTGGTTCTGCTGTAGAATTTATGAAAGCAGGGCAATCATTAAAATGGAATGATAAAAGCCTTGGTGATATGGTTGGAGGTCTTAAAAAGAAAATCTCACTTCCTTCTGGAGGTGGTATTGCTCCACCAACTATTCCTGGTGCGAATCTAGATAACTCACCAATTGGAGGTGATGGAAAAGGAGGCAAAGGATCAAAATCAAAAGTAAACGAATCAATTGCGACTGGAGGACAAAAACATAATTACATTACTATCAATTTAAAAGATTTAATCGGGGTTTTAAACATATCTGGTAAAGATTTTAAAGACTCTTCTAATCAAATGCAGCAACAAACTGAAGATGCATTGATGAGAGTTTTAGCAATGGCAACAACAGCAGGAATATAATGGAATTTAACGAGAAAAGTATATTATTCGCTTCACTTTTGGGTTCAAAAGTAGCGCAACAAATACCACGTTTTGAAACGGTTCAAAATGAGATTGGCAAACGTGTTTTGCCACCGATTTCATTTTTACCATTTAAAAATAACCCTGTTAAAATTAATGAGCCAGAAGGGAATTTTAATCCTGGTGAATTATGGATGGCGGATGCTCCAAAATCTGAAAGTGAACAGTTTTTCCCTTTCACATTTATTGATGAAAACGGACAAAAATTTCTTTTACCATACGAGCCAATGCTAAATATATCATCTGCAAATAATATTGTAGAAAGAACAGTTGCAAAAGCTGGTAATGATATAAAATATCAAGGAACCGTTAAAGAACGTTGGAGCCGTGGTGACTATGAAATTAAAATTACTGGAGTTCTCATAGGTTCGATTCTTACAGGAGATGTAAGCCAGTGTTTTCCAAAATCTGACTTCGAAAAATTAAGAGATATTTTGGAAAGTAGAAAATCTTGGGGAATTCAATGTGAGCCTTTACAATTATTAGGAATTAGCAAAATAGTGGTTTATGATATGAATTTTCCTTTTACAAAGGGAGAAAACGTACAAGCTTATGAGATAAGTGTAAAAAGTGATTTTGATTATAATTTATTATTAGAAGAGGAAGATGTACTACAATATTGATTGGGAAATAAAGTTTAAAACAGGTTCTAAAACATTCAAATTATTGATGCTTTTAGAATGTGAGATTGAAAAAAATGTAGAAAATCTTGCAGATGTTGCTGTTATTACTTTACCCGAGACTGTTCTTAATCAAGCATTGAAAGTAAAAGATAAAATTGGTAGAGGCTCTGAAGTAACAATTAAAACAGGTTACAATGGAGACCTAAAAACAGAGTTTATTGGCTTTGTGCGTGATATTACCACGGATGGAAGTTTGAAAATACAGTGTGAAGATGCTCTATTTCTTTTTAGAAGAGGGATAAAGGACAAAATGTTTAAAACTACTTCTGTAAAACAAATTGCAGAATATGTATGTTCAGAAATTGGTGAAGGTTATAAAGTAATATGTGATTATGATTTGAATTATGAAAAATTTGTAATTCATCAAGCAACTGGATATGATGTGTTACAAAAATTACAAGAGGAAACTAAAGCAAATGTTTATTTCAATACTGAAAAAAAAGAATTGCATATACATCCTCCATTTACCGAAAAAGGTGGATATGTAATTTATTGTATGCAAAAAAACATTGAAAAATCTTCTTTGGAATATAAGAAGGCAATAGACAGAAAACTAGAGGTTACAGTAGAAAGCATTCAAAAAAATGGTACTGTAAAAACTGCAAAATCAGGCAATACTGGTGGCGATACGGTAACCTTAAAAGTAGGACAAATGTCTGAAGCCGATGCTAAAAAAATTGCTGAAGCTGAAGTGTTAAAAAGAAGCTCTGATATGTATGAAGGCTCTTTTGATACATGGTTAATACCATACTGTGAGCCTACCTATTCTGCTAAAATAGTAGATTTTGATTATCCGGAACAATCAGCTATATATTATGTAAAGGCAACTAAACTAAATATTAGTAGTTCTGGTGGTGTGAGAAGCATCACACCAGGAATAAAAACAGCAACTGTAAAATGAAAGGAACTCAGATTAAAAACAGTTTAAGAGAAATTATAGGAGCAAACCCTAATTTACCTATACAAGCTGAAGTTGTGAGTGTGGAAAACGAAAGTTGTACCATAAAGTTAGCTAGCGGATTAGAACTAGATGAAGTGAGATTAAAAGCTACAATTAATGGAAATTCTAATTTTTTTTTAATAAGACCTAAAGTAGGTTCCAAAGTTTTGATTTTAAGCATTACTGGGAAATTAGATGATTTAATGGTTCTTAGAATTGATGAAATTGAAAATATAGAAATTCAACAAAATGATTTAAAAATATTGTTGGATTCTCAAGATAATAAAATTGAAATAAGAAATGGCGAAACAAGCCTTACTGCAATTTTTGAAAATTTAACAGAAGTTCTTAAAAATTTCAAAGTATTCACTCCAGCAGGACCGAGTGGTTTACCACTTCCTAATGTGATAACTAATATTGAAAATTTTGAAATAGAATTTAAAAAGCTTTTAAAATGAGTTTAAGTAGTGATAAACAAGCCGCAAAAAATCAAGTAAAAGCAATCCTTGATGATATGCTAAAGCGTGAAGAAACTTCTACAGAAGAATTTGCAAATAGATTGATAGAAGCAATGGAAGAATGGTTAAAAAAAGCAACAATAATATATACTTCTGGTTTAATTGCTCCTAATGGAAATGTAACCGGAACCTTTAACGGAAAACTTGAATAATGAAAGATTTACTATTAACAGACACTGGAGAATTAGAAATATCTAATGGTGATTTTGTAGCAGGTGAGAACTACAATCAGCAACAAGCAATGTTATTAGTAGCTCAAGAAGGTGAGTTTAAAATGAATCCTACGATTGGTGTAGGTATTGGTGATTTATTATTGAGTGAAGAGTTGTTAGAATACAGACATAAAATAAGAGACCATTTCAAGCGAGATAATTTGAAAGTAAAAACTTTAGAACTCTATGAAATTGGAAAATTAAAAATAGAATCAGAACCATTTTAAAATAACAACAATGGAACAATTATTTAGGGAACATTTTGGAACTCTCATAGCAACTTTAATCACTGGTTTTGGTGGTTGGTTTTTTGGTAGAAAAAAAGCCGCTGCAGAAGTAGAAGCTTCACAAATTGAAAATGCAGAAAAACTACTAGAATTCTATAAGAATCTTGCTGATGATTTGGGAAAAAGACTAGAAAATGCAATCAAAGAATTTAATGATGCTAAAAAAATCATTAGTGAGCTAGAAGAAAAAGTAGAAGATCTTACTACTGAATTGCGAAAATATAAACAGCTAAACGGCAAACTTCAATGATAACAGTCCTCAATAATCAAAGCCTTTTTGACATCTCAATTCGTTACACAGGAACCATAGAAAACGCTTTCAAAATTGCCGTTGCAAATGGTTTGAGTTTGACTGATGAATTAGAACCAGGAGCGCAATTGATTATTCCTGAAGATGTACAGATGAATAACGATGTAGTCAATTATTTTGCAGCCAAAGGTATTCAGCCAGCTACAGGATTTGAATTTGATGATATAGAAATTACACCAGAATTAGAAGGTATTTCTTACTGGATTTTAAATAAAAACTTTATAGTACAATAATGGCTAGATCAGTTGATACAATATATGCAGATTTGATTGCAAAAAAAGAATCTGACAGTAATTTAGATGTGTTAAATAGCACGTCTAAAACAGCAATTTGGAGACTATGGCTTTACATTTTGGCATATGCTACAAATGTTTTAGAGTCTCTTTTTGATAAGCATTATACAGAAGTTACTTCAATTATCACAGAATTAAAGCCACACACAATGAGATGGTATAGACAAAAAGCTTTAGCATTTCAGTATGGTTTTGATTTGATAAGTGACACTGATATTTTTGATAACGGAACGGCTACAGAAGCTCAAATAGAAGCTTCAAAAATTATAAAGTATGCTGCCATCACAGAAGCGACGACCGAAAGCCGTTTGGTTCTTAAGATAGCAACTGAAGATTCTGCAGGCAAATTAGCGCCAATTACGTCAGGTCAAGAAAGCGCTTTTATCCCTTATATAGAAGAAATAAAAGATGCAGGCGTTGCGATTACGGTTATCAACTATCTTCCAGATATTCTAAAATTAAATCTTAGAATTTATTATGATCCTTTGGTTCTTACAAGTTCTGGAGTATCAATTAGAACTGGTAAAAAACCTGTAGAAGAAGCGCTCAATGAATTTATGAAAGAATTGCCTTTTAATGGTGAATTGGTTCTAAATTCTTTAATTGATAAGTTACAAAAAACAGAAGGCGTTAAAATTCCTCACCTAGTTCAAGCGGCTTCTAAATGGATTGACACAGCGCTTGATGATTACGGAAACTTTGAGAATATTTCGGTAAAGAAAATACCTGTTTCTGGTTATTTTGAGATTGAAAACTTTGACAATATTGAGTATGTGGTTTAATGTTCAATGGAAAAAATTAGCGGTATTATTAACTCCTACTTTCTTAAGAAGTGAGTTAATGAAATCGTGGATTGAGCTTTTGATGGAAGGCATTAATGACATTCATTACCAATGGCTACAGTTCCGTAAATCTAATATTTACATTTTAGCGCATAACTCTCAAGTATGTTATTTACGTGGAGCTCTCAATGATAGATTTGATAATGAGCAAAGGAGAATTCAAATTATTGACGGTAATAAATACCAACGCAAATACATCTACACAGATGAGGAACAAAAACCCAGATTTTTAGGAATAATTTATATTCATGGTGATGAAGACTACTCAGATACAGGTGTTGACTTCATCGTTCAAGTTCCTAACGATATTATTTTCAATATTAATGAAATGAAAGGGTTAATTGATTTTTACAAATTAGCTTCAAAAAGATATAAAATAGTAATACTATGAATAGATTAGACTTAGATCAATCAGGCGGCTTACCATTGAGTACGCAGATTTTAGATAATATGCAAAGTTCTTATAGAACCACCAACGAATTAGGAAGATTGGCAGGCGATAAAACCATTGTTTCTGGTTGTATTGAAGCTGGAGGTGTAGTTACAGATGGTTTTGTTATCATTAATGGAGAGCTACTAAAATTCAAAGGTTCTGCTTTGTCTGATTTTGTGGTAATTCAAGAAGTTGCTGAGAATCCTAGAGGCTTCGAAGATGGTTCTGCGAAACCAATCATTTATGAACGCTATGCCACTTTTGGAACTGCTGATGTTCAATATGCTTGGAGTAGTTTTAAACGCCCTTTAAACCTTCTACAAATTGAGGCAAAACTCACGCAATTAGAAAACATGGTTCCGATTGGTTTGGTCGCAATCTGGGATAGACCAGCTGACGCAATTCCTGCGGGTTGGGTTGAACACCTCGATTTAGCTGGTAGAACAGCTGTAGGTCATCTTGATGGCGATGTGAATTTTGGAGCTTTAGGAGTAGATTTAGGAGCGGCACAGGTTACCCTTACTTTACAACAAATGCCTAGACACCGTCATAAAACAGTTTCTAATACTGCACCAACATCTGATGGAGCTGGGAACTTTACGAATGGTTCTGGCGCAGAGACAAATACTACTTTGTACACAGACTATGAAGGTGGCGACCAACCACACAGCAATATTCAGCCGTCTAGAATTGTGAAATATATCAGATTTGTAGGATTTAATTAATATAAAAAATGCCAGTTGTAGATAAAAATCAGCTAAAAATTTGGTTCAAAAACCTATCAAAACCAGTACAAGAGCAATTCTGGAACTGGATGGATAGCTTTTACCATAAATCAGAACCTATTCCGAAAAGTGCGGTGGAAAATCTTACGACAGATTTAGCTAAAAAAGCCGATTTGGTTGGTGGTGTGGTTCCAGCTTCGCAGTTGCCCTTCTCAGTTAATACATCTGAGGTGATTGCAGTTGGTGAAATTTCTGCAACCGAAAACACAGTAACGCTGGCGGTTCACAGTTCTGGAACTAATGCAGTAAGAATTAACGGTGTGGTTTTAACCAGAAGTTTTCCAAACACCTTCAACTTTACACCCGTAACAGATGGTAGTAAATTTTTAATTATTTACGCTGTAAATGAGAACGGAATTTTCAGACTTGCCGAAGGCTTGGAAGATTTAGAGGCGGTAGAACCAGAGATACCAGTTGGCGCTTTGTTTGTTCGCAGAATATTAATTAATTCCGCTGGAGCTGACGTTGAACTTCCATCACTTAATGGCTTTCGTGAGAAGGTAGAAGACGATTGGAAAGCGTATACATTTTATGCACCAGGAGAAGAAAAATTACTGCCATTTACCACTGATAAAAAAACATCTTACATTATTAAAAAGGCAACTAATTTCGATGGAGACTTATTATTGGCAGGTATGAAATCTAAAATTACAGATTCTGATAATTGGTGGCCAGGAAAAGAATTCACGGTGTTCAACCAAACACCTAACAACCTTATTTTAGTTGCTGGTTACACTGGGACTGGCGTAACATTCAATATTGCTTCAAACGTCACTATTCCTGCAGGAAAATTTGTGAAATTTAAAGTATCTGCAGATTTGTCTTCTTTGGAGGTGCTGGAATTTTCGGGAGGCGGTGCTCAAGAAAAAATTAAGAGGAACCTTCAATCAAATAACATTAACTATTGTGGTATTGCACCATTTGGAAGCGCTGAAAATACTACTGTTTGGACTGTGACTAAAATTACAGTTGCCGCTAACGGAACTGCTACAAAACAAACATTTACAAACGTAACATGGTCTAGTGTGCCATTTTAAAAATATTGAATTATGAAATTAGTATTAAAACAACCAATAGTGGTAGAAGGCGTAGAATATCCTTTTGCTATGCTTTCTCTAAGTATGTCTACCAATCAGAATGATGTAGAAAAATATTTTTTTGCAAGTAACCTTACACCGTACAGAATAGATGAAAATGGAGCTATTGAAAAGTTGGATGAAGCTAGTTTACCAATGTCTGTTATTTCTGTATTAGAAAGTCAATATGAGCAATTAGGTAGAGATATTCTAACAGCATTTCAAAATCAATTAAATAAAATTTAATTATGGCAAATGTTTGGGCAATAAAATCTGGAGATTGGAGCGATACTACAGTATGGAATACTGGAGCGCTACCAACGTATGCTGATGATGTTTATGCGAATAATTTTAACGTAAATGTTAATCAAAATATTACAGTTAATTCAATTAGATGCACAGGTATTACAGGCGTTAATACAGGAGGAACTTTTGTTTTTAACACGGCTAATGTCATAGCAAATATTAGTGATAATTTTTATTATGGAGGAACGGGTACAAGTTTTATATTAATAACTGCAACTTCTGGTAGCGTAATTATAAATGCTCCAAATGCAATTATTACAAAACCAACGAAGGATAATTTATCATTTTTTAATTATTCAGGTAATTGTAATTTAACAATAACTACTTTAAGATTATTAGGTAATTTGGGTAATGTAAACTACATAATTTACAAGACTTCGCTAGGATTGTTAATATTAAATACAGAAATTGTAGGAGGTCCTTCCTCATCTGGTGCAGCAGGTGTTGTATATTTAGGTAGTTTAAGTGATAGTACCATTAATGGTAATATTACAGGTGGTCCGCAAGGTTCACCAGGTTCTATTCCTGTTTGGGTTCCTGCTGGTAATTTACAAATAAATGGCAATATTACTGGTGGTAGCGCACAAATTGCTGTATCTTTTACATCGTCTGCAGGAGAGCTGAAAGTAACTGGAAATGTTACAGGAGGTTTAGCAAGAGCTATTACTGCAACGAATGGGAATGTTATTGTTATTGGCAATATTACTGGTGGTAGCGCTAATGGGATTACAGCTATTGATTGTAGTGGTACAACTTCATTAAATCACATCGGAACTGTCCAGGCTTCAGCTCAAGCATCTGCTATTTCATGTAACACACCAACGCAAAGCACGATTATTTCTACAGGACCATTTCTAAAAAATGGCTACATAGTAGCAATCGCATCACAAACTTTAAGAATTAACTTTAATTCAAATTCATATTTTCAGTTTAAGAAGTCCAATGGTGATGATATAGACTATGTTTCTACTGTAGAGGGATATAATTATCCTTTGGCTTCAGATGTGCGTTATGGTGTAGAATATAAGTCTGGTTTAGCTATTGGTACATGTCATGTTCCAACTCCAGATAATGTGCGTAAAAATATTCCTGTAGATAATACTGTAGGAACTTCAGATAACGTAAACGCAGAAGATATTTTAGAGGCTATTCAAAATAGCTCACTACCAATAGCAGAAAGATTAAGAAACGTAGCAACCGTAGAAAGTACAGGTGCGCAAGTTGCAGGTTACGGATAAAAAAAAGGAGGAAAAAGTCCTCCAACAAAATTAAAAACCTCTCACAGTAATTTAATTTATGACACCAAAGCCACAGCGTTGGAGGACGAAAGTCTTCTCGCTGTGGCTTTGTTATGTCTAATTACTGTGAGAGTCGCAAAGGTAAAAACTAATAACTAAAAAAACAAAAACTAATAACCATTTTTATGAAAAATTACACACAATCGCCTCTACCATTTCAGGGGCAAAAAAGAAGATTTTTAACACCGTTTAAAGAGGCTTTAAATGGTTTTTCACCAACGGCAACTTATGTAGATTTATTTGGCGGTTCGGGATTGCTTAGCCATACTGTTAAGCAGTATTATCCGGATGCTAATGTCATTTATAATGATTTTGATAATTACAGTCAGCGCTTAGATAATGTAGAAAAAACAAATAACATTATTGGCGATTTAAGGGAAATTTTAAAAGATTATCCGGATGCTAAAAGAATAGTTGGTGATGTTCGTTATCAAGTAATTGATAGATTAAAAGAAGAAAAAGGCTTTGTGGATTTTATTACAATTTCTAGTTCACTTTGTTTTTCAATGAACTATGGGACTAGTATTGAACACTTTGAAAAAGACAGTTTATATAATAATGTTAGGCAAAGTAATTATAAATGTGTTGGATATTTAGAAGGCGTAAATAGAGTAAAGAAAGATTATCGTGATTTATTTGCTGAGTATCGTAACCATAACAATGTAGTTTTTTTGGTAGATCCACCATATTTATCTACTGATACAACTACCTATAATAGGACTGACTACTGGAAATTGACTGACTATTTAAACGTATTAAAGGTAATAGAAGATACATCTTATTTCTATTTTACAAGCAATAAAAGTCAAATTATTGAGCTCTGTGATTGGATGGAAAATAATGGGTATTGTAAGAATCCTTTTGATGATTCAACCACTGTAACGATAGGCGCTCAATTAACGCATAATGCTAAGTATAATGACATTATGATTTATAAGAATAATGATTAATTTTAACCCCGTTTAAATAATCTTTAAACGGGGTTAAAAAAAAATGTACTTTTTGTTTTAAATTTTTGTACCTTTTGATTTGGCGATTATATTAGCCCGTTTTTTAATGAAATAAATTCATTTGGCTTTAGCCAAAACCTAAATTTTATTATTTTTGATAAAAAACTAAAATGCCTTTTATCAAAATTTACATTCATCTTGTGTTTTCAACGCTAGACAGAAAACCACTCCTAAATTCTTCGGATGTAAGAATTAAACTTTGGAAACACATCAAGCAAAACGGAACCGAGAAAGGTATTTTTATTGATATGATTAATGGATATTCAGATCATTGTCATTGTTTAATCTCTTTAGGTTCTCATCAAAATATTGAAAAAATAGTTCAGCTAATAAAAGGAGAATCTTCACATTGGCTTAACCAAAATCAATTGACAAAAGAAAAATTTGCTTGGCAAGATGAATATTTTGCAGTTTCTGTTTCAGAATCTATGATTGAAAATGTTAGAAATTACATCAAAAATCAAGAAAAACATCATCAGAAAAAACTTTTGTAGAGGAATATCAAGAATTTATAGAAAAATATAATTTTGAAAAATTAAAAGCTAAAGAATAAGTTTTGGCTAAAGCCAATAAGAATTACTAATTTTGAAAGCGGGCTAAAGCCCGCTCCTATTGATGAAAATGATTAGACTAAAAAAAATAATAACTTCGTTGATTCTGATTGTAATCGTTACATCATTACTTCCTATTCATTTATTTTTGCTTGGTTACGCCAACAAACCTAATGAACATTTTCTGTCCATTAACATTCATGTTTTAATTTTTTATTCTATTCATTTTTTATTGTATTTTCAGATTGTAAAAAAATACTTCCATCAGAATTTTTATTATTTCGATACTTTACTGTGTATTGTTTTGTATTTTTGCTCTTACTTTTATTTATATAATTTTACTTAAATTGGAAAAAGCACTAGAAATATTAAAAAACGGCGGCGTAATCCTCTATCCTACGGATACGATTTGGGGAATTGGCTGTGACGCAACCAATGTAGAAGCCATCAACAAAATTTTTGAAATCAAAAAGCGTGAGAAAACCAAATCCATGATTATTTTGGTGGAAAACGAACGCCGATTACAAGATTTGGTAGACGTTCCAGAAATGGCTTGGCAAATTATTGATTTGTCCGAAAAACCAGTTACCATTGTTTATGAAAATCCTAAAAATCTGCCTAAAGAAATTTTAGCTGAAGATGGAAGTATTGGCATTAGATTGGTAAAAGACGATTTTTGTAAAAAATTGATTTCTAAACTCAATAAACCTTTGGTTTCTACTTCTGCCAATTTTAGCGGAGACAAATCGCCATTGAAATTTTCTGACATTTCGCAAGAACTTATTGATGCGGTAGATTACGCAGTAGAAGAAAACCGCGAAAGCGTTTCTAAATATTCTGGTTCATCAGTGATAAAAGTTTGGAGTGACGGAAGAGTGAAAGTTTTAAGAGAGTGATGAAATTTTTAAAAATTTTATTGATTTTAGTTTTATTGATTTCTTGTAATGGAAATCAAAATAAATTTATCAATTGGGCAGACAATTTGCCTAAAAATTCATCAATTGAAAATGTAAAAAAATCTCAACCAAACTATGTTATTATAGATTGGGAACATCCAATAAAAATTTCTGATAAGGAAAAAATTTTTGAGGTTACAGAAATCAAAAATTCTTATGATGCTTTAGATATGAATTATTTTCTAGTTTTTAGAAATAACAAATTTCAATATAGAGAATCAAAAAAGTAAAAAACACTATCTTTGCAAAAAATTAATTTCTCGCAGATTTAGCAGAAACCGCAGATGAAACCTGCAAAATCGGCTCAATCTGCGAGAGTTTTTATACAAAAATGAAAATCAATTTAACCCAAAATAAAAATTTCAAACTTTTTAAAATCATTTCGCAAGTCGCCCAAGAAAATAACCAAACGGTTTATATTGTTGGCGGTTACGTTCGTGATTTGTTGATGCAAAGAAAAGCACCAACAGACATCGATTTTGTAACCGAACAAAGCGGAATAGAACTTGCAAAATCGGTAGGAAAAGAGCTCGGAGATTTGAAGGTTTCTGTGTTCAAAACGTTTGGAACTGCGATGATTAAATACCAAGATTTGGATTTGGAATTTGTGGGCGCCAGAAAAGAAAGTTATTCTGAAGATTCTAGAAAACCAGCGGTAGAAACTGGAACTTTAGAAGACGACCAAAAACGCAGAGATTTCACTGTAAATGCTCTTGCAATTTCACTGAATGCGGAAAATTTCGGAGAACTGATTGATCCTTTCAACGGAAGAGAAGATATGCAGAACAAAATTCTGCGAACGCCTCTAGAACCAGCTCAAACGTATTCTGATGACCCGCTCAGAATGATGAGAGCCATTAGATTTGCTTCGGTTTTACATTTTGAAATTGAGAAAAATTCTCTAGAAGCCATCAAACAAGAAGCAGAACGCATCAAAATTGTTTCGATGGAAAGGATTATGGTAGAATTCAACAAAATTATGCTCAGCGAAAAACCTTCGGTTGGTTTAAAATTGATGGAAGAAACTACCCTTTTAGAAAAAATAATCCCTGAATTGACGGCTTTAAGAGGCATAGAAGAAGTAGAAGGACAAACGCACAAAGATAATTTTTGGCATACTTTGGAAGTTGTGGACAATATTTCTAAAAACACCGATAATCTTTGGTTAAGATGGGCCGCTTTATTGCACGATATCGGAAAAGCTCCGACTAAAAAATTTGTAGAAAAAATTGGTTGGACTTTCCACGGACACGAATTTCTAGGTTCTAAAATGGTTAAAAATCTTTTTACTAGACTGAAATTACCATTAGGAACTGATATGAAATATGTTCAAAAAATGGTAAAACTTTCATCCAGACCGATTGCTTTGATTGATGATGGAACTTCTGACTCTGCTTTGAGAAGATTGCTTTTTGACGCTGGTGAAGATTTAGAAGATTTGTTCACGCTTTGTAAAGCAGACATCACCACGAAAAATGCTTCAAAACAGGAAAAATTTAAGAAAAATTTTGAATATGTAGCGAAGAAAATCAAGGAAGTAGAAGAAAAAGACCACGTTAGAAATTTTCAACCGCCGATTTCTGGAGAAGAAATTATGGAAATGTTCCAGTTGAAACCTGGTCGTGAAATTGGAATTTTAAAGGAAAAAGTAAAAGAAGCGATTCTAGAAGGCGAAATTGCCAATGATAAAGACGAAGCCAGAAATTTCGTGATTAAAGAAGCGAAAATTTTAGGTTTGGAATTATAAACTATGCCACAAATAAACGAATTAATTTTAAAAATATTTGTGTATTCGTGGCAATAAAAAAATCCCTCAAAAATTTGAGGGATTTTATTTTAGTCTTCTACTTTATCAGAATAATCAAAATTTCTTACGGCTTCTAGAGTTTTATCAATTTCGCTTTCGTTAATAGAATCAGAGATAAACCACGTTTCGTAACCACTTGGCGGAAGATAAATCCCCTGAGCCAACAATTGATGGAAGAAATTATTAAACAATGAATGGTTAGAATCTGCAGCTTCCTCAAAATTAGAAACTCTATTGGTATGAAAGAAAATGCTCATCATACTTCCTTTTCTGTTGATTTTATGGGCAATCCCCTTTGAATTTAGGATTTTACCAATTTCAAAATCTAGCGTTTCTGTAGTTTTATTTAATTTTTCGTAGAAATTAGGATTGTTTTTGATGAGTTGAAGCGTTGTAAGACCTGCTCTCATTGCGAGAGGATTTCCGCTTAAAGTTCCCGCTTGGTAAACATCACCTCTTGGCGAAAGTTTATTCATAATTTCGTTTTTTGCCGCAAAAGCACCAACTGGCATTCCGCCGCCAATAACTTTTCCGTAAGTTACGATATCTGCTTTTACATTAAAAAGTTCTTGCGCTCCACCAAAAGCCAAACGGAAACCTGTCATTACTTCATCAAAAATCAATAAAGCACCGTTTTCGTCACAAACTTTTCTTAGATTTTGTAGAAAGTTATTTTCCGGCAAAACGCAACCCATATTTCCTGCAACTGGTTCTACAATAATCGCAGCAATTTCACCTTGATTGTGACGGAACAAATCCTCTACTTGTTCAATATCATTGTATTTTGCTAAAAGTGTATCTTTTGCAGTTCCTGAAGTTACGCCTGGAGAATTAGGATTCCCGAAAGTTGCCGCTCCACTTCCTGCTTTAATCAAAAATGAATCAGAATGACCGTGATAGCAACCTTCAAATTTGATAATTTTTTCTCTTCCTGTATAACCTCTCGCTAAACGAATTGCGCTCATACATGCTTCCGTACCAGAAGAAACCATTCTGATTTGGTCAATATTCGGAACATTCTCGATGATAAATTTTGCAATTTCGGTTTCTAATTCTGTAGGCGCACCAAAAGAAAAGCCTTTTTCTGCTTGTAATTTTACCGCTTCTACTACCTCATCATGAGCGTGACCTACAATTGCTGGTCCCCAAGAATTGATGTAATCTACATACGTTCTGTCATCTGCATCTGTTAAATAAGCACCTTTCGCAGATTTCATAAAAATAGGAACTCCTCCTACAGATTTGAAAGCACGAACTGGCGAATTAACACCTCCTGGAATATATTTGTACGCCTCTTCAAATAAAGCCGAACTTCTTTGATATAACATAATTTTGAATTTATTTTTTTTAATGTTTTGGGCGTGTCCTTCATAAAAATTTCAGATTCTTCATTCCATTCAGAATGACAAAAATTTTTATTTCAGGTCGCGCTTTTCGTTACAATTCCTCACTCGCTTTCAGCGGTTGCGGGATTTTCACTTCAATCGCTCACGCAAAATTCTTTACAAAAAATTTTATCTAGGTTTTCTGTTTTTTAGATAAATCAATTGACCTTCTTTTATTTTATCTCCATATTCCATGCGGTTTTTGTCATAAAGTTTATCGAGTCTTATGGCAAATTTCTGTGCGATAGAATACATATTATCTCCTTTTTCGGCGCGATAGGTTTCTACACTTCCGCTAGAATTTTTCTTTTCGAGGAAGAGAATTTGTCCTTCTTTTAAAGTCTGAGAAGAAAGCTCGTTCCATTTCATCAATTTAGAAGTAGAAACTCCATATTTTTTAGAAATATCTTGTAAATTTACTTCCGAAGCATCGTCATAATCTGGTTCCATTGGAATCACAATATATCTCAAAGCTTCATTAGGATGCGCTTTCATCAAAACCGATAATAAAACTTCTTCTTTGGTCAATTTTACAGGTTCTGGAGCATCGATTACCACTTTTGGAGCTTCTTCTTTTTTAGGAGTTGGCAAATTTTTAGCTAAAAATTCTTTATCATTCACCAAATCAGGATACAAAGCCAAAAGTTTTTCGGTAACCTGTTCTTTTTTTATATAATCAAATTCAAAAAGTTTATATTTCTGAATTTTATCGATCAAAATATAAGCATATCTAGGATTGGTAGCATAACCAGCCTTTTTCAAACCATGAGCCCAAGCGTTATAATCTTTTGGGTCAAGTTGAAATAAATTTTTGTAAAAAGGACGATTCACCAAAAACAAAGAATGGTCTCTGTAAGATTCTCTAGGATCTTCATACACACGGAAACATTCATTTGGTGCGTCATCTGTATGTTTCATAGTTTTGCCCGTCCAGTTTTCTTTACACTTAATCCCGAAGTGATTTTTCCCTTCTTGTGCCAATCTAGACTGACCACCACCTGTTTCTAAAAGTCCTTGCGCCAAAGTAATAGATGCGGGAATATTGTATAATTCCATTTCTTCTACTGCATATTGTGCAAATCGCTGAATGTATTGGTCTTCGGTTTTCCAAGTTTGAGCTTGGATATTTGAAAACAAGGCAATTGAAAATATTAAAATGAGTTTCTTCATATTTATGTGTCGTTCCTACGGAACTTCCTATTGATAATGATGTTTTTTCTACAAACCTTTCGTTCCTACGGAACTCAATATCTATAAAACTTTTATTAAATTTCTGTTTTTCTTTTTCAACATTTCGTTTGCTCCTTTTATTCCTTGCAAACCTCCTGTATGAAAAGCTAAAATCTTGCTATTTTCTGGGAAATAATCTTCTTCTATGAGTTCAAAAATCTTCCTGAGCATTTTCCCAGTGTAAACAGGCTCTAAAATAATGCCAAAATCTTGATAAAATTTATTTATAAAACGAATATTTTCGTCTGTTATTTTGCCAAAACCGCCATCTGAAGCATCAAAAATGGTGAAATTTTGTCTTTTAGAAAAATTTAAAATCCTTTTTTCCAAAGATTCATCTTTCACTGCTTTGAAACCTATCACTTTTTGATGTTCTTCTGCAAATTTAGAAATTCCTGAAAGGGTTCCTCCTGTTCCTATTGCGCTGCAAAGATAGTCAAAATCTTGAGTTTCTTCATTGAGCATAAACTGAATTCCTTCCACCGCATTTTCATTAGTCCCGCCTTCTGGAACTACCAAACTTTCGGCAAATTCTTCTTGAAGATTTTTCATTAAAGTTTCCTTGTCTCTATAAGTTTCTCTGGTTACAAATCTGAAAGTCATTCCGTTTTGGTGCGCTAAAGAAAGGGTGGGGTTTTCTTGCCAAGTATTTTCTAATTCGTCTCCTCTGATAATTCCTAGAGTTTCGATGCCAAATTCTTTTCCCAAAGCTGCAGCCGCTGCAATATGATTAGAAAAAGCCCCTCCAAAAGTGATAATTTTCCTTTCTGAAACTTCTTTTTCTAAATATTTTTTGACATTGTAAAACATTTTCCAATATTTATTTCCAGAAATTTCGGGATGGGTAAGGTCTTCTCTTTTGATGAAAAGTCTTACTTTTTTCCCGATAGGAATTTCTAAAATTGGAATTTTATGTTTGGGTAAATTCATACTTAATTATTGTTCATTAAAAATCACACTCTGTACTTCCAAAAGCTCCAAATTTTTCTGGTTTCGAGGTAGTTTAAATCTTCTTCCATAGCGTAAGCTTCTCTTTCGAAACTGATATTTCGGTAAGCCAAATGTTTGTCTTTTAACTTCAAATACCAATAGTAATATTCTACTACATACCACAAATAAAAGAAAATAATAAGAAGTTCTAATTGCTGACGAATGTGTATTTTTTCATGATTAATGAGTATTTTATTTTCCTTAAACGCTGATTCACGAAGAAAAATGAACGGAAAAATGGTAATTCCGTTGATTCTAGTCTTTCGGAGAAGGCGTAAACTCAAAATAATCATAGAACAAAGATATGAAAAGTTAAAAGGAGCAATTATCACAATGATTTAAAAATATGATTGAATTTTTTGTAATTTTATGGAATGAAATTTGATAAAGAATTAGTAGAAGGCGAAGATTTTTATTATAATGAATTAGGCTACAAAGTTTTCACCGAAAGATACCACTTAAAACGCGGTTATTGCTGTAAAAGTGGTTGCAAACATTGTCCTTATGGTTATGATAAGAAGACAGATTCTTTTAAAAAAATTGAGAAAAAACCACATAAATCATAAAAAATGAAGAAATATTTTTTCCTTTTGTTGGCTTCAGCAGCACTTTTTGTTACGTCTTGTTCACCATTTAATGTGAGAACTGACTATGCTGAAACTGCCAATTTTAGTTCTTATAAAACATATCAGTTTAGAGTAGATGATTTAAAACTGAATGATTTAGACAAGGACCGTGTTTTAAACGAAGTAGCTAAAAATCTACAAATGAAAGGTTTATCAGCTTCTCAAACGCCTGATTTAGTTGTAAACTTAAAAGCTTCTCATAAAAAAGTAGAAGATACCAGAATTGAGCCTAGTTTCGGAATGTATGGTTGGGGAAGACCTTTTGGTTGGGGAGTTGGAATGAGCAGAGCTTGGACTACCGATTACAACAGAGGAAGTTTGATTATTGACATCGTAGATGCTAAAACTGGAAAATTAGTTTGGCAAGGCGTAGGAAGCGGAATCAATGTAGATTCTCCTAAATCTAAGCAAAAACAAATTCCAGCGATTGTAGCAGAGATAATGGCCAATTATCCTCCTGTGAAAAAGTAAAAATATTTTTAACTTTAATATTATTGTTCAAAAACGTACGGCGCGAGCTTTGCTCGCGCCGTACGTTTTTCATATTTTAAAACAAAAAAATCGGGAAAATTTCCCGATTTTATAATTTCGTAATAGATGAAAATCTATTATTTCTCTAAAACTTCTGTAATAGGATTTCCTATGTTTCCACTTGGATTTTCAACTTTCAGCATTTGAGCTAGAGTTGGAGCAATATCTGTCATGTGATATGGTTTTGCACTTTGTCCATTTTTAACTTTCCAACCCATAAAAATTAATGGAATGTGAGCGTCGTATGAATTCCAAACACTGTGAGTAGTTCCTTTTTTAGCATAAGTTGGCAACATACCATCATGCGAAACAATTTGAATATCTCCACTTCTTTGCCAATTGTAACCATTGATAATTCTGGTTTTAATAGGTTCTGGAATTGCTGCTTCAGCTACATCTTCTAAATCTACAGCGTATAGAACTCTTTTGTCTTTATTTAATTGTGAAAGAATATTTTTTTTCACCTCATCTGCATCCAATCCTTTTTCCTTAATAGTATTGTGGTTGAGATAAATTTGGTAATTATCAATTCCCAGAATTAATTTACTTCCTGCATATTTTTTTTCTAGTTCTTCGCCAAGATTTTTTTCTAAACCATCATCAAAGAAGCCTGTCATCATTTTATTGGCTTGCATGTATCCTTCAGCATGAGCGCCACCGTGATCTGCAGATAAGAATACCAAGTAGTTTCCTTTTCCTACTTTTTTGTCTAACTGCTGAAAAAACGCTTCTAAATCTCTGTCTAATCTTAAATAAGTATCTTCTATTTCTATAGAATTTGGGCCAAAAGCATGACCTACATAATCTGTAGAAGCAATATTTATTGCTAAGAAATCTGTAATATTATCTTCACCCATTCCGTAACCTTTAATTGTAGCTTCAGCCATTTTTAGGGTTAAAGAATTTCCAAAAGGTGTGGTTCTGATGACTCCTTTTTTTGCATCATAATCTTTCGCTAAATTTTCATAAGGAAAAGTAGGTGTTTTAGCGCTTCCTAAAAGACTTTCCCATGCAACATTATCCTCTGTACTTTCGAAATATTCTGAAATAGGAAGTAATGTTTTCCAACCTTTTGAAACTAATTTTTTACCGTTTTCTTCTTTGTTAAATTCATTCAACCACTGTGGTAATTCTTTCAAATAATAATCAGAAGTGATGAAATTCCCCGTGGTTTCATCAAACCAAAAAGCTGCAGTAGGATTATGACCTGCTGGTAAAATAGAAGCTCTGTCTTTCAAAGAAACTCCAACTACTTTTGAACGGAAATTGGTGGCAATTCCTAACTGGTCTGTAATGGTAGTACTCCAAAGATTTCTAGGAGAATGCTGACCTATTTTTTTAGCTTCTGTTCCTACAGCATTTACTGTTTCATCTGTGGTACAGTAAACATTTTTACCTGTTTCTTTATCCGTCCAGTCGTTTCCAGCAATTCCATGAATCGATGGAACAGAACCTGTATAAATAGATGTATGACCTAATGCAGTAACCGTAGGAATATAATCAATCATCACATTATTAAAACTGTAGCCTTCATTTAATAATCTTTTGAAACCACCGTTTCCGTATTTTGCTTGATATTTATACAAGAAATCCCAACGCATTTGGTCTACTACAATTCCTACCACCAATTTTGGTCTTTCTACACCATCATTGTATTGAGTATTTTTATTTTTTTGTGCATCTACAGATAACAAAGCCAATGTTACCAATGCAAGAGTGCTAATTTTTCTAAGCATTTTTCTAGAAATTTTAATTTAGGCAAATTTAAAGGTTTTTGTTGTAGCTAAAGTTTAATTTTACATTAAAAATTAAACCGTTTGACTTCACAAAAAAACGCACCTAAAAGATGCGTTTTATTTATTTCAAAAAAAGATTTTTTAGAATTTTAAATCTCCGTTTACTTCTCTTACCGCTGCTGCTGCTGTTGCAAATTTTTCTTTTTCTGCTCCAGTTAATTCGATTTCTACGATTTTTTCTACTCCATTTTTACCAATAATCGCAGGAACACCTAAGCAAATATCAGATTGTCCATATTCTCCGTCTAACATAAGTGAACAAGGAATCATTTTCTTTTGGTCACAAGCAATTGCCTGAACCATTACAGAAACTGCTGCACCTGGTGCATACCAAGCTGAAGTTCCTAATAATTTAGTTAATGTAGCACCTCCTACTTTAGTTTCTTCTACTACATACGCTTGTTGTTCTTCAGATAAGAAAGAAGTTACAGGAACTCCGTTTCTAGTTGCTTTAGATAATAAAGGAAGCATACCAGTATCTGAGTGTGCTGCAATTACCATTCCATCTACATCAGAAATTGGAGCTTCTAAAGCTTCTGCTAATCTGTATTTGAATCTTGCAGAATCTAGAGCACCTCCCATTCCAATGATTTTATGTTTTGGTAAACCAGAAGTTTTGTGAACTAGGTAAGCCATAGTATCCATTGGGTTAGAAACCACGATAATGGTTACATTAGGAGAATGTTTTACTAAATTAGCCGTTACATCTTTTACAATTCCTGCATTGATACCGATTAACTCTTCTCTAGTCATTCCTGGTTTTCTAGGAATACCAGAAGTGATTACCGCTACATCTGAACCGGCAGTTTTACTATAATCACCAGTTGTTCCCGTAATTTTAGTATCAAAACCATTCAAAGAAGCAGTTTGCATTAAATCCATTGCTTTACCTTCAGCAAAACCTTCTTTAATATCTACTAAAACTACTTCTGAACAGAAGTTTTTCATAGCAATATATTCTGCGCAAGATGCACCTACAGCTCCTGCTCCAACTACAGTTACTTTCATTTTTTTTATTTTTTTAAAGTTTAAAATTAAGTTGCTCAAATTTAATGATTATTTGAGGATTAGACAATTTTCTTGATATGAATTACATCCTAATTTTAAAATTTTTCAATCATGTAAATAGATGTAAAAATTACCATAAATCAAGGATAAAAACAGAGACATTGCTTACCTTTGTTTTAAATTTTGAAGAATGGAAAATTTTTTGAAGCATTTACAAGACGGATATTCTAACAGAAAATATGATTTAGATAAAAAGAAAATCGAAACCTTTATCGATGATTTTTTCAGATTTGTATTTTTTCTAGAACTTCAAAGATGTGCTTCAGAAGATGAAATCGCCAATAGATTACAGCAATTTAAAATAGATTTCATCAAGATTCTGTATTCTGTTTTTGATGACAAAGAAAAAGCCACAGCATGTGGAGAATATTTTTTCACCAAATTCCCAGAAATTTATAAAACTTTAGAACAAGACGCTGAATTTGCCTTAGAAAATGACCCAGCTGCAACCTCTGTAGAAGAAGTCACTTTTTCTTATCCCGGTTTTTATGCGATTGCAATTTACAGATTGGCTCACGAATTGCAACTGGAAAAAATTCCGTTGATTCCTAGAATCTGGACAGAGTTAGCGCACAACAAAACAGGAATAGACATTCATCCCGGTGCTACCATTGGTTCGCCATTCTTCATCGATCATGGTACGGGAATTGTAATAGGTGAAACCTCAGAAATTGGAAATGGTGTCAAAATTTATCAAGGAGTTACATTGGGAGCGCTTTCTGTTTCGAAAGAAATTGCCAATACCAAAAGACATCCTACCATAGAAAATGGTGTAGTTATTTATGCCAATGCTACCATTTTAGGAGGAGAAACCGTGATTGGCGAGAACAGCATCATCGGTGGAAACGTTTGGATTACAGACAGTCTACCGAAAAATTCGGTGGTTTTTCACAAAGGTCAAGTGACGGTGAGAAATAAATTTCCAGGAGATGAGCCGATAAATTATTTTATATAATTGAGTTCTTTTGTCTTGAAACAAAAGAACCAAAAGTTCAAGACTCTGATTTCTCGGTTAAAATTTTTTATCAATTCTAAAATCCCTGAAACTCGCTTCGCTTAGACAACAGGAATTTTTTAACGAATTGATTTCAAAATTTTTTAACACCTCCGAAATCAATGTCAAAATAATTAATAATTATAAATTAAAATTTAAAAAATATGAAAGTTAATAATGTACTAGAAGTGATTGGCAACACTCCATTGGTAAAATTAAATAAGATTTTCGGGAGTGATGTAGAAGTGTGGATGAAACTAGAACGCCAAAATCCTGGTGGAAGTATCAAAGACAGAATTGCTCTTGCGATGATAGAAACAGCGGAAAAAGAAGGAAAAATTAATAAAGATACCTTGATTATAGAACCTACTTCGGGAAACACAGGTGTTGGTTTGGCAATGGTTTGCGCGGTTAAAGGTTATAAATTAGTTTTGGTAATGCCAGAATCTATGTCTGTGGAACGCAGAAAACTCATGTCTGCTTATGGCGCTGAATTTGTTTTAACTCCTAGAGAGTTGGGAACCAATGGTGCGGTGAAAAAAGCTTACGAACTAGCTTCTAAGATTGAAAATTCATGGATTCCACAGCAATTTGAAAATGATGCAAATCCAGAAATTCATAAAAATACTACTGCTCAAGAAATTTTGGCAGATTTCCCAGAAGGATTTGACTATGTGATTACAGGTGTAGGAACTGGAGGTCACATTACAGGCGTAACAGAAGTTCTGAAAGAAAAATTCCCGAATCTGAAAAGTTATGCCGTAGAACCTACTGATTCGCCAGTTTTAAGCGGTGGAAATCCTGGCCCGCATCCTTTGCAAGGAATTGGCGCTGGTTTTGTACCAAAAGTGCTGAATTCTGAAATTCTAGACGGTGTGATTCAAGTAGAAAAAGCAGAAGCTTATGATTTTGCTAGAAAATTAGTGGCTCAAGAAGGAATTTTAGCAGGAATTTCTACAGGTGCTTCTCTTGCTGCAATTGCGAAAAAATTACCAGAATTACCAAAAGGCGCTAAAGTTTTGACCTTTAATTATGACACTGGCGAAAGATATTGGTCTGTTCCAGATTTATTTCAAGAAAATGAATCCGAATTGAAATAAATTGAAAACGCTCCAAAAATTTGGAGCGTTTTTTTGTCTCTCGCTGATTGTGCAGATTAAGCCAATGTTTTTTAAAATTAATTAACCGCGAAAGAGACAAAAGAAAAAATTGAAAATAAGAAGTTCAAAAAGGACAAAAAGTAAATTTTTGTCCTTTATTTTTTAAACTCTAGCTTATTATACTGATGAATATTTTTTTTTAAAATCTGCTAAATTTGCTAAATCAGCGAGATATTTTTTTTTAGTTTTCTTCTTCGAAATAGAGCATATAATATTTTCCGTTTTCATCTTGTCCTTGCTGGATGAGTTTTCGGTCTCCGTGAATGTAAATATGGAAGTTTTTGTCTAGTTTTATGACGCTTTTAAAAATTCTAGCGTTTTTCTTAACTGCCGCATCATTGATGGCGAATTCATCTGACAAAGCATAATCTCTTTCGTCTTCGTATTGGGTTTTGAAGGTATTGAAACTTTGAATAACTTCTTGGTCTCCCAAAACTTCTCCTGTGAATTCTTCCATCTTAAATTCTTCTTTTTCTTTGAAAAATGTAAGCGATTTATTCAAGAAATCTGCTTGGTCTGCTTTGGTGATTTCAAATTCCTGAGGAAGTTGTTTCGTGATGTATTCTTTGTAAAGCGTAAGTGTTTCTTGCGTTTCGAAATACTCGTCTTGTCGCTGACGAACCTGTAAGAAATCGTCCATCCAATAACTGGTTTCTGCTCTACTCGTTCCATCAATAATAGACATGAGATAGCCTTGTTCTTTATTGGTATTGTAAATCAAGCAACCTTTGTCTACTTTATTCAAATTGATTCCCTGTAAAGTCTCCAATTCAAACACTTCGCCTCCGCTCAGTGTGACATCATTTTTGGTAGAAACTTTCAGAAAAGTGTCTTTGTTTTCGGATTTAAAAAGTCCCACTGCGTCATATCTTTCTCCTTTTACGATGCAATCTTTGAAAAAGCAAACGTAGAATTCTCCACCTTTTGTTCTAGGATTGGTAGAATGTTCGTACAGCAGTTTTGCCAATTTTTTAGATTGGTTTTCTAACAATTCTGGTTGTTCAAAAATCTCTGAAACGTAAGTAAACACTTCGTTATTCTCGATATTAGAACTATGGAAAAACTCGAAAAAGATTTCGGGTTTAAAATTTTTAAGGAAATAATCTTTGAGCAATGCTTTCATCTCATCTGTGATGAAAACTTCTGTATCTGTAGTTACCAAAGCTTCTTGATGCGTTTGGTTTCCTACATAATTGATGCAAAGATGTTCTAGTTTGGTTTCTTCTGTGAAAATCATGCTGCGAAAATAGGGAAATTTACGGAGATTTTTTCGCGGCACGGCGAAAGCGGAGCTCTTTTTTCTGTATGATGATGGTTTCAAATTTCTAGAAATATTCAAAGAATTACTGCTCTTCAGGTTATTCTGCTCGTTATGACAGAAAAAAAGCGGGAGCTGTAGACGGAAATGCCGCCCAAATAAAAACAAAAAAATCCCAACCATTACTGATTGGGATTTGATATTAATATTTAAACGAAGTTTACTTCACTTCTTCGAAATCTGCATCTTGTACGTTTTCGCCAGCGTTACCTTGTGTTTGTTCAGTTTGCGGTTGTGCTTCTTGAGTCGCTTTGTACAATTCTTCTGAAGCGGCCATCCAAGCTGCATCTAATGCTTCTAACTTAGGTTTAATAGCATCTGCATCTTTGGTTTCGTAAGCAGCTTTCAATTCTGTGTGAGCTGCTTCAATTGCTGCTTTTTTATCTGCAGATAATTTTTCTCCAAATTCTTTTAATTGTTTTTCTGTTTGGAAAATCATTCCATCAGCTTTATTGATGGTTTCTACATCTTCTTTTCTCTTCGCATCTGCTGCTGCATTTTCTTCTGCTTCTTTTTTCATTCTTTCGATTTCTGCATCAGAAAGTCCAGAAGATGCTTGGATTTTGATAGATTGTTCTTTACCAGTTCCTTTATCTTTAGCAGAAACGTGTAGAATACCGTTTGCATCGATGTCAAAAGTTACCTCAATTTGTGGAACTCCTCTTGGTGCAGGTGGAATATCTACTAAATCAAATCTACCGATTTCTTTGTTATCATTAAACATTGGTCTTTCTCCTTGTCCTACTCTGATGGTTACCGCAGGCTGATTATCACTTGCTGTAGAGAAAACTTCAGATTTTTTAGTAGGAATGGTAGTATTCGCTTCAATTAATTTAGTGAAAACTGAACCCATAGTTTCGATACCTAAAGAAAGCGGAGTTACGTCTAATAAAAGAACGTCTTTTACATCACCTGTTAAAACTCCCCCTTGAATTGCAGCACCAATTGCTACTACTTCGTCTGGATTTACTCCTTTTGAAGGCGCTTTTCCGAAGAATTTTTCTACCGCTTCTTGAATTGCAGGAATTCTGGTAGAACCACCTACTAAGATGATTTCGTCAATATCAGAAGTGCTCATTCCAGCATTTCTAAGAGCAGTTTTACATGGTTCGATGGTTCTTTGAATTAAATCATGTGCCAATTGCTCAAATTTAGCTCTGGTCAATGTTTTCACTAAGTGTTTAGGACCAGTTGCAGTAGCGGTGATATATGGTAAGTTGATTTCAGTTTGAGTAGAAGAAGACAATTCAATTTTTGCTTTTTCAGCAGCTTCTTTTAAACGTTGAAGTGCAATAGCATCAGATTTAAGATCTACTCCTTCTTCAGATTTGAATTCATCTGCCATCCAGTCGATGATTACGTTATCAAAGTCGTCACCACCAAGGTGAGTATCACCATCAGTAGCTTTTACTTCGAAAGATGCGTTTCCATCTACTTCGTACATTTCTAGTACAGAAACGTCATGAGTACCACCTCCACAGTCGAAAACAACTACGTTTAGGTCTTTTTTACCTACTTTATCTAAACCGTAAGCTAAAGCTGCAGCAGTAGGTTCGTTGATGATTCTTTCTACTTTAAGACCAGCGATTTCACCAGCTTCTTTGGTAGCTTGTCTCTGCGCATCGTTAAAGTAAGCAGGAACCGTAATTACTGCTCTTGTAACTTCTTGTCCAAGGAAATCTTCAGCAGTTTTCTTCATTTTTTGAAGAATCATTGCAGAAATTTCTTGTGCTGTATACTCTCTATCGTCTATTTTTACTTTTACAGTATCATTTGGTCCAGCTACCACAGCATAAGGAACTCTAGAAATTTCTTCTTTATCTTTAGTAAACTGTGTTCCGATGAATCTCTTGATAGAATAAACGGTTTTAGTAGGATTCGTTACTGCTTGTCTTTTTGCAGGATCACCTACTTTTCTTTCGCCATCTTCTGTAAATGCTACAATAGATGGTGTGGTTCTTTTACCTTCTGCATTTGGGATAACTACAGGATCTTTACCTTCCATTACCGCAACGCAAGAGTTGGTAGTACCTAAATCAATTCCGATAATTTTGCTCATAATATTATATTTTATTTTTTTACTTAACTAATTTGACTTGGATTTCTCCAATTTTATACCATTGAGAAAATTGTGACAAATTGACATTTTCTTAAAAACTGTCATCTTTTAAATTCTTCATTTCACTTCTCTATTCCCATGTTTATCATTATATTTGGATAAAACTTTTTACAGATATGCCACAATTCAATCCTAGAGACATTACCTGGTTAGGTTTTAATGCAAGAGTTTTGCAAGAAGCGATGGACGAAACCGTTCCATTACACCTGAGAATTAGATTTTTAGGGATTTTTTCTAATAACCTAGATGAGTTTTTCAGAGTGCGAGTTGCAGGACTAAAAAGAGCACTAGAACTGAAAGATAAACTTGCAGTAGAGACGTTTTTTGACAAACCTCAAAGAATTTTAGACAAAATCAATAAAATTGTCATCAAACAACAGGAAGATTTTGAAAAAACTTGGGATAAAATCCAAGAAGAAATGGCAGAGCAAAAAGTTTTCATTAAAACTCCTAAAAAACTCACCGAAAAACAAAAGGAATTTGTAAAAAAATATTTCGACGAAGAAGTAGAAAGCAACGTCATTCCTATTCTGCTTCATGACCATGTTCAATTGCCCTATTTGCGAGAAAAAAGCCTTTATCTCGGCATTGCAATGCGCAGAAAAGATTGGAAATTTGGTACAAAATTCGCGATTATAGAAGTTCCAGCGAAAGCGAATGGAAGATTTGTCATTTTACCAACCGAAAATCCTGAGGAAACTGACATAATGCTTCTAGAAGACGTCATCGCTTTCAATTTACCACACATTTTCTCTTATTTCGGGTATGATGATTTCAAAGCAAACTCTTTCAAGGTGACCAAAGATGCAGAATTTGACCTCGATAATGACATCAGAACCAGCTTTGTAGAAAAAATTGAAAAAGGCATCAAATCCAGAAGAAAAGGAAAACCTACCCGTTTTGTTTTTGACAAAGACATGGATAAATCTTTAGTAGAGTTCCTCATCAAAAAACTCAATCTTACCAAAAGAGACAGCATTATTCCAGGTCAAAAAATTCATAATTTCAGACATTTTATGGATTTTCCAGATGTTTTTAAAAATTATGAAAAACCAATAGAGAGAAGTTCTTTTACGCATCCAGAATTCGACCACGAAGGCAGAATTACAGATGTTATCGTAAAAAAAGATGTGCTTCTTACCTTCCCTTATCACACTTTTACACCTGTTATTGACTTGTTGAGAGAAGCTGCAATGGATCCTGATGTAAAATCTATTCAAATTACCGCTTATAGATTAGCCAGCAATTCCAAAATTGTAAATGCACTGATTAATGCCGTGAGAAACGGAAAAGAAGTCACCGTAATGCTAGAATTGCGCGCCAGATTTGATGAAGAAAACAACCTAGAATGGAAAGAAAGATTAGAAGAAGAAGGTGTAAAAGTTTTAGTAGGATTACCCAATAAAAAAGTGCATGCAAAACTCTGTGTCATTAAGAAAAGAGTGAACAATAAGACCATTCAATACGGATTTGTAAGCACTGGAAACCTCAACGAAAAAACAGCTAAAATCTATGTAGACCATTTGCTCATGACTTCTAGCAGAGCAATTATGGCAGATATTAATAAAGTTTTCAACGTATTCAGAAAACCAAAAATAGATCCCGTTTTAGCATTGAAATCTTGCAATCATTTATTGGTTTGTCCACACTTCATGAGAGAAAAAATTGTTTGGCACATTGATAAAGAAATTGAAGAAGCAAAAGCAGGCAGAAAAGCCGAAATGATTATAAAAGTAAATTCACTTTCTGATAAAGGTTTAATCAAAAAACTTTATGAAGCAGCGGAAGCTGGCGTAGAAATTAAAATGATTGTTCGTGGAATTTTCTGTGCTGTAGAACAGAAAACCTTCAAGAAAAAAATTCATGCCATCAGTATTGTAGATGAGTATTTAGAACATTCTAGAGTGATGTATTTTTACAATAAAGGCAGTGAAGATGTTTATCTTTCTTCTGCGGATTGGATGACTCGAAACCTAGATTACAGAATAGAAGCTGCTGTAAAAGTGAATCAAAAAAATCTTAAAAAAGAACTAAAAGATTTACTAGAACTTCAATTAAAAGGCAACGTAAAAGCAAGATTTCTAGATGAAGATTTGAGCAATAAATATGTGAAAAACAACAAAAAACCATTCCGCAGTCAAATAGAAACATATAAATTCTTGAAAAAGAAAAAGGTAGAAGCATGATGTATGAAGTATAATGTCTGAAAATATTAAACCATTTTTTAGGCTTTTCGCCCCATAAATAATTATGAGTTCCGTAGGAACGATACGTTTGTAAAAAATTATAAAGTATGTAAAAAAGTTCCGTAGGAACGACAGAAAAATGAAACAAGTTATTTTCCTTTTCATATTAGCCACAAATCTTCTTTTTTCACAGAAAAAAGACAGTTTAGTTTTTTCAGAAAAACCAAAATTCACTTCAAAGCAACTCTTTATTCCAGCTACTTTAATGACGGCAGGAAGCATCGTTTTATCTACAGAAAATAGAGATTTCAGCGTTACAGAAAACAAAAATTTCTTGGCTTTTGGAGGTTATCCCGAAGATTACCTTCAATTTGCACCTCACGTTTCACTTTACGCTTTTGAATGGGCAGGAATGAAACCTAAAACCGACTTCTGGAACAGAACTGCTATTTTGGCAAAATCTGAAATTCTTGTTTTCGGGAGCACTTATCTTTTGAAAAAAGCCATTAAAAAACCTCGTCCAGACGGAAGCAATGAATTTGGTTTTCCGAGTGGTCATACTGCGAATGTTTTTGCTGGCGCCACAATGCTTTCTATGGAATATTGCGAAAATTACCGTTGGGTTCCCTATGTTGCTTATTCTGTAGCAACTGGAGTAGGCGTTTTGAGAATTGCTCACGACAAACACTATTGGAGCGACGTGATTTTTGGGGCTGGATTAGGAATTTTATCCACCAAAATCGCTTATTGGACGCATCAATATCAATGGAACAAAAAATCAGAAAAAGATAATCTCACGATTTTATACAAAGAACATTTATAAAATTCTTCAGAAATTAATGAATTAACATACATTTACCGTTAAAATTTTTCAACATCTATGAACTTTAAAAAAATATTAGGAACATTGGTTTTGGCTTCGGTTTGTGGTTTTTCGCAAACGCAGCAATTTACCATGAATGAGGCTGTTTTAGGACTTAGAACCAATCTTGCCGTGAAAAACATCAGAGATTTTTCATTCAGCAATGATGGCAAATCTTACCTTCAAATGGTTAAAAACGCTTATCTCATCACAGATATTGCGACCAACAAGACGGATACTTTGGTTTCTTTGTATCAAGTGAATCAAAATCTAAATGCAGACCAAAAACTGAAAGCACTTTCTCCACTGAAATTTTTGAACAATTCTAAAGCTTATTTTTCTCAAAAAGGAAAATATTTTTGGCTTCAAAAAACGGGGAATTCTTGGCAAAAAACCGAATTCGCTTCTATTCCTGAAGATGCAGAAAACGCTCAAATTCTTCCTGATAATCAAACGATTATTTACACCATCAAAAATAATCTTTTTGTAAACATCAATGGAAAAACGCTGAAAATTACAGATGACCAAAACGAAAATATCATCAACGGACAATCGGTTCACCGTAATGAATTCGGAATCGATGGAGGTATTTTTGCAGCGCCAAATTTTCAAAAAATTGCATTTTACAGAATGGATCAAAGCATGGTTAATGACTACCCAATCATCGATTGGAGCATAACTCCTGCAGAAAACCATAATATCAAATATCCGATGGCTGGAAATAAATCTCACGAAGTTTCCATCGGTGTTTTTGATGTAAAAACTCAAACTAAAAAATTTCTAAATATTGAAGGCGACAAAGAACAATACTTAACCTGCGTAACTTGGAGCCCTGATTCTAAATCTATTTTCGTTGCGGTTCTTAATAGAGCTCAAAACCACATGAAACTGAATCAATATGATGCCGAAACAGGAAATTTAGTTAAAACGCTCTTCGAAGAAAAAGATGAAAAATATGTAGAACCTCAACATGAATTGACATTTTTACCTGGTTCTAATAAAGATTTTATTTGGCAAAGTCAAAGAACGGGTTATAATCATTTATTTTGGTACAACACAGACAAAGGTTTGGTAAAACAAATTACCAAAGGAGATTGGTTGGTGAACGAAATTCTAGGTTTTAACGAAAAGAAAAAAGAAATTTATTTCTCTTCGACTAAAGAAACGCCACTTGAAAAACATTTGTACAAAGTAAATTGGCAAACAACCAAAATCACCAGATTAGACAAAGACGCTGGTGTTCACAATGGAATTTTGAGCAAAGACGGAACACACTTATATGATGTTTTTGCCAATGCTTCTACTCCAAGAATTGCCAATATTATCAATACGCAATCGCTTCAAACCAAAAATATTTTAACCGCAGAAAACCCACTGAAAAACTTCCAAAGACCTGAAATTCAGAATATCACACTGAAAGCAGACGACGGAACTCCATTGTATGGAAAACTGATTTTGCCGACTGATTTTGATAAAACTAAAAAATATCCAGTAATTGTCTATTTATACAACGGACCTCATTTACAGCTAGTTACCAATAACTTCCCAGCTTCTGGAAATCTTTGGTACGAATACATGGCACAACGTGGTTATATTGTCTTCACGATGGACGGAAGAGGTTCTTCTAACAGAGGAACACAGTTTGAACAGGCGGTTTTCAGAAATTTAGGTGAAACTGAAATGAAAGACCAATTAAAAGGTGTAGAATATTTAAAATCTTTGCCTTTTGTAAATGCTGAAAAAATGGGAATTCACGGTTGGAGTTTCGGTGGATTTATGACTACAAGTTTTATGCTGAAATATCCTGAAGTTTTCAAAGCGGGAGTTGCAGGTGGACCAGTAATCGACTGGAATATGTACGAAATTATGTACACCGAACGTTACATGGACACGCCAAAAGAAAATCCTGAAGGTTACGCAAAAGCTAATCTTTTAGACAAAGTTCAAAACTTGAAAGGAAAATTACTCATGATTCATGGTGCGCAAGATGATGTAGTGGTTTGGCAACATTCTGTAAAATTCTTGAAATCTGCAGTTGACAAAGGCGTTCAGTTAGATTATTTCGTTTATCCTGGGCATCCTCACAATGTTTCTGGCAAAGACAGAGTGCATTTAATGCAAAAGGTTACGGATTATTTTGACTTGTATTTGAAATAAACATGAACAACATAAAACAAAAAATCGGGAAGTTTTTCTTCCCGATTTTTTTTATATTTAATAAGTATTAATCTACTTTCTTCAAATCCAAATCTCCAAAATCAAAAGAGAAATCGGTAACATCTGAAATCGGTTTCATTTTGGCAGAAACTGCTTTTCCGTTTTCATCAAAGGCAAGGGTAAAAAATGCATCTGCATCATAACTTCTATCATCCCATTTGATTACGAAAGTATCTTTAGAATAAGGCAAAACTTCCCCTTTTAATCGTTCTGAAGATTTACAAATAATTCTAAAACCTTTCTTTTCTTTAGAAATTACAATATCTCCAAACCAAGCATCTCTATAAGTTCCTACAAATTGTTCAGGAGCTAGTTTTGCGCTTCTGTCTTTTTGGTAAGCAAATACTTTGGCATACGTTTCAGCTTTTTCTTTGTCATATTGAGCATTTCCTTTTGCGTATCTTTCTGCATAGGTTTTCAACCAATTTCTGTCTTCAATTCCTAAATACGCATCTTTCACCGTATTGGTAATGGTATTAAATGCAACGCCTTGTTGTTGATTGGTTAATACTACAATTCCTAAATTCAAATCAGGAATTAACGTAAATTGTGTAACTGTACCGATTAAACCACCTGTATGCTGAATTTGACGATGACCTTTTACATCAGAAATAAACCAACCTAAACCATAACCGTAAAATTTAGTATCATAAGGATTTTTAGCAGCCATAGGAATGGGTTGTTGAATTTGCCAAAGTAGATTCGCGTTTTTCTCAGAAACCAAACGTACTCCATCTTTGGTTACAAAGCCATTCATTAAGAAATTTGCCCAAGTCGTCATGTCTGTAATATTGCTCAAAATTCCACCAGCTGCATTGGCAGTTTCGTTCCAATCGTGAGGAACCGCAACTGCTTTTCCATTGACTGGAGCATGAGCGTCAATTTTATTTTCAATAGATTTTGCACGGTTATATGAACCGAAACTTGCTGTCATCCCAACAGGTTTCATAATTCTTTCTTCGATAAACTCTGCCCAAGTTTTGCCAGAAATTTTATGAATAACTTCTCCTGCTACAATAAACATCACATTGTTATAATCCATTGTATTTCTGAAAGAATGCGCAGGTTTCAAATAACGAACATTGTGCAATAATTGCTCTGTAGTCATGGTTCCTCCTTCTGGAAAAAACATTAAATCTCCTTGTCCAAGACCTAATCCAGCTCTGTGCGTCACTAAATCTTTGATGGTAAGTTCTTGCGTAACATAATCGTCATACATTTTGAAATCTGGTAAAAATTTGGTCACTTTATCATCCCAATTCAGTTTTCCTTCGTCTGCTAAAATTGCTAAAGCAGTACAAGTAAAACCTTTAGAATTAGAAGCAATTCCCACCAAAGTTTCTGGCGTCATCGGTAAATTATTTTTAAGAGAACGTACTCCGAAACCTTTTGAATAGATGACTTTTCCGTCTTTTAAAACACCGACAGACATTCCGGGAACATCAAAAGTTTTAATAGTATTTTGGATGAGTTCGTCTAGTTTCTGCTCTGAAATTTGACTAAAAAAGAATAATGAGCAAAGAATAAAGAACAAAGAAAATGACTTTTTCATAATGACTGCTTTGAATTTTTGTAAAGGTAAATAATTCTAAAAAAAAATCTCGCAGATTTAGCAAATTAAGCAGATAAAATCTACCAAACCAGTTAAATCAGCGAGAAAAATATTTTTTTTAATTCTATTTCATTGCTTTTTCGTAGTAATCAGAAGCTACGTTCCAATCAATTACGTTAAAGAAAGCTTCTATATAATCTGCTCTTTTGTTTTGATATTTTAAATAATAAGCATGTTCCCAAACGTCCATTGCCAAAACTGGAGTTCCAGAAATAGACATTCCCGGCATTAATGGATTATCTTGATTTGCGGTACTTCCTACTTTCAATTTTCCTGAAGCATCAGTAACCAACCAAGCCCAACCAGAACCAAATTGTTTCGCTCCTGCGTCAGAAAACTGTTTTTTGAAATTTTCAAAATTTCCGAAATCTCTATTGATGGCATCAGCTAATTTCCCAGTTGGTTTTCCTGTTGAATTCGGAGTCATCAAATCAAAATACAAATTGTGATTGTAGTAACCACCTGCATTATTTCTTAACGCAGCATTGCTTGTATCAAGCGTTTTCAACACTTCTTCTATGGTCATATTCGCTTGAGGTTTTCCTTCCACTGCTTTGTTTAAGTTGTTCAAATAACCTACATAATGCTTAGAAAAGTGAATGTACATGGTTTTAGCATCTACATATTTTGAAAAAGCATCATAATTATGTTTCAGTGTTTTTATTTTGAAAGCACCTGCATTTGCAGTAACATCAGAAGGTTTTCCGTATTCTGTAGATTCTACATTTACTACGGGTTGCGCTGTATTTCCCACTACCGCTACACAAGAAGTAACCGCAGAAAAAGCGATGGCTACAAAAGCCCATTGAACTAATTTTTTCATATCTAAAAGATTAAATTTTTAAAAATTGAATTTTCCAAAAATAGCAAAAAACTCCCGAAAATAGGTCAATTTTTCATTAACAAAATCTATAATTTGGTTTGATGTATTTATTTTAAAGTTGAGCACTCTCTCATTCTATAATTCTACTACTCTATCACTCACATTTTGTACTTTTAACTTTACACTTCGTACTTATAAAAATCTTACCTTTGTAAAAAGTAAAAAAGTAAAATGGAAAGTAAAAAAGAATTCTTCTTAGAATGTTATAAACTGGGTATTATAAAATTCGGCAGATTTACATTGAAATCCGGCATCGAAAGCCCGTTTTATGTAGATTTAAGACCACTCGCTTCTGAGCCAAAAATCTTAAAACATTTGGCCAATTATCTTTTAGAAATGCTTCCTTTGGATAATTTTGATGTGATTTGCGGCGTTCCTTACGCTGCATTACCTATGGCAACTGCTATGTCTTTAGAAAGCTATATCCCATTGATTATCAAGAGAAAAGAAGCTAAAGAATACGGAACCAAAAAACTCATAGAAGGCATTTATAAATCTGGACAAAACTGTCTATTGGTAGAAGATGTAATCACTTCTGGAAAATCTTTGGTAGAAACCATCGCCGAAGTAGAAAATGAAGGGTTAAAAGTTTCTGACATTGTAGTGGTTCTAGACCGTGAACAAGGCGGAAAGCAACTTCTACAAGAAAAAGGCTATCACGTTCATACGCTTTTCAGCATTTCTGAAGTGGTAGAAATTTTAAAAGAAGTAGACCATCTTACGGAAGAAGAAGTTCTAAGAATTAATGAATTTATCGCAGGAAATAAAATTGAATTCAAAGAAGAAAAAAGACTTTCTTACGAACAAAAATTAGAAAATTGCGAACATTCTGTTGGTAAAAAAATATTAGAAATTGCGATTGCTAAACAATCTAACCTTATCGCTTCTGCAGATGTAACGACAACCAAAGAATTGCTAGAATTTGCAGAACAAGTTGGGCCGCATATTGTCGCTTTGAAAACACATATTGACATTATTTCTGATTTTGACAGTGATAAAACCATTCTTCCTTTAAAAGATTTAGCAACGAAGCATAATTTCCTTTTGATGGAAGACCGAAAATTTGGCGACATCGGGAATACTCAGGAACTGCAATACAGAAGCGGAATGTATAAAATTTCGCATTGGGCAGATTTGGTTACTTCTCACGTGATTGCAGGCTATCAAAGCATTGATTGTTTCATGAATTCTGGGGTAATTGCTATTCTTTCTATGTCTTCAAAAGGTGCATTGACTGACCAAAATTACAGAGCAGAAGCTTTAAAAATTGTAGAAACGCATCCAAATATTATCGGTTGTGTGGCTCAAAATAAAGTTCCTGCCAATGTTTTACTTTTTACGCCAGGAGTAAATATCAGTTCCAAAGGCGATGACAAAGGTCAACAGTACAACACACCGGAACATGTTTTCAAAAATCTACATACAGATTTCGTGATTGTAGGTCGAGGAATTTATAAAGCCGAAAATGTAGAAAAATCTGCAAAACTCTACAAGTTAGAATCTTGGAACGCCTACTTAAAATCGCTCTAAATGGATAAAAAAACAAATATACAATTCTATTCGCCTACCGAAGAAAAATTAAACATTTGGTCTCATGCTTTCGGGATTATCTTGAGCATCATCGCTTTGGTTTTATTAATTATTAAAGCGGTGCAACAAGACAATATCTGGATGATGATAAGTTTCCCAATTTTTGGAGTGAGTCTAATTTTATTATATCTCGCTTCTACACTTTATCATGCTTCAAAAGAACCTCAAAAGAGATTTAAGCTCAAAGTTTTCGACCATGCTGCTATTTATGTTCTTATCGCAGGAAGTTACACGCCTTTTACGTTGGTAAGTCTAAATGGAGAAACGGGTTGGCTTATTTTTTCAATGGTTTGGGTAATGGCTTTTACAGGAATTATTCTCAAATTATTTTTCACGGGAAAATTTAAAATTGTTTCTACAGCGATGTACGTTTTGATGGGTTGGTTGATAATTTTTTATTTCCAAGATCTTACTGCTCATTTACATGAAAAAGGAGTATTTTACCTAATTCTGGGCGGTGTTTTATATACGATTGGTGCTATTTTATACAGCATTAAGAAAATAAAATTCAATCATGCTATTTTCCATTTTTTTGTTTTAGCAGGTAGTTTCTGTCACTTTTTATCTATTTATTTATACGTTTAGCAAAAGAAATTGAGCAACTTAATTTTACTTTTTGTCTGTCTGATTATAGGAATTGTTTTAAAAAAATCTAAAATAATTCCCGATAACTTTCACACTTCACTGAATGCATTTGTGATTAATATTTCGCTTTCTGCATTTTCTCTGTATTATATTTCAAAAATAGAACTCAACAGTTCGGTGATTTATCCAGTTTTAGTAGTTTGGATAGGAATTTTAGCTGCGATATTATTTTTTGCAGGATTAGGAAAAATTTTCGGCTGGAAATCTTCTTTAATTGGCGCTTTAATTATGTGTGCTGGTTTCGGAAATACTTCTTTTGTTGGCATTCCTTTAATTCAAGCGATGTATGGAGAAGAAGGTTTAAAAACGGTGATGTTGGTAGACCAACCTGGTTTCGTCGCTCTTTCTACTGTAGGAATTTTAGTCGCCAATTTTTATTCTGGCAGTAAAGATTCTCTACTCAAACATCTTTCTAAAATTTTAAAATTTCCTCCATTTATAGCATTTGTAATTGCTTTGTTGTTGAATATTTTCTCCATAGAAATTCCAAAAGATTTTGACGAAGTTTTAATGAAATTGGGCGCAACTACCGTTCCACTCGCTTTAGTTTCTGTAGGAAGTCAAATGCAATGGAAAAAAATTGAGAAAAAAGAAGGATTTCATCTTTTCATCGGTTTACTTTTCAAGCTCGTTCTTTTGCCTTTATTGATTTTAGTGATTTACAAATATATTTTCCATCAAAGTGGAGACGTAATAGACATTTGTATTTTAGAAGCAGCGATGGCGCCTATGATTACAGCGGCGATTATTGCTTCGGCTCATGATTTAGAACCTAAATTTTGTAACTTGATGGTTGCGGTGGGAATTCCTCTATCTATCCTTACCGTGGGAATTTGGCATTTACTACTGCCTTTTTTATAATTTAAAAAGATAAAAACTTCCGATTTATTTCTTTGAAAATATTCATCCGAGAAAGGAATGATAATTCTCAAAATCCATTGTCAATAAAATTCAAAAATTGTTGATAAAATGTAATATTTTTTCGGATTTATGTAAGTAATTTTAATAGTTTCTCTCTATATTTGATTTTCTAAAATCAATGAAGAAGAAAACTATCATTTTACTGTGTTTACTGCTTAATCTTTTTGCTTTTTCGCAAAAAGACTCCATCATTATTGATGCAAAAATTTCAGCAGGAACACTTTCTGTAAGAGAAAAAATCTATTATCAAAACAAATCTGAGAGTGAACTCACACATCTTAAACTTCAAAATTTCACAGCAGCTTATAAAAGCAGAAATACACCTTTAGTCAGAAGAAAATTAGAAGACCGAAAAAAGGATTTATATTACGCAAAACCCAATGAAAGAGGCAGATTGGTTTATCTGATGATAGACAAAAAACCATATGAAGGTGTTTTAGATGATGAAAATCTTTTTATAAAACTCCCAAAACCTTTAGCTCCAAATGCTTTTACTGAACTTTCGCTGGAATATTCTGTGATTTTACCGAGTGCTCAGTTTACAGGTTATGGAATTGGGAAAAATAATACTTTGCTCAAATATTTTTTCTTGGTTCCAGACAGTTTTGACCGAGATAATTTCCTTGAAAAATATTACAAAGATTTAGAAGAAAACGTTAATGTAAATACTTTTTACCGAGTAAAATTTGAAAATTCCGCTCAAAACATCAGCAGTAATTTAACAGAAGTTGCTCCTAATATTTTTGAAGGAAAACTCAATAAAGATGTAGAATTTCTTATTGCTGACCAAGAAAATTATCTGCTAGAAACCATCGTAGACGGACAAAAATATTTGGTAGAATTGGGCTATCCTGTCACAGAGCAAGAAAAGGAATTGATTGCGTTTTATTTACCGCTTCATCTTCATTTCATCAAAGAAAAAACGGGATTTTTGCCAGAAAAAATCTTCATCAGCGAAAAATTTAAGTCTAAAAATGATTTTTTCGGGAATGATGACATTAAATTTTGGAAATTTAAGTTCCAAATGTTCACCGATGCAGAAAAAATAGACATGGATTATTTCAGCCTTGTTTCTCAGCAAGTTGCAGAGCAATTATTCGTTTCTGATAAAGAAAAAAATCACTGGATTACCAATGGACTTAAAACGTATTTAGAAATTCAGTATTTGAAAAAAAATTATCCTGACCATAAAATATTAGGTGCACTTTCAGATTATAAAATACTGGGAATGAAACCCTTAAAACTTTCATTTGCTTCTCGATTGAAGTTGATTGAAAGATACGGTTTGGCTTATCAATACATCACAGCGCAAAACCTTGACCAAAAAATAGACGAAAAATTTTCGGATTTAAGTAATTTTAATGAAATGGCGATTAGCCAATTTGAAACGGGAAGTCTTTTTACCTTGATTGCCGAAAAAATGGGAACTTCTTATTTTGACAATTTCTTAAAAGGTTATATCACCAAAAATCACACTTCTGAATTAGATAAAAGAGAATTTTTAGACCAACTCACTGTAGCTTCTGGTTACTCTTCTGAATTTTTAGAAAAATATGTTAAAAGAAAGCAAAGAATCAATTTTAAACTCAACGATTTCGAGAGAAAAGATAACGTTATCAACATCAATGTTTCTAAAAATACAGCGCAGAATATTCCTTTCAAATTAGAAACTTTCCATGAAGATGGCAGTAAAAAAACCTTTTGGTATGACACGAATTATCAGGACAGTTCTTGCGGTTACGTAATTCCAGATAATGAAGCGGTAAAAATTGTCATCAATGATTTATATGCTTTCCCAGAAAATAATTTTAGAGACAATTATCTTTATACCAAAGGAATTAAAGACAATGCCAAAAAATTAAGATTTAAACTCATTCCAGACAATCCAAATGCAGAAATTAACGAAGTTTATCTTACGCCAGGAATCGGTTGGAATAATTATGACAAATTCTTATTGGGAATTCGATTTAAAAATAAATCACTGATTGACAAGAGGTTTCAATATCTTATTTCTCCGTTTTTCAGTACAGGAAGTAAGGATATTAATGGTTCCATGAATGCTGTTTATAAAATTCAACCTGCTGAAAGTTTTTACAGAACGCTTACTTTAGGTGTTGCAACTGCCAAATACAATTATGATTTTGGGTTGTCTTACAAAAAAATCAGTTTTTCTGGGAATATGTCTTTTAACAAGAATCCTAGAAGCGAAATTTCTAGAATTTTATCTGCTTCTTACAATTTCTTCGAAAGAGATTTAAGCCCAAAAATGATTGCAGAAAATGACTACGCTAAATATAACATTTGGAACTTAGGTTTTGTCTATTCAGACAATAATGTGATTAAAGAAAAGTATATTTTCGGGAATTTCCAATACATGGAAGATTATGCAAAACTTACTGCAGAAAGCTACTACAGACTAGAATATGCCAAAAATAAAAAACTGAGCTTACGATTGTATGGCGGTTATTTTTTAAGAAATCATACCAGAAATAATAATTTCGATATTGGAATTTCTAAAGTTTCCAACTACGCTTTCTCTTATAATCTATTAGCTCAAAGTGCAATAAGCGGAATCCTTTCTCAACAGTTTATTATGGCAGAAGGTGGTTTTAAATCTTATATCAACGGAAGTGTAGACCAATGGTTAATTACGCATAATGTAGAAGCAAACGTTTGGAAGATGATAGACGTTTACGCAGATTTTGGCGTGTATAAAAACCGTGAACATTCTCCAAAGTTTATTTGGGACAGTGGTATTAAATTTAAAGTAATTCCAGATTTTATAGAAGTCTATTTCCCTATGCAATCAAGCCTTGGTTTCGAACCAAAGTTCAAAGATTACGGCAATAGAATACGATTTACTTTTAACTTAAATGTAGGCGCTCTGATTGGATATTTCAGACGAGGCTGGTACTAAATAAAAAAAGGTTGCTCAAATGAGCAACCTTTATCATTATTAATTCTAAGAATTATTATTCTTTAACAATTTTCTGAGAAATACTTTGACCATTTACTTCACCTGTTACTACATAAACTCCTTTTGGTAAAGAAGAAACATTAAGAGAAGTATTCTTTTCTACAGAAGCAGATTTTACTAAAGAACCACTTACATTATAAATTTTAATATTTGCTTTTTCACCAAAGGTAATTTCATTAGTTACTTTAGAGTTTCTAACAAGATTAAATTTAAGTTTAGCAATATCACCTGTTGACAAACTAGTACTTTTATTTTCTGGAGTAGGTGCTTTAACCTCAAAATCATTTACATTGCTGTTAGTATCAACTACTGGAATTTTTCTTTGTGCTGATTTAGTAGCATCTGTTGCCGGTGCAGCTGCAGTTCCTTCAAAAAGATTTGCAGTTCCGTAACCTACAAAATCTAGAACACCTGCAGAAGTTGGTCCTGTAGCTTGTACTGGTGCTCCTGGAGCTCCCTGAACAATCGCAACTTTACCATTTGAACCTGACATATTAAATCCTCCATTGTAAGTTGTCCCTGAAAAATTAGTATTATTAGTTACTTTATAATCAGCAAGTGGCAATACTGCTCCAACCGTATTTGCAGTAGATGGCACCATCTCGATCAAATATTTTTGACCTGGTGCTAATGTAAATGTTGGTAATACATTATAAGAATTAAATGTTCCTGTAGCAGATGCATATTGAATAGATACGTCTGATAAAGTTACTGAAGTACTACCGATATTAATCAGTTCTACAAAATCATTAATGTAAACAGATGTACCTGCACCGCCACCACCATAAACTTCGTTGATAACAACTTGTGCATTAGCTGTAATACCTAATGTCACTAAACTTAAAAGAGTAAAGATTTTTTTCATGCGAATATTTTTTTTATATTAAATAATTTCTCAAAATTAATCATTTTATTACGGATAATGAAAATTTATTTGTTAAAATTTTTGTTAATAATAATTAATAATATTTTTTTTTAAAATTATCTGACAGTAAGCAAATTATTTCTATTTTTGTAATTATTAAAAATATTGATTATGAACAAAAATTTATCCTTTTTATTTAAAGGCTTTATATTTTCTACCCTTTTAACTAGTGGATTATATAACGCTCAAAATGTATTTAGCCAAAACTTCAATTCTTCTACCACTCTTACGGATTATGTAGCGTCTCCAGCTTCTGGAACTTCTAATAAATTTGATGGAATCACTTCAAGTGGTGCTGGTACAACCTGGAGTGTTGCAGCAAATAATCTCACTGTAACTAGAGGAACAGCGAATGCAGGTTCTTTCACAAGAATATCTACCACAGGAACTACTACTGGTCAAGCGTTATGGATAGAGTTTGACTTATCTGTTGCATCTTCTACTACTACCACAAATGCAGGAACACTTTATGTAGGAACAGGATACACTAATGCAAATAGTGGGCCTGCAAATGCAAGCACCCATTCAAGATTAGGAATTAACTTCACAACTACAAGTGGCAACTTTACACTTAGAAACATTGGAGCAAGTACAAACACAGGAATATTAACTGGCGTTCAAAAAGTAACTTGGATTATCAATAATACAGGTTCTAGTTTAACTTACAATGCTCCTGATGGTTCTACTGCAACAGTTCAAACCAATAAAGCTGATGTGTGGACAGGAACAGCCTTAGCATTTGATGAAATGGCAGCAACAACCAATGGAATTGCGCTAAGAGATTTTAAATTTGTAATATCTAATGGAACCGGAGGAATCACTTTTGATAATTTCTACATCAAACCACTTAGTCCAACCACTTTAGGAGTAGACCTTGTTAAAAAAGACAAGACTACTATTTATGCTGACAATGGACAAATTAATGTAAAATCAGAAACTAACGTTTCTTCAGTAGAAGTATATGACACAACTGGTAGATTACTTAAATCTTCTAAATCTTCTCAAGTAAGCATTTCAAGATCATCTTCACCAATTGTAGTAGTAAAAGTGCAATTAACTGATGGTACTGTAATTACTAAAAAAGTAAAATTATAAGTCTAACTTATTTCAAAAATACACCTGCTCAATTGAGCAGGTTTTTTTATTTATATTTGTAATTAGTTTTTAATATTTTCGTTATAAGCTAAAATTTCAGACTTTGATTTATCGGTTTTTCCTTTTATTTACTTTTTTGAGCTTAAATATATTTAATGCTCAGATTTTCACATGGAAAAACCCTAATTTACCTGCTCAAGATTCACTAAAAACTGATTCTATTGCATCAAAAAGACTTAATAGTGAGTTTTTTAAAAAAGATACCGCCAATTTTGTATGGAAAGAAAAGAAAATCCTTTACGATGAATCGGTTTTGGTTAAGAAAAATTCTCGTTCACAAATTTTAGCGGATTTAAACGCAAAAGGTTCCATCATCCGTGGAATTACTTTTGGGAATAACCAAGGACAATCGGTGCAATCTTCTATGGATATGCAAATTGCGGGAAAACTCAGCAAAGATGTTTCTATTCTTGCGAGTATTTCAGACCATAATTTACCGATTCAGGCGGATGGTTATACGCAGGCTTTGCAGGAATTTGATAAAATTTACCTTCAACTTAATATTAAAGACAAAAGCATTTTAAAAGCGGGACATCTCGATTTGCAAGACGACCAAACGTACTTCGGAAAGTATCAACGCAGAAGCATGGGAATTGGTTTTCAGACCAATTTTGGTAAAGACAACAAAACTTTTCTAGATTTTTCGGCGGGAGTTGCCAGAAGTGAATTTCACAGAATTCGTTTTCAAGGTGTAGAAGGAAACCAAGGTCCATATCGATTAAATGGAAAAAACGGCGAGAATTTTATCACGATTTTGAGTGGTTCAGAACAAGTTTTCATTGATGGAATTCTCATGAAACGTGGCGAAAACCAAGATTACACCATTAATTATAACACTGGGGAAATTACTTTTACGAGTTTCCGACCGATTTTTAAACAGAATTTCATTACCATTTCTTACAATTACACGAACCGAAACTACAACCGTTTCATCGTCACTACTTCGGTGAAACATCAAACCGAAAAACTGAAACTTTCCTTCGATGCTTTCTTGGAAAATGACAATAAAAACGCTCCACTTTCACTCAATTTATCCAAAGAAGACGAGCAAATTTTGTCCAATGCAGGAAACAATCAAGACTTAATGTTGGCTCCTTCTGCTGTGGTTACAGAATACGATGTGAACAAAATTTTGTACAAATTGATACAAAGCCCACAAGGAAATTATTACGAATTTTCCACTGACAAAGCGGAATCTTTGTACAACGTTTCTTTCACCTATTTCGGTCTTGGAAAAGGAGATTACAAACTGAAACAATCGACCAATAACGGAAGAGTTTTTGAATTTGTAGGCGCTGGAAACGGTGATTATTCAGCGCTTAGGAAGTTGCCTTCTCCGCAGAAATCTCAAGTTTTTTCAACTTCGGCGGAATATACTTTTAACAAAGGAAAAATTGGCGGAGATTTCTCATTAAGCCATTATGATGTCAATTTATTCTCCTCAAAAAACAACGACCAAAATACAGGTTTTGCAGGAAGAATTTTCGGGAATAAAATCTTTACCAAAAACAATTGGAACGGAACAATTGGTGCAGAATTTCAGAGAATTTCTTCGCAGTTTCATATTCTAGATAGAATTAATGACGTAGAATTTTCCAGAGATTTCAACTTGACTCAAGAATTTAATCAAATCACTCAAAATAGATTGATTTTCAGCTTTTTGAATCAATGGAAAAACACCAATTTCATAAATTACAAACTGAATTATCTCAACGAAAAACAAAGCTACAACGGAATTAAAAACGATTTGGATTTTAAATTCCTAAAGAAAAACACAGAAACTAGAGGAAATGTTTCTTACTTAAATACTACTTCAGATTTTCAAGACACCCAATTTGCAAGAGGAAATGTTTCTACTGAATTTTTGGGCAAAAAAGGAAGTTGGAGTTTTGGCGGAAGTTTCGAGCATAATCTTAAGAATTTTAACCAAACCAAAACACTTGATGTGACGAGTTTTTCTTGGAAAGAAGTTTTTGTTCAAAAAAGAATTGGTGACAGTTTACGCACGAAATTGTTGGCAAAATCTTATTTCAGAACCAATGATTCTGTGCGCGATAATTCTTTGAAAAAAATGAATAATATTCTCGGTTTAATGCTCGAAAGTCAATTGATAAGAACCGAAAAAACGCAACTTTCCACTCTCGTTCATTACCGAAAATTTTTCTACGAAAATGAATTAAAAACGCAATTTAATTCTGATTTTGTAATTGGAAACATACAGTATAATCAACAGTTTTTCAAAAACGGAATGCGTTTGCAAGCGTTTTATGAACTCGGAAACGGACAAGAAGCGCAGCGAGAATTTCAATATTTGAAAGTTACAGACGGACAAGGAATTTACAAATGGACGGATTATAATGGTGATGGAATTCAGCAGTTAGATGAGTTTGAAATTGCAGAATATTCGGATTTGGCGCAATACATCAGAGTTTACACGAATACGGTGAAATACACACCTTCCAACAAAAATAAGTTGCAACTTTCACTTTCGGTGAATCCTTATATTGTTTTTAATTCAGACAATCAGTTTTTAAGACGTTGGAATTTTAACATTTCACTGAATGCTCAAAATTCCTTCTTCAAAGAAGACCAAGTTTTAGAATTTAATCCATTTAAAACCGAAAATAATCAAATTTTAAAAAATCAGAATTTGTTATTTTCTATGCTTTTCAATCCTACCGAAAAATCTGGCTGGAATGGAAATTATCGTTTTATCGACAATCAAAATTTAGTCAATGCTAATTTCAGCATCGAAAAGAAAAATACGCAAACTCACTTGGTCAATTTTGGATATTGGTTTAATAAAAACTTACGTGCAGATTGGGAAAATCAGTTGCAGAATTACCAATCTTCATCGCAACTGTTTAAGACAAGAGATTATACCTTAAACCTATACGAAACCAAGCCCAAATTGGTTTACAAACTTTCGGAAAGCATACAAACCGAAGTTTCTACCGCTTATAAAATCAAAGACAGAAAAGACGGCGATGAATTTTTGAAAACCTTCGATGCCACTGGAACTTTACAATGGGAAAAACAGAAAACTTCTATTCGTGGAAATTTCAGTTTTATCAACAATAATTTTACGGGAAATGCTTTCAGCATCGTAGGAAATCAAATGCTTGACGGATTAAAACCTGGCAAAAACCAAGTTTGGAGCGTAATTTTGCAACAAGCATTAAACTCTTTCCTTCAACTCAACGTGAATTATGAAGGTAGAAATTCTGGCGAAAGAACAATTCATATCGGAAGTGTGCAAGTTCGTGCTTCATTCTAAATCGTTTTGCTTATTTTTGCAAAATGGTAAAAATAGGCAACATAGAACTTCCTGATTTCCCGTTTTTATTGGCACCAATGGAAGACGTGAGTGATCCTCCTTTCCGTAGATTGTGCAAATTACACGGCGCAGACTTAATGTATTCAGAATTTATTTCTTCTGAAGGCTTGATTCGTGATGCGATGAAATCTAGGAAAAAACTCGATATTTTTGATTACGAAAGACCTGTAGGAATTCAGATTTTTGGTGGAGACGAAGAAGCAATGGCAATGTCTGCCAAAATTGTAGAAACCGTAAATCCTGATATTGTGGACATCAATTTCGGTTGTCCCGTGAAAAAAGTAGTTTCCAAAGGAGCTGGAGCTGGCGTTTTGAAAGATGTAGATTTAATGGTTCGTCTCACGAAAGCTGTGGTAAATTCTACACATCTTCCTGTTACGGTGAAAACGAGATTAGGTTGGGATGTGGAAACCATTAATATAGAAGAAGTTGCACTCAGATTACAAGATGCAGGAATTAAAGCGTTGACGATTCACGCAAGAACTCGTTCTCAAATGTACAAAGGCGAAGCTGATTGGGAATATATTTCTAAAATCAAACAAAATCCTAATATTGAAATTCCGATTTTTGGAAATGGCGATATTGATTCTCCTGAAAAAGCGCTTGAATACAAACAAAAATATGCTTGCGACGGAATGATGATTGGTAGAGCTGCGATTGGTTATCCTTGGATTTTTAATGAAATTAAACATTTTTTTGAAACGGGAGAAAAATTACCAGAACCTACTATTTCAGACCGACTTCTTGCTGTAAAACAACACGCAGAATGGAGCGCAGAATGGAAAGGCGAAAGATTGGGCTTGATAGAAATGAGACAACATTACAGCAATTATTTCCGTGGAATTTCTCATTTTAAAGAATTCAAAACCAAATTTTTACAGGTTTTAAGTTTGGAAGAATTTTATCAATTACTGGAAGAAACGGAAGAATTTTATAAAAATAGAATCGAAATTTTATAAATTTAATTCAATCCTTCAAGGAATTAAAATCCTCGAAGGATTATTTATATAACTATGAAAATCATCTCTTACAACGTTAACGGAATTCGCGCGGCTTTTACCAAAGATTTTATCGGTTGGTTGCAAGTTGCCAATCCTGATATTATCTGCATTCAAGAATCTAAAGCTGGAAATGACCAAATAGACATCGAAAGTCTGGAGAAAGTAGGTTATAAAAGTTATTGGCATTCTGCGTTGAGAAAAGGCTATTCTGGAGTTGGAATTGCGAGTAAAATAGAACCAAAACATATAGAATACGGTTGCGGAATAGAACATTACGATAACGAAGGCAGAATTATAAGAGCAGATTTCGAAGATTTTTCGGTTCTTTCTGTGTATGTTCCGAGTGCTTCTAATATTGAGCGATTAGACTTTAAACTTCAGTTTGCCGAAGATTTTTTAGAATACATTAAAAATTTACAGAAACAAATCCCGAATTTGGTGATTTGTGGAGATTTCAATATTTGTCATGAAGAAATAGACATTCACAATCCGAAAGGTTTAAAAAACACTTCAGGATTTTTGCCCGTAGAAAGAGAATGGATGACAAAATTCCTAAAAGAATGTAATTTGATTGATAGTTTCCGCTATTTGCATCCAAATAAACAAGAATTCTCATGGTGGAGTTATAGACAAAACTCTAGAGCGAAAAACTTAGGTTGGAGATTAGACTACCATTTCATTACAAAATCCCTTGAAAACCAATTAGAAAGAGCTTTAATTTTAAAAGAAGCTGTACACAGTGATCATTGCCCAGTTTTCGTTGAAATTAAAATTTAGGTTAAAAAATTTTTATTTTTCATGGAAAAAGTTTACTTTTAATTAACTTTTTTCTATGAAAACGATAATTGAGGAAATAAAGAAAGAAATAAAGAATCATCAGAACGTTAAAAACAGCGTTCTGAAAGATGTTGTATCTTGGAAGAGAACTCATTACATTTTATTGGCCGAAATTGTTTCGCAAGAATTATCACATTCAAAATTTTTACAAGGTGAGAGGAAATTTGAACTCGGAAATACCATTTCGTACATTACCCTCCAAAGATTTTTCGATAACAGTTATAAAGCTTCTGCTTTAAACGATTTACGCTTCATCAAAACCTTAGATAAATTATGTATTTTCTTAGGTCATTATGACCTTAATGAATATATATTAAATAGTAAACAACTGACTATTTCTGATGATGATTCTGAACAAATAGAACCTTACCGAAAAATCATTGAAACCTTTTGTCAAAATGAGTTTAAAGCCATCCAAAAACTCCCTGAAATTGATTTAAGCGATATTTACCCTTATGTTTTCGAAGATTCTGCAATTTTAAGGAGAATTAAGGAATATATGAAGAGATACAAAGATGCAGAATACCATTTTGACTTCGACTATGAGTTCGCAAAGTTTGAATTATTGGATTGTGAACTTCTTTCAGACGAAGAAGATTTAAAAGTGCTAAAAGCACATGAATTTTGGGATTTAGTTTTGAAAACAGCAGAAGGTAAAGTGTTCTTTTATAAAGTGATGAATTTCCAAACTTATTTTCTTAAAAAAGACCAGGATATGCAATGGAAAATCTGGGATAACTATAACCCTAACCTTCAGAGAGTTATTACTACTTATGTATAAAAAACCAACTTATAATAAGTTGGTTCATTTTTTAAGATCATTTGTGTTTTTCTCCAAACTAACAACTGTTAGTTCAATGCAAAGATGATCATTTTTAAAAAAATTACAAAAAAGACAACAAACTTAAAATGAACTTATGTTGAAATAAAAAAACCACCTTAAAAGGTGGTTTTAATCGTTAATCGACAATTTCATATTCTATAGGAATAGTTCCAGAACTATGATCACCAATTTCATTAAAAGCTGCTTTTGTCATATCAAAAGCTCTAGTTCTATGAAATGGACCTCTGTCATTAATTCTAACTATAACAGATTTTCCTGTTCTTAAGTTAGTAATTTTTACTTGCGTTCCAAATGGTAATCTCATATTCGCAGCAGTAAATTTTGAGTTATCAAAAACTTCACCGCTTGCGGTTTTTCTACCGTTAAATTTATCGTGGTAGAACGATGCAAAACTTGTGTTGGCATCATTGGTATTATATTTGAAAGAATATAAACCAAGAGTTGAAATCATCATTATGATTACGAGAATTGCTCTTTTCATCATTTTGAATATTTTTTGTGGGTTTTACAGGCGCAAAGTTATCATGAACCTCTTTTAGCACACAACCAAGTTGTTAAATTTTCTTAATTTTATGTTAAAAATTTGTTAAACAACTCTCTCAACTACCTATTCATGGGAAATGAGAGAAAATGTTAAAAAATGTTAAAAAATATGTTAAAATTGTTAACATTATTAACTATTTAACGCATTGTTTTTTATTAATTCAAAAACATTATCAACAAAAACAATTGAATAAAATCAAAAAAATCACCAATTAATTGATGATTTTTGATTTTTAATTACATTAATTTAAATTTAACTTAATGTAAATTTTATGGTTTTCCGTAAAGAAATAATAAATATTATTCTGCAATTTCACCATACAAATCGAACTCTTCTGCGGAAGTAATTTTAATATTTACAAATTCACCAATGGAAATATAAGTATCTTTTGCTTCCACTAAAACCGTGTTATCCACATCTGGAGAATCATATTCCGTTCTTCCCACGAAATAATTTCCTTCTTTTCTATCAAAAATACATCTGTAAGTTTTCCCAATTCTCTCTTGGTTCTTTTCCCAAGAAATCTGAGACTGTAATTCCATAATTTCTTCTACCCTAGCTTGTTTTACCTCTTCTGGAACATCATCTTCTAACACATAAGCACTTGTATTTTCTTCATGAGAATAGGTAAAACAACCCAATCTATCAAAACGTTGCGTACGAACCCAATCTTTTAATTCTTGGAACTTTTCTTCAGTTTCACCAGGGAAACCAACAATTAGCGTAGTTCTGATAGCCATATCTGGAACTTTCTCACGGAATTTATCCAATAAAGCATTGGTTTTTTCATAAGTAGTTCCACGCTTCATGGCTTTCAGAATTTCTGTATTGATGTGCTGAAGCGGAATATCTATATAATTACAAATTTTAGGCTCTGATTTAATCAATTCTAATACATCTTCTGGAAAACCTGAAGGAAATGCATAATGCAAACGAATCCATTCTATTCCTTCTACTTTTACCAATTCCTTTAATAAATCTCCTAATGCTCTTTTCTTATATAAATCTAAACCGTAATACGTTAAATCTTGAGCGATTAAAATGAGTTCTTTCACCCCAGATTTTGCAAGTTTTTGTGCCTCTATTATCAAGTTTTCAATTGGAGTAGAAACATTACCTCCTCTCATCAATGGAATAGCACAAAATGCACAAGGTCTGTCACAACCTTCAGCAATTTTCAGGTAGGCATAGTGTTTTGGAGTAGTGGTTAAACGTTCTCCTACTAATTCATGTTTATAGTCTGCACCAAGATGTTTTAGCAAAATTGGTAAATCTCTAGTCCCAAAATATTGGTCTACATCTGGAATTTCTCTGATTAAATCTGGCTTATATCTTTCTGAAAGACAACCTGTAACGAAGACTTTCTCTACTTCTCCTCTATTTTTAGCCTCTACAAAATCTAGAATGGTATTGATGGATTCTTCTTTGGCATTATCTATAAAACCGCATGTGTTAATCACTACGATGTCTCCACGTTGTTCGTGTACGACATCTTTGCCGTTTGCTTTGAGTTGTCCCATTAAGACTTCTGAGTCGTAGATGTTTTTTGAACAGCCTAGGGTTACGATATTAATTTTCTTTTTGCCTACAGATTTTGTTCTCATGTATGATAATTGATGGATGGTAAGTATTGAATTATTTAAGGTTGCAAATTTATGAAATTAAAAAGGAACTTTAGGTAAGAGTTTTTTTGAGGTAAAATATGCCTATTCATTTCATGCACTTTTCATGCACTATCTATGCTTCATCTATGGAGTATCTATGGATTTGAAGTGATGTGGTGATGTGGTGATGTGGTGATGTGGAAATTTGAAAATGAGAAAATTGATAATAAGTGATTTTGGATAAAAAAAAGAACCGAAAATTCGGTTCTGGTATTTTTTAGTAAGCTCCTGTTTTTTTGTAGATGTAATATTTGGAATATATGTAGATGATGAAGGTAGGCAGAATTAAATACAACACGCCTTCCCAGAAGTTGAGTCCGAACTTTATTACACAAGCGTTAATGAATAACTGAACTCCTCCATATAAAGTAGCCACCAAAAGATGTGACCATTTCATTTGGTTGACCAACAACTGATATAAATGATGACGGTGTGCTTCAAAAATATTTTCTTTCAATTTTATTCTTTGAAGAATGGTTGAAATTACTTCTATTCCATACACTGCGATGAATAATAAATACGTGAAATCTTCGGTTTTTACCATCAACAATCCTAATAAAGCTAAAACCCAAAATGCCATGCTCATGCTTCCAACATCTCCTGCGAAACATTTGGCTTTTTTTCTAAAATTGAAAAATAAAAACACCAAACTTGCCAAAATTGGGTAGATAATAAAATGAGCATCGGTGAATGTTACTCCATATTGATTGATGTAATAAAACGTGAGCAACATAACCAAGCTGTACACTCCCGTAATTCCATTGATGCCATCCATAAAATTGTAGGCATTCAGTACTCCTATTACAAAAATATACACCAAAGGAATGAACCAAATAGGTGCAGAGGTGAATAATCCTAAGAAATAAATCAGCAAGGTTACAGCTACAAAATGAAATAATAATCTCAATTTGCTCGATAAATCTAAAATATCATCTAAAAAACTAATGGTAGATAAGGCTAATAATCCTAACCCAAAACTCCAATAATCTTCCGGTAAAAAGTAATCTTTTCTGTACGCAACACTGACCACAAAATACAGCACAAATGCAATGGGAAAAATAATTCCACCTCCACGAAGTGTAATCTGCGTATGAGAACTTCTGTGATTGGGCTTATCTATAATATTAAACTTATCTGCTATTCTAAAATAAAGCAGTTCTAAGACCAACAATATAAACGTTACTATGATGAACTCCATAAATTATTTAAAACTTTTAATCGTTTTTTCTAACCCTTCACTTGCAGAAACAGGCAATTTGGCTATTCCTAAAGCATTTTTTATTTTCTGATTGCTTACCCAATAATTTTCGGTCAACTTTTTTAGTCTTTCTGAGTTTAAAGGTAATTTCATCGCATCTCCCATTTTGGCAGTTGCCGAAATGAGTTTTGAAGAAATTTTCCATAATTTTTCTTTTTTCCCAGAAGTATTGGCAATGAGTTTTACCAATTCATTGGTAGAAAGCACCTCATCATCTGCAAAATTGTAAATCCCTGAACCTACGTTCTTATTAGAAAGCATTTCTAAAATTAAGAAATTAAGATTATCAATGCTTAAAAATGAACGTTTATTTTCAAAAGCTGCTAATGGATAAGGAATACCTTTTTGTACAAATTTATACAAAAGATTTAAGTTTCCTTTATTTCCTGGTCCGTGAATCATACAAGGACGAATGATGAAGAGTCTTTTATTTTCTGGTAATTTTTGGCTTAATAAAAATTCTTCTGCCAGCAATTTGGATTTTCCGTAAGGTGTTTGTGGATTAGATTTATGGTTTTCGTCTAAGAAACCTTCCACTGTGTCTGCAGTGGCTTTTACACTGCTGAAATAGATAAAATCTTGTGCTGTGGTGTTTAGAAATTCTTTAAATAATTTTTTGGTGAGTTCTGTATTGATTTCAAAATATTCTTTTTCAGCAGAAGTGTTTTTGGTATCGTGTGCTTTTCCAGCCAAGTGAATAATGGCTTCTGCATTTTGGTCTAGTTCCCAAGCTTTCCTTAAAGATAATGGCACAATATGATATCCCTTTTCTTTCAAAAATTTTGAAAGATTTTTTCCTACAAATCCTGTTGCTCCTGTTATTATTATATTCATATTTGTGTTAATTCTTTTTCACCAATATTCTCTGTTCAATTTCTAACTGATTTTGTGAGGAATTTATTGGTTTTTAGCGTTTAAGATATTTTCCAAGTTGGTGATGCATTCGCTCATTCTGAAGTTTTCTTCGTAGAATTTTCGCGCGTTTTGTCCGAGTTTTTCCAATTCTTCTTTTGGCAACTCAGATGCTTTGAGAATGGTTTCTGCTAAAGCTTTGTAATCACCAGCATTTACTGCAAATCCGCTTTCTGACTCTTTGATGTTTTCGGCACCTTCTCCATTCAGCATCGCCACAATAGGTTTTGAAGCACTCATGTAAGCCTGCACTTTTGCTGGAACGGTAAGGTTAAAAATGGGGTCGTCTTTCAGTGTTACGAGCATGACTTCCGCTTTATTGAAGAAACTTGCCATCGCTTCTACAGGAAATCTTCCTGCAAGGTGAACGGTTTCCTGCAATTGATTTTCTTCTATAAATTCTTTTACAAAAGGCATCTTTCTTCCGTCACCTACTAACACAAATTTAATATTTTTATGCTGTTTCAGTTCTAAAGCCGCCTTCATTATATTGTCTAAATCTTGCGCTTCGCCAATGTTTCCTGCAAACATGACTTTGAAACCTTCTGGAAGTGTGGGAATAGGATAATTTTTATCTCCTTCGGAAATGGAATCTTCTGCCCAATTCGGAAAATAAACTATTTTGCTGTCAAAATCTCCTTTTTCATTGATGGACTTTCTAAAACCTTTAGAAGTGATGAGTATTTTTTCTGAATTTTTGTAGAAATTTTTCACCACAGATTCATAGTAACCTAATACCATTTTGTTTTTAACTCCTCCAGCAATGGAAAGGCTTTCTGGCCATAAATCCATTACCCAAAAATAAATAGGTGTTTTCCATAATTTCTTAAGCAAAAGAGCTGGATAAAACTGCGTAATTGGTGATGGCTCATGTACAATTACCGCATCATACGTATTGCTTATTCCTAAGAAAAAAGCTTTTATAGAAGCAAAAAATGCAAAACTGTAGTAATTTAAAAACAAACGGATTCCACCGCCATTCCCTCTCGGCAAAAGCAGTGAACGAATGATTTTCACCCCATTAATATTTTGTTTACGGTTTTTAAAAAAACCATAGCTTTCATAGATTTTCCCTTCCGGATAATTGGGAATTCCTGTGAGTACCGTTACTTCGTGGCCACGTTTTTGCAATTCAAAAGCCAAGTCTGTACTTTTGAAGGTTTCGGGATAAAAATATTGGGTAACTAATAAAATCTTCATCTTTATTTTTTACTCCACACTACTCTATTTACATAATCGGTATAGCTCAAGATGATTCTCACCATTTTTTCAGAAACATTCGGCATAGAATAATCTGCTACTTGGCGGAAATTTCTGTGCATTCCTAATTTCTGTGTCTTTAACTGTTCTAAACCTTGCATGATTCTCTCTGGCGAAAGTCCTACCATCATTACGCTGGCTTCTTCCATTGCTTCTGGTCTTTCATGCGCTTCTCTGATGTTTAACGCTCTGAAATTTAGAATGGAAGATTCCTCAGAAATTGTTCCTGAATCTGATAACACGGCATAACTTCTCATCTGTAATGCGTTATAATCATGGAATCCTAGCGGTTTTAAAAACTGAATTTCTGGTCTTACCGAAATTTGTTTTTTGTCTATCATGTTTCTGGTTCTTGGGTGTGTAGAAACGATGATGGGATAGCCAAATTTTTCGGCAATGGCATTTAAACTCTCTATTAATCCGTTGAAATTCTTTTCAGAATTGATGTTTTCTTCACGGTGAGAAGATACCACGAAATATTTTCCTTCTTCTAAATTTAATCTTGACAACACATCAGATTTTTCAATTTCTGGAAGGTAATGATTCAGCACTTCAAACATCGGCGAACCTGTTTTGATGATTCTGTCTGCTGGAAGTCCTTCTCTTAGCAAGTATTCTCTTGCAATATCAGAATAAGTGAGGTTAATATCTGCGGTGTGGTCTACAATTTTACGATTGGTTTCTTCTGGCACTCTCTGGTCAAAACAACGGTTCCCAGCTTCCATGTGGAAAATAGGAATCTGACGTTTCTTCGCAGGAATGGCACACAAACAAGAATTGGTATCTCCTAATACCAAGAAAGCATCTGGTTGGATTTGTTCTAAAAGTGGATCAATTTTAATCAAAATATTTCCTACGGTTTCTGTGGCTGTTTTACCTGCAGCTTCTAAGAAATAATCTGGCTTACGAAGTCCTAAATCTTCAAAGAAAATCTGATTGAGCTCGTAATCATAATTTTGTCCAGTGTGGACTATGGTGTGTTCTATTGCGTCTGATTGGTCTAATGCTTTAAGAACCATAGATAATCTGATGATTTCTGGTCTGGTTCCTACCACGGTCATTACTTTTAATCTGGTAATTTGTGATTCGTGATTCGTTACTGGTTTTATATTATTTGTCATTTTGTTTTTAAATATTTTATTAGTCCGTTTAATAGTTTTCCTACTGTTTCAATCTTTATATTAATTTCATTATACTGCTCATCTGTAAGGTATTCCAATTTTTTGGCAATCAAAAACTGAGTATCTAGTTCTTGCTGACTTCCTAAAGAAATATGCAAAAATTGTATCAATTCTTTATTAGAATTTCTTGCTGCTCCTTCTGCTATATTACTTGGTATAGAAACTGCCGCTCTCCTTATCTGATTGGTTAAACCAAAAACTTCTTCCTTAGGAAAAGTGCTTGTTAATTGATAAATTAAAACTACTAATTCTACACTTAATTTCCAAGCATCTAAATCTTTGTGAGTTCTCATAATTTAACTAATAACTAATGACCAATTACTCATTTTATACTTCTACGAAATAAGTATCTGGATTTTCTGGGTTATACGGCTCGTTGATCCAAAACATGGTATATAGTTCTTCGTCTCCTATGTTTTTGATATTATGAGTGTACCAAATCGGCATGTCTACATAAGCTGGTTCTGAACCATCTAAATAAAAATCAAGCACTTGGTCTGAATCTATTTTCCTCAATTGAATTAAAGCTTTTCCTTTAATCACGGCAAATCTTTCGATTTTTCTGGTATGGAAATGATTTCCTCTGGTAATTCCTGGAACAGTGGTAGAAAAAGAGCACTGTCCGCCAATTCCTAATCTTATTAATTCTACAAACGCTCCTCTATGGTCCGTATGCTGAGTAAACTTCACCGGGAAATGATTTTCTAGATCAATGTACGTTCTGTAAGTATTGAATAAGTGATAATCAAAAGTCGTTTTCAGTTCTGGAATTTCGCCGTTTTCTAAATATAAACTTTTATAATTTTCTAATTTGGCTAAAACTTCTGTTACTTTATGCGTAGAAGTATAAGGAACGTGGTAGATTTCTTCTGAAACGCCCGCTTCTATTTTATTGATGATTTCTTGCACCAATTCGCCTACATAGATTAAATTCACCTCACCATCTTGTTGGACTTCTGGTGTTTCTCCATGGGTTAATTTGTGACAAAATGTAGCGATAAAAGAATTATAATTAGGAGCTCCAAATGGCCCAAAAACATTTGGAATCACTAAACCCGTGAATTTTCCTCCTTTATTTTTTGCCCAATTGCTTAATAATTCACGTCCTTCTTTTTTGGATTTTCCGTAGAGGTTGTCTTTTTCTTCCTGCGAAGAAGATGAGAATAACACATGCGCCTTGGAATTGGTTTTTTCTAAGGCAGCAATGAGTTGTTTTACCAAATTTACGTTGGTTTCATAAATCACTTCTGGGTCAGGATGGCGGTTCATAGCAGCAAGATGTACAATTACATCACATTGGGCCACGAAATTTTCTAATTTTTCTGGATTTTGAAAAAAAGATTTATCATAGGGAACCCTCTCATATTTTTCTGGTTGTAAACCTAATGTATTGTAAAGATGTGAACCTACGAAACCTTCTTGTCCTGTAATTCCTATTTTCAGCATTATGGTGTTTATTTGAGCAATGATTTAATTCTTTTATAATATCTGTTGAATACCTGATTGAGGTAAGTTTCTATATCTTTTACCTCTTTGTAAGCTTCTACTTGTTTTTTATTTTCTTTTTTATTCAGATAAGTATAATATTCTGAATGCCACCAGATTACCCCATCTATTTTTTTCCCTGCTTCATTGACTTCTAAAAAGCTTTTTAGATAAGTATCAAAAGTCTCATCAGGAATTAATTGAAAGGCATGGTCTCCATTATTGGGATGAAATCTATTCCAAATATAAGGTAAAACGGGTTTATTTAACTTTTTTGCAATTTTAAGAATTGACTTGGCATTGGAAGCATAAAACTGATTGATGATAAAGGTATTGTTAAAATACAAGTAAAACGATGGAGAAAGATAGTCTAACTCTTTGTAGAGTGGCATGAGATTTTCGTTGCTTTCGTCACCATTTTTCGTTACAAAACTCATGACTGGCAAATCAAAGTATGCCCATTTTACATGAGGTCTCATTTTTTTTGCCACTTTTATCGCCTTTATCATTTGCTTCATATAGAAATCAGAAGCTTCTGTATGGTCTGTGACGGCTTTTAGTGCTTCACCTTCCCAATCTAGGCTGGCATAACCGGTTGCCTTTTTATTGGGGATTTTTTTTTCGATATTGTTTATCAGTAGTTTTTCGTCTAGGTGATTGCCTTTTACAAATTCATGTTGATAAAAAACGGTAATGGTATTGACTTTGTTCTTTTTTACAAATTCTGATTGTACTTTGTATTGATACGATTCAGGAGAAAACAATAAAATTTTCTTTTGAGAAAAAAGAAATTGAGAACATATTAGTAATAAAAAAAATATATTTTTTTTCATTTTATTTAAAATAATCTAAAGGGAATCTGTATTCGTCCTTTATTTCTCCTAACAAATAGTCTGCCATTACAAGTAATCTAGCTTCATCAGTATTGGCTTTTATAGAGCTTACATAACCACTGGGAATGTGTAAAATTTCTAAATTTTGGTCATTGATTTCAAACTCCAAGATTGTAGATTCTGGATTAGGATTTTCCCAGTTATCTATTTGAATTAATTTGATTAAAAAACTTCCTTTAATAGCGGAAAACCATCTTTGTTCGATTCTGTGGCCTTGCCAAGCTCTTTCGATAGAGAGGTCTTTGTTTTCTATGATGTAAATTCTCTTGATGGATGACGCATCAAAATCATTATTGTAACGCAGTGTTCCTCTGTGGTCTTGGAAATGATTTCCGTTTATAATAGATGGATTCACGTGACTTTTTTAATTTATATTGTTATGACCTTTTATCATTCGCAGATATTTGCGGCTTTATTAAGCACATGATTTAATCATTTTTACTCAGTTATAACTTTGGATTAATTTACATGGGATATTGTAAAACGTCTTCGCCAAAAACTTCTTTTCTGATTAGCGGTAATTTAGAGATGAGTTTTTTCAATCCTTCTACTCCTTGTTGTTCTGTATTGTGAGAATGATAATCTTCAATTTTAGACATATCTTCTTCTCCTTCGGAGAAATATTTGGCGTAGTTTAAGTCTCTATTATCTGCAGGAATTCTGTAGAAATCTCCCATGTCTTCTGCTTTTTGCATTTCTTCTCTGGTGCAAAGTGTTTCATAGAGTTTTTCGCCGTGTCTCGTCCCGATGATTTTCACAGGCACTTCTTTTCCTGTAAGTTCTATTAATGCTTTTGCCAAGTCTCCAATGCTTCCAGCTGGTGCTTTGTTTACGAATAAATCTCCAGGATTTCCGTTTTCGAAAGCAAATAACACTAAGTCTACCGCATCTTCCAGAGACATAAAGAAACGCGACATGTTTGGGTCTGTAATAGTGATGGGTTCTCCTTTTTGGATTTGGCTTAAAAACAAAGGAATTACAGAACCTCTAGAAGCCATTACGTTTCCGTATCTGGTAAGACACACTACGGTATCTGTGAGATTTCTGGATTCTGCTACCGCCACTTTTTCCATCATGGCTTTAGAAATTCCCATGGCATTGATAGGATAAGCTGCTTTGTCAGTAGAAAGACAAATTACTTTTTTCACGCCATTTTGCGCTGCTGCTCTGATGACGTTTTGCGTACCTTCTACATTGGTTTTTACGGCTTGCATTGGGAAAAATTCACAAGAAGGCACCTGTTTCAAGGCAGCTGCATGAAAGATGTAATCTACTCCTCTTGTTGCGGGTTCTACAGAGGAAAAGTCTCTTACATCGCCGATGTAGTATTTTATTTTGTCATTTTTATAGAGGTTTCTCATGTCATCTTGTTTCTTTTCGTCGCGTGAAAAAATTCTGATTTCTGAGAAATGGTCTGTATGTAGAAAACGGTTTAGTACTGCGGTTCCGAAAGAACCTGTTCCGCCTGTGATAAGAAGGATTTTATTTTTGATTTGCATGGTTGGTCAATAGGTTAATAATTTCTAAAATTTTATTTGGAATTTTACTTGTAGACTTTTTTATGTCTTTTTGCAAAGATAGCGATAATGCATCAACTAAGGATTTTTTATCACAAGGATTAAAAAGTAAAGAAGGCTCACAAGCTGCATGCATATACGGTAAATCTGCGCCAATAATTTTACAATCTTTTTCAATGGCTTCAATAATGCTCAATCCAAAACTTTCTGCTAGTGATGGATATACTACATATTCTGAGGATTGTAATATTTCGGAAATTTTAGTTCTATCAACCATTCCTATATTTTCAATAGGGATATTTTTCTTTTGTTTTTCGAGGATTAGGTCTATTATCTCTTTTTCGTGATTGCTTACAGTGAGGGTAAGGTGACCTCTATTAAATTTTTGATAAAATTCTGAGAAGGCTTCAATGAGGATTCTATGGTTTTTACTTACAAAAGCATCACCTATATAGGTATAAGTATTTTCAATTTTATCGACTTGTTTAGTATCAGGAAGTCTGGGATAAAAAGGAATTTCAAGAATTTTATTTTCTGAAATTTTAAATTTTTTAGCTAATGCATTTTTAATTTTATCGGATTGCACCATCCAATAATCGGTATTCTGAATTTTGATTTTAAGGATTAATGCTTTGAGGCCATAAACCAATTTTTGTTTTAGGCTAAGATCCTCTGGCAATTCTAAAAATAAGCTTTGGTGAAAATAAGTAAACACTTTGGCACTCGTCTTATACAAAGGGGGATAATTCCCAAAGCACAGAATGGATGAGAAAGAATTCTTATTATTTTTGTAAAAACAAGCTCTCTGTACAATTCCTGGTTTTATGAATTGTACTTTGTTTGTTTGTTTTACTGGTATATGGTTGTTTTGGACTCTATCATCTAAAAGATAAAAAACTTTTTCATTTGTGTTTTCTAATTCAGTCATTAAATGATCTAATAATACTTTACCACCACCCATATTAATGTAAACGGCGTCTAAGAGTATCATTTCATCATTTTTTTATAGAGTTCTGAATATTTTTTTGCTATCATTTGTGGAGAATAATTCTTAATATTTTCTAACCCCGAATTTATTAAAGTTTTTTTGAATTCTGCATCATTCATTAATAATTCTATGGATTTTTTTATTTCATTTTTATCTAATGGATTTACTAAAATGGCCCCTTTTCCTGCAACTTCTTTGGTAGGAGAAATATTAGAGGTAATAACGGCTACTTCTGAGGCTTGTGCTTCTAAAATAGGGAGTCCAAATCCTTCGTAGAGAGATGGAAAGCATAAAATATCGGATTCAAAATAAATTTGCTGAAGTTCTTCTTCAGAAATATTGATTTTATTTTTAAAACGAATGTTATGTTCCTTCAGATATTGTAATTGTTTTTTGCTTAGTTCACCTACAATCGTGAGTTCTACGGGTAAATCTTTTATTGCAGAGAAGGTAGTTTCTATATTTTTATTGACTCTGGTTCCTACGATTAAAATCTGTGTTGTTTCATGGGGGATTTTTTCTACTTTTTTTGCAGAAAAAGTAAGGCAGTTTTCTATTACGGTAATTTTATGCTCTGCCCAAGGTAATAATTCTACAATTTCTTTTTTGGTTTTCTGTGAAATGGTAGTAATGTATTTCAATCTTTTGATTGGTAGGTATACCCAAAACCAATAAAAAATCCATCTTTTCAAACCACTTAATTGAGTAAGTCCCACTAAATCATGAATGGTTAAAACAGTAGATTTTGGGTTAAGAAATATCGCGAGCCAATGAATATCTCCGGTAATGTGATTAATGGTTGTTTTTTTACTTCTAAAAAACAATATGGATTTTATAACTCCCAAGATATTTAAATCATATGGATTGTTTATGATTTTAGTATCATACCCTAATTTATCAATTTCTGGAATAATGAAACTGAATAATTTTTCTATACTTAGACTTTTAGAAAGTTTTCTATTGAAGAAATTTAATTTCATATTCTGAAAATTATAAAACTTTATTTATTTTATTGTTTACTATAATCCATAACCAAGAAACAAAATAAATTGCTAAACATATTTGTATTCTCGTAAGCACATCTGAAAAACTTCCCTCTATATTAAAAATCAAATAAAATATAGAAACCAGAGAAATAAGTGCTAAAAAATTATTATTCTTTCTTGTAAAACTAACAATGGTAGCCAAAAATTTCCAAGAAAAAACAATGAAAATAGGATATAATATTATACTTATATATGAAAAATCCATTAAAAACAAAGTAGCATTACTTGCACTAAAGTCAGTGGGCTTTAAGTTAAGAGTTTCAGCAATAATAGCATCTTCATTTATTGATATCTTATCTGGATAAATAATACTTGGGATTGAGGTTTTAATATTTTCAATCAACACTCTTCCATTAGAAACATTAGATTTATTGATATTTATAACAACATCATTAAACATTTTTAATAATGAGTTCCTATCACTTATATTTTTTTCCGAAGCATTAAAATCGAAAAACAAATCTATAATTGGTTTATTTATTTCAATTTTTTTGGTTATGGAATACATAAAAATAGTTTCCCTAATATTTTGATAAAAATTAATCCCTACTATAATAAATATAAAAATTAATAAGAGTGAAAAAATATTTTTAATTTTTAACAATTTGAAACTGTGATAAGAAGAAAAAACATAAAAAAGAAAAATAACACTTAAAATTAGCTCTCTTCTGCCAAAAAATAAGAAATAAATTAAAGATACAATTACAAAAAACAAATAACTTTTTTTTCTTTCAATAATATATTTGTTATATGCTATTATCTGAACGGCATATAAAAAAGGGATGATTATGGCACCTAAAAAAATGTTATATTTATTAATATCAGAATTATAATTAATCGTAACAATTCTAAAAATAAAACCATCTTTTATATAAAAATATAATATTAACCCAAACACAAGAGCTACTAAACTTAAAAATTGTTTTCGTGTGGTCTGTGCAGCCATTATATTCAATTGGCTTATTGAAATCATTTTCCTTTTATTCTTTGGAAAAAAAATATTAAAAAACAAACTAATAAGTAAAGTTGTACTGAAAATATAAAGATAAATTATTACAAAATTATTATCCTCTACTTGATATGCATCATTCACTAAATCTAATAATGGATAAAATATATAAAAGAGGATTGATGCTAAAAAAAACATCGTAAAAAAATCACCCTTTCTACTTATTTTAAAAAAATAGAAAATAGAGAGTAAGAGAAATATAACCAGTATAAAAATTTGCATTATAAATTAGATAAGATTTAATAATTCTATTAATCTTTTTTCATACGTATGATTTTCTAAAAAATATTTTTTTTGTTCTTCTGCAATTGCTAACCTTTCAATAGGATTTTCTAAAAAATATTTTATCTTGTCTACTGCTTCCTGTATATTTTTAAAGGTAAATTTTTCGATATTAATATTAGAATATTCTTGTAATATAGGTTTATAATCACATAATTGAAATGCGCCAATGCCGTTAATTTCAAAAAATTTCACATTTGCAGAATTTATTTCTGCATAATGAAAATTATTTAATACAATTTTTGCACCTCTTAAAACTTCTGCTTTTCTGTCTCCAGTAATGTATTCTTTTCTAAAACTATCCGAGATTTCTTTTTTAGGAAATCTTCTATCTGGAACTCCGAATAAATCTACTTTAATCCCTTGTTTAATAATTTCTGAAAAGAATTTTGCTCTATAAGGATACATGGTTCCAAAACCCACAACATCTATATCGATTCTATTTTGCAAAGTTGTAACATCTTCATCTCCAGAATTATGAACTCTTGGATTAAATGCTTCTGGAAAGTAGTGCGTTTTTAGACCCATTTTATTTGTCATAAAATCTACAATATATGGATCTTTCGTGAAATAGGCATCATAATTAGAAGCAAAAACTTGTTGATATTCAAAAGTAGTAATAGCATCAGGATTAATATGTATTGTTTTTACTCCTTTTAGATTTTTCTTGATTTTGGCGATGCAATTAGGATGAATAAATCTGTATACTCCAATTACTAGATCAGGTTGCTGAGCGATGACTTGGTCTGCAATTTTTTCAAAAACATATTCGTCATATCTCGGAATAAACTTCTGAGCATAATAATTGTATTTAAACGGAATTTTAATAACATCTTTAATATCAATATGGAATACGTCATGGAGCATGACATTTTGTAATGTATCTGCCAAATGGTATTCTAGAGAATCAAACTCTTTACTGCCAATAATCGCTATTTTCATATTTTTTTGTTTTTAAATTGAAAATACACATATAAAAACTTTATCACAGAAGCGATCATCAATCCTATGAGCGCACCTATGAGATGTAATTTAGGGATCAACATGAGGTTTAATGATAAATTAATTATTGCTGCTATCATATTGGCTATTAGAATAATTTTCGTGTTTTTAGCAGCATAAAAAATGATTTCGTAAAAGTAAGTTAAAGTAATCACAAAATAACTTAATGCCGTCCAAAAAATAATATAAAACCCGTCACTATAATTTTTAGACAAGAAAATTTTCCCTACAAGATTATAGCTTAGTGCTAAAATCAGAATTCCTAATAGTGAGATGATGGTATAAAACTTAGCATATTTAATGATGTGTTTTTTTCTGCTCTCTAGTTTTATTTCATTATTAAAAGAAGTTTGTGTGATTAATGCTAAGAATAATGGATTAATCATTAAAAAAAACTTAGAGCCCAATCCTAGATTAGCGTTGTAAATTCCTACTTCTTTGGTACTTAAATAATATTCTATAACAAATCTATCAATATAAGTATTAATCCATGTCCAGAATGCTAAAACCATCAATGGAAATGCATATTTAAAATATTCTCTAAAAAAAGGAGAAAATTTCTCTAAAGAGGTAAGGTATAAAGGATAGGCTTTTATGAAAAAAATAATCCCCAACAAAAAACCAAAAAACTGAACCAGCCACAAGATATCTGCAGAAGAAAAAAAGTAACTGCAGAATTGATGGAGTGCATAGATGCTTACCAATCCAGCCAATGCTTTCAGAATATTTGCCCAAGAAAACAGATTAAGTTTTCCGGTAATATTAAAATAATCTGAGAAGACATTAAAAAGAATATTGGCTATTAAGGTAATGAGTATAATGAAGTAGGTATGCTGAGTCAATTTTTGTTGCCAATCTAGAATCCAAAACATCATTACCGCCACTACGATATAAAATAATATAAATAGTTTGATGATGTTTTTATGTCCTATTTCTTTTAGTTCGTGGTTATGCGCTTTAATGTATTGAAGTGCAGGACTAAAAAAGAGGCTAAAAAACAAAAAATAGGTAGCCATAGAAAGGTTATACGTTCCAAAATCTTTTGGAGAGATGTAAACCGCAATTAGCTTTCCTAAAGCTATAGTCACTATTGCAGAAAAAACCTGAGAAAAAATTACAAAATTTCTCTGCTTATTTTTTATAAAAGCCTTACTAGTGTTTATTATCTCTCTCATAGAAATCTAGTGTTTTAATGATGAATATATTCACTAATAAAAAATTAAAAAGCATAGAAAAGGTAGACATAAGGTCTCCTCTCATGATGTAAAAAGATAAAAAAATCATCTGCAAGTAAAATATTTTAAATGCTGAATTTTTTATAAAACTTTGTTTCCCTTTTCTGTCTATAACCATTGTCATCAATGCATACAAAATTACCCATACAACTATCCCAAAAATCCCAAAATTTATATAGCCTTCGGCAAAGAAATTTTCGGACACATTTTTCCAATCGAAGCCCGCAGATTCTGCTAAAAACCGACCAGAGCCATAAGGTTTTTCTGGCCATAAAAACCTCGGCACAAAAAACAAGACTACTCCTAATAACTGCTTCCCAAAGGTAACTGGCATGTCAAAAAAAGTGAGCGCAAAGTTATAAAAATTATCATAGTGGCCAGAATTTAAATGACTGGTTTCAAAAGAAAAATCAATGTCTTTAAAAGAATGAATACCTCCTCTAAATTGATTAAAAAAAGGAAAGAAGTAAGACAGTGCAAAAATAAAAATGAGGGTAAAATATTTGACTTTAAAAATTTTAGGAAAAAGAATAACTATTATTGGCAAATAGACTACTGCTATTAAAGCTCTAGGAATACCAATAGGCATGGCATTCACCAAAGAAATTATTGCCAATATTCCCCACCAATATTTATTTACTTTTAACTTTCCTGCCAAAACATAAGTGAATAGGGTAATCGGGAAAATAATTAAAAGCGTCTTGGTATTTTTAAGCGCCAGTAATAATACAGGATTGGTAATGGTAGATTCTGCATTATTTCTGCTAAATATATTTATGATATTGAGTTCATGAAGCGAAATTTTAATAAAAAATATTCCTATAGCTACCCAAAGTAAAATTTGAGGATTCCCAATTTTAAAATTTTCAAAAACTTTTTTTAACTTTTCTAATAATGGTGTTTTTCTATTTTGGAAATAATAATAGAGAAGATTATATGCTATTACAATTCCTAAAAAAATCATGCTCACTGTGGCATATTCATGTGGAAGAATAGGCCTTCCTTTAAAAAAGGAATTTGCTCCATTGTAAAATTGAATCATAGGAGCTAACCCGAAAAAGAAAAGATAAAAAATATTAAATATTGCTTTTAGGCTGAACAATTTATCTCTGTCTTTCCAAAGGAAAAACAAACAAGCCATAATCAGCATTATAGACGCAATATAGAATATTATAGGATACAAAATTATTTTTTTAGAACTTAAAATTTAATTTTTCTTCGATGATTGTTTTCACTGGTTTATTTTCTTTTTTAGAAAAATATTCTACTTGAGCTATTTTTGCATCAACCAAAAACTGATACCAAAAACCTTGTAAAACGTGCCAAATTAAACCATTTCTACCATCTAAGAAACCAAGTTTTATGAAATATCGGTAACAAAAATACACGAAAGCTCTTAAAAACAATGGTAATTTTAAATAAAATTGTTTATTGGATTTATTTAAATTTTGTTGGTTTTGCTCTAAAAAATGGTACTGAGCATCAAGTCTCATGATGGCTTCTCTGGTTGAATAATTATTGTGTTTTTCCGTCCATTTTACGAGAGATGAAAGGTTTTCATCTACAAAATCATGGTCGAAATCTATGCTTTTCCCATGCATTAACACGGTATGTTCATCCATCATTTTCTGCTCCATCACGGCAGCGCCATTTCTCCAGATTCTTAATAGTCTTAGCGGGTAGAATCCGCCACGCTTAATCCATGAAGACTGAAAGTACAATCTTCTATTGAGGTAAACTCCTGTGATTTCTTGGGGTAAATGATATAGTTTATCTTTGATTTCTTGATAGAGTTCTGGCAAAATATATTCATCTGCATCTAATCTAAATACCCATTCTGTAGAGATATTGGTATTTTCTAATGCCCATTGGAATTGTTCTGCTTGATTCACAAATTTTCTTTGAATCACCTCTGCACCAAATTGCTGCGCGATTTCGCACGTTTTATCCGTAGAGAAAGAATCTACAATGATGATTCTTTCTGCCAAATTTTTTACACTTTCTAGACATCTCTGAAGGTGTAACTCTTCGTTATATGTTAAAATTATCAGTGTAATCATTTTAATACATTTTGATACGCTTCAATCCACTTATAAAACTGTGAATCTATGTTATAATTTTGGTCTACTAATTTCACTGCATTTTCTCTGTACGCTGCATATTCTTCTTCTGGCAGTTCTATTATTTTATCAAAAATCTTCGCTATTTCTTCTGCACTGTTCTGGATATGGAAGCCGGCTTTGTATTCTTCTAAAATTTCCCAAGGAGTTCCCAGAGAAGCTACAACAGGTGTTCCTTGATTCAGGGATTCAATGACAACATTTCCAAAATTTTCTGAATCACTAGTTAGAAATAGAAATTTAGATTGTGCATAATATTTTTCTTTTTCTTTTCCATCTTGGTGACCTAAGAAAATCACTTTATCCTGTAAATGGTTTTCTTCTATAATTTTTAGAAGATTATTGTAAAATGTAAGTTGACTTTTTTCTGCTTTTCCTACGATGAGTAATCTGTAGTTTGAGTTTAGGAATTTCTCACTTTTGGCACAAGCTTCTATGAGTCTATCAATTCCTTTAATGGGATGGATTCTCCCTACGAATAAGAAATCATTTTGTATAGGATGATGAAGTCTTTCTGGAGATTTTATTAAATTAGGAATCGTGATTACTTCTGCAGTTGGGAAAAAGTTTTTAATCTCGTTGTATTCTTTTTTTGAAGTGGCATGAAAAGAAATATTATTGGTTAAAATTTTATAAAAATTAATCAATAATTGTTTTCTTTTTGGACTAAATTTAAGCGCTTCTAGGCTTAATTCACCTCTTACTGACCAGACTATTTTCTTTTCAGGATAGAACATTTTGGTAAAGAAAAACACAAAAATTGAAATTTTCTCAAAGATGCTATTGAGATGAACAATTCTCGCGTTTTTCACCTCTTTTATCGCTTTGAAAATGGTTTTGTATTCTAAAAACGTTTGTTTATTGTAGTGTATGGTAAGATTATTATCTTTAACTGTTTTGTCTTGGTATAATTGGTCTACCACTCCTCTATTGGTCGTGAGAACAGTAGATCTTATTCCATTTTTAGATAATTCTTTCGCATGCCAATATAAAATAGTGGCAGGACCTCCTGTTTTGGAAGGGAAAAAAGTACCTAATGCAAATAATATTTTCATTAATTCTCTATCGTATTTCCGTTATAATAATTTGATTTGCTTAAAAAAATCAATAACCAAATAAAAGTTCCTAATCCTCCTATTGCAAAGAGTGTAGCCTCTCCTAAAGTGGTAAATATTGCGATTATGGGTAGCAATTGATATTCTGTATTATAGGTAAATCTGCCTTGTCTTCTGATTAGAAAGATAAAAACCAGCAACATCAATAAAAGACCCGTAAATCCTAATTCTTCTATGGTTGCGGTAAGCATATTTCCTTTTTCGTAGTATAATTTATCTTCTCCACCTGTATCTAAACTTTTGTTAGAAGGCACTTTGAAACCTATTCCTAGAATGGGATTTTTATCTATGTTGGCTATTTGGTTTTGTAATAAATCTCCTCTAGATCTTTTCACCGATTCTACGAAGGTATCATCTCCAGATTTTAATAAAAATTCTTTGCTCAGCACTTGAATCTGATCAGAAAACAATAAGAATGTTAAGAGTAGCGGCAAAACCAAAAGTAAGAGTTTTCTAGAAAACAGTTTTCTAAAACTATTGTTCACCGAGAAAAACACTATAAATCCTAAGAATATAGAAAATAGAGAAGTTCTGGATTGAGATAGATAAATGCTGGCAAAACTTATGATAAAGAAAATTAAATAGTATCTTTTCTTTGTTCTGAAAAACCTTGCTAATGCATATCCTGAAAATGGTGACAGAAAAATCCCTAATGCATTAGGGTGCACAGAAATACCACTGAAACCTATGAAATTTTTGTAATATGAAATGGATGGAATAGGCAATGCTAATATAGACATCACTAATACCACCATATATAGACTTTCTATATTTTTTATTTTATAACTAAAATCAAAGTGGCTGAATTGTTTCGCCCCAAAACTGCTTACAATAAAAAGTAACAAAAATAGGGGTAGCTGTTTAAGACTGTGTAACGGAATTACAGAAATAATCAAGGAATTAATTAACACATAGATTAAAAAAACGACAATCATTCTTTGATTAGCAGAGAAACTTCCTAAAATTTTACTATGGTAGAATAGCACCGCTTTTACTAATAGTGATAAAACTAAGGAATACCTGAGCACTATGGTAAGCTGTTCTGGTATTGGTACGATGTTCTGTACAAAAAACATTAAGAAAAAAAGAATGACTATATCTATAGAATCATATTTATGAGAAAAGTATTTATAGATAAAGAAACCGAAAAGTAGAATCTGAGAATATGGTACCAATAACAATAACAGGCAAACTATTGCCCATTTTGTAATGTATCCTGTATATTCTGTAGTTCTATATTTCATCTTTTATTTAAAAACTCGATCAGTTGCTTGACTTTTTTATTTGTAAATTCTCTATTGTAAATTTCTTTTATTTTTTCTTGATTTTTGACTATTTTATTTTCCACAATTTTTTCTAATAGCGCTGTAATTTCTTTTTCTTTTAATTTAAAAACGTATCCTAATTCATCATTAATGATAAGGGAAGAAGCTCCACAATTTTTACTTACTAACACAGGAGTTCCTACGGATAAGCTTTCATTTACCACTGCACCCCAACCATCAAATCTACTTGGCAGAATAAGATAATCCGAATGAGATTCTAAAAAACTTACGATTTCTTCATTTTTCTTATTACCTAGAAAAGAAACGTTATCTGTTAAGTTATGATGGGCAATTTCGGTTTTAAGTTGTTGTTCTAAAACTCCACTTCCAATGATATTTAAGTGCCAGTTTTTATTTTTAACTTTTTCTATGGCTTTAATTAAAGTATCTACCCCTTTTCTATGAATGAGTTGTCCTACGTAAGTAAATCTAATTTTATCAGAACTTTCTCTATTGATAAAAACATGGTCCTTTGGCAGTTCTGTAAAATACTGAAACTGGTGAATAATTTTTGGATCGAAGCCACAAGATTTATACCAATTTACGCCAATTTTCCCCATTGCCAGGATAAAAGAAATGTTTTTTCTGTATTTAAAACATAAATATCTGTAATACCATTTTTTAAAAAAAGTTTTGTAGCCTAATTGAATTGCAGATTCTGCAATTACGCCTATTTTTTGTTGTTTGATTACGGTATTCAATGCGAAATCATGAATTTCGCCTCCTTTTATACCACCGAAGATGTGTAGAAAATTTTTAGTATTATCAATAAGGTTTTGAGCATCTTTTTTGCTTTGTACCATAACTATTTCTACATTACCCATTTCTGGGACTTTCCAGCCTTGCAGTTTTCTATCATCATGCAGTTCGTTCTCCACTGCAAGAATAACTCGATTGGTTTGTGCTAGAATTTTAAGATAATATGCTTGATGCATACTTATCATTTTTTGCCAAAAAACCAGTACCATCATTCGTCTATATTTTTTAAAAATTTAGCAGGTACTCCTCCATAAATTGTTCTGTCTGGGACATCAGACGTTACAACGCTTCCAGCTGCAATTACACAATATTCTCCTATGGTTACACCGGGTAAGATGGTAGAATTAGCACCTATCCAAGTACCCTTTTTAATTTTGACATTTTTATAAATTCCTTTTCCAGCAGTTCTTTCTATATTTTTGCCTTTATTTATTTCATGTGTGCCCGTACCGATGTACACTCTAGGGGCAATATCTACATTTTCTTCAATTTCTATAGTAGAAGCATCTGACAATGCCAAAAAAGTTTCATGTCCTAGCCATGTTCCGCTCTTAACTATAAGTTTTCCATTGCCAAACACTTTTACATTATAGCCAATTCTGACCGCTTTATCAATTTTATATCCTGCCAAATTAAGCAATGACACCTTAAAAGAAAATAATCTGGTAGGTGGTAAAAGAGGAAAAATAATTTTCAAAAAAAACTGTAAAAGTGATTTCATATATTTTCTTTTCTTTTATAAATATAAGCCATAATTGCCAAAGATAATATAGACATAATTAAAATAGCGTAAATCATAGCTTCTGCACCTTTAAATTGGAAAAAAACCACCAATGCTATAAACAGTAATAAGCTAAATCCATCTCTAAACAAACGAATCATAAACATGCTCCAATTCATTCCTTTTGAAAGAAAAGCTTGTACATAAACATTGGCTACACTGGCAAAAATAGTACTAAATACAGACAATATCAAAATGGTATTAAGTCCGGAGAAATTTTTGCCATAAAAATGGGTAATCCATTGGCTAAAAATGAGCACAAAAATTGATAAAGCCACCGTTACCACTACATTAATGAGAATAGTTTGATTGAGAATTCTACGATGAGTTGCTTCATTATTATTATGAGATGAAAAATGAGACAATACTACATTTCTAAGAATTCCCGGGATAAAGAGGATCACAGAATTCCACTGAATAGCCGCATTGTACAATCCTAGTTCACTAAAACTGGCATATCTAATGAGTAAAATGTTCATTAAAAAACTTGTAATAGAATATAAAGCTTCTTGCAATGCTACAGGAGTAGAATATTTAATGATTTCTTGGTATAAAGCTTTGTCTTTGGTAGAAGGTACTTTAATGGTAGCGAGCGATTTTCTTACTTCTAAAAAATTCATCACCGTGTTGATGAACTGGGAAATAATTAAGGCGAATAACGCCCCTTCAAAATTATAGAAATAGACTAACAGTACAGTAAAAAGAAATGAAAAAAGCCCTACCCAACTGTTTATTTTGGCCAGTTCTTTAAACTTTCCAAAACCAGAAATCATTCCTATCTGTGTAGTAGTAATGGCATTAAAAATAATTAAAATAGAGAGCCATTTTACTGCATCTGCTAAATGAGAAGCCTCTAGAACATAAGTTGCAAACTCTTTAGAAAAAATAAGAAGAATCCCTGCTACAATTCCAGAAAAAATCAATGTAATCTTATTTGCATACGCAATAAAAGATTTGAGTTTAGAAAATTCTTGGTCTCTGTAAAAATCAGCTACAAATTTTGTAGCAGTATATCCTAGCCCAAAAGTAGATAGAATACTCATAAATAGAATGGTATTCCTTATGGCGCCGTATTCTCCATAAATATCTTTCCCGAGTTCTCTTGCTACATAAATCCCTGCAATTAATCCCAATCCTCTTCCCACGATATTTCCTACAATGGACCAAAAAGAATCATTGATTAATTTACTGCTTAACAGCTTATTTTTGAACTCTGAGATAGACATCATTTGAGAAAAAATGGATTTTAATTATAAAGAATTGTCTGCTTTATCTTTTAAAATTCCTTTCACATCATAGATGATGGTATTATCTTTTCTCCAATTAGAGAAATCCATCTGAATAAATTCTTTATGTGCTACTCCTAACACGATGGCATCAAATTTTTTATTTGGAATGGTATTTTGACATTCTAATTTATATTCATGGTCTACTTCTTCAGGATTTGCCCACGGATCGAAAGTGGTTACTTTCACCCCAAAATCTTCTAATGCTTTGATTACATCAACGATTTTGGTATTTCTTACATCTGGACAATTCTCTTTAAAAGTAATTCCTAACATTAAGATTTCGGCACCATTTACATTGATGTCTTTCTTAATCATGGTTTTAATGACTTGTTCTGCCACGTATTGTCCCATAGAATCATTCAGTCTTCTACCTGCTAGAATAATTTCTGGGTGATAGCCAAATTCTTGTGCTTTTTGAGCCAAATAATATGGGTCTACTCCGATGCAGTGTCCGCCAACTAAACCAGGTTTAAAAGGCAAGAAGTTCCATTTGGTTCCCGCAGCTTTCAGCACTTCATGGGTATCAATATTCATGAGATTGAATATTTTAGCCAATTCATTTACAAAAGCGATATTGATGTCTCTTTGAGAGTTTTCTATTACTTTTGCGGCTTCTGCCACCTTGATGGTAGGAGCTAAATGAGTTCCTGCTGTAATCACAGATTTGTATAAATCATCTACAATTTTTCCAATTTCTGGAGTAGAACCTGAGGTTACTTTCAGAATTTTTTCCACGGTATGTTCTTTGTCTCCCGGATTGATTCTTTCTGGAGAATATCCCGCAAAGAAATCTACGTTAAAGGTAAGTCCAGACACTTTTTCAAGCACCGGAATACATTCTTCTTCTGTTACTCCTGGGTAAACAGTAGATTCATAAATGACAATATCTCCTTTTTTCAGGACTTTTCCTACGGTTTCGCTGGATTTATATAAAGGTGTTAAAACAGGTCTATTGTTTTTATCGACAGGAGTAGGAACGGTGATGATGTAGATATTGGAATCTGCAATATCTTCTATTTGGTCTGAACAAAAAAGTCCTATCTTATCTTTAACAGGGTTTTCATTTAATAAAACCGATTGCAATAAATGGTCTTCTACTTCTAAGGTTGCATCTTTGCCTGATTTGAGTTCTTGAACTCTTGCAGCATTGATATCAAAACCTACTACTGGATATTTTGTAGCGAATAGTCTTGCCAATGGCAGTCCTACATATCCTAAACCTACTACTGTAATTTTATGATTCATCACGATTATTGTTTTAAATTTTCCCAATACCATTTCACTGCTTCTTTAAGCCCTTCTTTCATGGAAAATTTTGGATTATAATTTAATAGTTTTTTTGCTTTTTCTATACTGGCTAGAGAATGGGGAACATCTCCTTTTCTGTAGTCGCCATAAACTACATCAACTTTTGAAATTTCTTCATCGAATTCTGATAAGTATTCTTTCAGATATTTCACCAAATCGTTTAAGGTAGTTCTCTCTCCGAAAGCGGTATTGTATACTTGGTTGAGCGCTTCTTCCTCTTCTACGGTTAATGCTAAGAGATTCATTAAAATGACATTATCTATATACGTAAAATCTCTAGAATATTCTCCACCCCCATTGATCACAGGTGATTCATGGTTCATGAATTGCATAACAAACTTAGGAATTACCGCAGCATAGGCACCATTAGGATTTTGTTTTCTTCCGAAAACATTAAAATATCTGAGTCCAATGGTATTAAAATCATAGGTTTTCTTAAACACATCTGCATATAATTCATTTACATATTTGGTTATTGCATATGGTGAAAGCGGTTTTCCTATTCTTTCTTCTATTTTAGGCAATGCTTCAGAATCTCCGTAAGTAGAAGAACTCGCTGCATAGATCAGTCTTTTAACGCCTGCATCTCTTGCTGCGACTAACATATTTAAAAAACCACCTACATTTACCTCATTACTTGTAATGGGGTCATTGATAGAACGAGGAACTGAACCGAGTGCTGCTTCATGCAAGACAAAATCTTGATTTTCGCAGGCTTTGTTACAAGTTTGTAGGTCTCTTATATCTCCTTCGATGAGTGTGAAATTAGAATTCTGAAGACAAATTTCTAGATTTTCTTTTCTTCCTGTAGAAAAATTATCTAGACAAGTGACGATAGCTCCTAATTCTAGGAGGGTCTCACAAAGATTAGAGCCGATAAAACCGGCTCCACCTGTGACTAGAATTCTCTTTTTATTGAGTTGAATAAAATTAATTTTTTGCATTTTTTATTTAAAAAATTTAGAATACCATTTCACTTCGCCTCCACTATGGTAACCATAACCATATTTGTTTCCGTATCCGAAATAATCATGTTCTACATCATTTAGAACAAATCCTACGTTTTTGATTTTTTCTTCGTCTATATTCTTTCTCGCAAAATCTATTAAACCTTTTTCTGTATAATTTGATCTGGTTACGTATAACGTAAGGTCTGCAGTATCCGTAATCAATAATGTATCCGTTACCAATAATAATGGTGCTGTATCAATCACTACATAGTGGTATTCTTCTTTTAAATCACTAATCAATTTTTGGAATCTTCCATTATTGAGCAACTCAGTTGGGTTGGGCGGAATAGCTCCTGAGAATATGATTTCTAAATGCGGATTGATGTTTGATTTATGGATGATATCTTTGTAATCATTAACCTCTTCACATAAATATTCTGTAAGCCCTTTTAGATTTTTTCTGTCTTCACTGTATCTCTGTAACTGAGGATTTCTAATATCTGAACCAATCAAAATGGTTTTTTTGGTTTTACTAGCAAGCGTAAGCGCTAGATTTACTGATACGAAAGTTTTTCCTTCTCCTTTTACTGTAGAAGAAACCAAAATTGCTGAACCTTTATCTGTTTTCGGCAACATGAATCTCATGTTGGTAATGATAATTCTGAAAGATTCTGCAATAGCCGATCTGTCATTTGGTTTAATCAGTTCTTCTTCCCCTTTTGTTAATCTTGGGATTTCTCCAATGATATTTTTACCATTGGTCAATTTATCTAAATCGTGTTTAGTTTTGATTTTATTATTGAATAGTTCTAACAGATAGATAATGGTCATTGGTAATAAAAGACCGAGCACTAGACCTGTAAGATAGATAATCATTTTCTTAGGAGAAACAGGAGACTTGTTAGAATATGCATAATCTACAATTCTTGCTTTATTCCCATTTAAGGATAAAGAAATTGCGGTTTCTTCTCTTTTTTGAAGTAATAATAAGTATAAGTTTTCTTTGATTTGCTGTTGTCTTTCTATCCCTCTAAAGAGTTTTTCTTGAGAAGGGATTTTAGAGATTCTGCCAATCACTTTGTTTTGTTCGCTTACGTAGTTATTTCTAGCAATTTGCAATCCAGTTCTGGTTTTATTAAGATTCTGGATGATAGAATTTCTAAGATTATTGATTTGTTTGGTTACGTCTATTACCACTGGGTTTTGAGCTGTACCATTTTCTAGTAAGCGATTTCTTTCTAAAACCAATTGATTATAAGCGCTAATATTGGTAATGGCTGTAGGATTATCTAGACCTACATTTACTGGAAGCACTTGAGAGGTTCCTTGGGTTTGAATAAAAGAAAGCAATGAATTGGTAAGTTCTAATTGAGAGTCTAATTCAATTTGTCTTGCTCTGGCTTCTGCAGAAGTTTCTAAATTTATTTTAGCTTCTGTTTCGAGGTCTGTAATGTTATTGCTGGCTTTGAATTGTTCTTTTTGGTTTTCAACTTGACCGAGTTCTTCACCGATTTTATTGATTCTATCATTGATAAAGTCTGCAGATTTTAAAGATTCTGCATTTTTATCTTTAATGGCTTCTTCGTTATATACCATCACCAATCTATTGATGATGTCTTTGGCTTTTTCTATGTTCGAGTGGTTAATTGCTAACTTAATTACATCTGCATCTTTATTGACCAAACTTACATTAAGTTTAGACTGGTACTCGTCTGTTTTAACCTCTAGTTTTCTAATATTTAAATGAAGCGTACTGTAATCTTTTCCTTCTATTTTTTTAGGAATAAAATTCTTATTTTTAAGAATCATGATATGCGCAAAAGGAAGCGCGATAGTTTTATTAAAAGTACTTACAATAGCAGGCATTTTCTCGCTAGAAAGGGTAAGTTTGTCTCCTGATATTTTTAAAATTATAGGAGTGATTTCTTTAGCATCTTCGTTTTCTGATAATACTTTTACGATAATAGGTGAAGATTTACCGTACAGTTCTAAATTCTGAAATTTACCTGGTAAAAGGATATCTGTTTCAAGGCCTAATTGTTTTACAACCTCTGTCATAATTTTTTTAGACTTGAAAATCTCCATTTCATTATCTACCCCGTTACTTCCTATTTTCCCGAGTCCCGAAATATCATTTAAGATGGCAAAATCTTGCATAGAAGAATTGCTTTTAGAATCTTTGATGAGTACTGTAGATTCAATAGAATAGATTTTGCTTTGTGTTTTTAAATATAAGTAAGCACCTAGAATCGATAAAATGAGTCCCACAATAAACCAAGGCCATCTTCTGGTATATGGTTTAATGAGTTCTACTAGGTTTATTTCTTGTTCTTGGACTTGATTATTATGTACATCGTTGCTCATATGGAAATTCGTTTTTTATCTTCTAAAAATTAATGTAAGTAGTCCTAAAATTACAGAAGCTACAGAAATATAAATTCCGGCATTAGGGTCTAATCTTGCTTGTTTTTGTTTGGTTTCATTAGGACTTACTACAATTACGTCTCCTTGCTGAAGGTTATAGTAAGGAGAATTGATAAAGTTAGAATCTGTAAGATTAATTCTGCCTTTTGTAATTTCACCATTGATGTTTCTTACGACTAAAACATTGTCTCTTTTGCCATAGATGGTAAGATCACCTGCTAAACCCAATGCATCTAATATAGTAGCCTTGGCATCTGGAATGATGTAATATCCGGCTTTATTTACTTCACCTAATACGGTAACCTTATAATTAGAGTGTCTAATGGTAACAATAGGATTGATGATGTATTTCGAAAGTTTAGCTTTTAGGTCTTCTTTTAACTGGTCTATGGTTAATCCTGCAGCTTTTACTTCTCCAATCACGTTCATGGTAATATTTCCGTTTTCTCCTACTAGGTATTTAGGACCTTCTTCTACCACTTGATTGTTCATTAAAGCATTATTAGAAGCGGCAGAATACTGGGTAGTGCTTCTAGAAGAATAGTTTTGATTAAAAGGTTTTACTACATCCATATCTTTGGCAGTCACTAAAATCATTAGCTCATCATTTATCTGGATAGAAGATTTAGCATTTTGGATAGAAGTTTGTACCGCAGTATCTTCTATATTTTGCAAATAAGATGAAGTATCGGCTTTTGGCTTGCAAGAAAATAAAGCAAGTACCGCAAAAATATTGAGTAATTTAAAATATTTTTTCATTTAATAAAATTTGTTATTAGGATTGCAAATATACAATTTTGTTTATTTATCTAGTTTTTCGAAGACCGAATTATTGCTGATAAACTCGGGAACCATTTTTTTCAGGAGTTTCACTACTTCAATTTTATCTCTTCTGAGTGCCGCTTTGGTAATCTTATTAGCCAGACATTCAATGTCTTCGAACTCCATATGTGGGTCCATAGAGACCATAATTTTTTCGTGTGGAGTCGGAAGATTTTTGGTACCATCACTTAGAAGTTCTTCATAGAGTTTTTCTCCCGGTCTCAGTCCTGTATATTTTAATTTGATATCGATTTCTGGTTCAAAACCAGATAGTTTAATCATTTTGATAGCGAGGTCTTTAATTTTCACGGGTTCTCCCATATCGAACACAAAAATTTCACCTCCTTTCCCCATGGTTCCTGCTTGTAGCACTAATTCACAAGCTTCTGGTATGGTCATAAAATATCTTACAATCTCTGGATGAGTAATGGTAACAGGACCTCCTTTTTCGATTTGCCTTTTAAAGTGAGGAATTACAGAACCATTACTTCCCAAAACGTTTCCAAATCTGGTGGTGATGAACTTGGTGGTATTTCCTGGTACATCTTGTAATGCTTGCACTAACAGTTCTGCTCCTCTTTTAGAAGCTCCCATCACATTGGTAGGATTTACGGCTTTATCCGTAGAAATCATGACAAATCTATTGATTTTATATTTAGAAGAAAGGGTTGCTAAGTTTTTGGTTCCAAATATATTGACCAAAATCGCTTCATGAGGATTGTTTTCTATGAGAGGTACATGTTTATATGCTGCTGCATGATAAACCATCGAAAAATTATATTTCTGGAAGAGTGGTTCTAGCCTGTGCTTATTAGAGATATCACCTAAAATAAATCTAAAATTAATGTCTGGATACTTTTCTTCCATTTCCAATTGGATTTCATGAAGGGGAGTTTCCGCTTGGTCTAAAACCACAATAAGAGAGGGTTTAAATTGCGCGACCTGCCTTACGATTTCGCTCCCAATAGAACCTGCTCCACCAGTAACTAAAACTGCCTTTTCGAAATGACGTTTCATCACTTCTTCATTTTGGATACAAATCGGTTCTCTATCTAACAAGTCTTCAATTTGAAGATTCCTAATATTGGCTTCAATTTTTTTATTGCTGAATTCTTCTACCATTGGTGCTTGAAGAATTTCTAAGTCTTTATCTAGTAGAATATTCACCCATTCGTCTAATTCTTCTTTGGTTAATCTTTCTTTTAATAATAATACTCCTTCTAGACCAAGTTGTTCTTTCGATTTATTAACGAATTTATCTTGAGTTAATATTTTAAGTCCTAAAATTTTAGCATATTTAGAGTCATTTCTTTTGGTTAAAAATCCTGTAAGTTCATAAGGAAGATTATCATTGTCTAAAATAGCTCCTGCCATTGCCACAGAATGGTCGGAGATTCCCAAAATCATAATTCTTTTTTTCTGAGTGCTTGCTTTAACATGCTTAATAAAATAAAATGCTTGTTTCACTGCTAGTCTGAAAACCAACAATGCGGTAAAAGAAATTACAAAATAAAGTAGTAATAATGGGGTATAAAAAAGCTTTACCTTAATGAGAGAAAACGTACTATATTTCAGCACCAATAAACTTACTACAGTCGTAAAAGAAGACCAAAATATTTTTTGAATATCAATAAAAGTAGAATGCCTTATAATGCCCGCAAAAGTTTTGAAAACATACATAAATATGATGTTTGTACCAATAATGACAATATATTTCCATTCTATGGGTAAATATTTTGGAAGAATCGTGATTTTATTTAATATAAAAAAAGCGGTGCCCAATGAAACAAATAAAATACAGACATCAATTAAAAACACCATCCAACGTGGAAGGTATCTTAAACTAGAGATTCTGAGGTAATTATCCCCACTGGTCATTTTGTTTTTAGAACTGTTCGGCATCATTTACAAATAGATTTATCCTAACAAATTTTTTATTACCTTATTAATTCTTTCTTTATCGTCGTCTGTAAGATTAGAGCCAGAAGGCAGGCACAATCCATTATTGAACAGCGTCTCAGCAATATTTACGCCAAAGTACATTTTATTGGCAAAAAGTGGTTGCAAATGCATAGGTTTCCAGAGTGGTCTAGTCTCTATATTCTCTTCTGCAAAAGCTAATCTCCAGAACTCTCTATCTTTATTTCCTGTTTTTTCAGGGTGTATAATGATCGCATTGAGCCAATGATTGGATTGATAATCTTCGGATGGTTCAGTAAATAGTTCTACTCCTTCCTGATTTTTGAAAATATTTTTATAAAACTCGTGATTAGCTCTTCTCTCTGCTACCCTTTGGTCTATCACTTCCATCTGACCTCGCCCTATTCCTGCGCAAATATTGCTTAATCTGTAGTTGTATCCTACAATAGAATGCTGATAATGTGGTGCGTTATCTTTGGCTTGAGTGGAAAGAAAAACTGCTTTTTGTTTATAAATTTCTTCTTTGAGCACTAATGCCCCTCCTCCAGAAGTGGTAATAATTTTATTTCCATTAAAACTCAAGACAGAAATATCTCCAAATGTTCCACATTTTTGACCTTTATAAGTGCTTCCTAATGCTTCTGCACTGTCTTCGATAATAGGAATATTATATTTTTCTGAAATGGCTTTTATTTCTTCTACTTTATACGGCATTCCGTAAAGGCAAACCGTAATAATGGCTTTTGGTTTTTTGCCTTTTTCAATGCAAACCTTAATGGCCTCTTCTACTGCAATAGGGCAAAGATTCCAAGTATCTTTTTCACTGTCTACAAAAACGGGTATTCCTCCTAAATAAATAATAGGATTAGCTGACGCGGCAAAAGTAAGGGATTGACAGATGACAAAATCATCTTTTTCTACGCCTAACATGGCTAGTGCAAGATGTAGAGCGGCAGTACCTGTAGAGACTACTGCTACATGAGATTCTTGTCCCAGATAATTTTCTAAGTCTTTTTCGAAGCCGTCTACATTTGGTCCTAAAGGAGCAATCCAATTCCCATCAAAAGCTTCTTGAATATATTTCATTTCATTCCCGCTCATGTGCGGAGAAGAAAGCCAAATTTTTGATTTATTGTTCACTTAATTTCACTCAATTTAATAATTTTACCCGGGTTTCCTACCACTGTAGCTCCTGCAGGAACATCTTTTATAATCACTGCACCAGCTCCTACAATTGCATCTTGACCTATGGTTACCCCTGGGATAATTCTTGCTCCAATTCCTATCTGCGCACGTTTTTTTATGGTAATATTTCCAGCCAAAGTTACGGAAGGCGAAATATGCACAAAATCTTCAATTACGCAATCATGCTCTATCACAGATGCAGTATTGATAATGCAATGGTTTCCTATCTTCACTTCTGCATTTACACAAACTTGTGGCATCACTACTGTTCCTTCTCCTAATTCTGAGAATCTAGAAACAAAGGCACTTCTGTGAATCAAGGTTTCGAAGGCACAAATTCCAGAGAGTTTATTTACAATTTTTTCTCTGGCATTGGCATCTCCAACGGCTACAATTACTTTGTGCTTTCTTAGCAATTCTTCTGTAGGTTTGTAAATTTCGAGATGGTGGAAAAAATCTGCAGGAGGATTGTCATCTACCAGATATTCTAATAACATATCATTTGATAAAATGATATCGTAAATCACTTTTGCATGACCACCTGCACCGTATAAAACTAGACTATTCATTTCCTTTAAAAGCAATATTAGTAGCTTCTCCTTCTCGATTTACTCCTTCTAATTTAAGCACTTTTTTCAAAGTTAAGAACATTATTTGTAAATCAAGCAAAAAACTCAGATTTTCTACATACCAAACATCAAACTGGAATTTTTTTTCCCATTCTACGCCATTTCTCCCATTAATTTGTGCCCAACCTGTAATGCCCGGTTTTATGAGATGTCTTTTCTTTTGAAAATCATTATAAAGAGGCAGGTATTCTGGGAGTAATGGTCTAGGTCCTATGAGACTCATATTTCCTAGGAGCACATTGATGAGTTGTGGGATTTCGTCTAAAGAAGTTTTTCTTACTAATTTACCAATGCTGGTTAATCGTTCTTCATCTGGTAAGAGATCCCCTTGAGCATCTCTTTTATCGTTCATGGTTCTGAACTTGATGATTTTAAAAATTTCCTCGTTTTTCCCGGGTCTATTTTGTAGAAAAAAAACTTTTCCTCTATTGGCAAACAATAAAGCGATAAATACTATCAGAAAAATAGGACTCGTAACGATTATTCCTAACAATGACAGCACAAAATCTGATAAAGGTTTGAAAAAAATTTTATACATAACAACCCACAAATTTACTTATTTTTTTCAGGGAATGGTTATTTTTTTAACATTTTTTTAAGACTGAAATTGATTTACAATTTCTTCATATTCATAACCTTTTGACATCAAGAATTTTATCAATTTTTGTTTTCTTTGATAATCTTTCAATCCTTTGTAAGTGGGTAGTAATTTTTCGATAAAATCACGAATGGTATCTTGATAATCACGCTCATCTATTTCCGAAAAAGATTTGACAATGAGTTTATCAGAAATTCCTTTGAGACGGAGTTGTTGCTTGATTTTATTTTTCCCCCATTTTTTGATGTAGAATTTTCCTCGGGTGAAACTTTTGGCAAAGCGTTCTTCGTTTAGGAAGTTCTCTTTTATGAGATAGAGGATTATTTCTTCTTTTGCTTCAGGAATTAGAACAAATTCTTTCATTTTTTGTTCTACTTCTGCATGACATCTGTCTTGGTAGACACAAAAACTGACTAATTTTTGCTTAATTTCTTGAAAGGGAAAAAGTTTTTTTTCTTGCATATTACCAAAATAAAAAACCGAAATTCATCTTTCGGTTTTTTAAAAATTTATTTTACGATTTTACGATTTTTCATTTTGTAGTGATACACCATTATTCCAGATGCTGCAATTGCTAAAATTGGCAAATAATCATCAATAGGAATTTCTTCATCTCCTGGTGCGTTCCCTGGACCGCTAGCTTCATGTTCAGACCCTACCCCTCCTATAGCACTACCGCTGCCAGTAGCTGCATTTTCTGACTGCTGAAATCTATTTTCTTCTGTTTCTTGAGCCTTCACCAAAAACATAGTCAACAAAAGAAATAGGCTTGAAATTAATGCTTTCATTTACTTTGATATTATTTTTTTATTGATCATTTCATCAGCAAATATAATGCTAAAAATATTAGTACCTGTACTTAAAATCGATTTTTCTACTAATAATTGTTTTTTTCTAGCCTCTATGGTTTTCAAAAGTTTGCCTGAAATATCATAAATTTTTACTTGATCAAAGGTTTTATCCGCTTTTACTACAAAATAATTTTCTGTTTCATAAATAAGCAATCCGTATTTGTTATTTTCGTTTGTGCCTAAAATTCTATTGAGCATATTGTATACAATTTCAAATCGGTCTGTGCTTTCTCCTTTTTCTGCAGAGAAGGTATAAGATTCTTTTTGTAAATTGATCAAAATATCTTCTTTTTTATCGTGTAGATAAATAGGTTGTCCGTTTGCAAATTCTCCTTCTTTTTTCGCTATGGAAATGGTATGCTTCCCAGTCTCATAAAATATTGCACCTAGAGCTACTTTATCATTTTCATTAAATGGATATTTTCTTCCTTGAATCGCTAATTTTTTATTTTTCAATATTGAATAAAAAGCATCTGCTCCTTCTACTAGAAGTGGCGAGTCATAATCTAGTTCAAAATTATTTGTTCCCCCTTTTACATAGCCTATTAGAATAGGATTTACAAAGTTAAGAGGTGTTTTGAGTTCTAGCCAGAATCTGTCTTTTTTATTATTTATTTGTCTATTAAAGAAGTTCCCCGAATTATCTTTAGATCTCATGGAATTATTGAAGAATAGGTTTCCGGGTGTATGAGCTTTTACAATGAATCCTTGACCTACTTTTATGATATTGTTAGGGGTTTTACATGTAGGGCAGTTGGTACTAGTCCCTACCGTATTATTGTTCCCACCACCATTAAAACCATAAGGTGCAGCTAAACCTCCTGTTCCTGAATAAACTGCATAATTATTGATACTTCCTGTTTTAGGATATTGATTCCCTTGCATTTCTGGATTAGGGTTCACGTTTGTCCAAAAATAAGCTACTTTCTGAATCACACCAGAGTTGGCTGCAAAAAGTAAATCAAAATCAATATTCGAAGGGTAAGGATTAGCAACAAGGTTATACCCTCTATCCGTTCCTGAAGAAGCTAATGGTACGCTAAAGCTTCCATTATGTGGCTGACCATTATAAGAACCATAGAAAGAAGCTACTGTAGAGGGAGCAGAATTGCTTGCTCTAATGGCATAACCTATTCCTCTTTGGAACGTATTGGTTGTAGGATTTATGGAATAGAAAAAATCATCTGATTCATTATAGGTGTAAAATCTAGTATTGAGTGTACCTGGAGAGAAAGATTTCAAATTTTGATTGGTAACCGGACTGCCCCAATAATTATAATCTAATCTCTTTAACTCTGCATTTCTTTTTACAGTAATGTTATTTCCTGTATAACTGCCATCTCTTTGGATAAAATTCCCATCATTTTCTACGGTAAGATTTCCATTGTTGGTAACATTACCCACTACTTCTACATAATTGCCAGAAGTATTGATGGTTAATGTTTTATTTGCATTTATGGTAAGAGTTCCATCGATGTATAAGTCATTAGAAACCGCTGTATCAAAATTATTTCCTAATACTACGTTTCCAAAAGTTTCAACACTACTATGATTATTGTTATTAACTACTTGGGTAGCGTTTCCAAGGAAATGAACAGTGCTTTGTCCTTGTAAAAAACTTGAATCACCAGCATTATTCGTCCAGTTTCCATAGAGATAGATTTGACCATCTTGTGTAGTGGCATTGCTATCGTCCATGTCTAAAGTGCCTCCAGCATTTAAAGTTAAATTACCATATACTTCTAATTTATTATTAGGACTCGCTTCTATGGTCAGTGATTTATCTATGGTTAAATTTAGGACTCTGGCAATATCTCCATATAAATCAGAATCTGCTGCAGTATAGTCAATTACCGCATTATTAGCCACTGTAGCATTGAAGGTTACATTGGTATTTTGATCTGGTACTACCAATGTATCCCAGTTAGAACAATCAAACCAGTTTGTATTATTCGTACCATTCCATTTTCCTTTCGCATGTACATCTGTAGCAATGGTTAACTGAGGGCAGCCTACACTCCCAATATAGTTATATCCACCTGTATCGTAGGCAGTATTATCTATATAGGTAGTCCAATTAGTGGTTTGATTTATTAATGCAATCCAATCTAATTGATCATTGTTAGTACTCGATGTAAAATTTTGCAAATTAAATTTCACTTTTCCTGGTCCAGTAGGTGCAGTAGTAGTGAAACATTTACTATTAGGGTACACAGTAGACCATTTTGCAGACTCAGATGTTCCGCCTGGAGCAGCATTCCACCCACTTTCAGTCCAACCGTAGAGAACATTCCCAGTGTAAGTAGAGTGATGTGTGGTGCTATTCGTCCAAACTCCTCCTTGCATAATCCAAACATCATCATCAGAGTTTAAGTTAAAACCGCCAATAGCCCCTCCAGAAATTGCATCTTTTGTCCAATTATTATCAATCACTCCACATGTATAAATATTAAAATGAGAAGCGTTTGTAATATTTCCTACCGCTTGATTTCCCACCAAAACAATAACTGTTCCTTTCGGTAAAGTAGATCCTGTTCTCGTTATAGAAATAACTCCTTCTGTTCCTCCCCATTCGCTTGCAAACTCTCTTTCATATCCATTATCGGTAAGATATAATTTAGTACCTGGTGTAATATCTTTGAAGGCTACAAATGCAATCTGGTCATTTGAATTTCCATCATAATCTGTATTAACTGCTAAAATCGCTAAATCTCCCGCAGATAAACTAGTAGAAGTGACAATATCAAACAGAGCACTGGTTTTTGTAAATGCACCAGAGGTCGCCGTTAGTTGTCTTGCTGTAGCTGTAACTGTATGAACAATATTACCCAATGTTACGCTTCCTACTACAAAAGTTCCAGAAACGGCAACGGCAAGTGTTCCTGTACTGGTAATAGTTATTGCTGAGGCATAATCCTTATCTATATTTCCGTTTGCGTCAGTAGCATTGATCACTACTGCAGACATGGTATCATTAATAGCAGTAGTAGAAGCATTTTGAATATATCTTAATTCAGTAGCGATTACTTGAATCACATTACTTGCATTCGCTGAAGTGATTGCAGAAAAAGCTGTTTTTCCTGAACCTGTAGCCAAGAATGTAACATTCGCATTCGATAGGCTAAATCCAAAATCTTCTCCATCAAAAGCATCTGGACCTATAGTATTTTTAAGAGATAATCTTAGAGACAATACTTTTTGTGAATTATCTGGAACCGAATAATTTAATCCTGTAAATTGGATTTGATTTGAAGTAATTACTCCATCTGCAATTTTAGTGGTTCCATCGAATAAAGCCACTGCTTTAATCGCATCCGTCCAAGTTCCTACTTCGTTTCCTAGACTTTGTGCCAAAGTAATCCCATCAAGAATAGAAGGTAACGCATCCGTATCCGCCAAATCTGCACCACCATCTCTTACTCCTATTTGCCATACTTGTACGCCATCAGAAGAGGTAGCTATTGGAGAATCATTTTCCAATGAAGAAATAGTAACCGATTCAGATGCAGCCACTGCATAAATATCTGTCTCAGCCGAATTGCTTCCTATACCACTGATATTAAAATTATAAGGATTTTCATTACTATCATCATTAGCGATGGTAATAGTAGCAGTTCTAGTTCCTGTAGCTGAAGGATCAAAAGTAATACTAAAAGTAGTAGAACTCGCTGCTGCGATTGGTGTATTAGGTAAAGCCGTAATCGTAAAATCAGCAGCATTGGTTCCTGAAATTACTATATATGGACTTGTTCCTGTAAGATTAAGTGCAGCTGTTCCTATATTATCTATGGTAAAAGTTCTGGTTAGGGTTCCTGTACTAACATCTACCGTACCAAAATCAGTATAGTCTGACGTTGCTGGTGTAGAATCGCCGTCTATAACAGATACTCCATTTCCTTTTACATCCATTTCTGGTAAAGAAGTGGTACATGCATTGGTATGAGAGCCTAAATTAGAAACATCATCTATTGGATACGCCGTCCATTCTGTAGCTGGATTAAAAGCATCTGAACCATTCGCATCTCCTATTTGTACAGAGAAGTTTCTTACTAACGTTTCATCTAAAGTAGAAACTCCTCCAGAAACCCACTCTGTTCCTGGATCTGTTCCTATTTGGCCGATTACATCAATTAAAACACCCGATTTCCTCAAAGCTACTGCATCATCTCCATTAAACCCTAAAGAAGCTGAAGTTTGCTGTGCTAAAGCTAAAATCGCAGGATTAGAAGAACTATTTGCTAAAACAAAAGTACCATAAGCTGGAACAGAGCCACTTAAAGAAATTGAAGCTGGTGTTGAACTACCATTTGCATAAATAGATATATCATATCCTGTTAAAGAAATTGCTGACGCTGTAGGATTATATATTTCTATTGCTTTATTATTAGAACTTCCTTCTACATATTCAGAGATGAATAAATCTGTACATGGCGCCACAGAAACGGTGGCTCTCAGTGCAAAATCATAAGCTGCTTCATTAGCATCTGTATTATTGATGGTGACTGTATCTGTAAATGTTCCTGAATTGGCACTGTTAAAAGTTACAGTAAATGTAGCAGAACTTCCTGCAGTTATTGTTACTGGCAAAGTAATGCCACCTATGGTAAATTTGGTTCCCGTAGTCATGTTGATACTCGAAATCGTCAATGCTCCAGTACCAGTATTTTGTATGGTAAATGTTTTTACTACATTGGAAGAAGCAGTAGTGGTTCCGAAATCCGTATCATCTGTTGTGGATGGTGTATTATCTCCATCTGAAATATTGGTCGAATTTCCTTGTACATTAATTTCTGGTGCAGTAACTGTAAGTGTACCACTTATGTTGGTAGTACCATCCCAAGCTCCTCCTGTATTCGGAGCACCAGCATGACCTCCGTAAAAATATTCTGTACTCCCTGATTTTTGGTACCGTGCTGCATAGTAATAAGTTCCTGCAGGTCTACCTATTCCTATTTCTGCAGAATATTCATCATTATTGGTGTTTGAAAAAGAAGTATTTCTAGTGGCTGCAACCCAAGTCCAACCGCCTGATGTAGGTGCTACATTAGCAGTGTTATAACCAATCCAAGCGGTAATACCTGCGTGAGAATTCGCATCTCCTGTTACTCCAGGTTCGTAGACCTGAGAAAAAACGGTATAAGAAGTTCCTGTAAGGATAGTCCCAGAAATGGGTGACTGAATATTTGCCCAATCTACTTTATTAGAAACTACAGATAATGAAGCACTGCTGCTCCAAGTTCCCCAATTACTACCCAAATAACGCCATTCTGTACTTCCTGCTTTTTTTACTCTGGCTGCGATATAATAAGTTCCTAATGCTAAATTATTAGGTAATGTAAAACTATAACGGTCATTATTACCCGCATCTGATTGAGTAACCCCAGTAGAAGTCCACAATAATGCAGACCATGTAGAAGGGTTACTGTCTGTACCCGAAACGTATGCAAATTCTACGGTTTGATTGGCTGCGTTATATGCAGCATCTGTAAGGCCTGGTTCATAAATTTCTACCGTTGCAGTACTTGATGTTCCTTCTGGTACTGATGCTGGTGAAACGGTAACTTGCCCTGCATCTACTACATTAGAATTTATGGTAAGTACACCACTGTTATTGCTCCAGAGACCGCCTGTTCCTCCGTAGATATAAGCTCCTGAACCAATTTTATAACGATATGCGTAATAATAAGTTCCCGGAGTGAGACCAGAACCTAAATTGGCTACAAACTCATCATTATTTCCTGATTGTGTATTAAAAGTTGCTGATGACCAATTGCTCCAAGTATTGGGATTGGTATTGGTAGTACTGTATCCTAGTTCTGCTGTAACACCCGCTCCTTGACCTGCTGCTTCTGTAATAGTAGGTTCATAGACTTGTCCGTAAACTGCCACCGTACTGCCTTCATTAATGGAAGCAGTAGCAGGAGATTGAACATTTCCCCAATCTGGAGTTGCTGTAGATATTGGAGTAACAGTACCTGAAATAACCACATCATCGAGTCTGAAAACACCAGTACCATTTGAGGTTCTACTTCCATTTAACCATCCTTGTATTTTAATTGTTGCAGAAGTTAAATTGTTTTGCCCAGTTACAGCTTGGTTTACTGTTAATAGCGAGGAATCAGAAGCATTCACTGAATATAAATCGCTTCCCCCAATAGCAAAACCTACAGCAGAAGGTCCTGCTGCAGTAGCATATGCTCTGAAAGAAATATTTGTTATTGTGAACTGATATCCTGTAGCTGCAGTAATAGTGAAATTGAAATTTTTAGCACTTGCTTGTGTTGTTGCTGTCCAACCTGTTGATTCTTCAATATACGGCTCATTTGGAAAGTATGTGCCAGTTGTGATATTCGTTTCAATAGTACCAGCAGAAAGTGCAAAACTACTAACAGTAACATTAGTATCTTTATTTGAAACTACAAGGCTACTTGTTGCTGGAAAATTAAATTGAGCAATCTGTCCCCACCCCAAAACAGAAGTAAGGATCAATATAAACATGGAAAAGCGAGAAAATAAAACTCGTAGAGTTTTCTTCATTTGTGTTAAGAGTATGTAAGTTATTTAATAAAACGGACGATAAAATTAATCATTTTTCGGAAATTATTGCGAAATATTTAACTTAATTTTAAAAAAAATATCCACTGACAATCAATTACTTAATAACGAAGGGCTTTTCAGAAAATATTAAATTTTATTCATATAGAAGATTATAACTTTTTATCGCTCAAAACCTAAAATTCGGCTCCCATTTTTGGCACTTCGTAATGCTTTTTTTGTGTTTTGTCTAAGAATCGTTGATGCTTTTTTGTCGGCAACCACTAAAAAAAGAGCCGAGAACGAATTCTCGGCTTGCTTTCATTTTCACTTCCACTTGTAAAGGGATTATTTGATGATTTTTTCTTCAAACCATATGGTTTCTGTTTTCCCTTTAATGAAATACACTCCCGGAAGTGGTAATTCTGATTTTGGAATTAATATAGATTTATTTTTTGGAGTATATTTTTTATTGAAATTGCCTAGAGCATTACTCAAGTAGAGTTCTAGTATCTTCTCATTTTTAGAAATCACGAGGTAATGGCTTGCTTGGTCTATCACTCTAATCTCTTGTAAAGCTGTATTGTTATTTCCTAAATTTTGCACTTTATCCATAAACACCAATTCAAATCGGTCTTCAATTTCGCCCGCAGTTTGTACCGCAAAAGTGTAGTCTTCGGTTTGTAAATTCACGAGTGAATTGTTGGTTTTGTCTTTAATGAAAATGGCTTGACCATTGGTAAAAATTCCTTCTTTTTCGGCTAAAGAAATCGTGTAATTTCCCGGCGCATAAAAAGATGCTCCTAGCGGAATCACTTCATTCATGGTCAATGGATATTTTCTACCTTGAATGGCTAATTTATGTTCGCCTAAAATAGAATAGAATGAATCTGCTCCTATTACGAGATGTGGCGCATCATAATCTATTTCGAAATCATTGGTCGCTTCTTTTTTGTAGGCTATGAGGATTTTATTTGCCACTTGCAATGGTGTGGTTAACTGCAACCAAAATCTATCGTTGGTTTCTTCTTTGGCATTTTTCGCCATTTTGTTGAAAAATTTAGCAGTGGTATTATTGGTTCTCATGCTGTTGTTAAAGACAACTGTACCATTATTTTTGGCTTGGATGATGAAGCCTTGCCCTACTTTTATGTATTGATTTGGTGTTACAGAACCATTTTGCGCAGGACCTGTCGCAGGAACACCTCCACTAGCGTTATAGATGGCGTAATTATTAAGAAAACCACCATTAGGATAATTGGCGCCTTGCATTTCAGGATTAGGATTTACATTGGTCCAATAATATGCGATGTTATTGATGACACTGCTATTGGCAGAGAAGAAATTGGCAAAATTAATATTAGAGGCATAAGGATTTGCCACTAAATTATAGCCATTACTTGTTTTGGCAACATTTACAGCAATCACTCCATTATTCGGTACTCCGAAAAATTCTCCATTGAAAACGGTATTGGTAAGTGCGTAATCATTTGGCGCTCTAATGGCGTATCCTTTTCCGGGGATAAAATCGTTACTGGTAGGAGAAATTACATAGAAGAAATCATCTGCTTCGTTATAGGTATAGAATCTTGTAGACAAAGTTCCTGGCGAAAACGCTTTAAGATTTTGTCCTGCTACAGAACTTCCCCAATAGTTGTAATCTAAACGTTTTAGATTGGCATTTCTTTTCACTTTGATGCTTCCCACATTTACAGAAGCATCATTTCTTTGGATTAAATTGCCATCATTTTCTACGGTTACTGTACCATAATTGATGAGTCTGTTGTGAATTTCCACATAATGATTGGCGGTTACGAGCAAGGATTTCCCAGAAGTAATTTCGCATTCGCAAGTGACAAAATTGCCATGAAGGTCTGTATTATAGCTCTCGGCCAACAGTACTTTTTCATAAGCATCTGGTGCTGAAGTTCCTAAGCCAGACCATGCTGAGCCGTTCCAAACTTTAGCAGGAGTAGTTCCTTTGAGCATGACATTGTCTACACTCCAAATTCTAGATTCTGAGCCAGATTTTAACCTGAATCTTATTTTCAAATCATTTACGGCAGGCAATTGAGAAAGCACGATGGTTTTTAAGGCATTGGTGGTTTGATTTCCTGTAGGCGTTTGGAAGGTTATTGGTGTATTGGTTCCAGAATATATTTTGCTGGCAGCGCCTAAACCGTCTACAAAAGACCAGTTGCTGTTAACATTTCCTATGATAATGATTTCATCTGAATATGCCCCACCATTGGTAGACACCGAAACTATAATTACATCTCCACTATTGGTTCCTATTCCAGCATTTCCGCCTAAAGAAGCGAGATTAAAACTTAACTCTACATTAGAATAGAAACTGGTGTTGATGGAATTAAAGTTTATTTCGGCGTCTGTATTAAATATCTGTAAAGATTCTTGACCTAAGTATTTGTTTTTGAGGGCTTCATTGGCAAAAGCAAAGCCTCCTGAAACCACTACGGAACCCGTATAGACATTTGTGGTATAGTTATAAAATGGTTCATTTGAAATGTCTTCAAAATCTTGCTGTACAATAATCACATCAGAACTGCAAGGAATTGCTGTACTTCCACCTCCTTGAATGGCAAAGGTGTAAGGATTTTCATTGGTATCATTGTTCTGAATATTTAGGATAGCATTTCTTAATCCAATAGCAGAAGGATTAAACCTGATGATTAAGTTACTGGAAGTTTGTTCGAGGATGTTTTTGGCAGGATTGGTTACGATGCTGAAATCACTTGCATTGGCTCCTGTAATAGTAACGCTATTGATGGAAAGTGGTAGATTTCCTACATTTTCTATGACGAAGGTTTTGTCTATTGTTCCACCATCCACTAGAGTTGTTCCGAAGAAAGTATTGTCATAATTATCTGGTGTGGTATCTCCACTGGAAATATTGAGTCCGTTTCCTCTTACGTTAATCTCTCTTCCTTTGAGTGGATTTCCTGCCGTAATCTCATTGATGAGCGGAAAATCTGTTAGTCCTTCTAATTTTAGAATATTGCTGCCGATGTGAATGTGTTCCAACCATTGTACACCATTCCATTGACCAGCAACAGAGTTGGTCTCTGTACCATAGATGTCTGCATTGGTATAATAGGCATTTACGCTGTATCTTAGATTTACGGTATTTTGGGAATTGAGCACCCAATATCTCAAAAGATAATCTACTGGTGAATCATTGGTGGTGTGTTTTGCATTTTCGGTTGCCACTTCTATAAATGCAGACGAATTAAGGATTCCGGAGTGCAAGGTAATTTCTAGTGGTGTGTATTCGCTTCCTGCATTGGAATTCGGATTATCGCCTACAGGGAAAAAGTAGGTGATTTTAGCATTTACATATTTTCTTAATCTACCCCCTCCATTTGATTTTTCTGAAATTACAAAACTATTGGCGCTTCCTCCGGTAAGTGTAGTGGTAGCTCCTAGGGTAAGGTAATTGTGTTTAAGTTCTACATTTCCATTGGTAAGGGTAAGATTGTTTAAAATCACTACAGAAGAGCCTAAAGTTACGGCAATTTGCCCTGCTTGTCTATTGATGGTTAAATTTCCTAAAGTCTGAAAATTAGAAAGAAAACTCATGATTCCTATGCTTCCGTTTCCTAGTAATGTGAGTTTTGAAGTATTGCTCCCTTTAAACTTTCCTGTTCCAGCGATGGTGTTATTTACTCCTGTAGTTCCTATGGTTAAACTCCTACTATAAATATCTAAAACATCCGTGGAATTTAAAAATGAAATGGCATTTCCGCCATTGGGAGCGGTGATGTTTAAATCTGTTTGCAACTGAACATTGGTGTTTCCAGAAGGGCTTGCTAAACTAACATAAGGTAAAGTAAGTGGATTAGAAACGGACTGAATGGTTTGTAAGGCATTATTGATGAAGACTACAGCTCTATTATTGGCATTTAAACCATTCGCAATTTGAATATTCAAGTTGCCTTTTAAGAATAAGTCATCTCCAATATTGTTTCCTAGGTTGAGTTTAGAATTTGCATCTTTGATGACGAGATTTCCTGCTAAACCTCTCGCTGCAAACATATTGAGCTGGGTTCCGTTTTGGATGGTAACATTTTGGGGGATTCCTAAACCTGCGATTATTGTATTGTTTCCTCCTGCATTCCATTCATTGCCATTGTTATAAGAAAGTCCTGTATTGTAAATTAAAGTAGAGTTGTTTCCATAAATTGGTGCGTCGTTAAAATATCCATTGGTATTGATTTGAACCGTTCCATTAAGAATAAGGGAAGCATTAGATAAATGTATTCCCGCATCTACAGACATAAGACCTTCTACGGTTCTGGTCATATTGTTTAGTCTAAGTCCTGCAGGTAAAGCAGTAGGCGGAATGGTTGCCTGATATACATTTTTTGGTCCATTGGTTACTGGCCAAAACACATCTGTGTTGTTTACTTCATAAAATCCAGCACCTAGATCAAAAATTAAATTGGAACTCGTTCCATAGACAAAATTATTGCCTGTAGCCCAACCTCCAGGAATGAGTTTAAAACTGCCATTTACTAGCATAGATGCATTATTCACACACGTAACACTTGCTACTAATGTTCCATTTAGATTTACAGTAGTATTGGCATTTCTGGTTGCAAAAGCGGTATTTTCTAAAGTTACCTGATGATTGGCATTGATGATGACTGCATCATTTCCATTGGGAATTACTCCTCCTATCCATGTAGATGAAGAAGACCAATTTCCTGATTGTGCAGATTGTATCTGTGCATTAACTACTCCATCAAGTAACAAATACACTAATATAACAGAGATATAAATACCTCTCGAGAATAAATTTTTTTTCATTGTTTGTGTTTTTGTTTTTCATCAGTCTTTTTTTTCTAAGTCACTATCAAAATTACAAGTATTACAGAAGAAATGTTCTAATGCATTTTACGTATTTTGAGGGATGAGGGAATTGGAGAATTGGAGAATGGGATGATATGAAAAGCGCCGAGATTACTCTCGGCGCTTTTTATTAATTATGGAACTCATCTACTAATTGATGACTTTATGGGTATATCGTTTCGTTGGAGTAATAATTTCTAATAAAAAGACTCCTTTCAAATCTTCGGTAAAGAAAATTTTGGTTGATTTATATCCCACTTTTTGCTCGTTTACCAATTTTCCTGTAACATCAAATAACTTCACTAAAGTAATTACCTCATTGGCATTGATTACAAAAGCATTATCTTCTTTATAAATCACAAATGGTTCTTTTTGATTAACCTGGCTGCTTCCGAGTGTTCTATTGGTATAAAGAATCTCAAACCTATTTTTTACTTCTCCTGCATCTGCAGTAAAACGGTAAGGTGATTGAGAAAGATTAGTCACAACTCCTGTATAATTATCCTTAAGGTAAATATTTTGTCCATTTGCAAATACTCCTTCAGCTCTATCTAAACTGATTGTATGAATGCCCGACTCATAATAATTTGTCCCCAAAGGTATTGAGTCTTCAATCTGGAAAGGATATCTTCCTTGTATGGCTAATTTTTTATCGTCAAGCAATGAATAAAATGAATCTGAACCTATTACTACGTGTTCTGCATCATAATCCATTTCGTAACGATTTGAAGCTCCCTTTTTATATCCTATTAAAATAGGTGAAACAAAATCAAGAGGTGTTTTAAGAGAAAGCCAAAAACGATCTATTAATTGCTCATTTGAACCCATTCTATTGAAAAAAATAGCCGTATTATCAGTAGAACGCATGCTGTTATTAAGGGTAAGCGTACCATTTCCTTTAGCTTTTACAATAAATCCTTGTCCTACTTTTATATATCTATTTGGCGGAGATGCTGGTGTAACTGGGGTATTGGTTCCTAATCCCGTAAAACCATAAGGAGCAGTAAGTCCACCAATAGCATTGTACAATGCATAATTATTAATAATTCCTGTACCAGGATAGTTTTCTCCTTGCATTTTCGGATTATAATTGGTATTGGTCCAAACGAAATACGTATTGTAAATCAATCCTGAATTTAAAGTATACACCTGTTCAAAATCTATATTGGAAGGGTATGGATTAGAGATTAGATTATTCCCTTTCGCAGGAGGTAATACACTGCAACTGCTACAAACAATAGGTATATTTACAACTCCATTGTTAGGAACCCCTAAGAAAGCACCACTGAAATTTGTTACTGTATTCGTGAAGTCATTAGGTGCTCTAATAGCATATCCTTTTCCAAGTTCAAAGGTATAAGTTGCTGCAGATTGTAGAGGAAATGCATCTGCGATGGTGAATCCCGAATAAGATGAATAGGAAAATACTCCATCAAAAAAGTCATCTTTTTCTCTGTATACATAAAATCTATTCGTCAAAGTATTGGTTGAAAAATTTCTTACATTTTGTCCTGTTACAGGAGTTCCCCAATAGTTATAATCTAGTCTTTTCAACTGAGCATTTCTGTATACTGTTATGTTCCCAGAATTTATTGCAGCATCGCTGTTTTGCTTCAAGTTGGCATCAGACTCTACTATCACATCACTTGCTGCAGTCTCATTTTTAATATGATTTTGGATGGTTAAGCTAGATTTTGGTTGAATGATAAGCGAACCTCCTGGCTTTACAATCACGCTTCTCGCTAAACCATGAGAACCATTGGTATTAGTAGGTAATTCTACTGGGGTTCTTACAATTACACACTTAGATATAGTAGGAACTGATGTAGGTCTCCACTGTGCACCTTGGTTCCAATCTATAATACCTGGCTGCCTCCAAGTTTTGGTATCATTGTTTACATCATAATAGCCATCTGCTGGACAACCATTGCTAAAAGTAGCATTGGCATGAAGATTCCAATTAAGATTTTCTAATTCTGTAGGGGTAGGTTTTACACATACCGTAGATCTTAAATCGTTTATTGGAAGAGGGGTTACACAATCTGTATCATAAATTGTGGTCGCCGCGCTATTCCATTTAAATGGAGTATTGATGGTTTTGAATCCATAGATTCTTACGTTATCTATTGCCGTAATTCCTTCTATAAAACCTGTACCTCCTCCAGCTAGTGTCCCTGCATAAGAAAAAACAGAAAATCTTATTTTAAAATTGGTAGAAGTGAAATTAGCACCAGGAATTGTATAAGAAAACTTCTCCCATTTCAGTGGGTTTCCTCTGGTTCCTATAAATTGGTCTAGGGTAGCCCAATTAGTTCCTCCATCTAATGAATATTCTATTAGGGTATACCCTTCAGTAAAATCATGTGCAATCGTGAAGTTATATAAATCAAAGTCTACTTTTAAATTTAAAAAACCATTGACATCTAGATTATTAGAAACCATTCTATTTAAAATGGATTGACCTGAAGAACCTCTACTAATATCTGTATTAATCATGGCAAATCCTGCCCCAAAATAACCAGATGACATTGCTGGAGATAACCCTTCATAGCCTTCTGCAATTAGTGGTATATATGGACTGTCTTTTCTTAGCCAATGTCCAATCGCATTGGTATAAGCACCAGCTACTTGATTAGCAAAAACGCCCAAGCCAGAATCAAATTTCTCAAAAATTACGTCTTGGTATTTATCTCCAGAAGCAGAAACTAAAAGACTCGGCTTATCTTCTCCGCAAATTGCAGGATCACTGGTATTGAACGTAACAGTAGGATTAGGGTCTATTCTGGCTTCTACAGGATATCTAAATGGGGTTTCACAACCACCAGAGCTTACAGCGGTTACATAATAAGTGGTGGTAGCAGATATATTAGGCGTATTAAAGGTATTTCCTGTACCTAATAATGTACCGCCATAGATGCTATCATACCATCTGTAATCTACAGCACTTGCATTACCCGTTGCTGAAATCCTTACCGAACCTGGTCCACATCTCTCTCCATCAAAAGCATTTACGGTATTTACACTATTTACTTTGGCAGAACAATCCGCTACAACTTTAAAGGTATAGTCTTCCATTTCTCCAGAACCAGAAGCAGTAGAACAAGAAGTAAAACTACTATTCTGAACGGAAAAAGTTCCAATTCTTAATCTATAATTTCCAACCGCCTGACCTGCGGGTATAATAAATCCAAAGGTTACTGATGGCGTAGTAAAAGAAATCATATTATACACTTCTTCGCCAGGATCTGTGAAATCTCCGTTGTTATTCCAATCTACCCAAGCTTTCCAAGTACCATTCGTCCTTGGGGTATTAGTAGAAGCACTAGATGCTATTATATTAATAGCAGTTCCCTGTGGCTGTTCTGCAATGGGTGTAAAAGAAGTAAAATCTTGATATCCCATGGCTGAAGTGGAAGAATTTGCAACAGTAGTATTCAAAACTCCTACAAATTGGAAACTATCAATATAAAGAGCAGTTTTGTTGGTATTCGAAAATTTAGGGACACAATATTTGGTCACTGAAAAATTGTCAATTGCTGCAGGATCTTCATTTCCCCCAATGTTATCATTTCTCCAGCTAAAAACCACTCGCATATTTGTTCCTGCAAATGCAGAAATATTATATAAATTAGAAGAAAAACTAAAACTATTCTGCAAATTAAGATTTGTACCCAATTGTACCCTTCCTGTCCCTGCTGTTATAAGGGTACCTGCCACGGGTGTATAAGTACTGGGCACTAACCAAACCTGTAGATAATCATATTTAGGACTTGATCCTTCTCCATTTGCTTTCCAATCAAAAGTAATATAGGCATTAGTAGTTCCTGTAGGGATTGAAATATCTCTGTAAGCATGAGTGGTAGAAGCTGTAGTTTTCGTATAATTAAAAGATGAGCCTCCATCATTTGATATATACAAAGCTCTAGAACCCCCATTATTAGTACCACTTCCTACATACCATTTATTAGGTTGTGTTCCATTAACCATCGTCCATCCATTATTTCCAGAACCTTCGAAATTTTCATAATATGGAAAACTTGCTTGACTAAAGAGAAAAGAAGATAAAAAGAGGAAAAAGAATAAATAGTAACTTGTATTTCTATTATTCTTCCTAAAAAAAAGAGAGAAAAAAGCATAAGATTCCCTATTCATATTTGTGTTTTAGATTTATTTATCCAAATCTATAAATATTTTTTTAAATATGTTACGTTTTGCTTAATAAAAGTGATAAATATTTCCTAGAAAGGTGCAAGAATTTATACTATTTTTTGTTAAGTTTGTACTCATTAAATAAGTCTAATATATGAGAAAACAACTATTAATTCTAATGGTGGCATTACTGTCTACCTATTCCTACTCGCAGTCTTACACTCAACTTTATCAAGACCGAGCAAATTTACTCTTACAATCTAATATTAATACATTACTGACAGAGTTTGCCAATCTAGGCGTAAAAACTACAGGAAGCACCCAAAATAATAATGCATTTACTTGGTTACAAAACAAATATGTAAGTTATGGATATACCACAAGCACCACTGCTACTGATTTAAAAATTGAATCCCAGAGTTTTACCTATAGTGGTAAAACCAGCAAAAATATTATTGTGACTAAAAAAGGAACAAAATATCCTGATACATATGTTATTATTTGTGGACACTATGACACCATAGTAGGACCAGGTGTAAATGATAATGGTTCTGGAGTTGCTATTATTCTAGAAATGGCAAGATTATTAAAAAATGTTCCTACGGAGTATTCTATTAAATTCATCAATTTTTCAGGAGAGGAACAAGGGTTGTTAGGAAGTCAAGCCTATGTTACTAATATCGTAAATGGGACTACTCCTAAAATGAATATAAGATTAGTATTTAATTTAGACGAAGTAGGCGGTGTGGCAGGAGCCAATAATAATAAGATTTACTGCGAAAAAGATGGCACTCCTACTCAACCTACCTCTATGGCCAGCACTTACGCTACTTACCCTTCTACTAATAATGCTGCCTCTAATACCTTTAACACAATTCTTATGAATTGTTTTACTTTGTATAATAATGGCGCGGTAAGCCCAGTAACTTCTTATATAGAACGTTCTGATTATATGCCATTTGACAAAAACAATGATGTAAGTATTGGGTTATATGAATATAATCAAAGTTCACACCCTCATAAGTCTACTGATACTTATGCCAATATGGATCCTATATATGTATATAATGTAGGTAAAGTAGCAACAGCTGCTGTTCAACATTTCGCAGTAGCTACTACTTCTACTCTTGGAACAGAAAATATAAAACCTTCTGAAGTTCGCCTCAGTTTATTTCCTAATCCTGTACAAGATTATCTTTATTTAGGTATTGATGAAAAAGAATTTGATATTTCTATTTTTGACAGCACTGGTAAATTGGTTCACCGTTCAAAAAACAATCAAATGATTAACGTTTCCTCTTTCTCTAATGGCATGTACATTCTTCATGCTCAAATTAAAGGTGAAAAAGTGAGTGAAAAATTTATTGTTAAAAAATAGATTTTTTACTAAAATATATAATAGGCTGTTTCAGTAGATTGAAACAGCCTATTTCTTTTGTAGTTTTAATTTGTCTAAAGCGTTTTCGTATTCTTTTTTAAGTTCTTGCCAAACGAAATTTTTATCAAAAGACTTTACTACTTTATTTCTGGCATTTTGATAAAATTCTTTTAAAAGCGAAGGATTATAAAGCATTTTTTCCATTGCTTTTTGAAGTTCTATATGATTTTTTTTCGGAACCAAAAGTCCATTGACTTCATGCTCAATGATTTCATTACACCCCGAAATATCAGAAACGATACTCGGCAAACCCATCGCTCCTGCTTGTAAAACTGCATTGGGAAATCCTTCACGATAACTTGGCAAGATGAGCACATTACTGATGGCATAGTAAGGTCTTACTTCTTCTTGAAAACCTACGGTAATAATATTTTCATTCTGCTGTATGGTGTGAAACATCCTTCTCTTTTTGGGATTATGTGCATTTTCTTTAGGCCCCACTAAAATAAGTTTTACCTTTTTGTGATTTTTAGAAAGGGCATCAAATGCTTTCACCAATTCTCTTAAACCTTTATCGATAACCAATCTCCCCACAAATACAAACACAAAATCGTCTTCTTTTATTTGAAGGCAATCTCTTAATTGATTCTTTGCTTCCTCAGAAATGGCTTCGGGATGATAATAGTCTACATCTACACCGTTTACATTGCCATTGGCAATGACTTTTAAAGGTTTATTGGTGATGTTATGCTTTTGCAAATCTTCTTTTACGCCTCTTCCTTCTGGATAAACATGTGTAGCACATCTGCACAAGATTTTATCCATGATAATCAGTGTACGTTTCATGTAGCCATACTTATGCGGGAAAATTAATCCTGTAAAGGTGTGCATTCTTACGGGAACTCCTGCTAATTTACCTGCCATCATGGAGAGTAAACCTGCTTTTGGGGTGATGGAATGAATGATTGCGGGCTTTTCTTTTTTAAAATACCAATACAGATTCCATAGGGATTTAAGGTCTTGTTTTAAAGAGATGGGACGATGCATCTCTATTTCGTGGATATTTACACCTTCTCTTTTGGCTACGGTTTGCAAATCATCTCCTTCCCCTGAAATAGCGGTAACCTGGAAATGTTTATTCAGAAATTCTAGTTGTCCCTTTAACAAGAGATTCAGTGACATGGGAACGGTAGCGATTCTGAAAAGCTTTGGTTTATCTTGCATGGTAAAATTTCGTCATTCTAAATATCAATATTCAATGCCTTTTTCATACACTATCTATGCTTTATCTATGCTTTATCTATACTACAACTATACTTCAAAGGTGATGGGTTATGAGGTGATGAAGTTATATAGTTAAATGTGCCCTTCGACTCAGCTCAGGATGACAAATGGTGAATTGTTTTATTATCAATGTTCAATGTGGATGGTTTATTTTGTTATTTAATTTTATTATTTAAACTTTTCTTGATTATTTCAATTGAGACTTATTTTTACTTTTTTTAAAATTTATCTCTGGAGATTTTACACTTCCAATCTTAAAGAATATAAACCTCTTCGAAAATTTGCGTTGGTGGTCATTTTATTTTTACCTGTGGTATAATCCGCCTTGTTTTTTGTTTTGATAGATGGTGTAAAGGTATAAAACAAAACCCAATGGAATCATGGCTATCGTGAGAAATTTTCTTGGAGATTCTGCAATAAAGCGCCCATTTCTGGATTTAAAACTATGAGAAACATAGTGTATTATGTCTAATAGTCTTTTTTTTCTAGACTTAGAAAGCAGCATTCCTTGTTTGCGGATGAAAGCAAACCCTTTTGGATTTTTATAATACTGCCTCCACATATTGTTCGATGAACCTTCTGGTTGGTAATCTACCCAACATACCACTTCATTCAGTGTCGCCAATTCATAATCTTGGTCTGCCCATAAATATTTATACCCCAATCCTACGTATTTTTCTCCTTCAAAAATGGGATATTTAGGATATTTATTCATGATTTCCGTTCGGTAAATCAGTTTTTTGTCGCCACTCCCACCGTTCAAATAAAAATCTTCCAGCGTGGTAGATTCCGTAGAAAACGCCGTCCCGATGAGTTGGCCATCAAAATGAGCATCCAATGCGATGATGCCGCTATATTTCTTTTGTTTTTCACCAAGGGAATTCCATTTTTCTAGAATCACTTCTACTGCATTTTCGGGCATTTTATCATCATCATCCACACAGGTATTCAACACGGTTTTGCAATTTTCGTAAGCCGTATTGTGCGCGCCATGCATTCCCTGATTTTCTTGTTTGATGTACTGAATTTCCAACACCTTCTCGTCTATAAAACCTTGAACTACCTCCTCTGTATGGTCTGAAGAACCATCGTTGATAATCATCCACACAAAATCTTGGTTGGTCTGCGCTTTCAAAGATTCATACAATCTCGGAAGCAAAGATGCTCGGTTAAAGGTGGGGGTGAAAATGGTGAGGGGTTTCATTTGGAAAGGTTATAAGGTTATGAAGTGATGGAGTGATGGAGTGATGGAGTGATGGAGTGATGAATTATGAGTGATGAGTGATGAGTGATGAGTGATGAGTTATGACGTGGAGGTTTTGATTTTATATTGTTGGATGAGTTCTTTGTATTTTTTTTCTAGTTTTTGGGCGTTTTCTTTAATATCGTATCCTTTTTCTTTAATAAGGGTTGCAACATTTTTTCTTTCAAAATTATTAATTTCTGCAATTTTTTCCGCCCATTGTTGAGCAGAATTTTTCAAAGGAATGACGGTTACATTTTCAGGAATCAGAATAGACTCTTGTGGTACACCATCAGAAATTACCGCTTTAATGTCCGTGGTTTGCGCTTCTACAAATGCCACCGAAAATCCTTCATGCAAACTCGGGAATAGGAAAATATCCATCGCTTGTAAGAGTTCGGGAACATCATTTCTTAATCCTAAAAACGCTACATCCTGCTCTATTTGTAACTGTTTGGCTTTTTCTCTGAGTTGAGACTCTAATTCACCTTGCCCGACTAAAAATAACTTGTACTTTTTGTTCCGTTTTATAAGTTCGGCAAAAACTTCTAACAGAAAAGACTGGTTTTTTTGGGTATTGAACCTGCCAATATTCACCAAATTAATGGTTTCTTCTGCTTGAAGTTCTTTTCGTTTTTGATCTCTGACCTCTTCATTGAACTGAAAATCTTCTACTTCTATCGCATTGTTCATTTGGTAAGATTCATTCGCCAATTTCTTTCCAAAAAGATTTTCCGCTGCTTCTTTGCCACAGGTAAAATAAGCATTGATGGATTTTCTCATTCTTTTCTTCCACATCAAACGGAAGAGCAGTTTTTTGTCTTTGTCCATTTTCGCATTATGAGCATGAGCAATGATTACGGGAATGCCTCTCTTCTTTGCTTCTTCATAAATGAACACCCCTAATTCGGAGCATTGTCCGTGAATGATGTCATAATCATTATGTTCATCAAAGAAATTTTTTACCGCTTTTTTGTACTCCTTTAATTTCCAAGGAAGAATCGCGGGTAATCTGAAAATCTCACTCCCCGACTTTATTAATTCATCTTCAAAAAAACCCGTCTCTCTGTGTACCAAAAAATCTATCTGAAACTGATTTCTATCCATATTACGGTAGTAGTTCATCAGGTTGGTTTCGGCACCTCCTTTGTTGAGTACGGTAAAAATTTGTAGGATTTTGATGGGAGACATTTTTTTGGAGTTATGAAGTGATGAGGTTATGAAGGTTATGAAGGTTATGAGAGTTATGAGAGTTATGAGGTTATATAGTTATATGTGAATGGTGAATTATTAATGTGAATGGTCATGTTTATGAGGTTATGAAATTTATTTATTGTTTGCAAATTTACGCATCTTGGTTTTTTGATGGGGAATTATTTCTATTGATTATAAAATTCATGGTTGATGCTAAAAATAAAACCCAAGTGGCATATTTGTATTTCGCGGCGTAGAAAAATACTTTCCAATGGAGTGGAAAATATTTCATTTCTAGATTTTGATAGGCTTTTTGGTATAAGTCATCGTGTAATATTTCTGAAATCTTCTGTCTTTTTAAGGAAAAAGGCTTTACTGAAAAGGTTTCATTCAATGCTAAACCGATGATGCTCAGCGCGATTCTATTGTTCAAAGCTTTTTTAAATTCTGCATCTTTAGTTGTGATGATTTCTGAAATTTTTACGTAGAGATTTTTCCATTGTCCAAAGAGGTTGGGTTTATGTAATTTGGTCAATGAATCGGCATTGATTTTTACATAATTGTACAAAGGCATATCCAAGACTTGAGCGGTTAGCGCATGCTCTAAATACTGAATATTGAATAAAGCATCTTCGGTTCCTATTTCTTTGGTATCTGTAAATTGGATTTGGTTTTTTCTGATGATTTCTGTTTTGTAGATTTTTCCCCAAGCGGTTACTAAAGCGTCGGTTTGAGAAGGGTCTGACAATTCTGCATCTATTAATCCTACGATTCTTCTTTGGATAAAACGTGCAGGAAATTTCCCTTGAAGATTGAATTTTCTTGGAAGTTTTTTAGTTCCAAACACTCTGTTGTAAGAAAAGCAAAAAAGGTCTTCTTTTTGAAAAAAATCCGCAATGGTTTTTAGAGCCTCTGGTTCTAGCGTATCATCTGCATCTACAAACATGATGTACTCTCCTGTTGCATTTTCTATTCCTGTATTTCTCGCTCCCGAAAGTCCTTGGTTTTGTTGATTGATTACCTTAATTCTAAAATCTTTTTCTGCTAAATTTTCTAAAACTTGCTGTGTATTGTCTTTAGAACCATCATTTATCATTATGAGCTCAAAGTCAAAACCTTGCTGCATCACAATGCTTTCTGTACAGTTTTGCACAAAATTTTCTACGTTGTAGCATGGGATGATGATACTAAGAAGCATTTCTTTTTGATTCTATTTCCTTAAATAAACGCATCCATTGATGGGATATTATTTCAGGAGTATATTTAAAACTTTTTTCTATTGAAGCCTTTGCAAATGATTTCAGTAGAATTTCATCTTTCATTAATAAGGTTAATTTCTTTGCAAAATCTTCCTCATTACCATTTTCTACTAAAAATCCATTTTCATGATTGTCTATTATAAATGAGGGGCCGAAATCACAATCATAAGATACAACAGCATTTCCATGTGACATTGCTTCAAACATCACTAACGGAAAACCTTCCATAATAGAAGTGAGCGCCAAAATAGAAGAATTATTTAAAATACCATCCACATCATTGGTAAATCCTTTTAAAAAAACTTGGTTTTTCAATTTTTTTTCTTCTATTAAATTTTGCAACATTTTATGATCTTCTCCATCTCCATAAATTTCTAAACTCCACTCTGGAAATTCTTTGGCAATTTTTGAAAAAGCGTTAATTAGACTTTTAAAGTTTTTAATAAAAGTAAGCCTTCCAATCCCAACAATCTTTTTTTCTTTATTATTTAATTGGTTTTTTCTCTCTTCTTCACTTACGTGTAAATTGGTGGTTATAGGATTGGGAACAAACCAGACATTCTGAAAATTCTTCCAATTCGTTTCTAAATCTTTTGGCGTAAGAGGAATAACTGCATCATAAAAGTATTTACAAAAAAATCCGAAATCTATTTCGTTTTGAATTTTCGCTTTTATCTTTTCTGTAAATGTTTTCGCCAAAATATTTCTATAATGCGTCACAAAATGTAGTTCTCTTATATAAATAGGTTTAGACGTGGTTACAAAACCTTTTCTACATATAAATTTTTCTGATTGGCCAACAGAAATTACAACATCTGGTCGAATACTATTGAGTACTTTCTTTAATTCCTTTTTATGCTTTCTCTTTTTTCTGAATTGTGAAAATTTTGTTTTTATGCCAGGAATCCAATCATCTTCATAGTAATTTACTTCTAAATGTATAAAGTTTACTTTTTCTGAAAGCGTTTCACATTGTACATTTTGCTGATTATCCGTTACTACTACAAATACTTCATTCCCCTCTATTTCAGCTAAAGCATTTGCTTTAACCACCGTAACCCGTTGGATTCCCCCTATTCCTTTAATACTATTTAAACAATAAACAATCTTCATCGTTAACTTCTTAAAAACATGATATAGGTGAATAAATAATAGGCAAAGAAAATTCTTCCTACCATTTTATAATGTTCGTCCCAAAATTTCACTTTAAAAATGGGATATGCAATCACTACTGCCATGAGAAACCAAGACAAATAGGCAAATCTATTCGAGAAATTGGCTCTAATTACTAAAATCCAAAACGCATTGGCAATCATGTACGTTCCCCAAAGATGCGTGTAAAATTTATCTTGAAACCCTCTCTTGATGATGTAATAATATCCCGCAAAAACTGCAAAACCAGAGTACACCACAAAATCCCAACGAAACCCTGTGGAAGAGAAAGTTGTCCCAGCGTCTACTGAACCCGTCATGTAATTATTTACCCTCTCATCTCCGATTCCCAATGAACCAAAGAAATTTTCCCAGGCACTTCCTCCCACAATAGATAGAGGAATTGCGGCAAGCCAAATGTATAAATAGATTTTAGGATTTTTGTACAAGCCAGAAACGATAAAAGCCCCTATCGGAATCATTAAAGAATTGTGAATTCCATACGATAACGCCATCAATCCGTACATGAGCCATTTATTCCTGTCATACAAACATAGCGCTCCTATGAATACTGAAGTTGCCATGCCATTTCTTAATCCATTGGTTCCATAGGTCCAAAAAGAGAAGGAACCAAAAATCATGAGCAAGGGAATGTACCAATATTCATTAAAATATTTTTTCACAAAAAAATAATTGGGTATAATATAGATTACTGCGATTAAGAAGAAATATTCTCGTGCGTCAATAATCTGTGCACAAAGCTTGGTAAAATACCAAAAAATATAATCTTTCCCAATCTCTACATTGGGGCTCAATTGTAATTTCTGAAATCCATCCGCATAATTAATCATGTCTCCAAAAACGAAAGAGATAGGGCGAGTTCCCATGTATAAGAGTACCGTAATCAGCAAAAAATAACCCAAGAAAGTCATCATTTTTACAGTATCTACATCGTCTATTTTTTTTACATTGGATTGTAGAAAAGAATAGCTTGTAATGATCATTATAAAATGAAAATACAAGGGATTATAATCTGATATGAATATAAAATCAAACACTATTTCAAAATGATTTTAGCGGGATTTCCTACAGCGATGGCATTTTCGGGAACATCTTTGGTCACCACAGCTCCTGCCCCTATTTTCGCATTTTTGCCAATGGTGATTCCACCGATGACGATGCAGTTGGCATGAAGTTCTACCCCATCTTCAATGATTGGTCTTTTGCCATTTTTTTCGCCGACGGTTACCAAGTGATTGACATATACCTTTTCGCCAATTTTTTCGGCGTTTAAAATTGTGGCATAAGGATGTGCGAGTTGCAGACCTCCTCCAATTTTGGTATTGACATCGATGATGAAAGTAGATGCTTTAGGATAGAAAATTCTCAATATTTTAGAAAAAATACTCTGTGTTCTGTGGTAGAAGAGCGTTCTGAAATATCTATTCAGCCACAACTCTTTTGACAAGTCCCATACTTGATGCCACTTGGAAGCATTAAAATTTTTTCTCGCATATAAATCTTTGGTAATGGCTTCTTTTTCCTTAGAAAAAAGAAACAACAAGACATGCGGAATACACAACAATTGTCCGAAAAAATAGAATAAGTTTCTCATCAATGATCAAAAATAAGACTTTTCCAAAGATTCATCACTTTTTGGAGTTCATAATTTTTAGCATTTTGTACTGCACCCTCAGATAAACGCTGAATTTCTGCGGGATTTTGGGCTAAAAACTCCAACATTTCCAGCATTTTTTCTTCGTCATTATGGGGAACTAAAACCCCATCTTCCTGATGATGAATGATATTTCTAGGACCTGTAGAACAATCAAAAGACAGTACAGGAACGCCACAAGCATTCGCTTCTAAAATGACCATCGGGAAACATTCTTGTTCAGAAGTCATCAGAAAAATTTTGGCTTTATTGAGTTCTGTGTAAACCTCATTGGTTTTTCCTTTGAAAACAATGGTATTTTCTAGATTTTTGTCTTGTACTAATTGTTGAATTTTCTCAAAATATTCTCCTTCGGTTGCGCCATAGATATACAATTGCCAATCTGGATTTTTTGCTGAAAATTTTTCCCAAACATTCACCATTTTCTCTAACTGCTTTACTGGTGCTATGCGCAAAACTGCTACGGCCCTGTTTTCTCTTTCTGAAATGGTATTGATTTTAAAATCTGGAATTTTTACAGGATTGGGAATGACCACTGTATTTTTGGTTTTATAAAAACTCGCTTCCTCTTGGCTTAATACCACTAAGGCATCATATTTCCCTTCAATGAAATTGAAAATGTTTTCTTTGAAATTATGAGGTTGATTGTATTTGGAATAGTGAAATTCTTTGATGATTTTTGCTTTTGTTTTCATCAAAGGCAAAAGGTAAGTCATGGGAATGTGAGACGCCACCAAAATCACCTCTGGTTGTTCTAGCTTTACTAACTTCTGAATTTGGAAGAAATTCTTTGTCAATTTCCCCAGATTTTTGGGATGAAAAAAGCTGATTCCACGGTGATAGTTGACGGCAAGATCTTGAAACGCTACCTTCTCTGAAAGTTTATATACGTATGGTTTGTTCTCTTGTTCTGTACTGATGATTTTTACTTCAAAGCCAAAAACATCGCTCCAATAGTTGGCTTTTTCTACCACTAATTTTTCTATTCCTCCGTGCGAATGTAGTTGGTCTATTAAAATAAAAATTTTCATCTGTTGGTTTATTCTAACGCAATGGCGCTAAATTACTTTTCTTTAATTAATGTTTTTAAGGCGCTAAAATTTTTAACAAAGTTAAAAATGATGAATGCGCTTTTAGTTCCCTTTGGGTTGCGTGCTTTTTTTGTCCTGGCATCGACAGGCTCAGCCAACGTGGTGATAAATTTTTCTTTCCCCAACCCTGGCTACGTGAACTTCGTTCGCAGACCTTTGGTCTGTGCTCAGCCATCGGGGTTATAATTTTTTTTTCTCTTAAAAAATCTTTTCCCCTTCCCTAAAGGGTGAGATTTTTTTTTATTTTTTAATTTTTCTTTCCCAAACCCTGGCTTCGACAGGCTCAGCCAACGGAGTTAGATTTTTTAAAATATTTATCTTACTCTATGAGCTCAGTTTTTTAAAAAGTTCGTCCCATTGTTTTACTACGTTTTGCGGTGAAAATCGTTGTACGTTTTCTCTGGCTTTTTTGCCCATTTGCAGACGAAGGGTTTCATTTTTCATCAGCAATTGTAGTTTTTCGGCGAATTCCTTTTCATTTCCGTTGGTTACTAAAAATCCATCTTCGTTATTTCTAATGATGTCCGAAGGTCCATAATTGCAATCGAAACTCACACAAGGAATCCCAAAGCTCATGGCTTCTATGAGTACCATTCCGAAACCTTCGTATCTGGAACTCAGCACAAAAATACTGGATTCCGCATATTTTTCTTCAATCCTTTTTTCTGGAAGATGAAAGAAAACCTGATGCTCTATTTTTAAGTTTTGCACTTGTTTTTCTAAGCCTAAACTTTCGTCCAACTTTCCATAGATGTGGAGTTGCCAATCTTGAAATTCTGGGCCTAAAAGCGCCCAAGCATTCAATAATCTATCAAAACCTTTCTGGTAGGATTGTTTGCCTACTGCAATTGCTTTTTTGTTTTGAAGAGAAGATTTTTCAGAAGGAAAAAATGGCAATGGATTGGGAATGACTTTTACATTTTTGGATTTCCATTCGTTTTTATTGCCTTCTGTCAACACGATGAATTGGGTAAAATCTTTGGCTAAAATATCCATCAAAAAGAATTTTGCTTTTGTGAAAGCCCCTTTTATAAAAGATTGATTTTCTGAAATTTCTATGAGCTTAGAAACGTGTCTCTCATAAATGATTGGGATTTTTTTGCCTAGTATTTTGGGCAAGAAAAAACCCTTTAATCCATCATCACAGACTAAAATAATCTCTGGATGTACTTTTGCTACCACCTTTTTCATCCCCGAAATATATTTGGAAATGTATTGCAAAGGATTTCCCGAAACGTCTATATTGTGTTGCACGATTTTATCCGAAAAGGGAAAGAAGGCATCCTTTTTTGAAGATTGGTCTTCGAGAAGGTCAGACTTCGAGAGCGTGATGATGTGAATTTCGTACCCGAAATCTTCTGTCAACACTTTTGTTTTCACAGAAAGCACTCGTTCCAGACCTCCTGAACCGTCAATTGCATTGGTGATGTAGAGTAGTTTTTTCAATTTTAATTTTCTACAATATTTTCTATTTTTTTTCAATTCTAAACTTCTCATTCTTCTGTCCTGCCTTCAACACTGAATTTCGCTCATTTTTTTGAAACGCAAAGGTTTTATCTCTTTTTTATCCTTTATTAAGCAAGCAAAGAAAGCGAATCAATTCACTTCTAAGCGTGTGTTTACTTTTTTTTAATTACTCGCTTATTTTTTTACACCCCGTCATTCCGAGTTCTCGGAATGCCACCCCTCTAAAAGAGGGGAACCGTTTTCAATTCATCTTTTTTTTCTCTTAAAAAATCTTTTCCCCTTCTCTGGCTTCGACAGGCTCAGCCAGCGGGGTGGAATTTTTTATTGATTTTTTTGAAGATTTTCATTGCCTCCAGTCCTAATAGATGTGAAAATCTTCAAAAATAGAGTTTAGTTTTCTATGATGTTTTCTATTTTTTTCAAAATTTTCTGGGCAAAATCCTTATCGAAACTTACGTTCTGTTCGTATTTTTTTCTCAAATTTTTATCTAACATCAGTTTTTCTATTTCTGATGCAATTTCCACAGGATTTAAAGACGTTATTACCCCATCAAAGCCATTTTTAATATGACTGGAAGCGGTATTGAAATCATTCAGCACGATGCATTTTTTTAGAATTCTCGCTTCTGCAATCGCAATTCCATAACCCTCAAATTTTGACAAATGTAAAAAAACATCTGCTTTCTTGATGTAAGGATATGGATTGTCTCTCTCCCCTAAAAGTGTGACGTACTTTTCTAGATGATAGACTTTGATTTTATCTTCTATCGATTTTCTTCGATTGCCTTCTCCTAAAATCAACCAATTCAATGTAAGATTTTTATCTTTCAAAATCTTCATTACTTCCACTCCTACCTCATGAATTTTGCCTTCTACCAATCTTCCTACCGACACCATGGTAAAGGTATTTTCTGGAAAACCTTCTATTTTTTCTTCCGCCAAAGAACACACTTCTTTTTCAGAAATCATGTTTTCTATAATGATTATTTTTTCTCTGAATTCTGGGAAAATTTGCTGTAATGAGGCCTTATTTTCTTCGGAAAGCACAAAGATTTGGGTTGCTTTTTCAAAGTAGGGAACATCTATTTCTTTTTGCATGCCCAAACTTTGATAATCCGTCATTACGGTAAGGATTTTCTTTTTCGCTTTAACTTTGTCGATGATAAAATAGTTGGGTGTCTTTTCTAAAAAGCTAAATGCTACCTCATATTCTTCGTTTACGTTTTCGATATGATTTTTGAGAAGTTTCCATGCTTTTTGTTCCGCTACGGCATCGTTTTTTTCGGTGTTCAGTAATTTAGAAAATTTCCATCTGTCTAATGCTAAGGAAAAATTTCCTTTTTTGAGATTTCGAAAAATGGCAGATTTGGTAGATCTGTCAAAATATTTAAAATTTTTAGGTGCAGGAAGTAAATTGACTTGTTCGGGAAGTCTTTTGAGAAAATTTCCATCATGGGAAAATAAAAAAACATCTATCTCATATCGAGAAAAATCCATTTCATGCAAGAGTGCTATTAACGCTTTTTCTGCACCTCCTACTCTTAAATTATTTAATACAAATAATATCTTCTTCTTCATCATTCTAAAACAAAGTTCTTAGTACAAAACCTTGTGTAAAAGGTAAAATTTCAAATTTTTGGGAATATACGCCAATGGTTTTGGTGTCTCCCTGAGAAAAATCTACGGCTCCATTTCTTTGGGTAACCGATTGTAAATATTGTATTGATTTTTGAGCAAAATCTGCTCTATTCATTTCTTTTAAAAACCAAGCAAAAACAGCGGTTGCAGAGGAATCTCTTCTCGCTTCTGTATCTAAGAAATTCCAAGAAAAACTGCCATCATTCTTTTGAAATTTCACTAAGGTTTCTGCTAATTGTTGCAATATTTTTTGTAAATCTTCTTTTTCGGAATGTAGTTCTGGCAGTATTTTATAGGTTTCTAAAGCACCGATTAAAAACCAAGCGCAACCGCGTCCCCAACCGAAAATCCCCACAGGATTTTTAGAATGAATTTCATACGCATGAACTGGAATTTTATTCTCGAGCATTCCATATTTTTCAAAGGCTTTGATTTGCGCAATGGCCAGATTAATGGCTTCTTCGTTTTGAAAATCTCTACCGTATTTGGCTAAAAATGGAGCTGTAAAACCAATGGTGTCTACATATCTGTAATTGGGAGTAGACGCTCTGTACATCACCGTTCCGTCTTCTCCTAGTCTAGATTGAATCAATTGATAAACCTTATCTAGTGACGGTTTTATATTTCTATCTAAGAAAGGAATTTCTGAAATGGCAAAAGCCAACCATGCAGCATCTACTTCTTTGGGTTCCACCATCCAATTCCCGTTTTGGTCTAATTTGGAATGGACGAATTTTAAGATTTCCGCTTTCAGATGAGATTCGGGAGAAGTTTTGTAAGCTTGATTTAACCCCAAAAGCAAAGAGGCTTCTTGCCACGATTGTAAGGTTTTATTGGTGTACTGATTTCTCAGAAGGTCTATTAGCAAGAGTCTATTTTCGTCTTTTATTTTGGTTTTGGGCATTTTATTGAGCCAAGTCACCGATTTTTGGAGTACTTTATCTTTCCATTCTTTTTCATTGGTAAATCTTCCTATTTTAATACGGCTTTGCCAAATCCAAAAATCAGGAAGAAAGTCTACTGATAGTACCAACAGCAGAAATAGCGTCATCAAAAATAAAACTGTCATCATTTTACAAAACCAAATTTTTCTATTTTATAGAGCATTTCTTGTTTTTTTTCGGGTGTAATTCTTCCCAATTCATAGTCCTCCGAAAAATGAGGTATGTTTTGAAATTTTTCTTTTACCCTTGCTTCATATTCTTCCACGCTGCAAATATATTGTGCGGGATTTCCTGCAATCACCGAATTTTCTGGAAAGGATTTGGTTACCACACTTGCTGCGCCTACAATAGAATTATCGCCAATTTCTACCCCCGGTAAAATCATTACTCTTGCTCCAATGAAACAGTTCTTCCCTATTTTTATTTTGCCTACTCTCACATAACCAGTGCTTCTTTTGGTGCTGGTGTCATGCGCTAAAAGATACACTTGAGGTGCAAACATTACCTCATCTCCAATTTCGATGAGCCAACAATGACCATGGTCTATGGTACAATTGACTAATCCATAGACATTTTTGCCCACTTTCATGCCTTCTTTGACATTCGCTTGAACAGAAAGTTCTTCGTTTGACACTCCAGAAATGATTTGTTTTATCTTATTGATTACTCTATTCATCATACCACCTTATCTTTCAATTTTGAATATGTATAATACGCTCTTGGATAGAACATTAAGTAAATTATTTTGTCTATCAAAGATAGTTGATTAAAATAACTTTCGCCTGATAAAAGTGAATTAATCGCCAGGTGAATGTAGTTCCACAAAAAATGATGCGGATATTTAGCAAAAGGATAGGTTCTGTTTTTCACTAAATGAAAAAAAGAAAACGCTAAGCCTTTTACATAGTCTTTTTTATAGGTGTTTCTCGTGATACCATCTTCTGTATATTCTTTGTACTGTAATAAGTCATTTACGGCTAGAACATTGTATTTTTTTGCCATTTCGTGCCAAGAAACCGCCTCGAAAACAAAATGAATTCCCTTTTTATAGGGAAAAGGAAATTCTTTCATCACTGAGGTTTTAAAAGCCACTGGTTTATCTCCTAAAATTTTATATTTGAAATAAATATCGGTAAAAGAAACTACCCAATCATCTTCAGGAAAGGCATCTGTTCGCACCTCTTTGTTTAGAAATTTAGAAAGTCCAACAATTCCGCATAAGGAAGGGGTGTTTCTGATGACATCCCATTTTTCGGCCACCACTTTGGTCGCTGATTTCTCTAAAAAATCATCACTGTCTAGCAGAAAAAAAATATCAGATTGTGCTTTTTCCAATCCAAAATTTATAGCGGTATGTTTGCCTCCGTTTTCTTTATAGAAATATTGAATATTTAACTTTCCTTCTCTTTTATAATTTTCAATTATTTCTCTAGTATTGTCTGTACTCCCATCATCTATAATGAGCCATTCAAAATTTTGATATTCCTGTTCGCATAGGTTTTTATAAAGCCTCTCTAGAAGATGGGCTCTGTTATAGGTAGGCGTGAAAATAGTGATGAAATTACTCATGAATCAACTGGTAGAATTTTAAAATTTCGTCTTCATTTCCTAATTTTTCTTGAGAAAGATGATTGATGATTTCATTTTTGAAATCTTGATCTCGGTATATTTTTTCTATTTTTTCGGCTACAAACAGGGCATTCATTTCGGCAATCAGACCTGTTTTTCCGTCTGTTATCTGTTCTGAAGCCGTAGAAAAATTAGTAATGACTATCGGCTTTTTCAAAATCTTTGCTTCTTCAAGCGCAATAGATTTCCCTTCGAAAACAGAAGTCATTAAAAACAAATCTGAGGCTTTTACCAAAGGATAAGGATTGCTCTGCACTCCCAAAAACACCACCTTTTCCCCGATGTTTTTTTCTTGAACCATTTTCTGAAGTTCCAGTCTTTTATTGCCTTCTCCCACCAAATACAGTCTCGCATTGATGTTTTTTTTCAGCAACAGTTCTAGTGCTTCTATGGCTATATGCAGGGCTTTTTCTTTGACCAATCTCCCTACGAAAATGATGTTAAACACCTCATCATCTTCAAGGATTACATCTTGTGGTTGATTGGCCAATTCATTGATGATTTTCGCTAAATTGATGTTTTCTATGCAGTAAAATTTCTCCTTTATTACAGGGAAATAGGTTTGTAATTTACCTACTAAATTTTCGGAAACCGTAATGATTTTGTCTAATTTTTTCAGGTATTTTTCTTCAAAAGCAAAATTTAAATCCAATGCTTTCAAATCGGTATGAATCCAACCTATTTTTTGAGAAGCCGAAACGCGGTCTGTGATGAAATAATTCGAAGATTTTTCTAAATAACCTATGGCAGCGTCATAATTCCCTTTAATTTTTGGAAAGAAATTTTTCAAGTATTTCCAAGTGATTTGTTCGGAAACCGAAGCATTTCTCGCTCTGGTGTTAGCTAATACAAAAAGCAATCTGTATAAAGCCAAATCTAATCTTCCTTTTTTGCAAAAGGTAAAAACCGATTTTAGGAAAGGTAAAGAAAAGGTAGCGAAATCTTCTGAAATGGATAGGATTTTCACTTGTTTAGGCAATAAAGGAAGAAATTCGCCAGATTTTACAAAGAGAAAGACATCTGCGTCATACTTTTCGAAATCTAAAGCATTGAGCAAATTGACGAAGCTTTTTTCGGCTCCGCCTAAGGCTAAACTTGGGATTACAAAAAGTAGTTTTTTCTTCATGAAAATGTTTTTTTAACGCAAATTTTTCTTTTTAAAATTTTTCTTTCCCCTGCCCTAAAGGGAGGAAAAATTTCTTTCATTTTCTCTGGCTTCGACTCCGCTCAGCCAGCGAGATGAGAAAATTTTTCTTTCCCCAACCCTAAAGGGTGGAAAAATTTTAATGGTTTAGGAAATAAAATGAGCTCCCTTTAGGGCTGGGGTAATCTCATTTTATTTCTTTTTTTTAATTCCTCTTTCCCCTTTAAAATATCTTTTTTCCAGACCCTGGCTTCGTGAACTTCGTTCGCAGACCTTCGGTCTGTGCTCAGCCAGCGAGGTGAGATTTTTTATTTTTGAAATTTTTATATTATTTCTGCTAAATAAGATTTGGCTTTTTGTGCCATTTTTTTGATGTGGGGGATTTTATTTCTCAAAATTTCTTTCAGCATGAGTTCTTCCTGCTTCATTTCTTCAAATTTAGCAATTAATTTTTCTGGATCTGAAATTTCTTCTATGCCCAACACTAATTTTTCTTCTCCAAAAATATCTTTGGCAATGCCTTTTGATTTTACAGAATAGCCCAGTACCATCGTTGGCACTCCTGTAGAATAGGCTGCAATGGTGGCGTGTGTTCTGGCGCCTATAAAGAATCTCATTCTCGCTATGTAGCCTTTGTATTCTGTAGCATTGAGGTTATTGGGTAAAAGAAAAACTCTTTTGGTTTCTTTGTATTTTTCTAAAAATTCTTTTAGCGTTTCATAGTCATTGCTGATTGCTATGGTCACGTGCGGAACCAAAGCCATATTAAAATCTGTGGTTGCTAAAATGTGCTCCACCAATTGAAAAGCTGCTTCTTTAGACTGTGGGTTTCTGCCAAAAATCAATGGTGAAAAATTAAAACCCAGTGTTTTATTTTCTATGAATCCTTCAGGCAATGGCAGTTCTGTCTTTTCCATTAAGAAAGCGCCATCTGCTACCAACTTCACGTTTTTGCATCCTGCATTTTTCAATACTTTTTCTGTTAAAGTTTCTCTAGCCAAGAGCAAATCAAAGCGTTGTAAATCTTGTATTTTGGCAGGCGTTAAATCTTCTTCGCCAATGGAAGCTCCCCATAGAATGAGTTTTTTGCCTGCTTTTTTGATGAGTCGATTGATTTCGTAAAATCCGGGTAATTCGCCATAGCAATAATTGTCTCCTCCTACCGAAATAAAGACGTCATAATTTTTGATTTTGGAAATGATGTCTTTTTGGGTGTATTGATGATGGTATTTTTCGTCTTGGAAGAATTTCACAAAAAATGCGGACTTCAAGCCTGCCCAAGAAAATTTCTTTGGCGGTTTTTGTTCGTGTCTAAAAACCTGATTGATATTTTCGAGATGGGCATCCGTTTCTGGTTCGTAAGAAGCCAAATCTATTACCGCATCGGGAAATTGGGTTTTAATTTCTGCGACACCAGTTCTCACTATCGCTTCGCAACCTCTGTTTAAACTGCCTCCGTGAAGGAAAAGGAGTATTTTCATGAATTTCTGTAATAACTGTATAAAGTGTAAAGATACAATTTCAAAATATTTTTTGACTGAATGGCTTTAAAAATTGCTAAATCATAACGCCCTAAATCCTTTTGTAAAGTATTATCAGAAAAGACTTTTCTCACGACTTCATGATTTACGATTTCCCTGATTTTGGAAAATCTTTGGAATAGGGAAAGTTGATTTTTAGGGTTAAAATAAATATAAATCAAGGCCATGATGCTTCTGAAAAAGCGTTTGGTTTTCAGTTCATGGATGGTATTTTCAGAGAGTGCATTGCCAAAATATTTTTGATACTCATACTGATAGATGGCTAAATTGCTTTGCCAATAATCATTTCTTACTACATTTCGTGTAGCACTTCCTTGTACCTCTCTGTAAAAATAAGTTTTGAAAGGAGTTTCCGAAATTCTTTGAGCCTGAGAAAAAACTTGATGATTGAATTGCGCATCTTCAGCAATTCTCACCCCCATAGGAAATTTGGCATTCGTTTTTTTGATTAATTCTGCTCGATAGAGTTTATTGCACACCGAATTATAAACATCTGTTTCTATGAATTTTGGAAATATATTTTGTTCTATCTCTTTTCTATCAAAGCTTTTTATAGATGAAGGCGATTGCTTTTCCCTTGATTTTTCGGTTAAAAATTGTGAAATGACGATGTCACTGCCTTCATTTTTTGCAATTTCTATATACTGTTTTAGCGTTTCAGGATGGAGCCAGTCATCTGCATCTACAAAGGTGATGTACTCGCCTTGCGCATTTTCTAATCCAAGATTTCTAGCCGCAGAAACGCCTTTGTTTTCTTGAGCGATTACCTGCAAACGTGGTTCTTTTTCCTTGTATTTTTTAAGGATTTCTAAAGAACGGTCGGTAGAACCATCATTGATCGCCCTTATTTCAAAATCCCCGAAAGTTTGTTGGCTGATGCTCAGCAAACATTCTTCCAGATATTGTTCTGCATTGTAGACCGGGATGATGATGGAGATTTTTGGCATAACTTTCAATAAAAATTTTAAAATAAATCTAAAACTTCATGCAAATAAAAGAAAAGTTATAGATATGTTTATAACTTTTTAATTTTCTGTAGGAGTTGGTAGACTTTTTTCACAGATGCCCAACCATTTTACACCCCGTCATTCCGAGTTCTCGGAATGCCACCCCTCTAAAAGAGGGGAACCTTTTAAAAAATTTTCTTTTACCTGCTGTGGCTTCGACGGGCACAGCCAACGAGGTGGAAAAATTTTTTAGGTTTAGGAAATAAAATGAGCTCCCTTTAGGGCTGGGGTAATCTCATTTTATTATCCTTTTTAAATTTTTCTTTCCCCAACCCTAAAGGGTGGAAAAATTTCTTTTCTTCTCTCTGGCTTCGACGGGCTCAGCCAACGAGGTGGACAGATTTTTTTAATGTTTTTTTTAACGCAAAGGCGCAATGTATTTTTTTAAAATTCTTATGTTTTTAAGACGCAAAGATTTTTAACTTCGTTAAAAATGATGGGTGATGTAATAATTTGATAATATTTATTACGGTTTTAGCTTTTGTAAGAGTTGGTAGACTTTTGTTTTGAAGATGAGTTTTTTTTGATGTCTTGCCATTTTAGAGAATGAGGTATCGAAATTGGGATATTTTTCGGCAATGGTTTTTGCTAAATGCCAATATCCTTTTTCTGAAAGTAGTTTTTTGAGTTCTTTGTATTTGGGTTGATAGAGGTTGGGCAAAATATGCAGTTCTACGATTCTGGTTACAAACACCAAAATCACCTTATCAAAATACTGTTGAGCTTCTTTATTTTCTGGGTAGGAATGTTGATTTTTATATTCGTCTAAAATGGTAATAGCATTGATAAATCCCTGATATCCTTCTTCGGTAATGGCTTTCTTGGAAAGAGAATTGGGACGGACTACATATTTATAATATGGTATTTCCTCAAAAGAAACTCGCTGTGCTTTGCTCTGCACTTTGGCATTAAAAACTGTATCTTCCCCTACTAAAACCTCTTCTGGAAAACGCATGTCTCCCACCAATTCTCTTTTATAAAAAGTAGCAGGAAGAGTTCTGCGCTCTTGAAGCAAACCTGTATTTATTTTACTATTGTTTTCTATTTTTGATTTTTCTAAAAGATTATCCTTTTCATCGTAAAAATGAATCATAGGATAAAGAATTTCAATCCTTTCTTCTTCTAATTTATTGAGAATTTCAGATAATGTATTGGGATATATTAAATCATCAGAATCTAGAAAAGTAATGTATTTGCCTTTAGCATTTTCTAAACCTCTATTTCTAGCATGAGCAGGGCCTTTATTTTCTGTAGAAACTACCTTTACATTGGTATTTTCTTCTTGAAATTTATTTAAAATAAACAATGAGGCATCCGTAGAACCATCATTGATGCAGAGTATTTCATAGTCTTGTGGAGAAAGGTTTTGATTAAAAACACTTTCTAAACATTTTTGTAAATATTGTTCTGCATTATAAACCGGTATGATAATGGAAAGTTTCATTCTGAAATTTTATAAACTATACTTGATTCATATTCTTTTTTGAGTTCTGGACTTAAGTCAAAATCTGTTTGTGTAGAAACTTCAGCGGTCTTTTTTCCTGACACAGCAATGTGTGAGGTGGCATTCATTCTAAACCAAGAGTATTCTATATCAATATGACCTAAGTCTAATGCCCAAATTCCATTTTGAGATAAATCATAAGCCAAAACAGTTGCTGTAGGACCTAGAGCCAGAATCACCAATTTATTCTTCCCAAATTCTAAAGATTTATTTAAAATTTCATCATACTTTTCAAATGCATTTTCTGCTGGACAAATAATGCGCTCAATGGATTTGGCATTATCAAACAAATCATTGCCTATTCCTAATCTGGATAATTCTCCCTCTACAAATAAAACATCTTGCTTATCCCAAATTTTTTTCAGTTTTTCAACGATTAAGATGGTATTTTCTTTGTTTTTACGATGCAGATAAAATCTAGAAATGAGGGCATTGCCATAAATGTTTTTATGATTCATCATTTTATTCATCAGATCAAGACCATATCGATTCAGAAAATTAACCCAGTACGTTTTAGAATAATGAGTGTAATTTTTTCTATCGGTTAAAGCACTTGTAAGACAAACTAAATGATTTGAAGCGTTAGAATTAATGACTTCAAAAAGTCTTTGTGAAATTTTATGACTTAATTTTTGAAATACAATATCTCTTTTTTCCATCAAGAGTATAAATTCTCCATCACCAAATCTCGAGATGCTTAGTTTGTTTTTTATAATTTTATCTATCGTTTCCTCAATGGTCAATATATGAAGCTTGGGAAAACTTTTTCTCATAGGCCAAGTACGCAATAACCAATAATAGTTGCCTAATGGGGTATTAAAAAATATATCTTTAACTCTCTGAAGCATCATTGTATTTTCTGTATTTTTCTTTAATCTTAAAAGGAGCTGATTGAATGAGTTTTTTTTGGATTTCTTTTATTACTTGCTTATGAGGTAACATTTCAGTTGAGTAATCTTTTTTAATTTTCTCTATAAAACCCGTCGTATTTTGTAATTCAGAAAACGAAAAATTAGGAGCATTATATTCTTGAATATTGACTGAAGAAAAGTAATCTTTAAACTTTACATTATCCCCGTTTAAGTTTTTATTAAGTTCTAGAAAACTCACCCATAAAGAAGGAACTCCATACGTATGAGAAACAATAATCCCATGTAAAGAAGTGGAAATGGTTACATCACAAGACAAGATATCTTCTATCACTTTTTCGATATCATCATTAAGATTAATGATTAAAGTATCTTCATCATTAATGCTTAGTTTGGTCTCTTCATAATGAAAAACATGAGGTATCATTCCTAATCTATATTTTTTGGAAACAGGAGGTTGAAAAAATAAATTGCATAATAATGCGGGATCCCCAATAACACTAGGCACTTCATATCCTAATTCTTCTAATCTTCTCTGTGTATATTTTCCTCTTACTGCTAAAAATTTCGCTGGATAAATTTCATCTTTTTCAGTCAAAATACCCGCTCCCCAGACAATTGTATTTTTATATTTCCCCCAAGAGATAATACTTCCAATGGAAATAATAAATTGTTTATTAAAAATACTTATCCATTCAAAAAAATTTCTAAACTCTGCAATTTTGTATTCTTTAGAATAAAGTTTTTTTAAAATAGACTTGAATGATATTATTTTATCATTACTCAATTTCAATAACGGAACATAATCTATTTTTTCACCCGACAATTTTTCAATAATCCAAGGACTGAGTTCATCCCCAAAGTTTCCCTTTGGTTTTGATTGATGCCAAAAAAGTCTTATTGAACCCATTTATTTTTTTATAAAAACGTGAAAAATAACAGATTTTATTTGAACTAAAGTATAATTAATTCCAAAAATAGCAAAAGAATATCTCAGAAGTGTATATAAATGAATAATATCAAAAGTATGAGCTCTATACCACTGATTTTCATACACTGAAAACAAAATTTTTCTTTGTTCCAAAGAGAGTGTATGAGAAAAATCTTCTAATATAGCTTTGGTAGATTGTAATCTGGCTAAAATTTTGGGCTGTAGATTGTCTTTTTTACCCGTGATGTTTTGGTCAGACATTCTCACTTTCACCAATGCGTTGATGGAAAAAATGGGTTTGTTCTGCGAAAAATCAATTACTGCTCTATCATCTGTAGTCCACGCCAAAGCATAATCTTTGAAGCCAAATGTATTATAGCTTTCTTTTCTAAAAATATATTCAGAAAGCGAGCTTCGGCTTTCTCCTCTTAATTTTTTGCAATAACTTTCTATGGCGCTTTCTAATTGAGAATGGTGATATTCTTGTGAAATAGGTTCTTCTTTTTCATTGATTAAAACCGAAGAACATCTCACTACATGAGCCGATTTTTGTATTTCTGGAAGATTTTTATAAAACGTTTCTACTACATTCTCCCCTAAAACATCATCATCTCCCAAAATCATAAACCATTCTTCCTCTTGCATCATGGCTATGCAACGCTCCCATTGTTTCACCAAAGAAACACTTCCTAGATTATCCTTAAATCTTTTATACGTGAAGTTAAATTTACCTTCATAATTTTTCAACAATTCTTCGGGAGAATGAGGGCTTGCATCGTCCCCAATATATACATTAAATCTCTGGTCTGTTTGCTGCGCAAGAGATGACAAGGTTTTTTCAAAAAAATCTATTTTGAAATAAGGAATGATGATGGCGAGCATTCTCTAGAAAAAATTAGTTGTTTTTATTTTATTCAAAAATAGGGATTTTATTTAAGTCACTATTGAAAGTCTTCATAAAATAGAGCGAAAATTTCAAAATCTCTGCTTCAAACCAAAGGGCAGATTTCAAAATCTGTGCCCCTACCCTAAAGGGTGGATTTTGAAATCTTTACTTCTTGCATTAATTCAACTATTTTCTCTATGTAATTATCCCAAGTATAGTCTTTGACTCTGGCATTTGCATTTTTACATAACTCAAGATAATTTTCAGAAAACATTACTTTTTCTATTGCATTTACTATGGTTTCTATTTCTGTATTTTCTAGATAATATCCAAAATCATTTTCAGTTCCGAAATCTTTTACAAACGCTTCATACGGTTTGATGATTACGGGTGTAAAATATTTCATTGCTTCAATAGAAGAAGAATATGCCGCCCAAGTTTCAGAAGGATTCACTAATACTTTGGCTTGACTAAGTAAATTATAGTAGGTTTTATTATCTTCTTGGTTATCTTTTTTGAGGTATCCAAAACAGTTTACATTCTCTGCCAGTTTGTCTTTTTCAAAAAGTTCATCTTCTTTTATCCCAATTATATTCAATTGAATTTCAGAGTAGTTTTTTTGCAAAATTTTAAAAGCAGATAGTAGTTTTTTTGCTCCCTCTAAATATTTAGGAGTTCCTATAAAGAGAATTTGATGGGTATTTTTCTTTGCTTCTAAAACTTCATCATCAGAAATTGGGTTATTATTAAGATCATTAATCACATTGATACCCAAATGTTTCACGTCTTTTTGATATCTTTTTGCAATGCTGTCTCTCGCATCTTTAAAAAGAGAAACCACTATTTCGGCGTTTTTTATGGCTTTTCTCTGATACTTAGTAAACCATTTTTCAAAAAAATACGGCTTTCTGTTTAGCCTATCTAGAATGACGATATCATACGTCCAATCTCCAAATAGTAAAGAGGGAACTTTAGAAAATTTATTATAAAACTCAAAGTTTAGAAAAACACAGAAATAAGCATCTGGATTTTCTCTCACTACTTTTTTAATTTTCTGAAAAGTTTCTCTTCTAAAAAACCAAGTTCTAATGTATGAATAATAGTGATTGGGAAATAAAATTGATAAATATCTGTACACATAATTCCCCCACCATAAGTTGGTTTCAGGATTGGGATTGATGTCTAACCTTACCAATTCGAAGCCTTTTTTCTCTAAATTTTCAGAAAAAAGATAAGGAATATTAGACCAAGAAACAGTACTTCTAGAATCTCCGTAGGATACAAAAATTATTTTTCTAGACATTTAGCTTATCATTTTAATAACTCTTGCTGGTATTCCTGCTACTACCGCATTTTTAGGAACATCTTTGGTAACTACTGCATTTGCCCCAATAATTGCATTTTCACCAATTTTTACATTTGGTAAAATGGCAACGCCTTCTCCTACCCAAACATTTTTTCCTATAATAATTTCTCCCGCAGAATAAATAGGTCTTTCTTGAGGTGGAATATTGATGCTTTCTACATCTGTTTTCCCGTGACTATGGTCTGAAATAAAAATTCTACTGGCAAATAAACAACCATTACCAATTTCTATTTTATTGGCACAAGCAATATGAACATCTGTTTGAAAAACCACATTATCACCAATGATAAGTCTAGAATGAGTAGGTTCTCCATTAATTTCTACGAAAACATCTGCTCTAAATCTGTCTGAAGCTCTAAAATTATTCCCAATTTCAATATTTCTTGGGTCTGGAATTCTAAAATCTTTAGCAATTGTAAAATTCTCTCCTACTTTCTTGAAAGATTTTTTTAATGCTTCAATTCTTTCCCATTCTTCTTCTTGTAATCTATTTTTGAAAACAGAATACAAATAGTTAGAAATTTTATTTTTTAAATAGCTTATCATTCTTCTAGTTTAGAAATTTCCCATTCTTAATAATACACTGCTTCTTAGAATTTCTCTAGGGGGTTTTATCTATATACACACAACCTTTTCTGTAAAAGTAATTCTTCATCAAAATACTTTTGATAATATTCAAAACCTTTTTCACTTACTTCCGCTAGATTATTATTGCTGAAATTATTTTCAAATATTTTTAGAAAATCCTTCTCATTTTCAAAAATCATCAAATGATTTTGATCAGTTTCTGAATATAAACCTTCTGCACCAATTGGCGTAGAAATTACAGGAACTTTATTTGCAAATGCTTCTAGAACTTTCGTTCTAATGCCACTGCCAGTAAGAATAGGATTGAGGAGAACCGCATTTTCAAAGACTTTTCCTAAATCATCTACAAAACCTAAAAATTTAATTTTGGTATACTTTTTATAATCTTCTTTAAAATCTTCTCTCCATATTCCAACTATATGAACCTCCCAAGAAATTTCATTATAATTTGGCAAGTATATCTCATTTAAAAACCATTTTAAACCTTCTAGGTTAGGATAATGAAAACTCGCTCCAACAAATAAAAATTTATCAAATGTATTCGAAATATTTTTATGGAATATTAATTTATTAGGTATTCCAAAAGGAGAAATCACTATTTTATTCTCATCAATTTCATTATTCTTTAGTATTTGAAAATCATCCTTATTGAAAACTATCACATTGTCATACTTTTTGAGTAATGAAATTTCTAAATTTTTGTCAATTTCATAATTTTTACCTGATTTAAAATTTTTATTTGTTTTGAATCTCACTTCATGATGAATAAATATTTTTTTTTTATTTTTGGGTAAATATTTAATTAGATATAATAAATGAAAAAATTCTATTTGTATAATATCTATTTCACATTGCTTGATTATTTTTTTGAGAGATTTAATTAAATATTTGTTTTTATCAAACATTTTTTTTTCATCTATTTTTTGTAATCTAAACAATTTACTTAAACGATAATTAATGAAGTTTTTGAATTTATCAAATAAACTTAGTTTATTAGGTTCTAAATAAAAAACTTTAATATTTTCTATTTGCTCAAACCTTTTGATTTGCTCAATTTTTTCTTTGGAGTTTGCTATTACAAGAAAAAACAAATCGAATTCTTTTTTCAGCCTATCAATGAAAAAATATTGAGATACTGCTCCTCCATGTGATAAAGGAAAAGGCAAAAAACTTGTTACTATTAATAGTTTTTTTTTCATTATTTCAATGCATAAATCATTCCTATGGTTTTACTGTTTTCATTAAATGAAAATATTTTAAAATCCTCACTTTGTAAAGTATCTACAATTTGGTTAGGTCCTTTTACATGCCATTCTATCATTAAACATGATATTTTAGACAGCACATTCTGCTCTTTAAGCCTATTAATAATTTCATATTCGGCTCCCTCACAATCTATTTTTAGAATAATGCTTTTGTTATTGTTTATGCTATTTTTCAAAATACTCTCTGCAACATCTCTAATTTCTAATTCAAAAACATCTTTATCTTCTACATTAATATATTCAGCAACACCATTTATACCTACACTTCCTTTGAATTCTTCATTATAATTAACCTTAATTGTTCTTTCTGGATAGCCTAATCCAAAATCATAAACATTAATTTTAGAAGAGGTATGATTTAAAGAAAAATTCTCTTTGGCAAACTCTCTTGTCTTTGAAAAGGGTTCAAATGCAAAAATGGAAGAACATTTCTTATTATTAGAAAAATATAAACTTGTAATCCCCACATTCATTCCTATATCAAACAAGATAAACTCATCTTCACTTTTATAGTTGTAAATTCCTTCTATAAAAACTTCATTCAAAATCAACAATTCTTCCCAAGAGTTTATAGAAAACTTTAATCCATCAATTTGAATTACCAACTTGTTATTAATACTTTTAAACGTTGCATTATTAGCTTTAAGATTCATTAAAAAATTTTTACCTCTCATTAAGAAATCTCTCTGCTTTTCATCAACAGAAAAACCCAGAACTTCAAACAATTCATCTTGAGCTAATGAATTATTTTGTGGTAATCTACTAATTTGAAAACCTAAACCGTTCAGTAATTTTTTAATTATATTTTTCATCTAGTAAGTTCAATATTAAATTTGGGGTAAGTAATTGACTTTACATCATCTAACTTTTTATAGATACTATTATCAGAAAACGGATTGTTATTACTTACATTATTTATGGGGATTTGGTCAATCCAAAGTAAAATTTTCTGGTCAAATTCTTTTTCATACACGAATAAAGTTAGGAAATAATCTCCAGGACTTAAATTAGGAGATTTCACCTCAAAGGTTACTTTAAATTCTGAGTTTCGTTCAATTGAAAAAGCTTGTTTTATATCTTTTGTTTTTGAATGTATGACCATATTTTCATAGGCATTAAAAATACCAAAATCAAAGAAAACATTTTTACTTTCAAAATTATTAGATTTAAAAAAGAAATCAATATTTAAATGATCTGCTACCGATATTATCTGATGGTTATTTTTAATTTTTAGTAACTCTATTTTTTTAGAATCAATATTTGTGATACCGTTTTCATTTTTATCATAATCACTTTTGTAAAAATTAATTACAGATTGTATATCACCTTGATTTTGAATCAATCCATTCTTTAGATAGATACCATTATTACACAAAGATCTTACTGCGTCCATATTATGGCTCACAAACAGTACGGTTCTGCCTTCTCCTTTAGAAACGTCGCCCATTTTGCCGAGGCATTTTTTTTGAAATTCTGCATCTCCTACTGCTAATACCTCATCTACAATCAGGATTTCTGATTCTAAGTGCGCTGCTACTGCAAAAGCCAGACGTACGTACATCCCAGAAGAATAGCGTTTTACGGGAGTATCTATATATCTTTCTACCCCTGAGAAATCTACAATTTCGTCAAACTTTCTATCGATTTCGTGCTTTCTCATGCCTAGAATGGCTCCATTGAGGTAGATGTTTTCTCTGCCCGTCATTTCGGGATTGAAACCTGTTCCTACTTCTAGCAGAGAAGCAATTCTTCCGTTTACTTTGAAACTTCCAGTGGTGGGTTTGGTAACTTTGCTTAATAATTTCAGCAAGGTAGATTTCCCCGCACCATTTCTCCCAATGATTCCTACTGCATCTCCCTGTTCAATTTCGAAATTGATATCTCGTAGCGACCATACATATTCGCTGTCTCCTTTTCTGCTGCGGTCATTGGCTTCGCCAATTTTAAGATAAGGGTCTTCTTTCCCTCTCAATTTTGCCCAAAATCTATTCAAGTCATGGGTGATGGTTCCCGTTCCTACCTCTCCCAATCGATATTGCTTGGAGATGTTTTCGGCTTTTATGGCTAGAGAATGTTTCATTATGGGAAGTTGGTAATTGGTAATTGGTAATTGGTGATTGGTGATTGGTGATTGGTAATTAGTAGTTGGTAGTTGGTGATTGGTATTTCTTAATTCTTTGTTTTTTTTATTCTTTGTTTATTGTTTTTTTATTCTTTGTTTTTTTTAATTCTTTTACTTCATCATCAAATTATCAAATTATCACATTTTCAAATCTTCAAATTATCACATTTTCAAATTATCACATTTTCAAATTATCACATCCCCATTTTACACGGTGTCCATGAATGATTTTTCTACTTTATTGAAGACGAGCACGCCTGCGAAAAATAGAAATACAATCACGAGTGTGGAGATGAGCAAGTCTGTAATGGTGAAGGTTCCTGTTCCTAAATAGGCATATCTGAAACACTCGAAAATGCTGGATAAAGGATTGATTTTTGCTAATATCTGGAATTTTTCTGGCAAAGCAGAACTTGGGTAGACTACGGGTGTAATGTACATGAATAACTGTATGCCAAAGGCCAATAAAAAGGTAAGGTCTTTATACTTGGTGGTGAGGGAAGAGAAAATCATTCCTACGCCTAAAGCAAAAAGTGCCATCAATAAAATTAATACAGGGGTAAACAATATCCAAATATTGGGTTGTATGCTTTGTGCTACAAAGGTGTAATAGAGAACTACCAAAATAAAAAGGGCAAACTGCACTGCAAATTTCAATAAACTAGAAGCGACTATAGACAGTGGCATAATAAGTCTAGGAAAATAAACTTTCCCAAAAATCGAAGCATTGGCCGTGAAAACGGATGATGTTTTGGTGAGGCTTTCTGAAAAATAATTCCAGATGGTGATGCCCGCCAAATAAAAAGCCAATTGCGGAATCCCGTCTGTAGAGAGCTTGGCAATATTCCCAAAAAGGATAACAAAAATAAGCGTGGTAAGCAGTGGCTGCACGATGAACCATAACGGTCCAAGAATGGTTTGCTTATAGAAAGTGATGAAATCTCTTTTCACGAGCATGAAAAGCAAATCTCTGTAATGCCATATTTCCCTGAAATTAATTGCAAAAAGAGAGGACTCTGCTTTTATTTCTTCAGTCCACATTTGTTTAGGTTCCTTCATTTTTTAGAAAATCTATTTCTTTTTTTTTAATAAAAAAATAACTCCATTATGAGTTCTTAAGCTTTTAGTACATTACAAATATAAATGTTATACATTTTTAATTATCGTTTCTTGAAAAAAAATTATATCTGTTCACTGCAAAATCCTTTATACTATGATAATAACCGATATAATGCTTTTTTTGAAATGAAAATAACTTGTTGAAAATTATTTTAAAAGCTTGAATATATTGTTGATTTTTGAGATAATCAAATTCGTCTTTTTCTTTCCAAGAATGGTCCCAAAGATGTATCGCTATGGTGTTCTCTTTAGCATATTTTAAAAAATTAGATTTATTGTGTTTATGTGCATAAGGAAAAGGATAGAAATAGTCTTTTACAAGTAATAAAAATTCATTTGTATTAATGTTTTCTGTAAAATTAATTTCTTTATTATAAAATTTTTTAAACAAGTGGGTCATTATTATCGGTATTGGTAGGTAATCAAAATCTTTATTTATTGGTAACTCATCATAATGGTTAATACAATATTTTAAAAATTCATGATTCTTTACTGAAGCAATAAATGCAGCGTTTAATCTTTCATTATCTTCAGCACAAATAATAATTTCCTTGGATAAATCTAAGGAAGAGAAATTATTTATTAGATACATATCTGTATCTAAATAAATCCCACCCATTTCATAAAGCTTTTCAAGCCTTACATAATCTGATAAAAACGCCCATTTTTTTTCTTCAAAAGCTTTTTGGGTATAAAAAGAATGGGGAATGTAATTACTATTATTCCATTCTATGATTTGATAATCTGGGAGTAATTTATACCAAGTATCAATACACTCTTGCAATAAATATGGTTTCTCTTTTTCGCCAAACCAACAATAATGTATGATTTTAGGTATCATTATTAAAGTTTTATCTCTTTTCTATTAATAGCAATGGTATCGCTATCTTCTTTAAATAGATAATAGCCCATTGTTTTAAAAAGTTTTTCTAACTCTGCTTGCTTATCTGCTGATAAATTTACCGATTCATATTTTACGATTTTAGGTTTTACAATACCAAAATCTATCATATTAATCACCTCGTAATCAAAACCTTCTGTATCAACCTGTATATAATCTATATCTTGTATGTTAAAAGGAATTTCTTTTTCAATAATATTGTTAAAATTATCGGCATCAACAATCTCTGTAATAATATTATTTTCAGCAATATTAAATTTTAATAAATGTTGTTTATCAAAAGAGGCAATACCTTTTACCCATTCTGGATATTTATGCAATTGGGCATCATCTACACGATAAATGGAGATTTTCTTTTCGGTAGGGTGCAGAGCAAGTTGAAGGGGTTGAATGTTTGGAAAGTCTTTATAATTATACTTTAATTGTTCAAAATAAGATTTAATAGGTTCTATAACCAAACCATAAGAATTTCTGTTTACTAAAAAATCATATAAGAAATCAAAACTTACTCCATCATTTGCACCTACCTGAATAAAATTAAATAGCTCACCCTTTTTGTAATTTTTTTTTAAAATTCTTTCTAAAGAATGGTAGCCATATTTTTTTTCTAAATATGTCTTTATACGGTGAAGAAACTCTAAAATTTGGTAATAATTTTTAATTATTTTTTTTTTCATACATCATTGCTTTTATATCTCAATTACTTTAAAAAAAGTATTTTTTTCCACCAAGGTTTCTTCTCCGTATCTGCGGTGTAAGAATATCCGTAACCGTATTTATATCCGTAGCCATATTTATTGCTGTAGGTAAGATTTAGGTAGCTTACATCATTCAGTACAATGGCCATTTTTCCTTTGGCATGGTCACGGTAGATTTGGTTGGCAAACTCCAGCATTTCTTTGTCGGTATACTCAGATCTTACCAAGAATAGCATTACATCTGCATAATTGATTAAGTTGTAGGTATCTCCCACCATCAATAACGGTGCAGAATCTATGACGATGTAATCATAATTTTGTTTCCCATATTGCAAGAGTTCTTCAAATTTTTCGCTTTCAAGCAACTCATTAGGATTCGGAGCGATGGCTCCAGAATGGATAAGTTTAAGATTCTTGCTGATATTGGTCTCTTGTACAAAATCTTGTGGTTTTGCATTGTAGTCACTTAAGAATTCAGACAACCCTTGTCCGTGTAATTTCATGAATCTCTTAAGCTGAGGATTTCTGATGTCTGCGCCAATCATTAAGACTTTTTTGGTTAACGCCAAAGTAAGAGCTGTATTCACCGAAATGGTGGTTTTTCCTTCTCCTTTGATGGATGAGGAAATGAGGATAACTGGGCATTTCTCATTTTTATTGAAGAAATACTTGATATTAGAATTCAGGATTCTAAAGGATTCTGCAAACGAGGAAAGGTCATTTACTCCTACTGTATCTTTATCTCCTTTTTCTATGCTTGGAATTTCTGCTACCACTGGAATTTCTTTGGCAATTTCCATCACATCATATTTAGAATGCACATAGGTATCCAAAGAGTTTTTGAGGAAGAAAAATATCAATGGTAAGAAAAATCCTAAACCATAGGCATACATCATAATTTTGCTCACATTAGGCGTCATTACTCCCGTAGTAAAAGCAGGATTCAAAACTTTTACCTTAGGTGTGGTTACGGCAAGTGCCATAGAAATTTCTTCGTTTTTTTGAAGAAGGTATAAGTAGAGTGACTCTTTAATTTTCTGTTGGCGGTCTATATTTTTAAAGAAATTTTCCTGTTCTGGGAACATGTTCATTTCCTGTTTATACTGAGCGATTTTCGACTGCTGATAATTTAAATTATTGGCTAAGACATCTCTCGATTTGTATAAATTTTCTCTGATGAGTTTTTTAAGGTCTGCAATTTCTTTATTGAACTGAATAATCACTGGGTTTGCAGGAGTGGCTTGTCTCAGTGTTTTATTTCTTAGAATGATTAAATCATTGTATTGGCTGATGAGGCTTTCTGCAGAAGTAGGCACGCCAATATTGGTAGGGAGCAACTGTTCTGAAGAAGCATTAGCCAATGCCAAAACAGAGTTTACCATCTCTAACTGAGAGGTAAGTTCTAGTATTTTTTGGGTTCCTTGGTCTAGACCGCTGATGTTCGATTGTGCCTGCGTTTCGATGTCGAAAATATTATTTTCTTTTTTGAAACTGGTTTTTTGGCCTTCAATATTAGAAAGTTCTCTAGAGATAATTCTCAAACGGTCATTGATGAATTTTTCAGAATTTCTGGCTTCTAACTTTTTATCATTGTCTGCATCTTTATTGTACTGAACGATTAATTCATCAATAATATCTTCTGACTTTTCTGGAGTGGTTCCTCTGTAAATGAGGTCTAAGATATTGGTATCTTGGCTGGAGTAATTGACAATGATGCCACCTTCAATTCCTGCTGCTACCCCTTTATAATTTTTAAAATATAAATCTACGGGATAATCAAAGTTGATGTTTGGATTTTTAGAAATGGTGACAATCCCAAATCCTAAATCATAAGGTTGGTCATAGTAATAGCTTTTAGGATTATTGCCATTAAAATCTGTGAGAATGTATGATTTATAATTCTGTGATTTTATTTTGTAACTGGCTCCCCCGAATTTTTTCTCGTCTTTCAGTCTGATAATTTTACCATAGAAAGGCGCTTCGGAACCGTATAAAGCATCGTCTTTCAGTTTTCCTTTGTTGACAAATTCTACATCCAGATTCAGTTCTTTTACTACATTGTTCAATAAAGGTTTTGCCTTGAATAGTACAATTTCGTCTGCAATAGAATTTTTAGAAACTCCTCCAGAACCTAAGCTCTGTAAGTCATTAAGCCCAATTACGCCTGTATTTTTCTTCAAAGAGGTATTAAAATAAACGGAAGCTTGAGAGTTATAAACGGGTATGGTATATCTCAAATAAATCTTGGCACAAGCATAAAAAAAAGCGATAGAAAGTACAAACCAATACCAAACTCTTAGATATTTAAAAATTTCTTTTTTAAATTCTATTTTTCTAACTTTCTGAGGTATTGATTGTATGGGTTGTAATTGTTCCATTTATTTTATCTAAAAAACAAGGTGTAAATAGTAATTAAGAAGCCAAAACCAGCCATTCCTTTCATCCAATATGCATTTTTATTGGCTGTAATCTGTGCATTTTTGTCTGGAACTGCATAGAGAATATCGTTATTCTGCAAGTAGTAGTATGGAGAAGTGGTGATGGCATAATCCGTAACATCTAAAACATAGGTTTCGTCTACCCCATTTACATTTCTGATGAGTCTGATGTTTTTAAGGTCTGCATCTTCAGAAGTTCCACCTCCTAATGCGATGGCCTGTAAAATATTGAGTTTTTCATTATCATGTACTTTCATGCCCGCTGCTCCGAATTTTCCTAAGAAAATAATTTTGAGGTTCATGGGTTTAATAATAACGATAGGCTCTACTAAGTATTTTTTCAGGCGTTCTTCCAGGTCTACTTTTACCTCGTCTATGGTTTTGCCTGTCACGGGAATATTTCCTAAAACGGGCATGGTAATTTCGCCCTGTTTGTTTACGATATAAGATTGTACCGCAGAAGCATCAGAAGCTTCTTTCACATTCGTATTTGAGATGGTATTGATGTTGAAAGGTTTGATGGCTAGCTCATCATATCCCGTGATTTGGATATTGAGTTCGTCTCCTGTTTGTATAAGACTGCCGTTATATTGCGCTTGTTTTATTTCTTGGTTATAATCTACTTTATCCATGTAAATCATATTCTTTTTAGGACCGCAAGAAATTACAGCCAAGGAAATGAGCAGTATTAAAAATCTTAGTATCTTCTTCACGTGGGCAATTTATAAAACAAAAATAATATAATTTTATTATAAACAACCATTTTAGGCGCTTTAACTTTATGCAAAAAGCACAGTATGATGAATACTGTGCCTTGTTGTTCTCTATTATTTTGATTAGTTAAAAGAATAACTAAATCCTACTCCTAATAATCTGTTCCATGTGCGCATGAGATTGTAATTAGGGTATACTTCGGATAAACCTTGGTCAAATCTGATGTACACTTCTAAATTATCACTCACTACATATCCTACTGCTGCAGAAGCTGCAAAGCTCCATTTATTGGTTACATCATCGCCTAAAGGTCCTGATTCATACTCTATATTCGGTCCTTTGAAATTTACCGAAACGGCATAGGCTGCTCTAGGCCCAATCATGAAATAAAAATTCTCAAAATATCCTCTGTACAAGTGAAATTTCCCATACAATGCAAAGGCTACAAAATCATTTCTGTAATATTGTCTGCCTTGCTCCAGAATGGTTTTTTCGCCTTCCATGCTGAATTCTACTACAGGATAAATGTAATAACGAAGCGGTGCATAGATACTTCTCTGGAAAGATTCTAAAGGAATTTCCATAAACAAGCCTACACTTGGCGCAATTCTCCCTCTAGAGAAGTCATGAATTCCCTCGATAGACGAAGAATGCACGTTTGCAGTTGCTCCCCATCTTAGTTCTTGCGAAAAAGAAAATCCTGAAAGCAAAATGGCAAAAACAAAGAATATTTTTTTCATAAATCATGAAATTTATAACAAATTAACAGTTTTCATTTCAGTTAAGCAACATTATCCGTTAAATAATGCTCTTCCTTCCATTAACTGATGTACTTTTTGTTTTACTTGTTCTAGGGTATTTTCATCTTTGATATTGGTTACCACTTCATTGATTAAATCTGCTATGGTCTCCATGTCTTTTTCTACTAAACCTCTCGTGGTGATGGCAGCGGTTCCTAATCTGATTCCAGAAGTGATGAATGGAGACTTATCGTCATAAGGTACCATATTTTTATTACACGTAATGTCTGCTTTTACCAAAGCTTTTTCGGTTTCTTTACCGTTTACGCCTTTGTTTCTAAGGTCTACCAACATCAGGTGATTATCTGTGCCTCCACTTACAATGTCAAATCCTCTGTCTATCATTGCTTGAGACAATGCTCTAGCGTTTGCTACCACTTGTTTGGTGTAGGTTTCAAATTTCTGGTCGATGGCTTCTGCATAGGCTACTGCTTTTGCAGCAATTACATGTTCTAGCGGCCCACCTTGAGTTCCTGGGAATACTGCTCCATCTAATACGGCACTCATCATTTTGGTTTCGCCTTTTGGTGTTTTGTGACCATAGGTATTTTCGAAATCTTTGCCCATCATGATCATTCCTCCTCTTGGTCCACGAAGGGTTTTATGCGTAGTGGTGGTTACTACATGGCAATGTTCGAATGGTGAGTTTAATAATCCTTTGGCAACCAAACCTGCAGGGTGTGCAATATCTGCCCACAATGTAGCGCCTACCTCATCTGCAATTTCTCTGAATTTGGCATAATCTAAATCTCTAGAATAAGCTGAGAAACCTGCAATCAGCATTTTTGGTTTTTCGCGAAGTGCTACTTCACGCATTTGGTTATAATCGATTAACCCTGTTTCTTTTTCAACTCCGTAAAATACAGGACGGAAATTAATTCCCGAAAAATTTACATGAGAACCGTGTGTCAAATGCCCTCCCATTGATAAATCCATTCCCATTACGGTATCTCCAGGTTTTAACACCGAAAGATAAATGGCAGCATTGGCCTGTGAACCAGAATGCGGCTGTACGTTGGCATATTCTACACCGAAAAGTTGTTTTGCTCTTTCAATTGCCAGTGTTTCTACTTCGTCTACCACTTCACAACCTCCGTAGTATCTCTTTCCTGGGTAGCCTTCTGCATATTTATTCGTTAAGACACTTCCCATGGCTTTCATCACGTTATCAGAAACAAAATTTTCTGATGCAATAAGCTCTATGCCATGCGTTTGTCTCTGTCTTTCTTTTTCAATCAATTCAAAAATGATATCGTTGCTCATATTAGATTTTTTATTTTGCTCAAAAATAAGAAATTATGCAGATATTTGCAGATAACTTTACATTAATAATTATGAGAAAGAAAAAATATAAAAAACAGTTGCTTAAATCTCTGAAATCTTTAGGGAAATCTGAACATCTTTTGTTGGAAAGCATGACCAATTTGATGCTTCTAGGAGAACTGAAGAAAAACAATATTGAGTTTAAAGATGGAGACACCTTTACTTTTAAAGACAATATTTTTGATTACAGCGAAGACAAAAACATTAGAAAAATGGCAAAACTTCGTCATAAAATGATGAAAACCATGAATAAACTGGTGGAGAAAAATAATTTTAAGGATAAGGAAATTAAGTTCTTATCGTAAAAATAAAAAAGCAATCTTCAATGGAGATTGCTTTTTATTTTATTAAAAAATTAAAGAATTTAAAAATTAAAAGATTTATCATCCTCAACATATTCTTTTATTAAAACAACGTTTTGGGTTGAGCCATTACGGGAACATGAATTTCTGTTCCGAATTCTTTATTTACCTTCTCAATAAAATACGCCGACAACAATGGTGAAGCCAATTCTACATTTTGATGTACAAAGAAATACAAGTTTTTCAAGCCTTCTTCTTTCCAAAGTTTAATGCGTTCTAACCAATCATCTAACCTTGCATAATCGCTGTCTGCATTGGCGCCTACATATCTTACAAAAGCAGTGTCTGATGTGAGTCTCATGTGCAACATGTCTCTTCTACCTGCCGTATCTACGATGATATTCGCAATGTTGTTTTCTTCCAACAATTGAGAGAATTTTTCAAAATTTTCTTCTTCAAACCACTCTGCACTGCGCACTTCTATCGCCAATGGAACTTCTTTTGGCCAGTCTTTTACAAATTTTTCTACCCTGTCAAAATCTTTAGGCTTGAAATTATCATGCAGTTGTAAGAACACCATTCCCAACTGGTCCCCAAAATTCAAAACTGAAATAGCGTAATCCGTCACCACATCAGTTACATTAATCAGTCTTCTGAAATGCGAAACGGTATTGGTGATTTTTGGAAAAAACTTAAAATTAGGCGGTGTTTTTTCTTTCCATGTGAGCACTTGTTCTGGACTCGGCAAAGAATAAAATGTAGCATTCAATTCAATAGAATTGAATTGGGTAGCGTAGTATTTCAACTCGTCTTTGGTTCCTTTTGGGTAAAATCCTTTCAGGTCGGTTTTGTTCCATTTGGCGCAACCGATGTAGATGTTGAAATCGTTCCCTTTTGTTTTTCCTAAAATTTCTTGGGTTTTAGGATGATCTTTTGGAAGAGTGAAGTCTATTTGTGATGGGTCTGCAACTTGTCCGAATTTCATTTTTTTAGTTTTTAGGGATTAGGAAAAAGGGATTGGTTTCAAAGGTAAAAATTTCTTGTAGATTTTAAAAAGTAAAAAGGGAATTTATATTTCACGCAGATTTCGCTGATTTTTTAACACAGAGAGCACAGAGTTTTTTCACAGAGAACACAAAGATTGGATTTTATGTTTATCGTTCCGTAGGAATCTAAAAGAATTTATGATTTTATAGAGTTAAAAGTTTCTCACGGATTGCGCTGATTTTTTAACACAGAGAGCACAGAGTTTTTTCACAGAGAACACAAAGATTGTATTTTATGTTTATCGTTCCGTAGGAATCTAAAAGAATTTATGATTTTGATAAACGTAAAAGTTTCTCACTGATTGCGCTGATTACACAGATTTTTAACACAGAGAGCACAGAGTTTTTTCACAGAGAACACAAAGATTTAACATAACGTTTGTCATTCCGTAGGAATCTAAAAGAATCTTATGATTTTGATAAAATTAATAGTTTCTCACGGATTCCACAGATTGCGCAGAGTTTTAACACAGAGAGCACAGAGTTTTTTCACAGAGAACACAAAGATTTAACATAA